>Ga0247841_10000297_pt1 | contig 134177 bp, 121 predicted proteins | sample LaCruzMarch2015__2_FD_192410 | JGI IMG/M metagenome (GOLD analysis project Ga0247841, IMG submission 192410) | Freshwater microbial communities from meromictic Lake La Cruz, Castile-La Mancha, Spain - LaCruzMarch2015_18m | ecosystem: Environmental > Aquatic > Freshwater > Lake | place: Spain...
ATTCGATTGCGCCTCATCAGCGGCTTGCCTGGAATGATACATTCCGACCAATGTTTTTGCCAATTCTTTCTTGACGGTCATTGGATTGACTTCCGGATTTTTAAGCCGCGTCTCGACACTTCGCAATTCATCGAGCGACAGGTCGGTAGTCAATGTAAAATATTTCAGGATCAGGTTGTCGGGAATGGACATCACTTTGCCGAACATATCGGCCGGTTCGTCGTCAATGCCGATGTAATTTCCGAGGCTCTTGCTCATTCTCTGCGTACCATCGATTCCTTCTAAAACCGGAAGCGTCAGGACGATTTGCGCCTCCTGCCCGTAATCGCGTTGCACCTGTCGCGCGGCGAGAAGATTGAATTTTTGTTCCGTGGCGCCAAGTTCGACATCCGCGCGAATCGCGACAGAATCGTAACCCTGCATGAGCGGATAGAAAAATTCGTGCAGGCTGATCGGTTTTTCATCGTTGAATCGTTTATGAAAATCATCCCGTTCGAGAATTTGTGAGACGGTAAATTTTGAAGCAAGGTTCATGATCTCGTCGAATTGCATTTTTTTGAACCATTCGCCGTTGTAATGGACTTCCGTCTTGTTCCGGTCGAGAATCTTGAAAAACTGTTTCTCGTAAGTCTGAGCGTTTCTCATCACGGTTTCGTAGGTAAGACGAGGGCGCGTTTCGCTCTTGCCGCTCGGATCGCCCACCATTCCCGTGTAGTCGCCAATGATCAGCACAATTGTATGGCCCAGATCCTGAAATTGTCTGAGTTTGCGAATACCGACGGTGTGACCGAGATGAATATCCGGTGCGGTCGGATCAAATCCTTGTTTGATGCGGAGCGGCTGACCGGTTTTGATCGATCGCTGTAGTTTGGCGACTAATTCCTCTTCCGAGATAAGTTCCTCGGTTCCGATTTTAATGATGTCTAATTGTTTCTGAATAGATGGAAACATTTCGTTAGTTACCCTTTCTGAGTCGGTCCAATTCCCGTTTGGCGTCGCGTTCGGCCAGCGAATCACGTTTGTCGAACTGCCGCTTACCGCGAGCAAGTCCGATCTCGACTTTCACTTTTCCGGATTCGTTGAAATAGATTCGTGTCGGAATCAGCGTACAACCTTTGGTTTCGACGCTTCTCTCCAAACGTTTGATTTCTTTTCGATGAAATAAAAGTCGCCGTTGCCGTTCAGGTTCATGGTTGTCGAACCCGCCGCTATACACATACGGCGTAATATGACATTTAATCAGAAAGACTTGGCCATTTATAATTTTAGCGTAACTGTCCTTGAGATTCGCTTGCCCGGCGCGCAACGATTTGACCTCCGAACCCTGCAATTCAATTCCCGCTTCGATCTTGTCATCGATGAAATAGTCATGGAAGGCTCGGCGGTTGGTCGCAACATTTTTTACTTCACTCTTTTTCACGGCAAAAAACTTACTCGCTTTTCGGAAAACTTTCAATGTTAATCTTGGATAAATTGGCAGCGGTTGATATATTTAACGGCTTTTTGAGCCCGGGTGGTGGAACTGGTAGACGCGCTAGGTTCAGGACCTAGTGGCCAATAGGCCGTGCGAGTTCAAGTCTCGCCTCGGGCACAATGTCAGTAGCAAACCGGTTGATTCTCAATCGGTTTTTTATTTTCACACAAATAATGAATAAATCTCATTCAATGAAAAACAGTAAAATCTGGAAAAAATGGACAGCAAAGGCCGGTTCGTTTCGCACGGAATTGATCGTCATTTATTTGGCGTACAAACATCCGAAAACGCCGTGGTTTGCGAAAGCCATCATCGCATTGATGATTGGTTACGCGCTGAGTCCGGTTGACCTGATTCCTGATTTTATCCCGGTCATAGGTTATCTTGATGATCTGCTGATCGTGCCGCTGGGGATGTATATTTCAATCAAACTCATTCCAAAAGAAATTCTGGAGGCTTGCCGGCAGGAAGCGACTAAAACACAAATTATATCCAAAAAGGGTCGTTTGATACCGATTCTGATCGTCGCGATTTGGATTCTGCTTTTAATTGTCTTGGTAAAATTCCTGATCGGCAAATTATCAGCGAATTCACAGTAATTTATTTCATAAACAGTGCCTGAATGTGTTGGTCAAATAGATTTCCCGTGACGTTTGGCGCGATAAATTCATCAAACTTTACCAGCGCGGTGTGATACGATTTGTCCATTTCGGCGACGATTTTATAACCGACATGAAGCAGTTGCCGGAAATGCGGATTGTACGACTTTTCCGAGTCGTCATGCCGCAAAGCCGCTACATACTGCCGGGACGTCCACTCTTGAACTTCTGATGGAAGCGGCAGCATTTTTTCATCGATTTCGAGCACTTCTGCGTAGGGTTTCATGAGTTCTTCACAGCGCGAAAAAGCCAATGAGTAAACTTCTTTAGCGATTTTCAATCCATCGCCATCCGCCGATGCTAATCCGATCAATTCTTCCAGCCACGTCGTTCCGGCGGTTTTGACATGCACACCAGCATCGTATTTCTTCGTCAACTTCCGAATGATCGGATAGAGTGAAAATTTGTCGCTTCCGGAATGCATGCTAAGTTTCAAATCCGGATTCAGTCCGAACTCGTTGACAGCAAATCGAATGAGGAGAATATCCTCTTCAAATTCCCGTGCGAATTACTCCAAATCGCCGATATATTCAACACCTTTGTTCAGCCGCCCGGTGAATTTTGGTGCGATCGTGTCCAAGGGAATTCCACGCCATGCAACAGCTGCCAGAATGAAAAACAGATGAACCGGCGTTTGAGTGCGGACGGTTTCGTTCATGGAAAGTTCCAAGGCATAATCCTTTGGACATTTGTCATCGATCATCCTGTAAATCGTTTCGGCTTCCAGAACCGATGCCAAAAATTGTCCTGCGATCTCTTCAATGACATTTTTCGAGACAGATACTTTTTCTGAAAATCCGGGGATCATGAACGGTTCGGTGTATCGTTCGTAAAATTTAAGAAATCCAGCGACATCCTGACCATCCGGCTTTTTACCGATCGAACCGGCAACATCGACAGTAAAAAAATCACTGAATTCTAAAAAATCTGCGACGGTGTTCCGGTTGATGTGATCCGCATCGACGAAGTACGGCGCAGCCAAGACTTTTAACTGCCGCATCGGCTTCCTAGCGTGTGTCGGACGGTGAAGTGCCAATAGTCTGAAGTTCGCGAAATGATTTATTCCAAACCGGTGTGATCGAAACGCCCATTTCAGCGGCTTTCACGATTGCGGATAATTGCGCCTTTCCCTGATGCCCGAAACGATTGCCCATGCCCAAAGAATATTTTCCAAGTTTCATTATTTCTCCCGATTTTATCGTCAATATCGAATTCTATTCTTTTGGCGAACTCTCGGACGACAAATATTCAACTTCTCTTTTTCCCTTTTCCTCGTCCACGAATATCAACAGGAGCGCGCCGAGAATGAATAAGATCGAAACTGAAGCGATACCGACGCGCGATGATGTGTTAGGCGAATAGCCGAGTCGGGAAGCGACCAAACCGGAACCACCGATCAGTAACGGCCCGAGAATCGTCGCGAACTTTCCCAGCATATTGTAAAATCCGTAGAACTCGGCACTCTGATCTTTGGGAATCAACCGCGAGTAGTAAGAACGGCTCAACGCCTGTACGCCGCCCTGAACGAGACCAACGACGATCGCTAAAATGTAGAATTCATAAGTTTCATCCATGAATACACCGAAGATCGTCACGCCGATATAAACACCCAGCGTGATGAAAATCGCCTTTCTGACGTTCCACTTTTCGCCCAATTTTCCAAATAGAATCGCTGACGGAAATCCAACGAATTGCGTGATTAGCAACGCAACAATTAACGAACTGGACGAAAAACCGATCGACATCCCATAATCGACTGCCATTTTAATAATCGTATCGACGCCATCGATATAAAGCCAGTATGCCAACAGAAACAGGAAAACGACCTTTAAGTGGCGAATCTTACGAAACGTGACGAATATTTGTCCGAATCCATTCCGTATGTATTCTCCTGTTTTTCGTTTCTTATTGTTTGATTTACGTTCTCGAACATATAAAATCAGCGGGATTGTAAAAATCGCCCACCAGATAGCGACCGAAATAAAACTGAGCCGGATGGATAAAAATTCGATAGGCGGCTTTAAAAAATCAGATTTCATTGAAATCGTTCCGAAATGGTTTTCCAGTCCGGAAACTCCGATCAATATACCATTTTCAACGCCGGTATATGAAATCCGGTTATTCAGCGTGAAATGCGCCGAGTCGGCATTCGTAATTTCACGGGTAAGATTTTCGACCGTCATGACAGAAGTTTCGCGGTCGAAAGAACGAAATGTTCCATGCAGATATTTTCCAAATACGACGGTTCTATCCAGCAATGAATCGTTCAGTTCCGCCGGAAGTGAAATCTGAAGATCGACCATCAACTGATTATTTTCCGTCTTCTGGTCAAGAATATAAATCGGACGAACAAGGCAACTTGTGATGACTGCGGCTCCCATCTCAAACTTTTCCGGAATCTGAAAGTCGTCTGGACGATTGACTTGAATCACGGTTGTGCCTTTTCTCAGATCTTGCAATAACGCTGTTTTCGCTTCTACCGGCAAGCCAAAAGTCGCAGGCATTAAGAACCATAGAACATTTACCAAGAAGAGCAAACCGCCTCCCAGATATCCGTAAGCGTATCCTTTTGCACTGACGAAATCGATCCGTTTTTCATTGGCGACATCCGGCAATAACGAATCGTAGAAAGTGTTAGCGCTCGCGAAGCCGATATTTCCAATCGCATAAAGAATCGCTGCGAGGAGCCACTCGCCTTGTTCGACCATGAACAAGCAACCTGTCAATAACGCACCGAGATATGCAAAAAAGATCAGGAACCGTTTTTTTGCAGAACTTTGGTCGGCAATCGCTCCGAGAATAGGCGAGATCAGGGCAACGATTAAAGATGAAATCGAATTTGCTAATCCCAGCATAGCCGTGCTTTCATTTATATCTGCGCCTGCGCTCCAATACGATTTGAAAAAGACCGGAAAAAAACCAGCCATGATCGTCGTTGCAAACGCCGAGTTCGCCCAGTCGTACATAACCCAGCCAAAGACATTTTTATCCTTTATGAGTTTCATAATCCGTCGATCCTAAAATGGTTGTTTAAAAAAGATATCCAATGTCGATGTACAATTGCCGGCCGGATTCTGTCGAATGTCCCATGTCGGCGTAAACGATGAAATTTTCATTCCACGCGATGTGAAGTCCGGCGCCTTTTCCGATATGCAGGTTTTTCAGCGAATTCACCGGTTCGTCATACCAGACTCGCCCGGCGTCACAGAAAAGATTACCGGCCAGATAAAAATCCTGATTGAACAAGGAGAACTCGTAAAATTTATACCGGAATTCCATATTCATGAACAGTTTGGTCGTACCGATATAACGGTTCTTGAAAACACCGCGAAGCGTCCGGTAACCGCCGACGCCTTCATCTGCCGCCCATGAACTTCCATACGGATAAAGCATATTGAATGGCGCGTCACCGAAAATATTTTCAAAAACGACGCGGTTCGCATAAACGAGTTTTTTAGTGATCGGAAAATACCTTCTGTCTGTCAGGGTCAACCGCGCGAAGGAATAATCGCTACCGAGTAATTTTGTGTACCATTCGACAAGCGCTTCCGTCCAAACACCGGAGTTCGGTGCCGGTTCATTGTCCCGCGTATCGTAAATGACACCGACTTTTATAAAATTATTCAGCCCACCCTTTGCTTCTTTTGATGATAGAACCGATGAATTTTTATCAGTCTCAAACAACGTCGGAATCCCATCATTATTCAGTTCTTCATTTGAAACACTGACCACACCGAGTCCAATCAATCCTGAAATAAGTGGTTTTCCGTCTTTCCCGTACATGAAGGCTTTCTGAAGATTCGTAAAAAACTTGTACTGATTTGTCTTCATCCGGTAATAGTATTTGCCGTGCAAAGTGTCTAAAGAATTTTCATCATCGTCCGTTTCGACATAACTCGCGTGATACTCGGAATCGTTGCCGAGTCCGTAGTACGGATAGAATTTTTCCTTCTGAATCCGAATGCGGGCATTGATGCGCAAACCATGACCGAGCATGTACGGCGAGTCAAAGAAGAGCGTATGATCCTGCTTTCCGCCAGTCGTGGCAAAAATGATCGGATTGATCTTGAAATAGTACGGTGAATAACCGCCCGACGAATAATTGAACAGATTTAAAAGTACACCATACCCGAAACCGTCGTCGGCATTGTAATTGATAGCAGGAACGCCGCCCCAACCCCAGCCGGTTCGTTCTTTGGCCTGCGTAGGCATGGAACCAACCAACGTTACACAAAAGATTAAAAGGATGATTTGCTTTTTCATTGTCGCCTCAAAAAAGTTTGGAGGAGCCGTTTCCCGACTCCTCCACGATTGAAATCACTGCGCTAAAAGATCGATTTACAGACTTGCCTGAAGCCCAAACGCAAAACCGAAAGTTGTCTGATTGTACTTTTCGATAATTGTGACTGTCGTCTTTTTCGCTTCGGTGTAGAAAGTATTCAATGCACCAACATTGACAGCGATCGATGGCGTTACTGAATAACGTAATCCGGCACCAACCGTCCATGAATCCAGATTGTAATCCATGTCTGACTGCCCGACCGATTTCGCACCACTGGTGGATTTTAAATAACCGGCGCTGACGAGCAATTTCTCCGTTAATTTATATTCAGCCGCCAGTCCGAATTCCAGACTGTTGTCGAAATTCACTTCGGCGCTGTCCCAATCCACAGCAGAGTTATCGAAAAAATTAAAATCCGACATCAGTTTCAACTTCGGCGTAAGGCAATATGAAACGCCAAGCGCAAACTGTGACGGCATATCGGCTCCGGTTTTCGCTCCATCCGGGAAAAGACCGGTGTCGTCCGTCTTTGTCTCATTTTTCAACTCCATCTTGGCTTTCGATTCATAGCGAATACCGATATTCAGTCCTTCCATCGGAGTCAGATTCAAACCGATGATCGCCGCAATGCCCGAACCTTTTTGCGCAGCATTAACTACTTTGTCCTCAGTGGCTTTATCATAATAAACGGATTTTTCCGTATAAGCTGTCTGAATTTTAGAAATTGTCAGCCCAGCCGGGTCAACGCCCACTTGAGTTAATCCTCCTTCAATTTGAGCAACCTGAAGAGCAGTTAAAAGTCCAGCACCTTGAGCCTCTGCCAAAGTATAACCTCCGGCTCCACCATCAATAAATGGTTGAAGAGTCGCGGCAGTATTGGAGAGCTGCGACGCAACTCCATTCATAAAAATATCAGCCGCAACCGGCCCATTAGGAGTTAGCAGATTCATTTCTAGTAAATGACCTTTGTACGAATTCGATGCAGATATATACCGAATCCCGCCGAATACTGAAAGCATATCGTTTACTTTGTACGAAACACCGCCTTGTACGCCAAGATAGACAGAGGAGCCCGAAAAACTAACATCAAATTCATAGTCAGTAGCACCTTGTCCACTAAAAACACTTGGCAGTGATGAAAGACCAGTTTCAAACGATGGCAATCCTTTATCATATTCCGCACCGCCGCCACCACCAATGGGCATCACGCCAATTGTCGCCGCCAGCGGACCGGTTTTGTAAACCGCATAAGCCGTTGGAAACACCAGTGCCTGCACTTTACCGACAAACTCACTCTTATGTAAAGTCGTCGTACTATTGTCAATTGTTTTTGTTTGCCAGATCGACTGGTTGCTGATGTCGAAGTGTAATCCGTCGGACAGTTTGGTCAGTCCGGCCGGATTGAAGTATGCCGCATCGACGTCGATGCTTGCATTTCGGTTCAAAGTGCGCATGAAAGCCGCACTCTGATTCGTGTTCGTCACGATCCCGCCGGCGAACACCATGCTAAATAGACAAAATACAAAAATCATCAAAACGATCATTTTCTTCATTTTGATTTCCCTTTCTGTTTTACCGAAGAAGCGGATTTCTCTTTTGCCGCTCCTCCCTTTTTGTTGACACTACCCTCAAATATTAAAAAAGCGACATTACTTATACACTTTCACATTTCCGTTGGGATGAATATAACTAAATCAGAAAGAAAAACAAAATCATTCAATATTTCCGTTAGTAAAGTAGATATTTGCTGCGTGTAATCTGGTATCCGGTTAGGTCGGCGTTCCAGGCAGGTTCTAACTTCTTCAAGTCCATTCCCATCCGGATAAAAAAGCGATATTCGTCGCTCCCGACAAGCATATCGACTGCAGCCGGATTCGTCCATTGAAACCGATGTGGATAGAGTTGTCCGATCAATCCAACGGTAACTGCGCCGACTGTCGAAGGGCGATACAAATTCCGGTCGCGAATGATCCAGCGAACTCTTGTTTGCGTCTGGGCGCTGTCGGACGTTTCATCTGGTAAAAATCCGGTTTTAATAAATTCGATGCCGCTTATTTTTTGCGAATTGAGAGCAGATACAAGTTCATCAGGAGAAATCCATTCAGCGCCGAACACTTCATATTGAAAAGAGGAACCGGTCTCGACATTAATATTCGATGGAAAAGTAAAAATACTCGTGGCATACGACAAAAGCGTTTCTACTGTCAGTATATTTTTCAAAGGCAGGCGCCAGTTCATTCCCGTTTCGTCATACCACATCGTCCTTCGATAATTTTTCATCGGAATGATGAACATCCGCGCCGGTTTTTTCGTTTTCAACCAATTTTCTTCATTCATCATTAACGCCAGTTCACCGATTGTCATTCCATAGCGGAACGGAAGCGGGCATCCTTTTAACAACGGTGAATTCATTGAAACGGGCGCTTCGACTATTGATGATGTCAAAGGATTCGGTCTATCTAAGATCAACAACGGTTTTCGCGTTTCCGCGCTCAATTGAATCGTTTTTACCAACGTTAAAATGGTCGTCGATTCCCTCAAACCAATATCCTGAACGTCCCAGACTATGACATCGCAGTCGTTTAAAACGCCGACATTCAAGTCGGACAGACTGCGGGAAACTGTCATATGTCTCGATCCGGAATCCGATGAAACACTGGAGAACGTTAAATTTCCGTCCTTCTCTGGCATCACCGATTCCGGAAGTTCAATATACGATACCACGGCGCCTTTCAATTCATCTCGAAAAATGTCCGCCGCGTGACGATTTTTCCGGTCGTAACTCCCTGAGTTAAAAAATACGGCGATTTTCTTATTCCGAATACTCGAAAACTGATTCTCGATCAGTAAATCCAGCCCGGTGTGTAAATCGAGCGTATCGTTTTTGGCATTAAGGTGAAAGATTTTAGAATTTTGGAATACAGAATCCTGTGCGCTACTAAGCGAGTAAAAAATGATAAAACAGAGGATGAGTTTTTTCATCGCCCGGCGTTTCATTTTCTCAACTCATTTAGACGTCGATTATTTTTTATGAAATGCGGCGGAGATATTTCCGACGATCAACGTCACGCTACAGCCGATCAACGTATACCATGTCCAGTAAACTACCGACGGACGTCCCAGAATAAACGGCAAGACGATGAACAATAACATCGCTAGAATTCCCGCGGAAAAGCCCCAAATCGCGTCCCGTTGATTCGGCTTTTTAAATAAAACGCCCAGCATGAACGTGCCCAGCAAACCGCCGTAGGTAATCGACGCGATGCTCAGCGCGATCTCGACGACCGACTGCAGAATATTGATAAATAAAAATGCGACCGCAGTCAAAACCACCGCCCAGAAGATCGTCAGAATTCGCGATACTTTCAAGTCGCGCGCCGGATTATCGGCTTTTCCAAAGTAAGGTTTGTACAAATCCATCATCGCCGATGAAGAAAGCGAACTGATCGAACCGGCCAGTGTTGAGAGCGCTGCCGCAAACAACCCGGCAATGATGAAACCGCGTATTCCGGTTGGCAAATTATGAATGATAAAATACGGGAATATTTCGTCCGGCTTGGAAAATAATGCACCAGCACCGCCGACTTTGGCGCCCTGATAATAAGCGAACAACATCAGGCCGACCAGCAGGAAAAGCGCAAACTGAAAGATCACGATAATTCCGCTGGTTATAAGCGCTTTCTGACTGTCCCGGACCGTTTTCGTCGCCAGCAGACGCTGAACGATGAGTTGATCGGTTCCGTGGGAAGCCATGGAAAGAAAAGCGCCGCCAAGTAAACTGCCGATCAGCGTATACGGTTTGGCAAAAAAGTCGCGAATACCATCGGAAAATCCCCAGTTGATCATTGAGAATTTATCCGTCTCTCCGGAAAACAGGTTGACAGCCCCAAAACCATCTGGCACGCGTTTCAGCAGAATTCCCAGCGCCAGCAATGCGCCGCCGATGTAAATCAGCATTTGCAGGGCATCTACCCAGATTACGCCTTTTACACCGCCTGTGTAAGTGTAAATTAGCGTCACCAGCGCGATAACGACGATCGAAATACCGTAAATGCCGATGTTGGAATAATTCACAAAGGCCGGGAAAGTCCTGAAAATGATTGCCAGTGGAATTGAGGTTGCAAATAAACGCACGCCGTCTGCCGCGACTCGGGTGAAAAGGAAAACGATCGAAGCATAACTGCGTGTACTACGTCCGAAACGCGTTTCGAGCAAAGCGTAAGCCGTAACGAGTTCGCCCTTTTTATAGGCGGGTAAAAACATAAAACTGACGATGATTCGACCAATCAGGTAACCGATCGTCACTTGCAGGAAATTCAGGTTCGTCATGTAGGCCAGTCCCGGAATGCTGATGAAGGTCAGCGTGCTTGTTTCTGCCGCGACGATCGCAAAGGCAACTACCCACCACGGAATATTCGAACCGCCCAGAAAATAATCTTTGATGGTTCGTTGTTTGCCACCTGAAAAACTGCCGATTAACGCAACGGCGATCAAATAGCCGATCACGACGATAAAATCTACTAATTGAAATCCTGCCTGATTTTCCACTTTTTCCTCTATCTATTTCAAATCTTATTTCGCTTATTTCTTTTCTGTGACGGATTTCTTAGCAAAATTCCCGTCCACTGGAATAAATAACGCCGCAATGAATGACGGAACCGTCGCAAAAACGACCCAGATGAAGAAATGTTGATATCCAATGATGTCTTCCAACCAGCCGCTCATCATTCCGGGCAACATCATACCCAGCGCCATAAAACCGGTACAAATCGCATAATGCGCCGTCTTATGCTGGCCTTCGCTGACGTAGATCATGTACATCATGTATGCCGTAAAACCGAATCCGTAGCCGAATTGCTCTATGGCGATACAAATGTTGACGACGGTAAAATTGTCCGGCTGAACCTGCGATAAATAGATGAACACACAGTCGGGCAGATGAATAATCAGCAGCATCCACCAGAGCCAAAATTTTAAACCTTTCTTGGCGACGACCATTCCGCCTAATATTCCCCCGAATGTCAGGGCAAGAATTCCGACTGTTCCGTATGCAATGCCAACCTGACCGGTTGTCAGGGCTAATCCACCGACTTCGCGCGGATCCAACAGGAACGGATAGATCAATTTGACCAATTGCGCCTCACCAAAACGGTAGAGAAGCAGGAATGTCAGGATTGCGCCGACGTGATCTCTCTTGAAAAAAGTGACGAATGTCGTCCAGAATTCTGTGAAAATATTTCCTTCGGATGAGGTTACTGCGCTGACATCTGATTTGGGAGCCGGCAGGATAAACCGGTGCCATATGAAAAAGAGAATAAACAATCCCGCCAAAACGAAGAACGTGATCGACCATGACAACGTAATATTTCCCGCCGTCGCCTTGAACTGGGTCGCTGTTTCCGTTCTCAGTTTGGCATCCAACTGGATCAACGCGACCGCCGGTTTGTTCCAGTTTTTATCAGTAAAAACATAACGTCCGCCTTCGGCCAGAGAGATGCTTTTATCACCTGCGTCGCGGCCTAAATTAACGATGACGTTTTTCCCTACTGGCGGTTGTTGAGCGAGCCGCAGATAAATATATCCGTAATTCCCGGCACGTGTTTCTTTTTTCTCAGCTGAAAAATATTTCCTCAGTGTTCTTTCCAGCGGCTGAGCAACAGATCGACTCCATAGCGACGGCGTTTTGTCTTTCTGTTTCTGGTGCTCTGCGGAATAGAATTCGTTTTGGATGTTCATTTCCTTGACCATTTTAACGACTGAATCTGCCACCGCTCTACTCACAGGTTGAATTCCGATCGATAAATCAGTCTGGGAAAGAATGACTCTCTGCTCGCCGCTAAAAGCGCTATCCGGAAACGCGTTCGTATTCAACATCGCCGTCATTTCGATTCCCGGTTTGGATTGGACAGACGTACTCAGCGACGGAAGTCCCGATGTGCTTTCGATATATCCGGCAAGGATTACAAGCAAGCCCTGTCCGGTGATCATCGCCAGCCGGTAGAATGTACTGCGGATCCCGACGAACCACGCCTGTTCGTGTTCTGTAAGCGCCAGCATGTAAAATCCGTCGGCGGCGATGTCATGCGTGGCCGATGAAAATGCCATTAACCAAAGCAGAGCCAGCGTGTATTTCACGAAATTCGGAGCGGGAATCGTCAACGCAATTCCGGCAAAACCGGCGCCAATGAAAAGTTGCATTGTCGTAATCCAAAAACGTTTGGTCTTGAAAATATCGACAATCGGACTCCAGAGCGGCTTGATAACCCAAGGCAGATAAAGCCAACTCGTATAAAGCGCGATCTCGGTGTTGGACAGGCCGAGACGTTTGTACATGATGACCGAAACAGTCATGACAACGACATACGGAATTCCCTCTGCAAAATAAAGCGATGGCACCCAAGCCCATGGATTCCGATATTCTTTCTTTAATGATTTCTTTTCAGACATATTAAACCTTCCGTTCTGGTTTTTTATCGAATGTTTCTGACGATCATCAATATATTTTTTTCAGTTTCGCGCCCGGATAATAATGATTCAAAATCTCACCGGTCATATATCCTTTTAACGACATGCCGAGCGCACCGATCTGACAGTATCCGGCGCCATGTCCCCAACCCGCGCCTTTCAGAATGAAGACGTCCGGGATTTTCGATTGGCCTTCCATATCGACGACAAATGCCGAACTGTACAAAAAGATTTCATGAAAACTATCACGGATGACGTACTGATCTTTTACCACCCGTTCCTGAATCGCGCCCGATTCGTCTTCAAAAATCACTTTCACAAGAATCAGACGTCCGGATGCACCGCGTTTAACTGGCTCGATCCGACGAATATTTCTCGCATCAAGATTCAATTTTAGGTTGAGTAAAGCGGTCAACTGTTTTTGCGTATATCGAAACTGCCACCGGAAGTATTCACCTTCTTCATCGACATTTCCGAGATATTTCTTCAATTCTTTTTCCGGGATGACCGATGGACTGCAAAAGGATTCCGGTGTCGATTCGATCCAGAGACGAACTTTCTCTTCTGAATCGAGCGGCAATGCCGGATGAGAAAAACCTTCAGGCGCGTCGATGATCGGTCGTATGTACGGCACCGCGCCGCTGTTCCAGATATTCTCGAACGCCTCCGAGACACCGCCGCAACTCTTGAAATAGCGCGTGTCGCAGATCGTTCCATTATACATTAACACTTGTCCCGCCGTTGCTAAAGCGCCTTTGACGGACTGTTCCGAAAGATGCGTCGTCCCCTGATAACGCTGGCAACAATCATCATTGCAGACGTCCATTCCGAGCGTCCGGTGTTTCATTTCGACATTCGCGAGCATCCAACTACGGGCAACAATCGTCTGCGATTCGATCAATGCCGGCGGGCAGGCGGCCCCCATCTCGGCAGTCGCTACACACATCAAATACTGTTCGATCGGCAATTCGTTGATTAAAATCAGCGATGAGCCGGAAATCCGGACTTCCACCGAACCCGACAGAAATACGTCGAGATTCTTTTTCCAATGAAATCCACGACCGGCGATGACATTTTTCACCTGAATCCCTGCACAGTTATGAATCGGAACCGGTTTGACCAATGGATCGACTTTCCAGATCGTTTCCTGACCGTATTTCACACCGTTGATAATAGCCTCGATCGTCGGATTTAGCAGGTTGAATTTCACGACGGTATTCGGCTGAAGTTGGATACACTGTTCGCCGTCGTTCAACAGGCAATATTCCGGAGAGACGGGCAATTGAATTTCTATAGACGAAAACTTATCCTCCGGCAAAACGATTCCGACGGAAAGAAACGGTTCTTTCGTTGGAATTGAATTCGGTTTCAGCATTAATTTCTCCTTTTTAGAAAAGCGTCAATGCCAGCGCCGATCGCCGGCGCTTCTCTCAATTTAGAAATTTTAAATAGTTCTGTACGGAAATTACCGTTCGCCAGATAATGTTGTTTGGCAGGTTCATCCAGAAAGGCCGAATCCGCGATCAATACGGACAATTTCCGCATCATCGGATTCCAGAGCAATTCGTCGTCTCGACATTCCTCAAAAAGATCACCAAGCCGTTGTCCGATGATCAGACTATCAAATAAGGATTTGTGATATGGATGCGTCTTCGATGGAACCGCGCGATTGGGATTCACAAACGAAAAAAGTCCCTGCCAGCCGCTGTAAAGCGTCGTGATCCGTTCGTATAACAAACCTGCGATATGTATTGAAAGCATCTGAAAAACGTCACAAGCGGCCGGTTCTCCAGCCAAAGCACGTTTGCGAATCTGCGGCGGGTAGATTTTTTGTTCTTCGATCTGAGCAATGTCTTTGTGAACGGCATCGGCATAAATCGATTGAATCCCACGGGAACTGACATATTTCTCGACAGATCGGCCGTCATCGCTTTTCATTTCCCACGCTTTAACGAACCAGTCTTTGATCCGATCGAGCGCTACGACTTCACCGCGAAGTTTGACAGCATCGGCTGCGCCGGTTCCACCACCCAAATAGTAGGAATTCACAGAATTCCGAAATTGACCTTCAGCGGCATATTCTTCGCCGAGCCCGCAATAATAAGCGTCACTGCCGATATGTGAAATCGGTTCAGCGAGTTCAATCCCGGCGGTTTGTAACAAAGATTCAATATCTTCGGCATAACGAACGATCCGAGGACCGTTTGCCATCGCGCCAATCCCGCGCTCGTCTTTTGTTTTCAAACCGGGCATTCCGATTCCTATCAGAGCGCGGTTTTTCCCACTTTTTCGGACGATGCTTTCGATGACTTGAGCAACCGCCCGTGTGTAGGTTTTTCCTTGTGCCAGTTCTTCTTCGGTCGGAACAATATTACCGGCGGTTAATCCGGCTAGTTGGGTATTGATGTCCACGGGTTTGAAATTTTCAATATAGCCGGGAATTTCACGATATGATTTGCCAGCGCAGAATTCGCCAAGTGCAAATGATTTTCCGTCGTCAAAAACATCGATCGACCAGCCGTTGACTTTTGTCGCGCCGCCGTCAATGCCAATTAAAAAAATATCTTTATCCATTCACTTTCCTTCATTCAAATATTCACCGGTTCCACCGTTTCATTTCTCATTCAATTTCTGCCGACGCCCGATGGCGATTAATCGCATATAATCCTTCGCCTCGTCGTTGCGGTCGATAGTTTGCTGATCGATGCTGTGATCCGTTCCGCCCGAATGACGAACGACATCATAGATCGGATCCCACACACGCCCGATGCGGTACCTTTCACTGATTTTCATGACAAGGTCGTAGTCCTCGCCGTAATTCCGCGCGTATGGTTCGTCATTGATGCCGAAGTAGCCCATTTCTTTGATGATCTGGATCGGAATGCTCCTTGGCGCACCCGCTCCATTGATATGTAAAAGATTGTTTCGGCCGTTCTCTTCCGTCCATTCATCATGTGTTACAACAGGAATCTGTTCCATCCGGACAAATTCGCCTGTTGACTTCTTTTCCCAAACTTCATAGGAACCGATAACCATGCCGATTTTTTCATCAGATTGATAAACTTTCAGAATTTTCTCGATAGCGTCAGGTTTCAAACGATCATCCGAATCCAGCTGAACGTAGTATTTGCCACGGGCGATTTTCACGCCGAAATCCAGCGAAAGACCGATGTTGTTGATATCTGCGACAACGAGTTGAACGGGCGGTTTTGTCTCATCATATAACGAGCCTTCCGGCAAATATTTTTTGACTTCCGGAATCGTTGGATCGTCCTCTCCGCCGTTGACGACGATAATAATCTCAATGTCCTGAATCGTCTGTTTGAAAATCGACGACAATGCGGTCTCGATAAATTCCGGCCGGCGATTGACCGGAATGATCACTGAGGCAACGAATTTGGCGTCTTTTAAAGATTCAGGGCGTTTGTGATAGCCTTTTCCCGGTTTGAGGTAAGCGCCGATCCTCTGCAAATGTCTCGTCAAAACCGCTTCCGCTTCCTGATTCACGGCTTTTCCAGCCAGTAAATAATCAAATACATTGTGCGCTCTGCCTTCCGCGACGACTTCATAAAGCGAACCGGCAGTTTTGTTAGCCACATGAACAATCTCGAATTTTTCAGATAATTTCAGACGAACGTCATAAAGTGTCCGGTACAACAACGAATCGTCGAAATATTTGACCGATTTAAGCGCATCTTTGGAAAAGAAAAACACTTTTCCAAAATCCTGATTATCCCGCAACCGCCCGGCGTGATGCTTTAGAAGGCGGATTTCCTTACGGTTTTCATCTTTCAAGAGATCGTAATCGGCATACAACATTCCGAGTGCCGGATATTTTTCAGCGATCAGTATCGCCGTGTTGACGTATGAATGTTTCAGCCGGATCTCGTCTATCGAATTATCGATGTATAACACATATTTTGAGGTGCATTTTTTAACTGCGCGGTTCAGTTTTTCGGATTGATTTTTAAAATTGCCTTTGATGACGATCGTCGGAACCGAGCCGATTTCAAACTGCGATTTTTCCGCTTTCCGTTCGTCAATAACGATCAGTTCCGCTGGTAAAGTCGATTGATTGACGACAGAATTCAGAATGCGGGTAAAGCCCTTTATGTCGTATGGTAGCGTATCGGTTAAATGAACGATCACGCTGACCGAAAATTTTTTCTGTTCCTTTTCCATTAACACTCCTATATCAAAGTTTTTTATTTCCAAAACAATTCAGGTTGCTGACAAGCGGATTGGATACTCATGAAGTTTGAGTCTGATTTGGTTGTCTCACGATCTTTCCATCTCCATTCTAAACTAAGAATTTTCATGACAAGATGAAACACTTTTTACCGGACGCTTTTTTTATTATTATCGCCGGCCTTGTTCATCTGCTTCATCGATATAGACTCGTGGGATGCGTTTGCTAACCGAACAGCACAATTCGTAGGAAATTGTGCCGACGCGTTCGGCAACCTTCGTAGCCTGAAGGGTTCCTTCCGGCGAATTTCCCCAAAAGATAACGACATCGCCGATGCTCACATCCGAATCGCCGACATCGATCATGATCTGATCCATTGTCACTGTTCCGACGACAGAATACAATTTTCCGCGAATCATCACCTGACCTTTATTCGTAAAAGTCCGATGAATTCCGTCCGCATAACCGATTGGTAGAACAGCGATCCTCGTATCTTTTTCAGTGATGTACCGGCAACCGTAGCTAATTGGAGTTCCTTTGGGAAGAGCGCGGATTTGCGAGACGATAGTTTTTAAAGTCATAACCTGTTTCAGCGGAATCGACTCGGTCGTTTCGGTCGTCGGATAATGTCCGTACAGACAAATGCCCGGTCGAACCATATCGAACCAGGCTTCCGGAAGATCCAGAATGGCGCCGCTGTTGGCTAAGTGAAATTTCGGTGGATTCGGACAGAATTTCTGAATACTATCTCTAATTTCCCGAAAACGACGCAACTGGACAAGAGCATATGATTTATCTCGGCAATCCGCCGTCGCAAAATGCGAGTAAATTCCTTCAACTCGGATAAGTGGATTTTCCAAAATACTTCGGATAAGATCGGTCGCTTTTTCAGCCGAAAAACCGACGCGTCCCATTCCAGTATCCACTTTAATATGTACGTGTGCAATTGTTGATAATTTCTGCGCCGCCCCGCAGGCGTCTTGATAATTCTCATGATTGGTCAGCGTGATCTGGATTCCGCGCGCGAAAGATTCTTCGATCTCGTCAGTCCCGAGTCCACCGAAAATCAGAATGTTGCCGTCGATACCGGCAGTTTGGAGTTCTATTGCTTCGGAAAGTCTGGCGACGGCAAAATTCCGAACGCCGATCTGCTGAAGTTTACGCGAAACCGGTATAGCACCATGTCCGTAAGCATCCGCCTTTACAACGGCAAGAATTTCGGAAGGCGCGACCTGTTTTCGGATGTTGGAGAAATTCTCAGCGAGATGACTGAGATTGATCTCCGCATAAGTTTTATTCAAATTCATTATCAATAATTTTCTCTCAAGGAATTAACATGACGGACGGGAAAAAATCAATCATCAGCAGTAAATACGTTACTTTTCAATCTTGTATTTCGCTTTAAGAAATTGTTCGAGTTCATCAAAATTTGGGAAAATCCATGTGGCGCACCCGAGAATCCAGCCGCTGATTTTTTCTACGGGTAAGCACGTTACCATAAAAACCGGAATTTTGAGATGGAATGCAACCGTCAGTTCACCATATGTTCCGCCGCCCAGCGCCGCCGCTTCGTCCCACAAACAGATTATGTAATCGATCTCCGTTGTTAGTGATTTCAGATCGCCGCTCATCAGTTTCCGAACAGTTTCCTGAAATTTGGGAAGATCGGTCGTTTTCAGCACACGGAATTGCCGGCTTTCATCTTGCGTCAGATATCTTTTCTCTTCGATCAATGGGTTATAGAAATCATGTCGAAGTTCCATCGACAAAAAGTGCGACATCCTCGTTCGCCAGGCTTCTCCGCGATCCGAAGCGTGTTCGATAGCACCCGCCAGATAAGCCCTCATCTAACCAATTTCCTGATATAAAAATGACGACAGGTCCAAATAGCCACGCCACTCAGTATCAACAAAAATAACAAACCCAGATAGTTAAATTCGCCATAAATCGATAACGCCCGTCCGCCTTCAACGATCAACGATGTCGGAAAGCAGAAGAAAACCGACCAAAATGTTCCTTGAATTGCGTACATCGGAGCGAGAAATCCCGATAATAGCATCAATGGCATCAGCAGGCATGTTACTGTGAGAATATGAATTTTGGAATTTGTTATATAGGCACCAAGAATCATCCCAATTTGCGTGACCAAAACCATCCCGACCGTTGTGAACAACCAAATGCTCAAGATCGACGAAAACGGGATCGTGAAACCGGTAAAAACCATAACGAAAATTCCGGATAATATCGCATGCATCATCCCCGCCAACCAGTATTCCACCGTCTTTCCGATATAAATTTCAGACGGTAATAATCCAGCAATTCCGACTTGATCCGCTAACTGACGCTCTTGTATGAACCGACTTGAATCGAAGACTGCAATGGCGTAGGCAACAGTCACTGAAATCCCCGCGATAATTCCGGGAATAACAACTTCCGTAATTCCGATATCACCAATACGCGGAAGGAATTCCTTCAATACGACACAAAAAGTCAAAAATAAAAACAACGTTCCGACCAAGTTGAAAAAAAATCCGTGGAGTAAGTCGATCGGTTTACTCCTAAGTTTTTCACTGACCAATAACCACGATTTGTTCATAAATTAGAATCCCTCGTCTGATAAAAGTTGATTGATAAATTCATCGATGCGGATGGTGTTGCAACCGAGGCTGATTACCGTGTCATAATCCAGTTGTTTTATTATCTGATTGAAACACTCGAAACTATCGGCGATAACTTCGACCGTATTTTGCCGGTTGCGTACTTCGGTAATTCCTTTAATATCCTTAATGGATTCGATAAATTCGGCATTCGGTTGCTTAAAGAGAATATTTCCGACAAATGGGACATCGACTTGCGAAGCCATTTTTTCGAGAGTACCGTCAAAACGGATTTTTCCATGATGCAGAACGATCCAGCGATTGGCAAAAGTTTGAATGATCGAAAATTCGTGAGACGCGATGACGATCGTCTTCTTACCTGACTGAGAAATCAGATATGAATTGAGAACATTGGTCGCATGATAATCAAGTCCCTGAAATGGTTCGTCCAGAATTAGAATTTCGGGATCGCTTAATAAAACCTGGATGATGTCGAGGATTCGCTTTTCTCCTTTCGAATACATCACCGGACACTCGTGAATCACATCCTCGAGTTGATAATCGGCGATCAGCGATTTTGCGCGTTTTTCGAATTCATCTTCCGGAACTTTCAGCAACCGTGCCATCTTTTGAAGATTCTCCCAGCCGGTTAGCCACGGATCGTGAATATCGTGATCTGGTAAATATCCGATGCTTCGTTTGACTTCCGCCTCATTGCCCGGACATTCCTTTTCGTTGATGAAAAGCATGCCTTCGTCAGGCGTCATCATTGTCGAAAGAATTCTCAACAAAGTCGATTTGCCGGCACCGCTTCGACCGGTAACGGCAAAGATAGAACCTTTTTCCACACCAAGTGTGAGGTTGCTCAATACATAACCTTTGTTGAAATGTTTACTGACGTTTTTTAAAGTGATTGATGCTTCCACTAATGTGCCTCATACCATGAATTACCAATACCAACTTCCGCCTTGACGGGAATATCGAGCCGGAGCGCCGATTCCATCGCATCGGTCACCATCGATTTGACCGTCTCGATCTCGTCATCTGGAACTTCAAATAACAGTTCGTCGTGAATCTGTAAAATCATCATCGCGTGCAAATGGCGTGATCTCAATTCGTCGTGAATGCGAATCATCGCCAGTTTGATCATATCCGCCGCCGTACCCTGAATCGGCATATTGATCGCGGCACGTTCCGCGGCATCGCGAATGTTTTTATTCAAACTATCGATATCCGGAACGTATCTTAGTCGTCCGGAAAGTGTTTTAACATAGCCGGTTTTCCGGGCACTCTCCGTCGTCGAAATAATATAATCGTTGATGCCGGGATAAGTCTTGAAATATGCGTCGATCAGTTTTCGCGCCTCAGTCATAGAAATTCCCAGTTCGTCCGTCATTCGGTACGGCCCGGCACCGTACATGATTCCGAAATTGACGATTTTCGCGACGCGACGCATCTCCGGTAAAACGTCCTTTTCCGGAACGCCGTAAACCAACGCGGCTGTCCTTCGGTGAACATCGACGTTTTCCTGAAACGCACGGATCAGTTCGGCATCGCGCGATAAATGCGCCATTATCCGGAGTTCGATCTGCGAATAATCCGCCGATAAAAGTTTCCATCCTTTTTGCTGAGGAATGAACGCTTTTCGAATTTCGCGTCCCAAATCAGTTCTCACGGGAATATTTTGAAAATTCGGATCACTGCTACTCAACCTGCCGGTCGAAGCAACGGTTTGATTGAACGAACTGTGCACGCGTCCAGTCTTTGGATTAACGAGAAGCGGAAGTGCGTCCAGATAAGTTCCCTTCAGCTTCATCAGACCGCGATAATCCAGTACGAGTTTGGGAAGCGTATGTTTGTTCTGAAGTTTTTCCAGCACGCTGACATCCGTCGAATAGCTGCGAACTTTCGGTAATTCCAATTTGTTGAATAAAATCTCACTAAGTTGCTTCGGTGAGTTGACATTGAATTCCTGCCCCGCCGCATTATAAATCCGGCGAACGAGATCGTCAATGTCCTTTTCCAGATCGAACGACATCCGTTTGAGAAATTTCACGTCGAGAAAAACGCCGTTTTGTTCCAACTGCATCAGAACCGGGACCAACGGCATTTCGATTGTTTTAAAAACATCCCATGTATGATCGTTCTGCAACTTTTCCATAAAAATCGGAACCAGTTCGAGCGCGATGTCGGCGTCTTCCGATGCGTACCAGCCGACTTTTTCAACATCGACCTGATCCATCGTGATCTGATTTTTCCCGCTTCCGATGAGTTCCTCGATCGGCTGCATCGTATAACCGAGATAGAATTGACTCAGTTTGTCCAATTTGTAACTGCGAGAATCCGGCTGAATCAGGAAAGCGGCGATCATCGTGTCGAAGTCGATGCCCGCGAGTTCGATGCCGTTCCGTCTCAGAATCAACATGTCGTATTTTATATTCTGACCGCATTTGCGGACGCCGGGATTTTCAAGAAGTGGCTTCAATTCTTTCAGAAGTGTGAAATTACTCTCCCCGGAAAACAGCGATGCCTGCGGGGACGGAGACTGAATCGGGATATAAACGCCCTGATTCGGTTGCCAGCTCAGCGCGACGCCAACGATTTCAGCAAGCATTGGTGACACGGACGTCGTTTCGAGATCGACGGAAAGCAGTCCGACGCTTTTCAAACTCTTCACAAGAGACCGAACTTCGTCCAGCGTACGAACCGTGCGGTAATTTTTCACAGGTTTATCGACTAGCTCGGTTTTCGTGTCCGATTTGATAAGCGATGTGAATTCCAGTTCCTCATAAATCTTCTTCAATTCAGATTCATCAATACCTGAAAAACGCAGTTCTTCAAGTTTGATTTCAAGTGGAACATCCGTTTTAATCGTTGACAATAATCTGGAAAACCGGGCTTTTGCGGCGCCGTCGCGAATCATTGACGCGATGCGTTGGCTCGGAATTTCATCGACGTGAGTGAGAATATTTTCGAGTGAACCCCATTCCTGCAACAGCGGCGTTGCTTTTGCCGGACCGACACCTTTAATACCGGGAATGTTATCAGACGAATCACCGACAAGTGCAAGAAAATCGGCTACCTGTTCCGGTCGGATACCGAATTTATCAACGACATCCTGTACGTCGATGATCTCGACATCTTTTAGAGAAGAGTGTGGTTTATAGATACGAACGCCATCGCCGACCAATTGCATAAAATCTTTATCACCGGTAACCATGTAAACAGGAAGCCCGCGCTTTTTACCTTCAATCGCCAGAGTCCCGATGATGTCGTCCGCTTCGTATCCCGGTAGAATGATAAGCGGAATATTCATCGCCTTTGTGACTTTAAACATCCACGGCAATTGGGCGACGAGATCTTCAGGCATCGCTTCACGCGTCGCTTTATATTCAGGATAAATTTTATGGCGGAAGGTTTTTTCAGGAGCGTCGAAAACCATCCCGATATAATCCGGTTTCTCATCACTGAGGATTTTTCGGAGTGCATTGACGAAGGCAAAGGTCGCTCCCGTTGCCAATCCTTTCGATGTAGACAATCTGTTACGAATCATTCCGAAGTAGGAACGATAAGCAATCGCCGATCCATCAATGAGATATATTTTACTCTGTTCTCCCATAAATCCTGGAAAATTTTAAGCAACTGGTTTGAATTTGACAAGGGCTTTCGTTCGCCGAATTTGCGGAGAAATTCTCCGTTCTTCATTCCAGAATTTTTCATTGTAAAACATTCCTTCTCTTCCCAGTTTTCTCTGGATCGATCCTTGCCCTGTATTTTCCGGTTTAATCACTGACTAATTTAGTGATAGCAGAGTAAAATATCGGCAGATTTTCATGTGGTTTCGCCGATATTTTTCCTTTTTTGTAAAAAACTTGTGTTGAACACTGGAATTAATCGAATTGCACAGTCAGTGTCAGATAGTAATTTCGGGTTGCGGCAGGCCAATACAGATCGATCCGCTGCCGCTCATCGCCCCACATTTCATAATAGTTATACCCGAACGTCTCATACAGAACATCAAAAACATTGTTGATCCGAAATGTCAGCGTCCAATTCAAGTGCCGATACTTAGGCAATTCAATCCGCGTCCCAAAATTCACGACCTGATAAGAAGGAATAACAGCCGATTCTGTATTCGCAAAATCGATGTATTGTTTCCCGATATGCATAACCTGCATCCACGATTCGATGAATTTATATCGACCCGTCAACTTACCTTTAATTTGAAGCGTGGGAAAACCGGGAAGAACGCGATCATGAAAATCTGCAATTCCGCCCCAACCGCTCCAGCCGATCGAATCCGCGTGAAACGAGATCAGACGATTGTCGGCGTAAGTCAAGTTGCCATCGATCTTCAGCCATGAGTTAATTTGTGATGACGCTGTTGCTTCAATTCCCTGATGAATCGTCCTGTCGGCATTGGCGTGATATACTTCATCGGCGTCCGTATAACGGTACTCAACCGGTATCAATTCATTTCTAAAATCCATCCGGTACAAATTGATCTGCGCTGACCATTTGTCGGAAAAAAATGTGGTTCCCAACTCAAAATCGGTCAGGAATTCTGTTTTCAACAATGGCGAATCAAAACGTTTGGATAAAAATTTTACTTTCGGATAATCATCTGGATTGTCATGATCGTAGAAATCACCGTCGCCCGGCTCGCGATGCGCAGTTGAATAATTGATAAAAGCATTCCAACCCTTACCGAAATTCCAATTCAGGCCGAGATGCGGATCGATGAAATTGTATGACAATCCATATTCATAATTTTTCACGAATGCGCCCACTGTATCCTGCTCGAAATAATATCGATGTCCGAGATACCGCAGATCGACCATCAGAGTCAGTTTTTTCGTCAGATCGACCAATGTGTGGACATACAACGCACCGCTGATTTTTTCACTTTCGTCTGAATAATAGCTTCGATTTCCGGAACTTAACAACGACGGCAAATAAATTTTTGCCACTTTTCCATAATGCTTGGACTCATAGAATCGCACATCACCGCCGACAGTTAATTCTCCAAACGCAAATTGGCGGTTTAGATGAGAAATGATTCCCCAGTAACCATTTTCCAGCCATTTCCTTCTTAGCAGATCGATCGATCCCGAATCTGCAATCGCCAGATCGGTTAGGTTGTATTCCACAGCAACGACATCACCCTTGAACTGTTGGTAATATCCCTTTCCAAAAATCCGATAAACTGTCAGGTCAATCAAATCGTCACCGATTTTCCGGCTATGCTGAAAAGATAAAAGTGTTTGCCGGAACACATCCCGATTCAGATCGTCGAATCCGCCATTGTAATCCGGATCGGCATAAAAATTATACCTCCGATCTTTTCGATTATTGATATCGAAGCCATAAGCGGGTGCGATACCTTCCCATGAAAAAGCCGTCGTTTCATCTCCACTTATTGCCTCGATGCGGGTCATCTGGTCTTTTCCATTCTTCTCAATACCGGCATGAATTGAAGTTTGTTTGGTGCCGCTTCCGTTACGATAGCCGGTGCTTTGTAACCGACTGATCCGTGAATAGACGATAAAGTTTTGATCTTTCCATGGCCTTCCGCAATAAGACAGAGACGCTTTTGTCGACGGAAGATCCAATCCTTTTTGTGTATAATTTCCATAGCCGGTTTCGACGACAAGTCCCGGATCGAGCGCTGAATAATTCGTCGAGAGATTCACCGTTCCGCCGAAAACCGATGTTCCATAAAGCGAATTACCCACACCACGCTGAACCTGAATATCGCCGGTTGACGACAAAACATCACCATGATCAACCCAGTAAACTGCATGTGATTCCGGATCATTCATTGGAATCCCATTGACCATTACACCAATCCGATCTTGCTGAAAACCACGGATTTTCAGATAACTGTAACCGATTCCGTTTCCGGCATCCGAATAAGAAAAAACGCCCGGCAGATCATTTAAAACCATCGGCACATCCTGCTGAAAATAGGCATCGTCAATATCGGATTTTTCAAGTGTTGTGAAAGCAACCGGCGTTTTTCCCGGAACGGCTCGCGAAACTGTCGCCAACACTTCTTCGCCGGTCAGTATAGCTGAAGTCAGGAAAATTTCGCCGATACTCGGATTTTCAACATGGATGACTTTCGGTTCAAATGCAATGTGGCTGACAAGCAATTCACATGGTAACTGTTTGACCGGTAACCTGAATCGTCCATCTGATTCGGAAATTGTACCTTCGCCGGTTTCAGAAATGAAAACATCGGCGTGGGCAATAGGACTTTTTGTATTTTCGGAAATGATTCGACCGGTGATGAAATTCGTCGCAAAAGACGACCCAGTCACCCATAAAAAGATAGAAAAGAAGAAGAAAGAACGAGCGGTAATTTTCATGATTGCCTCCCTTCGCTGGCATTATCCAGATCAGGTTCTACGGGTATTTCTCAGCTGCCCTTAGAATCAATCGGGCGAGCACCCCATGACCATATTTTTACAAACAACTTTCTGCGATTTAGAATTCGCAGGTTGATTCGCGGGAACGTCTGGGAGTCGAACCCAGCTTCCCGAAATTTTCGGGAACAGCGATTTTGAAGACCGTGACGCCCACCGGGGACGCATTCATTCCCATGTTTTATTTCTCGACGACAACATAGTCGATTTTCTTTTCACGTTTCAGTTTCTCGCCGACTTTTTGAGCCTCGTCTTTAGTCGCGAACGAACCAGCCCGGACGGAAAGTAAGGACTTGTTATTCAAATTGAGCGGTTGGATAAACGGCTGGAGTCCGGCCGATTTTAGACGCGATTTAAGCGCCATGGCATTACTCTCGTTGGAAAATGCGCCGAACTGAAGCGCATATTTTCCTGCTGGTTTCTTTTCGATTTGAGCGATTGGAACCGAAGGCACAATCTGCTGATTCGTCTCTTTCGGGGCTGGCAGCAAAGCCGAAACCGGAGATTTTTGCGGCGTAGCGATTGTCAGACGCGGCGCACAAGAATAGCCCACGAAATCCGGCTGAATGCCGGGATAAACTCTGGCATAATAGTCCGAGTAAAAATCGACAGAATCCCGTCGATTCATCGCGTTGAAACTGCAAAGTAAAAAATGTACGCACGCGCCGATCCATTCGGAATTCGGATAGACGCGGATCATATCACGCGAGTATTTGATTGTTTTATTATAAAGTCCTTTTGTGTAAATGAACTCAATGACTTTCAGAAACGCATCGTCCGCACGCTGGCTTTCAGGATATTTGTTCAGCACATCTTTATAGACCAGAAGTGCTTTTTCACCGTCTATTTCCACTAAACCAGATAAATAAAGCGCTTCCGGACTATCCGGGAATTGCGCCTTAATCGCTGGAATCGCTCGAAGAACGGAATCCCGCTCGCCACTTTCGAGAAGATTGTAATAAGCAGATAAATCCTGGGCTGAAAGCCACATCGGGAAGATAAGAAATAGAATCAAAATTGCTTTTTTCATAAATGGATCGTGTAGGTGTCAGGTTGACCACAGGTTGAACATAGCCATATGATTTTCTTTTCCCGCCGTCCGCATTTTGAACAGGTAAAATCGTCGGGTTCTTCGTAGTTGTCGATGTAATCATTCAGAATTTCTTGCGCTTCCGCGTAACGTTCTTTCAAAATTAGTAATTTGCAAAGCGCCATCTTGGAGACATTGGAGTCCGGTTTTTTTTCACGAAGTTCCTCTATCAGAGATAATGCCTTTCCCAGTTCGCCTTTCCGCTCGTAAAAGCCCGCCAATGCCGTGATGGTTCGGACATCTCCCGGTTGACGACTCAGTATATTTTCATAAAAGCTTTGAATTTTCCCGAAATTTCCGAGATTGAACAAAACGGTCTGGAGCCGCCGAAAAACAAGATAAGCATGGCTCGGTGATACATCGGCAAATTTAACCCACCATTCGACGGCTTCGACTTCGCGACCGTCTTTTGCATATGAGTTAGCGATGTAAAAATACGGCGCTTCGCAGGTCGGATCAATGCGTATCGCCTTTCGAAAAAGCAGTCGCGCATCATGGAAAAAACCTTCGTTGTATTTCATCAGACCTTCCTGGACTTTATACAACGCCAGCAACCGGTCGTTCGTTTCTTTCCGGAGTTCGAGTACCTGTTCGAGATACTGATATGCTTTGTCCCACTGTCCAATATTGCGATGGATGTTTTGAAGTTTTTCCAGCGCCCAGATATTCTTCTGATCGAGGTTCAGGATTTTTTCCGCACTGGATAACGCCTTTGACTGATCGCATGCTTCAATGTAGTCATCGACGAGATTTCGCAAGATTTCAAATTGTTGACCGGAACTGATGCCACTGCGAAGGAGCAGGCTTTCATGTATCTTGAGCGCGCTTTCCATTTTTCCGTTTCTTCGGAACAAAACGCCCAATTTGATGTATGCGTCAACATTATCTGAATTTTTCCGGACGATTTCCTTGAAAACTTTAATCGCGGCTTTGTCTTCGCCGTTCAGCATATGATTCAAGGCGGTCGAATACAAATTCATTTCGTCCGCACTTGTCGTGTCTTTCTGGCTAAGTAGTGTATAAGCCACGACAATGATGATGATTGCAATTACTAAAGTGATAAGTATTTCGATCATAGGACGATCCTGCCCGATTCCTCGTGTTTATTCAATTTCTTCTGGTTCATCAAGATCCTTGTTGCGAAGGACATCGACTTCCTGCTTAAGTTTTTTATAATCTGCGTTTAATGCCCGCATCTTGCTATTTACGGAAAATATCTCCAAAGCGGAAATGAAAAATCCTATCAGTATACCCATCAGGAGAGTGATGAGCAACGCAATGATCATTTCCATGTTTTCAATACTGTTGCCGAAGAACTTCAGCGTGATCTTTTGACCAGCGTTATCAAGGACGAAAATCAAAAGCACGACTACTATCGCGAACAAAAAAATCAGTTTGACATATTTCATAACGACTCCGCTGGGTTACACAAGGGTTCCAAAGAGTGAAATACCAATCGCTTTTTCAATTCTCACCCGAACAACATCGCTAATTTCGGGATTTCCTGTTTGAATAATAACAATTTTATTTGTGCCAGTTCGACCTGTCTTTTCATTAGGATTCTTCCGGCTGATGCTGTCAACCAGTAATTCCTGAATTGTGCCAACTAATGCACGATTTTTCAGTAAAGTATGTTTTTTTTGTTTCTCAATAACGCGATCCAGTCGATCCGATTTTTCTTCGGGTGTTACATCGTCGATCATTCGGGCGGCAGTTGTTCCGGGGCGGGGCGAATATTTAAAATTGTATGCGGCATCGAATACGACAGCGTCCATCACTTTAAGCGTTTCTAAAAAATCGTCTTCGGTTTCCTGCGGAAAGCCTGTGATGATGTCCGTCGTAATTGCACAGTCCGGCATGTGGCGGCGAATATTTTCAACGACAGAAAGATATTGAACCTGATTGTAGTTTCGTTTCATCAGTTCAAGTACTCTCGTCGAACCCGACTGAAGGGGAAGATGGATATGATGGCAAATGTTTGAGTGATCGCGCATGACCTCGAGAAGTCGGTTGTCGAAATCCTGTGGATGCGGAGACGTATACCGGATGCGTTTTAATCCGGTGATTACTGATACGGCTTCGAGCAGTTCCGGAAACCGGAAAGTTTCATATATATATGAATTGACATTTTGCCCGAGCAAGGTTACTTCGGAGTAACCATCGGCAACAGCCTGTTTTACTTCTTCGACGATTCCATTCAATGAGCGACTTCGTTCTCTTCCCCGCGTGAAAGGCACAATGCAATAGGCGCAAAATTTATCACATCCGCGCATAATTGAAATCCACGCATTTACACGACTGCTCCGGAATGGCGATAATTCGTTGTAAACTTCTTCTCTGGATAATTGAAATCCGGTCACCGGCAATGATACGGACTCAATTGCTTCCGGTAATTTTCGGTATGAATCCGGCCCGAGTGCAATGTCGATGAATGGATTCTTGTGGAGAATTTCATCTTTATCACGCTGAGCGACACATCCGAGTATTCCGATCAGGAGGCCGGAATTGATTTTTTTCAGGTTTTTAAACTGTGAAAGCCGAGCGATTGATCGCCTCTCGGCATTTTCGCGAACACTGCATGTATTGACGAGGATGATGTCTGCTTCTTCGGGCAAGTTCGTCGGTTGGTAGGATTTTTCCTTGAGAAGTCCTGCGACCAGTTCTGAATCCGCTTCATTCATCTGACAACCATAAGTCTCGATATAGTATTTTTTTATTTTCATATATTAAATGACAATTGGATTTTCACAAAAAGGCTAGAACTTCGCATTCGAAAACGAATAAAGGAACAACTGATCGACTGAAATGTTATCGGGTATAACCGGTGAAATAGTAATCCAGAGGATTTTTATAAATCTTGTACTGGCAAACTTCATAATGGAGATGCGGGCCTGTGCTTCTACCACTCGTTCCGATTTCGCCAATCTTCTGTCCGCGTTTTACAACTTGTCCGGGATTGATCATCGTCCTCGATAAATGAGCATAAAGCGTCGTGTATCCATAACCATGATCGATTCTCACGACCCGTCCGTATGTCCCAAAAGGACCTGAATATTCGACAACTCCGTCAGCAGTCGCGAAAACCGGTGTTCCGGTTGGAGCCGAAATATCGACGCCATAATGGAATTGCCGTCTTGAAGTAAATGGATCTTTACGATAGCCAAAACCATCCGTTATATATCCGATATTAACAGGTCTAATCGAAGGTGTTGCCTGAATTTGGTCTGTCCGGTGTTTGAATGCCTGATAAATAGTTTCATAACTCAATTTTTCAAATTTTAAAATCCGGCCGAGCTTGTCCAGATCGTTTTCAAGATCGGAAATTTTTATACTGTCTGTTGGGAGCAACTGATCCATTTCGCTCGTCCTGTTCTGAACTTTTCCGCCGATGCCGAGTGCCCGTACATCCCGATCTATGGAAGGAATATCGGCATAAGTCCGTAAAGCTTTGTCTTTTTCGACGAGCGCGTTGACTTCCTTTTCCATTTCCTGAATGCGACCTTTGAAATCATAGATCGTCGAAACCAACTGACCATTATTCTTTCGGATGAGTGCAAACTTGGATTTGTAAATGAGGTTGGACATGGAAATGATGCTGATAAAAATGATAAGCAGAACCGATGCAACGACAGAAACACCAATCCATGTCAACGTTTTCCGATTCAAGGAAATCGTTTTGACTTTTTCGTGATCGTGCCAGACAAATAGTAGCTTGGGTTCTTTATCCATACCTTTATAATATTTTACATCTCAGGTATTCTAATACTCTCCATGACGCTTGAAATTACGGGATTAAGCGCATCATGTCAATCTTTTTTTTACCCTAAATATCCTTTCATGAGTAAGAACGCACGTGAAGTATGCCGCAATTTTCTCAGCGCTTTTTCTTTAATTTGCCGCACCCGTTCCCGAGTTAAAGACAATTCTTGCCCTATTTCTTCAAGCGTAGCAGGAGTGTCATGACCGATGCCAAAATACATCCGGATGACCGCGGCTTCCCGTTTACTTAGTGACGAAATCACCTGATTGACCTCTTCGCGAAATGATGCTTCTGCAATTACATTCCCCGGATTATATTCATCGGAGCAGGGAAGAATATCCTGAAGTGTTCCGTTATCGTTCACACCCATCGGTGTATCGATACTTAGCATCCTATCACGCAATTCCCAGATCAAATTCACATTGATATTCTCTTTCTGAAGGATGGCTTCGATTTCATCATAAGTCGGTTCGCGCTCGTAATCCTTTTCGAACTCGGATGTGAGTTTGGAGATTTTATTTAGATTTCCGACTATATTCAGAGGTAATCGCACCAATCGCGCATTTTCAGAGATAGATTGGAGTATTGTCTGCCGAATCCACCAGACGGCATACGAAATGAATTTAAAACCACGCGTCTCGTCATAGCGCTTTGCCGCTTTAATCAATCCGATGTTTCCTTCGTTGATTAAATCCTCGAGAGACAAACCCTGATTTTGGTATTTTTTTGCAATTGAGACGACAAACCTGAGATTTGCCCGCAATAATTTATCGAGTGCCTCTTTATCGCCCTTGCGAACTTTTCCGGCAATCTCGATCTCTTCGTCAGGTGTCAGCGGTTTTTCAACACTGATCTCTGCGAAGTATCGCTGAAGAATATAGCTATGAGCGAACGGAAGATTATCTGGTGATTCATCCTCGTCCATATTCTGATTCCGTTATATTGTCCTATTTTTGTTTTGCCTTGTGAGGTTTCTTGGGAGATTTCGGTTTGGGTTTGTTTGCCGGCTTTGGTTCCGGTTTTGAAACCTCTTTGATTTTTTTATAATCTTCTTCTTTTACACGGAGCTTCTTTTCGAGATTACGAATTTCTTCGACCGAGTTGATAACGGATTCGTTAGACTCGATATTTTTCTTTTGTTCCAAGATCATTTCATAGACAGTTCCACCCAATTTAGTGAACAGTTTTTCGATCTCTCGATTAATTTGAAAAATATCCAATTTCACTTTGCCAAGTTTGGTCAATTCTTCCGCTTTATCCGCGGCATCCCGGCTAAATTCCGTGGCTTTATCTGCGGCTTTCGTCGCCCAGTCACCAACGTTCTTTTTGATATCGTTCCACAAACTCGCCATGTTACCTCCCAATTTCAGGTTTCCATCTATCTTGAAGTTAATTTAGCGCCCATCTTTCATCGTTCAAAATAGATTCTTTCGTCCATAAAAGAAAAGCCTCCGGATCAAGTTCCGGAGGCTTTTTCTGTATTTTTACGGATTTTAATACATTCCGCCGCCCGGGGGCATCGGAGGCTGTGCCGGTTCTTTCTCCGGAATCTCCGAAATAACTGCCTCCGTGGTCAACATCAATCCAGCAATGCTCGCGGCGTTCTCAATGGCAACGCGCGCTACCTTTGTCGGATCTATGATGCCGGATTTGTAAAGATCAACAAACTCTTCTTTATAGGCATCAAACCCGTAAGCAATTCCTATTTTGTCTCTGTCTTCTTTAACTTTCTGAACAACGATTGAAGGTTCGTGCCCGGCGTTCTTTGCGATTTGCCGGAGCGGTTCTTCCAATGCTCTCTTGACGATCTTGACACCGACCATCTGGTCAGTAGAAAGTTTCAGCAAATCGAGTTTCGGAATTGTCCGAAGTAGGGCAACGCCGCCCCCCGGAACGATGCCTTCTTCGACTGCGGCGCGTGTGGCATGAAGTGCGTCTTCGACCAGCGCTTTAATTTCTTTCATTTCGACTTCGGTTGCGGCTCCGACTTTTAATACTGCAACACCACCAGACAATTTGGCAAGGCGTTCCTGCAGTTTCTCTTTGTCGTAATCAGAGGTCGTTGTGTCGATCTGTGCCTTGATCTGTTTGATGCGTCCTTTGATATCGGCCGATTTACCGCCGCCTTCGACGATCGTTGTGTTATCCTTGTCGATCACGATACGTTTGGCTGTGCCAAGATAAGACAAATTGGCGTTTTCGAGTTTGAAGCCGCGTTCTTCGGCGATAACTGTACCGGCGGTCAGAACAGCGATATCTTCGAGCATTGCTTTCCGACGATCACCAAATCCCGGCGCTTTGACAGCGGCGACTCTCAATGTTCCTCTGAGTTTATTGACGACAAGAGTTGCCAACGCTTCGCCCTCGACTTCTTCAGAAATGATCAATAGCGGTCTGCCCATTTGCGATACTTTTTCAAGAATCGGCAAAAGGTCCTTCATGCCGGAAATCTTTTTATCATGAATTAAAATGTATGCGTCTTCGAGAACGGCTTCCATGGATTCGGAATTCGTCACGAAATACGGGGAAATGTAGCCTCTATCGAACTGCATTCCTTCAACAATGTCCAGCGCGGTTAGCGCGCTCTTCGCTTCTTCAACCGTGATGACACCGTCTTTTCCGACTTTATCCATCGCGTCGGCGATCAATTCACCGATGGCGACTTCATTCACTTCTTCTTTACCGTTTTTCTCGTCCTTTTTCAGAACGCGGACTTTACGGTTATTGGCGGAAATAGTTCCGACCTGCGCGATTTCCTCCTTACTTCCGGAAACTTCGCGGCTAATGTTTTTCAGTTCACTGATGACGACTGCTACAGCGGCATCAATTCCGCGTTTGATTTCCATCGGATCGGCGCCTGCGGTCACATTTTTAATTCCCTCGTCGATGATTGCTTGCGCTAAAACGGTTGCAGTGGTCGTTCCATCACCCGCGATGTCTGAAGTCTTGGAGGCAACTTCTCTGACCATCTGCGCACCGATGTTTTCCATTTTGTCCTCAAGATCGATCTCTTTAGCGACGGTGACGCCGTCTTTAGTAATCGTCGGAGAACCGAATTTTTTTTCGATAACAACGTTTCTGCCTTTGGGTCCCAGGGTTACTTTAACGGCGTTTGCTAATTTATCAACGCCTTCCTTGAGAGCTTTTCTGGCGGTTGTATCATACTCGATTTTTTTTGCCATGATTTACTCCTTCTATTATTTCTTATAAGATTGCCAGGATGTCGCTTTCTCTCATGATCAGGTGGTCTTCACCGTCAATAGAAACTTCCGTTCCGGAATATTTTCCGTAAAGAACCTTATTGCCTACTTTAACTTCCATCGGAACTTTAACACCGTTTTCGAATTTGCCGGGTCCGACTGCGATGACGCTTCCCTGTTGAGGTTTTTCCTTGGCCGTATCGGGCAGAATGATTCCGCCGTGCGATTTTTCTTCAGCTTCGCTTGGTTTGACAACTACACGATCTGCTAAAGGTTTTACTGTCATTTTTTGCTCCTTTCAATTAATTAGCACTCTAAACTTTTGACTGCTAAAATTAATCCTTTCTGCTATCATCTGTCAACACATTTATACGGAGAACAATAACCGTACGACCACTTTACAGAAGGATTAATTTTCGTCTGAGTTTCAAAAATCGAAGTATACTTTTACAAACCCTGTGCCAGAAATTCGCTCTGTCACATCCACTACTGTTTTATTACAAACCAACCATATATTTTTCATTTGGATTACTCTAATTACATTTGGATTTTGCATGTTTTCTTATAAATTATTGAGATTTTAAAGGATTCAGGAATTTCGTTGGAAATCATTATCTTTTTTATTATCGGACTATCAGGTGGCATTTTATCTGGAATGTTTGGAATTGGCGGCGGCATCATCATCGTTCCAGCATTGATTTTTTTCTTACATTTTTCTCCACAGGTTTCCAACGGCACTTCTCTTTTCGCCTTATTATTGCCAGTAGGAATTTTTGGCGCTCTGGCATATTATCGGGCAAAACTAATTAATTTAAAAGCAGCACTCTGGATTGACTTAGGACTTTTTATCGGCATCTCCGGCGGAGCTGTAACTGCATTGTCAGTCTCGCCCAATCTCCTAAAAATGATCTATGGTATTTTTCTGCTCTTCATTAGTTATCGATTCATCCAGCCAATGGAATTTTTCCGATCAAGAAAGAACGACTCCAAAACGACTTCTTCCAATGCAATGCCCCCTCACACACTCAATTCTGGTTTTATTTGGAAGCAGGTAACGATCGGATTATTCGCAGGAGTATTAGCTGGATTGTTTGGAATTGGGGGAGGAATTGTGATCGTTCCGGCTCTGACTGTATGGCTTGGATACGATCAAAAAACAGCCAGCGGAACATCTCTTGCCGCTCTCTTATTACCGGTAGGATTACCAGGGGTGTTAATCTATTTCCGCGCCGGACAATTTGACCTGCAATCTGCGATTTATGTAGCATCAGGTTTATTGATTGGAGCTTTGTTCGGAGCACTTTTTGCCATTCGGATGCCGTCTAAAATCGTTAATCGACTATACGGTGTTTTTCTTTTCTTCGTCGGAGTCAGTTTCATCGTTAGTGTAATTTGAAATTTAAAAAAAAGAAAAAGCCACTGAACAGTGGCTTAATCATTTTAAAGCGACGGATCGCTAATAAAATTTCGGGATCGAAAAACTACTGTTCGTAAGTATCTTTGATCTTAGCCGCTTTTCCCCGAAGGTTCCGCAAATAATAGAGTTTAGCTCTACGCACACGGCCTGTTGAAATTTTAGTGATCTTATTGATCTTCGGTGAATGGAGCGGAAAAATTCTCTCAACGCCGACGCCGTTGGAAATTTTACGAACCGTAAACGTTTCGCTAACACCACCACCGGAACGAGCGATAACGACGCCCTGAAAAGTTTGAATCCTTTCCTTGTCACCTTCTTTAATTTTTACTTCAACCGCTACGGTATCGCCCGATTTAAAATCCGGGTTAGCCGTCTTGAGTTGATCTGCGACTGATGCAGCCAGTTTATCCATTTTTACCTCCACTATCATTGTTTTCAATTAATTTTTCTATCAGGTCGGTGCGTCTTTCACGTGTCCGTTTTAATCGTTGATCATGCTTCCAATCAGATAGTTTTGCATGATTTCCCGATGTCAATACTTCCGGCACGCTCAAACGACGATATATTTGCGGATGCGTATATATCGGTCCTTCGAGCAAATCGTCTGCGAACGAATCCGTTTCCGCCGACTCATAAGAGTGTAAAACACCCGGGACATGCCGGATTATCGCATCGATCATCATCAGCGTCGGTAACTCACCGCCGGTCACAACAAAATCACCGATACTGATTTCGTCCGTCACTAATTTCTCCAGTACCCGTTCGTCGACTCCCTTATAGTGTCCGCAAAAAAACGTCAAATCCGGTTCATTTGCTAATCCGACAGATGTCGCATGATCGAAAGTCTTTCCTTGTGGAGATGGAAAAATGACTCGCGGCCTCGATTTTTCCACCAACTTACGAATCCGATCGTACGCCCGAAAAAACGGTTCCGGTTTTAGAACCATTCCCGCACCGCCGCCGTAAGGTGCATCGTCGATCTGTTTGTGCTTATCACGCGTAAAATCGCGTAGATTCCAGACCTCAAATATCACGGCGTTTTTTTCGGTCGACTTTCTGAACATGCTCTCTGAGAGACACGCACTGACCATACCCGGAAAAGCGGTTACGACGAATATTTTCATAAATCGATCAAACCATCTACATCACGAACAAAGACAATTTTTTCACTTTCGTCCACTTTTTCAATGAAAGCATCTACAAGGGGGATCATTACAACCTTGTTTTTGATATTCACTAAGAGACGTGGTTGAGGTTCGAAAAGGTCGAAATCTGTGACGATTCCCAGTTTTTCCTTACTTCCGGTCACATACACCTCGAAATTCATCCATCTAAGGCACTCGATACCGGAGCAATATTCGGAATCGATGAAAAGATCCAATCCTTTTAGAAAATCCGCTTCATCCCGGGTTTTTACATTTCTCAATTTCAAATAAACACGATCATTTTCAGATCGCCAAGAATCTATTGTCCATGACTGAAGCCGCTCGGGATCTGCACCCAACCAAACTTCAGATAGATTTTTCCCAATTTCAATTTTGGAAGACAAAAGTGTGATTATCAATTCGCCACTCAATCCTCGGGTCTTTGTAATTCTACCAATCGGATAAAGCGACATGACACTCACTCCGGGGATATAATCCGGAAATTCTGATCGAATCTCTTCGACTTCTCATCGGATACGTTTAATAACATGTTTCCCGAATTTACCATAACTATATTCAAATAGAACTCGATGAAATCTCTCGTGATTTTTTCTCTTCACGGATGAGATTATTATTCTCAACTGAATAGAAAAGAAGTCACTAATTCCAAAAAGCGTAGTTTTCTGATCAGGCTTCAGTTGCTTCTGGTGCTTCTGATGTTTCAGGAGTTACAACTTCTGATTCGCTTTCAGCGACTATTGTCTTTTCTTCTTCAACTTTTATCGGTTCAGACTTTGGAGTTTCTTCCGGTTTTAATTCCAACTCTGGTTCTGGTCCTGGTTCTGGTTCCGGTTTGGATTTCAGGGGCGCAGATGGTGCGGCCATTGTTTTGATATTTCTGGACATTTCCCATTTCTGGAGTTCGATGCTCCGGGCTTTTTCATCCAGATCATTCCGCATCATATGCCATTCCAGAGCGATGCCCTGTTTTTGTAAAATGTTGAAAACGGTGTCGGTTGGTTCGGCGCCTTTTTTCAGCCATTCCAAAACTTTTTCTTTGTCGATTACTACAGTTGCGGGCTTTGTCAATGGATTATAAAATCCGAGTTTTTCCAGATAGCGTCCATCGCGGCGCACTTTGGAATCCACTACGACGATCCGATAGCAGGGCATCTTTTTTCTGCCCATCCGAAATAGTCTCATTCTTACTGCCAAGTATATACCTCCTTATCGTGATTAATATCCCATTCGGAACGCAGATAGGTTTTTCGGCAATCTCATTTTTCCCATCTGCTTACTGATTTTTACGATTTGCCAATATTGATTCAGAAGTTGATTCACGTCGGCGGTTTTGGTTCCACTTCCGAGCGCAATCCGTTTGCGACGACTTCCGTTTATAATGGACGGGTTGCTTCTTTCCTGTCTGGTCATCGACTGGATAATAACTTCCGCCCGTGTAAATTCTTTTGTATCGATTTTAATATTTTTCGATTTCAGTTTATTCATGCCGGGAATCATTTCAAACAAATTCTCGATCGGTCCCATTTTCCGGATTTGTTTAAGCTGAAGCAGATAATCTTCCAGCGTAAACCGGTTCTTGCGGAAGCTTTCCTCGAGTCTTGCACTCGTTTCCGCGTCAACGGATTCCTGTACTTTTTCGACGAGCGAAATGACATCACCCATTCCTAAAATGCGGTTAGCCATCCGATCCGGGTAGAAGACTTCCAGATTGTCCATTTTCTCGCCGGCGCTAATAAAAACGATCGGTTTCCCGGTAACTTTAACGATTGAGAGAGCGGCTCCACCCCGAGTGTCGCTGTCCATTTTCGTCAGAACGATTCCATCAACGCCTAACTTTTCATTAAATGTACTCGCGGTGTTGACCGCATCCTGACCGGTCATTCCATCCGCGACGAAGAGAATATCGTGTGGTTTAACCGCTTTTTTCAATTCCTGAAGTTCGTTCATCAATTCATCGTTGATGTGTAGCCTTCCAGCCGTGTCGATGATCAATGTATCGTAGTGATTTTGCCGCGCAAATGCGACCGCATCGGCGGCTTTTTTAACAACTTTTTCGTTACTCGAAAAAACCGGTATACCGATTTGTTTTCCGAGTATTTCCAACTGAGTCAGTGCTGCAGGTCGATAGACATCGACGGAAACAAGCATCGGCGAAAAACTTTGCTTTTGAAGATGACTGGCGAGTTTCGCGGCAAAAGTGGTCTTACCGCATCCCTGAAGCCCTGTCAGCAAAACTATCGTCGGCGGGATCGATGTGGTTTTCAACTGAAAATGCTTTTGACCGAGCAAAAGAACCAACTCATCATGAATGATTTTAACGATTAGTTGTCCCGGTAACAGACTATTTGTGACGGTAACGCCGACCGATTTTGCCTGAACGTTTTCGATGAATGATTTGACAACTTTATAGTTGACGTCAGCTTCCAATAAAGCGCGGCGGACATCGCGAAGCGCTAACTGAACATTACTGTCAGTTATTTTGCCCTCTCCGCGAAGGTTTTTTATAATCGTACTAAAACTATTTTGTAAATGCTCTAACATATGAACTTCACTTAGAATATAGCGTGTAAATTTACTCTCCATCAAGTCCTTATGCAACACAAATTCTGGTCATTCCGACCATCAAAATTCCCTGATGAACTAGGATGATGAATTCGGCAGGAACAATTTTCATTGTTTTTTTTTGAATAATCTATGATTTTGCTTTCATCACCACTTCAGCTTCGATTGCATATCAAATCCGGTCAATGTAAATTCACTTCGATTTTTATGAATCCGAAAAATTTGAGAACTCAACACTGCCTTTCAATTATTATTCTTTTTCTGATCGTCTTTTCCGTTCAAAGTTCCGGTTTCGAGTATCGGATCATTGATGAAACGGCAAATTCTATCGTTCTTGAATGTCAAGAAACATCACAAATTGAGTGGCGATTTTCAGAGAATTATCCGGATTCAGCCTCTTTATTATTGTTAGGAGATGCGGAGAATTGCGCCGTATCATCAAAATCATCAAATCTTCTTTTTCCGTTTAGACAGATCACCGTGGCTTTACCATCTCCTCAAAAACCAGAGGTTTTTCTCAATATTCTCGATTCTGAACCTATCGATCTTGATAAATCTCTGACGACAGAAGATTTTCAATACTTAAAAGATCATCCCGCAATAGAAATCTCTGACTGTGGTTTGATAGGAACCACCGCGACGGCTCTCGTCCGTGTTTTTCCCATTCGCGCCGCAGGTCGATCGGATCAGGTCATTCTGATACGAAAATTTTGCATAATGGTCAATTATTCCACGGAAAATGTTTCTGCGACATATAAAGTCATTTCAACAACCAACGTTCAGAATCTGGATCTGCTTTATGTGAATCCGGCCTCAGTTAGTAATTGGCAGCCGAAAACGGAGCGTTCGCTTAAAAAAACTACAACTCTTCCGGACGGCGTCTGGCTGAAACTTACTGTTCAAGAAGATGGAATCTATTCCCTGCCATTCGACCAAATCGCGACAAAAGGAATTTCTGAAACGGCAATCGATGTGAATCGCATTTTTTTATACAGTAATTCGACCGGTGGATTCAAGATGAATGATGTCATCAACACGCCAGTTCCTGAAAATCTGGTAGAAATCACCCGGCGGATTATCAGCACCGATGACACTTTCAGTTCTGCTGACACACTGATTTTTTGGGGACGGGCAACATCCGGGCTCGCTACAGACATCATCGGAAATTTGTATTTTAATCGAAATTATTATTCCTTTGACAACTATTACTGGCTCTTGATAGCCGATCAACCCGGTTCGCCAAAAACGATTGGCACACTTGAATCTTCGCAGTTGACAGCAAATTCTATAGTCACGGAGACAGAATATCTCGAAAGGCATGAACTGGAAATCAACAATTTCATCCATTCCGGAACGCATTGGTATGGGGAGAAATTTTCAAATTCCGGCGCCAGTATTTCTGTGGTTTTTCCGTTACCAGATCGCGAAACCGGTTATTCAGCCAAAGTTAAAATCAGAACTGCCGGAGGAACCAGTGAAACATCAAATATTTTCAATCTTTTTTATAACACATCATCCACTTCTATTGGCTCCTGGTCATCGACAAATTTTAATACGACAAATAAAATCCAGACGATGTCGTTGGTCGGAGGAACGAATATTTTTAGAATCACGTTTACATCTTCCAAGGCATCGGCTCAGGCATATCTGGACTTCATGGAACTTCAATATAATAGAAATCTCCAACCGGAAACAGAATCGCTTCGTTTCTGGGCACCGATTTCCAATAGTTTGATAGAGTATCGACTCTCAGATGTTCAAGCGAATAATTTTACGGTTTTCGACGTAACAGACTGGGCAAATGTTCAGGCACAAAACGTTGTAACCGATTCGGAAAATGCTTACCACTTTCGAGCCGAAACATCTATCCAGGATCGACGGTCATATTTCATTACATTTCCTGATCAGTACAAATCACCCGAAAATATCGAAAACCTCGGAAGGATCAATTTGGCATCGCTCCGAACACCAAACACTGGCGCCAAATACGTAATTATAACCGACAAGACATTTCAATCTGCCGCCGATGACCTTGCCAATTTATACTCGAAGGAAGAACTCCGGGAAACGGACAGGCTTTCGACGAAAGTCGTCCTCCAGAGCCAAATCTTTCGCGAATTCAACGCCGACATTCCAGATCCGCATGCAATCCGGTTTTTCCTAAAATACGCTTTCGAAAACTGGAGCGTCAAACCGGAATTTGTCCTGCTTTTGGGTGATGGAACTTACGATTATCGCGGAATCGAGTCCGGTCAGGGAAATTATGTTCTGACATATCAGGTCGAAAGCGAGTCGGATGTCATTGACGTATCAAGTTCTTATGCTTCTGATGCGCGATTTGTCTATATCAGTGGTGCGGACCGCTTAATGGATATGGCGATCGGCAGGATTCCCGCCCATACTGCCGAAGATGCGCAAAATGCCATCGATAAAATTCGTTCTTATTTAACAGAACCGATTTACGGGGATTGGCGAAATCGGATCACACTCGTCGCGGACGATCCCGAACGACCACGGACCGGAGAAGAATATCACATCTCCGATACGGAAGATTACATCGTAAAATATATTCCGAAAAATTTCACACTGGAGAAACTTTACTTACTGGAATTTCCGGAAGTGCAGGATGCTTCGACCTACGGAGTTAAGAAACCAGCCGCAACAGAAGCGATTTTCAAGCAATTGTCGTTAGGGACGACAATCATTAATTATATGGGACACGGAAGTTCGACAATTTGGTCACAAGAACGCACATTGGATATGGAGCGGGATATTTCCACTCTGCAAACTGGTATGAAACTTCCTTTTTGGATCGCGGCAACCTGCAGTTGGGGACAATTTGACGATATTTCCAGTGATTGCATGCCGGAAGCGCTCATTACAAAAGAAGAGGACGGTGCCATTGCCGCACTCGGTGCCACACGTGCAACTTATCCGTCCTCGAACCGTGCATTCATCAGTGCGCTTCTACAAAGATGGTTCTCGAATGGAAAAATCAACCGGATTCGTTTGGGAACGCTGTTGCAGATCGTCTTTTCGGGCAACAGCGAAAACAACGAAAAATATGTCCTTTTCGGTGATCCTGCTTTGTATCTGGCGTTACCGACCGGTCAGGCTGAGTTCGACCCATTGCCGTCCGATTCGCTGAAAGCGCTTTCGAACGTTTCATTAAATGGAGCGGTTTCATTTGCCGATGCCGGTTTTTCAGGACAAGGAATTCTAAAAGTTTTCGACAGCGACCGATTCGTGACAAGATCCTATCTAACTACAGCAAAAGAATCACGATCAATGTCATACATTTTGCCGGGAGAATTGTTGTTTAAAGGTTCACTTCAGGTTGAAAACGGTTCTTTTTCATCCAGATTTTTTGTTCCAAAAGACTTGAACTACGAAAACCGGTTCGGTTCTGTCAACCTCTATTCCTGGTCGGAAACAAACGGTCGGGAAATCTCGGCGTTTTACGATTCGTTAGTATTTCACGGTTCCGAATCGGCGGTCGATACGATCCCTCCAAAGATCGATATCAGATTTCAAAACATCGATTTCCGTAATGGAGATGTCGTCACTCCGGAAATGTCGCTCCAAATTCGCATTCGGGACGAACATGGTGTGAATATTGCCGGACAAATGGGACACGATATTCTCGTCGAATACGACGCCGATCCTTCTCTGACTGTCGAAGCGACAGAAAATTTTTCGTATGATACGAACAGTGATACGTCCGGGACACTGACACTTGCTTTACCGGATATTGAATCCGGCGAACATTGCATCTCGATTCAGGCTTGGGATAACGCCAACAATCCTGCCACCGCAACAAGTACATTTACACTTACACTGGCAAAAAAATTATCGATCGAACGCGTATTTAACTTCCCGAATCCATTCCACGACGAGACAGATATCACATTTACGCTTACGCAACCGGCTAAAGTGAAAATCATGATCTACACAGTTCGGGGACTTCTCGTTAAGACAATCGATTCTACCGAAATTTTCCCGGCAGGATTTCAAACGATCCATTGGGATGGGAATGATAACTTTGGAGATATAATTTCACGCGGAATTTACATATTCAAACTCAATGTCACTTCTTCAGATTCTAAACAAAAAGACACGTTCATTGGAAAATTGGTAAAAGCAAAATGATTCCATATTTTGACTGGTTTCAAAAATCTGTTGTGCTTGCTTCAGCTTCACCACGACGAGAAGAAATTCTTAAAATGATTCTACCCGATTTCATCATTCATCCGTCGGATTATGTCGAGAAAAATCACCAAAACGCCGATCCATCGTCATTGGTCCTTTATCACGCCATCGAAAAAGCCAAATCTGTCGCCGGAGATCATCCAAATTCATGGATCATTGGCGCGGACACAGTTGTTGTTAAAGACGATATCGTTCTCGGCAAACCGGTTGACCGCAATGACGCTTTACGGATGCTGGAGTTCCTAAGCGGTGCAACTCATTCAGTTTTCACCGGTTATTGCGTTTTGAATTCGGATAACGGAAAATATCTGAAAGGTTATGAAAAGACAAATGTCACATTTCAGGTAATTTCCGATGAAATGGCGGTTCATTATATCGATCATTTCCATCCATTTGATAAAGCCGGTTCTTATGCAATTCAGGATTTCAGCACCGTTTTTCTAAAAAAAATCGATGGTTGTTTTTATAACGTCGTCGGTTTCCCGCTGGCTAAGTTCTATAACCAGATTCTTAACGATCTTTCCGGCTGTTTATAAACTTTATATTGAAAATCAAAAGATTATTTCTCATATTTCTAACTGAATATGGAGAGTGAATCAGGTGGGCGCAAGATGTTTTATGAAGATCTGAAAAATCAGCGAGAAAAACTTAGACTAAGCGTTGAGCAAATTGCTAACCGGATTAAAGTAAACAAATCTTACATTGAGGACTTTGAATCGGGCATTTTTTTTAATTTACCTAAAACATACATTCGTTTGTTTCTCCGTTCATATGCTGTCGAGGTCGGTTTAAATGCAACCGAAATTCTATCCGCGTATGAACGACTGGTATCAGGACAATCTGCTCCGCCTCCCACTGAGATCGTTATAAAGAAAGAACCAAACTTCAGCACACGAAACGGTAATAAATCTTCCATTAAAAGTAGGCGAAGTCTTGTGACGATTACGATTTTCGTAGTCGTCATCGTATTCCTGATATCCATTTTAAAACAAGTGTTGACGGAGGAAGAAATGAACGATTCGCTTTTACAGCCACAACTTCCGGCGAATATGTCCGTCAATACAAGCAGTCCCGATTCAACCGTTCTTCCATTGGAATCCAAAGAAAATTCGGAACCGGAAACAAATGTCTCGGAGCCGGAGAGTCTTTCCCTGGTTCTTCAATCGAAAGACTCTTGCTGGGTGCGTGTAATCATCGATAATAAAGATTCTTTGCAGGTCATTTTACCGCCTAACGTTCTTCGGGAATGGAAAGCGAAAACAATATACGATCTGCGAATCGGCAGGCCCTCCGTCATTTCTCTTTCGCTGAATAACCGAAACCTGGGAACAGTTGGCCAGGGAAATCGCCCGACCCGGGTTTTAATCGACAAAAACGGCATCGTGAGACAGCAGTTGATCACCAAGCCATAATCTTCTTTTCTCTTTCTTAAAAAAACTTCCAATTTTCTTAAAAAAATCCTTGCCTATGTTTTATAGATAAGGTATTTTTGTGGGTGATAGTGGATTGAAATCCCATGTTTTCCCAAATTATGTAGTAGAAAACCATGATCAGTTCCTTTTCCGGTGAATCCAAACACTCTCTCGACGACAAATGGCGCCTTAACGTTCCGGCAAAATTCAGACGTTGGCTCAACGAAGACGACGCCGAGTATTCATTTGTCGTCACCAAAGGTCTCGATCCATGTCTGGTTGCATACCCGTCCGCAGAATGGGACATCAAATCCGAAAAACTTCTCAAACTCTCAGAATTCAATAAAATAAACAGGGCATTCATTCGAGCTTTTTCCCGTAATGCGATGAGACTCAAATGTGATAAACAAGGCCGAATTCTGATCCCACAACAACTACTCGCTCTTGCAAACATTCAAAAAGAAGTCGTTATCGTCGGCGTTTTGAACTGTTTGGAACTCTGGGACCCGGAAACACTTGCCAGTCACGTCGAATCTCAAAGAAGTCTGGACGACGAATATTTCGAAAATCTGGGAGGAACGATCAGTTCTTGATTCGGGAGCCTTTTTCATGACCTGCATTCATACACCTGTTCTTCTCGAAAATAGCCTGCAATATCTGATCACGAGACCTGATGGAGTCTATGTCGATTGCACGCTGGGAACAGGCGGACATTTCACAGAAATCAGTAAACGTTTAGATCACACCGCTTTTATGATCGGTATGGATGCCGATCCGACAGCGGTCGAACATTGCCGTACTTTTCTTTCCATATCTCAAAAATATCTCCTGGAAATTTCTAATTTTTCCCAAATAAAAAGCCTTTGCTTTCGCGCCGGATTTCCAAAAGTCACAGGCATTATGTTTGATTTAGGAATGTCTTCATTTGCGCTCGATAATCCACAACGCGGTTTTTCATTCAATTCCGATGGTCCGTTGGATATGCGATTTTCACCGGAAATTCCTGTTTCCGCGAGTGATTTTATTAACTCGGCTTCCGTTGAGACAATGACAAAAACTTTCTGGAATTACGGTGAAGAAAGATCAGCAAAACGAATCGCCAGAGCGATCGAATTTGCGAGGGCACAGAAGCCTATCGAGATGACCGCCGAACTCGCCATTATCATCGTAAAAAGTGCTCACTCACCGTTTCCGAACAAAACGCTCAGTCGGATTTTCCAGGCGATCCGGATTCAAATCAATCAGGAATTGGAAGTCTTAGAATCTGCACTTCAACAGGCCATAGAAATTCTCGAACCAAATGGACGATTGGTTGTTATTTCCTACCATTCACTGGAAGACCGGATCGTAAAAAAATTCATGAAACGGGAATCGACAGATTGTATTTGCCCACCGGATTTTCCGATTTGTCAGTGTCATCATCGCGCTTCAGCGGAAATCTTAACACGCAAACTCGTAGAACCGTCCGAAAAAGAAATTAAATCGAATTCACGCGCAAGAAGCGCCAGACTTCGCGCCCTGCGGAAAAAGGATGCCAATGAAGGCTAACAACAACCGAAAACCGAAGGTAAAAGTAACGAGAAACATCATCCTTTTTACCGGATTCATTTCGATCATTCTTCTGGCATTTCTATATCTTTGGATTTTCAACCATACAAATCTCATGTTTCGGGAAGTTGAAGACCTCAAGCGCAAAGAGGCGATGCTCGCCACACAAAATCGTATGATTTCCATGGACATCGACCGCCTGTCCCGTGCTGACCGCATCACAGAAATCGCCTCAACCCAGTTGGAAATGGTCACACCGATCCCCGAAACAGTAGCCGTTATCATCAATACTGAAATCTTAACGGAAAAATAAATGAGCAATTCGGCCAATACAATCAGACAACGAATGAAATTCTTTAAAGTTTTACTCGTTGGCATGTGGGTCGTGATTGTCGCAAGGCTTTTTTCCATTCAAGTAATCAACTCGGATAAATATCAGGCAAAATGTAAAAAACAATCCGATACCAAGTTGGTTGTGAAACCGACCCGCGGGACTATCTTCGACCGAAACGGCAAGGCGTTGACGATCGATATGGTACAATATCAAATTTCGGCGCATCCTTATTTGGTAGAAAGTAAAAATAGGACAGGCATTGCCAAAGAACTTGCTTTGGCTACCTGCAATCCGAGTCAGAAATTCCTTGATCTATTAGAATCGAAAAAGACTTTTGTCTGGTTGGAAAAAAATGCACCTCAGGCGCAATTTCAAAAATTTGTCAATAAATATGAAAAAACGCCCGGTTTGGTGATCGAGCGCATTTCTCAACGTCAATATCCGTTTGGGGAAATTTTCGGTCAGATCGTCGGATTTACGAATGTCGATAACTGTGGAATTTGCGGCTTAGAATTGCAGATGGAACCTGTCATCGGCGGAACGGCCGGTTGGAAAATCGTCCAACGCGATGGTTGGGGCAGGCTGAACGAACGTATCGATTTACCCGGAAAAATTTGCGTCGATGGAAACGACATCACACTAACGATCGATTCGGAATACCAAACGATTCTTCATGAAGAACTCATGAAATCGTACACCGCATCGAAAGCCGATAAAGCAATGGGAATTATCATCAATCCGAAGAATGGCGAAATCTATGCAATGGCGTCGCTCCCACCTTTCAATCCAAATAAACCATCAGAAAATCCGGTTTCCGCACAGAAGAATCAAGTTATCACCGATATATTTGAACCTGGATCGACTTTTAAAGTCGTAACGGCAACCGCCGCGATGGAACTAAACGCCATCAAACCAACCGACAAAATTAATTGTGAAGGCGGTGTTATTAAAGTCGCCAATCGATTCATTCACGATCACAATCCATACACGATTTTAACATTCGCAGAAGTTATTAAAAACAGCAGCAATATCGGCACAATCAAAGTTGCCCAGAGAATCGGAAAAGAGAACGTTTTTAACTATTGCCGAAAATTTGGTTTTGGATTGAAAACAAACATCCAGTTTCCGGGTGAGATCAACGGTATTTTACATCCATTGAAAAACTGGACGGATCTCATGATGGCACAAATTGCGATGGGGCAAGGAATCGGAGTGACGGTCTTACAATTGGCTTATGCGTATGCGGCAATCGCAAATGGTGGCTACCTGCTCGAACCACAATTAGTTAAAACCATTACAACAAAGGACGGAGTCGTAGTTACTGAAAGTAAAACCAATTATATCCGACAAGTCGCTTCGCCGGAAACCATGGCACAGATGCGCGAACTTCTGCGGCTGGCGGTTCAGCATGGAACGGGCGTTCGGGCAAACGTCGGCGGTATGGCAATTGCAGGGAAAACCGGAACGTCTCAGAAAGTGACGCCATATGGATACAGCCAATCGGAATATGTTTCAACATTTGCCGGTTTTTTCCCGGTCAACGATCCAAAACTATTATGCGTCGTCGTTGTAGATAATCCAAAAGGAATGCACACGGGTGGTTTAGTTTCAGCGCCTGTCGTCAGCGAGATTTTCAAACGCGTCGTGAATTACTCAGATGATCTATTTTTCAACGAAGAAAAAAACTCTCAACCTGTTCGCACACAAATTGCTCAGGCCGATAGACGGATCGAACAACATCAACCGCAAATGTCAACCGTTTCCTACTCGACAATGCCGTCCATCGGTTCTTCATCAGCGGCGCTGGAAATGCCTGATTTGACGGGTCGGACAGCCCGGCAAGCGCTCTATATTCTTCAAGCAATGGAATTGTCGGTTGAAATGGAAGGTTCAGGAATCGTGGTTTCACAGACACCTGCGAAAGGAACACCGGTTACACGAAACATGAAGTGTTCGCTCATACTCGCTCCACGGAAAGGTCTGGATTGACGAATAACCTAAAGAAGTTGCTGGAGGGAATTACCTATCAGGTTCGTGGTACACTTCCTGAAAACATCACCATGCTGGCGTTGAATTCAGGAAAAGTGGAACGCGGTGGACTGTTCATCGCCATTCGCGGCGCCAAAGAAGACGGCCATCGCTACATCGATGACGCCGTTCAGCACGGCGCTTCAGCCATCGTCGTTGAAGAATTTCAACTGGAAGTCAACGTACCACAGGTTCTCGTCAGCGATACCAAAATTGTATTGTCGAAAATCGCCAATGCCTTTTACGATTCCCCTTCGAGTAAAATGAAAGTCGTAGGTGTGACAGGAACGAACGGTAAAACGACAACGGTTTTCCTGCTGAATCATATTTTTAAACAGGCTGGACTCAAACGCGGAACGATTGGAACGCTCGGTTATACAATCGAAGACGAATCGTTTGCATCCAACCTGACGACACCCGACAGTCTTCAACTTCAATCGATTTTATTTCAAATGGCGGAAAAAGGCATCACGCATGTCGCCATGGAAGTTTCTTCACACTCGCTCGCACTTCACCGTGTGGATGATATCCGTTATCACGCGGGCGTTTTTACTAACATTTCTCAGGATCACCTGGATTTCCATCATACGATCGAATCATATGCTAAAACCAAGACTGAGTTATTCCAGCAAGTCGAACCTGATGGTTTTCTCATCTGTAACGCCGACGATTCGTATGCCGAACTTTTTCATCGAGCGGCGAAAGCCCGTGTTTATGATTTTTCACTTCTCCATAAAACAGATTTTTCGTTCCGGGAAGGTGTTACTTCTAATCAAGGAATCGATGGAATCATCGACACGCCAAATGGCTCTGTTTCGATTCGATGTCCATTATCAGGCGAATTCAATTTGAAGAATATTCTGGGTGCAACGGCTATCGCTTTCCTGCTGGGAATTTCGTCTTCGATCATTTCTAAAGCGTTCTCTAAAATCGATTACGTTCCGGGAAGATTACAGGAAGTATCGAAACTCGGATTCCCCCGAACTTTTGTCGATTATGCGCATACTCCGGACGCAATCGTCAATGTGTTGACAGCCTTAAGAAAGATCACACCATTGACGGGAAAACTAATCGCTGTTTTCGGTTGCGGCGGAAATCGCGATCGTCAGAAACGGCCATTGATGGCAAAAGCGGTCGAATCTCTTGCCGATTATGGCATTCTGACCACAGATAATCCGCGGTTTGAAGATCCGGAAGCGATCATCGTAGAAGCGGCTGGCGGTTTCTCTTCTCCGCAAAAATTTCAGACTATTCCCGACAGAAAAATTGCCATTCAAACAGCGATCGGGAACGCAAAGGAGAACGACATTATCGCCGTTCTTGGCAAAGGACACGAAACTTATCAGGAAATCAAAGGCGTTCGTTACCCATTTTACGACGTTGACATTATCAGGAATTTTTTCAATGGTCAAAGAAATTAATTCGGAATTTATCCGATCGCTGAAATATGGGCATGTTTCGAACCTGAACGGTCATGTTTCCGGTGCGGCTATTGACAGCCGAAAATCTGGCATCGGCACTTTGTTCTTTGCATTAAAAGGAGAGAATACCGATGGCCATGCTTTTGTCCGGGAATCTGCTGACAAAGGCGCGGCGCTCTGCGTGGTTTCCGCAGAATGGGCAAGTCAAAATCCGACGGATAATCTTCCGCTCTGGATCGTCGATTCTCCGGAATCGGCGCTTCAAAAATTGGCAACCGCATGGCGAAATCAATTTAAAATCCCCGTTTTAGGAATCACCGGCACGAATGGTAAAACTACCACGCGGTCTATGTGTTCGACAATCCTGAAAAGAAAATTTACCATCCATTCGACTGCCGGAAATTTTAATAATCAGTTGGGATTACCACTGACTTTACTAGAACTTAATGACAAATTTGAATTCAGTATCCTGGAAATGGGAACCAACCATTTTGGTGAAATCGCAACTCTATGTAAAATTGCTTGTCCGACAGCCGGCTTGATTACCAATATCGGTCGCGGACATATGGAATATTTCGGCGACCTGGCCGGTGTTCAAAAAGCAAAAGCCGAAATGTTTCAGTCTCTTCCGGCAAACGGAATTGCGTTCATCAATTCGGATGACGATCTGATCCGGGAAATTCCTTGCCCGGCATACAGAATCACTTACGGTTTTAAATCCAAAATCAGCGATATTTTTGGAAAAATTCTTTCGTACCGCGACGACGGTTCACCGAAAATCGCCATTAACGGGCGGATGCAAATTCAAGTGAATATTCCCGGAAAAACCGCTGCAATCAATGCATTAGCCGCTTGTGCGGTCGGAATTTATTACGGCGTACCTGAAGAAGAAATCGTAAACGCTCTGGAAAATTATCAACCGGTCGATCAGCGCTTCAAGATCATTCATCATGGCGGATTTTCGATCATCAATGACACCTACAACGCCAATCCGGATTCCACCATTGCCGCGTTAAATACACTTTCACTGATGAAAACGAGCGGCAAACGAATTTTCGTTTTCGGAAATATGCTGGAACTGGGCGAATTTACCGAAACCGGACATATGATCGTTGGAAAAACTGCCGCCGAATTGAAAATCGATAAATTTTATGCAACCGGAAAATTCACGCAATCGGCCATCGCCACCGCTCAAAATGCCGGTTCATCTGACGCAACCTATTTTGATACGAAGAACGAACTCATTTCCAGTCTTAAAAAAACGGTCTCTGCTAACGACGTTGTGTTGGTCAAGGGTTCACGCGGAAGTCGGATGGAAGAAATCATTAAAGGATTGACAGAGTAACATGTTTTATCATTTTTTATATCCGCTGAAACGCATCTTTTCAGGATTCAATCTTTTCCAGTACATCACCTTCCGCGCGGCTATGGCGGCGATCACGGCTTTGCTCATCGCTTTCATCGCCGGTCCGTTCATCTTAAAAATGCTCAAAAAACATCAATGCGGTGAGTTGATCCGTGAAAACGGTCCGCAAACGCATTTAGCAAAAAAAGGAACACCGACAATGGGCGGAATCATCATCCTGATTTCCGTTATCATTCCGGTTCTGCTCTGGGCAAATTTGAAAAACACTTACGTCGATCTCATTCTTCTCGCGACGATTTGGATGGGCGCGATCGGATTTTTAGACGATTATCTAAAGGTCGTCCAAAAGATGAAAAAAGGATTGATCGCCCGTTATAAACTGCTCGGACAGGTTTCTCTGGGATTCATCATCGGCGCATATATTTACTTTTCACCGGAATTTGCAAGCACGAATTCGCTGACAACCCTTCCGTTTATCAAAGATTTTACGATCGATCTTGGAATTTTTTATATTCCGATCGTCATAATTTTCATGACCTTCGTTTCCAATGCCGTGAATTTGACAGACGGGTTGGACGGGCTGTCGGCTGGATTGATGGGAATCGCCGCATTGGCTTTTGCGGTGATCGCTTATGTTTCCGGACGTATCGATTTCAGCGATTATTTGAATATTCTCTATCTGCCCGGCAGCGGCGAACTGACGATCTATGCAATGGCATTCGCCGGCGCTATTCTTGGATTTCTCTGGTACAACGGTCATCCAGCGCAAGTTTTTATGGGCGATACTGGTTCTCTCAGTATGGGTTGCGCCCTGGGAACGATGGCGATTCTTCTGAAAAAAGAAATCCTGTTCCTGTTGATTGGTGGCGTTTTCATCGCCGAAGGTCTTTCTGTCGTGATTCAAGTGACCTATTTTCGGTGGACCCGTAAACGAACCGGAACCGGCAAACGTGTTTTTTTAATGGCGCCTCTTCATCATCATTTCGAGATGAAAGGTCAGGATGAAAGCAAGATCGTGATCCGATTTTGGATCATCGGTATCCTGTTGGCAATTTTAGGATTAAGCAGTTTCAAGATACTATGATAAATTTAAGTACAATACCGACCGACTTTAAAGAGGTTCGAATCGCCGTTCTGGGCGCAAAACGAAGCGGCGTAATGGCGGCAATTCTTTTCGCACGAAAAGGCGCCAAGGTTTTGCTTTCCGATGCCGGTTCCGTCGAAATCGAAACTGAACATCTGTTCGAACTTAACCGGCTGAACGTGGATATTGAGTTAGGCGGCCACACATCTAAAGTCATCGGCTCAGAGTTGGCGATTCTCAGTCCGGGAATTCCCAATTCGGCGCCAGTCGTTCAATCGTTAATTCAAGCGGGAATTCCAATCGTCAGCGAGATCGAAGCCGCTTCGTGGTTTATCGAAAATTCAACAATTATCGGCGTCACCGGATCTAACGGAAAAACCACCACGACGACACTTTTGAACGAAATGTTCAAAGACACGAAATTTGAACCGTATTGCGGCGGAAACATCGGTGTTTCCTTGAGCAAACTTGTGATGGATGCGGAGAAATCCACGGTTCCCAACAAAGTCTTTATCCTCGAACTCAGCAGTTTTCAACTTGAACGGATTGTTCATTTTCATCCGAATATTTCTATCATGCTGAACATTACACCCGACCATATGGATCGGTATGAGCATGATTTGATGCTTTATTTCGCGGCAAAACTCCGTATCGCCCTTAACCAGAACCGAAACGATTTTTATATCTACAATGACGACGACCGGCTGTTGTGTGAAAATCTCCCGAAGAATTGCCAGACGGTTCCGGCGGGTATTTATTCCAAATCTGACAAACCGGTTTATGCCGACGAAAAATCCATTTATCTGAAAAGCGGAGAAAAACTGATCGATCGCTTGGAACTATATCTGTTGGGCGAGCACAACCTGTACAATATTCTGGCTTCGCTCAACGCCGCGTTGATTTGCGGAATTTCACCCAAGCATCTTCGGGATGTGTTGAAAAGATTCAAAGGAATCGAGCATCGGCTGGAATACATCACGACGATCAACGGTGTCGATTACTATAACGACTCCAAAGCGACAAATGTCGATTCGGTAAATTATGCATTGAAAAGTTTTACGCGTCCCGTGATCGTCATTCTCGGTGGAAAAGATAAAGATTCCGATTTTTCACTATTGATTCCAAACCTTAAAAAGCACGCCAAGGAAGCGATTCTCGTCGGAAAAGCCGCTGCCGTAATTCGTGTTGTCCTGGAAGGCGTTCTTCCCTTGACTGATGTCGGATACGATATGGAAAAAGCGATCCGAACAGCGCAAGCAAAGGCAAATCCGGGAGACGTCGTCATGCTTTCTCCAGCCTGTGCAAGTTTTGATATGTATAAAGACTACGAACATCGCGGTAGGGCTTTCAAAGAAATCGTCCACCGAGTTGAAAAGGAAACAAAATCGGCATGATCGAAAAACATCAGAAAGTCGATAGCACCTATCTGATCCTGACAATCATCATGCTGGGAATTGGCATTGTCGTCCAGTACAGCGCCAGCTCGTTTTTAGCGGCGGCTAAATATAACAATCCGAATGTCTATATCATTGCCCATCTGAAACGCTTGATAGTTGGTGTCATAATCGGGATCGGCTTCATGCTCTTCAATTATAAATGGCTCAAGAAGATATCTTTCTGGTTGACGATCGTTTCAATGATGTTTTTGGTCGCAGTTGTGGTTTATTATAAAGCCAAAGGAATTCAGGAAGCCGCTCGCTGGCTGTCGATCGGACCTTTCCGGTTTCAACCATCCGAATTCACGAAACTCGCATTGATCATCTATATCGCATCATTCATCGATCGGCACCAGAAGGATTTGTATCAATTCAAACAAGGCTTTTTACCGATGACCGGTGTTCTTGGCATTTCGCTTTTATTGATCGTTATCGAGCCGAACTACAGCACGACCGCCGTTGTCGGCTCGCTGTGTCTGATACTTATGATCATCGGCGGGACGCGGTTGCTTTTCCTGACACCACTTTTGGGAGTATGTGTTGTCGCTTCGATCTACATCATTATTCACTCGCCGTACAAACTTAAACGGATTTTAACATTTCTCAATCCCGAACAGGATCTACAACACGCCGGTTATCAATTGCATCAGTCGTTAATCTCGCTGGGAAATGGCGGCTTTTTCGGACGCGGTTTGGGTTCCGGTGTTGAAAAGAATTTATTCCTTCCCGAACCTCACACAGATTTTGTTTTCGCAGTAGTCGGTGAGGAACTAGGATTTATCGGCGCATTAATTCTTCTGGTCCTTTTTCTGGTTATGTTTTTCCGTGGATTAAAAATCGCAAGCCAAGCACCGGACGTCTTCGGAACTCTGCTTGGGATTGGGCTTTCTATGAGCATGTTCTGCTACGTATTGGCCAATATCGGAGTGGTTTGCGGCGTTTTCCCGGTCACAGGTCTTCCGCTACCATTTCTGAGTTACGGCGGTTCAACGATGATCTTCAATTTTATATGTATCGGAATCCTGTTAAATATTTCACGACAGGCATTGCCACCTAAAAAACCTACAAATCTGGTGATACTGAATGGATAACGAATTTAACGATATTGCTTTGAAGGTCATGGTTACCGGTGGTGGAACCGGCGGACATTTGTTTCCAGCCATCGCACTGGTTCAGGAACTGAAAACCCGCCAGGAAGAGATTGGCAAGATTGAATTTTTATTTATCGGAACACAGCGCGGTATCGAATCACGGATTTTACAAAATTCTGGATATGATTTCAGACCCATCTGGATTCGTGGATTTCAACGCGGACTGACTTTTCGCGACATCGGCATCAACCTTCTGTTTCCAGTCAAGTTAGTTGTAAGCCTGTTTCAATCCTATTTCATCCTTAAAAAATTCCAGCCGGACATTGCCATCGGCACCGGCGGCTTCACAGCGGGACCGCCGCTGAGAGTCGCTTCATGGATGAAAATCCCGTTTTTTATTCATGAGCAAAATGTACATCCCGGTGCGACGACACAGATGTTGGCCAAGCAAGCCTGCCGGATTTATGTCTCGTTTGAAGAGACAGTGAGCAAATTGGAAGGCGCCCGTTATCTCGGGACACCACTTCGCCGGACACTAAAAAATATACCCAAAGACCAGGCGATCCGGTTTTTTGAATTGCAATTGAATAAACGCACGTTGTTGATTTTCGGCGGAAGCCAGGGATCGCGGGCAATTAACCGGCATTGGGCCGAGCACATTTCCAAATATCTCGAAACCAATGATTTTCAGATCATCTGGCAGACCGGACAAAGCGATTATGAGGAATTGAAAGCAGAATTCGGTCACCTGCAGTCGGTTTACATCACACCATTCATCCACGAAATGGAAATCGCTTACTCGGCAGCGGATGTCGTCGTTTCCCGCGCAGGTGCATTGACGCTGGCAGAACTTTGTCTGTATGGTAAACCATCCATTCTTATTCCTTTGCCGACCGCGGCGGGAAATCATCAGGAAATGAACGCAAGAAACTTCGAATCGGCAGGTGCTTCAGCCGTTGTGCTTCAGAGTGAATTGAGCACGACAAAACTTGGCGACCAGTTGAAAACCATTTTACAGGACACGGAAAAAATAAATCAGATGTCGAAAAATGCACTTTCACTGGCGCGACCGAATTCTGCAAAGCTCATTATTGACGATATATTGGAATATGTTGAACACAATCTTTAAAAAAACCAAAAAAATTCATTTCATCGGTATCGGTGGTATCGGTATGTGCGGAATCGCCGAATTGCTTAAAGATTGGGGTTTCGATATTACCGGTTCAGATATGAACGCGTCGGAAAATACTTTACGCCTTGAATCCCTCGGAATTCCGACATTTATCGGACATCGCAAAGAAAACGTCCCGGATTGCGATGTCGCTGTTTACTCATCCGCGGTTCAACCGGACAATCCGGAACGGGTGGCCGCTCTGGAACGGCAAATTCCGATGATCCGCCGTGCCGAGATGCTCGGAGAAATTTTCAAACTCAAGCCGACGCGCATCGCTATCAGTGGCACGCACGGCAAAACAACGACGACTTCAATGATCGGTCAAATCTTTATCGAAGCCGGAACGGATCCGATCATCATTGCTGGCGGAATCGTCGGAACTCTCGGTACGACGACACGCTCGGGTAAAGGCGATGTCATCATCGTGGAAGCCGACGAATTCGATCGCTCGTTCCTCAAACTCTATCCGACCGATACGGTCATTACGACAATTGAAGCGGAACATCTCGACTGTTACAACAGCCTCGAAGAAATCGAAAAAACGTTTACGCAATTTGCGAATGAGACTCCGTTTTTTGGCTTGATTGTCGCGTGCATCGATGAAAAGTCGGTTCGGAAAATTCTTCCCGATTTGAAAAAACCGGTTGTGACCGTCGGACTCGATGCCGACGCTGATATTCGGGCTGAGCAGATCGTGATGGGAAAAGGCGAAAGTTCTTTCGACGTTATCATCCAGAATAAACTTTTCGGACGCATTCGCCTGTTCGTTCCCGGCATTCACAATGTGAAGAACGCGCTTTCAGCAATCGGCGTTGCATGGAAAAATGACATCCCATTCGACGTTATTTCCAGCGGTTTGTCGAAATTCCAAGGCGTTCGCCGGAGATTTGAGATCGTCGAAGAAAACGATCTTTTTATGCTCGTCGATGATTATGGACATCATCCAACAGAAATCCGCGCGACACTGAATGCCGCGAAATCGGGCTGGAATCGCCGGATCATTGCAGTTTTTCAGCCGCATCTTTTTACAAGAACGCGAGATTTTTATCAGGATTTCGCTTCGGCGTTGATGCTTGCTGATGTTGCCGTCATTCTGGATGTTTACCCGTCGCGTGAAAAACCGATTGAAGGAATCACCGGAAAGATCGTTGCAGATGCTGCTAAGCAGCTTGGGCATCCGGCTGTTAAGTATATCGAAGATAAAATCCGCGTTCCTGAGTTTGTCGAATCCATCGCGAAAAAAGGCGATATGATCGTTTCTCTGGGAGCGGGCGATGTCAACCAATTACTTCCGGAAATTTCAAAAAGATTATCTAAAAAATTTGAACGCAATGAGCGATAGAAATAAAATAAAAAGCAACCAACAATTCAGGGTTCTCATCTTTTTGGGGGGTAACCTGCTGGCTCTGTTTACGAATTCTCGGCGAAGCCGGATTCAGTCTTATCCGTTTCACACCGTAGTTAGCAACGCCAAATCGGTCTGTGATTATTCCATGAGAACCCTGATTCTTTTTTAAAATGATATTGATGGAAAACGAAGAACTATTCAAACCAAACGAACCGGCGTCAGCGCCTCTTCATATTCGGACGATTGTTCAAGCCGATGAAAAACCGTCACCGCGGCGCTTTCGAAAATTCATCTGGCTCTTCCTCATTCTTTTACTTGGATCGGGAATCGGCTATGCTGCCATTGCCTGGTGCGAATATACAAATCTGTTTTCCGTTCAATCCACCGATATCAAAGGAAATATCATTTTATCCGGGCAGGAAGTTCTGGAAATAGCCGATATTCAAAAACACGAAGATTTGTTCGACTTGAACCCCGAAACCGTGCAAAGCAGGCTTAAACGGTTTCCATATATTTATGCCGCGGTCGTCAGCAAACAATTCCCGAACCGGCTGGAAATTTATGTCAAAGAACGCCTTCCTCTCTGCTATTTGAGTGGAAAAGACCTCATTTTACTGGATAAGGATGGCGTCGTCTTGCCGATTCCCAAGAACAAATTGAAAGGAAATCTCCCAATTCTCACTGGTTTTGTGGGTGATTCATTGTCTTGTTCATCCGGTTATCGCGTCTCCAACTCCGAACTCGTTCAGGTTGTACAATTACTCGATCAAACGCTTACCGGTGCACCTGAACTTTTTTCAGAAATCTCTGAGATCAACCGAACAGAAAATGGCGAATTAGTCATGTACTCTCTCAGTGGTGGAACACCTATCATGCTCGGTAAATGTAACATCGACCGGAAATTTATGATCCTCGCCCATTTTCAGCAGACATTGAAAAATTTACGTCGGTTCGGGGATTATCAGTATTTGGATCTCCGATGGGAAAAACAGATCATCGCCAAGGAACGATCATCGCAAGGATAAATCATGAAGTTGAAAAATCAACTAATCAGCGCAATTGACGTCGGTTCATCAAAAATATGTACTATTATCGCCGAAATCGATGAGGAACGGCAGGAACCGATTATTAAAGGATATTCGAAAGTCCCGTCGAAAGGAATAAAAAAAGGATTGGTGTCCGACATCGAACTGGCGACGGAATCGATTCAGGATTCGGTGTCACGTGCCGAAAAAATGGCAGAAACTTCGATTGACTCGTGTTGGGTCGGCCTGTCCGGCGACCATATTCAAAGCATGAACACCAAGGGAATGATGGCCATTTCCCGCGATTCGCGTGGCGGATTGGGAGAAGCACGACAGATCGATGAAGAAGATGTCCAGAAATTGGTCGATCATACCAAGGCCGTTCCTCTGCCTGTCGATCGCCAATTATTACACGTCCTACCGCAGGATTTTATCGTCGATAATCAACACGAAATAAAAAATCCGGTTGCCCTCTCGGGACGACGCCTGGAAGCCAAAGTTCATCTAACAACCTACAACACGACAATTGCATCGAATCTGACGCATTGCATCGAAAATGTCGGGCTCAGCATCGAAGCATTTGTACTTCAGTCGCTTGCAGCGTCGTTCAGTGCGCTCGATGAAAATGAAAAGGAGACCGGTACGGTGCTGATCGACATCGGCGCCAGCGTGCTGGATATCATCGTTTTCAATAACGATGGCGTGCATCATACCGGCGTCGTGAATCTCGGCGGAATGAACGTGACAAACGATATTGCCTATCTCCTCAGAATTCCTATCGATAAAGCCGAGAGTATCAAGCGCGAATTCGGACATGCGGTCGTCGGATTAGCGGATAGAGATGCATTTTTTACAGTAGCCGGTTTAGCGGGACGACCCGACCGTGAATTTCAGGTTTGTACACTGGCAGAATATATCGAGCCGAGAATGGATGAGATCATCCGCACGGCTTTTCTTGAAGCGAAAAAAGCCGACTTTTCGATTTCTAATACGCTATCCGTCGTTTTAACCGGCGGCGGTGCCTTACTTCGGGAAACAAAAGAATTGGCAGAATCGATTTTTAACTCGCCGGCACGTATCGGTTATCCGAGAGGATTTCAGGGATTTACACAGGAATTGAACGATCCGACATTTACATGTGCGGTCGGAATTTTAAAATATGCCATCAACGACATGAACAACAATGCGGCTTTTCGCAGAACATCGAAAAATCCGTTGTCCAAAGCATGGGGATGGGTCAGACATCTGAGTGAAAATGTTATGTAATCAATTATTATTGGGAGGTTTTTATGCTGTTTGAGTTTGCAGATTTTCCGGATCAGAAAGCAAAATTAAAAGTAATTGGCATCGGCGGCGGCGGCGGTAATGCTCTTAATCGCATGATAGAATCGGGATTGACGGGCGTTGATTTCATCGCTATCAACACGGATATTCAGGATTTAGAGAATAATCTCGCCCCGATCAAGATTCAAATTGGAAAAGAATTGACACGAGGACTCGGCACCGGCGCTTGTCCGGAAATCGGTAGAAAAGCAATCGAAGCAGATCGCCTGCCGATTACAAACGCAATTCGTGGCGCCGATATGGTTTTTATCACCGCGGGAATGGGCGGCGGAACAGGAACCGGCGCTTCGCCGATCGTTGCACAGATTGCACGTGAAATCGGATGTCTGACCGTCGGAATCGTAACCAAACCGTTCTTGTTCGAAGGCACCAAACGGATGCGAAACGCCGAAGATGGTATTAAAACGATGAAAGAAAGCGTAGATACGCTGATCGTCATACCCAATAACCGGCTCGTCGATATTGTCGAAAGAAAAACACAACTCGAAGAGGCGTTTAAAACCGCAGACAGCATTCTTCTTCAGGCGACCAAGGGTATCTCAGATGTTATCAATAAACACGGCATCATCAATCTGGATTTCGCCGACATTAAGACCGTCATGAAAGACATGGGCGATGCAATCATGGGAACCGGTATGGCATCAGGTGACGAACGCGCAATTCTCGCCGCTCAGCAAGCGATCTCATGCCCGTTCCTTGACGATATGACAATCAAGGGCGCAACCGGCCTTTTAATTAATGTAACTTCCGGCAAGACTCTCTCGCTGACCGAATTTAACGAAGCCTGCCAGATCATTACCGAGGAAGTCGGACAGGATGCCAACATCATCGTAGGTGCAATTATCGACGAGAATTTAGCAGATGAAATCGTCATTACAGTGATCGCGACCGGTTTTGCTAAAGAAAAGGGACAGAGACCAACTCAGCCGATCCAGTTCGCGATTCCGGAAAAACCTTTGACACTCATTGAAGGACCGCGTGAATGGAAAACGAACGAAAATTCGGAATTAGAGGAAGCGCTCGATTCCGTCACTCAGGAAACGTTATTCGATGCAAAGGAACCGGCTAAAACGGAAGAAAAAAGTCCGCGACGGGATATACCGACATTCATTCGAAAACGTATGGAAAACCAGAAAAAGAGCGAAATCGCCTAACCGGCAAACTCATCCCATATAAACGAAGAGCCTCTCAAACGAGAGGCTCTTTTATTAAATCCGTGACAGTAAAAATATTACTAAGCTTTTTGAAAATCACCTTTTTTAATACAGGACGTGCAGACTTTAACAGACTTTACAGTTCCGTTATCAACGATCTTTATGTTCTGTAAATTCGGATCCCAGCGCCGTCTGGTTTTATTATGAGCGTGACTGACATTGTTGCCGTACATCGGCTTTTTACCACAAATTTCACAAACTTTCGACATTTCTCTCTCCTATGAAAAAACCGGGTCAAATTTCAACATATTTCACCTGAATGTCAAACACTTTTCATGAATTCTTTGACCACCACCACGTTTTTTAAACCAATGCGAGAGAAAACCTGTCTGCGTCCAGAACCTTCGGAACAGGCAGGTTAGTTAGTCTTACGCGACTGACACCAATCAGGCTATCTTCCTGGGATGGTGTACCGGAAGGGTCAATCATGTCTTGTTGTTTGAAAAGAACGTTCTGTAAAATCATGGGGGTGGTCAGCTATTTGTCAAGCAGTTCGTGTATCATTATCTCAAAATCATCGGGCAATCCCGAAACTTCGGGATAACATCAGCTGTGCGTCCTGTTTAACCGTTATCACCTCATCGGACATAATTTTCGGCTCTGCTTCGATGATAAATTGCAGTTCGCTGACGGCTTTGGTTATAAATCCGGCTCTATGATACAATTGTGCCAGCAGAAGATGCGGAGACAGAACTTGCGGGAACATGTACGTCGTTTGATTACAGAATAACAATGGCGCAATGCCGAGGATCGCAAATAGAACGATGTTTTCCGCTTTTTGGTATCTTGTCATCATAAAAACCAAACCTCCCGAAAGTTAAATTTCTTCAGGAGGTTTATAAATATAACGGCTATCTCATCAGTGCCATTTTCTTTGTCTCACTAAATCCTGTCGAGGTCTTCAGAGTATAGAGATAAATCCCGCTGGAGACTGTCTGCCCGGACTTATCCTTACCATCCCAGACAACATGACGAAATCCGGCTGGTTGATTCTCATTTAACAACCTGACGATTTCCCGACCCATGACGTCATAGATCGTCAGCGTCACATGAGACTCTTCCGGCAGGTCGAAGGCAATGGTCGTTCGCGGATTAAAGGTATTAGGATAATTTTGCGATAATGTAAAGTTTGAAGGGATTTTCTCCTTTTCTTCATCTACACTACTTAGTTGTCCCTCATAATCCACTTTCAGCAGACAAAGATCTTGATATTCATCCCACCCAAACCAAATCCATTTAAACCCGGTAATTATATAGCCGCCATCTGCTGTTTCTGCAATATCATTCCCTCTATAGTTTTTTTCATCGCCATTTTCACCCAAGTTACGACCAATAGTACTAAACCATTTATAATTTTCTTCTTCATCCAGTTTTATAAGGTATATATCAGAGTCAAAATTGTCATAAGTTGTTTCACCGGTAATAATGTACCCACCGTCGGAGGTTTTTTTCATGGCATACGCATAGTCCCCCCATGAGCCGTTGTTGATTTTCCGTGTCCAAAGGGTGTCCCCCTGAGCATTGGTTTTTAACAACCAGATATGAAGTTCAAGTCCCAGCTCTCCTTCTTCAGTATATTCACCAGCGATAAAATATCCGCCATCTTTTGTTTCCAAAATGGAATGTGGTTCATCTATATAATCACCGTCGTATGTTTTTGTCCATAGCGTATCTCCTTTTGAATCGGTTTTGATAAGCCAAATATCTAAAGACCTTCCTGATGTAATACCGGCAACAATATATCCACCATCGGAAGTTTGCTGCACATATGTTCCTTCTTCAATGAGATTTTTATCATATTTTTTTTGCCATTGTGTATTTCCGTTTGAGTCCAGTTTTAAGAGATAAACATCGGCATTATTATCAGGTAGATGATAACCTTCATGTCCTGTAATAACAAACCCACCATCTGACGTCGTAATAATATGGTTGCCCTTACCTAAATCGAACTTTTTTGTCCATAATGAATCACCCTTTGAATCTATTTTAATAAGCCAAAGTCCCCAATGAGCCTCACTGTAAGCGCATACAGTGTACCCACCATCGGCAGTTTTATCCATTGAATAAGCAACTTCCCGAGCATTTACATCACCATAAGTTTTTGTCCACAAAGTATCCCCAAAAGCATCCGTTCTTATTAGATACACATCTCCATATCCATGATAAGGAGTGGATGTCCAATAAAAACCAGTTTCACCGGCAACAATATAACCTCCATCCTCAGTTTGCAGAACGGCATATCCCTGGTCATAATGACTTTCAGTAGTGTCACCGTAAGTTTTAAAGAAAGTTATTTGGCCAAAAGAGATTTGTGGAATAATCAAAATTATTCCTAATATAAAGAAGGAAATGCGACGTAGAAAATATGATAGGTTTGAAAACAAGTTTATATAGGAGTTATTCACCATAATTGCAACCTTTCCAATATAGCAACATCTTTCCGGAAACTCTTACAATTGCCAAAGGATTTACATGTTTTTCCGTCGAGAAGAAGTTTTGTTGTGTAAACGCACCTCTCCCGCATGAGTTGTTCATGGAAAATACGGGAAAACTTTCGCAGACCGAAACAGATTGACCGTTTAAGTCTGGCTTGGGAATTGGGAGGATTGATTGTTTCTTCCTCCGGGCAACAGAAATTGACATCGCTTCACCTTTATAAATAAATTGATCGATGATTCTATCTGAAGAATTGAAATTCCAAAAAGCGTTTCAATTTGAAGTTATGGAAGCCGAAGAGGTCAACCTTCGCTTCTACTCTCGCATCCCTTTCCAAAAATAAACACTCCGCTTCTTCAAGTCTTTTTTCATTGTAGTCATTTCTTTGCTACTAATTTCAATATATATTAAAATCTGCTGGTTGTCAACAGGCCTTTAAAAATATCTTCAGATTCACCTCATCAGCGCCATTTTCTTTGTCTCACTGGATCCCGCTTATGACACTTTTAAATGATAATTACCCACTCTGAACGAGAAGGAACCTTCTTTTTTAATAAGTTGTAGATAGAACGTATTATAAAATCATGGGGCAGTCTGCTATTCATGAATTCGTCCATATCCTTGCCATTTCAACGGCGCCATTCATTGTACAGGTTGGAAGCCGAACGGTTTTTTCTTAAATTCCGCCGTGCTGATAGGCAACCTGAAAATAGATGATCCGGTTCTGCTCGCGCCAATAGCGGGATACACCGATATGCCGTTCCGGCTGATCTGCCGCGAAAGAGGCGCCGGAGCGGTTTATACCGAGTTCGTCAGTTCGGAAGGACTCGTGCGCGGCTCCGAAAAAACAAACGATTATCTCGTTTTCGATGAACACGAACGACCAATCGGTATGCAGATTTTCGGACACGACCCGCAGGCGATGGCTGAATCCGCCCGGTTGATCGAAGCGCAATTTCATCCCGACATCATCGATCTGAATTTCGGATGTTCTGTCAGGAAAGTCGTAAAAAGAAACGCCGGTTCCGCACTGTTAAAAGATTTACCATTGATGCAAAATATTGCAATCGCCGTCGTTCGCGCCGTTCGGACTCCCGTGACCGCCAAGATTCGCGCAGGCTGGAGTCATCAATCCATCGTCGCCGTTACCGCCGCTAAAATGCTCGAAAACGAAGGTGTTTGTGCACTGACAGTTCATCCGCGAACCGCAGTCGATGGCTTCAAATTCCCGGCCGATTGGAAAATCATTGCCGAAGTTAAATCCCAATTATCCATTCCGGTCATCGGGAACGGCGATGTCAATTCAGAAAACGATGCGATCCGAATGTTTAAAGAAACCGGTTGTGACGGCGTGATGATCGGCCGGGGCGCGCTCGCCGATCCATGGATTTTTCAGAAGACAAAAGAACTTCTCCACACAGGTCAATGCTCAACCGTAAATTCAATTCTCGAAAGGATCGAACTCTGCCGGCATCATTTATCACTTGAGGTGAATTATCGCGGCGAGATGGAAGCAGTAACGATGATGAAAAAGTGGTATCGCTGGTATTTCCGCGGTATCCGGAACGCTTCCTTATATCGCGAACGACTCGTCCGTTCTCACAATTTGAGTGAAACACAAGAAATCATTCGGGAACTGAAAGAATCCGTCAGCGCCGATTCTGCTTGATGACGGTGGTTTTATCCCAGTAAAATTAAATCTTTCTGCTCATTACCCGCGACGACAACCTGTTTGTCCAGTGTAATAAAAACGTTGATTTCGGAACGAACGGCCATTTCACCAGCCAGATAAATTCCCGGCTCGATTGAAAAACAGATACCCGGCACCAACTCGCGTTCGTCCTTCGTCTCGAGATTGTCGATGTTGACGCCATTGCCGTGAACTGCATGACCGATGGAGTGTCCGGTACGATGCACGAAATAATCGCCATATCCGGCTTCGGCGACAATATTCCGGCAGGCGTCATCGACCTCATATCCAAAGCATCTTTCGCCCTGCGCGAATTTATTCCGGATGAAATCGCGCGCCGCATTTCGGGCATCACGGACGACGTTAAAAATCTCGATATATTTGGCCGGCGGTTGTTTTCCGACGTAACCGCACCAGGTAATATCGTAGTAAATTCCCTTATCGCAATTCTCGCGCGCCCAGAGATCGATCAGAACGGTATCGCCCTGTTTGATCACATATGAGTTTGCCTCTTTTGGCTCGAAATGCGGATCGGCGGGATGTTCGTTGACGCCAACAATCGGATGATCACTGTCGTCTGTCAATCCTTCCTCATGAAAACGATTGACGATAAACTGCTGAACTTCGAATTCCGTGATCTTTTCCTTCGTACGGATTGTTCTGTCGATCAACGCAAACGCCTCGTCTTTAATGCGCTGAACTTTTTCTCCGGCTTGCAGGTGCAGACGATATCCTTCCTCGTCGATGATCGCTTCAAAGGTCTGAACGAGATTCGCGGAAGTGACGATCTCCACACCGAACGATCGAAGTAGTTCGATCGTTCCGGCATCGACGATGGAAACATAGGGAATATTGTTCGTCGGTGAGTATTGCATGGCAATTCGTCGGGATTTTCCAAGCATTTTCCGAATCAACTCGTGTTGTTGTTCATAGCTTCGGTAAACCATTTTTTCACCGGGAAGCGCGTCCAATTTCGTCGCCTCTACCGATGAAACCAGACGCACCGGCTGTCCATCTGCCGGAATGAAATAGTACCAGCGCCGGGACGTGAATTTATTCCATTCCAAGCCGAGAATGCGATATGCCATTGCATCACGGTTATGGAAATCATAAAATAACCATCCGTCAATTTTCTGTTTGCGGATTTCACTCTGAATTTTTTCCAGATTCATGTTTAAACCTTTCTATTTAACGATTCGGGAAATCTGTTTGAACGCCGGATTGGACGAGTCTTTCAGCATTTCGAAGAGCGCCATTTCGACACTCGTCAACAGAATTCCGGCTTTTTCAAGATTTCTCAGTGCGAGCATTCGATTTTCAACCGTCCGGCTCGAAACGGCGTCGGTCAATAAAAAAACATCAAATCCATTTTCGACCAGATCGAGGCAAGTTTGATAGACGCAGATATGCGATTCGATGCCACAGATTAAAACATGCTGTTTCTTTTGCCGCCGGAGCGCTTCCTGAAATACCAAATCCTGCCAGCAAGAAAATGTCTGTTTAACGATCGGCCTGTATTCGTTCAAGATAGACTGAATTTCCTCGACGGTCGTTCCGAGTCCTTTCGGATATTGCTCGGTCAATAAAATCGGTATGTTCAGAACCTGCGCACCCAGGATGATTTTTCTAAGATTGTCGAGAACGAGCGGGTAATCATGAACGACAGGCAGAAGCTTTGCTTGAATATCGACAACGACCAAAACAGCCTGCGCCGAATTTAGCCGGTTCATGGTTGCACCGTTTCGGTTTGAAGTGAACGCGGTGCCGCACTCTCGATTTGATCACGAATTTTTTTCTTAAAATAGATCAGAAAAAGAAGAGCCACAATCAGGAAAACCAGCACAAACTTGATTTTTGATTTCTGCTTTTTCATCTTTTTTCCAACTTTATTTTTCTTTCCAACCTATCGAAATCGTTCAAATATCAGTTCTTTTTAGAAGAAATTCAATAAAAAAGAGGTCGAATCGGTCGTCCGTGAAATCAGTGATATATTTTCAAAAATTCGTCTGTTAAGCGATCCCAGAAAAATTGAGTTGACTATTTAGTAAAAGTATCGTATTATCAAACAAAGTTTATTGTTAGAGGAGGAATTATGAAAAATTGGATGGTAGTGGCAATCGTTGCGGGATTGGTAGCGCTGGTTCTTGGGATCATCACTCAATTTGTGGGTCACGCGATCATCGTTACTGCAAATGCGTGGAACAGTTTAGCTCAGACACTGCTTTTACTCGCAATTGCCTGCGGTCTGATGAAGTGCGGAGAGAAATAGTCCGGATTGTTTTCGGAATATTTCCTGAATTCAAAGAATCCCGATGAAAGTCGGGATTCTTTTTTTATTGTCAACTAACCGTTATCCAGACTCTTCGACTCCGCGGCCCGTCAAATTCGCAGAAGAATATTCCCTGCCAGGTTCCCATGCAAAGATGTCCGTTTTCGACAATGACCTGGACGCTGTTGCCGACCAGTGTTGTTTTAATATGCGCATCGGAATTACCTTCGATGTGCAAATATCCTTCATCCGCAGGAACGAGTCGGTTTAATTTGGCGATAATGTCGTTGGCAACATCTGGATCGGCACATTCATTAATCATGACTCCAGCCGTAGTGTGAGGACAGAAAATTGTACAAACACCTGACTTTGCACCGATTGATTTGATAACATCCTCGATCGAAACGGTTATGTCGATGATTTCAGTCCGGGAGTGTGTTTTAATCGGCAATTCGTTCATACTGACTCTCCTTTGGGAAAATTGTCGTTTTCAATTTGAAATTTATCGGTCACGTTTTTCGCTCCTTCTTCTTCGCTGAAGGAAACAAAACGTTATTCAGAATCAATCGATATCCCGGCGAATTTTTATGAAGTTCCAGGCGCGTCGGCGGATCTCCGACAAAGTGTTGATAATCTTCCGGATCGTGGCCGCCAAGAAATGTAAAAGTTCCGTTGCCGAAATTTCCATGAACATATTTCACCTGTTCCCGATTCTCAACTTCACCCATAATCACGATTGACTTTTTAATGAGATCGCGACGGAAACCGGTCGTCTGTCCCATAAATCCTTTGATCGTTCCGACATGATCTTGTGTCAGCATGGTCGGGACCGGATCGTACTTGGCCGAAAATTCAAAGAGCGTGAAATAATCAGCTTCAGCGCCGGGTGAAACCGGCTGAAAACTGGGGGGGACATCGATGTCCGAATATTCGTAAAGTAAAGGATCGGTATAGAGTTTGAAATTCTCAAAGCAGAAAGTCTTGCTGAAATCCAACTTGAGATTTGCGTTCGGATCGGCTGGATCTCCGTCATATACATTGGCAACAATATCGACATTTTCCGCCGCGAGCGCAATATCCTGCGCATCGGTCGCCGAACACATCGCAAATAGAAATCCGCCGTTGCCGACATACTTTTTGATTGTACGGGCTACTGCTTTTTTTTCTTCACTGACTTTCGCAAATCCCAACTTTGTCGCCATCGACCGCGAGATGGTTTCTTCCTGTTGATACCAATCCTGATTCCGGTAACTCGCGTAGAATTTTCCATATTGACCGGTAAAATCTTCATGATGTAGATGGAGCCAATCATAATCCCGCAATTTGTCAGTCAGAACTTCCTCATCCCAAATTATATCATACGGAATTTCGGCATAGGTCAATGTTAGCGTGACGGCATCGTCCCATGGTTGTTTTCCGGGCGGCGAATAGACAGCGATCTTTGCGGCTTTTTCCAGAATAGCAATGTCCATATTGTTCTGATCTATCGTTGAGTAAATTTGCAGCGCTTTCGCCGCGCTCGTTTCTTCAAATGAGACACCCCGCAGGCGCAATTCCCTGATGATTCCGGGATAAGCATCCATCATAAACGAACCGCCGCGATAATTTAGCAACCATTCGACCATCACCTGTTGTTTCAGTGTCCAGTATGCGACACCGTAAGCCTTGAGATGATCGGTTTGCGACTGATCCATCGGGATCAGGATTTTTTGCGCGTTCAGTGACACGACTTCGGAAAAAACCAGAATTCCGATGAAGATATATCGCTTAATCCTGGAACCGATCATTTTATCAGTACCATTTTTCGGATTTGCATATTCCCACAGGATTTGAGTTGATAAAAATACAATCCGCTCGGCAGTTCCTCCATCTGGAAAAGGATTGAATATTCGCCTGCCGCTTGTTGTTCATCGACTAATTCAGCAACTTCATAACCGGCCATATCATAAATCCGAAGAGAAACCGCCCCGCTCTCCGGGATGCGATAACGAATTTGCGTCGATGCGTTATATGGATTCGGATAATTTTGGAACAGATGAAATCCATCGCTTACCGGTTTTCCCGATCCGGCAGGTTGAATTTCCGAGCCCGGATAGATGACGCGCAAATTGTCCAGATAAACAACACCACTGTTTACGGAATCGACCGGCGCTGTGTTTCCCAACATGATGCGGATACTTTTTAAAGTAATCGGATAATTCAGAGTAGCGCCGGTGGTCAATGGAATAAAACTCGCACATGAAAAGTGCAGTGTTGAAAATTTTGTTGAATCTTGCGCGTACCCAATTATCGTCGTTTGAAACAGTTCACCGTCTATATCCGCCACTGTCAGATAAAGCTTGTGTTTGGCGCCGTTCGACTTGAAATCGAGAGTAATTTCGGATGGAATTCCATTAATGAAAATATCGGAGTTCAGGTTGACCCAACTTCGGTTGTTCGAGAGTCGAATAAATGAATAGCCCAGCTTAAGTGAGTGCGTTCCTTCCGTTTTCGGTGAGTCGGTGCTAACCATGTAAGTATGCATGGCGTCGTAATATTCCCCGGAAATCGTCCAGTGGTCCGGCGAATCCATCGATTCAACAGACACCTCGCCTTCACAGATTTTCACAGTTACATTAGCGGTATCACTATAGGTGTAAAAAGTGACAACAATCCGACCTTTTCCTTCTTTTTTTCCAGTCACTTTTCCTAAAGAATCGACTTCGCAAATGGCCGTATCGAGCGATTGCCAGTGAAGCCGATCGGCACTAACATTTTGATTGATTTCGTCTTCATCCACAACTTCGACACGAAGTGTGATAGAGTGAGTCGTATCGATCATGGAGGTCGAGGGTTTGATCCCGATCTTTTGGATACCTTTAAGGTGTATCGTTGCGGAATCAGAAAGACCAAAAGCATCATGAATCCAAACCATTCCGCTTTTCCCGATTCCCTCGGCGAGAAAATTTCCAGACTGATCGATAGTTCCGATTTCCGGTGAAATGGAATAGGTGATCGTTCCGCTTACCAACGCCTCGGGATTAAAATTTGTATCCCAACCTGATGCTGAAAATCTGATCGAATTTCCGTCGAATAAACGATAATTGTCTGGTTCGATTTGAATATGAGCAAGATTAGTTACAGCCGCCGATGAAACGACCATCAGACAATTGCCAACATAACGTTCCTGGCCGTCAGACGGTGAATTCTGAACTTTCCCCCGGACATACATTTCGGTCGATCCACCTCCGTCGAGATTCATCCCGTGTGCGACGCCAATACTGATCATAAAATCTGCAAGTTCTATCAAACTCATTCCAAGGCTTGTCGTTTGTCTGCCGTCCACTGTGATCAGATACAATTTCAAACTATCAGCCGAAAATCCGACACCGGTCCGCGGATGGCGATCTGTAGCAAAAGTCGAACTTCCACCTTCCGCTTTATAGGCAGCGAGTGCGACGTTTTGTCTATCCTGAACGATCCTCGGAAATCCGCCGATTAGTTGATTAAGCGGCGAAATCGCCGGTAAAATCCCGACAAACAATTTCAACGTGTCGCCAACATTGAACGACTCCGAAAGGAATGTCGAGTCGGAACCGTTTCCGGAAATGACAGCCTTTCCAGCAGGAATCGCCATCGCGCCAGTACCGCGTTCCAAACTTTCAATCACACAAAGCAAGGTATCGTTAACCAGCCAGCGATTGAGTGGATGAATCTGCATCTCAAACCCATGGGAGTTGGTTCCCGTCGTCGATCCAAAATATGAGTTATATAAAATCGTCTGGTCTGTTCCGCGAGTTGAATTTATATCGACAATCTCACACTGAAGTGAATCTGATCTCTTTTCGATGAAACAACGAAATATGTTGGTCGAGATTGCCGGTCGATTATTCGGATCAAATCCAATTGTTGACCAATAAGACGGACTGGCGGGATTGATATTTTCCGGTTTTAAAATCTCACCATTGACAACCTGTGCATTAATTGGAACGCCGGCTCCGCTAAAATAATCGCCGTTAACAGATCCGACAATCGAATGACCAGTCCGATTTTTCCTGACTACCATCGAACTGATCTGTTCGGTTCCCGATAACAGGTCTCTCGCTTTGACAGATTCGATCGAAATCTCAGGATTCTTCAAATCAATTTCCAGAACATTGATCGTCCATGGAATATTTGTTTCGATGACTTTTTTCCGGACAACTCCCGGTCCGACCTGTGTAGTGGCAATCGTGAAAAACTGCGTCTGAGCGGTCATTGACGAAATACAGATTAATCCGAAAAGAATGCCCCGGAACTTTAAATTCAATCCGAACTCCGTTCTATTTTAACAGGATCATTTTAATTGTTTGTGAATACTGTCCGGCAGAAATTCTGCAAAAATAGACACCACTCGGAATTTCCTGACCGTCAAAAGGAACTTCATACCTGCCTGCATCAAGTTTCTTATTAAGAAGCGTTTTGACAGCATGTCCCATCACATCGTAAACCGTCATCGATACGAGTTCATTCTTCGGCAAATCGAAACGAATGCGCGTCGTCGGATTGAATGGATTCGGATAATTCTGTAGCAATCGAAAACCATCCGGGATGCGTTTTTCATTCGTTGGATACACAGCTACGACATCCGGATAAACGATGCGCAGATCGTCCAAATAAATCGTTCCACGATTGATTGAATCGACTGCTGCAGAATTACCCAGTAAAATTTGTAATCCGCGCAGACGTACGGGATAATTGAAATAAGTGCCGCTCTCCAGAGGAACCATGCCGGAAAATGGAGCGCTTGAAGTTGTAAAGTTCGTATCAGGTAAATAACCGACAATACCGGTTCGATATAGATCGCCATCGATATCCGAAAAAAGGAAATATAGTTTATGCTTCCATCCGTCCGACTTGAAATCGACCTCAATTGAACTTGGAATACCATAAATCGGAATGTCTGTGTTGATGTACGCCCAACTGCGCTCGTTTGCCAAGCGTACGAACTGATACTTGAGTTTGAGAGAACCGGCGCCTTCCGTTTTCAACGAATCCGAAACTGCTAACGTCGTGTTCTGACTATTATAATTCAAACCGCTGACCGTCCAGTCAGTGGTTGCTTCCATTGAATTCAGCCGGACATCTCCGCGCCCGATCTGCACAATAACTGAAATCGTATCCGAAAACGTCCCGAAACGGGCAACGATTTTAGTCGAGCCTTCGACTAATCCATGAAAATTTCCGACCGTATCGATCGTCCCGATTGTCGGATCGAGTACTTCCCATTGTATTCTGTTTCTGGCGAGATTTTGTACCAAATTATCTTCATCAAATGTCACAAGTCTCACTGAGAAGACCTGAATCGTATCGATCATGAATTCATCCGGAGAAATGTTAATATTGCCGATATTTTTCAAATAAATTCGCGCTGTGTCTTTATATGTATCGTAAGTAATGTAAACGCACCCACTATCGCCGACTCCGGATGCAGTCAATTTTCCGGTTGAAGTGATCGAACCGATGTTCGAATCAACTTGAAAAGACAATTTTACCGGATCGAACGAAACCGGATTGAAGTTGTCGTCCCAACCAGTCACACTAAATTGAAGAGGATTCCCATCATAAAGCCGGTAATATTGCGGATCGACTTGAATGGAAGTCAGTTCGCCGACCGGAGCCGTTGTAACCGCCATTAATGCGTTGGAAACAGTCCGCTCAGCGCCGCCGGATGGTGTATTCTGGATGATTCCACGAACGACCATTGTTGTCGATCCACCGCCATCGAGATTAATTCCACGATAGACGCCCAACCCGATCATCAAATCCGCTAATTCCGGTAAAGACATGCCTTTGCTGGTCGTGATTCTGCCGTCAACCGTGACGAAATATGCCGTTTTTTCATCCTGGCTGAATCCCACTGCCGTCCGCGGATGAAGATCAAATGCATGATCGGGTCCGCCTTCTTCCGAATAACCCTGAGCCGCATAATTCTGACCGTCTTTTACGATTTTCGGATAACCGCCAATCGCCTGCACGAGTTTCGGTAAAGAAGGTAACAGATTGACGCAAATCTTAATCGTATCGCCGGGCTGAACATGTTCGGACAGAAAAGCGCTGGACGTACCGTGAGCCGATAAAACCGCCTTGCCTTTGGGAATTGACATATTCCCGACAGCATTTACAATTGTATCAACAACACACAGAACAGTGTCGTTTACGATCCATGAAGTCAGCGGCTCGACCAAAGCCTCTCTTCCCCAAACATTCGTTCCGGTCGAACTCCCATTATAGGAATTGAACAGGATCATCTGGTCGGCGTTTCGTGCCTGATTAACACCTTGAATTGGGTTGCTGGCTGTTTTGGTAACGACTGAACCGGAAAGATTGACAATTTCAATATAGGGTTTTCCCATTATATCCACACCGAAAGTCGAAAGGCTGATTGGACTTCTTAAAACTTCACCATTGAGAACTTGTGTATTGATCGGTATCTCTCCATAAAAATCTCCGTTGATAGCGCCGACAATCAAATGACCTTCGGTTTGTTTACGGGCACTCATCATACTGGTCCCTTCATAACCATACAATTGATCCTTGGCTTTAACGGTTTCTAAATGAATATATGGATTAGATAGGTCGATTTTCAGGACATTGATCGCATAAGGTGCCGTCGGGCAGATCATTTTCGTATGGACGACGCCCGGTCCGACATTTCGAACACTTGTCGTTATATATTTCGGTTGTGCTAAAAGTCCAGCGGCAATTAATAAAAACGCTAAAAGAATCTTCAAATTTTTCATGATTCTGATTTTCCTTCCAAGTTACCCATTAACTATCAAATTTAATCCATTTCCTGTTCTTACGGAATTCGTTCTCTTCCGATTTCGCGCAATCTGTTACGAGCCTGATCGCAATAGAGTGATTCTGGAAATTTTTCAAGGATCAATTCGTACCAATAGACGGCATCAACCGGTCGGCGATCTCGTAATTCAGAAATCTCTGCAAGCATAAACGCAGTTTCGTCAGAATTATCATTTGGATTATCGACAAGCGACGCAATGATTTCTTCACAATCAGTCACTGGGTGAAACATCAGTTTCATTTGCAGCAGTCTAAAACGAACTGCCGGTTCAATCGGCGCTCCGGCACAGTCCGATAACAAAAATTGATAGACATTTTCCGCTTCTGATAGTTTGTTCTGTCGAATTAACAATTCTCCTTTAATGAACTGTGAAAATAGCGCTTTATCTTTTTTATCGCCCTTCGTATAATTTTCATCGATAAAATTCATCAATTCCAAAACATCATTAAACAGTTCATGTTTCGCACCGAGCAATCCTAAAATATCATTTTTCATTTTGAGGACCGATTCGACATTTCCTGATAAAAACAGTGTCAACAGTTCTCGCACTCGTGCGCTCTTCTCGATTTCCGAACCTTCGCTGTGTTCGATCTCCCGTCTAAATATTTCCAGCGCTGGCGCGAGATCGCCTTTTACCAGTAAAATATCGCCCGTCCGGAGGCGGCACTGTTCAATGATTCTCGAATCACGATCGATCGCTATGGCTTGTTCGTACAATGAATTCGCACCATCGAAATCCCGCAATACGAGAAACCGCAATTCCGCCAACCGAAAAAGCGCCTGCGCTGAATACGCGCTCTTTGGCATGGTGACGATCAGCGAATCGTAGATCGAAAACGCGCTCTGTAAATGCAATTCGTCATCGGTGACATTCTGAACGAATTCCGTCTTGAAAAACACATTGCCAGGGAAAAAATAACCTAACGGATTCGCCGTCTGTTGTGTTAAAACGGATTTCTCGACCGCGTCTGCAAGGCCGAGCAATGCCTTCGGTGTAATCGGTTGAAACTCGCGTTTCTGAATAATCTCCGCATAGCATTTTTCTGCCTGTCGATATTCCCGATCATTGACCAGATCGTTCACGAAATCCAGAATGGCATTTCCTTTAAATCCAGTCAATGATTCGACTAAAAGCATTTCCCGCCACGAGACCTCAAATCGTTTGAACTTAAAATTGAAATCAGCACGAATCCGGTGAAGTTCGGGAACATCTGGAAAATTATTTATCTCGGCAGCTGTCAGCGAATCGATTTCATCGGCCAGCGCTGGTTCGTTGGGAATTTTCATCAACTGATTGTCTATCAGGTTGTAGTTCCTTGGATTGGCGCGCCCATTCAAAAGAAATTCCTGCGTCGCTTTAGCATATTCACCACGCATCAGAAAATAATTCGCCAGATCCAATGAAAACAGGTCGGGCTTTTTAAGATAAATACGCGCATCATATATAAGATGCTCTGCCCGCTCATATTGCCGGACACTAACAAGAACGTTGAACATCGTCTGATAAATCGATAACGAATGGTAAAACCGATCCAAACAGTCTTTCCAGTAAGTAAACGCCTGCGCTGTGTCGCCCTTTACAAAAAACAATCTTCCCAGATCGATTGCCACGCTCTCGAAATTCGGATTGATGGAAAGAAAACGCCGGATGACGCGTTCTGTTTCCGGAAAATTTTCTTTTTGAAATAACAGGTTCGAATAGCGTGAGTAAAAAGTATAATTCTCGGGCTGAGAATCGACGAGAAACCGGTAGATTTCAAGCGCTTGATCTATTTGTCCCTGAAGTTCCAGGCGTTGCGCCATCTCGAACCGATATTTTAATTCGCTTTGTTGCACCTGATTCGGTCGGATCTGGGCAAAACAGGCAACACCAAATATAAACACAAGAATGAAAACTGCAAACTTTAAGAATTCCCGATGAAACAGCCGTTGCATTCTCATTCGCTTACCTCGTCTGACAGCGACTCAAAATAACGCCGGATGATTTCCTCATTTTCTTTGGAATAGCCATCTTTCAACGCCTTTTCCAGATTTTCCTGAAGGACGTTCCGCCGCTCGCCGCGATCGTTTGGAAGCGCGCCGGGATTTTTCCGGGTGATTTCTTCACCGGTTTTACTTTTACGTTCGTCCTTATAACCCTGCGTTCTCAGCGATTTCTGCGCGTCAAGCAATCGTGATAAAATGCGCTGTTGACGATCCAGCGTTTTACGCATCAGTTGATTGCTTTGTAATTCTTTGACGACATCTTCCATCTCCTTTGCGATGCCGCCGAGATCGCCCATTTTTTGACCGTCACTCTGGTTCATTTCTTCCTGAAGTTGTTCGAGCGATTTTTGCACCTGTTGCTGACGGGCAGCGAGTCTTTGAAGCGCCGCCGCCTGCCCCGCAGACGAGCCGAGTTGAAGCATCTGCGTTTCACCGTTGATCCCCTGTTGTTGACCGGCCATTTGCTGAAGCTGTTTCAGATAATTTTCAAAACCGGATGATGAACCGCTTTGCTTGAGATCGTCCATTGCAGAAATCAACGATTGTGCAATTTGATTTAGCGCTTCTGTGGCTTTTTCCGAAGCCTGCGACGCCGGATAAGTGTTTCGATCTTCCATTTGCCGAATGGACTCGCGCATCGCGGAGGATACTTGCCCGAATCCTTTGCCAATATTCGGCGTTACGCCGAACGTTTTATTCGACAAACCAATCATATCTTCGACGATTTTTGACAGACTCGAATAGAGTTGTTGCTGAAGAACGGCAATATCCATCAGTCGGTCACTTTGAAACGGCGTATTGCGTATCTGATCGCTCAGCGTTTCCTGTCGCTGGGAAAGCGACAGCGTTTTGGTGAGGATTTTTGTAAAATCACTCATCACCTCATTCATCGCCTGCCGATTGAACGATTTCTGAAATTCCTTCATGTTCTCGGCGGTCTTGGACAATTTATCACGAGCCCGCTGCGACGATTCTGCAGACTGTAAACGTTCGCCCTTGTTCATCGATTTCTGCGCTTCGTTCAGGTCACTTGGAATTTTTAAATCATCTATCGATTCCAGTAACTTTTCCATTTCAGAATTCGGCATCAGCGGGAAATCGGTCATGTCTTCAGCCGTTTTTTTCATGAGGTCTTCGGCAATCTCCTCGTCGTGTTTGATTGCCGCTTCTTCATCAGCCAGATCAGTCATTTTTCGTTTGTCCGTCGCGGCAGTTTTTTCCAATTCTTTGGTTAATTGCTCCTGACGCTTGGTCAGGTCGTCGAATCGTTTAGCCAATTCCTGAACCGACTGCTCGATCCGAATCCGTTTGAAAAGTTCTAACAGGCGATCTAATTCTTTTGAAAACTGTTCCTGACTGGTCTTGAAATTTTTCAGTGCCGCCTGAACCTGCTGAGGATCCATTTTTTCGAGCGCTTTCTGGAGTTTTTCCATCGCCTCTTTCAGTTCCGGCGTCATCACATCCTGAAACGCTTCCTGAAGTTTCATGTACTTTTCAAGCGTTTCGGGTGAAAATAATTGATTTTCCTTTGCCTGCTCGATCATGTTTTCCAGCCGGTCGCTTAATTCGGCTATTTTTTCGCCGGCTTCTTTGGTCTTTTTCAATTCCTGTTCGATCTGCGATTTCTGTTCCCACTTGATGTTTGGATCTTTCAGCAGTTCCATTGCGACTTTTTCGAGAATTTCCTTCGTCGATTCGATCTGTTTGAGCACCTCTTCATTTTCCGAATAGACTTCATCTTGTTCGGTGTTCGTTTCGGCGAACAGATCGTTCAGCGAAGGAAATCGTGCTATAATCGTTTTTGTCGAATTTCGCTTCGGTCCGTTGATGACATCGTTATCGAAAACATCGATGCGGAATTCAATCTCGTCTTCCGGCGACAACCCAAGATCGGCGACATTCCAGACATGGTAAAGTTCCTGAAGTGTCAACTTTGGATTTGCCAGTGAAATTGAAATGTCATTCTCCTTTTGCTCGTCCGGACTGTACTTTTTGATCAATCGGTAATGGATCGTAACACGTGAAAATCCGAAGTCATCGCTGATGCGCACACCGATCGGAATCTCCATCGACTCGTTCAAATCGAGATTTTCCGACGGCGACAGTAATGCAATTCCCGGATAAGCGTCCGGCTGGATGCGAATCTGGTAAGTCACCGGATTCAAGTTAGCGACGTCCACTTCATCCCGAATGAAAATTTGAAACTGATCTTCCCGGTTCGATGAAAATGTCGCTGTCGCCGCATCCCGATTGATGAAAAGCGGTTCCTTCGCCCGTTCCTTAAAAATCAATTCACCGGAAATCAACCGTTTGTTCGCCCGTAATTTGAGCGATATTTGTGTTCCCGGGAGAATTTCCAGCTCTGTTTTGTTCGATTCCTGACGTTGCTCGCCGAGACCGGTATATGCCGGAAATCGGTAGATAAAATCCACAACGACGATCTCCGGGCGATTGGTCACGAAAATCGTATCGGCACCGGAACCGATTCGCCTCCACGGTTTGAATGGCGAATGATTTTCAACATACGCTTCATAGACGACATTTTCACGAAGCGCGTCGATGCCAAATCGCGCAATTCCCAGAGAATCCACGTTCAGCGTTTCATTACGTTGAAAATCGGGAAATTGCATTATCAGCCGTATTTTCGACGGAATTTTTCCACCACATTGGAAGACAAATTCGGCAGAATCGCCGCCCAGAACGCCATATGTGCCGAGTTTCGACTGAATGGAAAACGGAAGAACCGGATCGTATTTCCGTTCCGGATGGAGCAATCGGTTGCCAGCACTAGTGAAAAAGTCGAATTTCAGCGAGATAATCGCGAAAAAGATAAAAACAACGATCATCATTTTCCGGAATCCGGTCTTGATTTCATGAACCGGAACGACTTCCCGGAACGAGTGATCTTTGATTTCAACGGAAACTTTTTCGATGGATTGTTCGGCCAACTCACGTGAAAATCCAGTCTCGCCTGTTTCGAGCAATTCCCGAAGTTCCAACGCATTCATCATCGAATCCCGGATGTCATCATACGTCGTTGAAATCTGTTTGGCTAACCGCCGATCGCTGAACGTAACCATTCGATTCCGCCGGATAAGGAATGAGAGAATGAGCGGCGAAAGGAGAAAAATCAGACCGAATGCGACATAAAAAAAGACGATTTCTTTCCGGACATTTACCGAAAAATACCGGAATCCTTCAGCGAGCAATAACACAAATCCGATGGCGATCAGCAGAATCACGGCACGCATCCATCCTTTCAATAAAACATGCCGCGCGAACCGGTTTCTCAGTCCGTCGAGTTTACGAGAAATGACGTCGGTTTTTCTTTTTTTCCCTGTCATCGCATCATCGCATATAAAACGATATTGGCGCCCATTTTCAGTGCCGCCTGATGTTTTTCATCGGGATCGCCGTGAACTTCCGGGTCTTCCCAGCCGTCGCCAAGATCGCATTCATAGGTATAAAAAACAACCAAACGACCTTTGTAAAAAATTCCCAAACCTTGCGGTGATTTCCCATCGTGCTCATGAATTTTCGGCAATCCGTTCGGAAACGAAAAGTAAATGTTATAGATCGGATGATCGAATGGCAGTTCGACGAGTTCGTTGTTTGGAAATACTTTTTTCATTTCGCGGCGAAATGATGCGTCCATTCCGTAATTATCATCTGCATGAAGAAAGCCGCCCGATTGCAGATATTCTCTCAACCGAAGCGTTTCCTCTTCACTGAACCGAACATTGCCGTGGCCGTTCATGTACAGGTATGGATATGAAAAAAAGTCTTTATCCATGATCGAAATACGTTTTTCTTCGGGAACAACATCGATTGGCGCATTTGATTGTAGGAATTTCAACAGGTTTGGGAGAGAACTCGGATTGCTGTACCAATCGCCGCCGCCATCGTATTTCAGACGGGCAATGATAAATTTACCGAACGATTGTCCCGTTTGTGTCAGCGCTATTGATTGCATGAGGAATACAAACACTGCCAGCAGGATAATCCTCCGCGTCAGAATTAAGCATTTCCTCCTGTTCCCCCGGATTTTGGATCTGGTAACTTTGTTTTGCCTTTTTCCCATATTGGTTTTCTCATACAATACAAACATCATCCGATAGTGAAAATAGTCAAACCGTCAAGAATAAACAAGCGGTTTGAGCAAAGAGATTTTACGGTAATTTCTTTTAAAAAACTCTCACTAAATAGTAACGGGAAATCGCGTATATCAAGGTCAGATTCACTTATACTTTTAAGAATTTCCCGTCATTGAAAAGTGACAAATGAGCAAGGCTGAACCGGGTAAACGTTTTTCCTGACTGATATTCAGATTTAAATATTCCACTTTGCTTTATGACGAGGCGTCATTATTTTAATCTTGTGAAGCGTTCGGTGATTATTACTGCGATCTTGCTTGGGGGGCTAAACCTGCTAACGGCTCAAACACTCGATAAAATCGCAGACATTTTTTCAAATCCGACAGAATACCGGATGCCGCTTTTAGTGACGCCTTTCGAGTTCAAAGCGGGAACACAACTCGTCAGCCTGTTTCGTTCTCCACTCTCTTTCGATTCAACGGAAACGTCGTTAGTAAATTCCGATCTGCTATATTACGGATCGCTATACCGGTTCGAACTCGATCTGCTGAAGTTCAATTTCCTTCGCTATCTGCTTCCGCAAAATCTGGTCGATTTTCAAACCGGAATCGGCGGGAGTTATACAACACCGCTTGCCAGACTGAACCTACCGGACGGTTGGAACGATGAGAGTCCGAAGGACGAAACCCGCCTGTTTTATTCACCGCGAATTCTCGAACTCAACGTTAACCAGTCTGTCATTTTTCAATGGTCAGAGCGATTTTGCAACACCGTACAGTTCAACTATGGAAAATCGCTGGCAACCGCATATCGTTCGCTCGGTGGCGATCGATTTCTCGATCAGGAGAAAACGACATGGTCGATTGCGGTCGGAATGAAAGTGTTCATTCGAAAAGAAGAGCGCTTCAAGGAAGCATACGGCGTCGAGGTCAAATATATTTCAGCAAATTTCGACCGTTTAGCCGATTCCAAACGGCTCAGTCCAATAACCGGGATGAACTTCAATAGTCTCGGTGTTTATTTGACATTCAGTTCGATGTTCGGCGGTTATGCAACAGCCGGAGAGGACGCAAAAAAACTGTACGAATCCGGTGATTACATCGCCGCTAAAGCCAATTTTGAACAATTGCTACAAGACATTCCAGACCATCCGCGACGTTTCAGGGTACGCCGGATGATTCAGGAATGTATTCACCAGATGCCCTATCAAGATGTGGCAATCGCAGAAGGATTCATCGAGACGAAAAATTATACAAAAGCCGCAAATTATTTGAATCAGGCCAAGATGAAAAATCTCACGGAACTGGACTCGGTGATCACCGAAAATTTCAAGAAAATCACGGAATATTTTATCCATGACATGGATTCGCTTTTTCTGGCAAATCAAGTTGATGCGGCTGAAGATTTGCTCAAAAAGGTCGAAATTCTTCCGATACCTGACTTTACAGGTTTGGCAAATGAATATTGGAGCGAGATATATTTCCACCGCGGTGCGCTTTTTACCGAATATGGAATCTGGGACAAAGCGGTCGCCAGTTTCGATATGGCAGTAAAAAAGCATCCGTCGATTCGGGAACGCGTCGATCCGTGGCTGTTGAAAATCGCCTTCGGTTATCTCAACGATGCCAATAAATCCATCGATGAGAAGGACGTTGCGCTGGTCTTAGAATCCTTGCAGCAGGCAACGCGAGTCCGGCCGGATATTCAGTTTATCACCAAAGAACCGATCCAACTTCTTGAGGACGGTGTCCGCGCTCTTCAAAAAGAAATGGCCATCCAAAAATTGAAAGAATCTTCGCGCCAAAGAATTCCTCTCGCGCCCAAAATTCAGCCAGAACCGGAACTTGGCATGGAGGAAGAAATGGTTTTGGAGATGCTCGATCAACCATCGACAATAACCCAATACAACGATCATCTGAATCACCTTTTTCAACTCTGGATTTATTGTTACACGGATGGAAATGAAAAACAGTACTATTTCCGTGACGGGATTTTATTCAGAATCGAAATGGAAAAGACCGACTCTTCAGAATGATTATTCTGGATAATAGCGGAAATCGTGATAAATTCGCGCCATGAAAACGATCTACACCGATGGCAGTTGTAAGGGAAATCCCGGACCCGGCGGATGGGCAGTTGTCATTATTGACGATTCGCACATACTGCAAAAGTTTGGCGGATTCGATCCGACAACGACAAATAACCGGATGGAACTTTCAGCCGCGATTGCCGCGCTGAAATTGCTCGACCGGAACGAACCGGCAACCATTTTTACCGATAGCGAATATGTCAAACTCGGCATTACCCAATGGCTGAGAACCTGGAAAATGAAAGGCTGGAAAACTGCCAACAAGCAAAATGTCAAGAATCAAGACCTCTGGCAGGCTCTCGACGCTTTAAATCATTCAGGGATTATATGGAAATACGTTGCCGGTCATTCGGGAAATGATTACAACGAACTCTGCGACAAGATCGCTAAAGGAATGATCGATGCACAAGGCCGGGAAACCGACCTGCAGAAATAAATTTTACGAACTCAGTTTGACGTATTTGGCGATGATCGTTTTTTGTCCGGCTGACCGAAACATGATGTGAAGTTTCGCGTTCGGTCCATAGCCATCTATACCAAAGACTTTTCCTGCTCCAAATATCTGATGCGTGACAATCGATCCGGTCTGAATTTGTTGGCTGGTTTCCGGCGCAACAGACGACTGTTCGGGTGTTTTAATTGCATCGACATCTTTTCTAAAATAAGATTTACGTGGTTGACGACTGGCAGAAATGACGTTTTCCTTGTTGGATTTGACCTGAATGAGTTCTGCCGGGATTTCGGAAAGAAAGCGCGATTCCGATGAATACTTGGTTTCGCCGGCATATGTGCGCAATTCCGAACATGAAAGATATACTTTCTCCTTCGCACGTGTCAGCCCGACGTAGAAAAGCCGCCGTTCTTCTTCAATGCTTTTTTCTGCCATGTCGCGTTCCATCGGCAAAAGTCCCTGATTGAGTCCGCAGATGAAAACGACAGGAAATTCCAACCCTTTCGCGCTGTGTAAAGTCATGAGCGAAACGGCATTTTTCGTGTCTTCCCATGAATCGATCTGAGTGTTCAGCGCGACTTTTTCCAGATAGGATTCCAGCGTCGGATTTTGTTCGTCAGAACAGAATTTGGAAATGTCGTTGAGTAATTCGTCAACATTCGCTAACCGCTCCAAAGCCTCTTCGCCGCCAATTTCTTTAAAATACTCCCTGAGTCCGAGTTCGAGAATGACGATTCTCGACCATTCCTCGAATGAAAGAGTCGTAAGGCTGGACTGGATTCGCTCAACCATTTGATAAAATTGCGCCAGCGCCTGAATCGATCTCGGACTGAGTTCAAAACTATCCAATTGCGCCAGTGACTCGTATAAGGATAAATGATTCTTTTGGGCAAATGCCTCGACGTAATCGAGCGTCGTTTTACCGATACCTCTCGGCGGAAAATTGACGATACGTTTGAAACTGACGTCGTCTTTTGGATTGCAGAGTAGATGGAAAAAAGCCAGTGTGTCTTTGATTTCTTTCCGGTCGTAAAACTTGACACCACCGACGAGAACATAGACGATGTTATTTCGGCGGAGAATATCTTCCAGTACGCGGGATTGCGCGTTCGTCCGGTACAAAATGGCGAAATCCTTGAATTTCCGCTTGGCATGCAGAATTTCAACTTTAATATCAGATGCGATGCGCGCGGCTTCGTCGTACTCGTCTTCCGCCATAATTTTACTCAGCGGCTCGCCTTCTTTGTTTTCAGACCAAAGCGTCTTTTTCGCCCGATGAACGTTGTTGGAAACGACGGCAGAAGCGGCTTTGAGAATCGTATTCGTCGAACGGTAATTCTGCTCCAGTTTGAAAACTTTCGCTTTGGGAAACGCATCTTCGAACCTGAGAATATTCTCGATGTCGGCGCCGCGCCAGCTGTAAATACTTTGATCGTCATCCCCGACGACGCACACGCGCCGGTGTTTTCTTCCGAGCATGTCCACGAACATAAATTGCGGTTTGTTCGTATCCTGATATTCATCGACGAGGATGAATTTGAACTTACGCTGGTATTTTTCGAGAACTTCCGGATAGGATGAAAATATCTTGAGCGGAAAAATGAGCAGATCATCGAAATCCAGCGAATTCGCTTGTTTCAGTGCATCCTGATAATGAGGATACAGTTGCTTGACCAATAAATCCGGTAAAATTCCTTTTCGCGGTTGATAAGATTCCGGTTCGATCCACTTGGATTTCAGGCTGGAAATTCTTGAGAGAATATTTTGCGGCGTGATGCCCTGTAGGACGATCGACCGTTCCGCGATGACTTTTTTCATAAGCGAAAGTTGGTCAGATTCATCATAGATCGTAAATCCGGTCGTAAAGCCCAACGGTTCGATTTCGCGACGGAGAATTTGTGCGCAGATCGAGTGAAAGGTGCCGATCGTCGCGGAACGCACTTTATTGCCGACATAATTCTCGATCCGTGAACGCAACTCCTTGGCGGCTTTGTTTGTGAAGGTAACGGCTAAAATATGTTCCGGCGAAATGATCTGCTGATCGATGAGATAGGCGATTTTATGAGTCAAAACCTTCGTTTTTCCGCTTCCCGCACCGGCAAAGACCAAAGATGGTCCGCCGACATAAGCAACCGCTTTGGCCTGTTCGGGATTCAATCCGGCTAAAGGATTCAATTCTTTTTCCCCTTTGCTGATTCAAATTCCACCTGTTTCCGGATTCGCTGAAGTCTTTGTTTCGCATACAGAAAACTCTGGTAATCGGTGGTAAATGTGTGTGTTCCGTCGCCGTTTGCGACCATGTAAATGTATTTCGTTCTCGCCGGGAAAATCGCCGCATAAATGGATTTACGTCCGGGATTGTTCACCGGCCCTTTCGGCAGTCCTTTGTATCGATAGGTGTTGTATGGTGAATCGATATCCAGATCGTTTTTATAAAGACGACGCGGCCCGTCCGGAATAATGTACTGGACGGTCGGATCGGATTCTAATTTCATGCCGCGTCTCAGACGGTTGTAATAAACGGACGCAACGATCGGCCGTTCTTCATCAGTTTTACACTCGCCTTCGACGATTGACGCCATCTTTAAAACATCATGAAGCGACCGGCCGGATCTTTTAATTGCTTTTAATAATGTATCGTCCACGACGTCATTAAAACGTTCGACCAGCGTAAATAAAATATCGTCAGCGATTTCCGAGTTGCTGAAATCATAAGTGTCTGGAAACAGGTAACCTTCGAGGCTCGGAGCATGAATATTCATGTCTTTCATGAAAGCTGGATCATTCACTTTTTGCATAAATTCGAGTGAATCTAGACCAATACGCCGGTTCAATAATGCCGCGATATTCCTCGCCTGATATCCTTCCGGAATCGTGATCCGTATGGTATGGATTTTTTTATCCGACAACGTTTCGATCAAATTGAGATATGTTCTATTTTCGGCAAAACGATACCGCCCGGCGCGCAGAGATTTACTCCGATGCTTCATTTTTACGGCAATAATAAAGCCTCGCGGATAGTCGATGATCTGTTTTTCTGCGAGCAAATTCGCAATACCGGAAAGATTCGTTCCTTTGGGAATGGTAACGACTTTTCGGGCATTTTCCGTATTAACAGGCAAATTGAGAATGGTAAAACCGGTGGCAATTAATATAACCAGTACGAATGCAATAATCGATAATACCGTCTTATTTCTTGTGGTTTGACGTTTGGACAATTTTCGTTTCAGCTGTTTTCGTAAAGCAGTGAGTTTTTGATTCATATTTCCGGTGATTTAAGTCCGAAAAGGCATCGGGATGAATGTGAGCACAAAGATCGCCAGTGCGATGAGACCGATAGTAATTTCACGACGAGAAAGCGGCTTATAGTCATCCATTATCGGCGGATGTTTGATACGGATGAGAAAAAAAACAAGCGCCGCCCAAACGATCCAATTCACTGAAAAAATACCCAGAATCAGGATAGTGATAAGCGAACCGTACGCAACTTTTTGATACCATTGACCTAAAAGCGCAAAGGCGATATGACCGCCGTCCAGCTGTCCGATCGGCAGCAAATTCAGCATCGTGACTAACATTCCTATCCATGCCGCGAAAGCGATTGGATGCAACATGATATCTTGCGCTTCGGTTAATCCGGGATAAAGAATGGCGGTAGCGATTTTCATTAATAGCGAGTTACCCAGTGAAATGCCGTTGGTGTTTCCGATGTCGGTAACGGTCGAAAGTGACAATCCGATGAATAAAGCCGGCAAGGCGATAATAAAACCGGCAATCGGTCCGGCAGCGCCGATCTCGACCAATGCCAGCCGACTTCGGACCGGCGAACGCATTTTAATAAACGCACCGAATGTACCGATGAATGTCGGCGCCGGGATGAAATAGGGTAACGTCGCATCGACGTGATGTTTCTTCGCTGTTAAGAAATGTCCCAGTTCATGTACTCCGAGGATCAGCATCAATGTCACTGAAAAGGGAATCCCTTTCCAAATCGTACCGATATTCTTGAACGGATCGACACCTTCCATTAGCGCGCCGGCGAGGATCGTCGTGAGAATCGTCGCCAGAAACAGGATTAGATGAATTGAAGGCCGTTTACCCGATTTAAAAACCGGTTTAACGATAAAAACATCAATTCCATCCGATGATTTTTTCTTGATAGAACGGATTAGGCGTCTCGATCTTCTTCGAATTTCTCTTAGCGTGATGCCGGAAAATAAACGGCCTTCGATCAGCAGATTTTTGCCCTCGTCACGTGCCCGAACGATCTGCATCCATTGACCGAGATGAAAAATTATTTCCTGTCGCTTATTTTCGTCCATGCGTCCTGTATCGTATCAATCATCAAATTGACTGGGTGAACTTACAATCCAATTGATCGGAAATCAAAGGTAAAAAAGATACATTTTAATCCCTTATCCGACCGAAAGCATTTGTTTTTTTGTAGGTATTCGCGTATTTTTGCGCCCGACAATTTTTCCGAAGGTTATTAAAAACTGAAGCGATCTTGATTGAAAAATCACAAAATATCATCCAATTACTTAAAAGCCGGTGGATGGCTGAAGGCGGATACGCTGAAATTCTTCACATCGCATTCCCGTTGATTCTAAGCACCAGCGCTTTATCGCTACAACAGTTTATCGATCGGTTATTTTTAACATGGCATTCGCCTGAAGCCATCGCCGCCGCGATGCCTGCCGGTATTTTAAATCTTGCCCTGACAAGTATTTTCATCGGCACAGCGAGTTATGTAGGTACTTTCGTCGCTCAGTACACCGGTGCGGGGAACAACCGAATGATCGGTGTTTCTATTTGGCAGGGAATTTATATTTCACTGTTCGGTGGATTATTCTACCTGATTTTCATTCCACTTGCCAATCCAATATTTTCAGCGGTTCACCATGCGCCGCTGGTTCAAAACTACGAGACGATTTATTTCAAGGTGCTGACTCTTGGAGCTTTTCCGTCCATCGCCTCGTCGGCATTGACCGGATTCTATGCCGGCCAGGGAAAAACATGGCCGGTTCTGTGGATTAATCTAACTGCTACAATAGTAAATGTAGTCGGCGATTACCTATTGATTTTTGGGAAATTTGGTTTTCCGGCGATGGGGATCAAAGGCGCCGCCATCGCGACTGACCTGTCGTTGCTGACATCCATGATTCTCTTTACTGTTTTCATATTTTGTTCTAAACGAAATTACCAACAATATGCACTGAATAGTTGGAGATTCAATCGCAAATCATTTGGAAGACTAATCCGGTTCGGATTACCGAGCGGTGTCCAGTTTTTCATCGATATGGCTGGATTCACTGTATTTCTCTTTATCATGGGAAGGCTCGGAACAACTCAACTCGCCGCCACAAACGTGGCTTTCAACGTCAATAATCTCGCTTTTATGCCGATGATGGGCTTCGGTGCGACGATCTCCATTTTAGTCGGTCAATACATCGGAAGAAACAAACCGGATATCGCGGAACGAAGTGTTTATTCCTGTTTTCATTTGACTGCTATTTATATGTTTTCAATATCGTTCGCTTATTTCTTTTTCCCGGACATTTTCATGATCCCGTTCGATTCAAAAGTGAATCCCGAACTGTTTCGCCCGGTGCGCGAGATCGCAGTCGTCTTGCTGAAATTCGTCGCCGTTTATTCCATTTTCGACACGCTGAATATCGTTTTCTCCTCGGCAATTAAAGGTGCAGGCGATACGCGTTTCGTCATGAACATGCTCGTGTTTTTATCATTCGGCTTGATGGTTATTCCGACGTATATCTTAGTCGTTATATTAAAATTGAATGTTTATGCGGCATGGGCCTGCGCTTCACTTTACATCATTACGCTCGGATTGGTTTTTTATACCCGGTTTCTTAAAGGCAAATGGAAATCCATGCGGGTAATCGAAACCGCCGTACCAATCATTACGTCCTCCATGCCCAATTCACCGACACCTGATTAATAAAAAATAAAGAGCCGATTAACAACCGGCTCTTTCATAATCTTCGAGAAATAAATAAAAAATTAGTTCTTTTTAGGTTCCTCAGGCTTCATCATTCCGCCTTCGGTTTTCATCTCACATTTCTTCTCGTGCATCTGTTTTCTATTCATATTGCAAGATTTTTCATCCATTGGCGGTCTCATTTCACCTCTCATGCCGCATCCTTTGGGTTCCATATGTTTGATAAAAATCTTTTTCTGGTCGGGCATCAATTTGTCCATAATGGCGAATTGATGATCGACGTGAAGTTGATCGATTTTTAGTTCGATTTTGCTGATCTTATCTAACTGGACCTTGATTTTTTCCTTGGCAGGATTGTCGTCTTTGTAGAGTTTTAACAATTCAAGATTTTCTTTCTCGACTTCGGCTCTGATCATGACCATCTCTTTTTGCTGATCGATTTTGAGTTTCTCGATGTCGCTCTTTTGCTGGTCGGTGAGTTTCAGATCGTCCTTCATTCTCCACATTCTGGGGCCGTCACCCTGAGCAAACGAAAACGATGCGAATATTGCAATGACGAACAGAAACATTCCAATTTTACTCATGACTTTCATACATATTCCTTTCATTCGACGTTCAGCGAGATTATCGCTTTTTTGATGATGTTACTCTCAATTTTCAAAACACATGAATTTAGACGCCTAAAGGTTATAAAGGTTACCTTGCTAAAATTTCCCGGATTTTAGCGAAGGATGATGAATTTTCGCCGGATCGTGTCATTCCCTTGTTTGAGGAAAAGAAAATAAATCCCGGATGCGACATATTGGCCACGCCGGTCTTTTCCATCCCAGTACGTCACATTCAATCCCACATTACCGGAAGAATATAAAAACGCGCGAACTTCATGCCCGAGAATGTCGTAAATCTTCAATTCCGCAGAACGATCTTTCGGCAAACGAATGGGAATGGCCAGTTGGCTACTTCCCGAAACGATGAAGGGATTGGGCAGAGGTGAAAAAATATTCAACTCTCCCAACTTTGCATGCAGTTTACCTGAGTAAGTCAAATTCATATCGAGCGTATCGACACCGTCGAAAAAACCAAATGTTAAAATTCGGTCAGCCAGCGTTTCGCGATCAAGAAAGACCTCGACAGAAACCGTATCGTTTTTTTCGACTACACCGGCCGCAGGCGAAAAGTACAATGTGGGCGAACGTGAGATAAATTCGTATTCCGATTCGCTGATTCCGATATTAAAAAGAACCATTCCAAGACGACAAATCTGATCCGAAAAATCTGTTTCGTTTGGAATGACAACTGCTTGCGCTTTTTCATAATTACGCTGAAGTACGGACAGAAAAAGCGTTTCCGCACCACCATTCGATTGAATCGGCATTGCGAACTCGTTGATGCCGGACGGTAGAATATTTCGGTCGATGCTAATATCGACCGTCTGACGGGAAGTTGTCACGACGCCCTCATCCGGTTCGACGGTGAGCCAAGCGGGCACTTCGGCGGTAATTTCCCATTCCAAGGCTTGCGTTCCACCGTTTCGCACGGTAAAACTGCTTGAATATTCATTTTCCCACAGATACAACGAATCGGGTTCTATTGAAATTTCAGGCGGCAAGTTCAACGGTTCGTTGACGATCGCCCGGATATGCCAGTCGCCGGTCAGCAATTCTGTATCGACGGAATAATTCGCCAAATTGATGAAAACTCCACCGGATTCTTTTAAAAGCGCTCTGCCAGTTCCGGCTTTCGTATGGCTATATCCCAGCGCCTGCTCGCTATCCGAACTCGAAATGGAAAGTATAAATTTCATCGAGTCTGCCGGAAAATTCACATCGCTGAAATCGAACCGTGTCCATGATTCGGCCGCAGGTGTGAGATTCGTCCATTCGGAAAGATATGAAGATGACGCCGTCGCATAGAGCCGGACAGTGATAGGCGATTCGCTGGTGCAACGAACTTTTATTCCTTTGATCTTACAACCGGTCGAAGGCATTACAAATCGTTCGGCGAATTCCGCCCCGCTCAATAAAATGTAAAAATTGGTTGAGTCGCCGTCAAATGACAATTCCGTTTCGGTCGTTCCGCCAACTCCTTCCGAATAAAAGTTAAACGCAACCGGATCATCCCGAGCCAGAAGCGATGTCGAAAACGGGATGAACGAGATTTTTTCGTAACCGTACCCAAAATCCGAATCGGCGTACTGATAACTTGTGCCATTCAGATCGACGATCTCGATGTCAGGAACAGAAGAATGTTTAACGACGGCCAGATGGAGTTGATCGTCAGAACTGTGCGTCATGTTAAACCGGATATCTTTACCGGAATAGAATTGAATATATTCGGCCGCTGCGGAGTGAAGGTTGCCAGAAACGGTTTTCCCTTCCGTAAAATTGGAACTGAAATAGCCGGATGAGATGGTGGGAATTTCGACGCCATATCCATAACAGCCGTCGTCGATAGAATTATCATTCAGCAGGTTGGCAAGAAACCAATCCGTCAACAGACTCTCGCTCGTTATCGATGAATAACCGTGTGTCTGGAGATAATTCAGATAACTGTCGAGAGAACGCCGCGTTCCGTCGCGCGTCACCTCGCCGATCATCTCAATACCAAACCGGCGGTACATGTAAAACGACCAAAGCGCAACTTTGGAATAATCCGTGATCGAATCGTCAAAATCATTCAGTGGTCGGTCGGTATCGTTCAGGAAGTGCGCAAACGAGCGCGATGGATAACCGAGAAGTCTGGGAGCCAGTTCAGAAAACCCTTCGTTCAGCCAGGTAGATTCATTTGAATCATAACGGAAATGGATGAGGTGCTGCAATTCATGGGCGACCGTGTTGAGGGTCGAATTATCGCCAGCGTTCGCCGGATTCGTGTCGATATAGATCATATCGCCACGGTTACCTTTTTCTGAGCCGGAATTGATCTGATCCAGCGGATCGAAATAACCGGCAACATATGATTCAGAAACGCCTTCTTCGTAATCATCACGAATATCTATCAGGAGAATGAAGAGCAGCCCGTTTTGGTCAATATCCGGCGGCTGTCCGAAAATTGCAGTTTCATTCGGTAAAATACCCAATTCAGGATGAACGCTTCCGGTTGGCGTCTGAAACAACATCGCGTTGACTACATTCTGGACGTCGGCGTTCGTCACGTGACCATTATCATATTCAGTCGTTTCGACATAAATGGTAATGCCGGAGCCTATATATTTTTTATAAAATGCGACTTCGATGAGATTGACGTCCGACGCAAAGATATTTTCCCGGATATAAAATGTCGTATCACCGGCAGTCGGTTTCTGTAAGGATTTCACTGTGCGAACTGTCGGGATTTTATCCCAGTGTTGTGCCGGACCGGGCATTGGTTCTGCTTTTTTTATGGGTAAAAATGACTGAGCGTTCAGGACGGTTGTAAAAATCCAGAACGTTACTAATAGACGCAATAGTTTTCGGATCATTTCTTCGGGATCGAATGTCGCTCCGTCACCGGATCGCGGTTCATTAGATGATGCACGGCAAGGCGCGGATCTTTATTCTCGAACAGCACTTTGTATATCTCCTCGGAGATCGGCATAGTGGCGCCATGCTTTTTGACCATTTCATGAACCGTTTGGCAAGTCTCGACACCTTCAGCGACCATCGACATTCCGGCGAGAATATCCTTGAGTTTTCGGCCTTTACCGATCTCCTCGCCAACATATCGGTTCCGGCTGTGTTTGCTTCCACAGGTGACGATCAGATCACCGACGCCGCTCAATCCGGCAAAAGTCTCCTCTTTCCCGCCCTGCAATATGCCGATGCGAGTAATTTCCAGCAAGCCACGGGTAATTAGAGCGGCTTTGGAATTGTCGCCGAGATTCATACCGTCGCAAATTCCCGAAGCGATGGCGATGATGTTTTTGATCGCGCCGCCAATTTCGACGCCTATGATATCCGAATTTGTATAAACTCGAAAATATGACGACATAAATAATTTTTGTACCGCCAGCGCCGATTCCGGCGATATCGAGGCCGCGACGACCGCTGTCGGAACTTCGCGGGAGACCTCTTCTGCATGGCTCGGTCCGTGAAGCGTAACGATCTTGTCCATCGGGTGATCCAGAACTTCATGAATGACTTCGCTCATCCGTTTCAACGTTCCGCGCTCGATGCCTTTGGAAAGATTGATGATGATGACATCCTTCGGGATTTTTCCTTTCATCTTTTCAAGTAATGAACGAACCGTCTGTGACGGAACGGCAATGATGATAAATGAAACATTTTCGATGATCTCATTCAATTGGTCGGAAATCGGAATTTCACGCGGTATTGCGATTCCTTCGAGTAATGGATTTTTGTGTGTCCGGTTCATCAACACCACATTTTCTGAAAAATATTCCCATAACCGGACGACGTTTTTTCGTTTAAAAAGATGGATCGCGACGGTTGTTCCCCAACTTCCGGCACCGAGAACCGCTACCGATTTCGGTTTGAATCTAAAAGGCATGATTTCTTTTCCATTCTTTCATTTTTCAATCACTTCGCCGATAAGTGTAACAGATTCTCCGGAGGCTTTCAGAATTCCGGTGATGGCATCCGCTGAACTGCGATCGACAATTAAAATCATCCCGATGCCGAGATTGAAAACTTTCCGCATCTCTTCCGTTTCGATCTCACCCGCCTCCTGAATCAGTTGATATATCGGAAGCCAGTTCCACGCTTTCCAGTCGATCTTGAGTTGCAAACTCTCAGGTAGCACGCGCGATGTATTGCCAACTATTCCGCCGCCTGTGATGTGACTAATCGCGTGAAGTCCAGCATTTTGAAGAAGCGGCCTGACCAGATTCAGGTACGAACGATGAATCCGGAGAAGCGTATCACCGACGGTCGCTCCTAAAGAATCGACGAATTCGTTTATCTTATATTTTTCAAGGAGAACTTTCCGCGCCAGCGAAAATCCATTCGTATGTAAACCAGTTGATTGCAATCCCAGAAGCAGATCGCCTTTTCTGACTTTTCCGGTCATCATATTATGCCGATCGACAACACCGACAATCGTTCCGACGAGATCGTAATCCTTGACCTGATAAATTCCCGGCATTTCCGCCATCTCTCCGCCGATCAGTGAGCATCCGTTTTCAAGGCAGGCTTTTGCCATTCCGGAAATGATCTCTTTAACTGTCGCCGGTTCTAATTTTCCCGTTCCGATATAATCGAGAAAAAATAGCGGCGTCGCGCCCGTCGTTAAAATATCGTTTACACAATGATTCACCAAGCATTGTCCAACCGTATCGTGTCGATTCAACATGTTGGCGACCACCAATTTTGTGCCGACACCATCGGTGCTCGCAACTAGAACGGGTTGCTTAAACGCGTCGGTTGGAAATTGAAAACAGCCGCCGAATAAACCGATGTCGGTCAGAACGTTTGTCTGGAATGTGCCGCGAACGATTTCCTTGATTTGCGAGACGGCTTCCGAACCGGCCGAAATGCTGACGCCCGCGTGTTCATAAGTATGCTTCATTATCCTTCTGATTCCTGATACAGATTGTCGATCAATTCTCCGTACCGTTTTTCGACGACATTTCGTTTGACTTTCAGAGACGGCGTCAACTCATCGCTTTCAATCGTGAATTCGTTCGGCAAAATGACATATTTTTTCACTTTCTCAAACTGTGCAAATCCTTCCATCGATTCACTGATGACACGATCGAACAACTCTTTCACTTCCGGCAAACGAGTCAGCTCCGTGCGATCGCGATACTGAAGGTTTTTCTCCTTCGCCCATGCTTCAAGATTGGAAAATGCCGGAACGATCAGCGCCGAAACAAACTTGCGTTTATCACCGATGACTACGATCTGCTCGATCCATTTCGAGGTGACGAGAACGTTTTCCATAGGTTGTGGCGCGACGTTTTTTCCACCGGAGGTCACAAGGATGTTCTTTTTACGGTCGGTGATACTCAGATAACCGTCGCTGTCCAAGTTCCCGATGTCGCCGGTATGAAGCCACCCATCATCATCTATAGCCTCTTTCGTAGCAGCTTCATCTTTGAAATATCCTTTCATGATGTGGGGACCGCGCGTGAGAATTTCACCGTCCGGTGCAATTTTCACTTCAACATTTGGCAACATGATGCCGACAGTTCCTATCTTGTTTTTTTCTAATGGATTGATGGAAATGACAGGAGAAGTTTCCGAAAGCCCGTATCCTTCGAGAATGATGATTCCCGCCGAGGTAAAAAACTCGGCAATGTCTTTAGCGAGCGGCGCTCCGCCTGACGCAAAAAAGCGCAGTTTTCCGCCCATTTTTTCCTTCATTTTGGAAAAAACCAGTTTCTCCGCTGCCTGCAATCGCAGATTAAGCAACGTACCGACCTTTTCGTCGTCTCTCCGAAGACCGATGGCTTTCTTACCGGCTTTGATTGACCACCAGAAAATGTTACGTTTGATAGACGAAGATGTCGAAATATTATCGATGACTTTCGCATAAACTTTTTCATAAAAACGGGGAACGGCAGTCATCAATGTCGGATGCACTTCCGTCATATTTTCCCCAACCTTATCGATGCTTTCAGCATAGCAGATTTTCGCGCCGACCCATGTCGCCAGAAAATGACCCGCCATCCGTTCAAAACTATGGCTAAGCGGTAGAAATGATAAAAACACGTCCTCTTTATCCGCGTAGAGAACTTTCAGCGCACCATCAACGTTTGAGGCAAGATTTCCATGCGTCAGCATTACACCTTTAGGCTCGCCTGTCGTACCGGAAGTATAAATTAACGTCAATAGATCCTCCGGCGTAATCGATTGGACATCTTTTTCGAATTCTCCCGGATGCGACGAATTGTAGGATTCTCCAAGTTTGATCAAATCCTTTAGGGTCATCATTTTCGGGTGGTTCATTTGTGTATCATCGAGAACGATAACCATTTCGACATGTTTGATCTCATCGATCATCGAAAGAGCCTTGTCAGCCTGATCTTTATCTCCGCAAAAAAGAAATCGTGATTCGGAATGCTGGACGATCCACTTCATTTGTTTGGCTGTCAATGTCGGATAAATCGTCGTTAACGCCCCGCGTGAACACATCGTCGCGTAATCCGCCATCGCCCAAAGATGCGAGTTGGCCGAAACAATTCCGACACGATCGCCGGGTTGAATTCCGAGCCGTTTGAGTCCGCCAGCCATCTTTTCGACGATCTTCCGGACTTCAGCAAACGTCAGTTCTTTCCAAACGCCTGATTCTTTGTAGCCGTAACAGGGTTTTGTAGCGTACCTGTCCGTGTTTATAATAAACATTTCCGCAATGGTCTGAAACGTAACAGTAGTCATTTTTCCTCCCTTATTGTTGGATTGAGTTTTCCCTTGTTTTTATTTCCCAAAAACTTAACTTTATCACGCTTTTTGCCGAGGTGGTGAAATTGGTAGACGCAGCGGACTCAAAATCCGCCGGACTTCGGTCCATGGGGGTTCGATTCCCCCTCTCGGCACAACTCGAATCCCAAGTAAAAACTATTCCCATTTTCGTCTGGTCCTTCGGATTCATGCTAAAATGCGATTAAACGAATAAACGAAAATTTATTTTGATTGAAGTTTGGCGAGGGCACTTCGTGCTTTCCTGACCTCTTCTTTCGCCGACGGGTAGTTCTTTAAAACTTTCTGAAATTCTTCAGCCGCTTTTGCCGATTGATTAATATTCAGATAGCAGAATCCAATGCGTAACTGAGCGTAGGCTTCTTTATTGCGATCGCCCAGGCCGAAGACTTTCATAAACGCCGGTAAGGCGTCTTCGTAATTTTTCATTCCGAACAATGCTTCACCGATCCAATACTGTGCGTTGTCAGCAAATGGATGGGCTGGATTAATATCGACTATTTGCTCAAAAAGCGGAATGGCCTCATTATATTTTTTACTTTCCATCAGACGATTTGCGTTGGCATACAGTTTTTCCTGTTTCGTTTCGGTATTAGAGGCAGATTGGTTGTTAGCGACCGGCACTGGTTTGAGTGCTTGCTCCTGTTCGGTTTTCAGACATTCAGTCAACGTTTGACCTTCGACAGTTCCATCAAACAGTTCGAATGACACGCGTCGGTTAAGCGACGAGCCTTTTAGTCCTTCGACAAGCGGTTTGTTGTCTTCTGCCAATCCAATCTCGATTCTATTTCCAACTTCCTTTTGTTCATCGACCGGGAAATATTCAAGAATTAATTTCCCAATCATGATAGCGCGTTTTTCCGGGATTTCGCGATATAAATCCGCCGAACCTTCGTTATCCGAGTATCCGGTAATCCGAAGATTCAATTTCTCGTCATTTTTTAGCATCTTGACGATTTTATTCAGTGTTAAAATGTAGTTGCCACTGAGTTTGACACTCGGTGATTTCCACTCGCCGCGTTCAAAGAAAATGTCGTCAATTGTCAGATTGAAAAAGTCTAAAATCTGAGCCTTTACAGGTTGAATGGCAGATGGTCCTTTGACCGGCATTTTTACTATTCCCGGAACCACAACTTTATCCATAGTTGGCGGTTGGGTAGTAATTCCGCCGGCACTGGTTTTAGCCGTATCTATTGAAGCAGGAGTAGTGCTGGTGGGAATGACTTTTAATTTGGTTGAATCTTGTGATACTTTGACCGAATCGGATTTAACGACTGGATGTTTAGTGACCGGAGTCTGTGTCTTTGACAGTATTTTTGCTAACGAGTCAGGCGAAACGCTTTTCGTCTGGACTTGTGTTTGCGGTTTCACCGTCGTTTGCTGAGTTTTTCCCGGATACACGGGTTTCGCAGTCTCTTTCTCGACGGCTTCTTTACCACCGCCACATGAAACCATTAAAAAAGCAGTTAAAAGCCATGCAAATTTTTTCATTTCTCCGCCCTCCAAAAATAAAAACATCCGCCAGCCAAAAATAATTTATAGAATGACGGATGCTTGATTGATGTTTTAAAACCCCCGTTTATTTCTTTTTCGTTGCGTCAACCGGAGGTGTTTCTAAAGTCTTGATCCTTTTTTCCATATCACTGAAATCACGATTGAGTTTAGTCAGAGCCGTTTGTAAATCCATTACAGATTGATTAGTATTTCTCTGCAATTTGGTGATTCTGTCGCCGAGAGATTCCTGATCCGTCTTCAGGTTTGCCAGCTGAGATTCCGTTGTCGAACGAAGTTCGTTGATCGTCAGACTGAGCGAATCCAATTTCGCATCAAAATTTTTCGCTGTCTCATCCATTTTATTGTTCATCTGTTGCAAGTCAATCTGAAACTGCTGGATATGTTTTCCACGTCCGATAAACTGCAATTCAAGGTCATTTAAACCATGATCGAATTGTTCAACTGTAACGACGCGGATAGAATCCTGGACATCCAGATCTGCCAACGTACGCTCCATATTATTCATCTCATAGACAAGATAGCCCGAGACGATGACCAGCAAGATAATCATGATCGTCTTAATCAGCTCTTTCATTCCAAACTCCCATATTTTATGTTTTATATCATGTTTTTTCGGTTAGTCAAACAGGTGACGTGACCATTCGTTTTGCGGGGTTTCTTCCGGTGCCGATTGTTCTAATCCGGCTTTCAGTGCTTCGAGTCCTTTTCCGGGTTCCGGCGCGGGTGAACCTGTCAGTTGTTTCATGAGCGACTGGACATCCTGATTAAAAATGGCGATCGTTTTTTCCAGCCGTCTGAAAAGTTCTTCCATAAGTTCTTTCCCATACAGATTATTAATGCCCTGTAAAAGGTCATCGAATTTGGAGATCAGATAGTTTTTGCAACTTTCTTCGCTTCCAAAATCAGTTATTTTTGCATCGGCCATATTCGAGAAATCCTTACAAAAAATATCGACAGTGAATTTACAAATCTCATTTTGAAAATCAATGGATTTCTAAGGGAATATTTCACATACGTTCTTTTTTAAATTCTTCCCAGCGATCGATTTCCTTTAATATTTGTCGGCAAATACTTCGCAGATAAGGATTCAACTTGATTTCGACCGCCGGTTTGTTCTGCGTCAATTTATCTAAAACCTCCCGAAATTCCGCCAATTCAGAACGATCCACTTCGATACTCAATCGTGTCAACATTTTCAAACTCCGTCTATACTATTATCAATTTCATGGTTCTAAGCTAATTCTACAACCGGAATTTTCATCCCGCATGAGCACTTTCCATCGTGGATTTCATTTCGAATAACTGAAAATCCATGCCGTTCGATGAGAAGCGATTGACATTTGGGACAGTATGTGTTGTTTTCAACTGTCGCGGCGATATTTCCTTCGTAAACATAGCGAATCCCGGTATTCATAGCAATGCGGCGAGCCCGGTCGAGCGTCGATTTCGGCGTCGGTTGGATATGATTTATTTTATAACCGGGATGAAAAGCGGAGAAGTGAAGTGGAACGTCTTCACCCAAATTCCTGACAATCCAGTCCGATAGGCTCTCGATTTCAGAATTCGAATCATTCAGTCCGGGAATTAATAGAGTCGTGAGTTCAATGAAAGTTCCGGTTTGCCTAATATTCACAATTGCATCCAGCACTGGTTCAAGCCGCGCCTGACAATAGCGATGATAAAACTGATCGGAAAAAGACTTCAAATCAATATTTGCCGCATCGATCAGCGGATAGATTTCTTCAATTGCTTCCTTACGAATATATCCGTTTGTCACCATGACGGTTTTTAGTCCTGCTTTTCTCGCCAAAGACGAAATATCGTAAACATATTCACCAAAGATCGTTGGCTCGTTATATGTAAAAGCGATTGCCGAACAGTCATGTTCCTTAGCCGAACGAACTGCCTTTTCCGGGGTCAACGAGACGGTTTTTCTTTCAAGGAATGACGCACGTGAAATGTCCCAGTTCTGACAAAAATCGCACCCTAGATTGCATCCAACGGTTCCGATGGAAAAAACTGCGGCTCCCGGTAAAAAATGGTAAAGCGGTTTCTTCTCGATTGGATCGACGTGAACCGTGACGGGTTTTCCGTAAACAAGCAGCTGAAGTTTCCCATCGATATTTTTCCGAACACCGCAAAAACCAGTCCGGTTTACATCGATGACGCATTCTCTCGGACATAGAAGACATTTGATCTTCCCGTCATCATTCGATTGCCACCATTTTGCTACCACCGCCTAAATTCCTTTCTAAATTATCTCATCACATTGATAATTTTTCCGGAATAAAGTAAACAATTGCCGGGTGTTTGTCAACGGAAGAACTGAATTTCAGTCGCGGACTACGAAAATTTACGAAGTATCTATATTGAGGAAATTTCTGTTGGTCAAATGAAGACAGCCTGTTAAATTTGGGCGAAATGGTTAAAGTACAAGAAAAATCTAAATCAGCTTTTGTCGGAAAAAAATCGAAGCCAAAATCATCTTTCGTCGAAAGTCTTTCTTTCAATAGTAGGAATTATCTGCTTTTCGGAATCGGGTTGATCGCCATCATCATCGGTTATGTCGTCATGGCGACTGGCGAGACCTACAGTTTCCAATCGCTGACAGTCGCGCCGATCATTTTATTGATTGGCTACCTCGTTGTCATTCCGATTGCTTTACTCTATAGAAAGAAAGATCACACCGAAAAATCCGATACCGCAAAGTAACGCCGACATATATTTGTGATATTTCGACAGAGATCGCCTTTAGACGATTTTTGTGAAATATTCATTAATAAAAAAGCCCTCATGATGAGGGCTTTTACTTGGTAATCAGAAGATCGAGATCAGGATTTTGTTTCCGTAGCGGCAACAGGTTTTGATTCCGGCTTCCCGGCTTTTTTGGATTTTCCGGTGGTTTGCTTTGATCCGTTTCCACCAGAAACGTCTGTATCGCTATGCCGTTTGGCGTAATCGGTAATGTAAAATCCTGAACCTTTAAAAATCAAACCAACACCTCCGCTAATCTTACGATGAACGGTGGCTTTCCCACATTTCGGGCAAATGGTCAGCGGTTTGGACGACATGCTTTGAAAATTTTCAAACTCATATCCGCAATCTCCGCAAACATATTCATAAGTAGGCATAATTCAGACTCTCTAAGCAAGATTACAAAGAATTGCCGAAAGATTCACAATATCTTCACTACTGCAACCTCTCGAAAGATCGTTCATCGGTTTCTTCAATCCCTGGATGATCGGACCAATCGCTTCGCAACCGCCGATCCGTTGCGCCAGTTTATAACCGATGTTTCCTGAACTCAGATCGGGAAAAATAAGGACGTTCGCATTACCGGCGATCGGGCTTCCCGGCGCCTTTTTCTCACATACTTTCGGGACGATGGCAGCGTCGAGTTGCAATTCGCCGTCGATGATCAAATCGGGACGTTTTTTCTTGACGATTTCCGTCGCTCGCGAAACCTTTTCGACAAAAGCATGTTTGGCGCTTCCTTTGGTTGAAAATGAGAGCATCGCAACGCGAGGTTCTTCCTTGACGACTTTCCGGTGAGTTTCGGCGGTGGCAATAGCGATGTCGGCAAGTTGTTCGGCTGTCGGATCCGGCAAAACCGCGCAATCCGCAAAGCTCCAGATTCGATCGGCATTCGGCGTAATGATTAGAATATCGCTGGAAACCGTTTGCGTTTCGGGTTTCGTGCCGATGATTTGAAGTGCCGCACGTAAAACATTACCGGTTGTTGTAATCGCTCCTGAAACGCAACCGTCGGCAAGATTTTTTTCGACCATCATCGCACCCCAAAATGTCGGATTGATCATGATGCTTTCCGCATCGCTGATTGTCGTTCCCTTATGTTTTCTTTTTTCGTAGTACGCCTCGACGAATTCACGGTAGCGACTGGATGAAACCGGATCGACAATTTCAATATCTTTTATCGAGATTTTAATTCGTTCGGCTAATTGGTTGATGTTATCCGGATTGCCGATCAGGACCGGCGTTGCGATTTTCTCAGATTTCATCATCACGGCAGCGGTAACGACACGTTCATCCGTCGATTCTGGAAGTACGATTCTTTTATGTGTTAGTCTGGCTTTTTCACGAACATTTTCGATTAATTTCATTGATTAACCTTTCAATTTCTTATATAACTCATTTTTTACGTGTCGCGGCACAAATCGGCTGACGTCGCCGCCGAATTTGGCGATCTCCCGAACCGTACTTGAACTCAGATAAGTGTAATCGACATGCGGCATAAGAAAAACCGTATCGACCTTTTCGTTCAACTGACGGTTCGTCAATGCCATCTGAAATTCAAATTCAAAATCGGAAACTGCCCGAAGCCCGCGAATGATTACCGAGGCATTAACTTTACCGGCATAATCCACAACCAATCCGTTAAAATGATCGATGCGAACATTTTTAAATTTCTTTGTCGATTGCCGGATCATTTCAACTCGTTCGTCAACAGTAAAAACCGGTTTTTTGTCCACATTAACGGCGATCGCAATATAAACGAGATCGAAAATTGCCGCCGCACGTTCCAAAATATCCAGATGACCATTGGTTATCGGATCGAATGTTCCCGGATAGATTGCTATTTTCATTTAAACTCTTATAAAATTGAGACTGGTCTCGCCGATAAAGCGCCTCGAGGTCAGTTTAGGTTGAACAACGGGCGGAATGATCAATTCTTTTTCCGCCTCCAAGACGATAGTCGCTCCTTCGGTCAATCGAAGGAATGAATCAAACAGTTGCTCCATTTTAGGAAACCGGTAAGGCGGATCTGCAAAATAAAGATCGGAGCTTTGGGGATTCTGTAAAAACCGGATCGCATCTATGGTAAAAATATCAATTTGATCCTGAACGGAAAGTAAAGTCGCATTCGACCGGATTATTTCGATGGATTGTCTGCTATTTTCGACGAAAGTACAATGAGCGGCGCCACGCGAGATCGCCTCGAAACCGAGGTTTCCCGTGCCGGCAAAGAGGTCTACAACGTGCTGTCCTTCGATATTTACAAGGATGGAAAACATGACTTCTTTTACCCTGTCCTGAGTCGGACGAATTGTTCGATCTTTTCCGGTTTTCAGATGTCGGCTTTTAAAAGAGCCAGCAATGATACGAATCATAACGCCTGCGGCGGGAATATCTGAATGTCAACGATCATATTCAGAGGAGTGCTCTGCAGTGAATCGGACGCTGATTGGTGGATAGAGATATCCTCTATCCCGTAATTGGTATATACTTTCGATAACTCATTAAAAAATGTGGCGATTGTGGTATACGTTCCATTACCGTTGATTTGCGCCATCCGTGGTTCCGGCGACGGAGCGTTATAAATTTTCAGAGGTAAAAGGTTCAACGTTGACATCTTTCCGGCAGTGTAAATAACCTGTGATGTTTTTATATCGTCCACAAAACGGTAACATTTCCCATCCCGCGCTGTTTCTTCCCGGAATTTAATAATCGCCGTCAGACGCACCGGGTGTGTTCCTACCGACGGATCCGGTTGTGTGCGAAAAACTTCCGTGGAAGCAAATCGGGAATCTCCTTCCAGAGCACTTTTCAAAACGTCGCATTCCTGCTGAGTCCGTATATTCATGATAAAGGTGACGGAATTACCTTTTGTACGTAAATATTGGAGAATGGAATTTTGTGGTACGTTTTCCAGAACTCTCCGCGTAAAACCGAGCCGGCTTTTACCGGTAATGATCATTTGTATATACTCGGATGCTATTTCATCTTTATCGGATGGTTGCGCAAACGGAAGTTGTGTCAGGATCGATTGGGCGACATCCTGAGCCTTGCCTACCAGCTCAGTATCCTTCGCACGACTAAATTTCGCTTTAAAGAACGAAGAAATCTTTCCAAAGTCCATCTGTTTATAAAATCCGCTCCGATAGCCCCAAAATCCGGCACCGATGATCCCGATTAAAATGAGAAAACCAAGATATCTAAAAACCATCCGTCGGACCCGATGAATTTTTACAGGGACAATTTCCGGTTTCTTTTGCGGGGGAACCGATGTATGACGCGGAATAAATTCTTCGTTTTCGCCCTGCTCGATTAAATCGAGGTTTTTTTCTGCTTTCGCAAAAACATCTTCATCGAGATTTACCGAGACATTGACAGAAGGACCGACCGGTTTGTTTTGTTGCGGCGTTTCTACATATTCCGGCATCTGAAGGACTACTTCACTTTTTTGATAACCGGGACTGGTGGCAAGATTCAGCCGAATCATGGTTTTCTCCAGACCATGCGACGCTGAATGAGTCCTACTACATCGGAGAATTGACACATTGCGCCGACGCCATCGCCGTCGTTTCTATATTGTACGATCGGTTTGAGATTTTTGAATGGATCGATCACCGACATATTCGTTACTTCGTAGGTTTCGAGCATGTTGAAAAAATCTGAATCGACATCGTTGGAGTAAAAATAAAGATGGTCAAGTGTACTCAGCGATTCGATAGCAAACGATTTCAGTGAACATAATTCAGAAATGACTGAATCGAGATGAGTATCTGCTTTGGCAGAACTCAGAATCGTATATTCCGTTTCGCCTGAAAATTGAAATTCTGCATAATTTTGAAACTCGCCGGAATCGATAATCAGTAAACTGTGACGATTTTCATCTACTAACCAAACACCCCACTTTTCTTTGGCTTTTGGTTGGACGATTTGTTCAATTGCACTCGTGGCACTGAAAATATTAATATCCAGTAGGTCGATATTGAATCCGGCGGGTTGAGCGCCGCTGAACAGGATTTTTCCAATTTCCTTGAAGTAGGAAATCGTGAGATAGCGTTTGATGTTTAATTCGGTCGTTGTAAGTGGATAGTGCTGAGTAAATTTCTTGTCTGCGATATTTCCGAGACGTGTGCGTGAACTCCAGTTCAGGGCATGATCAACATCTTCATCATTCATATCGGGATCAAGATCGTTTACGGAAATATTAAAAAAAGCGGAAGGAATCGATAGGGAAAGATGTGTTTCCGGAACAGGCAGGTCTGCCTTAATCTGCGATAAAACGGATTCAATCGATTGCGACGCGTTCGGATGATCTACCAGCATATCATTGAATGGAACGGATAAAGGTTTTTTTCCAATGATTTCCACAGAAAAAACATTTTCCCGTTTGATCAACTGACCAAAACGAATGGAATGTTCGGAGATACTTGCACAGAGCATGAACTCTTCTTTCTAGAAGAAAATGATGTTAGTCTTTCCAACTTTTTTCGTCGTTTTCAATGTAGCCCGCTGATGTATCTTTGAAAACGAAAAATAAAAATCGCGATTCTTTATATTCACCCTTTAACGGATCTTGAATTTTAACCATGTTTGTATCGCTCGTGATCTGATATTGTTCGTTGATTAATGGGCTGTACGCGAATGTTGTATCCAAATAGTACGGATTGTAGTAACGGTTGCTTTGGACGCGTTTGCTGGGCTCGGAATCTAAAGCCTTCCGGAAACTTGAATCGGATTTCTGCATCTCTCTGTATCTGTCCGCGAGTACATAGATCGTATCATTAGTCAACAACTCTTCGTTCCATTTTAGGACGCGATAAGTCGTATCGTAAATCGTGTCTTTTTTCTGATAGCCGAGCGAGAATGTCGTATCAAAAGACATGTAGAAATTCTTCGGAACGGTCAGCGTAAATTTACCTTCCCGCAGGTTAATGACCCGTTCGCCAAAAAAATTACTATCGGCGCGCGAACTATCGCGAGCTGCCGTTACGACTTTCATCGCTAATAATGGATCGTTCTGGTATTCTCCGGCCATTCCTTTATAAAATTTTTCGACCTCGTTTAAAACGACCATCCGCTTTCTGGTTATGGCACGGACGGAGTCTTCATCTTTCCAAATCGAACTCGGAAGATAGATGACGATAACGACACAAAAGGCAAAAATAACGGCAACGATATTTAGCACCTTTACAAGAGTTGGTTTGTATTCCGGAACCTCCTCGACGGTTTTTCCGATAACTCTTACTTCACTCAATTGCGACCTCTCCTTTTATTCTGTCTAAAGTTTTTTGACTGATACCTTTTACTTTTAACAAATCATCCACAGTACTGAATTTTCCGTTTCGCTCCCGATAACTGATGATGCTGTCAGCTAGAACCGTCCCGATCCTTGGAAGCGACATCAATTCTTCTTTTGATGCGGTATTCACTTTGACGGGGCGAACAATTACGGCCGTCTTTTTGCTTGTCGATTTCCTAGATGATTTCTTAGGCGATTTTATTGTTTTCCCTGAATCACTTATCATATAAAGAGAATCGACGCGTTCCGACATTTCCTGAAACTGACGCGCTTCGTTTGTCTGATGTTTCATCATCGTGTCATCAGATCGCCTCACCTTTGATTTGTAGAAGTGAATCACAGTACCTATGAGAAAAAACACAACTAAAAACTGAATTACCAATCGTTCTTGGCGCGTCAAATTTAGCATTTTTATCTTAAAATGAAAAAATTATAAATAAAAATTTCTCTCATCATTCTCCGTTCAATATCGAATCTTGCTGTACCGGGATTCTTTGCGGATTTTTTTTGCCTCGAATTTTTCAATTTCCCGGTAAATATCTTTCTCTTTTTCCGTTAAATTTTCCGGCACCAGAATCTGGATGCGCACGATCTGATCGCCGCGTCCTGAACGATTGAGATGCGGAATTCCCTTATGTTTCAACCGGAGCAATTTCCCCGGTTGTGTTCCCGATGGAATCGTGAGATTGACGCGCCCGTTCAATGTCGGCGCTTCGATTTCCGAACCCAATACTGCTTCGGATGGCGTGACCCAGAGATCGATCAGCACATCGTCATCATTGCGGATAAAAAACTCATGCGGTTTTTCTTCAAAAATAACGATCAGATCGCCATTGGCTCCTTTTCGAGAACCGGCGTTTCCTTCGCCATGCATCGTTTTATAATTTCCGGCACTTACACCCGCTGGAATCTCGATCGATACTTCTTTGCTCTCTTTGATTCTTCCCTCTCCACCGCAGGCCGGGCACCGATGCTCGATGACGGTTCCTTCGCCCCGGCAATTGGAACATGGACGAACGTTGACCATTTGTCCGAAGATCGACCGGGAAATTTCACGAATTTCGCCGGTTCCTTTACAAACCGGACAGGTCAATCTTGAAGTGCCTGGTTTTGCGCCGGTTCCTCCGCACTGTTCACAGATTTCCAATCGTTTAATTTTGATCTTTTTATTGACGCTCGTGTTGATCTCTTCCAGTGTCAACGGAATTTTAATTTTCAGGTCACTGCCTGTTTGAGAAGACGAGCGTCGACCGTGACGATCGCCGCCACCAAAGAAATCGTCAAATCCACCGAACCCGCCGAAACCTTCCATAAAAGTTCTCAACGCATCCGAAAGATCGAATCCATACGCGCCACCGCTAAATCCCTGTGCACCTCCGAATCCGCCGCCCTTCAGGCCGTCTTCACCATATTGGTCGTATATTTTCCGTTTTTCAGGATCGGTCAGAACCGAATATGCTTCCGCTGCAACCTTGAATTTTTCTTCCGCTTCCTTGTTTCCCGGATTCTTATCGGGATGATATTTCATCGCGATCTGTCGGTAAGCCTTTTTGATTTCGTCCGGCGTCGAATTGCGGTTCATTCCCAGAATTTCGTAATAATCTCTCGCCATCTTTATTTACTTACCACAACCTTGGCGTATCGCAACACGCGTTGTTTGTAATTGTATCCTTTCTCGAATTCATCGACCACGACATCCGGTTCCGTGTCCTTTTCTTCACGCGCCATCACGGCGTGATGAACATCCGGGTTGAACGGTTGGTTCAGCGAGTCGATCGGCTGAACACCAAGGTCGGAGATAATTTTAAGTAATTTTTTATAGATCAATTCGAGACCATCCTGCACTGTCTGAACTGTTGTGCTTTGCGTTTTCATCTTGACAGAACGTTCGAGATCGTCCAAAATCGGAAGAATGTTGCGAAGAACATCTTCACCGGCGTATTCAACAATTTGTCCGATCTCTTTTTCCTGACGTTTCCGATAGTTATCGAATTCCGCCGCGAGTCTCAGATAACGATCTTTTGATTCGGCCAATTCTTTTGTTTTATCCTCAAGATCGCGGGAAAGCGTCTCAATTTGTTTGTTCAATTCACTGAGTTTTTGCTCCGCTTCTTTCAGCGCTTTTTTTCGAGTTCTTTCTTTTTTGGTCGGCATTACCTGTTCGGTCGTTTGTTGCTCGTCCATTTTACCTCTTCTCATTCATTATTGTTGTCACCTGATCCGCCATGAATTCCACCAACGGGATCATCTGCGGGTAGTTCATCCGCTTGGGACCTAATACCGCGACCAATCCAGTAGCGTCGCCGATATAGTAGTCCTTTGTAATCACCGAGAAATCAAATAGCGAATCGTTTTCATTTTCAGAACCGATGGAAACTGACGTTCCCGTTTTTCCTTTTCGGTTCGCGAAAATTGAGGCAATTATCGTTCCATTTTCGATCTCGGACACGATTTGCCCAAGTTTTACGACATCAGTGAAATCGGGCTTCGACATGAGATGAGGCGTACCGGACAATTTGGCAATATGCGGTTCGTTGAAGTTAAAAACTTTATGTGCTTTATTGATGAGGACACTAACGATTTTATCATTGGTCAAATCGAAAAACCTTTCGCCGATCGTGTCGATGATCTCGTGCAACGAGACGCCGTACAGGCGTTCGTTCAGGATCGAAGCGACGAGCGGAAGGCGATGCGGTTTGATTTCTGTTGCAATATCCAAAATGATCGTGCGGATCAAACCGGAACGGATTTGAATCACGACGAGAATTCTGTCACCGGAAACGGAGATCAGATCGATCTTCTCGAATATTCCGCGCATGATTTTTGGAGCGACGACGACGGCGAGTTCCTGTGTCAGTTCGCTGAGCAGACGGGATGTCTTTTCCATGATGAACGACATGTCAGAGGACGCTTCTGATAGTTCGGTTTCAATAGATCTCCGCGCGGCTTCCTGAACCAGTGAAAAACGGATTAACGAATCGACGTATTGCCGGTATCCATTATCCGTCGGAATCCTCCCGGCAGAAAAATGCGGCTGGATGAGAAATCCTTTTCCTTCCAAATCCGCCATAACATTACGGATAGTCGCCGAACTGATATCAGAAATATATTTATCCTGAACCTGTTTAGAACTGACCGGTATAGCAGTTTGAACGAAATCAGTCACGACTGCTTTTAATACAGCCTTTTCGCGTTCGTTATGAAGATCCTGCGTATTGGAACGTTTTCTCATGTCCGCCGAATTTAATTTTTACCGTCTGTTTATCCAAGATAAATGACATGCGATTTTCAGCTAGTTCATTTCGATAATTTTTCCCGAGTTGGAGTGAATTTATTTCAGGAATTTGCGGATGGCGCGCGTACTTCCTGTTAGTCCCAAGGCACCGCCGAAGAGGATGATTCCCGCGTAAAACCGGTAACTGACTATTGCGCGGTAAGAGATGATCGTTTGTAGATAATTGTTTAAAAAATAAAAAACGATCGCGATGAAAATCGATGCAAAGATGGCTCCGATAAATCCCTGTAAGGTTCCTTCGATCAAAAATGGCGCACGGATAAAATTATTCGTTGCACCGACTAATTTCATCGTTGAAATCACATCACGTCTTGCCACGATCGTCATCTTGATCGAATTGGCTATGAGAAGAATGGAAATCAATGTCAAAAACGCAAAAACCGTGAAGACAGTCGTCAGCGTATATCTCTGGTACTTCTCAAGAAGAACGAGAAAATTCTTTCGGTATTTGGCTTCATCGACTAATGAAATGCCTGAGACGATGCCGGAAATTTGCTCGATCCCGGCCAAATTCCGAAACTCCGGCTTCAGTCGGATCGTAAATGACGGCGGCAGTGGATTGTAATCCAGAATGTCAAATATGTCTTCGCCGAACTCCTGCTTGAATTTTTCGGCTGCGCTGTCGGGTGATATATATGTGATGCTTTGTATCTCATTCATCTCGGCCAGCATTTTTCCAAAAGCATCGATTTCCGCCGGAGTGGCAGATGTATGCAGAAAAATATCGACATCAAATTGCGCGCGAACATGATCGACCAAGAAAAGCGTATCTCGGGCGGCGACATATCCAAAACCCAACAATATGATTGAAAGTGTGATGATGATGATCGAAAACGCACTGCTGTAGTTGGAGCGCGCGAGTCCCCGAAATCCTTCTTTTATCAGAAACCAGAGAATCGTCATGTGATCTTCGTTACCTCACCTTCTTCCATTTGAAAAAGTCTGGCGTTGGGGATTCTCGGGATCAGCGCGTAATTGTGCGTCGCGACGATGATGGCGGTTCCGCGTTGATTGATTTTATACAGAAGGTTGATAAGTTCGAGACTCACACGCGGATCCAGATTGCCCGTCGGTTCGTCGGCCAGAAGAACGACCGGTTCTTTGACAATCGCGCGGGCAACGGCGACCCGTTGTTGTTCGCCGCCAGACAATTCTGACGGATAGAAATGAACGCGATGTCCCAATCCAACCTGATTCAGTACTTCGTAAACACGGTTTTTGATCTCGCGGGTTTTGTAGTGGGAAACGTAAAGACTTAATGCGACATTTTCGTAAACATCCCGATCCGGCAGCAGGTTAAAATCCTGAAAAATCATTCCGACTCTTCTGCGCAGAAATGGAATTTCATGACTGCGAATCGTCGAACTGTCGAAATTGCGGATGGAAACCTTCCCTTTCTCCGGGAATAAATCCATATAAATTAGACGCAAAATGGTCGATTTCCCAGCGCCCGATGGTCCGGTCAGGAAAACAAAATCACCGCTATTGATCGTGAAGTTGACATTTTTAATGCCGGCTTTTTTTCCAAATGTGCAGTCAACGTTGATAAAAGAAATCATAGTTACGATAAAAAGTTGGTGGAATTTAATCACCGGTCTTCAATTTATCAACGCCTTCCTCTCCCGGAAAAGGATTTCTTTCCCATTCAACCTGAAGCGGGTATTGAATTTTTCCCTTTGAATGAATAATTTGACCGGTGGAAAAAGGAGATCACATGAAAAAAATAATTCCGTGTTTACTGGTACTTCTTCTGAACAGTTATTTGCCCGCGTCGCCAGATTTTATCCGATTCGAAGATTATTTCACCGACGAAACAATGCGAGTCGATTTCTATCAAACTGGCACTAAAAATCGAACGATTATCAGTCTCGATGAAATTATCAGGGAATCTGCCTGGGCTGGAAGTCTGACAAATTTATTAGACACGACAAATTTCGGCGAACACCGCGTTGTGATTCTGGATGCGCAAACCAGTCAGCCGATCTATTCCAGAGGTTTTAGCAGTATTTACAGCGAATGGCAAACAACCGATGAAGCTGCCAAGGGAATTTATCGGACATTTCACGCTTCAGTCAGATTTCCATTTCCGAAAAAGACAGTCGTCCTGATCCTTTCTTCTGTCAACCGGAAGAACGAAAGCACCGAAGAATTTAGGCTGATTATCGATCCCGAAATAGCATTAATCAGACGGTTCGTACCGTTAAAAAAATTCCAACCGAAGCCATACCTGAAATCCGGAAATCCACATCAAAAAGTCGATCTCCTGATTTTACCAGAAGGTTATACAAAAAAGGAAATGCGCCAATTCCGCAGTGATGTTGACCGCTACGCGAAAGTTCTCTTTTCCTTACCGCCATTTTCGGTGATGAAAGACCGGTTCAATATATGGTATATAGAGGCTCCGTCCGAACAATCCGGCATTGACAACCCCGCTCTGAATTATTACATAAATACTCAATTCGGTCTGACTTACAGCACGTTAAATCTGGATCGCTATGTATTTCCAACCGAAAATGAAATCATCCGCGACGTTGCCGCCAACGCGCCTTACGACTTCATTTGCATCCTATTCAATTCGCCTAAATATGGAGGCGGTTCTATCTTCAATCAGTTTTCCACCAGTTATTCGCGCATCGATTCCATCGGCGAAGCATGGTGGCCAGAATATGTTTTCGTTCACGAGTTCGGACATTTGTTCGGTGGATTGGGTGACGAATATTATTCATCCGTCGTCGCATACAATGACTTTTATCCGCACGGCGTGGAACCGTGGGAGCCAAATCTGACGATACTGGCAAATCCAGAGAAATTAAAATGGCGAAATTTAGTCGAAAACGATACGCCCTTACCAACGCCATGGGACAAGGCTGGATACGATCAATTGCCAAAAAGTTCCAAAGATTTCGCTCAGTTTCTGCGAAGTCAAAAATATTGGGGAAAGGTCGGATGTTTTGAAGGAGCAGGATATTCATCGACCGGAATCTACCGGCCGACTCTTGACTGCATCATGTTTTCAAAAAACATCGAAGGTTTTTGCCCGGTTTGCCAAAACGCGATTTTACAGACTATCCGGTTTTATAGCGAATAAACTCAGCACCGATCCGGTATTTCTCGACATAGTGGAAATTTTTCTTGAATTTTGTCGAGACTTTCCATAGGTTAAAAAAGTTTTTCGGGAGAGCATTCGATTGAATTTTAACACAAAACAGTTCTTCCTTCCATTCTTAGCGGGTTTCACAGCCATACTTTTAACTGCCAGTTCCCCGCAACCTCTTCCAAAAACCCAAGCCGCAGAATCCAATCCGATACTGATCGGGCCCCAAAAAATTCCTGCTGTATTCGTTAAAGGAGGCAATTTTGAGATGGGCGACCAGTTCGACTCCGGCATCGACGACGAAAAGCCTGTCCATCCGGTTACATTAAACGATTTTTATCTTAGCGTGACAGAAGTTACAGTCGCTCAGTTCAAGAGGTTCTGTGTCACTACGAACCGCAAGATGCCTGAACAGGAACCGACGAGCGCTGACGACCATCCGATCGTTTTTATTACATGGTACGAAGCAAAGGATTTTTGCGAATGGGTTGGCGGGAGTTTACCGACCGAGGCGCAGTGGGAATACGCAGCCCGCTCGGGCGGATTATCGGTTCATTTTCCGACAGGCGAAGATGTGGATCACTCAACGGCCAATATTTCCGGAAAAGGAAAAAAAGACAAATGGGACAAGACCGCTCCGGTTGGAAAATTTCCGCCAAACTATCTCGGACTTTACGACATGGCGGGAAATGCCTATGAGTGGTGTAATGACTACTATAAAAGCGATTACTACGAGTTATCTAATTCCTTCGAGCCGCAAGGACCCGCGACAAGTATGTTTAAAATCCTGCGCGGCGGCTCCTGGTATCATAATAAAGAAGAAATGCGCTGTTCCGACCGATTTCGTTTCATGCCTGTCGCACGAATAAGTTTTGTCGGGTTCCGCGTCGCATGGAAATCTGATAAAGCCGAAGCACTGAAAGTTCAATCGACCCGGTAACCTTCGATTTTCTTCCTTTTAGTTTTCACCGTTTTATGTATTCTAAATCCACAACAAAACCATTACTGCTAACGGTAAGCATCGGTTTTGTTGCGATGATCGGGCAGTTATCTTTCACACGTTTGACTGCACAAACATTTTCCGGGAACGAATTGACGTTCGGATTGGCGCTCGGGCACTGGCTGTTTTGGACTGGCATCGGAGCCAGCATCGGTTCGCTTCTAGTAAAAAAATTCCAGTCGCCGGACGCCATCCGATTTCTGATAACATTATTCGGATTTACGTTATTGATATTTCTTTATGTACAAAATTTGTTGCGTGTAATAACCGGCGTATCGACTGCTGTGTTGATCGGTATTGATAAGATTTTTCTTTGGACGGAGTTCATCTATTTTTTACCCTGCCTGATTAACGGCTTATTCTTTCCATTTTTAGTTGGCTGGTTAGAAAAGGAAAATCCCACGTTACCTCTCAACCGTATTTACGCCGCCGAAGTAATTGGCTCGGCAATCGGGAGTTTATTCTTTGCCGGTTTGCTGATTATCGGTCTGAATTCTTTCCGGATTCTTCATCTTTCAATTTTAGCTCTATTCATTCTTGTCAACATATTACTTTATGAAAAATCCCGGCAAAGACTGCTTTTTTTCTTCTTCTGTATTGTGCCAGTCATTCTTTCCCTGATATTTGGATTCAACAGATTTCTCGAGAGAAAATGGCGCCCGTTTAATATTCGATCATTTCAGGAATCACCGTTCCTTTCGCTTTCCGTCGTTGAATATGACAACAACCTGACTATTTTTGGCGATAGTGAACCTCTCTGGACATTTGGCGTTGCAGAAAAAGCCGAAGAACTCATGCATTTCGCTCTCACCAGTCATCCCGCGCCGAAATCAGTCCTGTTAGTCGGAATCTGTCCTGCCGATCTGGTGAAAGAGGTATTTCGCCATCCGTCCATCGATTCGTTGACAAGTGTTCAACCAGATAAGATTCTCGACAGAGTCGTTCGTAAATCCGCAGACGATCAATCAAATTTTCCCAAATGCAGGACCGTTTTCGCCGATCCGCTTGTTTATTTGAGAAATTGTCCGGAGAAATTTGATGTCATCATCCTGAATGAGCCGCCACCGGTTAATGCACAGTGGAATCGTTATTACACGACAGATTTTTTTGCCAAAGTATATCAACATTTAAATCCTTGTGGGATTTTTTCGATACAACTGTCCGGAAGCGAAACCTTTTTATCAGATGATCATATACGATTTCTGAAGATCATCGAAAATTCACTCCGGACGATTTTTCCATTCACGACCTGGATTCCAGGTGAAACGATCCATCTACTGGTATCGAACCAGCCGATCTCAACCGATTTATCAATGTTTTCCAAACAAATCAGGCTCAGGAATTTGAAAACGTTCTACTTTCGGGATTATTTTTTGACCGATCGTCTTAATCCGGAACGGATAGAATTTCTTGAAAGCAGAATTCGAACATGCGATGAAACGGCAATCAATCGTATCAACACACCGATCGGTTTTTACTTCGACACGATTCTTTGGGATCAACGCACGGGCGGTTGGTTGAAACCGGTTTTCCAAATACTGAAGCATTTCCATATCCGGTCGATTTTTGTTGGATGGTTCATCTTATCTGCTATGCCCTTTATCTCTTTATTACGAAAAAAAAATCCCATATTGATCAACCGGTTAACGATGTTCATGCTTGGGTTTATCGGAATGAGTCTCGAATCGGCTCTGATCATCGTCTATCAAAGCCGCATCGGTGCGCTTTATTTCGGGATCGTTTTTCTAACACTTTTCTTTATGATTGGATCGGGTTTAGGTTCGATTTGGATTTCGCCAAGATTTTTAGAACGGTTGCACTTTGTTAAAATTTTATTGTTATGCACAACCATTTTAATTGCCGGCTCGTTTTTATTAACGATATTCGCTTCAGCTGCGATAATGACCGGGTTCTGGATTTATCTGATCTTACTCCTGGCTGGAATTTGTGTCGGCGCGTTATTCCCGCGACTGACACTATCAAGCCAACGATCAAACAACCAGTTTCTGGCATCCGCCTCCGGAACGATGTATGCCTGGGATACGTTCGGCGCAGCATTGGGCGCCTATTTAACCTCTGGAATATTCATACCAATCTGGGGAATCGAATCGACTCTTTCACTGATTTTTATATCGATTATAACAGTTTTTGGAGGAAATTGGATAGCGAAATACCGCTAAGGACACACAAAAGCCAGCGCAAACTCTTTGTTATTCTTAAAAGATTTTTTAGGTTACAGATGCGTTTTTTAGAATGGTGATTATGCATACTTACTTATTTGGGATCTATAGTTATATTTTTTTCCCAACGACGATCATTGCGATAGTCGTCGCCTTTGTTCTCTGGCCGCGTCGTGAAGTAAAAGGCGCACTCTGGTTGAGCCTGCTTGAACTCGCCGCCGCCGAATGGGCATTAGCTTTGGTTATTGAGGTTTCTGCCACGACTGTCCCGTTAAAATACTTTTGGAGCGCGGTTGCTTATTTCGGAACAACATCTGTTCCGGTGTTCTTTTTTCTATTTGGCGTCGAATATAATTACGGAAAGAACTCGATTCCCCGGAAAGCACTTTATTTGTTCGCGATTCTCTGGATCTTTATAATGCTTATGACATTTACCGATTATCGTCACCATTTATTATGGCCCAGCATTACTCTCAATCCTGAAACAAATTTAGCGATATACGGCCATGGTCCTTTCTGGTGGGTATTATACATATATGAATATATCCTGATTTCCAGTGGATTTTATTTTCTTCTCAGAGCAGCTTTTCGATACGGCGCTTTTTACACTCCACAAAACCTTGGCCTTATAATCGGTGCCATTCTGCCGATAGCCGGAAATCTAATCTATGTTTTTGGAAAAAATCCAATTCCCGCAGTCGATTGGACACCTGTTGGTTTTGCGCTGTCAGGACTCGTTCTAGCATGGGGCATTCTGAAACTGAAATTCTTCAAACTCGCACCAATAGCCAGAACAATCCTGGTAGAAAACATGGTTGACGGTGTACTGGTACTGGATACGAAAAATATAGTCATCGATACGAATCCAGCATGTTCAATCATCTTTCAGCGCGATTTAAAACAATTAATCAGCATGGACGTTTTTCAATTATTCCCGCTAACAACTGATTTGGACCAATTTTTACAGGCTAAAAAATATTCACAAAAAGAAATAGATCTCAGCGATATAAAACCGGTACGTAAATATGAATTACGACTTTCCATCATCCACGACCGATTCAATCGGGTCATCGGGAAAATTCTAGTTCTTCGCGACATTACCGAACACAAAAAGATCGAAGCGGAACGTGAAAATCTGATTCATAATCTTCAGGAAGCTATGAATCAGGTTAAAACATTAAACGGTCTTTTACCGATCTGCGCCAATTGTAAAAAAATCCGCGACGATCAGGGTTACTGGCATAACGTCGAAGAATATATCCAGAAACATTCCGAAGCCGACTTTACTCACGGCATATGTCCGGAATGTATGGAAAAATACTACCCGGATATTGCCGCAAAAGTCAAATCTCGCCGAGATAAAGAAACCGAATAACGCCTCTCATATGAGAGATACGGATTAACATTCATCGAAAACGGTTGGCTTGGTTTCTCCCAAACCGAATTCGTCTTCGCGACTGAAACCCATTATGTTAAAAATATTACGGCTAAATATTTGTTTTATTCATAAAAGTATCTTTAGCTTATGGCCACATTTTTGAGATGTCGATTATGACGCGTACTTACACATTCGGAATTTATAGTTACATTCTCATCGTCACGACCATTAGCGCCGTAATTATCGGTTTTCTACTCTATCGCCGTCGCACGGTAAAAGGTGCATTCTGGCTTTTTTTAATGGAAATCGCTGTCGCCGAATGGTCGATCTCAATCGCAGTTGAAATGGCTGCAATTGGCGAAAATCTGAAATATTTCTGGTCTTCAATCTCATATTTAGGCACCGCTACTTCAGCGCTGTTTTATTTCCTATTCGCGCTTGATTATTATCGCGACCATCAGACGATTTCCCGAAAAACGATTTTCATTCTCTCCCTTTTCCCCGTTCTTGCGATTTTCATGGCATTCACCAACAATTCACATCATCTGCTATGGACAAATCTTCAGATCCAAGCCGATACAAATATTGGAATTTATGAACATGGTGTGTTCTTCTGGTTTTTTGTTTTCTATGAATACAGCCTCCTCGTGAGCGGATTTTTTCTCCTCCTCAAATCATCGTTCCGTTATAACACTTTTTATAGTTCACAAAACATATTGCTGATTCTCGCATCTTTATTGCCGATGTCCGGAAATGTCATGTATGTTTTCGGTCTGAATCCTATCCCGGGATTGGACTGGACACCCATCACTTTTTTAATCATGGGAATTGTCCTAGCATGGGGAATTCTTCGACTGAAAATTTTTAAAATCGTACCTATCGCCCGAACACTTCTCGTGGAAAAAATGGTTGACGGTATGATCTTACTGGACATTAAAAACCAAATCGTTAGCATTAATTTGGCTTGTTCGGCAATTTTTCAGTGCAGACCCAAGGATGTGATAGGTCGGAACGCCTACCAGTTATTCCCGCTTATCACCGATCTTGACAAATTTTTATTATCTGAGAATTACACACAGATGGAAATCGATCTGGGCGATGCTAAACCACATCAAAAGTATGAACTGCGACTTTCTATTATCCATGACCGGTTTAACAAAAAAATCGGAAAAATTTTAATTCTTCGCGACATTACCGAGCAGAAAAAGATCGAAGCGGAACGTGAAAACCTGATTTCTAATCTTCAGGAAGCCAAGAATCAGGTCAAAATGTTGAGCGGTCTTTTACCGATCTGCGCCAATTGTAAAAAAATTCGCGACGATCAGGGTTACTGGCATAATGTCGAAGAATATATCCAGAAACATTCCGAGGCCGACTTTACTCACGGGATATGTCCGGAATGTATGGAAAAATATTACCCCGATATTGCTGAAAAGGTCAAGTCACGCAAAAATAAAAATAACGGGTAACGACCTTTCCGGATAATTCATCACTCATCAGAAATGGTTGGCTAATTTCAAGCCGGCGACTCCGCAAAGTATAAAAACGATACAAATGAGACGAAAGAACGTAGCCGGTTCATGAAACCATAAAATTCCGAGAATTGCCGATCCGACGACACCGACTCCCGTCCAGACTGCATAGGCTGTTCCGATCGGTATGGTCTTGATTGCGATCGATAGCAGACCAAAGCTGACGAACATCGCTACCAATGTATAGATCGAGGGAATCAGTCTTGAAAAACCCTCCGTGTATTTCATCCCGATTGCCCATACAACTTCAAAAAGTCCTGCAATAATCAAAATTATCCACGATACATTTGAACTAATTTTAAACGGTAGATTCAATATTATTTCCTCTTTCTAACCACAACGTCATCAGTTCATGGAGATCACGGCAATTATTACAACACAACCCTCCACTCAACATTGTCCCTATTCTACATACTCAACCAAATCAACCTAATGAACTCATTTAATCCAATCGACTTACTTTTTATTGACCGTCTCACGGTTGAAAACCTGCGCCGAAAATATCTGGATTTCGGCATTTTTATCTTTCCACGCATCACGAGGCAGTCCTGCTTTCAGACAAGTATGTTCCAGAAATGTCTCCCGGTCCCAACCGTAATCGGTGGCGACCTGCGGCAGGAGCAATCCCTGATTATATCCGCGCCGAATGATAATGCCGTGTTTCCCGACTTCGATGACGTTCGGATTCGTGATCATTTCCGGAACGGTCAAAACCGATACTTCTACGGTAATATCTTTCAGTTCCCGTTCGGTAACAGCCGGAAATCGCGGATCTTCCAACGCCGCCGATCGTGCGACTTTCATCACAGTTTCACAAAGCGGATAAATCGGTAAAATATATCCGATACATCCACGGAGTTCGTTATTTTTTTCAAGCGTTACGAATGCACCGCGATTCTCCTTCATTTTCAACGGAATCTCTTTGAGACTTGGTGTCGATTGACCGGTCACGACTGCTTTGACCGTCGCTTCGGCAAGATCCAGCAACCAGATTTGCTCGTCTCGCGTCATTTCGCCCTTATTCAATGTTGATTCATCCATTTTCACTTCCTCTTTCGTTTTTTCGTCGCGATACATCGCCGCGGAACAATATCCAACTACCTGCGATTTATCGCCGCCGGAAACATCTCCGCTGTTCGCGTATTTCAGAACTTTAACACGATTGGCTCCCACCTTCTGTGCAGCGATCATGATGGCTGTGATCGGCGCTCCGCCGCAGGCCTCATAATCACGCGCATATAAACCGTTGTAAAGCGTTTTGGGATTCATTCGCTCCAACTGCGTCATGAACTTCTGATCGATTGTCTTACACTGATTGTACGGATGATAATGAGATAGATCGGACGATGCAATGAGAAGAACGTTGGCAGACGAAGCGATTTCGCCCAATTTCTTACCAAGTGCTTCGATGACCGGATAATTCATCGTTCCGATGACAATCGGTACGATCGGGATGTTTCCAAAAATCGTCTGCAGGAACAGCAACTGAATTTCCAGCGCATGTTCGCCACGTTCCATCATTTTCGTGGTATGACCGGTTGACGACAATTTTACCAAACCATTCTTCGTCTCACAACGCACCGCCAATTTTTTATCGACCGGCATCTTGCCGAGCAGTGTGACGTAAGAATCGCCGGGATAGATCGCCGCGTATTGAAAATATTCGATATGCGATGGTGAGACAACGATGACCGCGTCGTATTTCTGCCCTTTGACCTCATTATAAGCGTAAGCCGCAACCTGTCCGCTGTAAAATATTCCGGCGTGTGGAGCGACCAATGCGATCGGTTTGATATTCAGTATTTTATTTCCTGTCTGGTTGAAAAAACGCTGAAGCGTGGCGGACAATTCTCCGGGATCGGCCGGATAAAATAATCCGGCCGCTGCTGGTGGCCTGTCTTGTGCTGCGCTGACGCGAAACATCAGGCAGACAAAAAGCAACAGAAACGAAAAAGTACACAGATGGTTCATATTACCTCCAGATTCCTGGGATTTTTGTTTGGCACAAGTCGCATTTCCCATCGGTCATTTTGTTTAAACTAATGAAAAAACCGGTGCGTTCGATCAGGAGTCTTCCGCAATGGTGGCAGTAAGTATTTTCTTTCTGATTCTGAGGAACATTCCCGACGTAAACGTATCGGATTCCCGCTTCACGGGCAATTTCATACGCATTTTCCAGCGTCCTTGTCGGCGTTGGTGGAAGGTTGTTCATCCGGTATTGCGGATGAAACCGCGTAAAATGAACCGGCGTATCGATTCCGAGATTATTCACGACCCAGCGACTTAATTCGCGCAATGAGTTTGGATCGTCGTTTTGCGTCGGAATGACCAGATTGACGATTTCCAACCAGACGCCCTGCTCTTTGATCCGAACCATCGTATCGAGAACCGGTTTCATTGAACCGGAAACGACTTCCGAATAGAATTTTTCCGAAAATGCCTTGAAGTCGATCTTGATTGCGCTGAGAACTTTACACAAATCCAGCAAAGGCTGTTTTTGGATAAATCCATTGGAGATCATCACGCTGTGAACGCCGCGTTGTTTAGCGAGCGCCGTCGTATCGAGAATGTACTCGGTAAAAACCGTCGGCTCATTGTATGTAAAAGCGATCGAAGGTGATTGCTTGGATTTCGTCAAACCAACCAACGCTTCCGGCGACAAGTAATCGAACGAAATATCTTCCGGTTTCACCTGCGAAATATTCCAGTTCTGGCAAAATTTGCATCGAACATTGCACCCGGCGGTGGCGACGGAAACCGCTGTTGTTCCGGGTAAAAAATGGAACAGCGGTTTTTTCTCGATCGGATCTAGGTTAATCGAGCACAACCGACCGTAAACCAGTGTCCGGTAAACGCCGTCCTGATTTTCACGCACGCCGCAAAAACCGCGTTCTCCCAATGCAACGACACAACTCCTCGGACAAAGCTGACACTGGATTTTTTTACCGTCTAATTTTCGATAATAGCGAGCCTCACGGATAGTTTGCTGTTCCGGTTTTCCGGCGAAAGATTGACAAACGAATGTCGGCACAAGCATCGCGCCAGCCAAACCGCCTGCCATTTTCATGCAAAAGTTCCGGCGCGACCGATCGACGTTGACCGAATTTTCCTGTCTTTGCAGTCGGTTCGAATTCATACCGGTACTCTTTCCTCGCCTTCACGAACGACGCAAATGCCCGCTTTGCCTTCCAGAGGACATTTCTCTTCGCAGATTCCACATCCGATGCATAATTCCGGATCGATATACGGCAATCGGACGATTCGTTTCTGCCCGGAAATCGGATCGAAAATTTCCTTCTCATCCACCTGAATCGCTTTCGGAGAGACCGGGCAATGTTCCTCACAAACGATGCAATTATCGTTCAGTCGGTACGGAATGCAACGGTCTTTGATAAAAATCGCGGTGCCCATCCGAATTTCCTGCTTCTCTTTCAACTCGAGCGGCTGAATGGCTTTCGTCGGGCAAATTTGTCCGCAGAGGTTGCAATTAAATTCGCAGTGACCGCTCCGAAATTTGGCGACCGGCGTCCAGATTCCCATCATTCCCGTTTCCAATAATGACATCTGAAGACATTTACCGGAAGTCGCGCAGATACGCACACACTCTTCACATCGTATACAGCGTTTGAGAAATTCAGATTCAGCGACTGCTCCCGGCGGACGAATCGCTTCACTTGTCCGGTTCGGATCGGGTTTCGACATCGCAAAGAGACCGGCGCCAACCAGTGCGGTCGCTCCCGCTCCGATGAACGAACGTTTCGATAGATCGACGGAAGTCTGCATCTTTTTTGGAGAGTCGAAACCGAACGAAATAGCGTTTGTCGGACAAACTCCTTTGCAACTCAGACACATCACGCATTCGGATTTTTCCGTTTTGATGAAATCCGGCTCGATTGCGTCCATCTTGCATTTCTTCCGGCACAATCCACAAGCCGTGCATTTCTCAGAATCGACTTTTCTGCAAAACAGACCGATTTTAGAAATAATTCCCTGAAGAGCGCCCAGCGGACAAAGCGTCCGGCACCAGAATCTCCGGCCGATGCGACTCAGACCTAAAATTGTAAAAAACAGTAAGACAGGAATCACTAAGTTTTCGAAATTAGGCATATCGACCGGAAATAAATAACCGGAGAGCGAATCCTGAATGTCCATCACCACGTTTGGGAAAACCCCGACCGATACAAAACCGTTGAGTATCATATCGACGATCAGAAATCCAAACGATAATACGAAAACACCGACTGACCGCCAAAGAATCGGTAGTGGATCCATCGCCCATGAATATTGAACGCCGAAAAGCGCGAGCATCAGAAAAATCACTAACAGAAATGTCTTAATTGGGCGAACTTTCCGGAAGTCGCCGATTTTTTTGGGCGAAATAAGACGATCCGTCGCGTCAATCACGGTTCCGAGCGGACAAATCCAGCCGCAAAACGCTCTTCCGAATATCATCGGAAAGAGAATAAAAACGAGCGAAAGCAAAAAGACCGGTGCGAAAAACCGACCGGCAATTTGTACCGCCAGTGCCACCAGCGGATCGAACCAGAGAAACAGTTCCGGCGGCAACCATGGTTCGAAGGGGTACGTCGCCTGCAAAACTGTCAGAAAAAACAGTAAAAAGAAGAAAATCTGCGATGTTTTCCGCCAGGTTTTCGACGTAATTTTTTTCATGATTTGAAAACGAACTGCGTGGGTTTAAACTTATCGGTATCCATCTCGCCCATTCCGGCTTCATGCGCTATCCGGAGATATTCGATCTTATTCGGATCGAGGCCGAAAATTTTCGCGCTCCAAGCATCGACCAGAACGCGGTCGGTTCCGGCGATGATCGTATCCATTTTAATGACGTCTTCCAGATTTCCGCCCTGCGGACCGTTTTCTTTTAAGATGCGAATCGCATCGACAATGGTCAATTGCGGAACGATGACGCGGTTCAGATCGACGATCTTCTGCGAAAATGATAAGTGCAGTCTGCCGCGATTTCCGCCGGCGAGTCCCATCATATTTTTAAAACCGATCGTCACTTTGGACATTCCGTGATGTTTGAGGATCGGCATATTGATGATCTTGTTCGCCTCAAAAACCGCGTTGTGGATCGGCCAACTCTTTAAAGCCGTTCCGTTCGGAATTGGCGTATCGGAAAAATGATTGTCCCGGACGAACCGCACGTCCGCGCCTGCCTTTTGAGCCGTTTCCTCCAGAGTTGAATTCTTATAGCACCGGCGCGCCTCATTGCAGGTATTGTCCAGAACGATGACGTTCTTTGCACCCGCCTGATAGCAAAGCCGGATGACTTCGCTCATCAGTTCCGGATTCGACGTCGCGGCATATTCCGGCGCCCTGTCCCAGCTGATATTCGGTTTCAGAAGAACGATGTCGTTCTTTGAGATGAACTGTGAAATTCCGCCCAGCATGTCGAGCGCTTTCCGGACCATTTCCGCAGGCTTCCCGTTTTTAATTAAAACCACCGACGGGAAAGTGGTTGATTTGCCGAAGAGATGCGCCGAACCGAGCACGGCGCTGCCCGCAAGCAGGATGCTCGTTTTGATAAATTTTCGTCTTTCCATAGTCACTCCTTTCACCAGAAATTAATTGGTATTGAAATCGAATTCAAGTGATTATATTTTAGAGAAAGGATAATAAGAAATTTCTCAGAAATTCGAACTTCGCAGACTATTTTTCAAAAGCGCGGCACAACCCTGGAGATAAATCCCCATGCCCATCTTTGATCATTTCGATTTCTTCGCCCCTCTCTACGAAAACTTCATTCCGCCCAAAGACCCGCAAAAAATTTGGGCGCTGGCAGATCTACCTGTCTCCGGCGCATTGCTGGATGCGGGTGGCGGCACGGGCCGGGTGGCGCAATTTATGAAAGACAAAGCCAGCCCCATTGTTGTCGCAGATCTATCTTACAAAATGCTGTCTGAATCTCGCCAAAAAGAAGGATTGCGCCCGATTTGTACACACGCAGAAAGACTTCCGTTTCCTGATGAAACCTTCGCACGCATCATCATGGTGGACACTCTCCATCACGTCTGTAATCAGAACAAAACGGCAAGTGAACTCTGGCGGGTGTTGCAATCAGGCGGTCGTCTCGTTATTGAAGAACCTGATGTCCGAACTTTCGTCGTAAAATTAATTGCCCTGGTTGAGAAACTTGCCTTGATGCGCAGTCATTTCCTTTCTCCTCCGCGCATCGCTGAACTCTTTTGTCATCCCAAAGCCAAAGTTCATATCGAGGCTGGAAAATATAACGCATGGGTGATCGTGGAAAAGAAAAAATGAAAAATCGCTCGAAAATGCAGACACCGTTAATCGTTTGCTTAAAGTGCGGAAACGAAATCGAGTCTGTCACTTCGGCATGTCCTTACTGCGGCAATGACATCTCTCTTCCTTTAAAAAAAGAAAACAAAAAACCGTACGAGATCGTCAATCTGGAACATGATCTGCCGACGGTTTCACAGGCATTGTTACAATTGGAAAATGCGATTCACGACGGCAAAAGATGCCGGACCGTCGTTCTGAAACTGATCCACGGCTACGGTTCGCACGGCGTTGGCGGTGACATCCGATATGCGGTTTTGCAAAGTCTCGTCGGATTTAAAAAGTGCGATGTCATCGCGGATTTCATTCCCGGCGACAAAGTCATCGAACAGTTTGAAAAATTGTGCACGGTAAAGAAAAAATGTCCCGAGATCAAAAACGATCCCGACACTGCGCACCCAAATGCCGGAGTGACTTTTGTGATCCTCAGGCAAAACTGAAATATTTAACAAAGGAATTCACCGATGAACAAATCGTTTTTCATTCAAAAATCACCCACCGTGATCCCGACGACTGATGGCAAATTTATTGAAGAGCATTTTGGGTTGGCAAGCGACGGAGATAACCGGATCAGCATCGCGCTGATGGTCGCTCCACCGCATTGGAGCGAACCGCCGCAGACTCCGGAGTTCGACGAATTCACGCTACTCCAAAAAGGTAAAAAACAGATTGAAATCGATGGCGAAACGGTCGTCTTACAAGCCGGTGAATCGATCGTCGTCCGAAAAGGCGCGTGCGTCCGGTATTCCAATCCGTTCGACAGACCGGCGGAATATATTTCGGTCTGTCTGCCGGCGTTTTCGCTGAAAACCGTCCATCGGAAAACAGGCGAATAATTTCCACGTTTGTCATTTGGAATTCTTCGCTCCGTTCATTAAAATTGTCTATAAATAAAGGAGAATCAAACCATGAAGAAAATTTACCGATCCAAAACCGATGAAAAACTCGCCGGAATTTGCGGCGGACTGGGCGAAATGCTGTCCATCGATTCAACGATCATTCGTCTGGGCGTCGTGTTTGCGACGATCATTACCGGCTTTTTCCCGATGATCGTCACTTACATTATTGGCTGGATCATCATTCCCGAAGGGCCGCTCGAGTAGGCGGAAATTCTTCACTTCATGCTAGGCACATGGATTAACGTAGCAGCCATTTTGGTCGGAAGTTGCATCGGACTTATTCTGCATTCGAAACTTCCGCAGAAAATCGTGACAATCGTCTTTCAGGCAATAGGATTGTTCACGCTCGGTATCGGCTTCATCATGGCGTCTAAAACATCCTCTTTCCTCATCGTCGTATTTAGTCTGGTTATCGGCGCGATCCTCGGCGAATTGTTGAATCTGGAATCCGGGATCGACAATCTGAGCGAGCGGCTCCGGAAAAAAATCGGCTCGCCGAACGACCGGTTTTCCGAAGGACTCGTCACCGCTTTTCTCCTGTTCTGTACCGGATCGATGACGATTCTCGGCGCGTTTGAAGAAGGACTCGGCGGAAAACCCAATCTGCTTCTGGCGAAATCGCTGATGGACGGCTGCAGTTCCATTGCACTCTCTTCAGCGCTGGGAACCGGCGTGCTTTTTTCGGTTATTCCATTACTGATTTATCAAGGCGGACTTACATTGTTCGCCGTTGCGCTCGGCTCGGTTTTCAGTCAGCCGATCATCAACGAACTAACAGCGGTTGGCGGGATTTTACTGATCGGACTTGGTATCAATATCCTTGAAATCAAGCGCCTGCGCATCGTAAATATGTTGCCGGCGCTGGCGATTGTGGTTGTTCTGGCTTACTTCTTCCTCTAAGTTTCTTCGTATTCGTCAAACCAGATAAACTTTTCCGGAGCGAGCCGTTCCGGCCGGACCGGTTCCATCGCCTTCTGCTTTTCTGATAACGAGGTGTCAAGGATTTCGCTTTTCCTGCCGATGATGACTAAAGCGATCAGCGACATCTCTGCCGGAAGCCGCAACACCGACTTTGCCGCCTGATAATCAAATCCGGCGATCGGATGAGCGACCAATCCCATTTCCGTCGCTTTCAATAATAAAAATGTCGTCGCCACGCCGGTATCGAACTGGAAAAACTCGCGTTCTTTGATAACACAGTCGAATCCCTTTTTACTGAAAATCGCGGCAATCGCGGAAGCCTTTTTCGCCCATTCATTGCCCGGCGATAAAGTCGTAAAAAGTTCCTGAAGTTTCTTCGGATCAATGACGAAAATAAACCGCCACGGCTGATTATTGAAACACGATGGCGACAATCGCACCGCGGACGCCATTTCAAGAACCATTTCAGGAGTGATATTTACCGGCGCGAGCGATCTCAGCGATCGGCGTTGCTGAATTAGGTCGGAAAACTCCATCTCAATACTTCCTTTGTTAATTTCCTTTTGAAATATACTGAAACTTTGACTTAAAAACACAGGCGCCTTCGGTTTTACCGGACAAATCAAATCATGGTTTTTCTAAGAAATTCAGATAACTTTGCCAAGAAGGACAAATTGATGAAATATTGTAACATGAAAGACAAACCAAGTTCACCAAGAAAAACGAAAATTCTCTTGATCGGACTGTCGATCCTTCTCTCTGTTTCGTCACTCACTTCCTCAACTCCCGAAAAACAGGAAGAACTGGTTCGGAAGGCGTTACAGGAAATGTATAATATGAACTACGCGGCGGCGAACCAGCTTTTCCGGAAGGTAGGCCAAAACGAGCCGTTTCATCCGATGGCACCGCTCGGAACGATCGCGACTCAGTGGCTCGCGGAACAGGAATCGATGGGATTTTCCGCCGGGAACCGGCAACTGCTGAAAAATATCGACACGGCCGAAAGCGCCTACAAATCGCAGATGGAACTTCATCCTGAAAATACGCAACTTTCATTCTATTATGGCGCGACGCTGGGACTTCGTGCACGGATTCTGTTAGCGGAAAAAGATTGGGGCGGTGTGTTGATCAGCGGCTACGGCGCGATTCGCCATGTCAAAAAAGCGGAAAAACTCAATCCCGAACTCTGGGATATTCAACTCCCGTTCGGCATTTTCAATTATTATGTCGGCATTTCGGCCAGTTACATGAAGATCGCATCGTGGATATTCAATGAATCCGGATCCAAAGAGGACGGGCTGAAGCAGATGACGATAGCCGCTGAGAAATCCCGCTATGCCAAATACGAAGCCCGCGGACTTCTGTCGTTTGTCTATCTTTATATGGAAAACGATCCGGCAGCGGGATTGAAATACGCGCAGATTTTATTGAATGAGTTTCCAAGCAATCCGTATTATCATTTCCTTTGCGCGGAAGCATATTTAAATCTTCACCAATACACACCCGCCGAAAAACATATCCGGGAAATCCGCAAACTGCTCCCCGAACTCAAGGGCAAAACAAAAAGCGAGTATGAATTGAAACTTCATTTAATGGATGGAACTTTGGCATTCTATCGCGGCGACCTGAAAACCGCTGAAATGAAGTTGAAAAGCGTGATCGACAATTATTATCTGGAAATGGACACACATCTCGGTTTTGCGATGTTACGGCTCGGGCAAATCTACGATCTGCAAGGACGACGGAATGCCGCGATCGATTTATATCGAAAAACCGCCGATCTGGATAACCGCACGACCTCCTGCAAAGAGGCAAAAACATACCTCTCCCGTCCGTATTCCCGGTAAACATTTATCCCAAATCAACACAATTAACCCAATCAACCTAATCAGCCTAATCGACCCAATCAACCAATTTTATCTGACATTTCCCTTAAATACTTCCAATTCGTCCCGGTTGAAATCAGGGAAAAATGCGTCTTCGCTGGATAAAGAATCGGGATTTTGCGTAAAAGCCATCGTCAAACCGGCCAACTCTAATTCATCCAGCGCTTTTTGATATTCCACCCGGCAAATCCTTCTGCCGACGATCGAATGTCCGACTGCGTGAAAACACGGATGATATTGCGCCATAATGCTCACCGGAATCGACGGATCGATGTCGGCGATTGTGCGGAATACTTTCGCACTTCCGGCTGTACCGTCGGGTAAAACCAGATGCCGCACCAACAATCCACGAACGGCAATGCCATGCTCGTCGAGTTCCAATGCTCCGACCTGACGAAACATTTCCCGGACAGCACGGACATTTTCCGAAACGTAATTCGGCATTCCGGAAAATTCTTCCGCCCAGACATCTTCGCTGTACTTCATATCGGGCAGATAAATATCGACGATTCCATCAAGCAGGCGAACGATCTCTGCGCGGTCGTAGCCGTTTGTGTTATAGACGATTGGTAGAGAAAAGCCTCGTTCCATTGCGATCGCCAAAGCCTCGACCAAGAAAACCAAATGCGGCGTCGGCGTTACCCAATTGATATTTACACAGCCTATTTTCTGAAGCCTCAGAAATTCTTCGGCTAAGTACTCGACGGAAACCGGTTCACCGCTTCCCTGCTGACTAATCTGATAATTCTGACAAAAGATGCAACGAGCATTGCAACCGGTGAGAAAAATCGTTCCGGAACCGGATTTACCGGTGATCGGTGGCTCTTCACCGAAATGCGCCATCGCGCCGGAAACGATTGCCATGTCATTCATTCCGCAAAAACCACTTTTCCCATGAAAACGTTTTGCATGGCAAAGACGCGGACAAATTTCGCATGGATCGGTCAGGCGCTTGAGTTCCCGAGCGATTTCTTTAACTTTTTCAATCGATGCGGTTGGCATTCGGCTCCTGATCGTTAAGTTCAGTAACAGTTCAAATGGCTCACTCCGGCCTAAACGCGGCATAAGATAGTGATTATTTCCCAGAAACGGATGTTCGGAAAAACCGAATCGGTTATTGAGAAACCGGATAAACATCCGGGATTTCGCGCGTCAGCGTTTCTTTCTTAAAAATTTGGAAACCGACGCTTTTATATAATTTCAAAGCGGCCGGGCTGTCGAGCGAGCAGGTGTTCAGCCAGACACGTCTCGCCTGAAGTTCCCTGCTTCGCCGGATTCCCGAATTCAGCATCGCTTTCCCGAGTCCTTTCCCTGAAAATTGTGGCAGAACTCCGAGATATGAAATCTGGACGGTCTGTTCCTCCTGGATTTCCAGTTCCATGTATCCGGCTGGTGTTTCGTTGAGATAAGCGATCCATGTTTCCAGTTCCGGGCGATTCAAATAATCGAACCAATTTTCCTTCGTCCACGGCAGGCGGTCGATCCAGTTCCAGTTTTTACCGATGGTCGTATAGAAAAACCGATTGAGTTCCGGACAGGGAATCAGCGCTCGCCGGAAGTCGAATCCGGGAAAATCTACAGTCGATGGCTGAGCGGAAATGTCGTTCAGTTCAAGATAGAAAACGGTTACGGTTCGTTGCATGATGTTCTATATCAGTCAATAAGAATGAAATCTTACACGATTCAAAGCGATTCGAGCATCGAGCGCGTGATCAATTCGCCGCTATGAACGATGCGCGAATTACTGCAGTTGACTCGCGTGCAAATACCGACACAATCGCGGAAATCGCGCTCTTTCGTCAGAAAAAAGGCGACAAGGTTTCCGCCGCAACTGCATGGCGAAATGATCGGCATTTCCACGCCGCATTCAGGACACATGAGCGTCAGCAGTTTCTGGTCGATCAGGTCGATGTCCAGCGTAAAACGCGAATGTTCGCCATAAAACGGGCTGAGTGCGATCAAACCGATCTTGTCGTCCTGCCGGGTTTTAATGAGCAATCCCGGATAGCCGTTGAAGATGACGCGGTCGCTCATCAGATTATGTCCATTCGGGCAGAATAATTGATCGACGATGAGCACCTTCTTTTTATCGGCGATTTCGTTCTTCAACGGATTGGGGATGATCATCATTCCCTTATTGTCGAATCTTTCCATATTTCCGCTCCTTCTTATTCTTCAATAAGGTAACGATTACCGCTTTTCAAATCAATCGTAAAATCTGCCTTTCTCTTAACATTTCATTTGAAATCCTGACATGGTAATTGTAATATCAATCCGGATTTTTTTAAAACAGGAAATGTGAAATGTTTTTCGGATTGAAATTTATATCGGCACACTTTGAATAGGAGGGTTTCATGAAAGGGCTTTTTACTCCGGAATTAATCTGGTTTCTAATCGGTCTCGCCATGTTGTTACTGGAATTTGTCATACCGGGCATTTTCGTGATGTTCTTTGGATTGGGCGCGTGGATTGTCGCTTTTCTTTGCCTGATCTTCGATTTTTCGCTCAATCTGCAATTAGTCGTTTTTATCCTATCGTCTGTCATGCTGATATTCCTGCTGAGGAAAAAACTTTCGAAAATTTTCATCGGAAAAACTTCATCGCCGAACGTCCAGGGCGACATCGAGGAATTCCTCGGCCAAAAAGCGACCGTCGTCCATGAAATTCGCCCGAACATATCGGGAAAAGTCGTGTTTCATGGAACGGAATGGGAAGCCGACGCCGATGTTGAAATTGCAACCGGAGTCGTTGTCACCATTACCGGAAGAGATAGCATCATTCTAAAAGTCAAACCTATTGAAGGAGAAAAATCATGAGCGGTTTTACCATTATTCTGATTGGCATTATCTTTTTTATTCTGGTTCTGTTCTTCAAGTCGATTGTCATCGTTCCGCAAAAATCTGCCTACATCATCGAACGGCTCGGAAAATACAGCACGACGATTGAAGCCGGTTTTCACGTTCTGGTTCCTTTTATCGATAAAATCGCCTACAGGCATACGCTGAAGGAACAGGCAATTGACGTTCCATCGCAAACATGCATCACGAAAGACAACATTTCCGTCGAAGTTGACGGCATTCTGTACATGCAATGCGTCGATCCGAAAAAAGCGTCCTATGGAATCAACAATTATCAGTTCGCGTCGATCCAGTTGGCACAGACGACCATGCGAAGCGTCATCGGTAAACTCGATCTCGACAAAACTTTCGAGGAACGCGAGACGATCAATAGCGCCATCGTCGATGCCGTGGATCGGGCGTCGGAGCCATGGGGCGTTAAGGTCACACGCTACGAAGTGAAAAACATCATTCCACCGCAGAGCATCAAAGACGCGATGGAAAAACAGATGCGCGCCGAACGTGAAAAACGCGCCGTGATCGCGGAATCCGAAGGCGACAAACAGGCAAAGATCAACCGCGCGGAAGGCGATAAACAGGAAGCTATCGCCCGTTCCGAAGGTGAAAAACAAAAACGCATCAACGAAGCAGAAGGACGCGCTTTTGAAATTCAGAAAGTCGCTATCGCTACGGCTGGCGGAATCCGCGAAATCGCTTTAGCAATTAATGAAAAAGGCGGGCTAAATGCCGTCAATCTGCGAATCGCCGAACAATATCTCAACGAATTCGGCAAGTTAGCCAAGACGAACAACTCGATGATCATCCCGTCCGATCTCGCTGACATCGCTGGAATCGTAAAAGCCGCGACATCGGTCATGAAAGAAACGAAGGTATAAAATCTGTTATAAAAGGAATTATCCGAATGAATGAATTATTTCCAGAATTGACCTGTCAGACCAGTGAGTGTATTTCCTTCGATGGAACACGGCTTTTCACTCGCTCCTATAAATCTTCCAAATCGGCTAAAGCGGTCGTTCTGGTCGTCCACGGACTCGCAGAACATTCCGGCAGGTACGAGCATGTGGCGGATTTTCTGACAAACGCCGGATTCGCGTTTGAAACATTCGATCTGCGCGGACATGGAAAATCCGGTGGCGCCCGCATTTTTATCAACTCATTCGACGATTATCTGCGCGATCTGGATTTGATCATGTCGGAAGTGAAGCGCCATCATCCGGATTTACCGGTTTTCCTTCTCGGACACAGCATGGGGGGAGCGATTTCCACGCTCTTTACAATCACGCGAAAACCGAAAATCGCCGGTCTCATTCTCAGCGCGGCGACAATGAAGATCAGCGACTCGATCTCGCCATTTCTTGTAAAAATAGCGCCAATCATAGGCAAACTGTTCCCAAAACTGCCGACGATCGTATTAGATAAAAACGCGATTTCGCGCGATCCGGAAGTCGTTCGAAATTATGATAACGACCCACTCAATTATCGCGGTGGAATTCCAGCACGCACAGGCGCCGAATTGAATCTCGCCATCGGGCGCATTCAACTGCAGATGGAAACGCTCGAACTACCGCTCCTCATTTTACAGGGAACGGTCGATCGTCTTTCCGATATTCGCGGCAATCAGATGTTATACAATCTGGCAAAGTCCAACGATAAAACGTTTAACCGTTACGACAGTTTTTATCATGAAATTTTGAACGATCCGGAAAAAATCCGCGTATTGACCGACATTCGCGATTGGATCGAAAAACGTTGCGGAGTCGCCGCATGATTCAGAAAATCGAAATTCAGCCGCCGTTCATCAAATTGGATTCACTTCTGAAACTCGCTTCCGTTTCATCAACGGGCGGTCAATTGAAGCAGTTCATTACGCACGGAGGCGTACTGGTGAACGGCGGCATTGTTATTCAACGCGGCAAGAAGATATTCCCCGGCGATGTTGTCCGGGTTCTGGTAAAACCGCCGATTGAACTTCAGGTAGTTTTATCGTCTCAATCCGAGGACAAATAGCGTTTTCCCAATCAGAAAGGCACCGATCATGTACATTTTATCCATCGATCAGGGAACGACCGGAACCAAGGCGTCGTTGATCGATCATAATTGCCAGATCGTCGATAAATCGTACCGGGAATTCCAGCAAATCTATCCGAAACCCGGCTGGGTCGAACACGATCCGCTCGAAATCTGGCAAACCGTCGTTAATACCGTCAGCGACATCACGGCACGGCATCGCGGTGAAATTCTCGCGCTCGGCATTACCAATCAGCGTGAAACGACCGTCATCTGGAATCGAAAAACCGGTCTGCCCGTCTATAATGCCATCGTCTGGCAATGTCGCCGGACGACGGACATTTGCCAGAGTCTAAAACCGTTCGAACCGTTTTTCCGCGAGAAGACCGGTCTGCCGATCGACGCCTATTTCAGCGGCACGAAAATTAAATGGATTCTCGAAAACGTGCCGGACAATCCACAGGATTTACTATTCGGAACGATCGACTCATGGCTGATCTGGAAACTGACAAACGGCAAAGTCCACGCGACCGATTTTACGAACGCCTCGCGAACCCTGATCTATAATATCCGAAAAAAATGCTGGGATGAGGAACTCTGCCACCTGCTGTCTATTCCCATGAATATCCTGCCGACCGTGAAAGGCACAATCGACGATTTCGGCGTTGTTGAAACGATTCCCGCTATCGAAGGTGTTCCGATTTCCGGTGTTGCGGGCGATCAGCAAGCCGCGCTCTTCGGTCAGATCTGTGTTAAAAAC
>Ga0247841_10000298_pt1 | contig 134082 bp, 121 predicted proteins | sample LaCruzMarch2015__2_FD_192410 | JGI IMG/M metagenome (GOLD analysis project Ga0247841, IMG submission 192410) | Freshwater microbial communities from meromictic Lake La Cruz, Castile-La Mancha, Spain - LaCruzMarch2015_18m | ecosystem: Environmental > Aquatic > Freshwater > Lake | place: Spain...
CGCTTAGTCAGAGCATTGGTATGGAACTGGCGTCAGATGGCCAGACCGGTAAAAGGCTCGGTCAGTTCAGCGCGGTCGGCAACGTGTCGGCAATTATTGGCTTTCTGGCCATTTTCATCGGCTTCAAATATCTAAATCTTAATTTCCAGGTTTCTTACGCGGTGGCATTTCTGGCTTTTCTAGCAGTGGCGATCTTAGTATTTATGATGCAAAAGGATCAGCCTTACGCGGCGAAAACGAAATTCAAGCTGCGTAAGGAGTACAAGCTTTATTATTGGCTCAATATCCTTTATGGAACGCGCAAACAGATATTTTTGACCTTTGCCCCCTGGGTGCTGGTGACAGTATTCCGGCAGAAAACGCAGGTACTCGCGATCCTTCTGGCTATCGGCGGAGTTATTGGCATATTTTTCAAACCCATGCTGGGAAAGGCAATCGATAAGTTGGGGGAAAGATTTATTTTGACTGCCGAGGCGGTAATTCTCGTTTTCGTCTGCATTGGTTATGGCTTTGCCAGAGAGGTATTTGCCGAAACGGCAGCGATGTTTATTGCTTTTGTCTGTTATATTATCGATCAGATGCTGATGTCGGTGAGCATGGCGCGAGCAACCTATCTGCAAAAGATTGCTATTGTTCCGGAAGATGTCGCCCAGACACTGACGATGGGAGTAACTATTGATCACATTTTTTCCATCAGCGTTGCGATATTTGGCGGTTTTGTCTGGATTAAATGGGGTTATCAGTATGTATTTCTGATGGGCGCGATTATCGCAGTGATCAATTTCTTTTCGGCGCTGAGAGTTAAAACCAGATAAAACAAAATTTATAAACTATGCCAATTCCGTTGGGCGACCGTATCGCAATCCTCATTTGTCATTGCGAGGAGCGCCTCGCGCTCCGTGGCAATCTAAGTTTAAAAGCGTCAGTTGAAGGGGCATCCACTCGCTCAGAATGCCCTCAACTGTGGCTCTACGGCTCATTACGCGACAGCCGAAAATTGTGAAACTTCAATTGCGTGAGCGAAGCTCAACGGAATTGTTTAGTTGAACAATCCCGCAACGCGGAGGATATGAAACCAAGAATTCATTGGTTTCATATCCGTGGCTCACCCTGCGGGTTCAAACAATTCGGCTGTCTATCGCTCCATAACACCTTGAGCCACAACGTTTCGGGCATATTCGCTCAATGTATGCCCCATCAACTATCAATTTTTTACATTATGTTTCATTAAATAATTGCAATTTTGTGGACATTCGTTTATCGTTATCCCGCCTTTCTAAAAATCAAATCATTTGTCCAGTTGGAGGTTTTAGTGAAAGCTATCCTTGCCGTCTTTTTGACTATCTTGATGCTTCTTCCTTTTTCTGCAATGGGAGAAATTCTAACAATTAAGCAGACAGTAAGGCAAACATTCGGAGGCGGTCAATCCGCAGATGATGCCAGAATTTACGGTATAGCCAAAGCTAAAAGAGAAGCTCTGGAAAAGGCGGGAACATATATTGAAAGCCTCACTGTAGTTAAAAATTCAATGGTGGAAAAGGATGAAATTCTTGCTTTAACAGCCGGTGTTCTCAGGGCGGAGGTTATTTCCCAAAAGAATTACGTTTCAGATGATGCCTTCGGTATTGAAATTGTTGTCAATGTAGTTGTGGATACCTCTATCCTGGAAGAAAGAGTAAAAAAGCTTTTGCAAAATAGAACCCACCTGACACAGCTTAAAGATACCCAAAAAAGAGAAAAGGAACTTCTCCAGAAGGTTGCGAAGCTCGAAGACGAAAACAGGAAGCTGATGGCAGAGAAGCAAAACACCGAGAAGCTGAAAAAGGAATTTCGAAAAACCTCTCAGGGGCTAACTGCTTTGGAGTGGGTGGATAAGGCTATTGCCTTATGGGACGGGAGGAAAGTTACCGATCCGAAAAAAGCGATCGAATACCTCACTCAAGCGCTCCACATTGATTCAAGTGAATTAACGGCATATAACAACCGAGGGGTTGTATATGCCGAACTAAATCAGTTTGAACGCGCTATAGCAGACTATAACCAAGTGATACGCCTTGATCCGAATTTCGCATGGGCATATAACAACCGCGGTCTTGCACATGCCGAGTTAAAGCAGTTTGACATCGCTATAGCAGACTACGATCGCGCGATACGCCTTGATCCGAATTTCGCATGGGCATACTACAACCGAGGTCTTGCATACGATGAGCTAAATCAGCTTAACCATTCAATATTAGATTATAATCAGGCGATCCGTCTTGATCCAAATGATGCAGCTACATACAACAACCGTGGGCTGGTATATAATAAGTTAAATCAGTCGAATCTAGCCATAGCAGACTACAATAAGGCTATCTTACTTGATCCGAATTTCGCATGGGCATATAGCAACCGTGGGGCTGCTTATGACAAGCTCAAGCAGTTTTCCCGTGCTATAGAAGACTATGATCAGGCTATCCACCTTGATCCAAATAATTATAAGATATACGTTAATCGAGGGATTGTATATGGCAAACAGAATCAATTAAATAGAGCCATAGCAGACTTTGACCAAGCTATCCGTCTTGAACCGAATGATGCCGCTGCATACAACAACAGGGGGACTGCTTATTTATTGCAGGGCAACAACAATCTTGGCTGTCGTGATGCGCAAAAAGCGTGTGCATTGGGAGAATGCAAAGCGTTAGAAGCGTCTAAAAGCAATAGAAGCTGCCGTTGATTCAGATTCGTTGTACTTGCGTATATATGTTTCATTTGCGAAAACATGGGGATACTTTCCGTATTTACTACAATGAACCCAAGACTGACGATCAAAAAACTTATAGGGCACTCAAATAATTTACTTACATTTTATTTGGGAACTGTAAGAAAGTACGCAATGCTTGATCCAATGATATTTTCGGAGGATGTATGTACTTCCAACGGGAGTGATGTGGCGGCAGAAGGGTTTAAAATTTTAAGATCTACACTCTACTATGGCGTGGTACAAGATATTGCAAACATCGTATTTGATAACGGGAAATCTAATCCTAGTATTATCAATATTCATTCCATGCTGGAAAGCGGTAAAGTTGTTGAGCACCTAAGGAAAAATTACGTAACTGAATATGTGGATGAAGAAGATCTTATTGAAGTCTACAAAGAGCGAGCTGAGGCTAGGGGTAAGGAATTCGATGGTCACATGAAGGAACTGTCTGAGTTGATTGAATCACTGAAATCTAACACCGAAGTTCGTTCTACAAAAGCCATAAGAGATAAATTTACGGCACATATAGATCTTCAATATATCAACGGTACCTATGAATATCCGGATATTTCCAAATATGGTTTACAATGGGGATCTCTTCGAAAAATACTTTCAGACATAAAACCTGTTATTGAGCGGATTGGTTTTGTAGTACGTGATGCTGGCTTCGATTGGGAATCATTTGAGCAGCAGAACCTGAGGATATCTAAAGGTTATTGGGGGAGATAGGTTTTTTCCTGGGGAAACATATTTCAGCAGCCGCTAAAGGTGGAAGGGCGAACCTTTCACCTTGATAGTATAGGTGAGTATAGGGGACGGTTCTATTTAATTAACAATTGCCGATCATCCTCGTCAATCCTAGCTTTCCGGCGATTGATAATACTAAAATAAATTGAGTCAGGTCTTAAATGTTAAATGACAGTTTCCCCTTTTCTATTGGCACCTATTTCCTCACAATAAATATTACCGACGGAAGAGCATTTTTTGATAGTTTTCTGATTGCCCTTTTAGGGAATCTCTGCTATTTTGCGTCTGAAAAAAGTATTCATGAGCAAACATGAAAAACCAGTCAAGCGACTTAATTTACAACCCATTGACTTAACATGGGATAAAGTGACGACTCTTGCTAGATAATTAGAGTGGTTTAGCTCTAAAATAATAAAAGAAAAATAAGGAGGATTGTATGGCAAGTTTGTGGATTGACGAAAGGGAAATAAAATTCCAACTGCATGAGGTTTTCAATATCGGGGAAACGATATTGGGCAAAGGACGTTATGTAGATCATGATGTGGATATGTGCAACATGGTGCTGGATCAGGCGCAGAAATTCGCCGAGGCCGAGATAGCTCCTACTTATCCGGATGAGGTTCATCGTAAACCGGTTGAAGCGGTGTTCAAGGACGGCAAAGTTTTTGCGCCGGAAGCCTATCACCGTCTTTGGAAAATGTATTGTGAAGGTGGCTGGATGACCACAGCCGATTCGCCCGAAGTTGGCGGTCAGTCCTTCCCGTTTATTATCGGGGGGGCGGTTGCCAATATGTTTCTGGCGACCAATCAGGCCTTTGTCATGTACACCGGTCTGAGCCACGGTGCGGCACGATTGATGGAAGACCATTTTCAGCATCCTCTGCGCGACATTATCATCGAAAAGATGTTCACCGGCGCATGGGCCGGCACGATGTGCCTGACCGAGCCGGGCTCCGGATCAGACCTGGGCATACTGAAAACCACGGCCAAGAAGAATGCAGACGGTACATACTCCATCACCGGCACCAAATGCTTCATTTCGGCCGGCGACCATGACCTGACGGAGAATATCATCCACCCGGTTCTGGCCCGCATCGAAGGCGATCCGGAAGGAACGAAGGGAATTTCTATCTTTATGGTTCCCAAAATTCGCTTCAATGAGAAGGGCGAGCTGGGAGAACCCAACGACGTGCAGTGCGGCAATATTGAAAGCAAAATGGGCATTCATGGCAACTCCACCTGCACGCTGAACTTCGGTACGGACGGCAAGTGCATCGGCTACCTCATGGGCGAGGAGCGCGCCGGCATGAAAATCATGTTCCAGATGATGAACGAAGAGCGCCAGGGCGTGGGCATGATGGGTGTATCGCTGGCCATGTCGTCCTATCTGCATGCGCTCGACTATGCCAAACAGCGCATCCAGGGCTCGAACATCATTGCCGTGGCCATGAAGGATCCCAATGCCAAGGCGGTGCCGATTATTCAGCATCCGGACGTGCGCCGCATGCTGATAAAACAGAAGAGCATCACCGAAGGCATCCGCGCTCTGGCTCTGCTTTGCTATTATGCCATGGATCGTGAATTCAACGCCGGTCTCGAGCAGAACGAACAGGAGAAAGAATACTGGCATGGCATGATCGAATTGCTCACCCCGATGGTTAAGTCCTACGGCACCGAGAAAGGCATGGAAGTATGTTCGGACGCCGTCCAGACTTACGGCGGTTACGGCTACTGCCGTGAATATCCGGTCGAGCAGATGATGCGTGATCAGAAGATCAACCTGATTTACGAAGGCACCAACGGCATTCAGGCGATGGATCTTTTGGGACGCAAACTCGGCATGAAAAAGGGTTTGTATTTCATGAACCTTTTGGGCCTGACCCAGGCGGCAGTTGCCGAAGCCAAGGCTAATGACGGTTTAAAAGCCGAGGCGGAAATCGTTGAAGGCGCGCTCAATGCCTGTGCGGGAGCCGCTATGGATTTTGCCAAGATGATGAAGACTGCGCCCTTTGTTCCGCTGATTGGCGCTTGCGATTTCCTCAATTGCCTATCTGACGCTGTGGTGGGCTGGCTGCACATCTGGATGGCCAATGCCGCAACCAAGGGTCTGGCCAATGCGACAAACGATAGGGATAAAGCCTTCTATAACGGTAAAATCCAGGGCGCCAAATTCTTTATCAACCGCACTACCGGCCTCATACCGGCGAAGTTGGATAACCTCAAAAAGGACGAACAGAGCGCTATGAACATCAGCGAAGAGGGATTCGCCGTTTAAGGGAATTTCAAATCAACATAAACAAAAAGGGGGACCGCATAGGTTCCCCTTTTTTACTGGATCCCCGTGTCTCGCTGCGTTTGCATAACCTGAAGATCAGACTCAAGGATGACAAACAATAATTACATAAAACTTTCTGGATCAATATCAACCGTAATCTTCACTGTACTGTCAGTATGTTTCTCTAAAAGTTCCCGCGCGATTTGATGCAAGGCATTTACATCTTTCCCTTTGATCAGCATTTGGTAGCGGAAGCGCCCGCGAATTTTCGCCAGTGGTGATTCTGCCGGGCCGATTATTTCCGAGTCTCCACCAAAACACGCCGCTAGTTTCTTCGCCTGCTTGCCGATGAGGTTTGCCCTCTCCATCAGAGCTTCTTTTTTGATCGAAGATAAACGCACATTGATGATCCGTCCAAACGGCGGGTATTGCAGCGCTTTGCGGTACTCGATTTCTTCTGCGTAAAATGATTTGTAGTCGTGACTTTGCGCGTGTTTAAGGGCATAGTGTTCCGGATTAAAAGTTTGAATAATGACTCTGCCCGGGGCATCCCCGCGTCCGCCGCGCCCGGCCACCTGCGTCAGCATTTGAAAAGTCCGCTCTGATGCCCGGAAATCAGGAATGTTGAGAGATGTGTCTGCTGAAATGACACCAACCAGAGTAATAAACGGGAAATCGTGCCCCTTGGTAATCATTTGCGTGCCAATTAAAATATCAATTTCCTTTTTCTCCAGCGCGGCAAGAATCTTTTCCTGCGCTCCTTTGCGGGCAGTTGTGTCGGAATCCATTCTTTGCAGCCGGGCGGAGGGGAATAGCACTTCAATTTCCTTTTCCAGCTTTTGTGTGCCTACACCATAAGTCAACACGCGGCTGCCTTTGCAGGAAGGACACAGAGGCAAAGCTTTCTGGCTGTAATCGCAATAGTGGCATTTGATGAGATTTTCGGCCAGATGATTTTTCAAGGATACGGCGCAATTGGGGCAGCGGAAATTATGGCCGCAATCTGCACAAACAAGAAAAGTATCAAAACCACGTTTATTGAGAAATAGCAGAACCTGTTCTTTTCTGCTTAAGGTTTCGCCGATTGCAGAAATCAGCGCGTCAGAAAGAATCGGCGCTTTACCTAGTTTTTCTTTTTGCGCCTTCATGTCAATGATTTCTACTTTGGGCAGCGGTTTGCTATTAACTCGCTCTCTTAATTCCAGATAGCGGTACTTTTTTGTCTTCGCGTTAAAAAATGAACGCAGGCCCGGTGTAGCGGAACCCAGGATGACAGTGGCTTTGCTTTGCTTTGCTTTTAAAACAGCCAGATCGCGGGCATGATAGCATAATCTTTCATCTTGTTTATAGGATGCGTCGTGTTCTTCATCAACAATGATTAAGTGCAGGTTGGCTAAAGGAGCAAACAGAGCGGAACGCGCGCCGATAACCAGGTTGACCTTGCCACGCTTGATCTGGCGCCACTGGTCGTAGCGGATAGCTTCCGCGATGCCACTGTGGAGTACAGCAATATTTTGCTCATCAAACCGGCCGGCGATGCGGGATATTAATTGCGGTGTCAGGGCGATTTCCGGCACAAGGTAAATTGCCGATCCACCAGCAGCAAGTACGTTTTCAATGGCGTTTAAATAAACTTCTGTTTTTCCGCTGCCGGTGACACCATGAAGCAATATCGGCGTAAAAATATTCTTCCCCAGATTTCGAGAAATATCCTTTAGTGCCTGATTTTGCTCACTGTTGAGAGTAATCCTTTCTGCGGCGCGGCGAATTGCTGAATGAAACGAAGCTCTGCGGATTACTTCGCTTGTGGTAAATTGAATGATGCCTTTCTGTTGGAGATTATTGACCACGGCATTGGAGGTACTGGCTTTTTTGATTAAGTTGCCGATAGACATGGAACCGTGCTTCTGCAAAAATTCAACCACCAGCTCCTGCCTGCCGGTTAGTTTTGTTCCAGTAATATTTTCATTAACCAAAGAAACGATTTTCTCGCTGCGCACGGCAAGTTGCTTCTTGTTCTTTTCTTCGATCAGTAAAATCCCCGACAAATGAAGATTTTGTACGATTGCCGAAATGTTTTTCAGGCCGCTTTCTTCGGTAAGATTGTGCAAAGAAATGCCCTGCGGATATTGCTGTAATAATGTAAGAAGTTTTTCCTGCGCGGGCGATACGGAAACATCGGCAGGCAAATCCAGAGGCGAAATCCAGAGAAAATCCTTTTTTTCAGAACCGGCAGGAATCAGCTCAGCCAAAGTTTTGCCCAGCGGATACATAAAATAAGTGGCAATCCATTGATAAAAATCAAGATCAGCATCGCCAAAAAGCGCCTCGTCATCAAGTATTTCCATAACTGCTTTTATCTTGGTCAGCTCACAGGCGACATTAACGCCGACAATGAACCCGGTGCGCTTTCTGAGGCCAAAGGGAACAAAAACTCGTTTGCCGATTTGAATCTTATGACTTAAAGTATCAGGTACTTCATAAGTGAAAACTTTATCGGCGGGAATGCTGAGGGCAACGTTTATATACATGCAGTAGTGCTATCATCTTTAGTTAAAAAATGGAATTGTTTCCCGGTATAAGACCAAAAAAAACGCCTCAAAGGGGAGGCGTTTTTAGTAAAAAATGTTTTTCTGGCTATTCACCTTTGAGCTTTTCCAGTTTTTCCTGCTTGGTTTTACAATCGATGCAGTCAGTAGTCACCGGCCTGGCCGTCAGTCTTTTTTCCGAAATCGGCCCTCCGCATGATTCGCAGATGCCATAAACGCCGTCATCTATTCTTTTAATCGCTTCCTGCATTTTTACGATTAGTTTGCGTTCGCGGTCGCGGATACGTAATTCAAAATTACGGTCTGATTCCAGCGATGCCCGATCATTGGGGTCTGGAAAATTCTCTTTGCCGTTGGTCATTTCCGAAACTGTTTTGCCCGCCTCACTAAGCAGCTCATTTATGTTTTGGATTAGTAATTTACGAAATGACTCCAGTTTCTCCTGCTTCAAAGTTGTTTGTTTTTCCAATAGCACCACTCCTTAATATGTAATGCAGAATTTGTAGCACTTATTACCTAATGAGCGAATGTTTGTAAAGAGAAAACTTTAGAGGGGTCAAAACACCTATGTGTACCAAGTCGCTATCAAACATTAAAAGGTTGATTTACCGGGCATAATACCAAGTAAGCTTTCAAAAATTCATAGTTTGTTTTTTGAAAGCAACTTGGTATTACCAGAACAATATACTTTTTTTATCTTTTCCACGATGTTTGTTGTGGATTTTCCTTCCACTTCCGGAATAATTGTCACATGGCCACCCCATTTTTTTACTTCATCTCGACCCACAACTTTGTCTGCCGCCCAATCACCGCCTTTAATCAGGATGTCCGGTTTCAGGTGGTTAATTAATTCCAGCGGGGTTGACTCTGGAAAAATAGTAATAAAATCAATAAATTCTAGCGCAGCCAGGACTTCCGCCCTTTCTTCTTCGCATACCAGCGGCCTTTCTTCACCTTTGATAGATCTTACGGACGAATCACTGTTGAGAGCCAGAACTAAAATATCCCCGGCTTTCTTTGCTTCTCTTAAATAGCGGACATGACCGACATGCAGGATATCGAAGCAGCCGTTAGTAAAGGCAATCTTTTTACCTTCTTTACGCAATGCCTCCAGGTTATTTTTCAAAGTGTTTCTGTCTAATATTTTATTCAAATTCAAACCTCCGTAATGCTTTTAGAGAACCCTGGCCAGAGTCAATACCGCCACTTTACCCGCTCCGGCTTTGATCAAAGTTTTGGCGCATTGGTTAATGGTGGCGCCGGTAGTATATACGTCATCAATGAGAATAATATTTTTGCCTTTAGCTTGAGCGTTATCGGTCACGGTAAAAGCGGCCCGTATATTTTTTTCTCTTTGAATCTTATCCAAACCAGTCTGCGTTAAAGTAGATTTATTGCGTTTTAGCAAGGAAAAATTTACAGGGATACTATACTTTTTTCCTATGGCTTTAGCCAGGATTAAGGCTTGATTAAAGCCGCGTTCCCGAAGTCGCCCAATATGCAAAGGCACCGGTATAATTACAGAATAATCGGTGAAATCAAAATCTGGAAAATCAAATTCAGCCATGAATACAGCCAGTGCGGAACCGGTAGATATATCGCGGCCATATTTGAACTGATGAATGGCATCCAAAATAAGATTTTCGTAACTGGCAACAGCACGGGCAAGGCCAAAGGATGGGTTTTTTTCCAGAAAATTTCCGCATAAATGATCCGGGGCGGGGCTATCGAAAAAAGCCATCCCGCAAATCGGGCAGTGGCTACCGGTTATAAATCTAATTTTTTCTCTGCAGGAGGCACAAAATGTTTGCAAGTGAAGATTTGTTAAAATTTCAGCACACCCCAGACACCGGGGCGGGAAAATAACATCCGTGATATCGAGTAGTGTTTCATTTAGACTCACGACATTCCCTTATTGAGCCTCTTTACTTCTGTGGTACTCTCAGCAATGTTCATGCGCGGGGCATTCCACAAATCTTCGATAGCGTAAAATGACCTTATTGATTCTTGGAAGATTGATATTACTACGTCGTCGTAATCGAGCAGAATCCACTGACCATTGGCTTCCCCCTCCACCCCCAGAGGCCGGATGCCTTCTTTTTTCAAGTATTGCTGAATAGCAACGGATATTGCCTGTACTTGCCTGTCGGTCGCGCCACTGCAAATAAGCAGATAGTCGGTAAAAGAAGATATTTCTTTGACATTCAAAACGACAACATCCTTCGCCTTTTTCTGTAATGTGCCGTTGATACATAAAAGCAGACGACGGGCGGATTCATTTTTTTTAACTGGCAATTAAATCTCCTTTATAAGGTATTTAGGTATTTAGACTGAAGGTTGAAGCTAATCTAAACGGCTTTGACTTTCCTAATCTCCTTCAGCCTTCAGTCTTCAGCCTAAACACCTATTTTTCTCCTCTATGCCATAATTAACGCAGTTTGACAATCACGCATTTGAATGCGGCATATCTCCGGTTTTGTTTTGCAAGTGGTTATTGAGAAAAACGAATGGCTATGATAGGTAAACCATCGTGATCAAATTCTATCAGGATTAAGACATGCAGGATATTGTAAAAAAAATTCACGCGCATATGCCTTATCATCTTCTACCCACATATCTGGGGATGATTGTGCAGCAGAAATTAAATCTGGAAATATATTTTAGCTACTCAGCCTTACAAAATCTGGATAAAAAGAAGTGTGCTGAGGAAGCTAAAATATTAGCTGATGAAGGCTTAAAAATAACTTTCCACTCGCCCTTCATGGATTTGCGACCCGGGGCGCTGGATGATAAAATTAGACAGGCAAGTATTGACCGAATTAAGCAGGTGTTTGAAATAGTTCCTTATTTTCATCCGCTAAAAGTTGTCTGCCACCCTTCATTTGATGATCGTTACTATACTTTCGGTGATGATGTGTGGATGGAGAATAGCGTTCAATCATGGACGCAAATAGCCAAGTTGGCAGGTGATGTAGGGACAATTCTTGCTCTGGAAAATGTTTATGAAAAAGAGCCAAGTATTTTGCGCCGCCTCTTTGAACTTCTTCCTTTAGATAATATTTGTTTTTGTTTCGATACGGGGCACTTTAACGTGTTTTCTTTTGCGCCGCTCAGTGTCTGGATTGCCGAGATGGGAAAGTATATAGGGCATTTGCACATTCACGATAATAACGGTAGGTTTGATGAGCATCTTCCGGTAGGTAGGGGAACGTTTCCATTTACCCGGTTTTTTGAGATTCTCCGGGAAATCAAAGCCAAGCCAACACTGACATTGGAGGCGCATTCTCAGGATGACCTTTTTCAGACCATCAACAACATTAAAGATATGGCTCTTTTAGATTATCTTGATTTGGAATTTTAGTTAGTTTAGGGAGACAAGTTGTCCGGATATATCTTAAAAAGAATTCTATTCATGATTCCGCTGCTTTTGGGAATTACTCTTGTTTGTTTTTTCGTAATGCATCTCGCACCGGGATTGCCGACCGATTTGCAGACCCAGATGAATCCGAAATCCACAGTAGAGATGAAAGAGCGACTCAAAACCATGTATGAGCTGGATAAGCCTGTTCATGAGCAATATTGGTCCTGGCTCAAAAAACTGAGTCGCGGAGATTTAGGTATTTCCTTTTCTTCTGATCACCGGCCTGTTACCGCAAAAATTATGGAACGGCTGCCCATAACCATTATTTTAGAATTTTTATCATTGATCATTATTATTGCCATTGCCGTGCCCATAGGTGTGCTTTCCGCTGTCCATCAGGATTCCATTTTTGACAAGGTTACCGGTGTGCTGGTTTTTATCGGTTTTGCCGTTCCTACTTTCTGGCTGGCATTACTTTTGATGATATTTTTTGGCATTCATCTGGGGTGGCTGCCAATATCTGGTCTGCGGTCTTTAAATTATGAATATCTAACGCCGTGGGCGCAATTTGTTGATCTTATCAAACATCTGGTTTTGCCGGTATTTATTTCCGCCTTTGGCGGTCTTGCCGGACTTTCGCGCTACATGCGCGCCAATATGCTGGAAGTAATCAGACAGGATTATATAATGACGGCGCGCGCTAAAGGCTTGTCTGAAAGAGATGTCATCTATAAACACGCTCTGCGCAATGCACTTTTGCCGGCTATAACAATTTTGGGGCTTTCCATTCCCGGGCTTATCGGCGGCAGTGTTATTTTTGAAACGATATTTGCAATACCGGGTATGGGGCAGCTTTTTTATATGTCGGTTATGGCGCGGGACTATCCAACTGTGATGGGAATTTTGCTCATAGGCGCGATTTTGACTTTGCTTGGCAATTTGATTGCCGATGTTTCGTATGCGCTGGCAGATCCGCGAATCAGAATTTCTTGACGGTATAAATATGAACTTCTGGGAAACATTTTATAAAAACAAATTGGCGCTTACCGGCAGCGGTATAGTTTTGCTGCTTTTTATTGTTTCACTTTTGGCACCATTACTTGCTCCTTACGACCCTGGTCAGATTGATTTAAAGAATGTACTTACGTCTCCCACCTGGAACAATTTATTCGGCACCGATCAACTGGGCAGGGATGTGCTCTCCCGGATGATCTGGGGCGCGAGAATTTCGCTCAAGGTTGGTTTTGCAGCCACAGGACTCGCCATTATTATCGGTGCGATTTTAGGCGCGACAGCCGGTTATTACGGTGGCTGGGTTGACGCGGTGATCATGCGTTTTGTGGATATCATGCTATGCTTCCCCACATTTTTTCTGATTCTTGCTGTAATCGCTTTTTTAGAACCTTCTATCTGGAATATCATGATCATTATCGGTCTTACCGGCTGGATGGGGGTGACAAGACTTGTGAGGGCGGATTTTATAACGCTTCGGGAAAGAGATTTTGTGAAGGCGGCAAAAACAATCGGAGCAAGCGATTTGCGGATTATATTTATGCACATACTGCCTAATGCCATGGCCTCAATATTAGTCGCGGCGACATTAGGTATAGCCGGCGCGATACTGACCGAATCGGCCTTGAGTTTTCTGGGTATCGGTGTGCAGCCGCCAACGCCAAGCTGGGGCAATATTTTGACTTCCGGTTACGCCAACATTGATATTGCCTGGTGGCTGTCGCTTTATCCGGGGCTGGCTATACTGATTACTGTTGTCGGATATAATTTGCTTGGTGAAGGGATTCGTGATTCACTTGATCCGCGTCTGAAAAAATGACAATGCGCACAGCCATTTAATGCTTTCTTCATTGATCCAGCTTTCGCATGATCTCGGTAGCGCTACTATGTGTTTTGTAAACTGTAGGTTCCATAATTTAAAGTACGCCTTCCAGACAGCATAATCTTTACAAAAAAATTACTCCTCTTTTACTATTTTTTCAAAGATAGAAACGGAAAAAAACATTTTTGATCTCTTCTTATATACGGCATAATTATCTCCAAACTTAATTAAGTTTTCTTTTTCTTCAATTAGGGCTGTGGCGTAGAGAAAAACCGTAGCTACACTAAACAGGCTTGTTGCCAGAAGTGAAGGGTTCTTAATTAATGTTACCGCGCCCAAAAGTATCAGTGAGCTGTAAAGAGGATGCCGGATGTATCCGTAGATACCTGATGTTACCAGTTCAGTAGTCGTCTCAATACTCAAAATTATCCTTGAGGTGTAAAGAGGGCGGCGAATATATTTGTAGATTTCATCTGCAGTGAATTTGATTGGGATCTCAATATCGCTGCTTAGTTTTGGCTTTCCGAACAAAAGCAGCTGATAGACGGCGTAAGCGGCCATAACAAAGGAACCGCAAAGAATCAGCCATGTTATTAGTCTAAAGAGTGTAAAGGGGTTTTTCATCCAGTAGCCGAAATTGACGAGAATTAAGAGAAACATAAATTCAAGAGCAAAAAAACGGTAAAACTTGCGTCCGTGAGTTTCGGAGGTGATAATCTGTGACAATGTCAATGCGCGGGAGTATAGCGACCGAAACAATCTCATAAATCTCTGAAATGTATAAATAATACAGCGATTACTGCTTTGCTCTGGGCTCCTGCTCACCGCAGGAACAGATAGTGGTTGCGGCTCATCCTCAATATCGGGCCAGGAAATCTTGAACATTATCAACGAAAAAATAAAAAAAATTATAATTTTAATCATGGTTGTTCCTACTTTCAATAATATTCTTCTTCTTTAGCTAAAACACCACTAAAGTGGCAAATTCTTTACATACTATTTTGCTGCGCGTTTTTTGGAAAGACTTTTCATCTTTTTCGGTGTCAGAACTTCAACTATTTCCGGTTCATTAATAAATGTTTCAATTAAATCCAGCGGAGCGCCTTCTTCTTCTCCAAATGCTCCCGGGCGATCACTAATGCCAAAACGCATCCGCAGCACTTTTTCTTCTCGCGGGGTAAGTGTCGATAAAATTTTACGCGTTTGATCAGCCAAATCCATGCTGATCGTTGCTTCCGAAGGAGACATGATTTTCTTATCTTCGATAAAGTCACCCAGATGGCTGTCTTCTTCTTCGCCAATAGGAGTTTCCAGAGAGATCGGCTCCTTGGCAATTTTTAAAACTTTTCTTACTTTCTCCAATGGATATTCCATTTTATTGGCAATTTCTTCAGGAGTCGGCTCTCGACCTAACTCCTGGACAAGGTAACGTGAAGTACGAATCAGTTTATTGATTGTCTCAATCATGTGCACCGGAATTCTAATTGTCCGCGCCTGATCGGCTATAGCACGGGTGATAGCCTGCCTGATCCACCAGGTGGCATAAGTAGAAAATTTATAGCCACGCTGGTACTCAAATTTATCCACAGCCTTCATCAAACCGATATTGCCTTCTTGAATCAAATCCAGAAACTGCAAACCACGATTTGTGTATTTTTTGGCAATACTTACAACCAATCGCAAATTCGCTTCCACCAGTTTCCTTTTTGCTATTTCCGCTTTAACTTCACCTTCTTCAATAGACTCAACAACGATTTTCAAAGTAGCCGCCGGTATTTCTACTTCCTTAGCGATATGTCTTATCTTTTTTTGCGCTTCAGCAATGGCAGTTTGACTCTTATGCAAAACATCGACAGATACGCGCGTTTCCTTTACCACACGCTTTTCGTCCTGCTTTGATTTCTTTATTTTTACCCAGACTTTCTCCAATTGCGCAAGAGTTAAACCAGTTTCTTTCTTATATTGATTAATAATCCTTTCGGATCTCTCAATTTCATCCGTGTAAAATCGCAGGCGAGCGACGAAACGATGCATCTGTTTTTTGCTGAAACGTATTTTTCGGCAAAGGGTGATGATATTTTTAGTGTTTTTTTCTAACTCGGCCGTTAACGGTTCGCTCTTTTTAGCACTAATAGTTTTGGATTTGAGCTTTTCGCGCAATACCTGATTGCGATCGTCAAATAGCCTGATTCTATCAATAAGTTTTAAAACTCTTTCTTTATGTTCATCTTCTTCCATTACTCCTTCTTGATCTTCAATACTATCCACAACACTCTTGATTCTAATTTCCCCGGTGAGTAGTTTTTCGCTGATATTGAACACCTCTTTAATCGAAACAGATAAGCGAAAGATAGCCCACATGGTTTCGCGCGCTCCCTGCTCAATTTCTTTGGCTATTTCCACTTCACCTTCGCGGCTTAAAAGAGAGACCGACCCCATTTCCCGCAAATACATTTTTACCGGATCGCCGGTTTTTCCCACACCCGGTACCAAAGAGAGTGCCTCCGGAAATTTCACAGGGACTACTTCCTCCGCCGTTTTCTTCACCAGAAGTTTATCGCCTTGTTCAGTATCAATGATGTCAATATTTTTTTCTCCGAAGAGCATAATAATATCATCAATCTGATCGGAAGAAGTCACATCCGACGGCAACAGATCGTTGACGTCGTCATAAGTTAAAAAACCTTTTTCTTCGCCCAATAAAATTAATTTCTTAAACTCATCGGATTCTATTTCTTTCGCCATTTGGCTTCTCCCTGAATATTTATTTGTGACGTTTATCTAGCGCAATTCCCGTTCTTTTGCTATTAACTCTGCTTTCTCGTAAAGAAGACTGCTTAAAATCTCTTCGTTCCCACTTTCCTGAGCATACGCCAGCTTTAACTTTAGTTGACGATGCTGATCCTTATACCACTTTTCTTTAATTCTTCTTATATTATCCGTAAAGTTTTTTTCCACCATCGCATCATCTGTCGGTGATGCCTCCATAATTAATTTATGCATTTTTTCCCGCAAAGGCCTGTCATCATCACTAGGTAGTATAACATTTATATCTACAAAACCCAACAGCCTATAGGTTTCAACAATTTTTTCTCCTAGATGTTTCAACTCCGGATGCAAAAAAAAATCTAATACCTTTTCACTTTCCACATAATTTGTTTTCTGCGGATACTCCAAAAGCAGCCTGATCAAGTGCACTTCCACGGGATCAATGAGAGCATCCATCGTTTTCTTTTGACTGCCCCCCTTAGGTTTAAGCTGAACATCTTTTTTATGGATCTCCTTCTTTAGTAGTTCCTGAGGGATACCTAATTTTTCCGCTACACGTTTTATAAAAAGGTTTCTTTCAATTTCATCGCCAATTTTGCCGATGAATTCCGTCGCGGTCTTAACCAAATCCCGGTTTTCCTCGAATGTCTTACCATTACCCAAAACATTTTCAATATAGTAATCGCTAATCGCCGGAGCCAACTCGATTAGTTTATCAAGTTTTTCTTTACCGTATTTTTTTACATAATCATCAGGGTCACAGCCTTCCGGCAGGATTAACGCCTTCGCGTGCATGTTCATACTTAGAAACAGTTCCAAACTGCGATCGAGTGCCTTTTTCCCTGCTTCATCCGGATCAAAAAGAGCGACAACATCCAAAGTGTAACGGCGTAAAAGTTCCAGGTGCTCTCGAGTCAGCGCGGTACCTAAAGTGGCAACTACATTGCGGATGCCCGCGTTCCACAGAGAAATCAAATCTAAATAACCTTCGACAATAAGCGCAAAACCCTGCTTACGTATTTCCTCCTTCGCCTTGTTTAAGCCATATAAATTTTTCCCCTTGATATAAACAGGCGATTCCGGCGAGTTCAAATATTTCGGCTCGCCCTTTTCCATAACCCTGCCGCCAAATGCAACTATTTCACCAAAGATATTTTCTATGGGAAAGATAAGACGACCACGAAACCGATCGTAAAAGCTCCCTTCTTTGCCGGGAACTATCAGGCCTGCCTGCTCGGCTAATTTCAAGGATGAACCGCTCCCTTCAATGTAATCTGTCAAAGAGCGCCAGGTATCCGGCGCAAAACCCAACCGGAAATGTTTGATGGCTTCCTCCGAAATACCTCGACTTTGCAAGTATTCGCGGACACCTTTACCCGCGGAAGAATTAAGATTGCGGCTGAACTGCTGTGCCGCTTTCAAATTCAAACCGGTTATTTCCTCACGCAGAGAATCCTTTTGACTGCCATCTTTATTAACCGACCTTATCGGTAAAATAACCCCCGTCTTTTCCGCCAGAGACTTAACCGCTTCGGGAAAAGTCATATTGGCAATCTTCATCAGCAAAGTAATGGCATTCCCACCTTCGCCACAGCCAAAACAATAAAACATTTGCTTTTCGCGATTGACGGTGAACGAAGGTGTTTTTTCCTGATGAAAAGGGCAAAGCCCGCTATAATTCCGTCCTGCCTTTTTTAAAGTCAGGTATTCGGAAGCAAGCTCAACTATGTCTATCCTGCTTTTAATTTCTTCAATCTTGCTGTCATCAAAACGCACTGACTATTCTTGCCTGTTTTAAAATTTTAATTTCTATTCTAGTCAAATCATTGGCTGATAGAAGTCTCTATTGAGACAAGAGCGCTTTAACTTTTTCGCCCACCATTTTACCATCAGCTTTACCGGCCAGTTGCGGCATCAATACTTTCATTACCTTGCCCATATCCTTGACCGAAACAGCTCCGGCTTCCGCAATTGCTTTTTGAATAACACTTACAACCTCGTCATCTGACATTTGCGCCGGCATAAATTCCTGCACAACTTTCAGTTCCGCCTCTTCTTTTTCCACCAAGTCAGTCCTTCCACCTTTGTCAAACTGCTCAATGGAATCTTTTCTTTGCTTGACCATCCCGGAAATAATCTGCAGTGTTTCACTTTCGTTTAAAGGCCGCATTAAATCAATTTCTTTGTTATGCAATGCGGTTTTCAACATACGAATAGCCGAAAGCCTGACCTTATCCCTGGCTTTTGCCGCAATCACCATTTCATCATTTAATCTGGTATTTATATCCATTATATTCACCTCTTTTGTTTAACCCAAAGGGTCTTGCAGTTTTCTACCACCTAGAAGATGCATATGCAGATGGAATACCACCTGGCCACCTTCGGCATTGCAGTTAATTACTGTGCGGAAACCTCGCTCACTTATATTTTTGATCCGGGCTACTTTTTGCGCCGCGGACATCAAATCACCGGCAACATTAATGCTCTTATCGTCAAGATCCATAAGTGTGGCGATGTGCTTTTTAGGAATGATAATTACATGCACCGGCGCCATTGGCTGAATATCGTCAAATGCTAAAACTTGATCATCTTCATAAACTTTGCCGCAGGGAATTTCCCCTTGAGCTATTTTACAAAAAATACAATCCGCCATAATTGACACCACCTTTTTTCATCACGAAGCTTTTTTACATTTGGCAATCGCTTCTGTCAGAGAAATGGCACCCGTGTAAAGGGCGCGACCGATAATGACTCCGCTAAAATCGCACCCTTTTACGGCCAGAAGTTTTTCCACATCAGCGATTGTTGCCACACCGCCTGACGCAATAACCGGAATGCGCACAGCCATTGCCAATGCCTTTGTAGCTTCAATGTTGACGCCCGTTTCCATGCCATCGCGTTTAATATCTGTATAGACAATTGCTCTTATCCCACAGCCTTCATAACGCGCCGCAAGCTCCACGGCACTTTGCTGCGTCTTTTGCGTCCAACCATGTATGGCAACCATACCATCTAAAGCATCAATGCCCAGGATGATTTTTCCCGCGTATTTTTTCCCGGCAGCGCGGACAAGTTTTTCATCCTGCAGTGCCGCCGTACCCAGGATAACACCGGCAACTCCATTTTCGAGGTAATAATCAATCGTCTCCATATTTCTTATCCCACCACCAACCTGGACAGGGACATTTACTTTTTTCGCAATATCCAGAATGATTGCGGCATTACGGGGAAGCCCGGCAACGGAACCGTCAAGATCAACTACATGAATAAGCTCAGCGCCCTTCCCTGCCCAGGCCAAAGCCATATCAATTGGATTATCCGCATATACCGTAACACGATTAAAATCGCCCTGAGCCAGCCGTACACATTGACCATTTTTAATATCAATTGCCGGAATAATAATCAAATTCGCACTCCATGATAGAAGAAAGTCCGGAATTTCACAAAAGCAAGATCCCGAACAGGAGAAATAACGGGTATGACCCCAAAGCAAGCTACGGGGTATTATACCCTCCGCTGCGCGGGATTAATTCGACCTACAAGCTTCAGTGCACTACGTTTCTGAAGCTTGGGTCTCATTACAACTTGCCAATTCCGCTACTACGCTACGCTTTCGGAATTGGAGTTTAACAATCAATGTCGTTTGAGCAGTAGTATTATTTTTCGAAACTTGGAAATGTCTCGAAAATCTTATCCATCCCCAGCTTCGCCAATTGACTTGCGGTAAGCCATTTAGCGCCGCCTTTAAAAAAGGAAGATGCCTGAAAGATATCCTCCATTAATGATTTTTGGGTTTTATCAAAAACACCACGCCAGAGTGTGCTGCCGTCCTTGGCATTCAACAGTCGAATTTCAAAGGCGACAGAAGCCGGTCGTTCCGCGGAGAAGTCATAGCCTACCCTCTCTGTATATCGGTACACATAACCGACAACGATAATATCCGCCTGCAATTCAGCACCTGCTTTTGTTAAAGCATCCACTAAAGGTTGTTTTAGCGATTCGGCAACAATACGATTATAAACAGCCATCACTTTTTCCGGCGGAAGAACTTTCACTTGATTAAAATCTTGCAATTTATCAATAAAACTTTCCTGAACTAACTTTTCCGCTCCCTTTTCAATTTTCCCGCTGGAGAAACCCGCGCTGCAAAGCGGGCAAACTACCACTGTTGACCCTCCTTCAGGCAATAACGGCTTAAAATCTACAACAGCAATACGTTTAACAACCGGTTCCTCAGTTTCCGCGCACTGCGCTGAAAACGGCAGAACAAGAAGTAAAACCAAAATTAATCCCGCAAGACAAACAGTTTTTTTGCCAAATAGAGTAATCATATTTTGCACCTTACCTTTCTTTAGAGACTTCCCTTCGTCGAGAGGACTCCATTAATGTTAGCATTCAACTTCACGGCATCGTGCAAAGCGCGGGCAAAAGCTTTAAACACCGCCTCGATAATGTGGTGACTGTTATTACCGTATAAAAGATTAATATGAAGCGTAATACCGCTGTGATCGGTGAAAGCCTTAAAAAATTCTTTAACCAGAGCCGGATCAAATCCACCGATCTTTCTGCGTTCGTATTTAACTTTGTAAATCAGATAGGGACGTCCCGAAATATCTAAATCCACGCGGCATAAGCATTCATCCATCGGCACAGAAGCCGAACCATAACGATTGATTCCTGTTTTTTTACCCAAGGCCTGGCCTACGGCCTGCCCCAGACAAATGCCTAAATCTTCCACCAGATGATGATCATCAATTTGCGTGTCGCCTTTGCTCTTGACGACAAGCTTGAAAAACCCGTGTCTGGCAAAAAGCTCCAGCATGTGGTCAAAAAAGGCAATAGTTGTGGATATATTACTGCCGGCAGAATTATCCAAATCAATTTCCAGCACAATGTCCGTTTCCGTTGTTTTGCGGACAACCTTTGCTTTTCTTGCCATAGCCACCCTCTCTGCAAGTTATACCAATTTGCTATCAAACATTAAAAAGTTTATTTACCGGGCATAATACCAAGTAAGCTTTCAAACATCCATATTTTAATTAGTGAGACCCCAGTTTCAGAATCTGAAACTGGTTGGTCGAACTATCCCGCACAGCGGGGTTTTGAAAGCAACTTGGCATTAAATTACTTTGTTTAAAGGATACTCAATTATACCTTCGGCACCGGCTTCCAATAGTACCGGAATCAAATCCCGCACGACACCTGTATCAATAACCGATTCCACAGCAAACCATTCTTCCGAATACAATCCGGAAACTGTCGGAGCTTTGAGTGAAGGAAGCAGCGCCATTACCTTCCCCAGATTTTCTTTAGAAACATTAAGTTTCAGCCCCACTTTATTCATTGCCCGCAGTGAACCGATAAGTAAGGTTTTGATTTGCTCAATCTTTTTTCGCTTCCATGGATCGCTCCAAGCCTGACGATTAGCAATCAACTGCGTGTTTGTTTTCATCAAATCATGAATAATTCGTAATTTATTTGCCTTAATTGTGGAGCCTGTTTCCGTGACTTCCACAATTGCATCCACCAAACCTTCCACCACTTTGGCTTCGGTTGCTCCCCAGGAAAATTCAACATGAACATTGATCTTACGCTCGGCAAAATATTTTTTGGTAAAATTAACCAGCTCGGTCGATATGTGCTTCCCTTCCATATCTTCAATTGATTTATAAGGTGAATCTTCGCGAACCACCAGTACCCAGCGAGCCTGCCTGGTGGAAACCTTGGAATAAATCAAATCCTGCACAGCAACAACATCAGATTCATTCTCCAAAATCCAATCAATACCGGTCAAGCCCAGATCAAGGTGTCCGTCTTCAATATAGCGGGACATCTCCTGCGCTCGCACCAGCGTGCAGCTAATTTCCGGATCATCAATATCGGGGAAATAGCTTCTGCTGTCATAAGATATACGCCAGCCGGCTTTTTTAAATAAATCAACTGTATTATTTTCCAGGCTCCCCTTGGGAATCCCTAATTTCAAGACACTCATTTATATACTTCCTCTGGATTAAAAATTTTTTCTCCTACAATGACAAAATCTCCGCCATCGAGCTTTCTGTAAAAACATGATTTATGCCCAGTGTGGCAGGCCGCGCCTCCCAATTGCTCGACTTGCAATAAGATCGTATCATTATCACAATCAATAAAAATGTTCTTAACCATCTGAACATTTCCCGAACTTTCGCCCTTCATCCACAGCGCCTGCCGCGATCTACTCCAGTAAGTTGCCTTACCGGTCGCAAGCGTTGCCTCCCAAGACTTACTATTCATATAAGCCAGCATCAATACTTCTTTAGTTTCAGCATCTTGAACGATGGCAGGAACCAAGCCATCACCTTTGGCAAAATCTAGTGTAATCATAATAAACCTTCGCCACATCCCTTTTCTTATATCTTAAATGAATTGTTGTATTTAAACGATGAGTTACTTTAAATCAAGCAATATTTTTATATTGCAGAATGATCCATTTCAAACTTGCCTAAGCTTTTTTTTCATGGTAAAAATTATTTGAAGATAGGTAGATGTTTTTAACCAAACTTTGCATCTTTGCCGGAGGTTCGATTATGCCATTGCTAATTGGAGGAGTTATCGCCGCTGTTTTAGGATTGGTCAGCTTAATATTTTGGTGGGCGGATTTTATGACTATCATCAAAGGAGCATTTCCGATCAGTTTGCTTTTGGGTGGAGCGCTTGCGGTTTATGTCGGCATTGATGAAATCCATGACAAAATCCGCGAAGAAAGATTAAGGAATGAGGAAAAACTAGAAAAAGCCCAAGCGGAAATAGAAGCGGTAAAGGCCCAAGCGGAAAAATATAAAGAAGAATTAAATAAATTAAAGGCAACAAAACCATAAATGTTGAAAATCTTCTTGTTTTGGGGGCTGTTCAAAAATGTTCAGATACAAGGCGCGTAAAAACCGAATCGCAAGGCTTATATAGATATACGTTGAGCGGTGTGGTTTACAGCGCAACGCCTTAGATGAGCGTTCGCGTGACCTTCAGGTTGTTTCAACAGCCCCTTATACACTCTATTTTACTCTCTTAACCCTCAGCATATTAGTTGTCCCTGATACCCACAACGGGTGGCCTACAGTAATAACTATCAAGTCTCCAACTGCTACCTCGCCTGCATCTCGGGCGGACTGAGCGGCCTTTTCAATCATATCGTCGGTATCACGTGGATCTTTGATCAGACGGGGAAGGCAACCCCAGCTAAGCGCCAGACGCCGCACCGTCTTTTCATTAGGCGACAGCGCGATAATCGTCTGCCTCGGACGAAAGCGCGATATGTAGCGTGCTGTCCTACCGGACTGGGTATGGGCAACAATTGCTTTGGCATCAAGGTGGCTTGCCAAAACGCATGAAGCGTGAGCAACCGATTCGGAAATGTCCTTTTTGGGAATCATTGCCAGAAATTTTTCAAAAGGGAAACCGGACTCGGCAACCGTGGCCAGACGGCTCATGTACATCACTGCGTCTGCCGGATAATTTCCGGATGCAGTTTCTTCGGAAAGCATTACAGCATCTGTTCCATCGAGGACGGCGTTGGCAACATCCGTCGCTTCCGCGCGGGTTGGCCGGGGTGAACTTACCATCGAACGCAGCATCTGCGTTGCCGTAATGACCGGTTTACCGCACATATTGGCTTTATGGATCAGGCGTTTCTGAATCAGCGGCACATCTTCCAGCGGTATTTCCACACCCAGATCGCCACGCGCAACCATAATGCCATCCGATATTTCCATGATGGCATCAATGTGATCAAGGGCTTCGTGCTTTTCAATTTTGGCAATGACCGGTGTGTCTTTGCCCTTCGCGGCAATAATGTCTTTGACCATTTTTATATCATCCGCCGTTTTGACAAACGATAGCGCGATAAAATCAACGTCATTTCCCAAGCCGAACAAAAGATCAACACGGTCTTTTTCGGTAAGCGATGATGTCAGGATCGTGCCTGTCGTCAAATTAATTCCCTTGTGCGATGTAAGCATTCCGCCCGTCACAACTTTACAGATAATGTCTGACTTTCCGGTTTCCTCAACAACAAGTTCCATCAAGCCATCGGCCAGAAGCAGCCTGTCTCCGAGCTTAACTTCCAGTGGCAAATTTTTATAGGTAAGCGAGACGGCATCCACACTTCCCTCGATGTCACGGTTGGTCAGAATAAATTTATGCCCGGGTTCCAGCAGGATGCCTGGATCGGGAATTGTGCCGATTCTTATTTTCGGCCCGGCCAGATCAAGAAGGATAGCCACCGGTTTGTTAAGCCTTGCCGATAATTTACGCAGCAGAATAATCTTCTCCAGATGATCCTTATGCGATCCGTGTGAAAAATTAAGCCGGGCAACATTCATTCCATTTTGAATCATCGCCTCCAACACTTCCTCTTTCTCCGAGGCCGGCCCTATTGTACAGACAATCTTTGTTTTTTGCATAATTCAACCTTTATTGTTTTCTGATAATAATTAATACGTCTAATACATGTTTCATAAAAAGAAATAAAGGAGATTATAATTGCATGCCAAAACCAAAAATGTGATTGACAAAAATAATCTCTCGGTAAGGCTGGGCAAGCAGGTAATGCCGAAAAGATTGACTGGTGAGGTAACGCGAATACTTTCGAAATTTGATGTTGTTTCTGATTTCCGTAAAACTGATTTTTAAAAAATGCCAGACAACCTGAGTTCCTTACTCCATCTACCTACACACTTTTGAGTTTGGAATTTAAGTGAGGATTATCATTTGTAATCAGTTTTAGAGTTCTCCCAAAGCTTTAAAAAACATATTTAAAATTTTTCTTGACATATAAAATTTCATTGCGTATTGTATATCGAACGTCCGTTATAAATAAGAATAATCGTCTCTGTTTAACTGATCTCCGAGCAAGGAGGGTATAATGCACAAACCACTCGATGGGCTGTTTCTTTCAACGCGTGAACAAATTGATGAAGAAGAGCAGCGAATCGTCAACACCGTCAGACAATGGGCGGATCGAGAGATTCTCGCCAAGCGCCTTGCCTACCTTGAACACTATGACCAGGAATTTGCCGAGAAGCGTCGGATGCTCCTTATGGATATCGGCCTCCAGCGCCTTGCCCTATCAGAAAAGGATGGAGGCTTTGGCTGGAACTGCAACACTCGCGCCCCCGGTCTGGCAGCTGTTTTGATGGAAATCGGTCGGGCAGACGCCACCATCGCCTATCTGTCCGCGCTTCAATTTACAACCATTCTTGCTTTCGGTGCTGAAAACACAACATCAGCCGGGGCTTTAATATCAGGCTTTTACAGCACAGACGAACCTGTGAACCCTGCCCTGATTATACCGGGACCGGGCACACTCGATGAAAAGACACCACTATTTTTTGGCCGCTCCATCAACGCCCGCCTTGTTCACAATGGTGAAAGTAACATACTTATCGGCAAAAACATCCGTCCCACTGGTTGCGGCGCAATGGCCGACCACTTTTGCGTGGTCTGTGCCGACAGTGCGGGGAAACCGCTGCTCACCTTCGTTTCCGCTAACGCTCAGGGCGTACAAAGAGGCAACACTCTTAAGGAAACGGGGCTCAACGCCTGCAAAAATGCCGATGTCACATTTAATCATGTCAAGCTTCCACGGGAAGCCATCCTCGAGGGAAGTGCCTCTGTCGAGAAGATCTATATCTGGCTGAACCTCCTTCTCGGGGCGACAAGTGTGGGCGCGGCCATGAATTTCTTCGAGATTGTCTATGACTGGGCCAACACGCGCAACATCAAGGGCGGAAGCATAATGAAGGAAAATCCTCTCTGCGCCTCAGTACTTGCCGACGTGGCCGAGGAGATCGCCATCGCGCGCTTTCTTACAGATGACCTTGCCCGACTTATAGCCATGATGACAGGAACCAATGCACATGAATTGCAGCATATCTATACTATGTCTCAAATCGTTGGCTACCGGATTCAACAAGGGACTTTGCGTGCAGTCAACCGGGGCATGGAACTCATGGGATCAGCCGGTTATGCACGGGAATGGCACGCGGAAAAACACTGGCGGGACATCAAGACAATCCAGTCGAACCTGTGCGGCGTCGGGGCGGAAGTCCCCGTCAAAATGGATACAGCGCGGTTTTTTTTCGACTGCAAGAAAATCTAGGGAGACAATCATGAAAAGCATCGACGATTTTTCACGGCCTGAAGAATATATTTCTCCAATGGACAAACACTTTCGGAGTGCTGTCCGCACCTGGGCGGCAAAAGACGTCCTGCCCCACCGCCGCCGGTTTGACGAAGATTGGAAGGAACACGCCCTCATCGAACCAGCCTTCGATTCTCTCATGGCCAACAAGGGGCTGGGCATTCAGAAGGCGCTATTCCCGGCTGATCTGGGAGGCTGGGGGCTTGGGCAATCCGACTATGCTTTTACTATCGCCTGCACCCTGGCGGAGGAAGTTGGCCGCGCCGATACAGCTATGGCCGTGGCTTTTATGGTAACCTACTGGCCACTTACAACAATTCTTGTGGAACCTCACGTCAATCGCCGACTGGCTGCAGAATTTGCGCCAATGTTCTGCAACTCCGACAAGGCTGTTTTTGCGGTTCTTGCCATGACTGAACCTCAGGGCGGTGCCGATATTGAAAACATGGAACTCCTTGGAGGAAAGACGATCAAAACGACAGCCCGCCTCGATGGTGAAGAATGGGTCATCAACGGCCATAAACTCTGGCCTACAAATACCGGAGGAGTAGGAAAGCTTTTCGGCGTTCCCTGCACAACCCGTTTGGGCTCAACCGATCCTAACGACTTCGCCCTCATCTTCGTCCCGGCTGACGTAAAAGGCGTTACCCAGGGAGGACCTTATGAAAAGGCGGGTATGGCCGCGGACAAGAACGGCGATCTGTGGTTTGACGATGTCCGTGTCCCTGCCTGGTACCGCGCCCAAGGGCCGGGAAAAGATGCCCAGGTCTTCAAGGAAATTATTCCATGGGGACTTGTGGGGAGCATGGGATTTCTTGTCGGGGCCATGATGAATCTCTATGAAGTTCTTTATGAATTCGTATCCACTCGAACATACGGCAACCGGCCCCTCAAAGAAAATGACGCCATCGCCGGGCTTATCGGCCGCATCGCCGGCGATATAGAAATCTGCCGGATCCTCGCCTATGAAGGAGCCCGAATAGGCGACAGGCGTAATCGCCCCTACGGCAACCCGTTGTACTCCGAGGAAGTCCTTGCCAAACTTCGCAACCTCAAGGATTTTGTCTGCGACCGGGCTGTAGAGAATTTCGGCAGGGCCATGGATGTCCTGGGCGTTTACGGACCGGATCGTCAGTACGATATCGAAAAGCACTGGCGGGATATCAAGATTATTCAACTCTGGATGGGCGGCAAGCAACTCTGCCAGATGGAAGCGGCACGATATTTTTATAACTGCAAAACCCTTTAGCAGCAAGAGGATATAATGGAAACAGAAAATATAAATAAAGGCGTCATTGACCTGGCCGACCGCATCCTGAAAGAACTTCTGAAAAAGCCCGCGTTCAAGGATGGTATCCGGACAGTCATCACGAATATCGATCCGACATCGAGCCGACAGTTTGTCCGGACTCTTATGTGGCAGGATCCGGAGTTTTTCCTCGGTCTCATCAGTGCCCTGCCCCCTATTGTCAATACTGCTCTTTCAGGCATTGACGAACTCCTTATCCAGTTGCAAGAAAAAATGTCGCCCCTGCTCCTCCACGACTTCCTGCGCTCCATGGCCTTCTCAGTAGATAAAGAAACCTTGGAAAACATCATCAAAAACGGCAAGGAACTTTCCACAGTCATCCTTGCCATAGCGGACGAAGTAATCAAAGAGCCGGCAGATCGGATAGCTGAAAATCATGCAAGCAAAACGGAGTTTTCCTCGGATACAGTAAAAAGCAGTGTCATTAAGGAAATCCTGGCAACCCCCTTCGTCAAAGACCTCATCCGCAGCAATCTGAAAAGCGCTGCCATCAAAAGCGATCCCTCTCTTATCCGAACGCTCCTGTGGGAAGATCCCGAAGTCTCTCTGGCCGTCCTTTCAACTCTGCCTCACCTTGTCAACCGTTGCACCGATGCTCTGTCCGAGGCAGGCCGGGAGATAAACGAAAAATTCTCCCCGGAACTTCTCAATGCTTACCTGACAGCTATGGGCAATGACATCAACACAGACAACATCACCGCCTGCGCCGAGGTTTGGGGAAAGATTAGCTCCAATCTATGGGAAGCTTCGCCTGAGTTCAGAAAAACCGTTGCTGATTATCTGTCACACAATCTCCCCAGCGTTCTGGGAACTGGCATCACGTGCGCAGCCCGCTTCATTAATGAGATTGACAAGCAGAACCAGCTCGCCGTTTCCCGCTTTGTATCAAACACATTAGATAATATAGATGAAAAAGAGGTCGAAGGGGCGGCGCGTATTCTGTTTAACGCCGCTCTGGATCACAAGTCCCGCTTTCTGTCCTGGAAGTCGCTATGGCGTTTCTTCCGAGAAAGGCGACGTCGCCGGAAATCATAAAAATGGAATGAAAAATGCCTAAAATTGTGAATCATGATGAGTACAGGGAAGAGATGTTGGAAAAATGTTTTCATTTTTTCAGCCGCAAGGGTTTTTCTAAAGTAACCATGAGGGAGATTGCCGAAGAGATCGGCATATCTACGGGAACGCTCTACCATTATTTTTCCACCAAAGAGAATGTACTCGGTGAGTTGATCGCCTGGGCGGGTGAGAAAAATGTCGGCGATTATATCAGTCGGATCACACCTGCGGATAGCATTCGACAGCGTTTTAAACTGATCGTAGATTTTTGGAAAGAAAATGGCGATTTCTACCAGAACATAATGCTACTGACAATTGACATGCAGAGGAACTCAAGCGACGAGCAGTACCAGAAAATCTATGCGTTTTTCTCGAATCGCTATTCAGAATCCATGTCTGAACAACTCAACATCACGCGCCAGTTTGCCATGTTCATATTTGTACACTTTCTCGGCATAGTTTTCCACTCCCTTTCTATTTCCGGGAACAAAGAGTATGAGCGCCAGATCGATTTATTCAGCACCATGATAGAACCACTCATCGTGGACGCACCTGAGAATATGGAAAAATCAAAAGAAACGATCACTATAAACAAGGAGGTCTATTCCTGATGATAAGCGTTATACCTGCTAAACAGAAGGGACAGGAAAAAACAACCCGACCGCAACCGGCGTTGTTAGATGAACTTGTGCGCACCTTTGTCCATACCAATGAGTTCAAAACAATCATGCGAGCAGTCGTGCCGGAAGTAGCTTCACAATGGGCGGGGGGGAACTCTTTAAAGAAAATCGCTGCCGGCCTTGCAGCGAAAAGCATTCAGAAGGGCTTTGCACCAGATGCTGAAGAACTCCCCTCGCTTGTCAACGCTATCCTGGGAGTTTTGGATCGCTCATTGAAAGAAGCAAGCACGCTGACAAACGAAGAAAGGTCGCGCCTTACGGCAACTCTTACTGCAGGAATTGACACCAAAATAATCGGTAGTATTATAACGCGCATGGCCGTAATGGTGAACAACTCTCATGCTGCCCAACCTGTCTTTATCAGCGACAATGGCCGGGAAAACTTCCGTCGCTTTATTGAGGCCGTTGATTTTGGCGAGATAAAGGAAGCTGTGGACGGCTCCAGCGAAGATTTTACAGCTATGATGAGAATGGCCAATGAAGAGATGTGGCGGTATCCGGCAAAGGTTATTTGTCTGCTTTCACTACTGCCCGCTGCTGTGAACATGACTGTCTCGGCAGTAAAGGAAACACTGACGCCCATTCATGCCCTGGCCCCCGATATTATGGCCGATGTCATTTTTTCTCTGATGCGCAGCCTCAACGGCAAGGCCACAGGAGAACTTGTAAATGGTCTGGCCGAAGTCGTCCGCCAGATACATACAGGAAGCGCGCTTATCGGTGATCAGGGGTTGCCTCAATTCGGCGCTGATCTGAAAATCCTCCTTGAAGACTTTGCCTCCGCCCTCGATCCGCAAGTGATCGGGAAGGCACGGACAGCACTGGCACAAGACATGGAGACCATCCGCAACACCTGGACGGAAACAATGGCCGACAGACCGGAATTATTTCTATCCGAACTGCGGCAAATAGCAGAACGCCGCAATCCCGGAATAAGAGCGACAAAAAGGGAATTTGACTTACTTGCGAACATACCCGAGGTTGATGTCAATAATGCCCTGTCCACTGGTCTGTCGGATCTGGACACCCAGGAACTGGGAGAAACAATCAACACTGTCCTGCGCCTTCTGAATTCATTTAGGCATTCACATCCGGAGGCCGTCCCCCGATTTCTTGCCGGGCTGGCAACGACAATCGATACCGATGAGCTTAAAGATGCGGCAGCGTGGATTGTCCCTGCCGCAGTTGATGCTTTCAAGCCTCTGGCCGCTTTGATCATGCCCCCAGTCCTCCGAGGGCTCGCTGAACTTCTCACACCGGAACCGGGAGACGATACGGATGAAATGGCGCTCGCCATCACAGAATTGAAAACTGCACTACAGGGGGTGTCACCATGATGGACGCATTCCGCGAATCTTCAACAACACTCTGCAACCAGCATATCCGTGACTGGAAAACCAATGGAGGCAGCGTTGTCGGCTATACCTGTTCGTATGTCCCCGACGAAATCTTCTCCGCGGCAGGCATCCTCCCCTACCGTCTGCGGGGAATCGGCGCTAAAGAAATGAACATCGGTGACGCCTATTTCGGCCCATTCATCTGCAGCTTCCCCAAGTGCCTTTTGCAGCTAGCCGGTGAAGGCAAGTACGATTTCCTGGACGGAGTTATCGTCACACCGGGCTGTGATTCCATGCGACGCCTCGATGACTGCTGGCGAAAAGCCGGCGAAGACAAAGCAGAAACTCTGCCGTCTTTCTTCTTCCATTATGCCGTCCCCCACAAAACGGCCGATTATAGTTTAAAATGGTTCATCGAAGAGACGCAGCGCCTTAAGGCAGCCGTAGAAAAGCATTTTAGCATCACCATTACCGACAATCAAATCCATGAGGCCATCGACACCTATAATGAAGGACGCCTTCTTTTGTCACGTCTTGATGCTCTTCGGTGCGCCACAGATGTTGCCATTTCCGGCGCCGACGCCCTAGCCGTAGTTCTTGCCAGCACAACGATTCCCCGGAAGGCATTCAATAGCCTACTTATGGATTTAATCGCGCAGATCGAGGAAAGCACTTACAGGATAAGTGGTAGAAAGCGCCTCATGCTCGTCGGCAGCGCCAATGACGATGTAGAGTTAGTCAGGCTTATTGAGGGCAACGATGCCGTTGTCGTGGCGGATAACCTCTGCTTTGGTGCCCGCTTCTATGCCGACCTCGTGGAACAAGACGGCGACCCGGTTGCCGCCCTGGCGAAACGCTACCTATTACATAACGACTGCCCGCGCATGTTCGGGGACTACAAGGGACGCCTGGCGATTTTGAAAGAGAAGATTAAGCGTGCCGCCGTTGACGGCGTGATCCTCCAGAACATCCGGTTCTGCGATCTTCACGGATCGGAAAACGGCATCTTCGAGCGTGACCTCGAGGCGGCGGGTATACCCTGCATACGGATCGAGCGGGAATACGGACCCCTGGTAGAAACTGGGAGAATCAGGATGCGGATTGACGCATTCCTTGAAAGGTTGGAAAAATGAGAAAAGAACTAAAAGAATACCCCTTTGATTGGATGCTGTGGCGGACATTTGCGGCCGCTGCCCGTCTGAAGTCCGGCAGTGAAAAGGAATACCGCCAGGCCGTAAATCAACTCCCTTACTTCCAGGGCGTCCTTGACGCGATCTACGGCATCGGTGAACCGGGACGGCTCTTTATCGAAATGGTTGCCGAATATTTCGAAAAGATTATCCATGCCAAAGAGCGCCAACAGAAAACTGCCATCACGACCTTCTGCTTTTCACCTGCCGTATTTTATGCCCTCGATATCGTACCCATCACTCTGGAACTGGTGAGCGTAGCCATGGGCGCGACCTACAAGCGGGGAACAGCGGACTTTCTTGACTACTGCAACGAGGTCGGCTTTACAGAAACTTCCTGCTCATCTCAGCGCGGGACGCTTGGAGCATATCTGGCTGGAAACGGCGTGACCATTGACATGGTTGTGTGTGACAGTCCCGGTGTGTGCGACACGAACGTCAACGCCTTTGCCTTTGCCTCAGCCTATCTGGACAAGCCATTTTTTCAGCTCAACATGCCACCGGATCTCACAGGTGCGCGTTCAACGGAATATCACCGCGCCGATTACCGTGCCCTTATCGCCTTTCTCGAAGAGCAGACAGGAAGAAAACTCGACACGGAAAAACTCCGGAAAATACTAACGGAAGTAGGAAGACAGGATCTCCTGATGGCGGAGCTCGAAGAGCTTCAAATCCTGGTGCCCAATCCCCTGCCCGTCACATTCAATCTCCTGATTTATGCCGGCAGGTTCCTGTTTGCCGGAATGCCCCAATGCACGAGGCTTCTCGAATCAATGCTCGCAATCGGTCGGGAAAATGCCGGGCGTAATCAGTCGGGGCTGAGCAGCGGCAAGGAAAGCCTCCGGGGATTTTTCTGCTACATCGATCATTACGGTCAGGACCTCCGCCTCTGGCAGCTTCTGGACAGCATGGAAATCAGCTATCACGGAAACATCCTAAGCAAGATGTGGTCGCAGGATGCCCATTATGTCAAAGCTCTCGACCGCCGGGAAGATGCCTACACCATCGATACGACAGATCTGGATACTCTGATTGACAGCATCGCCGATCTCAATTCCCGGATGCCCATGATCAAATCCATTCGCGGGCCCTACGATGCCCCGCACATGTGGCTTCAGGATACACTTGCGCTGGCGAAGCTGCACAAAGCTGATTTCATCGTCTATAACGGAACACCGGGATGTCGGAACACATGGGGCATGGTAAAGCCTTTCGCCCGCGATACAGAGAAAAATGGCTTCCCCACACTCATCCTCTACTCTGACGCCTTCGATATGCGTGTCGAATCATGGGAAACAACAGCGTCACGAATCGAGGAGTTTTTGAAAGTAAGGAGACTACGCTCATGATTACGGCAGGATGCGATGTAGGATCGCTCACATCGAAAGCAATCATAATGAACGGCAACAGGATCGTGGCAAGCGAAATCATCCGGTCACGGATAAAACCGGCCGAGTCCGCCGTAACCGTTATGGAATGCGCTTTGCAGAAGGTTGGAATGACTCTCCAAGACATTGATTTCTGCGTGGGGACGGGTTACGGCCGCGACAAAATCCCATTTATTCAGGAGGCAGTATCGGAGATAACCTGCCATGCCATGGGCGCCCGCTGGCTTCTGCCGACAGTGAAGACTGTCATCGACATCGGCGGTCAGGACTGCAAAGCCATGCGCATTGACGAAAACGGGAAAATTGTGAAGTTCATTACCAACGACAAGTGCGCCTCTGGGACAGGCCGTTTTTTGGAAGTCATGTCGCGGGTCATCGGCGTTTCTCTTGACGATCTGGGGGGACTTTCCTCACGGGCAAAGTCACCGATCACTATGGCCAACGCCTGCACTGTCTGGGCACAGGCGGATGTCATTCAGCATCTCAATGACGGAGTTGCCGCCGAGGATATAGGCGCGGGCATCAACAACGCCATGGCTTCACGAATGGCAGTTTTGGCCAACAATATCGGCCTGGAACGTGATCTGTGCATGACGGGCGGGGTCGCAAAAAATGCCGGTGTAGTCATCGCTCTGGAAAAGCTTTTAGGGATGTCGATCAAACGGATCAAAAAGGTTGACCCGCAACTGGTCGGAGCTGTGGGCGCCGCGCTCATTGCCAAAGACAAGTACGAAAGGAGGGCAGCCACATGATAGTTGCCGGATGCGATGTCGGATCACTTACTGCCAAGGCGGTCATCATGGAAGAGGGGAAGATACTTGCGTGCGAGATAATCATCGCGGGCACAAAGCCTGCCCTATCGGCACAGGACGTCATGGGCAAAACCCTGCAAAAAGCCTCACTGTCCATGGCGGATATTACCTGGTGCGTAGGGACGGGATATGGCAGAAAGCAAATACCCTTTGCCAACGGGGAAGAATCGGAAATTGCCTGCCACGGGCGGGGCGCTATCTGGGCAGCTCCTGCGGTGCGAACGATCGTGGATATCGGCGGTCAGGATGCCAAAGCAATCAAAATCGATGCCGCGGGAAACGTTATCCGATATTTGTACAATGACAAGTGCGCCTCCGGAACCGGCCGATTTCTAGAGATCATGGCCGATGCCTTGGGGATTGCGCTGGATGATTTGGGTGAACTCGCTCGAAATGCCACCGATCCCGTGACACTCTCCAATCAGTGTGTCGTCTTTGCCGAAACGGAAATCATCTCTTTAGTTAATGAAGGCAGAAATGTTGCCGATATCATCGCCGGCCTGCACCGCGCCCTAGCCAACCGTGCTGCATCAATGGTCGGCAGCATCGTCGCCGAGGCGGAAGTTGCCATGACAGGCGGTGTGGCTAAAAACGCTGGAATGTTCCGAGCATTGGAAGCGGCTCTGGGCGTACCAGTGCGGAGAATTGAAAACCCTCAGCTCAATGGAGCCATAGGGGCGGCTCTCTTTGCACGCGATGCCGCGGCGGCTCGAGTCTGATAAAAAAGGACTGAATATATCCATGGGAATCCTTGATAACGCCATCGGCCAAATCACAGACTTCTTGAGCCGCCGGAGTGAGGGGCATCAGGGGACAACATTCCTTTACGAAGGTAATTGTTGCCGATGGCCTGTCGGCGGAAATAATAACATCGTCCTTGCTCAGGACACGGGTGTCGAACTGGGGAACCCACGGCAGGAATCGCTTTCCCTGATTCTTTGGGCTGAAGGAATCTCCCAGATTAAGGACGGCAGGATTACCGTAATAGGTCCCGACCTCCAGGAATCACGGGGGAAGAGTCTGCCCTTTGCCAAGATAGTTATGGTCGCCGTCCATGGCTTTAACGAGGAAAACACTTGTGATAGGTGGCAGGAAATGGATCTCCTGCGATTTGACATTGACCTCGCCGGTTACATGATGCGTGCTGTTTCACAATACCAGCGCGAATGGAGCCGCGTGAGTCATGAAGCCATCGAGAAAGGGTTTTCCTTCTCGATACTCGGCAGCACCCTTATGCACAAGATGAAGGCGAAGGATTACATTGACGGAGTGGAGATTCTCTTCGTAACGGAAAGCCCTGCGGCAGTCCTTGAACTCCGTGAGGTAGCAAACGAGGCGATGGCTATTATCGGCGCACTAAACCGAATGAATGAAGAAATCGAGGCGGACTGCCCGACATGCGACTACCGCGTTGTATGCGATGCCGTTGACGGATTGAGAGAAATGCACGCTGCCCGCAGTAGATAATATATCGAAATATGGAGGAGTAATTATGGATACGAAAAGGGAAATTACAGGCAGCGATCGTTTTATGGCGAAGGTCTGTGTGAACTGCACAGTCTGCAAAATTGCCCGCAAAAAACAGCAAGGGGCGGCATTCTGGTTTGTCAGCAAGATAGAGGCTGGTTTGTGTCCGTTCTGCAGAGCCTATGAACGTGTTTATGGCCGCAAAGCCCATGAATCAGGAATATAGGAGAATTATCTTATGAAAACAACCATCAAAACAAATCCTGTTCTGCTTGCTGTCTGCGGCAAGGGAGGTGTAGGCAAAACATCCATCAGCGCAGTCGTTATCAGAATTCTGGCGGGAAAAACCGATAAGCGTATCCTGGCAATTGATGCCGATCCTTCCGTAGGTTTGGCCACAGCATTAGGCTTCCGGGGAGAGCGCAGCGTCAACGACATCCGCAACGATCTAATAGGCCGCATCGAAAAAGGGGAAAACGAGAACCGCCAGGCACTTCTTGCAGCACTCGATTACGAGGTTCTTGCCGCTCTGGAAGAAAGGAAAAACGTCGCCTTTCTCGCCATAGGACGGCCAGAGCGCGAAGGATGCTACTGCAAAGTCAACGCAATGCTCCGGGACATTATCGAATCCGTTGCGCGGAATTTTGACTACGTAGTCATCGACGGCGAGGCAGGAATTGAACAGGTCAACCGCCGCGTCCTTGCCACGGTTACCCATCTTCTTCTGGTCTCTGACGCCTCAGCCAAGGGGCTGAAAGTGATTGAAACCATCGGCACTGTCGCAGGGCTTGCCGTTCATTATGAAAAAGCTGGTTTGCTTCTAAACAGGATTCGCGGCGAAGGAGAAAAAAATAAATTATCCCTACCTCCGTCAATCCCATTTATCGGCTGGATTCCCGAAGATGACGGAATACGTGATGCGGACATCGTCGGACTGAATCTTATGGAGATACCAACCTGCCCAGCTATTGATGCAGTAAAAAGGGCTATTATGCCTTTTGTAGATTGAATGGAGGCTCATGGTTTTAGACGAGTGGTTTTCCAAACTACTGGAGGAACCGGTAAACGAGTTGGTTCAAAAGGCGATCAATGAAGGACAAATCCCCATCGGCTATTCGTGCAGCTATGTCCCCGATGTCATGCTTTCCGTTGACGGGCTCTTCCCCGTCCGGATGCGCGCCCCGGGCATTGCCGGCACGGAGCTGGCGGACAACTATCTTTCCTCCGTCATCTGCTCCTATACACGAAGCCTGCTGGAATTCGCCCTGAACGGACGCTACGATTTCCTTCGGGGTTGGGTCTTTGCAGCCAGTTGTGATCATCTCCGCCGCCTTTATGACAACCTCGAATACCTGAAGAGGCCGGGCTTCTCCCGCATCCTCGATGTTCCCCACAAGACCGGTGATGCAGCCATCAACTGGTACACAGATGAACTAAAGCTCTTTGCCAAAGCACTGACTGAACACTTTGGCGTCGATCTGGGCACAGATGCCCTGGAAAAAGCAATCCGGGAGCACAACGCCTTTAACGCCATCCTGCGCGAAATCGGTAAGCACCGCAGTGGCGACAATCCCGTCATGACGGGAACGGAGTATCATCGAATGGTCATTGCGGCCAGCGCATCGCCCAAAAAACCACTTCTGCCCCTCCTGGAGAAAATCCGCGATGATCTGCCCAGACGCGCCACTCTTGCGCCTTACCGCGCGCGCCTCCTTCTGGCGGGTGGGCACCTCGACGATCCCGGTTATATCGGCATCATCGAATCACAGGGAGGCCTGGTTGTTGCCGACCGATTATGTACCGGCTCCTACCCCGGCCTGCTGCCCATACCTGAGACTGGCGATCCCATCGCCGTGCTGGCAAAGCATTATTTGACGAAGACCTCCTGCCCCCGCATGATGGAATCATTTACGGAGCGGGCGGAAGATATCGTTACACTGGCCAGGGAAAGCCGGGCGGACGGAGTTGTAATCCAGATTTTAAAGTTCTGCGATACCTGGGGTGTGGAGGCAGCCGCATTTGTTTCTTACATCCGGGAGGCAGGAATCCCGTTACTGCGCCTGGAGCGTGATTACCGCCTGGGCAGCGAGGGACAGCTCCGGACGCGAATTCAGGCATTTATCGAAAGCATGGGGAAGTAAAGGAATATTCATGACTACTGTAAAACCAGGACTCAACGATTATCTTGAGTTCAACAAGTACCGGGCCATCAATCTCATGAACATTGGCCGCATGTTGGCAAAGCACGGCCCCTTGGACATGCACCGCGATTTGAAACGGTATCCCTGGATTTGGGATTTGCTGGAAGTTAACTCTCTTCTGAAGCGTTTGGTGGAAGGGAGATCGGGGAATTACCGCAAGGCCGTCGCCATAGTACTGGGTGGAGTCGTTGATGGCGTAATTGAGCTTCTCGAAGGAATCTTCTACCGCTCCGACCGCCTGATCCTGCATGAAGACCTCCTGCCTCCGGAAATCTTTCGCGCCATGGGCCTGCAGCCCTGGGTTCCCGAGCTTCTGGGGATCCTCCTGCCTATGCTCGTTCCCGATACGATGCAGAAATACCTGGACGCAGCTGAAAGCGAGGGGATTCCGCCCGACATATGCAGCCTGCCTCGAGCGACCATCGGCATGGCACTGAAAAATGTGTTTCCAGAGGCACTGGCTATCGTCTCATCCAATATGCCCTGCGACGGCGGCATGTCCTCGTACACAGTCATCGCCCGGCAGATGAAGAAGCCCACCTATTGGGTCGACATACCATTTGATTTCAAGAATGAACGGGCACTTGATTATTTTGCGGGTGAACTAAAAGACATGATTGCCTGGCTGGAGAAACACACACCGGGAAGAATGGACTGGGAGAGACTCAAGGAGATCTGCGAGAAACGAAACACTATGGCGGAACTGGAGCTGGACATCTGGGATATGATACGCCACCGGCCGGCGCCCATGGCAGCCGAAGCAATCTGGATGAGCCACCTCTGGTTTTTCAATATCAATCCGGGCTACGATACATCCATTAAACTCTTTACCGACCTCAAAGCACTGACTCAAAAAAATCTTGAAGCCAATGTCAGCGCAGTCCCTGATGAGAAATACCGTGCCCTGCTCTGGAATCCCCCGACTCTCCATTACATCGACCTCATGGCCTGGGCGGAACGGACCTACGGCGTCAGCCTGATCCTCGACAGCATGTCCTTCAACCGCCAACCATTCATTGACACTGCAACGCCCGATTCGATGCTGAAGAGCCTTGGCAATATAATCATGCAGGGGCCGATGTCGCGGCACACCCGGGGCCCGGCCGAAGCTAATTATTTCCCCGACATCTTCCACATGGTCAAGCACTTTGATCTTGACATGGTCTGGGTTGCAGGACATATCGGCTGCAAAAACACTCAGGCGATGAGTGGCGTCCTGAGAGAAAAGTGCCGGGACGCAGGGATACCGCTCCTTGTCATCGACTACGATCTCATGGATTCGCGGATTACACCCAAAGAAGGCATACAGGAACAGGTGGGAAATTTTATGGAGAACATTATGAAGGCTAAACAACTTTTTTAAAATAATTACGGGGAACTCAAAATGAACAAGATAAGGTATTATGGCGGATGTGACGTAGGGTCTACAACAGGCAAGGCGGTCATTCTTGGGCCTGAGGGTATCGTTGGCTCATCGCTCATCCCCAGCGAGATAGACCCGGAGATTACGGCTCGCCTGGCCTTGGAAAAGGCGTGTACAAACGTTGCCGGCCTCGGTAATATCGCAAAACTGGCCTACCTCATCGGCACAGGCTACGGACGTAACGAAGTGCCGTTTGCCAATGAGAATATCTCAGAGATCAGCTGCCACGCCATGGGCGCTTACTGGTGCGAACCGACCATCAAGACCATCGTGGATATCGGCGGACAGGACATGAAGGCCATCAGCGTCGCTGATGACGGCTCTGTGCTGGAATTCGCCATGAATGACAAGTGCGCCGCCGGAACAGGCCGCTTCTTCGAGGCCATGAGCCGGATATTCCGTATGGATCTGGATGCCTTTTCGCTGCTTTCCCTTGGCGCCGGAAAAATAATTCCTGTCACGGCCCAGTGCAGCGTCTTTGCCGAATCGGAAGTGATCAGTCTGCTGGCCAAACGTAATCCACCGGCCGATATCGCCGCAGGCATTCAAAACGCAGTGGCAAAGCGCTGCTTCACCCTAATCAAGCGCGTCGGCTTGAAACCCCGCCTCACCGTTACCGGCGGCTGCGCGAAAAACCAGGGTCTCCTTGTGGAACTGAAACGCATGTTTCACCTTGACATCGCCCCACTGACCGTAGACCCCCAGCTCATCGGTGCCCTCGGCGCAGCCATTCTGGCTTCCCGTAATGGATAATGATGTTGACTATGTCACGGTGAAGCTGTCTTTTATGTCAATTTAATATTGATCACAAAAGGCGACAAATGGTGTCAATGTTTGTCGTCGCGCATGAATTATGTTTATTACGATTTGAAGTCCTGTATATTTGCGGAGAGTGAATATTTACTGACTTCAGGAAGTTGTTTATAAAAAAGTCTCTTTAATTTTTCAAGATAGCCATTCATCAGAATCGCCGTATGCAAATCAAGTGTCTACATTTGTTGGGTAGGACCAATTGTGTATTCCATCCCTCGCTACCCGGTAGAGCGCACCAGAAATGAGAAACTTTCGCACCCCAAGAGGTTAAGACTGCAAGATTGAGATTTATCCTTGATTAAACTGCGTGCAATTGTTATAAATCAACTATCATTTGGTTTTTAAAGGGGATTAATCATGAGAATTGGTGTTTTAACAGGAGGCGGAGATGTTCCGGGGCTGAATCCTTGCATCAAAGCGATTGTCAGTAGCGCGATAGATGAAGGGATGGAAATACTGGGCATCCGCCGAGGCTGGGCGGGGCTGCTCGAATACAATCCTGATGATCCGTCAAGTTTCGACCACTGTTTTCTGAAACTAGACAAACAAAACACCCGAACTATTGATCGTACCGGCGGCACTTTTCTGCATACAAGCAGGATTACTCCCAGCAAGGTTCGTCTTCAAGATATGAGCGACTACTTACGTGGACAGATTGTAACCGGAACGCCCGCGCCGGACGCTATCTTTGATTTAACAGATCGGATATTAAAAAATATCTCCAGACTTGGCCTTGACTACATCATCGCTATTGGCGGTGATGGAACTCTGGCATATACTGAGCGCATGAATAAAGAAGGTGTGCCAATTATCGCCATCCCCAAAACAATGGATAATGATGTTTTTGGAACGGATTACTGCATTGGCTTTTCAACAGCCATAACGCGCAGCGTGGAATTTATTCACCAGTTGCGTACATCGGCAGGCTCTCATGAACGCATCGGCATCATCGAACTCTTCGGCCGCAATTGCGGTGAAGTCACCCTTCTTGCCTCTTACCTCTCCGGAGTTGATCGCACGATTATCAGCGAAATTCCCTTTGATCCGGAAAAACTGGCTCATCTCATCTTAAAAGATAAGAGATCCAATCCCAGCAACTACGCCATGATTGCCATAAGCGAGGGTGCCAGGATGACCGGAGGGAAAATAGTTGATTATGGCCAAGCCGATGCCTACGGCAACCGGAAACTTGGTGGCATCGGGCTGATGACTAGCGAAGCGGTGGAAAAAATCACCGGCCAGGATTGCTTCTGCCAGCAAATATCTTATCTGATGCGCTCGGGTGTTCCGGACAGCTTGGATTTAATGGTCGCCGTAAATTTTGCCAACATCGCCGTTAAGTTAATTGCCAGAGCTGAGAAGATGGACAATCGCATGGTCGCGCTGCTGGATGGTAATTATACCAGCGTTCCCGTTAGTGAAATTTACCGGGGAATCAAACGAGTGGATGTGGACGAACTCTATAATACTGAACAATACCGTCCCAAAGTGCGCCACGTGGAAGGAAAGCCGATGTTTCTGTACTAAGGTCTATGCCTTGTCCCGCGCAGTCCTGCACCCGCAATACCAAGTGATGGTTGCAACCCAGTCTCTTCCGCCGGTATTTTGATTATTGATCTTTTAACGAGATCATCAATTGGACTTTGTTAGTTGAAATATGGTCAAACTAATCCAACAATTTGTTTCGTGCTGCCGTGCTGCAGGCCTGCGGATCTCTACTGCGGAAACTCTTGATTGCTTAAACCAGTTGCAATTGATCGAAGTCACAAATGAACTCCAATTCCGGGCAACCTTGAGGGCTAACTTTGCCAAGAGCATGCGCGAGGTTAATCACTTCGACCGTCTCTATCACCTGTTCTTTCATGAAATGAGAGTCGATCCGACGGACATGTCACAATCAGCGGCACTTGCTCTTCAAATTCGGCAGGCAACAGACATTCTCAGGAAAAACCCACATGACAACTCGATGTTTGACGCGGTTGTCGATTTCATTGCCGGCAATCCTCTGGAATTCCTGAAGGAGATGCGCCGCATCCGGACAGCATCGGATTCAGAAACTCAACCAACACGATTCAATTTAAGTCAACTTGGCGACCGTTTTAACATTCTAATGCAGATTACATCAACATCATCTGCAATCGCACAATTACTGCAGGACCCATCAATGGATGTAAGCAGCGCAGCGCGTAATGATCTTGCTCTTCATTTTACTGAACGGCTAAATGCTGCACGTTCGATTCTGCTATATGAACCACATCCGGGAGATGAAAACACAAAAAAAGTCAAAACTTACGAACAGCGATTGAAAGATCTTGGCGAAAGGCCGTTTTCTTCATTTACCCAACAGGAGCTTACGGATATGAGAGAGGCTATCGACAAGCTGGTGCGCAAGCTGAAAAATAATGTGAGCCGGCGTTTTGCCGTCAAACACCTGGGAAATCTGGATGTAAAAAAAACCATCAGAAGCGCTGCACGTTACGGCGGCGTTCCTGTGGAAATCAAATACCGCAGCAAGCCCCTGCGCCGCAGCAAAATAGTGACTCTGTGCGATGTATCAGGCTCAGTCTGGGCAGCAGCACGTTTTCTACTGAATCTGCTCTATTCCCTGCAGGAATGTTTTGACAAGGTCAATAGTTTTGTCTTCATCGATGATCTGACGGACGTGACGGCCTTTTTTGAAGAAAACGAGATTAACGAGTCTATCAGGTTTGTGCTGGAAGAGGCAGATGTTAATTATAACGCCGCGACGGATTATGGGGTTACATTGCGTCATTTCCAGCGCGACTATATGGACTTGCTGACAAAAAAGACAACACTGATTATTGTCGGTGACGGACGTTCCAACTATACACATCCGGAAGATGCCATCCTGGGGCAGATGAGAGAGAGGTGCCGCCGAGTTATCTGGCTCAATCCGGAGCCCGAACAAATCTGGGGCACGGGTGACAGCGAAATAAAAACATATATGCAGCACTGCCATGAAGTGCGGCAATGCGGCAATGTCAACCAATTGATTGCTTTTATTGAGGAGCTGGTTCTTTAAGATGACGACAACTCTATCAGAACAAATTATAGAAAAAATCTCACGTTTTGCTGCGGAGCATATCGCGCCCCGTCATGATTTGTCAGAAAAGAATGATTTTCCCCATGACCTCTGGGAAGAAATGGCCAAAGTCGGGTTGTTTAAAATCGGCATTGAGAAATTGTACGGCGGCAGTGGCGGCGGATACCTGAACCTGTCTGAGGCCGCGGAAAAACTGGTTGAAAATGGCTATAACATGGGGATTGCAACTTCCTGGCTCTATCAGCAAATCGTCGCCAGATTTATTATCGGAGGTTTCGGTTCGGAAGAACAAAAGCATCAATTTCTGCCGCAGATGGCTTTGGGAAAACTGACGACATCATTTGCTGTGTCGGAACCGCAGCGCGGCGCACACCCTAAATATATGACAACTGCAGCCATAAAAGATGATTCATTTTACATTCTCACCGGTGAGAAAACTTATCTGACAAACGGTCCGATAGCAGGACTATTCATTATCATCGCCGTGACTGCGGAAGAAAAGCAAAGGAAATTTACCGCCTTTCTTGTTCCACTGCAAACTGCTGGATTGACAGTTGGCATGCCACTGAAGCTTAATTTTTTAAACCCATCACCTCACGGCAGTATTGTGCTTAATAACTGCCGTCTGCCGGATACAGTGATTCTGGGAAAAGAAGGCACGGCATATCGGGAGATGGTCATTGCCCTGGGAGAAATCGAAGATATTGTCATGATGGGGATAGCAACAGGTGCAATGGCAGCGCAGCTTGCACTATTGATCCGCGCTACTGGAGATGATAATATTGCTGCCATGGAATTGCTGCAAGTTAAGCTGGCAGAGCAGGATGCAGCGTTACAAGCCATCCGGAAAGTTGTGCACACAGCAGCGGATTGTTTGGATCGAGGGAATGCTCACTCTGTATCTCAATCGATAAACTTTATGGACTTGGCCACGGAATTTCAATCAAATATGGGCGCGATCATTCAAAAGTGGAATCTTCATGTCGATGCACGCTATAATTATCTTAGATTTGATCTTACAGCAATGATTGCGTTCAGGAAGAAGATTACACAGTTGAAGAAGGCAAAACGGGAGCTCGAATTGTTGAAAGACAAAAGGTAATGAACGCTTAAACAGCCGAAAACCCGTCATGCCGGCGAACGCCGGTATCCAGAAAACCATTGATAATAATGGATTCCCGCCTTCGCGGGAATGACAAGAAGGGGAAAAAGCGACTTTTACGAGGCAATCAAGGGTGAGAGCGTTATGTTCTGGCGGCAAAAAATAGTTGAGTTTTTCGGTCTGAAAAAGAGCATGGTGGCCTTGCTGACTATGGTCATACTTGTCGGCCTGGGAGAAAAAATGGCCGAGCGTTTTTTGCCGATTTATCTTATGGCGCTAGGCGGTGGCGCGCTTACCATCGGGTTGCTGGGCGGCATGACTAATCTGCTTTCCGCCCTCTATTCCTTCCCCGGCGGCTATTTAAGTGATCGTCTGGGCTACAAAAAAGCGCTGCTGGTTTTCAACCTGATTGCTTTATTCGGTTACAGTATAGTCATTGTTTTTCCGTACTGGCAGGCAGTGATCATCGGTGCGATTTTCTTTCTTTCCTGGTCGGCCATATCGCTTCCGGCCACGATGAGCCTTGTTTCCCGAGTTCTGCCGCAGGATAAGCGGACGATGGGTGTGACGATGCATTCGCTGGTCCGAAGACTGCCGATGGCTTTAGGTCCAATAATTGGCGGGGTTCTCATCGGGATTTACGGAGACAAAACAGGTGTGCGCCTGGCTTTTGTGGGGGCCTTTTTTCTGGGGCTTCTTTCACTTATCCTGCAACAGGTTATGATTGAGGAGGATAGCGCACAAGGCAGTGCTGAAAAAAGGCCTTCACGTCTCTGGCGCTATATGAGCCCGGCACTCAAAAATCTTCTTGCATCTGACATCCTCATTCGTTTTGCCGAGCAGATTCCTTATGCGTTTGTTGTGGTCTGGTGCATCAAAAATCAGGGGATTACAGCAACCCAGTTCGGGATGCTTACCGCCATTGAAATGATCACGGCAGTTTTGGTCTATATACCGGTAGCCTATCTGGCCGATCGCTCCACGAAGAAACCATTTGTCGTCATTACCTTTTTTAACTTCACTATTTTCCCACTGGTTATTCTCTTTTCTCAATCGTTTTGGATGATGGCGATAGCCTTTGTTATCAGGGGCTTGAAGGAATTTGGCGAGCCGACACGCAAAGCCCTGATTATGGATCTGGCGCCGGAAGATAAAAAAGCGGGAATGTTCGGGTTATATTACCTGATTAGGGATGTCATTGTCTCCGTTGGTGCATTTGGCGGCGCATTTCTCTGGCAGATATCACCCGAAGCTAATTTTCTTACAGCATTTGCCTGCGGACTTGCAGGGACAATCTATTTCTGGATTTACGGAAAAGATCTGGGGCAAAATAAAATCTCTGGATAACGCATCGAATTATCCTCCGCTGGCGGGGAACAATCTACATTTCACCTCATGTCGGTCTTTAGTTTTGCAAGTTCGACAATCATGATTTGGCGGACCATCTCGGCGGTTTCTTCAACTGAAAGATTGGCAAATTTTTCATAAGGGATTTCATCCAGCACTCGCACAATTATCCGGTGAATACCTTGGGTATCCATTTTCCATTTTGGCACGGCGATGCCGGTACCGTTTACCACTATTGGTAGGATTGGTACTTTGGCCTTTTGAGCAAGGATAAAAGCCCCCGGTTTAAAAACTTTGATCTCATTGTCGTGAGAGCGTGTTCCTTCGGGATAAATACACACAGACTCTCCTGCCGCCAGTGTATTTTCACTGACAATCATCATTTTTTTCGAGCCATCTTTATCCCCGCGAACAAGTTTTATATAACGGTTAAGATACATATTCCAGCCTATAAAAGGTACACGGAAAATCTCTGCTTTGGAGACGATTTTGTAATATAAAAAAAGCCGGAAGTGCACCAGGATATCGAGCTGCGATTGATGGTTGGAAACGATCATATAGGTAGTATTTTTTTTATATTTTTCTCTGCCCTCGATTTTCACAAACCAGGTCGGCATTATCCATGTATAGACTGATGCCCAAAAGCAGGTATAGTAATGCAGAAGCCTGAGATGTTTATCAAAAGGAATTGTAAGAAGCCAAATCATAAACGCTATAACGAAAAAAATAGGGAAAGTTATTCCCATAGCAATAAGTAAGTAAGCAGATAAAATTTTCCAGAGCATGTTGCCTCCTTATGCTGTGATCTTTTATGAAACTAAACAGACTATTATCCAAAAATCAAGGTCAAACCATCAAAACACATTATTAATATTATTACGTTGACACACAATACCATTTTCCTTATACTCGCATCCTGTAAAATTGATATACATGAAGTTTAACTTCATCAATAATATTAAGGAGGTAAGATAAATGAATTTTGCACCAACAGAAGAACAATTAATGGTTAGGGACATGGTACGAAAATTTGCCGAAACGCAGATCAAACCGATTGCCGCGGAATTGGACCACACTCATCGTCACCCGGAAGAGATCTGCCGAAAGCTTGGCGAAATGGGAATTATGGGAGTCTCCGTTCCTACGGAGTACGGCGGCGCTGGTATGGACAACGTAACCTATGTCATGGCCATGATTGAAATTTCTAAGGCCTGCGCCAGTTGCGGTGTTATCGTATCGGTGAATAACACACTCTACGGTCACCCGGTTAAGACTTTCGGAACTCATGAACAGAAGCTGAAATTTCTGCAACCAGTAGCGGGTGGAGAGGTTGAAGGCTGTTATGGTTTAACAGAGGCCGGAGCCGGATCAGACGCGGCGGCGCTGCGCTGCAAAGCAGAATTGAAGGGCGGTAAGTATATTGTCAATGGAACCAAAACTTTTATTACCAATGGCAATGTCGCCCGTTACTGCGTTCTGGCGGCAACTACCGATTCGTCCCTTGGTTATAAGGGAGTAATTAACCTCATTGTAGATTTGAAGGAAACCCCCGGATTCAAGGTGGGAAAGATTGAAGAGAAGTTAGGAATTCTGGCATCCGGGACATCGGAACTCGTCTTTGAAGACGCGGAAGTGCCGGCAGCAAATTTGTTGGGAAAGCCGGGTCAAGGTTTTCAACAGATGATGGCGGGACTCAATGCCGGTCGTATCGGCATCGGCGCTCAGGCCTGCGGTATCGGACGCGCCTGCCTGGAAGATTCGATAGCCTACGCCAAAGAGCGCGTTCAGTTCGGCAAGCCCATTTCAGTCAATCAGGCCATCCAGTTTAAGCTGGCTGATATGGCGACGGAACTCGACGCGGCAGAACTTCTTTTGCTTCGGGCTGCCTGGCTGGAGGATAATGGTCAAGATTTTGAGAAGGAATCGGCCATGTCCAAATATTTTGCCTCCGATGTTGCCATGAGGGCATCAATTGAGTGCGTCCAGATCTTCGGTGGCTACGGTTACGTCAAGGAATACCCGGCAGAGCGCCACATGCGCGACGCGAAAATCTGCCAGATTTACGAAGGCACCAATGAAATCCAGCGGGTTGTTGTTGCTCGCAAACTCCTTGGGCAGAGATAACGGCAAGGAATGGTAAAATGTAATATTGCTGGCGAATTAAAATTGACTCGCCAGCAATATTTGTATGATGGTGACATCTGCGTAAAACAGAAAGAATCACGGGCTTTGCCGTCGGTACCGTCCAGCCGGTCGAAATAAATAGAGTTTAGTAAATGAGTAATATGATAGCAAAAGAATATAAATCATTTGAAGCAATAAAGCATATTTAAGAAGATGTTCATGAATTTTGGTATGCTCAAATGGTTCAATTTAAAACATTCAGGTGATATTCCCGTTTCTGAATACTGGGCTTAAAAATAAAAGTGGACGGCTCCGGTAATTACCAGAACGCGTCCACCGACCGAGAATTCCCAGTCCCAACTTTAAGTTATAGTAAATGAGCACATAAGGCAAGAACTTGAGGATATCGATTATGACTAAAAAAACTGTTACCGATGAAAAAAGTGCCGGATTGGTTTCATCCGCGCTGAAGGTGAATCTCGAGAGAACGGCTGTGGACGTGGCTATACCTGCGCAGTACGATCCACTGCTCAAGGTTGTTGAAAGTCATTATGGCCTGCAGAAAAAAACGCAGGACATGCTGACTGAACTCAACCACCCGTTTGTCAACTGGGAGTTTGTCCTCAAAGAGTTGAAATCCATTTCTATCGGCGATTTCTATATCTATAACCATCATCAGGATGGGCTTACCGCTCTTACCGTAATTCTGAAAATATATATGGATTTGATTAAACTGCCGCAAAGCGATGATATCAAAGACAGCGCCATTCATTATCTTTTCGATTACATCGACACTCTCCTTGCGCAGAGTAATGAATTACTTCCCCGGAATTTAGTTTTGATTCCCGAAATTCTCGGATCATTGCTGACCGAAGCGGAAAAAGACGCGGGCATCTTTAAAAAGACATCAACATATCTTAAAAGAACCATACGTTACATTGTGGAAAATAATATCAATGTTGATATTACCATGTTCGATCAGTTGCTCTACAGGATGTTCAAAACTACATATCAGCACTGGCTTGCACAACCCGACCCTTCAGATTGGTTTGCCGCAGAAGAAGGAGAATCACCGGAGGCTTTAAAAACTTACAGAAGCTTTATCGAACCTCTGAGCCATGAACATTTGCGGCTAAGGCTTGCAGAATTGGAAGCACTTTGTCAGGAACAGAAAAGCGCAAGTATCGCCGGGACAAAAAAATATCTGGAGATGCCGGACTATTTCCAAATAGTCAACGGTTATTCGCTGGTCGCAGGACAGGTGGAAAAATCCGCTGATTTCCAAGGGCGTCAGCATCTGGCGAAACTGGACTTTCTGTTTAGTATTATGAGTGTCGCCGGCCTGAGCGATATTCACAGCACTACTATGAGAGATATAAATTATTCCCTGAAGATGGTTTTCCAGGAAGGGCAAAAAGATAATCTGGACGATTTTGTGCAGAGAATTTTCGGTCTGTTGAAAAAGAGCAAATCCCGGAGAGAGTTTAGCAGTGCCATTATTGACTGCATCACCACGATGGCCAAAGAAGTCTTCGAGCAGAACTGCCATCCGCTAGTGGATACGTTTATTGACGAACTGATTGCTTATGGTTTTCAATATCCGGAAATTAAAGGAGCAACTGCGGAATGGCAGGTTCAGGTAAATCCCGCCCATATAACCAACATAAGAGCGTGGCTGGAAATTATAGCTCTGAAACCAAGATGGACAAAGCGTTTGCTTTCGGCCTTAATTGTCAACTTAAGAATTGGCGGTATTTTCGTTCGCGATACCGATCTTATTCAGAAAGATATCTCGGCCCTGCTCAATGCCGAGATCGCGCCGGCCTACAATCTGGTAAAGCAGCTTCTGCGGGTCTTCCCCGTATATTTCACCGAGATTGGCGCTGAAGGCGAATTAAGAGATGTTTCCACTAATGTGGATGAACTATCGCATCGTAACGACAAGCTCGTCTATTTTCTGCGCAAGCAATCCCATGTGGAAAGCAACAGCATGCTGGTAGATTTTGTGGAGGACATTTTTCAATACTGGTTTTCCGGCAAAAAAGAATCGTTGCGTAAACATCTGCCCTCTGAAGTTTATGATCAGGTGATGGATTCCGGTGAATATTTTGATGACATGCACATAGCATTTAAATTTTTATTCGCAAAGGTTCAAAGTGATCCCCGCAAGTTTTTGGAATGGGATGAAGCCCGCGTTCAAAAAGAGTTTCACCATATTAAAGGAGTGAATTCTCGCGATCAGGAGCGAACATTGCTAATGATCCGCCTCTATCAGTTGTTGTATAAAAAATACTATCCGCAGTATCTGGATCTATTAAAAGATCTGGAAGCGGTTAATGCTTTCCCCAAATCTGAAATATTATCGCTGAAAATTAATCTGGGCAAGAAAAACCGTTACAAGAGTCTTACGATCATCTTAAAATTCTTATCCATATTGAAGGCCAGGATTATTTCGCCGGAAAAGACTAAGTTTTATGAGAACATTTATTACAAAAGGCACATTGCGGCGGGTATCCCGTCAATGTACGGAACCTACCATGAGCAGAAATTTGAGGCCGTCGGCCTTTCCTTACGGCTGGAGAGCCTGGCCACGATGCTCTTTGAAGAATTGATTCAGTCGTTGAACCTGAAATTTATTACCAAGCGCACAATCACAAAGATCCATACATATTTATGGCTCTATATCAACGCTCTGGAGCTGGAGGGCATTGCCACGGAGGGTTTGGTGGCTAAAATAAAATATGTAACCAGCGCTTTGGCTGTTCGGCAGTTCACCCTCGAACAATACATAGATATCTTCCGCTTCATTTCCAAAGGCATTCAGGATATTCTCCGCGATTATTACATCGACGCGCACAGCGCTAATCTGCATGTTATTATTCAACAGGTATTCCCGCATAATTTTGTGGACGATACCAAAGAAAATCAGCAGAAGGATGAAAAAGTCATTTATCAGCACTCGGAGAGTTTTATCCGCACGCTGATGTCGCAGGCCTTCAGCGTACAGGTGTTGGATAATTTTGTCCACGCGGTCATTAAAACTTTGAGCGCGGAGCAGGACAGATTAAAGGACAACAAACGGATTCTTAAGCTTGTTATGTCCTATGATCCCGAACTGTCCCTTACCTCGATTTACAAAAAAAATAAGCGTTTGGATAATCAAATTCTTCTGGGCAACAAGGGATATTTTCTCAAAGTACTTGTCTCGCTTGGCTTTCGGGTTCCTCCAGGGTTTATTTTCACGACTGAAGTATTTCGAGGTTTTGACGCGGTTTATGGCGATAAGTATATCTTTAATGATCTGGCCGTCAGAGTCAACAAAGAGATAGCCATTCTGGAGAAGGTGACAAGACGTAAATTCGGGGATCGCAACAATCCTTTGCTTTTATCCGTTCGAAGTGGCGCGGCTGTCTCTCTTCCCGGTATGATGCAGTCATTTTTAAATGTCGGCATCAATACATCAATCGCGGAAGGGCTGAGCAAAAAAGATGAATTTAAGTGGGCGGCATGGGATTGCTATCGCCGGTTTCTACAGACATGGGGAATGTTCAATGGCCTTAATCGTAATTTCTTCGATGTCATCATGCAGAGCTTCAAACACAAATATAGCGTGGCTAAAAAGATACGCTTTCTTCCTGATCAGATGCAAAAACTCGCCTTGGCCTATAGGCAGGGTATGGTGGAAAATAATGTTACGATTGCCGACGTGCCTATCGAACAATTAAAGCACGCGGTACAGCATGTTTTTGCATCGTGGAATTCTGATCAGGCGAAAATTTATCGCCGTCAGATGAATCTTTCTGATGAATGGGGTACTGCGGTTGTCGTTCAGGCGATGGTTTTTGGAAACTTAAATGAGCACTCCGGTTCCGGCGTTATTTTTACCCGCGACCCCAAAGGTTCATCTTTTGATGTGACCCTGTATGGAGATTTTATCTTTGGGGTTCAGGGGCATGATATAGTTTCCGGCCTTGTGGAGACATATCCCATTTCAGAAAAACAGCGAATCTCCGAAAACCGGGACGAGGAAATATCGCTGGAGGCAAAATTTCCGGAAATCTACGCGGAACTTGTCAGACTTGCGGAAATTCTTATTTATGAGAAGGGCTTTAATCATCAGGAAATTGAATTTACTTTTGAAGGGCCGGGCAAAGATAAACTATATATACTGCAAACAAGGGAAATGTTTCAAACAAAATCAAAAAGATTGAAGCGCTTTAAAAGCAGCGATAGCCTGCAATCCTCAATGCTGGGAATGGGAATAGGCGTGAGCGGTGGAGCTCTTTGCGGCAGGGCAGTTTATGCAGAAGGGGATATTGCATATTTCCGCGGCGCGGAACCGAAAACTCCCCTTATTCTGCTGCGTCCGGATACTGTTCCTGACGATGTCGGAGTGCTTCTGCAAGTGGAAGGATTGCTAACCGCAAAAGGAGGAGGAACTTCACACGCCGCAGTAACTATTCCGCAACTAGGCAAGGTCGGAGTCGTTGGTTTCAGCAAATTAAAAGTATTCGAGTCTGAAGGCTACGCAAAAATTGACGAGCATACAATCAAGGCGGGAGATTTTATCTGCATAGACGGATGGAGTGGCACAGTCTATTCCGGTAAGCACGAAAGTGAGACTGACAAAACTCCGCAAATAACTGTGTAATACCATATCATAAATATACACATAAGGGGATGCCATGAAAAAGTACACACTGGATGAGCCCGACAACTTAGTCGGGATTTTCGAAGAGACGCTTGCGCGCTTCGGTGACCGGGAGTGGCTGGGAACGAAAAATAAGCAGACAAGCACCTACGATTGGGTCACCTACAGAGACGTGGCAAAGCGCATTGACGCTATCCGTGGCGGGCTTGCTAAAATCGGGGTGAAGAAGGGCGATGGCGTTGCCATCATTGACAATAACAGCGTCGAGTGGGCGGCCTGCTGTTACGCTACATACGGCCTGGGCGCTCGTTTCATCCCTATGTACAAAGCCGAACTGCTGAAAATCTGGAACTACATCATTGCCGATAGCGGGACCAATGTTCTTTTCGTCCGCGATAAGGAAATTTATGAAAAGGTCAAGAACTGGACAAGCGAGATCGAATCACTAAAATACATTTACATCATCAACGGGACTGGACAAGATACACTTGCGGAGCTGGAAAAACTTGGTGCAGAAAACCCTGTCGCGGCCATTCACCCCGATGCCGAGGATATCGCCGGCCTCATCTACACATCGGGAACTACAGGAGAGCCGAAGGGTGTGCTTCTCTCCCACGGGAATTTCAGCAGCAACGTGCACGCCTGCATCAAGAACATGACAATGCTGGATGAACATGATCGCACCCTTTCCTTCCTGCCCTGGGCGCACTCCTACGGGCAGACCGCGGAACTCAACACACTCCTCCGAATGGGCGCCTCATGCGGTTTTGCCGAAGGCCCCCAGACCATTGTGGACGACTTGATGCTTGTGAAGCCTACGCTACTGGTTGCCGTGCCGCGAGTATTCAATCGCGTGTATGACGGCCTGCACGCGAGAATGAACGAGCAGGGAGGACTCGCAAAAAAGCTATTTTTCATGGGTAAGAACGCGGGCCAGAAAAAGCGCGATCTTGCTCGCGATGGAAAATCAAACTTCATCACGAACCTGAAATTCCGTATCTCCGATAAAATCGTCTTCTCCAAGGTGCGCGCCCGCTTCGGTGGAAATCTTAAAATGACAATGAGTTCCAGTGCCGCGCTCAACCCCAATATCGCCGAATTCTTCTTCGATATCGGTCTGCCCATTTACGAGGCGTGGGGAATGACCGAAATATCACCAGCTGGTTCGAGTAACACACCCACGGCGTACAAGATCGGCAGCGTTGGCAGAGCGCTGGACAAGGTAACCTTTGCAATTGACAAGAGCATAACAGGGCCGGAAAGCAGAGATGGAGAGCTCATCGTTTACGGTCCCAACGTGATGAAGGGCTATCACAACAAGCCAAAAGAAACGGCAGAGACCATGACCGCGGACGGCGGCCTTCGAACAGGCGACAGCGCGTATATTGACGAAGACGGTTTCCTTTATATCACCGGCAGAATTAAAGAACAGTTCAAGCTCGAAAATGGAAAGTTTGTCTATCCCGCTGCCATTGAAGAAGCGATCAAGCTCATCCCTTACGTTGAGTTTGCCATGATACACGGACTGAACATGCCCTACACTATATGTCTTGTGTATCCCGATTTCATTGTGATGGAGAAATACGCGAAGGAGAACAATCTGCCCACGGATCATGTGGAAATGATCAAAGACGAAAGGGTCGTGAAGCTCTTTGAGGATGCCATAAAGAACGAGATGAAGGGGAAATTTGGTAACTACGAGATCCCCCGGAAACTGATCCTGATGTCCGAGGCTTTCAGCGTCGAAAACGGTATGCTCACACAGACGCTCAAGTTAAAGCGCCGGAAAGTTCTACAGAAATACCAGAAGGATATTGACCGTCTCTACAAGGAGAAATAGTACACGCGCCAAAAGCGGCACTTTTGAATTTAATACCAAGTTGCTTTCAAAAAATAAAGGGAACGATAACATTAATAACTATGAGAACCTTAGCGAAAGAAGTGCTGCTCGGTAGCGTTCTTCCAGGCAAAGCAAATAGGTGTAAGTTTCTTGCAGTTGGAAGTCTGCTGCAAGTTCCTTCAACGGATTGAACAGCCATGCCTCGTTGGGAGTCATCTCAGGCAGAACAATGCCATCGGCAATTGACTGGGCTACGCTTTGCACAGTAGAAGTATAGTGCGATTCAAGACTATGTATTTGATCAAGTATTGTTGGCCATACATCGGTGAAACATGTATCGTCGGGCACGGCACGGATGGCGCGGGCAATAGAGTAAACATGTTCACCAAGTTCGATGAATTCAGGGTAATGTTTCGGCACAACTATTTCATCAAGGGCACGAGGTCGAAACAATCCCCCATCATCAACTGAGTAGATTATACCAAACATATTGCCGATCAGATTCATCACGGCTTTTCGCAGTTCAAGACTCACAGGAGACTGATCCGAAATCTCGACTGGCAAGCCACGGTCGGCAAGTAGTGTCCGCACCCGCTTACGGCCGGTAGCGTTGCCACCACTAATCAGTGTAGGTCCTTTGTATCCGGGATGATAGACCGCACCGGCTCCGTGTCCAGTGCGATGGCCAAGTACCATAGTTGGGGCGCGCAGTAGTCGGCATACCAGTTGCGGAACAATATCAGGCCAAAGATCTGGTAACATGCCTTCCATGAAGGCGCGTTCCAACAATTCTACATACCGATAACGTGTACGATTGAAATATATCCCATTAGCGATGAACAGAAAGTATGGAAATTCCAGCGGCTCCGACTCAAGAGTACCTTCATCGCGCATCCATTCCAAAAGAAGCAAGATACCCTGAAGCACAGAATCTATCTGATCTGGATTGGTGGCAACCATGATCAGCTCCGGTAACTTTCCCTTATCATAGCATTCGATGATTCCTCCAAGGAATCTGCCTTGTGTCGGAATCGTGAAGCTCTTGCCGTCGTACTTGATGTGCAGGCTGTCGGACAGCCGCAGAACGCTACTTTCTCCACCAGCCGGCCGATCCAAAAAAATTACGTCGTTATGATCTAAATTGCCGCCCGTTAGATGATGGTAAAAGGCGACGCCTAGTGCTCCTGCGGGCATAATACCGATGGTATTTTTACATATTCCGGGCATGGTGATTTTCCTCGAAGCATCAGGGCTTCGCTTTGCTGGTGGACATGCAATTGATTTTTGTTATTTTTCTATGCACGAAGTATATAAAGTAACATTTTGAGAGTCAAGAACTTATGCTGTACAAGTAAACAATTTCTGAACCAATTAGATCAATTTAGCATCAAATCATCAACTTTAAATTCATAATTGCTGTGCTGATTACCTAATCAAGCACTCTCTATGTTGTCGGCTTCATCAACATCTATATATTTTTTGCAGCAAAAAGAAGGATTTGAAGTGTAAAATGTGTTACAATGGAAGTCAACGCGAGGAGTGACTTTATCTATGAAAATTATTTATGCGGCTGATATTCATGGCGCTTTTGAGCGCGTAAGACTGCTCTTGTCCGAGACAGTGGCCGATGTTTATATTATTGCCGGTGATCTTATTGATATACCTTTTTACAATATGAATACAGCCATTAACTATCATGAGCTTCAATCCTACTTTCACGCCTTGCGCGTCAGAAGGAATAAAGAATCCATGACTATTGAAGACTTTGTGGACGAACTGCTAGATCAGCCGGATATGCCTGCTGAAGTTGAGGAATACGGGGCGAAGTATCAGCAGTATACCATTCGCGCCCGCCGGGTTCTCCAGCAGAAATATAAAGTTCTGGAAAATATTCTTTCAACAAAGCAAAAAGCCCAGGTTTTTGCTTTGCCCGGCAATTACGATATGGACATGAAATACACAGCACTTCACGAACGTGATCTCCATCTTCACTGGCATGATATGCAAGATTTAAAAATAGCAGGTTACGGTGGGGCAGACATCCGGACACCGGGCATCCCGGAGCGGTATGTCGTACATTACAAGGGAAGCATACCGTTGGAAAATGGCCGCAATGAAATGTATGATTTCTTCAAGGCCGTAAAACCTGATATCATTGTCAGCCATCAACCGGCTCACGGTATTCACGACAGGGTGACTCAATTCGGCACATCCGGTTCGCCGGCGCTTCGCCACTATTGCGATAACAGTCCGGTATTGATGTGCCTGACGGGTCATGTACACATGGACTGGGGATTTCAAATCAGCGAAAACACCATTTACCTTAATCCATCCAATTTCGGAGAAGTAACTACTCTAACCGGCGGCGTGGCAGAAGGCGGATTTTTCTATGCTATTGAAATGGATAACAAACAGGTAAAGAAAATTATTTTCAAAAAACTTGTAGAAGACCGTATCTATGACATTGCCGATTATTATCCTCAAAACGGAAAATGGCTGGAATCATTGGTCGATGTTGAGCGATACACAGCCCTCAAAGAAGGCCGCAATTTCGATACGAAGGAAACAAAGTCTTCCCATATCCCGGAAGTTCAGCTCTATAATGAGATTAAACAATTTTACCGCATGTTCCAGACAGAAGAAACAGAAGATCGTCTGGAAAAGCTCGAACAGATCACCAGCCTCATTGAAGAGAATGTCCCTGGCGATATAGCAATGGATGTTATGGGTTCTACCAATATGGGTCTTTGCGAAAATACATCCGACATCGATTTTGTGGTTTACGTGCGGTGTGATCCCGACTATAAAGGAGATATAAATTCCTGTTCACAGTTTAAAGAAGCGGAAAAGATCATCGAGACAATATTAAAACCAAAGTATGCATTTCAGATCATGGATAGCGTCGATCTGAACCTTGTTGAAAAATCAATTCGGGAAAAAGATTATGAAAGCGAAATGGCTATGCGTTTTGTCGCCTATCGCGCCATTTGCCGCCCGATCAACTACAGAGCTATCGCGTCTGTCGAGGACTTACTGAATCAGGACATGGAATACCGTGCGGAACTGGAAGGCAGCATTCGTTCCTATTTCCGTATATTCATCAACACTTCGCAACATACCCGTTCGTTTAAAAAATATGAAAACCGGATAAGGGAAATAGGGATCAATCTTCCCGAAGCAATCCGGATAAAAATCAAAGCCTATTTTCAGCAGGATCTGGATCAGAAGGATTGCCCGGTTGATTCTCCGGATAATTCTTTAAAAAGCTAAATCATATTCATAGCCAGTAGCTTTATGGCGGCCATGAATATGACATGCTTTGTTTTTCACCGTTCCTGTAAATTATTATATCACTTAATCAGCGATCTTTTCGGTAACAGGTGTATATACTTAATCTCTGCCTTGGTCTCTTCATATTGGAAGCCCATTATATCTCGCATTGAAATAATGCCTACCACCCTTTTGTCCTCTGTTATCGGGAGATGTCTAATCCCCTTCTTCTTCATTGTGTTGACGGCGTACTCCAAATCGTCATCCAGAGTTGCTATGGCAACTTGTTTGGTCATAATATCCGTGATCTTTTTGTTCTTAAAATCAACACCACCAACAAAACACTTTCTCACTATGTCTCTTTCAGTAATAATTCCAACCAACTCGTTTTTGTCATTGCAGACTGGAAGTGCACCTTTATTGTTATCAGCCAGTTTCTTAATCGCGGCTGAGACTAATTCATCTGGCCCAACAGTTATTAAAGCTTGACTTTTGAACCCTGTAACCTTCAACATATCCCTTATATTCATGTGTTGCCTCCCTTATCAAATAAAAAAATACCTATTTTTCTACAGGTTGAAATTTGTTTTCTCAGCAAAAAAATATTTAACATCTGGATAAAATAAAAAATCCAGTATGCTCATTTCTTCTTACTGTAATCGCGGTAAAATTAATATAATTTATTACTGATCGAAGTCAAGTATTTTCTTCAAGGTGTTATTGCAACGTGAAAATGTCACCCTGGGGCGCCTAATTTATTTAAAGACAATTCAAAAAGCTTACAAGGAACTTCTCCAACCTCTCGATGGTATATATGCCAGGAACCATCAAGCCAACGATTAACAATCATCTTGGCCTTAACCAAATGAGGATGACCGGCTATAGGCAGCAGCTGGATGATTTGTGCATCTACAGATATGGTATTGTCAAATAACCTCAGCTAATATCGCGATTGATAGGAATACCCATTTCATTTTACTACCCCTGTGCTTTCACTCCTGCTCCAAACTGGCGTTTGTTGCTCCATGTCTCAAGGTGAGCGCACGCCGGACCACCTCGTCGTACAGCCTCTCCAGCGGTTCGGCCTCTTCAATCCCCTCAAGCCTGGCGACCGCTGCGGCCACTGCCTCGAGCGTTGACATCCCGTCGGGGCGATGATGCTTTCTCAGCCTGTTCTTACGCCAGGTGGGCATAGGTAGTGCCAGCTGCGGTATAGACCGCAACACAGGCGTGCGGCTATACAGTCGTCGCGCCTGCCGCCAGGTCGCGTCCATGACTACCACTCGAGCAGGTGGGGTTAGTTCTAACAGATCTGGACGTGCGCCGGTACCATCGGGCCATAGTAGGTACGTGCCCTGAGCACCTAGCGACTCCTCATCGAGGGATGAAAGTCCGATGCGGCTTCCACCACCGCAGGATATGATCCTTGAGTTCGGCATAGCCAGCGCCACCAGCCGTCCGGTGTTACTGGTACTCTTGTCTTCCCGGATATGCCGCAGGATCAGGAACTCTGCCCGCGTTTGCACCGTTGGCAAGATCAAGCAGACGCAGATCTCCTTGCGCAGATAGCAGCGGAGACAGTGGACATCATGATCGCCGGATTTGTTTGCGCGCATTACCTTAGCCTAAGTACGTCGAGCGGCTTCTTTTGTTAATTGAACCACAGTTTCCCTTTTCACAACGATGGAACGGCATCTCTTTAAATTTAACAGATTATTTTACTTTTTCTCGCTTATTACCCCATTTTTATCGCGGAGCGGATATCGCAAAAAAGCTATAAATGCAAGTACTGCGCAAATACCGGCAGCAAGAGCAATTCCTTTAAGTCCAAATTCTGTCGGTTTATTCTGACCACCCGCGTACATAAGCGTTCCCGCCAGGGCAACAGAAAATCCGATGGAAATCTTCTGAAAAATAGACTGAACACCAAAGTAAATTCCTTCGCGCCTGAAACCGGTCAGTTTTTCATCATAATCTACCACATCAGCAAATAATGCCATAGGAAGCATAAGAAAGCCCGACATAAATATACCGAATATTGCTAAAACACATTGTGTTTCAAACATCTCTGTTCCTATATGAAATACACCAACTAAAGCTAAAAGCGGCATTGCCAAAGCCGAACCACCCAAAACGACAAGAAACGTAATGTATTTTCCAAACCGGTGCGCGCATACATTAAAGACAAAGAAAAAGAGAATATTTGCCGCCAAAATAGGAATCATCAGGAAGATTACTTTATCGTCGGTGATGTGCAAAATGTTTTCCGACCAGAAAGGAATGAGAAGGATAATCATATTTAGCGCAAACCAGTAAAGGGATGTTGCCATAAGAAGATGCACGAATGGTTTATTTTTAAAAGTTGTCCTTACCCATGAAAAAATATTAAGTAGCCGGAATTTTTCTTTTGACACCGATTCATCATTAGATGGTTTCTGTTTTACAAAAATAATCGTGGGCAAAAATGCAATAATAGTCGCCACAAAAACAACAACACCGATTCCTTTAAAACCGAACGCTTCTTTAACCGGCCCCATAGCACCAAAAACGAGCGTTCCAAGCATAATAAACCCGGCCTGCATTGTTGAAATATTCACGCGCTCTTTCAGATCGGTTGTTATTTCAGGCAAAAGAGACATATAGGGATTTGCAAGTGTTGACCAGAGAATAAAGAAGAGCTGCACCATAACAAAAATATACACACCGTTTATCCAGTGGTACTGGTGTGGAAATGGCGGAACCCAGAGCAGAAATGAAACGAGAGCTACCGGTATAAACGCTCCTATGATAAACGGCATACGTCGCCCCCGCTTGGAACGGAAATTATCGCTTATATATCCTACGAGCGGCTCGGTGATGCCGTCAGTAACCCGTCCAAGAAGAAAGATAAGTGAGAAAAGAAAAGGACTTATGAGCGCCGAATCAAGCGACGGAACATACAACTTCATAAGCCACTGCGATATTGCAAGGTTTGCAATATTGAGCGCAAACCCTCCCATGGAATACGCAAATTTTTTACCGAGCGGCAACTGATTCATGATGAACACCTCGTAGTTTAATTTTTTCTACTAAAACAACATTATCCGGCGCAGAAAGCTCAACTCGCGAAAATGGTTCTGCCGGAAATATAAGCTCTGTTATGGATAAAAGTCCGCCGCAGGCGATACATTCAACCGATGTGCGATCGAAGTAGAGTTCAAATTCAATAGAACCGGACTCTTCCCCTAAAAACGGCGCAGTGTGAACACCAAAAAAATGAGAACTAAAAACGGATGAACCGGAACTTGTTCTGTCTATGGAATAAGTTTTATGTATCATGTCGCATGTTATGCGGACGTTTTCATCTCTGTCATTTGAACACACTATGTCAAAGCGTGCGTCACTATTTTTAACACGCACCGTAAGCACAAATGCGCCGGACTTAAATGTTTTCGGCACAATATGTGGTGAACGCTTTATGGATAGATTTTCTTCTTCGTAAAACGGCGTTTCAAAATACGACCCAATTTCACGTACAATTTTCTGTACAAGCAATACTCGACCGGATTTCTGTGAAAGTGTTAATTCGCGTGGCAAAGTCATTTCACCGCGAAACTTATCAGCCGGTGTTTTTGCCGCATACTGCCAGTTACTCATCCACGCGATAAATAAACGGCGGCCATCATTTTCTGGAATATCCGACCATGTAACACCTGCATAATTATCTTTTCCATAATCGAGCCAAAGAATGGTGGAGGGACTATTTTCATTTATAAATCTGGTACCGTCAAAGTTGCCGATAAAATACTGCGTGCCTGATCCGCCGTTTGGCGCTTTTTGTTTTACGCTGACCAATAGCATCCACTTTATATTTTGAGTATTCCCGTCAACTGCAAGAGGGAAAAGATCGGGACATTCCCAGACACTTGCGTGAGAACCATCTTTTTTGCCGAAAGAGCTTACGTATTTCCAATTTTTTAAATCAGGTGAAGTATAGAACCGGATGCAGTTTCCGGCAGTAAGAACCATAACCCACGATGCACTTTCCTTGTGCCAGAAAACTTTCGGATCACGAAAATGCACAAGAAACGGGTTCTTTATAACAGGATTGTTTTTATACGGATTCCATGTGCGCCCGCAATCATTACTGTATGCAATGCCCTGACGCTGGAGTCCCCATTTAAAATAAGTGAAAATGGCAACAAGAACTTTTTCATCGCCGGATGCAAAACCGGAGGTGTTGGCTATATCAACAACCGCGCTGCCAGAGAATATTGTTCCATGTTTATCAGGAAAGAGCGCAACGGGAAGGTGCTCCCATGAAATGAGATCTTTACTCACGGCATGTCCCCAGTACATTGCCCCCCAATTAAGTCCATGTGGATAATGCTGATAGAATAAATGAAACTCACCCTTATAGTAAACCATACCATTAGGATCATTCATCCAGTTCTTCGGAGGCGTAAAATGGTATGCCGACTCAAATGACATTTCATCCTCTTTCTAAACAAAACAACTATTACTTCTATTTAACAGCCAAAAAAATTTATAATACATTTCTTCAGAAGAACTTCTCGTAGAAAGAATCCTGTTCAGGAATAGCACCTTCGATCTCACATATCCTGCTGGCAAAGAGGGAAGCCTTTTCAACAATTTCCTGCGGTTTCCATCCTCGTAACAGTCCGGCGCAGAGCATGGCTGAATATCCGTCACCTGCCCCCACTGTATCTTTTATGGTTATACCTGAATCCGGTCCGGCATAGCAACGCCCGGCGTCCCGGCTGTATAAATAACTTCCGCCTGAACCGCAGGTAAGCGAAACCACATTGATGGTGTAGCTCTCCATGATTTGCCTGATGCGATCATCCGCGGATCCCTTAAGTGAGAACATGGCACTGATCTCCTTTAACTCGGCATCATTGAGTTTGAAAATATCACATTTTTTCAGGCTTTCGGTAATTATCATCTGGCTGTAACAGCATTTGCGAATATTGATGTCATACATGAGCAGTGACCCGCTTTTCCTTTTGGCCAGAGCATTATGGATTGTGGCGAAGCCTCGCGGAGTCCTCTGTATCAAAGACCCGAAATAAATGAGATCGCATTCTTCCACTGTTTTCACTATCGCGTCGGTCAACTCCAGGCTGTCGTAAGCGGCACCAGGAAGAATCGAATAATCCGCGTTTCCTGCGCTGTCGAGGGATATCAGCACGTTGCCTGTCGCACTGACTGCATCCTTCTGGACAAGGGAGGCATTAATTCCTTTGTCCGACATGTAGTCGAGGATGGCGCGCCCATCATCATCTTCACCTACCCGGCTCCAGAAACGCGCGTCAAAGCCCAGTTTACGCAGGTGGAAGGCAAAATTGAAAGGCGCTCCGCCTATCCTGCGATAATCAGGGAACGTGTCGAAAAGAATTTCACCAATAGCCAGTATCATTAATTGATCACATCCGTAGATGAATTTATTTATCGGCCGAGTTGAGATAGTTCTGTAAAATAATACAGGCGGCCAGTTTATCCACCATTTTTTTCCTTTTCTGCCAACGGACACCGGAATTTATTAGTATCTCCTCTGCCTCTTTAGTGGAAAGAGTCTCCGGCCACTTAATTAAAGGCAAAGAAAAAGTCCTTTCCAACAGCACTGAGTAGCGATTTACTTTTTCACATTGAATGCCTTCTGAACCGTCAAGCCGGATAGGATAGCCTATGACAATTTTTTCCACATTGTAGGTTTTGATCAGGTTACCTAAAATATCCAGGTCATGCTTTTTTGTTTTTCGAATGACCGTCGGCAAACCTTGCGCGGTCATTCCCAACTCATCGCAGATGGCCGCCCCAATTCTTTTTTCACCGTAATCTAAACAAAGTATTCGCAATACATAACCCCTGACAGTAAATTTCTAACAATTTCCAACAATATTTTCAATCATTAAATCATCGGCTATTTTAACGGTTTATTCATATTTTTATCCGCGCAAGCTATATTGCAAATTATAATGTTGTGAAAAAGTAAGGAGTTTGTTATTTCCCTTTCTACATTCTCAGAGAAAACAGGCAAACTTATGAAACATTTTGTTCTCGGCACAGCGGGACACGTTGACCACGGAAAAACAGCATTAATTAAGGCACTTACCGGCGTGGATACCGACCGTTTGAAAGAGGAAAAAGAAAGAGGCATTACCATCGAGCTGGGATTTGCCTCACTTAACCTTCCTTCCGGTCAGACAGTTGGTATTGTCGATGTCCCCGGTCATGAAAAATTCATCAAAAACATGGTGGCCGGCGCTGCCGGTATTGATGTGGTCATGCTGGTTATTGCCGCGGACGAAGGCATTATGCCGCAAACAAAGGAGCACCTTCATATCTGCTCGCTTCTGGGGATCACCACGGGCATTGTCGCCCTGACAAAAATTGATCTTGTAGAAAAGGACTGGCTGGAACTTGTTAAGTCGGAAATCACCGAATACCTTTCTGGTTCTTTTTTAGAAAAAGCGCCGATAATGCCTGTATCCGCCATAAAACAGGAAGGGCTTTCTGATCTGATAAGCTCGATTGACGCGGCTGTAGGCAAGATCAATGAAAAAGCGGATGATGGAATTTTTCGTCTGCCTGTGGATCGCGTTTTTACGATGAAAGGCTTCGGCACCGTAATCACCGGCACAATGATTTCCGATCATATTAAAATCGGCGATGAAATTGAAATTCTTCCTGAAGCAATTACTGCACGCATTCGAGGCATTCAGGTGCATAATCAACCAGTGGATACGGCATGGGCAGGCCAGCGCACGGCCATTAATCTTCAAGGTATTGAAAAATCAACAATTGAACGCGGCAATGTTCTTGTCCGTCCCAAAACTGTCTGGCCATCTAAGCGGCTTGATGTTTTTGTAGAATTCCTCGCCTCTAATTCTAAAAACCTGAAGAACCGGGCACTCGTCCGTCTGCACACGGGCACAAGTGAAATTATCGCCCGCATAATATTGTTGGATGAAGATGAGCTTGCCCCGGGACAAAAAGCCTTTGCGCAATTGGTTCTGGAAAGCTCAGATGTGATTGTTGCTGCGGACCGTTTTGTCCTGCGCAGCTATTCGCCGGTAACAACGATTGGCGGCGGTCAGATTATTGATCCCTTACCCCTGAAGCATAAAAGACAAAATGAAAAAATTATTGCTGATCTGAATATATTGCAAAGCGGGACGCTTTCGGAAAAAATTTCTGTGATCATGGAGAGAACAGGATTTGCCGGCATCAATTTACGCGGGCTTACCTTTCGCCTTGGTGTGAACATGAAGAAACTACGCGAAGCGCTGGAGGGTTTACTTTCCGGCAAAAAGGCGATTCTTCTGGATAGTGATGATACAACAGTCATCTCCGCTTACTTCTATAGTCAACTCGAAGAACTCATTGTTAAAAACATTACCGCTTATCATAAAAAGAACCCTTTGCAGGAAGGCATCTCCAAAGAACAGATCAAAGAAACACTCGGCCGCGCCATATCGGTAAAACTATATAATCTGGCGCTACGCAGTCTTGGCAAAAAGGAAATAATCGTCAGCGACAAAGACAATGTCCGCCTGGCAGAACATCAGGTGCAACTGGCCGGTGATCTTGATTCTCTGCGCCATAACATCGCATGTATTTATAGTGAGGCGAAACTTTCGCCACCTTCCCTCACCGATGTTTTAAACGGATTTAAGGATCAAAAAACCAAAGCGCAAAGCATTCTCAAACTGATGCTCAAGGACGGAGATTTGATTAAAATCAATGAAGAGATGTGCTTCTCTCGTGAGGTTCTGGGCAAATTGCGAGAGGATTACAAGGCAATGCTGATGAAGGACAGCAAGGCAACACCGGCAACATTCAAAGACCTAACCGGCCTTTCGCGCAAATACATCATTCCGCTGATGGAATATTTTGATGTGAACAAACTGACTGTAAGAGTGGGCGATCACCGCATTTTAAGGGAGAAAACGTGATTAATCATCCTCACGCAATCATGGGGATGAACCCCAAAGCACGTTTTGTGGTTTATCCCCTCCGCTTTGCGGGATTGTTCAACTTACCAATTCCGCTGCGCTGCGCTTCCGTAATTGGAGTTTCACAAAAATACATTGCTTCCATTGGCATACATGATAAAGATGAATATCTACTCTCATGAAAGGCGGGTAAAAATTGAAGACAAAAGAAATTTATCTTAAAGACATCAAACAGGGGGATAAGGTGGCTTCCACCTTCCTAGCTGCCGAAAAGAACATGGCCTTTTCCCTGAAAGGCGCTCCCTATCTAAACGTGCGCCTGAAAGATAAAACCGGCGAACTCGATGGCAAGGTTTGGGATAACGCGGTTGAATTTGATCGCCAGTTTAAGAAAGGCGATATAATTTATATTGAAGGAAGAGCGGCAAGTTACAAAAAATCAATTCAAATATCAATTGTCAATATTAAAAAATATGCGGGCGATGATATTGAACCAACCGACTATTTGCCAATGGCCAAAGGCGATATTGCCGCCATGTTCAACGAAATGCTGACCTATATTGAAAAAGTTCAAACCAAGCCGTTGAAAGATTTGCTGCAAGCTTTCTTCCATGATCAAAAAACCGCCGAGCTTTTTCAGAGAGCGCCAGCGGCAAAAGGTTTTCACCACATTTATTTAGGCGGTCTTCTGGAACATACTCTATCAACCGTTCGTCTTCTGGATAAAGTTGCCGATCATTATCCAAATCTGGATCGGGATTTACTGCTGGCCGGCGGTATGCTGCACGACATCGGCAAGATTTATGAATTTAATTACGAGAGCCTGATTGAATACAGTGATGAAGGCCGCTTAATCGGCCACATCGTTATGAGCGTGGAAATGATTAACAAAAAGATTGAAGCAATCCCTGATTTTACCGCGCCCCTTGCGCTGAAAATGCGCCATATCATCCTGAGCCATCACGGAGAACTTGAATTCGGTTCCCCCAAACGTCCGAAAACGATGGAAGCGCTGGTTGTCCATTTCATAGACGATCTCGACGCCAAACTCAATGGGTTTCAATCATTCATCAACGATTCCAACAATGCCGATTCCGACTGGACGGCCTATAACCGCTTTTTTGAAAGGTTTCTCTATAAAGGAAGATAAGGCAGACGTTTGATGTATGTTGACATCCTCTGCTAATTGTATTATTAAGCGCCCGTAAAAATAATCTTCCCCAGTAGTTCCGCCTTGGCAGGATTAACCGCCAGGACTGTGGAAGAAATTTGAAGTGTTACCGATTAAATTGTGTTCCTCAGTAGCTCAGTCGGTAGAGCGGGTGGCTGTTAACCACCATGTCCGTGGTTCGAGTCCGCGCTGGGGAGCCAGAACACGTCGGCTGCAAGAACCTCACAACTTCTTGCAGCCGTTTTATTTTCTAGCACTATATCAGGCCAATCAGGACGCTCCCATAAGTACTGAGTCATTTGTTACCTTTTATCGCTTCACATTATGAAGCGATTATATTCTTTTTTCGCTTCATGTCGTCAATAGAACAAGGGGTTGCAACCCCTTGTTCAGTATTTACCAATTCCGCAGATAAGATCAGCTTGTTAACCCACAACCATACCCGCCGAACTCCTGACGGACACGGGCATGGCTGTGGGTAACTCAGGTGCGGAATCAAGGCAAAACGCTTACAACTCTTTCTTCCTATTATCCACACGCCAGTACCATCGCAAAATGTTCAGGATAACAAGCGGCAATGCAGATATTGTCGTTCATTTATCAATCCATATTTCTTGACACTCAAAGGCATTTGTCGTAGTTTCTAAACCGCATAAACTTTTTGGTATTTTTGGAAATTTTTACCAGATAAATCAACCTTTTAATGTTTGATAGCTACTTGGTATAAGAGGGATAAAATGAAACTGACGAAAAGGCTTCTTATCGTTTTGATTCTAGGCATGGCGCTACTGGCGGGAACTACGGGATGGGCCGATGATGACTCTCTTCAGAAGGCCAAGGAACTGAACCAAGAGGTTAAACGACTCTCCCAGCAAGGAAAATACGCAGAGGCAATACCCTATGCGGAAAAGGAGTTGGTGATCCGTGAAAAAGCTCTAGGGCAGGAACATCCTTCCATCGCTCTTGCCCTGAACAACCTTGCCTTTCTCTATGACAACATTGGTGCTTACGACAAGGCGGAACCCCTCTATAAACGTGCACTAGCAATCAACAAAAAGGCTCTTGGAGCGGGGCACCGCAACACCGCTGCCGCCCTGAACAACCTAGCCTTGCTCTACGGCAAAATTGGTGCCTACGACAAGGCGGAATCCCTCTATAAACATTCACTGGCAATCAACGAAAAGGCTCTTGGGTTGGAGCATCCATCTACTGCCACGTCCCTGAACAACTTAGCTATGCAATATGTCAATATGGGTTCATATGACAAGGCAGAACCACTCTGCAAGCGTGCCTTAGCGATCCGTGAAAAAGCACTGGGACCGGAGCATCCCGACACCGCCCTAACCTTGAACAACCTGGCCTTGCTCTACGGCAAAATTGGTGTCTACGACAAGGCGGAATCCCTCTTTAAACGTTCCCTGGAAATCCGTGAAAAAGCACTAGGGACGCAGCATCCGGATACTGCCAAATCCCTGGACAACTTAGCTATGCAATATGTCAATATGGGTTCCTATGACAAGGCAGAACCACTCTGCAAGCGTGCCTTAGCGATCCTTGAAAAAGCACTAGGGACGCAGCATCCGGATACTGCCAAATCCCTGAACAACTTAGCCGCACTCTATAGCATCATGGGTGCCTACGACAAGGCGGAACCACTCTATAAACGTGCATTGGCGATCGACGAAAAGGTACTAGGGTCGGAGCATCCTTCAACCGCCACATCCCTGAACAACCTGGCCTTTCTCTATGACAACATGGGTGCTTACGATAAGGCGGAACCACTCTATAAACGTGCACTGGCGATCGACGAAAAGGCACTAGGGTCGGAGCATCCAGACAAAGCCACCTCTCTGAACAACCTGGCCGGACTCTATAAAAACATGGGTTCCTACGATAAAGCGGAACCACTTTATAAGCGTGCCTTGGCGATTCGTGAGAAAGCGCTAGGACCGGAACATCCCGACACCGCCGGTACCCTGGGCAACCTCGCGGGGCTCTATTACACCATGGATTCCTACGATAAGGCGGAACCACTCTGTAAACGTGCACTGGCGATCAACGAAAAGGCACTAGGGTCGGAGCATCCCGACACCGCCACCGCCCTAAACAACTTGGCCTTGCTCTACGACACCATTGGCGCCTACGACAAAGCCGAACCACTTTACAAACTATCCTTGTCGATCCATGAAAAAGCTCTGGGACCGGACCATCCGAAAATCGCTATAATCCTGAACAACCTAGCCGGACTCTACGCTGCCATGGGACAAAATTTTAATGCTCTTGCCCTCAGGGAACGAGCCCAAGAAATTGATAAAAAACATATTGACCAAATTGTCGGTTTTGCTGCAGAGGCGCAACAGGCCCAATTCCTCTCAACCCTTGAAGGCGAACTTTTCGCTTACATCAATCTAATTCGTCAAAACTTTCCGGACAACCACGAAGCCATTAAGAACGCCCTCAATGTCTGGCTTGCCCGCAAGGGTATCCTTCTTGAGACGCAGAAGCGATTGCAGGATGTTCTTGCCGGGGATGATAACGTAAAAGCGCGGGAGATATTTACAAACCTGACGCGTGTCCGTCAGGAACTGGCAAAACTCTTGTTAGGAAGCCCGGGGAAGGAAGGTGCGGTAGCTTATCAAAAACGCATCGCTGAGCTTACCAATCAGAAAGAAACTCTTGAAGGGCAACTAAGCCGACTGAGCCAGGCCTTCGCCCAGCAGAAAAAAACGAGGATCGCCACAACATCCTCCGTTGCATCCGCACTCCCCAAGGGCGCAGTTCTCATCGAGATGGCCAGGATCCCGGACTACGATTTTAAAACCAGAAAAAGGGGCGCTTACCGCTACATCGTTTTTGTCCTTCCCCCCGGAAAAGGTTCCGAAGTATCATTTGTTGATCTTGGCGATGCCGAAAAAATCGACGCGGAGGTGACGGCTTTCAAGAAATCCCTTGGCAACAGCTCGACCACGCCCGGTGTTCTGGCAAAACAGAGCAACGATCTCTATAAGATAATCTTCGCCCCTTTGACATCAGACATAGGCAAATCAAAACAAATCTTTCTGTCCCCGGATGGCAACCTTAACCTCATCCCTTTTGAAGTTCTGCAAGATTACCAGGGCCGCTATCTTATTGAGACACATACCTTCCACTATGTTTCCGCAGGGAGGGACATTGCCGGTTACGGCATGATCAAAGAAAAAGGGCAAAAGGCCATTTTGATGGGTGACCCGGATTTCGATTTAGCCGCAGAAAAAACATCGCCAGATAAAGAGACAAAAGTGGCACTCTCACGGGGCATGCAGGGGATTAACTTTTCACGACTGCCGGGGACAAAAAAAGAAGTAGAAGCCATTGCCACCATTCTGGGTAGTTCTGCAAGCAATACCTACACAGGGAAAGCTGCAACAGAATCTGTTCTCACGCAAAGCAAAAGCCCCCGAATCCTTCATCTGGCAACGCACGGCTTCTTCCTCTCCAATCAGGACTGGTCATCAATGATGGATGATAAAAGCCGGGGCATTAAGATTGTTGGCAAGGATAAAGACATCTCTAAAAAACCTGTGCGCATTGAGAATCCCTTCCTGCGTGCCGGTCTTGCTCTGGCGGGAGCCAACAATTCTCTTGCCCAAGAAGGTGCAACCGAGGGGATATTGACAGCAGAGAAAATATTAGGTCTAAATCTCCGTGGAACAGATATGGTTGTTCTGTCTGCCTGTAAAACCGGCATGGGGGATGTCAAGAATGGTGAAGGTGTTTATGGCCTGCGCAGAGCATTTACTCAGGCAGGCGCCAAGAGCCTGGTGATGAGCATGTGGGAAGTTCCTGATGTGGAGACAAAGGAACTGATGGTAAATTTCTACAAGAATCTGCAATTAGGCAAGATGAATCGCGCCGAAGCTCTAAGGCAGGCTGCCCTCAAGCAACGGCAAACGGTAAAAGCCCGTTACGGAAACGACAACCCTTACTACTGGGCTGCTTTTGTATTTCTGGGAGAGGCGGAGTAGTTGCCTCTTTTGCTTCTGCCTTTGCTATGCTGATATATTAAATATAGGTAATCGAAGTTCTTTATATTAATTGTTATGCAGCAATAAATTGACTTACGAAATATGGGATAACGAATGATTGAAACAATAAATGATTATAGAGAAGAAATCTTAATAATTAAGAATCAACTCGACCAAGGGCATATGCTTTTCAGGGGCCAAATTAACCATAGCTGGGAGATTAAATCATCACTCGAAAGACATGGAATTGAGGCAATTGAATGTAATAAATACTATAGCCTAATTGATAGATACAAACCCCTTATTAATCCTCTTATTGAAAACCGCTTCGAAAGAAGGTCAACACGAGAAGGGTATCCATTTAATTTTAAAGAATACGAAGAGGGCTCGTGGGAATTACCCGAAATGGAGTATTTGGCATATCTAAGACATCATGGATTTCCAACACCTATGATTGATTTATCATATTCTTGTTTTATAGCATTATTTTTTGCATGTGAAGATTTTAATAAAGAAGAAAAAGAAGACGGTAAAGTATTTTTATACTCTCCTCCTTCAATTTGGGTTAGTGAAAATGATATTCCTGATTTACGAAAAATTGGTAGATACGTCGAAGCAGGGAAACGCCATTTCGCGCAGCAGTCTCAATATATTATTCCAGTGCAATTTGATTCTGAATGGAAATTCATATCATTTAGAAAAGTGATTGACCATGCCCAAAATGTTCATGAGTTTAAAGAAATTAAGATAAGTAAAGATGTAAAAGCAAAATTAATGAAAGAACTAAATGAAATGAATATTAATAGATATACAATGTATCTCAACGAAGATGCGTTAATAAAATCATTTGCTGACGAGTGGGCATTAGAAAGAACATAACCACTCAATACAGACGATCATTGCGCTCCGGCGGATTTTTTCGTTAGGCTTGGGGCATCAATATTGCGACATTCTGATCCGTTATCAATGATGTTATTTCCCCCTTGATTATGGTATTAACATATTAAATCTTGTCAATTGAACCACGGAGGCTTGCCAAATGAATATACGAGCAATTTTTAATACTGTATCCTGTTTTATTTTAGTATTAATTCTATCTTTCATTTTCCTGACCGATACCTCCAGTGCCAATAATTTAAGCAAATCAGAAGAATGGAATAAAGAAGGAAATAGATTATATAAATCGGATAACTCTTCTGCTGCGGTAGAAGCTTACAACAAGGCAATAGAACTTAATCCGCAGTATGCAGATGCATACTATAAAAGGGGGCTTGCTTATCACAAGCTTGGCAATTATGTGAAGGCGATTAAAGATTACAACAAAGCTATAGAACTAAATCCGCATAATGAAAAAGCATACTATAAAAGAGGGGTTGCTTATGGCAGTCTTGGCAATAATCAGCAGGCGATTAAGGATTACAACAAAGCAATCATACTAAAGCCACAGGATGAAAAGTCATACGTTGGCAGAGGGGCTGTTTATGTCAGTCTCAGCGATTATCAGCAGGCAATTAAGGATTTCAATAAAGCCATAGAACTAAATCCGCAGAATACAGATATATACACTCTCAGAGGGATTGCTTATCACCAAGTTGGCAATAATCAGCAGGCGATTAAGGATCACAGCAAAGCCATAGAATTAAATCCACAGAATGAAATGGCATATGTTTGCAGAGGAGCTATTTATATCGATCTTGACAATGATGAGCAGGTGATTAAGGATTACAGCAAAGCCATAGGACTAAATCCACAGAATGCAGAAGCATACTATTACAGAGGGCGTGCTTATGGCAATCTCAGCGATTATCAGCAGGCAATTAAGGATTTCAATAAAGCCATAGAACTAAATCCGCAGGATGCAGAAGAATACTATTACAGGGGGCGTGCTTATCTCTTTCTTAGTAACTATCAGCAGGCGATTGAGGATTTCAACAAAGTCATAGAACTGCATCCGCAGGATGCAGATGCATACGCTGACAGGGGGCGTGCTTATATCAATCTTGGTAAATATCAGCAGGCAATTAAGGATTTAAATAAAGCCATAGAACTAAATCCGCAGGATGCAGAAGCATACTTTGGCAGAGGGGCTATTTATGGCCAGCTCGGCAATCATCAGCAGGCGCTTGTGGATATTAAAATTGCCTCAAGATTAGGAGATAAAGGTGCACAGGATTATTTAAGAGCAAAGGGTATTGATTGGTAATGTGAAGATAGACGAAATTAATTGTCAGTATTTTACAAAGAGTAATAGAATGTTATGGGGACATTATACGAGCTATTTACTGTTTGTTTCTATCCGTAATCCTTAAATATTATTTATTTTCTTACGCTTTATTTGTAGATGCGCTAAGTATTAATCCTAACCACGACTACGGCAAAGATATATATTCCTTTCATAGCCAGTCATGATCTTTCCGTACGAGCCAAAATATTAAAGTCCAACTTCTTCAGGAGTTGGACTTTTTATGTTTAAAATACATGATGTTGACTTGACCATGAACTTGTAGTATTACTCTAACACAATAAAGCAATGGTTCTTTAAAGAGATGCCTTAATTTATAGATTACTTAAATAACATGTATTCAAAAAAGAGGAGGGGAAATATGAAGCGCTTGAAAGGACTTATCTTCTTGTTGACCGTATTATTTATGCTTTCGTGGACATCGATCGGTCAGACGGCAGAGATAGTAATCGGATTTACCGGCCCGCTCAGTGGCCCGACAGCCGATCTTGGTCAGGATTGCTTAAACGGGATGGACATGGCCATTAAAGAATTAAACGCAGCCGGAGGCATTACAGTCGATGGACAGAAGCTCCTCTTTAAACTGGAAAAACTCGACGACAAGGCAGATCCCAACCAGGCCATGAGTAATGCCAGCCAATTACTGGCCAATAATGCCTTAGCCATATATAATCCGGTACTCAACACACAAGCCGCTTTAATGAAGGCTAATCAGGAGGAATGCAACGAGTTCATTTTGATGGGTATTACAAGTAGCCGCAAAGCAAACCCGGCGGGCAATAAGTTGTTGGTAACTATGAATCCTCCACTGACAGTTTATGCTCAGCTCTTCGCCGATATGGCTTGGGAGCGCGGTTGGCGCAAGGCGGCCATGGTTGTGACTCTTGGGGCTCACGGTGATGAGTGGCGGGAAGTCTTTAAAACCTACTGGAAAAAACTCGGCGGTACGATCACAGCGGATAAGCCTGCCAATTACAGCAACAAAACGGATTATTCCGCTCCTCTGACGGCAGCTTTGGCGACAAAACCCGATGTTATGCTCATAGGCGGTCCTTCGGGCACAACAGCTCAGATCATTGAACAATCACGCAGTATGGGTTACAAAGGCGGTTTCCTGCTCATCGATCAAGCCAGAATAGATTATATCGCACAGGTACTGGAAGGTACGAGTTTGCTGGAAAACGTAATCGGGGTATTAGGCTATGCTGGTTCTCCCGCGTTGGCGACTCCAGCTTTTGATAAAAAGTACAAGGCAAACTATAGAAGGCTACCTACTTGGGAGGCTGTCCAGCATTACGATAGCATCCACTCCTTGGCCAAAGCAATTCAGGCCGCAAACACAGTAGATGATGTTTATGCAATCCGCGCATCGTTTCCCAAGGCTCTCCCTCAGCTTGCCGATAAATTCCCCCAGGAGGACCACGGGATTTCAGCTGCCGGTCGTCTCTATTCGATTGCCGGTGTGCAATCAATTAAAAATGGTAAATTTACGCGACCTGATCTGTATGTCTGGTGGACAAAAACACCTGTGGAATTCGATAAGGTCAAAAAGGCAACCAAATACACGATACCCCTAAAATGGTTTAAATCAAAAATGGGAACTATCGAATAGATTATAAAATCCCCCAACTACTTTTTTAGTAGCTTGGGGGATTTTATTTTAAAAAGCGCTAAAACTATTAGTCTTTTTCTCTAATCACTTCATCATATTCATCTATCACAATTCCACGGCGTACCATGATTTGATAAATCCTTTCCGCCTGGCCTGCTACAAATCCGGATTCTCCATTGATTTTATAACGACGTGGGCTAGGTAAAATTGCGGCAAGAGTTGCCGCTTCACGGGCAGTCAAATTTGCTGCTCGTTTCCCAAAGTTGGCTTGCGCGGCCAATTCAATACCGAAAATCCCATCTCCCCATTCAGCTACATTTAAATAAAGTTCGATTATTCTTCTTTTGCTCAGCTGCCTTTCTATTCTCCATGTAAGTATTGCTTCCTTGATTTTTCTAATTGGAATCTTTGCAGGAGTTAGATACAGATTTTTAGCCAGTTGCTGAGAAATTGTGCTTCCGCCGGATTGAAACTTTTTCTTTTTTATATCTTTCTCCAGCGCTTTTTGCATGGCATTAAAATCAAACCCTTCATGCGACCAGAAATTATCATCTTCCGCAACAATCACGGCCTTTAAAACATAGGGTGATATTTCAGAAAGAGGTACCCATGCTGTACGAATTGATTTATTTATTCCTTTTTTATGCCAGGTTTCTTCCCGATATTCCATAAAGGCGGTCTTCCCGGGACGATTATTTTTTAAATAGGCCACATCAGGATAAACGAAATAACGCCCGATATCGAGAATAAAATAAGCCGCAATAAAGATTATTACTGTTATTATTAAGTTTTTCCAAAATAGCATAACTGTCCTTACGATTTTTGTACTGCTTTCCTATACCGCATTAAAGCATAATGCAAAATAAATTTGACAGGAAAAATTATTTTTAGTATTGCAAACAGCACAGAGTCAGCAATATGTTGCTGAAGATCAATTTTTGTTTTCTTTGCGTAGTGAATTATCCCCCCAACAGCTTGATATTTAGATAAATTAAGTGGAGCATTAGCAAGATGAGTAACGACTAATAAAAAAGGAGATATTTTCTAGTGAAACTGAAAACTTTAGTGCTGGCAGGTCTATTCATCCTCTTTTCTTCATTATTCTTTGTTAGCAATGTTTTAGCTAAACAGTCCAAAGCATCCTATTACACAGTCAAAAACGGAGATACTCTCGGGGCAATCGCCCGAAAAACCGGCGTGCCTGTAAAAAAAATAATGGCACTAAACAATGTACGGCCTACTAGCTTGCGCATTGGACGGAAACTTATTTTGGCCAAACCATCTAATTATGCACAAAAAATATGTACAACTGATTACGATAATTGTCTGGACGAAGAAGACGAGAATGAAGAGGAAGGCATTACTGAAAATGTCACTTTGACAGAGTTGGAAAAAGAAAAAAAGAAGGATGAAGAGCTTTTAGGAAAATGGAACAGCCCTGATGAAAGGAAATTATTTATTAAAGTGGCAACCGGTTTTTTAGGCGCGCCATATAAAATGGGCGGTTCCACAGTGAGAGGCATAGACTGTTCCGCTTATGTACGCAAGATGTATGAATTTTTCGATATAACGCTGCCGCGTACTGCCCGGGAACAATCCACTATAGGCGTCAGTATTGAAAGAGACGAACTGGAGGAAGGTGATCTCGTTTTCTTCCAAACGCGCAGGCCAATAGGACACGTGGGCATATACATTGGTAAAAATGAATTCGTTCACGCTTCACGCGGAAGCAAAGTTGTCCGCATTGACTCTCTGGATGAACCTTATTTTCAAAAAAGATTCAGGCGGGCTGTCCGGGTAAAGGGTCTTGATAATAGCAATAAGGAAGTTTATACCAAGTTGCTTTCAAAAAATAAAATATGATTTTTTGAAAGCTTACCTTGCATTAATCCCCATTCCGGAAAAAATCTGCCGGCAAGCACCATTTGCCGGTTGATTAACCACAAAGTTTATTATAAGATTTAGCCTGAATTTATCTGGTGCTTTTAATCGGATATAAAACCCAATATTGCTAAAGAGGAGGCGACTATGAAAAAAAATATTCATCTTTTTGTCAGTATTTTTGTAATGTCATTATTTTGCAGCAGTTGTCTGGTTACAGAAAGTAGTTACATAAAAAAAACAGAAGAAGCAGATAATTTATCTAAGGAACTTGCGACAGTTAAGAATCAGCGTGATGACCTGGATAAAGATCTTAAATCTAAGACTGATGACTTGTCCAAAACAGCCGCGGAAAAAAGACAAAAGATAGCTGATCTGGAAGCGGAAAACTCCAAGCTCAAGGATAATGTAGCTCAACTGATGAAGAAGTCACAAGAAATTGAAGCAGCAAGTCAAACATACAAAGAATTGCTTCAGGAAATGAAAGGTGAAATTTCTCAGGGACAAGTGACCATTACTGAACTCAAGGGCAAACTTACTATGGATGTCGTCGATAAAATTCTTTTTGCCTCCGGAGAGGCAGCAGTAAAAAAAGAAGGCCTGGCAGTGCTCAAGAGAGTGGTGGAAATATTAAAAACTGTTAAAGATAAGAATATCCGCATTGAGGGACATACGGATAATGTAAAAATTACCGGTCGACTGACCAAAGCATATCCCAGCAACTGGGAACTATCCGCGGCACGAGCAATCAATGTCTCTAAATATCTGCAACAGCAGGGCATTGATCCGAAGATTCTATCGGCAACTGCTTTTGGTGAATATCAGCCACTGGCGGATAATTCAACTGCTGAAGGCCGGGCGAAAAACCGCCGCATTGCCATAATTCTGCTGCCCAAGGATTAATTAATGGGTCAAAATATTGTCGAAAAAATTCTGGCCGGACATTTAATTTCAGGCAAACTTGTGCCCGGCGAGGAAATCGGTATCCGCATAGATCAAACCCTGACACAGGATGCCACTGGCACGATGGCCTATCTGCAGTTTGAGGGCATGGATGTACCCAGAGTAAAAACAGAGCTTTCAGTAAGTTATATTGATCATAATACGATTCAAATTGGTTTTGAGAATGCGGATGATCATCACTATTTGCAAAGCGTCGCGCAAAAATTCGGCGTTGTTCTTTCGCGCGCCGGAAACGGCATTTGCCATCAGGTACATTTGGAGCGATTCGGCATACCCGGAAAAACACTGATCGGCTCAGACAGCCATACACCAACCTGTGGCGCGCTTAGCATGATCGCGATCGGTGCAGGCGGTTTGGATGTCGCTTTGGCCATGGCCGGAAAACCTTTTTATATGGTCTGTCCCAAAATTATTAAAATTAACCTGCAAGGCAAGCTCTCGCCCTGGGTTTCAGCCAAAGACATCATTCTTCAGTTATTGGAAATTTTTACCTCTAAGGGAAATGTCGGCGCGGTACTCGAATACGGCGGTGAAGGAGCTGCCCTGCTGACGGTTCCCGAACGCGCCACGATAACAAACATGGGCGCGGAATGCGGAGTTACAACTTCCATTTTTCCCAGTGATGAAATGACAAGGCTGTTTCTTAGTTCTCAACAAAGAGAAAAAGATTTTACGCCAATTTGCGCAGATATTGACGCGTCATATTTCAGGATAGTTGACATTGACTTATCTAAGCTCCAACCAATGACCGCCAAACCTCACAGCCCGGATAATATCGGCACTGTCCGGAGCATGAAAGAAATTGCTGTTGATCAGGTATGTCTGGGTAGCTGCACCAATTCCTCATACAAAGATTTGGCAACAGTCGCCACAATACTAAAGGGTCAAGTTGTCCACACCGATGTCAGTTTTGTTTTAGCACCCGGATCGCGGCAGGTTCTAGACAACCTCGCCCGTGATGGCTATCTGGCAGATTTAATTTCCGCAGGCGCACGATTAATGGAAAACGCCTGCGGCTTCTGCATCGGCAACAGCCAAAGCCCCAAATCCGGCGCAGTATCATTACGCACATCGAACCGCAACTTTCCGGGAAGATCAGGAACCATGGATGCCGATGTTTATCTGGTTAGCCCGGAAACTGCCGCAGCCGCGGTCATCACCGGCCGCTTCACCGATCCCCGCGATTTGAATATGGACTACCCACAGATAAATATTCCGGGAAAATTAATCATTGACGATAGCATGATCATCTGGCCGGATGCTGCCTCGGCATCAATGCCTGTATTTCGAGGGCCAAACATAGGCACGCCGCCTAAAAATTCATCTCTGCCGGATATTATTTACGGCCCGGCAACAATCAAGCTGGGCGATAAAATTACCACTGATCATATAATCCCAGCCGGAGCGCGGATGAAATACCGTTCGAATATTCCGAAGTATTCCGAGTTTGTTTTTGAAAGCGTCGATGCGTCATTTGCAAAGCGAGCCGCCCAGATTAAAGAAAAGGGAAAGCATAATATTATCATCGCCGGGCTTTCTTACGGCCAGGGTTCTTCACGGGAACATGCCGCTTTGTGCCCTATGTATCTAGGGGTTCGCGCGGTTATCGCCAAATCATTCGAGAGGATTCACGCTGCTAATTTGATCAATTTCGGCATCCTGCCGCTGACATTTCGCACCACAAGCGATTATGAAAAGATTGATCAGCAAGACGAATTAGAAATTGCCGCGGTAAGAAATAATATTTCTGAGAGTAATGATCTGCTTGTGCAAAACAAAACTAAAGGTGTTTCGTTTTCCGTAACCTGCGACTTATCTGCCAGACAAAAACAAATAATTTTAGCTGGCGGCGCTCTCAATGTGAAGAGCTAAAATTCAATAAAGCAAATTAATCTGGAGAAAATATTTTATGGCAGGAAAAATAAAAGTTAAAACTACTCTAGTCGAAATGGATGGCGACGAGATGACCCGCATCATGTGGCAAATGGTCAAAGATAAATTACTTTTCCCCTATCTGGAGACGGATATTGACTATTACGATTTGCACGTCAAACATCGAGACGACACTGATGATAAAGTGACCGCAGACGCGGCACACGCAATTATGAAATACGGCGTTGGCATTAAATGCGCCACAATCACCCCCAACGAAGACAGGGTCAAAGAATACGGCTTGAAAAAAGCGTGGAAGAGTCCTAACGGCACAATCCGCGCTGTGCTTGACGGCACTGTTTTTCGCAAACCGATTCTGGTGAGTAACATCAAGCCTGCTGTTTCTTCATGGAAAAAACCAATTACCATTGGCCGTCACGCTTATGGTGATGTTTACAGCAATACTGAATTTGCTGTCCCTTCCGCAGGTCTGCTTGAACTCGTTTTTACTCCGCAGGATGGGAATAAACCCATCCGTGTACCGGTATTTAATTTTCAGGGAAAGGGAATCGCGCAGGTCAATTATAATCTGGAACAGTCCATCCTTAGCTTTGCCCGAGCCTGCTTTACTTACGCCCTTGATGAGAAAATTGATTTGTGGTTTTCCACCAAAGACACTATTTCCAAAATCTACGATGCCGGTTTCCGTGATATTTTTGAACGGGAATTTGAGAAAAACTGGAAAGAAAAATTTTCGAATGCAGGGATTGAGTATTTCTTCACCTTGATTGACGACGCTGTGGCGCGCATTATGAAGAGTGAGGGCGGTATGCTTTGGGCGTTAAAAAACTACGATGGCGACGTAATGTCGGACATGATCGCTTCCGCTAGCGGCTCCCTGGCCATGATGACGTCCGTTCTGGTTTCTCCCCATGGCTGGTTTGAATATGAAGCCGCTCACGGCACCGTGCAAAAACACTATTACAAACATTTAAAAGGCGAGGAAACATCCAGCAACTCGATGGCGCTGATTTTTGCCTGGAGCGGCGGACTTCGCAAACGCGGTGAGCTGGATGGAACCCCTGATGTTGTTGACTTTGCCAATAAGCTGGAAAAAGCTGCTTTGGAAACGGTAGAGGGCGGCATCATGACCGGCGACTTGCTATTGCTTGCGGAGAAGAAACCTTCCAACAAGAAAGTGAACACGGAGGGCTTCATAGACGCCATTGCCGATACCTTAAAGAAAAAACTCAATGGTTAAAAGCACTGAAAATTTACTTCCCAACTTGCTGGATTTCACCCTTGCGGAAATGGAACAATTCATCTCCTCATCTGGTAAAGAAAAATATCGCGCACGGCAAATCATGAAATGGCTACATCAATCAGGCAGCCTTTCTTTCGATGAGATGACGACTCTTTCGCGCGATTTTCGAGAGACGCTGGCCGCGATCGCTCAAATCCAAAGACCTCAGATTGTCAAAATTCTCACCTCACAGGATGGCACAAAGAAAGCGCTCCTGCGTCTGGTAGACGGTCTTTTTATTGAAAGTGTTTTAATCCCCGGTAAAAGCCACTGGACAATATGCTTATCCACACAAGCCGGTTGCGCTATGGATTGCGAGTTTTGTCTTACCGCCTCGCAGGGCTTCAAAAGAAATTTGCTGCCTTCGGAAATTGTCGGCCAGCTTATAGCGCTCAAACACGAAACGCCGGAAGGCACTGACATAAAAAATATCGTTATGATGGGTATGGGTGAGCCACTTGCCAATTACGAAAACACTCTTAAATCTATAAACATTCTGACTTGCGATTTCGGCCTGGGTATCTCCAATCGTAAGATTACTGTTTCCACCTGCGGGCTTGCACCGCAAATAATTCAGTTGGGGAAAGATATTTGCATTAATCTGGCTGTATCGCTCAACGCGCCGGATGACGTAACTCGAAACAAGCTAATGCCTATCAACAAAAAGTATCCGCTGAAAGTATTGCTTGATGCCTGCAAAAAATATCCTATGCCCGGCCGCCGTCTGCTGACCTTCGAATATATTTTAATTAACGGCGTTAATTCTTCTGTGCAAGACGCAAGAAAATTGGCCATTTTATTGAAAGGGCTGCGTTGCAAATTAAACCTGATTGTATTTAATGAATATCCCGGAGCGCCATTTAAGTCACCACAATCTGAGGAAGTGGCAGCTTTTCAGCAGGTTCTGCTTGATAGAAACTTCACCACCATAGTTCGCAAAAGTAAAGGCAGCGACATCCTCGCCGCCTGTGGCCAGTTGAGCGGCACTTCTGGAACTTATTGAAAGTTCATTGATTTTTATTCCAGATTGCATGAGATGGACTAACGGATATAACTCGCCTACTGTGCTTCGCTACTGAAATCTATTTCAAGCTCATAAACGCCGCTTTCCATGTGAGTTTTAAGCAAGTAGCCGGCCTTGGAAAATACCTGCAACATAGTTTTGTTCTGGGCCAGAACATCCGCGGTAAAACCACGGATGGATTTCTCTCGCGCAATGCGTATCAAATAACGCAGCAGGAATGTGCCAATACCTCTGTTTTGCCAATCCCGATGAGTTGTAAAGGCAACCTCGGCAAAACCGGTGTCCGGGTTATTTTTATATCGCCCGATGCCAATAATTTTTTCCCGACTCTCTGGCTCTTCTTTGCCGATCACCGCGGCAATGGCTATTCTGTTATTATAATCAATGGCCGCCAAAGGCATGGCCACCTTATGGGGGAAAGACTTGAGGTTGTTGAAAAATCGAGTGAAGACATCCTGTTCCGGTAGTTCATAAACTAAATCCTGAATAGCCCGCTCATCTGTGGCTTTTACCGGGCGGAAGAATATGGATATCCCTTTCTTATCTGTACCATAAGTTTCATATTCCTGGGGATATAGTACTACAGGTAGAGTTTGATCCTGATAAATATAACCTTGCGTTTTTGCCGCTTCCAGAAGCTCCGTGCGGAAGTCGGGATGCGCTATACTAATCAACATCATCGCCCGATCGCGGATGGATTTCCCGTGCACGTAAGCAACTCCGTACTCCGTGACCACATAATGAATGTCCCCACGCGTTACGACAACACCGCTACCGGGAGAAAGATAAGGCACAATTCTAGAAATCTTTCCGTCATCTGTCGTCGAAGGCAGTACCATGATTGACTTGCCACGCCTGGACATGGCCGATCCGCGCACAAAATCCACCTGCCCGCCGATGCCACTGTAAAATTCAAAGCCCAGAGAGTCGGAACAGACCTGCCCGGTTAAATCCACAGTAAGCGCGGAATTGATGGAAACCATTTTGTCATTTTGAGCAATGATATATGGATCATTGACATATTTGCATGGTCTAAATTCGAAAAGAGGATTGTCATGCACATAGTCATACAGTTTCTTTGTGCCCATGCAGAAGGACGAAACTATCTTTCCCCGATGCAGAGTTTTCTTTCTACAGTTGACAATGCCTGCCTCAATAAGATCAATGAGACCATCGGTAAATGTTTCCGTATGAATTCCCAGATCCTTTTTATTCATCAGATAGGGGAATACCGAATTGGGTATTCTGCCCACGCCCGTCTGGATAGTGGATTCATTCTCGATCAGATCGGAGATAAACTGACCAATGGCTTTGGCAATGTTATCCGGCGATTTCTGAGCAAACTCCGGCAGAGGGACATCGTTTTCCACAAAGGCATTGATCTCACTGACATGCAGAAAGCTATCGCCCAGCGTCCTGGGCATATTGGGATTGACTTCTGCCACCACATATCGCGCCATCTCCGCCGCCGTCTTGGTGATGTCCACAGAAATACCCAGACTGACGTAGCCACTATTGTCAGGAGGCGATACTGTAATCAGGGCAACATCAATGGGCATACTGCCCCTTTCCATGAGCAGGGGGATCTCCGAAAGGAAGATGGGTGTATAGTCCGCCCGGCCTTCCTTAATTGCGGCACGCATGCTCGAACCGATGAACAGCGCGTTGTGGCGAAAGTGTTGATCATACTTCTTATCAGTAAAGGAGGAGATACCGATATCCAGAAAATGAATGATCTCTGTGTCCGCAAGGTTTCTTTTCACATCGATGAGCGTCTGGACAAGAAGCGGAGGCTCTCCGCAGGCGGAGCCGATAAAAATACGCGCACCGCGCCGGATCTTCGACAAAGCGCTTTGCGCGTCAGTTAACCTTTCTTTATAGGTGCTTTGCCATTTCATTATCATATTTCTAAATTCCATACTTTCTTTTCATGTGAATAGGGTTTGCCAATTTCGTGATCAAAAAGCGCCCAACTGACAGGGTTTGATCCTTATTTTCAGGGCTTCGCAAGCTGCGGATACTTTCATGCGCGGCAGTTTTAGCTGTTTAGCTATTACCCAGGCAGCGGCACAAGGCAGACGGCCGTCACTTCCCGCATCATTAATAGCTTGCTTTAAATCAGGCGCTACTTCCTTGCCGGGCTGCACAATTTTTTTCTGCGGTCTGTAGCCAAAAAGTCCCAATTGGCATTCGGTAATGTTGATATTTAAAACATCAAGGGCGATACCAACATCGCCTAAAGATACTGCCTTTCTCCCCGCAATTTCTTCCGCAACCGTGCAGGTAACACTATTTTCTTTTGCCGCCTGCAGCACTTCCTGCTTCAGCGAATCTTCGACTTTAGTTTCGCGGGGGTGTTTTTGAGCATACTTACCTTTATCTGCATGGGTCATACTTTTTTCCTCTTTTAAAGATCAATTAATATTATGAGTGGGCTCAATTGCTGAGAGCGCCTGTGTATCAAGTGTCTTGAACCCCTTCTCTTCTAGAAGTTTTTCTGTTTTCTCTGTCTTATCAACATCAACGATAAATACCGCTTTTTTTGAACTCTCCAGGACAAAGCCATAGGCATTGTTGATGTTGATACCTTCCTGATAAAGCAACTGCATGAGATTATCCAGCCCACCGGGCTTATCATCAATGAGCACTGCCAGAACATTGCGCAGATGCACTGTTAATCCGGCCTGAGTGAGAACTGTTTCTGCCCGTTTAGGATCATCCACAATCAGGTTAATCACGCCAAAAGTATCGGCCGTGGATATGGTCGTCGCCCGAATGCTGATTTTTGCCTTGGCCAAAGCACTCGTTACATGCGCAATTTTCCCCGGTTTATCTTCCGCAAAAATTGAAAGCTGATATGCAATCATATTCTTCTCCTTTGTTCATTCTGTTCTATTATCAACGACCCTCACCGCCTTCCCCTCGCCTTTGGGAATACTGTCCGGCTCCACCAAATCAACTTTTGGTGTAATCAGAAGTTCGCCTTTTAATTCCTCGGTAATTTTCTTTCTTAAATTTTCCAGTTGCTTGATGTCTCCGGCAAAATACTTTTTGTTGACTTCCACTTTCACTGTCATGGAATCATTGAATTCATGACGATCGAGAATAATCAGGAAGTTTGTGCCCACATCAGGAATCTCCATTAGCTTCTTTTCAATCTGCATGGGGAAAATATTAACCCCTTTGAGAATCAGCATATCGTCAGAACGCCCCTTAATCCTCTCAATCCGGCGGTGAGTTCGTCCACAAGGGCAGACCCCCGGAATAATCCTGGTCAAATCTTTAGTGCGGTAACGTAAAAGAGGCATACCTTCTTTTTGTAGTGAAGTCATAACCAATTCCCCTTCCTCACCATCGGCAACCGGCGCAAGAGTTTTGGGATCGATAATCTCCACCAGAAAGCTATCTTCCCAGATATGCATGCCATCTTGTTGTGGACATTCAAAAGCAACACCGGGACCATTCATTTCGGAAAGACCGTACGAGTTGAACGCTTTGTAGCCGTAGATTTCCTCAATCTTGTGCCGCATTTTTTCCGTGTGCGGCTCCGCGCCCAGAAAAGCGATTTTTACTTTTGTGTCTTTACGCGGATCAATTTTGAGCTCGGTAAAAACTGTCGAGAGATGCAAAGCGTAACTGGGGATAACGTGGACAACGGTTGTCTCAAAATCCATCATCAGTTGAATCTGACGCTTGGAGTTGCCGGCACCCGAGGGAATAACCAACGCGCCGATCTTTTCCGCGCCATAATGAAAGCCCAAACCGCCTGTGAACAAGCCGTATGTCATCATATTTTGAAAAACATCGCCTTTGCGCATTCCGGCCATAAACATGCAACGCGCCAGAAGATTTGACCAGACGGCAATATCAGTTGCTGTATGGAAAACTACCGTGGCACGTCCGGTTGTCCCCGAAGATGAATGCATCCTGACCAGCTCATCTTTTGGTACTGCTGTAAATCCGTAAGGCCAGTGTTCGCGCAAATCATCTTTTGTGGTGAAGGGAAACTTTTGAATATCCTCAAGAGATTTTATTAAACTGGCGCTGAGATTTTTTTCTTTGAATAGCTTGCCGTAATAATAAGACTTTTCTGTTCTTATAACTGTATCTTTGAGTTCGGCCAGTTGAAATTCTTCTAATTTCTTCCTGTTGATTGTCTCGACATCTTTTTCCCAGTACATTTAATCCTCCGCCACATCGGCATTTCTTTCTTTTCTACAACCGCATGAATGTTTTATCAAGCCTAATCTTAAAAATATCCTTCTCGCACACTACCCTACCCTGCCTTACTAAATAATCCAAATGCTTTTTCACCAAAACAAGCTCATTATATTCAAAGAATTCTAACGGCTTTCTGGGCTTGCCATAAATAAGCCAGGCGGCGGCAATCTCTTTTAAAGATCGTGGCTGGCTAAGGAACTCCAGCACCCTTGCCTCTCTTTCGTAGATGACATTTTCATAACGCTGCCAAAGATCACCGGGATTTTCTTCAAAAAGACCGGTTTCATGGCAGGTAATCCACCTTTTAGCCGGGATTGCTTTTAGCCGATTAATGGACTTGATCGTATCTTCAATACTGGACGCGACATCGCCATACCAAGGGCCAAACGGCGTCAAATCATAATCTCCTAAAAAGAGAATTTCTTCTTCCGGAAAAAAGAAAGACAAATGGCCGGGTGTATGTCCGGGTGTGGCAATCACCTGAACCTGAATATTCCCCAGATCAATTTTCTCGTCATCCTCAATAAAGCGTGCCTTCTGCAGCGGCATAAAGTTGAACATCTCCAGCATTACTTTTTTCCAGTAATCCCGCTGATGGACTTCTTTCAAACCATACCAATCCAAAAATATTTCAATATCAGTAAGAGGCGGAAAATCACGGGCGGAAATCCATTTGGGGCAATCTTCAAAAAGATACAAATAATGGGTATGATCTTCATGCCAGTGGGAAAGCCAGACCAGATCAACTCCATCACTGTCATGCAGGCGTTTCAGCTTTTCCAAATCAGAGGCTGGATCAATGATCACACGCGCGTCGTCACCTTCAATATACAATGAATGATTGAACGGGTATCTGCCGCCATTTTCACCGCAAACAAAACTAATTCTTCCGAACTGGCGATCTTGCATATCTTTATCCCTGCCCCATTGGTTTTACCCTAACACGATCTTTTCGATTTGCTCGACATTATCAAAATGTTTATCCCGGGTCAAAAGAGTTCCGCCATCAGCCATGCAACAAGCGGCAATCCATACATCGTTAATGGGAATTTTACAGCCCTTTTTCTCTAAATATTCATAGATAAGCGCGTATTTACGGGAAACATTTTCATCTACCGCGATTATTTCCACATGAAATAGATTGATAAATTGCTCAATCTTCATTTCGTTCATTTTTTTGCGGGAACTTTTTCCAAACCCATAATAAAGTTCACCCAAAACGATTGCAGGAAAACAAATCTCACTCGCTTTGCGCGCGATAATATCAACGGCCTCCGGCTTCCCTTCCGCATAATCAGAATATATGTTTGTATCCAAGATTAATCTCATTTCCAGTCGCCTTCATTGACAGTATCAAACACATCTGTGGCGCTTCGCAGTTCATCCGCTTCTTTGCTGGAAAGCCATCCCGCAAAATCACGCAAGGCGCTTTCTCTGTTTTGGACTAAGCCAAGCTTTTCATCAATTGCCTCAATGACAAAGGCTGTCTTCGATTTTTTCTCTTTTATTGCCGCTTTTTCTATCATGTTTTCTTTTTGTATGGGTATCCGCAAACTCATCGGCATAACAATTCCCTCCTTGTATCTCATTAGAGCTAATTGTATCTCGTAATCATTTATTTGACAAGATAAATTTGGAAGATTGTCCCCAAAATATGGTCTGTGGTGTCGATGGACGGATAGCAATGGATTACTACGATGTCAATTAATTAGAGAAATCCCCGATTATTCCCTCTTTGGAGAAAGGGAAATTAAGGCTTCCAAATACCGAACTGACATTTGCATTTCCCTCTATCTTATAAGCCAGGTTATGTTCTGTGAAAATAATCTTCAAGATTCCACTCAAATCTTTAAATTTTACAACGAGAGGTACCTGTATCTGCGTTGTTGATGATGAGGGGATCAAGACTTCTTTTTCCAAGCGACCATTCCCGATTTCCGCGTTTTTAAGGTAAATGCTGCACCCAAAAGACTTGAGTGTAAGATAAAAATGGTTTGGATTTTGTACATCGAGATCAAGGATAAGATTAGTCTCTGTGGAGGAGAGCGGACTGAAACTGACCCTGCGAAGAGCAAAGGATGGATTCTCCAGTATCCAGGACGTACAAGACATGAAACAAATGGAAAATGCAAACAGGAATAATATTACATAATGAAGCCTTACTTTCCGGAATTTGATCGGGGCAGATATTAATTTATTGTTCATTAGCCTATCTTCCTTTATAAATCATTAGAGTTTCATAAATAATCACTTAGGCAATTTTGTAAACAAAACAGACCGGCTTCCCTGTTGAGCGCTTACAGTGAAACCCGCTTGCACGGCTAGATTTACTGTTTTTGCAAAATTGGCTTTTGTCACGTGAATGGGCGGTTCCACCAGTAAAAAAGTCCCGTTATCTTTCAGCACAGAGGAAAGTTCATTTAAAAACCGCTTCCTGTCCGGCACTTCATGCACCATCCAGAAAGCCAGAATAAAATTGACTTGCTCTTTAATGCCCAGCGAATCCTTAGAACTCAAATGCCCGATAACACGCTTTTCCACACCCGCCTGCTGTGCCCGTTTTTTCAGCGCAAGAAGCATCTTCTCCTGAATATCCGCCGCGATCACCCGGCCTTTCTCACCTGCCATCTTGGCCATAGGAATTGTAAAATAACCCATCCCCGGCCCGACATCCAAAATCGTATCCCCTTCTTTTATATATGGGCCAAGGATTTTATAAGGATTATGAATAAGCTTGCGGAAGATATTATCAAACGTAAAGCACAACCACCAAGGGCAAACATGCTTATCGCGAACAAAAATCAAATCTGATATTTTACTCATATTCATCTCCTTTCATTGATCAGCAGTGCTATTAATCTTGATCATATTTTTAAAAAGCCGGAAAGTCAAACGTATTTGAGCATGTTTTTTGTTTGGAAAATACGAAAAGTTATGTAATACTGATTTCCAATAAAACAATTATTTCTAATCTGAAATTGGGGATACAAACATGACAAAAAAATACATCTTAGCCCTTGATCAGGGCACCACCAGTTCCCGTGCCATCATTTACGATTTTGAAGGACAGATCGTCAAGATTGCCCAGAAAGAGTTCACGCAGATCTACCCGAAGGCGGGGTGGGTTGAGCATGATCCGATGGAGATTTGGGGATCGCAAAGCGGCGTGGTGAGCGAAATTCTGGCTATGACTGGTATTACAGCGGAACAGATAGCGGCCATCGGCATCACTAATCAACGGGAAACAACGGTTGTCTGGGAAAGAAAAACGGGGAAGCCGGTTTATAATGCCATTGTGTGGCAATGCCGGAGAACTTCTTCTATCTGCGATGAACTTAAAGCCCGGGGTCTGGAAAATTACATAAGAGATAATACGGGACTTGTGCTTGACGCTTATTTTTCCGCAACTAAAGTAAAATGGATCCTCGATAATGTGGAAGGAGCCAGACAGCAGGCAAAAAACGGTGAGCTACTCTTCGGCAATATAGACACCTGGCTAATCTGGAATCTGACGCGGGGAAAAGTGCATGTAACAGATTACAGCAACGCCTCACGTACCATGCTTTACAACATAAAAGATCTAAAGTGGGATGAGAAAATTTTAAAAGAACTAGGCATACCCGCTTCGATGCTGCCGGAAGTAAAACCATCCAGCGCTGTTTACGGCAATACTGATGCCCGGATATTTGGCGCGGAAATACCCATTGCCGGAGACGCGGGCGATCAGCAGGCGGCGCTTTTCGGTCAGGCTTGCTACAGCCCGGGAATGGCCAAAAACACTTACGGTACCGGCTGTTTCATGCTGATGCTGACAGGAGATAAGCTGGTGCATTCGCAAAACGGCCTTTTGACCACCATCGCCTGGGGTATAAACAACAAGGTTGAATACGCCCTGGAGGGAAGTATTTTTATCGGCGGCGCGGCAATTCAGTGGCTGCGCGACGGCCTTAAAATTATCTATGATGCCAAAGACAGTGAATACTTTGCTACAAAGGTTGAAGATTCCCTTGGCGTTTATGTCGTCCCCGCTTTTGTGGGATTGGGCGCGCCTTACTGGGATATGTATGCCCGGGGCGCAATTATGGGGTTGACCCGGGGAACAACGAGAAACCACATCATCCGCGCCACGCTGGAATCTATTGCCTATCAAACCCGTGATGTTCTGGAGCTGATGCGCAACGAATGCGGCATTGATCTGTGCGATCTGCGCGTGGATGGAGGGGCCTGCGCCAATAACTTCCTGATGCAATTCCAGGCTGACATTCTCGGCGTTCCAGTGGAGCGTCCGGAGATTATTGAAACAACAGCAATGGGGGCAGCTTATCTGGCAGGACTTGCTGTCGGTTTCTGGAAGGATCAATCAATGATTGCCGAGCGGCGGAAAGTCAATCGAAGGTTCAGACCGGGCATGGATGAAGATAAAAAAGAAAAGCTCTATGCCGGTTGGAAAAAAGCAGTAAAACGCGCCATGCTCTGGGAAGAAGAGTAGAATAAAACATGATTAAAACTGATGTGATCATCATCGGCGGAGGCGCCACCGGTTGCGGAATTGCCAGAGATCTGGCGCTGCGCGGCATTCCCCACTGTCTCATCGAAAAAGGCGACTTCGCGGCGGGAGCCACCGGCGCCTGCCATGGTCTGCTGCACAGCGGCGGCAGATATGTTGTTACCGATCCGATAGCCGCAAAGGAGTGTTATGACGAAAACCTGATCCTTCGACGAATCGGCAAAAAATGCGTTGAGCAAACGGGGGGGCTGTTCGTGCGCCTGCCCGGCGATTCTAAACGTTTTCGGGAATTATTCCTCCGTGGCTGTGAAGATGTAGGCATCCCGACTGAAGTTATTTCCTCAACCAAAGCTCTCGATCTGGTTCCCAATCTTAATTGCGAACTGGAAGAAGCAATCAAAGTTCCCGATTGTTCTATTGATCCGTTCCGCCTGTGCATGCTCAATATCCGGACTTCGCAGCTTCGTGACGGGCTTATCTTCACCCGGCATAAAGTTACAGAAATTGTTAAGTCCCATGGCCGTTGCATCGGCATTAAAGCCACCGATCAGGCAACCGGTGAAGTGAGGGAAATTCGCGGTAACATTATCGTCAATGCCACCGGCGCGTGGGCCAATATGATCGCCTCTCTTGCCGGTTGCGAAGTACCAATGACTCTGGCCAAAGGCTCTTTGGTCATTACCAATCACCGCCTAACCAATATGGTAATAAACCGGCTTAGGCCGCCATCCGATGGTGATATAATAGTACCCAATGAGGCTGTTTGTTTAGCCGGAACAACATCGCTGGCGGTAGAAAACCCGGATAAAATAGGCATCGAATCCACAGAGGTTGATACTATTATCAGCGAAGCTGGACGGATGATTCCACATTTTAATCATACCCGTATTATTCGCGCGTTTTCCGGTGTCCGGCCGCTGCTTAAATCCAAGAAAATAGACGCTCATGAAATTTCCCGTGGTTTCCAGATTATCGATCACGGTAACGGCATGTATAGTATCGCGGGAGGCAAACTGACAACTTTCCGTCTGATGGCGGAAAAGATGGTTGATACCATAATGGCTTCCTTTAAGCTCAAAAAAGCCTGCGAAACGGCGGAAATACCTCTGGACGGGCAGGAGGAATTGAGCGGTTATCCTCTTTCCAAACGGCTTGCGGATATGAAAGATATTGTCTGCGAATGTGAACTTGTTAGCAGGAAGGAAGTGGAGCGGATTATCAAACAGACCGGCACACGAAATGTCGGAGACATTCAGCACCGGACACGCCTGGGCATGGGGCCATGCCAGGGCGGTTTCTGCACTTTTCGCGCTCTCGGTATTATGAATGATATGAGTGTCGTCTCTCCCGAACAATCTATGGAGATGCTGCGTGGATTTCTCCAGCGCCGGTTTCGAGGAATAAGATACGCTCTCTGGGGTGACCAACTCCGGGAAGAACAGCTTGTGGAATATATTTATCTGGGCATTCTGGCCATGGAGAAACCACAATGAGCGTTACCGAATACGACGCCATTATTCTCGGAGCCGGAGTAGCAGGCCTGACAGCGGGAACATTTCTTGCCAGCCGCGGTTTTAAAGTCGCCCTCGTCACCAGTGGTGAACCAACGGCTTGCCTTTCCACCGGCTGCATTGATATTTGCTCACGCGATTCCAATCCTCTCACCGGCATTGATGGACTACCGCCCGCGCATCCTTTTCACCTTGTTTCCGAAAATACGATCAGGAAGTCGCTTACTAATTTCCAGACTGCCATGATGGATATGGGACTTCCCTATACCGGCGTTGCCGAAGAAAATCGCGTTGTTCTTTCTGCTCTGGGCACGTTTAAGACTTCCTGCCTTGTTCCTTCCACAATGAAAGCGGCGCCGCAAGACGCTAAGGATAGCATCCACATTATCACCTTTGCTGGGCTCAAGGATTTTTATCCCAGCTATGTTATTTCCCGGCGCAAGAATACTAAATTTTCAGTTTATGATGCCGGCGTTGTAAGCACGATGGGTATCGCGTCACATTTTGAGGAAAAAGAATTTCTGGAATCCTTTATTGCCTGGCTTAAAGATCAAAACATTGGCGAAGATAAGATCGCCTTCCCCGCCGTTCTTGGACTGGAATCGGCAGCCGAAATTGTTCAGACGATAGCAACCCGTGTGGGAAAGCCCGTCTTTGAAATCCCGACCATTCCGCCATCAATGCCCGGCAGAAGGCTGTTCAACGCGCTGAAAGACTATTTCCGCAAAAAGGGCGGCGATATTTACTGGGAGTGGCCGGTAATCGGCGTGGAAAAATCGGGCAAGATCATTGAAGCTGTGATGACAGCGTCTAAAGGCAGACCCAGCAGTCTTAACGGAAAGGCCTTCATCCTGGCTACCGGATCATTTGTCGGCGGTGGCCTTACAGCAGGCAGGGATTCAATTACCGAAAACATTTTCAATCTGCCGGTTCTTGCTCCCGGCCCGCGCGAAACCTGGTTTGAAAACGATTATTTTTCTTTCAACCACGGCATTGGCCGTGCGGGAATAAAAGTGGATTCCTCCCTGCGACCAACGGAATCGGACTGGGAAAACATTTTTGTGTGCGGTGGCATCCTTGCTGATACGGAGATACTGAAAAACGGCTGCGGTCATGGGCTTGCCCTGGCCACAGCCCATTTGGCGGCTGAGTCCTGCATGGAGTACATTCGATGAATTTCGAACACTGCATACGCTGTACTATCTGTGTGGAAAATTGTCCCGTCATGCGGGTAAACCCTGATTTCCCCGGGCCCAAGCAGGCGGGACCGGATGCTCAGCGTTTCCGGTCGGACAGGGAAAAAGCCGAGGATGATTGGGTGCTTTTATGCAGCCAGTGCAAGCGCTGTGAAATGGCCTGCCCATGCGATGTAGAACCGGCACAGATCATACTGAAGGCGCAACAGAGATACGGGCTGGAACATCCCCATTCGCTGGCGCACCTGCTGTTTGCCAATAACTATTATTTGAGCATGCTTGGCTCTTTTACCGCGCCGCTTGCCAACAGGATTGCCGCAACGAAAATCGGCAAAAAGATATTCGCCGCCATGAGCATCGCCACATATATTCCCTTCCCGAAATTCCGTTTCCATAAATTGAGTTGGGAAAAAAGGACGCCCAACCGAAGATCAAGAAAAGTTGCCTTCTTTTACGGCTGCTTCATCAATTTTTACCGGCCGGATATCGGCAGAAAAATTATTCAATTGCTCAAATCATTTAATGTGGATGTTGTCTTGCCACCTCAGTGGTGCTGCGGCCTACCCTCTTTGGGAAACGGAAACCTGCAACTGGCAAGGAGTTTTGCCCTGAAAAACACCGCCTCCCTTTCCAACTATATTGATGCCGGATACGATATCATTTATTCATGCACATCATGCGGCTTGTGCCTTTTGCATGACTATCAGGACATTATGGATATACCGAAGGCCAAGAAAATTGCCGAAAATACTTATAACCTCCATGAATATATTCTGCGACTGGTGGATGACAATTACATTAAGCCGCAATTTCAAGAAGTACCCCGAAAGCTGGCTTATCACATCCCCTGCCACCTCCGGGCGCTTGGTATCGGTTACCCGGCGGCAAAACTGATGTCTATGATCCCCGGTCTCACGTGTGAAATTATTGATGACAACTGCTGCGGGCTTTCCGGTAGTTACGGGTTTAAAAAAAGTAATGAGTCCACCGCCATTTCGATCGGCAATCGTGCCGTGGCTCGTATCAAGAAAACCGGTGCGGAGACAATTGTCGGGGACTGCGGATCCTGCCGGATGCAATTGGGAGGCCTCTCCGGCCTTGTCACCCTCGATCCGGCGGAAGTGCTCAGCGCATCATTGGGTATTACGCTTACGAAGGCCAAAAAATAATACCCCTTCGCTTTCTTTGGCTAACTTTGTTGGCTGCGTCGTCAGCTTCCTCAACGTATGGATAATAAGTCTCCGGTGCCTCCTCCTTGCCACAGCTTAGTCTGGATAGTTCAACTAGCAAATCCCAAATCACTGAGTTCTTGCGATTTGAGTTTCACTACCGCCTCGTTATCCTTTGAAAGCAAAATGGTATAAGATAGGTAAAGATTCTTTTACGACTTCCATGTCACAACCGGCGCGTTGCGCTTGGGAATGCGTGTATATTTGTATTGCGGATAGCCAAGCATCACGGCACCAAAGCATTTGTGCCCCGGGGGCAGAGCCAAAGCCTGTACAAGAGGTTCATGAAAATTGACCGCGGCGGTCAGATAACCTGCCCAGCAGGTTCCCAACCCTTTGGCGCAGGCATAGAGCTCTATATATGACAAGGCATTCACACAGTCGGCCTCGGCAAAGGGTAAATCCGCCTGGGAATGGACTACTATTAAATGCGGCGCGCCACGTAACATCGGATCTATCCCGTTATCCCAGGCCGCAATCCTGCGCTCCATTTTTTTGACCATTGACTCGTCCGGCATTAGTGGGAGCATTAATCTTGCCCAGTCGATGACCATTGAAGCAAGACGATTTACCTCTGCCGGGTTTTCAAAAACCATCCATTGCACCTGCTGCTTATTACTCGCTGTGGGAGCATATCGCGCCGTATCGATCATATCTTCCAGAATATCATGGGCAACAATTCTGTTTTTATAAAAGCGTATAGAGCGCCTGGCCATCAAAAGCTCTCTTATCTGACCGGCATCGGGAAGGAGTTTACTTTGTATTTTGGGACATTCAGCAAGGGGCATCGTTTTGAGCGTGAAGGCACCGTGAGGACAAACAGCGACACAGTGACCGCAGTTGATACAGGATTCCTCACCATTCTCAACAAGAGTCGGGAAAGTTTCTTTATCGGCTAAAACAATAATCTGCGCCGGGCACTCCTTCGCGCACATTCCATCATGTTTGCATTTCTTCCGGTCAATGGTGAAAAGACTCATATTCATTTCCTTTACGGTATAATTTTTTTAGATTAATATTTGCTGTGCTCATACACATCATGGCTTCCCGGGTCGCCGCTTGACTCTGGTTTTCGTCCGTTCCTCAGCCTTTTGTTTGAGCATGGGAACCACGAAAAGCGTATAGACCGTCAAGAGCAGAAAGAACGCGCCCATGACGACAGCGAGCCAGTAATTCTTAAAAAGCTCGTTGCCGGCGTAGTCTCTACTGACATCAAAAAAAATGCCGAGAAGCAGGCCGGTAAAAACGATAATCACGAGCACAGGGATGGTGTACCCCATCGGAATTTTAAAAGAACGTTCCTTTTCCGGGTATTTTTTTCGAAGCCTGATCACGCAGGTAGCGGCCACAACATAAATGAAGCACTCGAGCGCCGCAGCCATCATGATGAGGAAGAGATACTGCCCCGTATAAAGTGTCGCCAGGCTGATCGCAAGCGCGAACCCACCAAGAGCAAGGATAGCGACCCATGGCGTCGCGTATTTCGGGTGCAGTTTGCTGAAGATGCGCGGTAGCACATTGTCCCTTCCCATAGCGTATGAGAACCGCGATGTGTTGAGCAGGCCTGAATTAAACGATGTGACCGATGCCAGTATGCTCATCCCGATGAAGGTGACAGTGCCCGCTGTGCCGAAAAGGTTCGTGCCGAAGAGGATGTGCGGGATCACCGTGCCGCTGGCCAGTTGCTCTTGCGTGAGGCCCGCGTACATGGCGACGATGAACATGGCGTAGGTGATAGACAACAGGACGATTCCCCACATCATGCCTTTGCCGACAAGACGGTAATCCGTGGTCTCCTCAGCCAAAGGAGCAACCCATTCAAAGCCGACGTAGAGAAATACACCTACACCTGCCGCCTGAATAATGTTTTCCAGGGTGAATTTCGCGCTCTGCGCGGCAAGGCTGAAGTTGATGTCGTGTGTAGCGAAGGTATAAATCGATACCCCGATCATGAACGCTACCATGGCGTAGGTCATAATGTCCTGTAACAGACCGGTGATAAAGACACCCCTGAAATTAATGAACATCACAAGAAGAATGAAAAAAAGCATCCATAAGAGCTTATCGTAATAAGGATTGATGATCTGGAAGGAGCCGGAAAGCACACTGGACAGAAGGAAGCTTTCGGCACCCACCATCGCTACTCCTAGTACAACGTAAAACATACTAATGATGATGGAAGTTCGCTCGTTGAACGCGTGCTGGATGTAGAGCTTGATCCCCGCCGCCGTCGGGTACAAAGAAGTAAGCTCAGAGAAACACATTGCTGACAGCAGGCACAGAAATCCTGCCAGTAATATGGAAATCCACGCGAGCTCGCCCACTAAAATAGTGGCCACCTGAATACCCGCCAGGTAGCACGACGTCGCGATGGCCATACCCGTTGCTGTTGAAATGATGGTCCGAAGTTTCAATACTTTTTTTAATTCAGTCATGGTCTTCTCCTAGGCATCCGGCCAGATAATCATAGTGATGGCGTCAAGCCTGACGATGTCCTCCTGGCTCGCCTTCACGCGTATTTCCCCCTGAAGATATTTTTGAGAAGGATTGAGATCCCCCCAGAACATGTCGCAGAGGTACTCGCTTTTCGCGCTCACAATGATATCGGGAGCGCCTACCGCCCCTGCCTCGAAGGAGACGATCTCGCCTTTTACGCAGTTCATGGTGAACTTGTCCTCTGTGTCGTCAGCATTAAAGTGGATGAGCTTCGACCAGTCCCGCTGCATTTTCCGAAGCCTCTTGTTGTCGTTGCACTGGATCTGATAGTCCGCCAGTGCGTCAAGAATATCCTGTTTTGTAGCCATTAGTCCCCCCTTGATTGCTAGAGTGTTAATCGTTTTTGCCCAGACCCGCTTCTTTGGAAAGCTCCTTCATGGAGTCCTCCAGAGCGTTGAGCACGTAATCGACCTCTTCGGGTGTAATCACCAGCGGCGGCATGAGACGGCAGATACTGGGATCGTTGCCCGTGTAGATAGCAATGACTCCCCGTTCCGCCATTTTTTTAGTCAGCCGGGGGCCGATGGATTCGTTGGTATATTGCAGCCCCATCATGAGACCCTTCTGACGAACTTCCAGAAGGAGCGTGGGAAAATCTTTTATCATCCGGTCGAAGCCAATTCTAAATCGCTTGCCCATTGTATTTGCATGTGCCGGCAGATCATTTTTTTGAATATAATCAATTACCGCCATGCCAACCACGCAACCAAGATCGGATCCGCCGAAAGTGGAGAGATGGATAAAGGGATGGGGAATGAAAAAATCCTGAATCTCTTGCTTGAAAATTGTCGCCGAAATGGGATAAAGACCGCCACTGAGAGACTTGGCCACGGTCATGATGTCGGGCACCACGCCCCAGTGCTCGCTTGCGAACATCTTTCCCGTCCTTCCAAAACCGGTTTGAATTTCATCGAAAATAAGCAGAATCTCATGTTCATCGCATATCTTACGGACCGCCGGCAGATAATTATCGGGCGGGATATTAATGCCGCCCTCACCTTGTATCGGTTCGAGGATAATGGCGGCGGTATCATCGGTGACAGCTTTTTTGAACGCGTCAATATCACCGAACGGAATCATCTTGAAGCCCGGTACGAGCGGCTCAAAGGGCTCTTTGTAGGATTCGCGACCGATAGCAGAGAGGGCAAACCCGGTATGGCCGTGGTAGGCTTTCTGTGTGTAGATGATCTCTCTTTTCATTGTGTAGCCACGGGCAATTTTGATGGCGGCATCATTGGCTTCTCCGCCTCCGACGCCGAAGATAGTGCACGCGAGATCCCCGGGAGTGATCTCGGCTAGTTTTTTGGCCAGGTCTGCCTTTGGTTTTGAACAGAGAAGGAACACGCCGATGTCATACTTGTCAAGGGCATCCTTTAAAGCTGCGATGATTTCATTATTGCGCCTTCCGACATTCATGATGCCGGAGCCCGTCTGGCAGTCGATGTATTTTTTCCCGGTAATGTCCCAGACGCAGGCGCCTTCTCTTTTGTCCTCAATAATATCCAGACCGGCTGCTTTCATCGTGCGCACCTTCATCGGGCTTAGATACCTGGAAAAATCCGATAACGCGGTTTCTTTTACTTTTTGCAAATCCTGTTCCATTGGACACCTCCCGGGGAAAAGATTTTATCCGATCTTCATCGTGACCTCTCTCTTTGTAAGCTTTCAACTTGGTATAAACTATAAGAAGTTCTGTCTTGCATGTCAAGGAAATGTTGGGGAACTTAAATCAGTTGGATCTGGTATCAGCCATGAACTGCATTACCCAATCGCGCCCTGTTTGTGGCGGATGATGTTCAACGGAGTTGCGTGTCAGTGTAAGCGATTGCGACTGGCATTTATAGGCGCATACGCCGCAACCTATACACCGTTCAGGGTTAAGATTTGCAACCTTGCCGGTCTTATTGGCAAGCTCTCGGGGACTGCCGTCCTTGTCTGTAATCGGAATCTTACGTCCTTTAGCCGACGGCTCATCCAGTAAATTCAGGGCTTCCATCGGGCAGCGTTTGACGCATAAACCACACCCTGCGCAGGTGGATTGGTTGAGCGTGACGCGAAAGTTTGAAGGAGTCAAGCTGCCGGCATGCCCATACTTGTTCAAAGCCAGAAACCAGATGCAGCAGTCACGGCAGCAATTGCAAATAGTATCGGGCCTCTCCTGGTGGTTGGAGATGCCATGGATAAGACCCAGTTCAGCAGAACGCTGAAGTATCTCTTCTGTCTCCTGCCGGGTAATCTCCCTGCCCATGCCATTTTCCACTATATAGTGCCCCAGTTTATCAAAATGCAGGCAGACTTCCGTAGGATACTGGCAATCCGGTGAATCCGGGTCAAGGTTGTTGGCATGTCGGCAAGGACAGTGGCTCACCGTGAAGTATTCTACTTTATCGAGAATCTTGCGCACTTCCTCATAGGGCAGTACGCCGCTTGTATCTTCGATAGTGACTTCTATCGGCAATACCCGCAAGCCTTTCTCTTTAACGTTCTGCCATGTCGACATTAACCCGCCGGTCAGATACTTGTGTTGAAGATGCCCCACAAGCTGGTCATATTCATCGCGGCGACCGGGCCAGCCAAAGCCGCGGTAGATGAAAAAAATGTCGTTTAAATAGTAGCGTTCTTTGTTCTCTTTTACCTGCTTATAGACAAGCCCTCTTGCGGCCAGTGCGTCCAATTTCGGGCGAAGCCCTTCAACGCTGGTTTTGGTTAAATCCGAAAGTTCCGCCAGTGTCTTTGGCGCAAAGGGCATGCCGGTGAGGAGTAATGCCTCTTCGGGTGTGTAACGCGCGGCGACATAAGGCAGCAGGACATCCGCATCCGGCACTCCATACCAGCCCTGCTTGAGCCATTCAATAAATCCAGCATAGGTCGTTCGTTCCTTCTCTGTCATAGTGCGTGAATTGGTATCCATCTATCTTGCCTCCTTGTCTAGTACAGCGTTCATGCTTCCCGTCCGGTAGCCAGTCAGGTCGAGCGTGGTATAGAGATACTTCAATTCCTTGAACTTATCCGCAACCTGCCGCCGGATTTCCGGTTCGGCAAGGCGTTCGATTTCCTGCTGTTCCACCTCGATTCGTGCGATATCCCCGTGATGACGGACCCGCACCTGGCGAAAACCCAGACTTTTGAGAAACTGTTCCGCCTCATCCAAACGCGTCAGGATGGCAGGTTCGATCCGGGTTCCGTAGGGGATACGCGAGGAAAGGCAGGCAAAGGCAGGCTTGTCCCATGTTGGCAGCCCTATCCGGCGCGACAGCTCACGGATTTCTTGTTTGGTAAGGCCCGCCTCGCGCAGCGGGCTCCGGATACCGAGCTCCGCGGCCGCCCGTCCTCCGGGCCGATAGTCGTCCAGATCGTCAATGTTCGAGCCGTCAGCGACCCAGTCTATGCCCCGTTCCTTGCCGATCGCGACGAGTTTGCCGAAGAGCACCAGCTTGCAGAAATAACAGCGGTCGGGGGTGTTGGCCGTGAAGTCCGCGTCCTTGAGCTCATCGGTTTCAATCTGCAGCACGGCAATGCCGAGCCCCTTGGCCGTCTCCATGGCTTCTTTAACCTCCGAGTTGGGGTAGGTCTGCGAGGAGGCCAGGACGCAGACCATGCGATCATTAATGACCTCTTTTCCCACAGCGGCAAGCAGGGTGCTGTCACAGCCGCCGGAATAACCGATCACCACGCCCCCCATCGCACTTAACAGCGCGCGGAGCCTTTCTAATTTTGAATCTATGGTTTCCATAACACCTTTCCTATGTGGACATTACCCGAGACAGCAATTAAATCATCTGGGGCTGGCGTCAACCATATAGTTTTTAAGCAGGCTAATCATTAAGTCGGCATTTTTGCGGATACCGGTTGTTATCTCTTCCATACTCAAAGGTTTTTCCGTCAGGCCATTGCCGAAATTGTCAACGGAACAGGCAGAGGCGTAGTGGATACCCAACTCCAGCGCTAATGCTGCTTCACTGGCCATTGTCATGCCCACAATATCGGCAAAATTAGACATCATTTTGATTTCTGCTTTTGTTTCCAGCCTTGGGCCGGGCACTTGCCAGTAAGTTCCTTTTTCGCTTGTCGAAATTTTACAGTTTCGTGCTGCCTTGATTAGCTTTTGGCGCACTTTTTCATTTAATGTGGGAGTGATATGTACCACGCTATCTTCATGAATGGTCGGAGTAGCAGTCAGTACAATGAAATCGTCGGGGATAACAATCATTCCCGGGCGCAAATCCTTTTTTAATGAACCTGTGGAGTTAATTCCCACAACTTCTGTTACGCCTAAATCTTTAAGCGCTTGTAAATTGGCGCGATGATTGATTAAATGTGGCAAAATGTAATTGTTGTCATCATTGCCGTGCCTTAGAATCAAAGCGATTCTATCTGTGACCTGTACTGATGTTCGGCCAAATTCATTTTCCATCGGCGTTAATTTACTGCTTGCCACCAGATCACTTCTTTTCATAATTGTTGTGCCGGAAATAACCCCTAATAGCCCCATAAATCCTCCTGTATATTTGGGGTTGTAGCAAATTAGTGTTCAACAGTCAAAGAAATGATGATTATTTTGGCAAGGCAAATAGCATTTGACTTTTTTCAGTTCGCTGTGACATATACAATTTCCAAATTAAAAAGATTAAGGAGGTTGCGATATGGGTAATGAATTTGTAGGTGTCGCCACCGATGCTAATTTTGAAGGTGAAGTTCTAAAAAGTGATAAGCCGGTGCTTATCGATTTTTGGGCGCCCTGGTGCGGGCCATGCAAAGCTATCGGCCCTATTGTTGAGGAGCTTGCAGCCCAGTTAAAAGACAGTGTCAAGATGATGAAGTTAAATGTTGATGAAAGCCAGAAAACGGCAATTACTTACGGTGTACGCAGTATTCCCACACTTATTCTTTTCAAAGACGGGAAGATTTTGGATACCCTGGTAGGTCTTGTTCCGAAAGATAAGCTGGAAGCTTTTGCTAAAAAGGGTCTATAATATTTTAATCACGGGTATTAAACCCTCCGCTGCGCGGGATTGTTCAACTTACCAATTCCGCTGCGCTTGCGGAATTGATGTTTCACAATAAATTAAATGAGGGCAGGGTTAATAGTGAAAATAAAAATAATTATTTCAACGATGATAATATTGTTTTGTATTGTGGGTTGTCAGCTGACATTTTTCAAGAAGGATGGAATGGTAAAAGGCACGCCGGAGGGACTGTATTCGCGTGGTGCCCTTGAGTATCAGGAGGGAAACTATAAAAAAGCACGTGAATATTTTACCCGACTCAGGGAGGAACATCCCCTTAATAGTCTGGCTGTTTTAGCTGATATGGGAATAGCTGATTCATATTTTACTGATAAAAGTTATATAGAAGCTGAAGGAGCGTATAGCGATTTTGTCAACCTCCATCCGACCAATGAAAATGTTCCCTATGCCATCTATCAGGCCGGAATGTGCCATTACATGCAGATTGAGGCAATCGATCGCGATCAGACAGAAACAGTCAAAGCAAGGAAAGAATTTGAAAAGCTGGGGGCTCGTTATCCAGAGAGCAAATTTGCAACCATGGCCGAGAGATTGATCGTGGAATGCAAACAAAAGCAGGCCGAGCATGAATTTTATGTAGGGAAGTTTTATTTCACACAGAAAAAATATAAGGCGGCTCTGACGCGTCTTGAAAAAATTGCGAAAGAGTACGCTAATATTGGCCTTGATTACAAGGTAGAATATTTAATCAGTGAAACTAAAATTAAAATAGCCGAAGAAGAAAAATTACAGAAGGAACAGGAAGCTAAAGACAAAGCTAAAGAAGAAAAGAAGAAAGCTAAAGAACAAGAGAAGAAAGCCAAAGAAGAACAAAAAGCAGCTCAAAAAAAATAATAGCAATTACAGCTACCATTTCTAAATAAATGAACATGTCCATGCAAGTATGTTTAAAAAATTACGCAAGTTAGCAACGACAAAAATAGCCAGCAAGATTGTATATTGGCTACTCTGTGCATATTGCGCGACTTTCCGATTAAAGATAGTGAATGAAAAACCATGGCTTAAATTTTTAGAACAGGGTGGCCGGGTTTTAGTTTGCGGGTGGCATCAACAGTTCTTTCCCTACGTTTACTATGGTAAAAAACATAAAAAATATAATCCCAGTATGATGGCTTCGAAAAGCCTTGATGGAGAGATTTCCGCAGGGGTTGCAAGGCAAGCAGGCTGCTATCCGGTTCGGGGTTCTTCTTCTCGCAATGGTGGTCCTGCCTTAAGAGAGATGACCAATAGAGTGAAAAAATACGGCCTGGCAATTCTTTTCCCGGATGGGCCGCGCGGCCCGGCAGGCGTATCAAAACCCGGCGCAATCAGCATTGCTCAGGCGGCAGACGCGGTTATCCTGCCTGTATATGTGCAAGCTGAAAACGCGTGGTACTTAAAGAGCTGGGATAAATTCATGGTTCCCAAGCCCTTTTCGCGAGTAACCATTGTTTTTTGTGATATGATTAAGCTTCCGCCAATAGAATCGGCAGTTGATTTGGAAAATCAAAGGAAAATGCTGGATAATATTTTGCAGCCCTACCTGATACGATAAATAATTATATTGCCAATTATCGTTTTAACCATCCGGCCAGAAGCTTCAATTCATTTTCTTCCCACTGAGATGAAAACCGAATACGCAGAAACGATTCGTATAGATTGTTCATTGTTTTAACCGCGTTTTCAATAAGGTAAATACGTTCCAGAAGATGGCCGGAAGGGTCTTCGGGCGTTTCCTGCCAATCCATTACCGGCAGTTTCAACGATTGAAAATTAAAAGAATCCGCGCGAAAGGTGAATTCCCATTCATTTTGATTAAAAATTAATTTAATACCGGCTTCTTTTACTTTTTTCCCTTGACGGATTGCTTCTTTGCCTTCTTTGAGTTCAGCATGAATTCCATGGCAAACAACGCCCTGTGAATATTCGCCCTCCCCCGCTTCAAGAACTATTCGCTTTAAAAAATTCAATTCCACTTCCTCATCTTTTGCTACGGCTATTCTGCCGCCTCGTTCCTCCGATTTATACCAGAGCCACGTTAAAAATTCCCGGCCGATAAGAGATGTATCCGCAGGAGTGTCTTTTGTCTCGCCAGTTTTATTGATTATCAGTGGATTTTCCTGTGGCAGAAAGCGCCGGATGCTCAGCGAAAAAGTTTTTTTAAACAAATCGGCAAAATCATCGGCGACTTTATCAGTAAGTGAAGAAAAATATATTTTGTTTTGTCCTACTGCCCAGCAAACATCGTAAAAAGAAGGCACGGGATCGAGTTTGGTCAGAAGTTCCAATTTCACCTTTTCCTTTATGCCCGCGGCCATTGGCTTATTGACGCGGCTTTTACCGCTTTCGATAAGAAAGCGTTTTTCTTCTTCCATCAACCTGATCTTCATTAATTTAGGCGGAATCAATTTGCGATCGACGCGAAGTGAAAAAATCAGGTAATCTCCCAACGCGTAATTAGCATTTTCAAAATCAGCATCCAGCACATCTGTAAGCGAAACCCATCCCAGACGTTTTTCTTCCGTTGATTTGGTTGTATCGCTAAACGAATTATTCTTTATCCGGCTACTTACGAAATCTAAAAAAGCTTGCGGTAATTTTCCATCCACATGAAACTGAGCAAAGCTGAAATTGCCTTTAAGTAAACCCATAAATAATCACCTCACTGGATGCACCGTATATTATGAAAGCATTGTCTGTCAAGGATTTTAACACGGAAAATACCTTGCAAATTCAAAGAGTTTCCAGCTACTCTCAAATATTATTTATCCGTGGACAGTAGCTTTTTTTTATGTTAGTGACTTGAATATATTGAGGTTTGTGGCCATGAAAATCAAGAAAATAGGCATTGTTGCCAACGTCGAAAAAGAAACTAGCGCTCAGTACTCCGCATCATTAAAAAAATGGCTGGAAGAACGTGGCGTGGAAGTCTTTCTGGAAGCAGGGACTGCAGCAGCATTAGGCATTAGAGGCGGATACGACAGAGATGATTTGCCACTTAAAGCTGATTTAATCGCCGTTTTAGGTGGCGACGGCACTCTGTTGCGTACGGCGCGCCATGTGGCCAGGCATGATGTTCCCATTGTAGGAATTAATATGGGAAGCTTTGGTTATCTCACGGAAGTTAATTTAAATGAAATGTTCGCGGCGCTGGAATTAATTCTTGCAGGCAAGTTTGTCACAGAAAAAAGAATGATGCTGGAGGCCGTCATCTACCGCGGTAAAACCAATATTGGCTCAGGTATTGTTTTAAATGATGTGGTGATTAACCGGGGCAATCTTTCGCGTATTATTGAGCTCGAAACAGTAGTCAACAAGCAATATCTAACAACCTATAAAGCTGATGGCCTGATTATTTCCACGCCCACCGGTTCTACAGCTTATTCACTTTCAGCGGGCGGGCCGATTGTTTTTCCCGGAAAAAATTTAATTATTATCAATCCGATTTGCCCGCATACCCTGACCAATCGGCCGATTATTTTCCCCGAAGATTCCAGTTTGCATTTAACCCTTTGGTCTAAAGGAAAAGGTGCGACTGTGACTCTTGACGGTCAGGAAGCTTTTTCGATTAAATCCGGTGATGCAATAGCCATCAAGAAATCAAAATACGTGACCAATTTAGTTCTATCACCACATCGGAGTTACGGGGAAATTTTACGCTCCAAGCTCGGCTGGGGCGCACTACCATCAGGGGGCAGAAAAAAGTAAAGTGCTAAGTGATCTGAGCATTAAAAACTTCGCGATTATTGACGAACTTTCCGTTTCCTTCGGTGACGGGCTCAATGTTATTTCCGGCGAAACCGGCGCGGGAAAATCGATAATTATCGGCGCTGTAAGCCTGCTTCTTGGTGATAGAGCTACAGCGGAAATGATTAGAACTCAGGCTGATTCAGCGACGGTAGAAGCGCTCTTTGATACAACGCACAATAATGCCCTGCGGGGAAAAATTGCCTCGATGGGTTTTACCGCCGGGGATCAACTGATTATCCGGCGCGTAATTTCTCGTACCGGAAAAAACAAAGCGCTCATCAACGGGCAAATGGCGACACTGGCCAATTTGGCGGCAATCAGTGAATCGTTGATTAATATTTGCGGCCAGCATGAACATCAATTGATTCTCAATGCTGAATACCATGTGGACGTTCTTGATGAGTTTGGCGGTTGCCTTCCTCTGCGGGCTTCCTATGAAAATGTGTACAATCAACATCAGCAGATGAAAGCTCAGATGACGAAACTCGAAGAGCTGCGTCGCAGTCGTGAAGAAAAGGCACAATTAATTAAATTTCAGTTAAAAGAAATCGTGGAAATAGATCCGCAGGCAGCGGAAGATACAGCTCTGGCTGATGAAAAAAAAGTGCTGACCAATGCTCAAAAACTCACTGATAACGCCAATCGCGCGTACGATTTACTTTACGGAGAACAAAATTCTGTTTGTGAAAAGCTCAAAGATGTACGCAACCAGGTAAAAGAAATCAAAATAATTGACGCGAGTTTAAAGCTTGCCGAAGCTGATATTGAAGGTAATTTTATCGCGCTGCAGGAAGCAGCTTTGTCGCTGCGCGATTATGGCAAAAATCTTTTCTTTGATCCGGCAAGACTTCTGGCCATTGACGAGCGTCTGGAAATGATCGGCAGGTTGAAACGCAAGCACGGCGGCTCTCTGGAGAGTGTTTTAGCCAAGAAACTGGAGATGGAAGAAGAGCTTCGACGGGTGTTTTCCGTCGAAGAAGAGCTGGAAAAATTAACAAAGGAAGAAGAAGCGGTCAAAGCCGGACTTACGCAAAAGGCTCTTGACCTTTCGCAGGCAAGAGCGACGGTTGCGGTAAAACTAACACAAGCGGTAGATAATGAAATTCACGCGTTAAATATGCCTCATGCCGCTTTTCATGTTAATTTCAAAAAAAACTTTGCCACGGCTGATAAAGCATCGGTTAGCTTTGGTCCCAAAGGCGCGGATGAGATTGAATTTTATCTGACAGCCAATGTTGGGGAATCGCCAAAGCCATTAAACAAGATTGCTTCGGGTGGTGAATTATCGCGCATTGTTCTGGGGCTCAAAAATGTTTTGTCGGGCACCGGATCTGTGGGGACAGTTGTCTTTGATGAAGTGGATAGCGGTATAGGTGGCGCGACAGCCGAAATAGTAGGACGGAAATTAAAAGATGTATCCGCCAACCATCAGGTTGTTTGCATTACTCATCTGCCCCAGATAGCCTGCTTCGGAGACAGCCATTTTCGCGTGGTTAAAAAAGTTACAGGCGGGAGAACTGCCACCACAGTCGAGATGCTCACCGATGAGCAGAAAATTGAAGAAATCAGTCGGATGTTAGGCGGGGTTGATTTGACACAAACGACAAGAGAACATGCCCGTGAGATGATCAGTGGCGCCAAAACATCCGGTGCAGGTGAAAATTCGGAGGAGAGGGAAAATGCTAAGAAAAGCACGCATCGGTGATGTCAAGACGCTGCACCGGATGATTAATCTGTCGGCAGGCAAAGGTGAAATGCTGCCACGCTCTTTAATGGATATATACAATTCTCTTCGAGACTTCATTGTTTACTGCGATGAAAACGATTTGCAGATTATCGGTATTTGCGCGATGAACATTATCTGGGAAAATCTTGCTGAAGTCCGTTCTCTTTATGTGAACGAAAATTACCGCGGTAAAGGGATCGGCAGAAAGATGGTTGAGTTTTGTATTTCGGAGGCAATTACGCTGGAACTATTTAGAATATTTTCACTCACCTATAAGCGGGAATTCTTTGTCAAGCTTGGGTTTAAGGAAGTTGACCGCTCCACTCTGCCGGAAAAAATATGGGCGGACTGTTTCCGCTGCTCCAAATATCCGGACTACTGCGATGAAGTCGCGATGATTATTGAATTATGAGATACGCCACTAAATTTATTTTGACAGGTTTAATTATTTTATCTTTGGCTGGTTGCACAAGGACGGTTTCGCGAATGTCTACCCCTCCGGAGGAAGCGCTTATTGTTGTGTCCGAAGAGCAGATAGATTTAAACGACGATCTTGATTACGCCTCTCTGGAACTGGCGATTGATCGCTCTATCAAATACTATGAAAGCTCCGGCCAGAAAAGAGTTTACCGGATTGCGGATAAATTGATCAGTGCCAAACAAATGAAAGACTCTCTTATTGCCTTTCGGAGAATCATAAAAAATGGCGCAAGCATTGAAGATAAGAAAAACCAGATAAGGCAGGAGTTTGATATATGCCGTGCGGCAGGCGATGATGAACACGGTGGAGTGCTTTTTACCGGCTACTATGAGCCGTTACTGGAGGGATCTTTGACCCCAACGGAGAAATATAAATATCCATTGTACAAACCGCCGCCTGAACTGGCGATGGAAACAATTTCTAATAATCAAACTAAAGCAAACCAGATGAAAAGCGGCGAATCACTCCCTTATCATACCCGCAGGGAAATTGATGTTGAGGGAGTTTTAAAGGGCAGAGGTTTGGAACTTTTGTGGGTTGACGATCCCATCGAATTGTTCTCACTCCACATACAAGGTTCGGGGAAAATAAAACTGGAAGATGGCAGGCTGTTAACGGTAAGTTACGCGCAAAATAACGGAAGGCCATTTCGCGTTATTAGCAATCGCACTGTCAAAAACTTTTTGAAAAGCAAGCAAGAGCAGGAACTCTTAGAAATTCTCAGTTATAATGAAAGATACATATTTTTCCGTTTTGTGGATAAAGAGCCGATTGGTTCTTTAGGGCAACCGGTGACACCGGATAGATCAATTGCCACTGATCCGGATTACTTTCCGCAAGGCGCTCTGGCTTTCATCCGCCTGCGCAAGCCGGTGTTTGATGCCGAAGGAAATATCAAGCAAAGAGTTCCTTTCTCCCGTTTTGTTCTTAACCAGGATAAAGGCTCGGCAATCAAGGGGCCGGGCCGGGTTGATCTTTTCTGCGGGTTTGGTGAAAATGCCGAAGCTACGGCCAGTAGTCTCAAAGAAAAAGGCGAGTTATACTTCCTCATTAAAAAGTAAATTAAAGAGTTGGTTTTTCTCTATCCCGCTTATGCGGGATAATTCGACTAACAAACTTCAATGCGCTTCGCTTTTGAAGTTTGAGTCTCATTAATCCCGCGACGCTTCGCTTTGGGGATCAATTCCGCTTGCGCTTCAAACTTCACCTCGTTCGTTTTCAGCGAACGTCATTGATAAAGCAACGGGGATCTTCTGCCAGGTAATCGCCGCTGTAGGCCAGGGCGCGTCCTCGGCAGCCGCCGCAGACGGTTTTGTAATTGCAATTCCCGCAGATACCTTTTAATTTTTCTTCCCGCTTACGTAAATTTTGGAAAACTGGCGATTCCTGGTAAATTTTATTGAAATCCATCTCTTTCACATTACCGGCGCTGATTTCGACAAAAGGGCATGGCCAGACATCGCCGTTGGCTTTGACGTACACAAAGCCCCGGCCCGCGGAGCAGCCATGGAGTACTTTCCCTGCCAGTTTAAGCATCAGCCCGTCGCGAATGCCGTTTTTTTCTAAAATATAAGGCCAGTATTGAGGACCGGCAACAGGTTCAATTATTGTATGCGCGGTCTTCTGTTTGAGCGCGATAAGTTCACTTAAATATTTATTGGCGGTTTTCTTTAATGTGGCTTTTTCAATCTTTTCCCCGCGACCAACGGCGACCAGCTGATACATGAGCATGATACCGGCGCCGCAGCCGTCGGCAAAATCAATCAGTTCTGGTAAATGCGGCATATTGTATTCCATCGCCGTTGTATTGATTTGCAAAAGGATGCCCGCCTTCTTTGTGGCTTCAATTGCCCGCATCGCCAAATCAAAGGCTCCCGGTTTATTGCGCACCATATCGTGAATATCGGGATTGGCGGCATCAATGCTGATGGCATTGCACACAACACCGTGATCCTTCAGTTTAAAAGCCATTTCTTCGTCAATCAATGTCCCGTTAGTGGCGATAATGTTGGCAAGCCCTGCCTGCTGAGAATGTTTGAGCAATTCGAAAATATCCGGTCTTACGAGTGGCTCACCGCCGGTGTAAATCAATGTGCGAAACTCGTTGTTGGCGGCAAGCATGTCAATGAGTCTTTTGCCTTCATCCGTAGAGAGTTCGTCGGGAGCGGCCTCCCCGCTGACGGCGTGACAATGAATGCATCTTAAATTGCAGGCGCCGGTGACTTCCCAGACAGGATGCCCCGGGTAGCCGATGCAGCCCATGCCCCAGGCGCCGTTGGCAACAGGTATGGATTTAAAGCCGTACTTAAAAAGCCAGCCGGGGAAATTCCGCCACCGGTTTAAATACCCCATGAGCAGGGAGCTGCCCATTTGTTTAAGCAACAGGGAAGGAGGATTATAAAACGCTTTCACTTTGCTTTTTGTTTTCATCATAATGTTTTATACCAAGTTTCTTTCAAACATTATCCCTACTTAGCTTCGCACGTGGGATAATTCGACTAGCGCTTCGAACTTCACTTCGTTCGTTTTACCACGGCGTCGCAGATGCCCTTCAGGGTACTACGCACCTGGTATAGTTCGCCTTACGCTTCCTATCGTCAGCTTGGCTCACTATTAGCGAGTCTCATTAAAGATAAGCCAGAATGAAGGAGAGCGAAGTCCCCAGATTAACAGCAATGTTCATGCCGCATAGCACTTCCAGCGTTTTGCTGTCTTCATGCTTTTTCCGTAATGCCATAGCAATGATAGAGAGCGAAATTACCAGAAATGGCAGATAAAAATATATGACCTTGACAGGAACACCAAAAAAAACAGAAGTGAGCATCGTCATAGATGTAAACAATGATAGAATTATATAAAGGACAATCCCCTTCTGTTTGCCTATGCGATAAAGTAAATTCTTTTTGCCTGTTGCCTTGTCGGCTTCGTAGTCAGGAAACTCATTGAGGAAAATTACATTAAAGATCGAAAGGCCGATAGGAATCCCCAGTAAGTGGATAATCGGAGCAATTGTTCCTGTCTGGATATAATAAGCCGAAGCGACCGGCAGCCAGCCATAGCAGAAACCGATGAATATTTCACCGATACCTCTTTTTACAAGTCTGACCGGCGGGGTAGAGTAAAAGAAGCCGGGGAAAGCCCCCAGGGCGCCAAGGAGGAGTGTATAGGGACCTGTCTGAAAAACGAATTGCAGGATGATTCCGATAGCCGCAGCAATGATTAAAGTAATAAAGCTGGTCCAAAGCGGTATGACAGGCAGTACTTTCCCAGACAGAAGCATTCTGCTGCCGCCCGCAAACTGATTTTTGTGCAATTGATTGGATAAAATATCTCCCTTGTAATCAAAGTATTCACCGGCATGATAAGTGGAGAGCATAATCATGATTACCCCTGCAACACCAAGAATAAATACCTCCGGATTGAACTCAGAGGCCAATTTGTAAGCCAGAAACGTTCCTAAAATAAATGGTAAAATGCCGACAATATGAAATTGTGGCCGGGAAAGAATAAACCAGTCCCGTATTATTTCTTTAATTGAATGGCGCATAATATTTATCTTCCTTACTATATCTGTTTTGTTGCCCTTGCGATGCCCTCCTCAGCCGTGGACTACTAATAGTGACTATTAGCACAGGGTTTGGCTCTTGTCAAAGTGGACTACGACAAGTAGCCTACGACTGCAGTAATTTTAGCTCTATTCGTAAAAAGAGAAAATAATACCTTTTTAATAACTTTTTTCTTGATAATTGATTTTTATTATGTTAGGAATAGCGCAGGTTTATGGAAAGTAGGCTTTGTAAAATGAGTCCATAAGCGGGATTGAGAAAGTATTGTTCAGCGAATCCTTGATGGGCGCTGAAGACAGAAGCAGGTGTTAATTTTAAAATCAGGTATTTAATTTTTGAAAGGGGGATTCAAGAGAATGACGAAAGCAGAATTGATTAGTGTTATGGCAAAAGAAGCAGGTCTCACAAAGGCAGCAGCAGCGATCACATTGGACGCATTCATTACAGCAGTTACCAAAGAACTCAAGAAGAGCGGCAGACTGGGACTTGTCGGATTTGGGACTTTTTCCGTAGTAAAAAGAAAAGCAAGAGAAGGCAGAAATCCTCAGACCGGCAAAGCCATTAAGATTCCGGCAAAAAAAGTAGTAAAATTCAAGGCTGGCAAGACTCTTGCCGATAAAGTAAGATAGTATAATTTTAAAGTTATTGTTCAACTAAGGCCTCCGCATTTAATATGACTATCGGAGGCCTTAGTTTTATATTTAATAAGGAGTTATTGCTTTGACACGCAAAAGAATTCTCAGCGGAATGAGACCAACAGGGAAATTACACCTGGGTAATTTGCATGGGGCTCTGGGAAATTGGGTGGAATTACAAGAAAGCGGCAAATACGATTGTTTTTATTTTGTTGCTGACTGGCATGCTATTACCAGTGAATACAGCTCCACGGAATGTATTAAGGATAACACAGTCAGCATGGTGATCGATTGGCTCAGTGTCGGCCTTGATCCGCAAAAGAGCACTCTCTTTGTGCAATCATCCGTCAAGGAACATGCCGAACTGTTTCTATTGCTTTCCATGATTACACCACTGGCATGGCTTACGCGCAATCCGACATATAAGGAAATGCAGGCCGAACTCACCAGTAAGGATTTATCTACTTTTGGGTTTTTGGGATATCCGGTACTTCAGGCCTCAGATATTATTATGTACAAAGCTTATGGTGTGCCTGTAGGTGTGGATCAACTACCTCATGTTGAGCTTACACGCGAAATCGCCCGCCGTTTTAATTTTCTGTACAAAGAAATCTTCCCGATTCCGGAGCCGCTTTTAACCAGCGTGCCCAAATTGTTAGGTACCGATGGAAGAAAGATGAGCAAGTCTTATGCTAATTCAATTTTCATAAGTGATCGGGGTAAGGAGCTGCAGCAAAAGGTTGCCTCGATGTTCACCGATCCGCAGCGCGTGAGAAAAAGTGACCCGGGAAACCCACAAATATGCAACGTCTTCACTTTTCATGGCTTATATTCTCCCAAAGAGAAGGTAACGCAAATAGATGTAGATTGCAAAAAAGCCGGTATCGGTTGCACTGATTGCAAAAAAATGTTAGCGCAGAACATCGCTCAGGTATTGAGTCCGGTTCATGAGCGCATGGACTACTACTCAAGTCACGTTGTAGAAATTGAAGCAATAATAGAAGAGGGCAACGCAAAAGCAACTAAAATAGCGCGTCAAACTATGGATGAAGTGCGCACAGCGGTTAAGATATAGTATGAATGAAGAACAAGCAACGGACTATGCCATTAAGCTGGACATCTTTGAAGGTCCGCTTGATCTGCTTCTGCATCTGATTAGGAAAAATGAAATTGACATTTACAATATTCCCATAGCCTTAGTCACAGAGCAGTATATTCGTTATCTTAACATGATCAAATCTCTCAACCTGGATTTAGCAGGTGAGTATCTGGTTATGGCCGCAACTCTCATTCACATCAAATCGAAATTGCTTTTGCCTGTGCCGGAAGAGCCATCTGAAGAAGACTCTGAAGAAGATCCTCGATTTGAACTGGTCAAGCAACTTTTAGAATATCAAACTTTTAAGGAAGCTGCCGCCAATTTGGGGAAAAGACCACTTTTAGAAAGAGATGTGTTTGTGCGGTCGGCACCTCTTCCTAGAGAGATTGAAAAACAAGATATTGAGGAAGATGAATTAATTGAAGTGAATATTTTTGAGCTTATCGAAGCGTTCCACCTTCTTGTTTCGCGCATCGACAAAAAAGAACTTCTGGAAATTGATCTGGAAACGCTTTCGCTTACTGATATAATAAATGATGTGATGGAGCGATTAGCACGTGAAAAAAATCTTACTTTTGACGAGCTAATCGGAGAGAAAAAAGGCCGACGAAACATTATCTACACGTTTCTGGCTATTTTGGAATTAATCAAGCTGAAAATGATCAAAGCATATCAAACTTCAGCTTTTGGCGTAATTCGGGTATTCCCGGCTGTGGAGTCTTAAATGGAAAATATTCAAGCAATAATTGAAGCTTTAGTTTTGGTTTCCGATGCGCCACTGGCGCTGGAAAAAATCTGCGCCGTTCTGGATGAAGTGGAAAAGGATCAGGTAAAGGACGCGATAGACAACCTGATCGCGGAATATGAAGAACGCCAAAGTGGTATTTGCCTGCAGGAAGTTGCCGGCGGCTATCAGTTTCGTACTCGAGCAGAACTTTCCAATTGGGTGAAAAAACTTAAAGTCTCCAAACCTGCTTCTTTATCGCCGGCATCTTTGGAGACTCTGGCCATTGTCGCCTACCGGCAGCCGATTGTTAAAGCGGAAATTGAAAGTATTCGTGGCGTGGATGTCAGCGCTCCGCTTAAGGGACTTCTGGATAAAAAGTTAGTGCGTATTGTAGGACGCAAAGATGTTCCCGGCAAGCCAATAATTTACGGAACTACCAGGAAATTTCTGGAAGTATTTAACCTCAAAGACCTCTCGGAGTTGCCGACCTTACGTGAGTTAAAAGAACTTAATCAGCCGCCGGAAAATGTCGAGAATATTCCTTTGCAGGAGAGTATCGAGGATATTACTTCTTAATGAAAGAGCGTGTTCAAAAAATCATATCTGCCGCAGGTATTGCCTCAAGGCGGCACGCGGAAAAGCTGATAACTGCGGGCAGGGTCAGTATAAATAATATTGTGGTAACTGAGTTAGGCGTAAAAGCCGATGCGCAAAAGGATGTCATTCGGATAGACGGCGCTACAATTGGTTTCGAAAAGACGCTGTTATATATCGCGTTGCATAAGCCGGCGGGTTATATAACTACACTTGATGATCCGGAAAAGAGGCCGACCGTTATCGATTTACTTCCCGATGTGCCGGAAAGGGTTTATCCCGTAGGCAGGCTCGATTATGATTCCTCAGGCCTGCTGCTTCTGACTAATGATGGCGATTTTGCTCAAAAAATGCAGCATCCTCGCTTTCAGACACCTAAGATTTACAGGGTGAAGATTCAGGGGCGTCTGAGCAAAGAAGAATTAAAACAAATAAGCAAGGGTGTGAAATTACCCGATGGAATGTTTAAACCGGAAAATATGCAAATAGAAAAGTTCAATGATAAGAGTTGCTGGATCAGACTTACACTGCGCGAGGGGAAAAACAGGATTATTCGAAGAGGTTTCGAAAGTGCCGGTTATCGGGTTGCCCGTCTGGTAAGGGAAGCTATTGGCAGTCTCACTTTAGAAGGATTGAAAGAAGGTGAATGGCGTCATTTGACAACTAAAGAAATAAACCAGTTGCTCCACTTACATGTAATTGAACAAAGGTAAAATTTTCTTGACAAGCGGTTAAAAATAAATAATAGTCGCTTACATACAAGAATAAACCAGCGTCAGTATGTGACGATTCAGGGTTGTAATTAGCATTAAGGAGGGTCTATGAACAAATCAGGTCTTATCGAAACTTTGAGCAAGAAACTAAACTTGACGGAAAAAAAGGCAATTGATGTCGTTAATCTTGTTTTCAAAGGCTTTACCAATGAACTTAAAAAAGGCGGACGCATCGAAATTCGAGGGTTTGGCAGCTTTGTGGTAAAGAAATATGGCTCCTATACGGGAAGAAACCCCAAAACAGGAACTAAGATCAAGGTTGAACCAAAAAAATTGCCATTTTTCAAAGTAGGAAAAGAGCTTAAGGATAGAGTTGATAGAAAGAAATAGCAAGCTTCTGCCTTTTACTATAATATAAAAAGGGGCTTAGTTATAAGCCCCTTTCTCTTTTGCTTATTGATGTTGGTTAATTATCCTAAATTCGCGTTCACAAAATCCCAATTAATCAAATTTTGAATAACGGCGGCCAAATAATCAGCCCGTTTATTTTGATAATCAAGATAATAAGCATGCTCCCAGACATCTATAGTCAATAGAGCTTTTTGGCCGTGAGCAAGCGGTGTATCAGCGTTAGCTGTTTTCGTTATCTTTAACTGACTGCCCTCCAGAACCAACCAGGCCCAACCACTGCCGAACTGAGTAATACCGGCATTTTTAAATTCTTCAACAAATTTTTCGTAGCTTCCCCAAGTAGAATTAATCTTTGCCGCAATTGCACCTCGCGGTTCGCCACCACCTTTTTTCTTCAGGCACTGCCAGTAAAAAGAATGATTCCATACCTGAGCTGCATTATTGAAAATACCGGCTTTGGCGGTATCTTTAGCGGCAATCTTGATGATTTCCTCAAGTGGTTTATCCGCTAAATCCGTACCTGTAATCAGTTTGTTTAAATTATCAACGTATGTTTTGTGATGCTTGCCATAATGAAAATCCAGCGTATTGGCGCTGATATAAGGCGCCAGTTCATCCTTCTGATAAGATAAATCCGGTAAGCTTACTGTCATATTTATTCTCCTTTATTTATTGTTTATAGTATTAATCTGGTTTTGTATCCGCATCGGTGATACGAACATCAATCATCCTATATTTGAGCCAAATTGTGTAGATGAACATTACTACTGAAAAAACCAATGCTGGTAATGCGGCTTGCTTGTTAAAGACATTCAGTGCGATTGCTCCTGCCAGCCCATAATTTTTCATTGTTCCCAGCAAGACAAGCGCCGATATTTTCCCTTTAGAAGCACCATAATAATTGCCAATTAGATTAATTATAAATCTTAACAAAAAGGTGCTGAAAACAGCAATTACAAACATGAAGACGACATCCAAAGGCCTGTGGATAACCATGTATCTTGTGCCAGCGACAAGAGCGTAATATATGATAAAGAAGCACCCATCGGTAATATAGCCTTCGTGTTTTTCGATTAATTTATCCCACTCTTCATTAACAGCAAGCCATGATAGAATAAGCGGTAGCAAAATTAGCATGAAGATGGCTAAAATTAGACTCGTGGGATCATCTAAGGGAACAAATTTCAGGAATCCCAAGCCAATCAACGGAACAATTAATACCGCCCCCAGATAGGCCCCGGCCATACCGGAAAACATGGATTGCTTGTCTATACGTAATATATTCCCCAGAGGTATAATCATTGTTGACGGAGGCGCGGCAGCAACCAAAATCATTCCGTACCAAAAGGCTCCAGACTCGGGAATTAGAAATATGCTGGCCATTATAATCAGGTTTCCCAAAATTAGATAATTCATAACATTGCCCCAAAAAGCGCCGGATAGAGTTGGCTTGTGGCGTTGGAAGAAACCGCGGGGAAACCTCAGTAAGGTAATAGTCATGATTACTGTCAACGCTGGGTAGGTCAAAAGGGAGGCAAATTCCGCCGCCTGAGGCAAAAGGATGCCTATTAATAACGCCAGTAAAAAAAGAATGTGAGACCGGCTAAAAATAAATTTAAGTCGCGCCATTGTACTTTACCTTATTGCATTCCCTTTTAAAAAATATCCAAGCATCTTTAATGTCTAACATTTAACAAAAAAGTGACCAAGTTGCAATGATAATCATTTTAAGGTTTTCGGGCAAAGTCTCAACTAAATTAATTTGTAATTTATCTAAATCATGTTATAAGATTTTAAAGAAAAGGGAGGTGCAATATGCAACCGATAGGTCCTTTAATGTGGGAACACAGGCTCATTGAAAAAATGCTGGCATCAATGATGAAGCACGTTGACAAGATTGAAAAAAGCAAAAAAGTTAATCCTGTTATAATTGATGTTGCGGTAGATTTTGTCAGAATGTATGCTGATCGTACCCATCACGGGAAGGAAGAAGAAATCCTCTTTCGCGATTTGGCTAAAAAGAACCTCCCTGCGGAATTGAAAAAAACCATGCAGGAGCTGCTCGATGAACACGTCTGGGGACGCAAGACAACAGGCATGCTCGTTGCCGCCAAGGATAAATACTTGCAGCAGGGCGATGAAGGAACGCTTACCGAAATAATCAGACTGGCACGGGAATTGGGCAATTTCTATCCCAAACATATAGAAAAAGAGGATAAACATTTCTTTTATCTCTGTCAGGAATACCTAAGCAATGATGAGCAGGAAAAGATGCTTGCGGAATTCTGGGAATTCGATCGCAAAATGATTCACGAAAAATACAATAAAGTCTCAGACGAATACAGCAAAATCATCCTTTAAGAAAATGAGAAAAACATCGGAGCATCCCCCGTGACAATCTACGGGGGATGCTCCGAATTGCTAATATCTCCATCCAAAGAAGCCGAAAGCTAGGATGTTCATTACAACCGGGACGGCGTAAATAATTCCCAGCGTGATAAGTTTGCTTTTCATTGTCTTTAAGCTGATGACCAAAATGGCAAAACAGAAGAAATGGAAGTAGCCGAAGAAGAATATCAACCAGAGGCCTTTAAATGATAAATACCATATAGGATATTCCCAGACCAGGTGCCCGCCAATGTTGAGCAGACATTCGACAAACACACAAAAGACAGTGTAGCCGATTGCCCAGAACCACTTTTCGGGCATCCCCAATATTTTCTCTTTAGTGCTTTCCGACAGCGTATGATAGAAAACAATGCCCAGCAGCAGAAACATGAACATGATTTCAATGTTCCAGCCTACCATCGTCCGCAGCGCCGTATCGCCGGGTGTCGTCCAAAAGGCGGAACGCCCGGTTAAAGACATGATCCATCCGTTCCAAGTCTCATTAAAGAAATCCACGCCAAAAATTGTCAAACCGGCCAGAACCGCGTTCCAGTTTTTTGTTTTCCGCGCCTCTTTAATTTCCCGGACGTAGACATAAAAGACCAGAGATAAGAGAGGAATTATGTACCATTTGATCATGGAAAGGTCACGAAGGCCGCATAATGCTTGCACAGTTGCTTCTGTCATAAAAAAACCTCCTGATAAAATTTTTATTAGTGAAACTCCAATTCCGAAAGCGTAGCGTAGCGGAATTGGTAAGTTGAACAATCCCGCGAAGCGGAGGGTATGAAACCAGCAGATTGCTTTTTGATTCATACCCGTGATTGTATTTCTTAGGGAGCCATTTTCTTACGCTGTAATAATAGCAGATAAATATTATTTTACCACAATATTCTGTTTATAATTAATAACAATATAATTGCCTAAAGTGTATTGTTTAAGGTATAGGATGTAACACGTTTTTCAAGAAGTGCCGTGGGATGATGAAAGGGAGACAATATTTTTGATACTTACCAATAAACTAAAAATTGCTCTTTCAATTTTATTTACGATCTTCCTGGTCGGTACGGTCGGCTTTTATTTTATTGAAGGGTGGAGCATTGTTGATTCTTTTTACACCACAGTTACAACCCTGGCCACCGTAGGCTATGGTGATTACACTCCTAAAACAGCGGAAGGAAAAATATTTACAGTTTTTATAATTATTTTTGGCGTAGGCACGATGCTGTATTCGTTTGGTGTTATTTCGGAGGTTATAATTGAAGGCCGCTTACGCAGAATATTGGGGAGAGGTAAATTGGAAAAAATGATCGATAAAATGAATAATCATTACATCATTTGTGGCTGCGGCCGTATTGGACTGCTGATCTGCCATGAACTGGCTGCCGAGAAAATACCGTTTGTGGTGATAGATAACTCTCCGGAGGTAATTCAGAAGATTCAGGACGAGGGGATTGTCTATTGCAAGGGAGATGCGACACAGGACAAGGTATTGATTGAAGCGGGAATCAAGAGGGCCAAAGGCATTGTTTGCGTGCTTCCGTCCGATGCTGAAAATCTTTATGTGATTTTGACGGCCAAGGAACTTAATCAGAATATTTTTATACTTTCGCGTTCTGAAGAAGAAGAAGCGGAGCACCGCCTGCTGCGGGCCGGAGCCAATCGGGTTGTGTCTCCCTATATGCTGGGTGGTACAAGAATGGCCATGGCAATTATAAGACCGGCAATGCTTGATTTTATTGAAATCACAACGCGTCGGCAAAGTCTCGAGTTACGAATGGAAGAACTTGCCGTAGGCGATAATTCTCCCATTATCAGCAAATCATTGGAAGAATCGGGAATACGACAGCGCTACGGTCTGATCATAGTTGCCGTAAAAAAAGATTCCGGAAAGATGATCTTTAATCCGCTGGCTAACTATATTATTGCAAAAGGAGACAGACTCATTGCCATGGGTGAGGATGAAAACGTAAAAAGCTTTGCCACAATTTGTCAGGCATAAAGGGGATTTGGATTATGGAAATGAACAAATGGCGTTATCTGACAGGATTTGTATTTATAGTTTTCGTTTGCGGTATTTTGGGTTGTGTTGTCAATAATCTGTATAGCATTCACCTGGGTTATGACGTGGTAAATGCCGTTATTCCGGCATATCTGACCACTGATTCAAAAGCTCAGGGGAAAACTATTTCTGTGGCCGAATTTACCGATACACGGCAAATTGACGACCGGCTTGTTATCGGCAGAGTTGTAGAAAAAGACGGCATTCAAATTTTAGTAATGCCAAAATATGCAAAACCAACTCAAGCCATGGCTCGGGGTATCAAAGAATATTTAGGCAAAGCCGGCTATAATGTAACCACTAAAATTGAAAAGTGGGATTTAAAGGAAGAAAATTTGCCTAAAATTAACAGTAGAATTCTTGTTGGCGGCAATATAGAGGAAATGGAGATAACGTGTAGGCGAGGATTTCCCACAAACTTTTATAAGACCACAATCAAGCTTAATATCGTGATTGCTGATTTGGGGGCAGGCAAAATAATTTATAAGCGCACTGTGGAAAGCGTAAGTTCGCAGGAACATATATCCTTTTCTGAAGAACGTTTAGGCGATCAGGCAAGTAATGCATTGGGCGATTCCATAGAAAAAGTATTTGAAGAAAGGGCCATTGCGCAAAAGATAAAGGGAATTATGACAGATAAATAAAATTACCTTTTCGTTAATCCACTGAAAGTTCTTTATGCTTTAACGACAAAGCGCCAGAGGGCATTGCGGTGTTGTTCCTGCGCGTAACCAATGCCTATTCTGGGGGTAGCAGTAATCAACTTTGCGGTAATTTTCTTGTAATCTTCAACCCATAGTTCTTTGCCGGAAGTTACATCCCATCCGTTTAAAGATTTATCTATCGCCAGCGCCTGGCAGAGTTTTGCCGGACCATTGGTAAGTTCGCTGACTTTGCGTCTGCGGCGGCGGGCTTCCATCTCTTCTAGTCCGGCAACAGGCATTATCGCACGGATGAGCACCGCGCAAGGCTTACCTTCAGCTTCGGTCACCATGTTGAGCATATAGTGCATGCCATAAGTGAAATAAACATAAGCATGTCCCGGTGGACCGAACATGACACTATTTCGGTTTGTTTTTCCCCGGTGAGCGTGGCAGGCGCTGTCTTTCCTGCCGCAATATGCTTCAGTCTCGACAATTATTCCGCTCAGTTGACTTCCGCCGATCTGCCGCACTAACTTTTTCCCGATGAGTGCTCGTGCGACTCTCAAAGTGCCAATTTCGTAAAATGCTTTATTTAGTATGGTCATGTTTTGAGTATAGTAATTTCCTTTTTTACATATTTTAGAGAGTAATTAGTTTTTATTATCATGAATTGATATAAAGTCAATTTTAGTATATAAACCGTCCGCAAGAATGCGATAATGATTTAGGATACCTATTTTTCAGGAAGGTTTTTATGAGCGAAAGCAAGAATATAGTGGTTGTTTTCCCCGGGCAGGGCTCGCAAAGAACGGGAATGGGGAAGGATTTTTATGAGCAGATTCCTGTTTGCCGCCAGACGTATGAAGAAGCTTCCGATGCACTGGCGTTAGATATTTCTTCGATTTGTTTTGATGATGATGCTCGTCTGAATTTGACCGAATATACCCAACCATGTATCCTTACAACAGAGATTGCCATGCTGCGGGGCCTATCCCAGCGGTTTGATTTTTCTGCCCAATGGTTTGGCGGCCATTCATTAGGAGAGTTTACGGCGCTTACTGCCGCAGGCGTTATGCCTTTTGCCGAAACCGTAAAGATAGTTCGAGCTCGTGGCAGACTGATGCAGGAAGCAGTGCCGGTAGGTATTGGTTCAATGGCCGCCGTTATTTCAGAGAACATTGATACTGATATGCTCAGAAAACTACTGGAAAATTTCCCTGTTGATATCGCCAATATCAATTCAGCCAATCAGGTAGTTATCAGTGGCGAGGCCACAGCGCTGCCGGAAATAGAGAAAAAAATAGCGCAAGCATTCCCTGCCGATAAACGACATAGATTTATCCAATTGAATGTTAGTGCTCCCTTTCACAGCCGTTTCATGAATAAAATCGAAGAACGATTCTCTGATATTTTGAAGGAAATCGGAGGGGATCTAAACCCGAAAAATGCTCCTAACGTGACATCAAATTTCACCGGCAGTTTCCACAAAAATGATGTTGCCTCAATTCGAGGGAATCTGGTAAATCAGCTTAGTAATACTGTGAATTGGCGCGAGAATATGCGATGTTTGTCCGCTAATTCTACGGAAGTATTTGAGATTGGTCCGGGACGTCCGTTGCGTGATTTTTTTAAAACAATCGGTGTAACCTGTCAGTCGATCACCGAGCTTGCCGCGGCTGAAAAAATCTTTGCCTGTGCAAATTAATCCCGCGATTTGGAATCTCACGGCTAAGTTTTTTTGGGGGGATGCGGAGTAAATCCTGGGAGGTCGCGTTATCAAAGATAGCCTTCGACTCTGCCGGAGGATGCTCCACTCCCATAAAAATAATTATAAATTAATAAATGCTCGATCATATATAAGGAGGCAGTAATGAAAAGTAACGAGACAGTTAAATTAAATCCTGTAAAAATTCAGGACAACACTTTCCGTGATGGTCATCAGTCCATTTACGCAACCAGGATGAAAACAGAGGATATGATTCCCATTGCCGAAGAGATGGATAGCTGCGGTTTTCACGCGATGGAGGTCTGGGGCGGAGCGACTTTTGACACTATGCATAGATTTCTGGGTGAAGACCCCTGGATGCGTCCAAAGATTTTGAAAAAATATATCACCAAAACTCCCTTTGCCATGCTGATACGAGGACAAAATTTGGTTGGCTATCGCCATTACGCCGATGACGTGGTAAGGGCTTTTGTAGATAAAGCCTGCGAAATCGGGATTGATGTTTTCCGTTGTTTTGACGCTTTGAATGATTACCGCAATCTGGAATCATGCGCGGAGAGAATTAAAGCCAATGGGAAACAGTTTCAGGGTGCTCTTTGTTATTCATTGACCGATGTTCGTCTGGGAGGAGAGGTTTATACCCTTGAATATTTTGTGAAGAAAGCGAAAGAACTGGAGCAAATGGGCGCGGACGCCATTTGTATTAAAGACATGGCGGGCATACTTTCCCCTTATGACGCCTACAATCTGGTTTCCGCCATAAAAAAAGAAATTAAATTGCCTCTGCACCTGCATTCCCATTACACCAGCGGCATGGCGTCGATGACGTATTTAAAAGCGATAGAAGCAGGAGTTGATGTTGTGGACACATGTCTGGCGCCATTCGCGCTGAGAACGTCAATGCCCGCCATTGAACCTATAGTCGCCGCCCTTCGGGGAACAGAGCGAGAGACCGCGATGGATTTAAACAAGCTGTTGGTACTGGGCGAACACCTGGAAAGTATCTCGCCGAAATATAGTGCTCACCTGTCCACCCATAAATTATCGATCATTGATAATGGAGTTCTTGCCCATCAGATTCCCGGCGGCATGATTTCCAATTTGACCGGCCAGTTGAAGGAAATGAACGCGCTGGATAAACTGGGAGAAATCTATAAAGAAGTGGTTCAGACACGCAAAGAAATGGGCAATCCTCCACTGGTGACACCGGTATCTCAAATTGTTGGAGCACAGGCTGTGTTGAATGTTCTTTTTGGTCGCTATGTGCGAATATCCAATCAGCTTAAGGACCTAGTTTTGGGTATGTACGGTAAGACCCCGATGCCGATTGATTCGGAATTAACCAAAAAGATATTGAAAAATTACAAACGCGGACAGGAACCGATATCTGTCAGGCCGGCTGACTTGCTTCCACCGGAAATTGAGGAGGCGAGGAAAAGTATTGGCCATCTTGCGCGCAATGATGAAGATGTGCTGGCCTGGATACTATATCCCGCGACAATGGAAAAGTTTCTGCAGACGAAATACGGGATAAGTGAATCTGCCACCGCTTAGGCAAATTGATCACCGAGATTAAAGAAAGGGTGCCCTATGGATTTTAGCTTTAGTGAGAATCAATTAATGTATCTGGATACGGTGCGTAAATTCGTGAAAAATGAAATCACGCCGCACATTTTAGAGATGGAAAAAGCTCACGCTTTCCCCTGGTCCATCATTAATAAAGCCTGGGAAATGGGCATAGTTAATTTATGCATTCCTGAGTCGGTCAAAGGATTTGAGGTAGATACGCTATCGTCTGCTTTGATCATCGAGGAAATTTCTTACGGTGATACGGGCATATCCACTTCGGCTATGTGCAATGATCTGGCCAATATCGTCGTAAGCCTGCATGGTACTGAAGAACAAAAAGAATTATTTTTGCGGCCTTTTGTGGAAAAACCACTTTTGGCTTCCTTTTGTCTGACTGAACCAGGCGCCGGTTCGGATAATTCAATGATGACAACTTTCATCGTTAAGCAAGATGACGGGACTTATGTTTTAAACGGGTCCAAATGCTTTATTACCAATGCCTCGTATGCTTCACAGTACACAGTCCTTTGCAAAGTGGGAAAACCAACGAGCAATTTTATGGCTTGTGTAATTATTCCGGTAGAACATATCACTTCCTCGCAAATTCCGGATATTGGAAATGCAACGAGAGAAATTAATGTCCCTACAGGTGGCAGAATAGTTATTGGTAAGCCGGAAGATAAACTAGGGCAAAGGCTATCCAATACTGCCAGTGTTACTTTTGAGGATGTCATTATTCATCCGAATCAGATTATCGGTGACAGGCGCTTCGGCTTTAAATACATTGTTGACGTTTTAGATTTTGCCCGGCCGATGGTCGCCGCGATTGGTCTTGGCTTGGCCAAACGTGCGTTTGCCCTGACTCTGGATTACACGCGTGAACGCAAACAATTCGGTCAGAGAATTTGCGATCTACCTGTGGCCAGGGACATGTTGATCACCATGTGGAAAAAGGTGGAACTGGCAGAAATGTCACTTTTGAGAGCCGTCTGTAAAATTCAGGAAAAAGCAAAAGATGCCGGGATATATGCTTCTTTGGCGAAAAATACGGCTGCGGAAGCGGCTGTTTTTTGCTCAGTCGAAGGCCTCCATTTGCATGGTGGCTACGGCTTTACAACCGATTATGAAATTTCCAAACTATCCCGCGACGCTCACATCATAGATATTTATGAGGGTGTGCGTGAAGTGCAGAATTTTATTATTGGTCGGGAGATAGTAAAATAATTATAGTGAGGTTATTATGAAAATAGCTGTTTTGAATGGTTCACCTAAAGGTCAGATTAGTGTTACGTTGCAGTATGTTTCTTTTCTTCAGGGTAAATTCCCGGAGATTGAATTTCAAATATTTGATGTCGCGCTGAAAATTAAAAAACTGGAAGAAGATGCCAAGTTCTTTGAAGAGACAATCGATCAAATAGCCTCTGCGGATGCCGTTCTCTGGGCTTTTCCTCTTTATTTCTTCCTCGTTTCTTCGCAGTATAAACGATTCATCGAATTAATTTTTGAAAGAAATTCGATATCAGCTTTTAGAGGGAAACCGGCTGCCATTTTGACTACATCAATCAAATTTTTTGACCATACCGCCCATAACTATCTGCGTGACATTTGTGGCGATCTGGAAATGAAATTTTTCGGCTCCTATTCGGCAGAGATGTATGATCTTTTCAAATCTAAAGAAAGGCGCAGGATCGCGCTTTTCGGCCAGATGTATATTCAAGCGATTAAAGATGGTTCCGGGACAATAGTAAGCGCTAAACGGTTGACTAATAAGTCCGTAGTCTATGAACCGGCATTACTTCCGCAGATAGATACCGATGGCAAAAAAGTCCTGATCGTGGTTGACGATTTTGCAGGCAGTCCGAACCTCCGTCCGATATTGGAGGGATTTCAAAAAGCGTTCTTACCAGCTGCTACGCTTTTGCAACTAAAAGATGTTGATATTAAAGGTGGCTGCCTTGGGTGTATGAAGTGCGGGCTAGACAACAGTTGCGTCTATGAGAGCAAAGACGGATTTATTGATTTTTTCAATGAGCAGATTAAAACCGCGGATATATTATTTTTCGCCGGCGCCATTCATGACCGGTTTCTTTCTTCCCTGTGGAAATGTTTTTTTGACCGCAGCTTTTTTAACGGGCATATACCAGTTCTGGAAGGTAAACAAATTGGTTTTATTATTGCAGGGTCGTTTAATCAACTTTATAATCTGCGGGAAATTCTGGAAGCCTACGCGGAGATGATGCACGCAAATCTGGTCGGATTTGTAAGTGACGATATGGGCGCTTCAGCGGAAATTAATCAGACGCTTCAGGGCATGGCCGCAAGTGCCGTTCTATGTAGTAAAAACGGATATATTCAGCCACAAAAATTCTATGGAGTGGCGGGAACAAAAATATTCAGAGACGCGGTCTTCGGCAAGTTGCGCATAGTCTTTCAGGCCGATCATAAATATTATAAAGAAAATAGATTTTACGATTTCCCCAACAAAAATTACAAATGGCGGATGATTAACAGTGCTATTTTGTCGCTGACAAAAATACCTTTTATACGCCGTGAATTTGTAAAACGCATGAAGACAGAGATGATCAAGCCCTTTGGCAGTGTACTGGCTAAACTGAAAACGAACTAAGGAGTGGTGATATGGATAATAAGGATGTTGTCGCGTTAGTAACCGGCGGGGCGTCGGGTCTGGGTGAGGCCACAGTTATGGAGCTTGCTAAAAATGGCGCGAAGGTAGCCATAGTTGATATGGATTCGGCCAAAGGCGAGAAACTTGCAGGTACAATTGGGGCGAAAGCAATTTTTGTGAATGCCGATATAGTAAGCGATGCCGATATCCGTCAGGCATTAAAAAAAATTATTGATACTTTCGGCAAAATTAATGTGGCCGTCAATTGCGCGGGAATAGCCACACCGGGAAAAATTCTGGGTAAGAAAGGGCCGCTGCCGCTGGAATCTTTTAACAAAGTTTTGCAGGTTAATCTTGTAGGTACACTCAACGTGATCAGATTGGCGGTAGAGCAAATGATTAATAATACGCCTAATGGCGAGGGCGAGAAGGGCGTAATCATCAATACCGCGTCCATTGCCGCTTTCGATGGCCAGATCGGCCAGGCGGCATACTGCGCATCCAAAGGCGGCATCGTCAGCATGACGCTGCCTATTGCCCGCGAATGCGCCGATTATGGGATTCGAGTAGTCACCATCGCGCCCGGTCTTTTTGAAACGCCGCTGATGGCCGGATTGCCGCCGGCGGTAAAAGAAGAAATGGTCAGCACCATTCCATTTCCGCGCCGCCTAGGAAAGCCTGCTGAATTTGCCGCTTTGGTTACCCACATCATCGCAAACACAATGCTCAACGGATGTTGTATCAGGCTGGATGCGGCTCTTCGAATGCCGCCCAAATAATTCCAATTCTAAATTGCTCTTTTTGCCTAAATACTATAAACAAGCAATTATGAAAAAAACAACTGCGTCAAATCATAATATTTATCAGGGATTAGCCTTGATAGCAGATCCAATCCACCAGTATGTTTCATTTACGGTGCCGGAAAGCGATGCAGGAGATGAAAAGACAGAGAAAGACCTGATTGATTCCGCCTGGTTGCAAAGACTGAGAAGAATATTTCAGTTGCAAAGCGCCCGCTGGGTCTATCCGGCGGCAGAGCATTCGCGCTTTCAGCATTCGCTAGGTACAATGCATGTTGCCGGAGAATTTGCCAGGCATATTTATTCCAGCCTCCATGATGTTTGTAAAGATGTTCCTTCGGCCAATTATGTGGAGGAATTGCTAAGGCTCGCCGGACTTCTGCATGATGTGGGGCATGGACCTTACGGGCATTTTTTTGATCAGCATTTTTTGAGCGATTGGAAATTGACTCATGAAATGATGGGACAGCACATTATAGTCACAAAGCTCGGCGCTGATCTTTCACGTGTAAGGCGCAGTCCTTCCGGAGATTTTGCGCGCGGCGAGAAAATTGACCCGCACCAGATCGCCTATTTAATTCTCATGCCATCGGCAAACGATGAAAGTGAGCAACCGCGATGGCTGCAATTGCTCCGCCAGTTGTTTTCAGGCATTTACACCGTCGATAATCTCGATTATGTTCAGCGCGATGCCTACATGACGGGGTTTTCTCTGGACATGGTTGATATTCCCCGTCTGCGATATTACACATTCTTTACCAAAGAAGGTCTGACATTGCATCATTCGGGTATGTCGGCGCTTAGACGATTTCTTAACGCCCGCCTTAATTTATACAGCAACGTTTATTTCCATAGAACTACACGCGCACTGGATTTGCACTTGCAGGAAATATTTCACGAAACGATAAAGCTTATTTTCCCGGATGATCCTACAAAAAATTTAGATGCCTATCTGAATTGCGATGAGTGGTCATTATTTAATGAAGTCCAAAGTTGGCTTATCCTCAAAGATCCTAAAAAGAGCAAGCTCGCGGAGGAATGGAAGAAACTTCATGCGCGTGAAGTAAAGTGGAAAATGTCCTTTTCTGCGGAAATATCCATAGATCAAATCCATCGCGGCACCGGTTTTGTAAGCGCCGGAGATTATGAAGAAAAAATAAGGGAGAGGTTACCGGCTAAATTACGAAGTCTTCCTTTCAAGGTGGATCTGGCAACCCAGGATCCTCGGCCGCTCAATCCGATGGCCGTGCCCGGCAAGAGAATAAATATTTTTAATCCGTCAACCAGCATAACATCGCCGGAACCACTGCTGGATATTTATCGCTTTATACCCGCCAGAATCATGCATTTCAGGGTTTTCGCACTCAACCATGAACATGATGAACATCTTAGCGTGGCCGCAGACAAAGCACTGAACTCAACTGACGCTTCAGTCCCGACGAATGTTTGAATATGGTTGACAATTCCGAAACTACAGACTTGACTCTTTTCATCCGCACATCCGCGGAAGAAATCGCGCCGTGGAATCGCCAGCGTATTGTGGATGCGCTTATGCGCGAAGCAGGCATTGATGATAAGCTTGCAACCCAGATTTCTAAAGAAGTGGAAAAACAGATTGTCTCTTCCGGCATCGGCCTTTTGACGACAGCGCTGGTTCGTGAACTGGTTAATGCACGACTGATTGAACGAGGAATGGAAAAAGAAAGAAGGCTACATGGTCGGTTGGGGTTTCCCCTTTATGATGTACGGCAACTGATCCTGCACCAAAACAAGGAAAACGCCAACACCCCACATTCACCTGAGGGAACTAATCTGCTCTTTGCTGAAGGCATCAAAAAAGAGTTCTCTTTGCATGATGTTTTTTCGGCTGATGTCGGCGAAGCGCATGCCGCAGGCGACATTCATATTCATGGACTCGGTTATATTGACCGTCCTTACAGCTGTTGCCAATCTCTGGAATATCTGAAGATTAACGGAATAAATCTGCCGCAGGCGATCAATTCCGCCAAGCCTGCCAAACATGCCGAAGTTCTTCTGGCACACATGGTTCGTTTCAGCGCCATTTTGCAGGGACATTTCACCGGTACCATCAGTTGGGACGCGCTAAACATATCATTCGCGCCTTATCTTTGCTCCATGACCGATAAAGAAGTGCGGCAATTCGCGCAAATGCTCATTTATGAATTCTCTCAACTATCCGCTACACGCGGAGGACAGGCTCTCTATACCGATATTCATCTGTATTATGCAATGCCATCGCACTGGGCGGGGCTTCCGGCAATCGGCGCGGAGGGTAAACCCACAGGTAAAACTTATGGCGAGTATGAGCATGACGCAAAGCGCTTTGTCTGGGCAATAATGGACGTATTTAGCAGAGGCGATGCCACCGGCAAGCCTTTTATACTGCCCCGGCCGCTTCTGCACATAGCAGAAGGATTTTGGAAGACTGAAGGCGCCGATGATTTTCTGCAGCATGCCTGTGACGTAGCCAGTTGCAAAGGTAACACCTGTTTCGTTTTTGACAGAGGTGAAGACGCGCAATCCTTTGCCTGCGGCAATGCCGCTTTTAAGGTGGATGCAGAAGCAAACGGAGAACTGGACAAGCCGTGGCTAATGCGCTCTGCTGCCATTCAAAGCGTAACTCTGAATTTGCCGCGCCTTGGCTACAAAGCCAATAGCGATGAGGCAAAACTATTTAGTTTGCTCAAAGATATAACCGCAGCGGCCATGAAAGCACATATCCAGAAAAAGGACTTTATCGAAAAGCTGCTTTCTTACGCGGACGACGGGCCGCTGGCGGTGCTGGCGATGAACAATGACTGTGTCCCCTTCTTGAGAATGAACCGCTCTTGCTATATTGTTGGTATTATTGGTTTGAATGAACTTACCCAAATTCATCAGGGCAGCCAATTGCATCAATCCGAGGAAGCTCTTGAGTTTGGCCTGAGAGTTGTGAAATTCCTGCATGATGAAGTACGGCGTCTGAGCAAAGAACTGGGCATAAAGATTATGCTGGAGCAGTCGCCGGCAGAGACCACCGCCTATCGTTTTGCCAGATTGGATTTAAAATATTATTCGCCTGCAGCCGGCCGTTATGTCAAAGGCGATATTGCCAAAGGAGCGATATACTATACAAATTCAACGCATTTGAATGTTTCTGCGGAGATTGAACCGCTGCAAAGAGTAATTCGGGAAGGTCTCTTTCATCAATATCTGGAAGGAGAAGTCATTACCCACCTGCAACTGGGCAGCGCAAATCCGGGAAAAATTGTATTAAGTAAATTTATACAGAATGTTTTTTACAATTCCACCAACCGCCAGATTAGCTTTGCTCCTGAATTTACCTCCTGTACATCCTGCGGTAAAACCGCGCCGGGACTTACTGAAAGCTGTATTTACTGTGGATCAACTGATGTAGAGGGCATCGCGCGCCTCACAAAATACTTCAGCAAAATTTCCAGTTGGAACAAAAGCAAACTAGCGGAACTAGGAAATAGAAAAGTAAATGAGGAGTATGGGAAATACAGTTAACGGATGAAAGCTTGTTTACTGGGTCTAAATAAAATTTTTATTTACGGAGACCACCGGACAGGGAGCTTCCAGAATAATATGTTGAGCGTTAGAACCGAAAAACATTTTTCCAACCTTTGATTTTTTCTCGATTCCGATGAATATCTGATCAATACTTTTATCCGTGGCAAACTCGACTATATCCTCTCCCGGGGACAGGCCGCGAATCAGTAGATGGGTTTCGCAAGGAATTCCTTCCTTGATGATGGAAGCTTTTAATGTCCCTAATGTACCCTCAATCCTGGTTAAATCACTAAATTCATTCTCCGATGCACCTTCCATGGAGCTGACAATATAAAGTGTAGCGTTAAAAAGTTTAGCATTTTTCTTGGCCAAAGCTAAAACAGCTTCATTCATTTCAGGCCCTCCGGCATACGCTACTAAGAATTTCATTCTAACCCCCTGTATTTGATATTAATTATAGACTTGGCGATGCTTTGCTCGTGTTTTAGTTAAGTATAGGGGAAACACTTACATGTGTCAATGAATTTATAGCTATCCTTTTCAAAAGGTCGATTTACCGGGCATAGATATGGGAAGTATTACCACGCTTGAGGCAGCAGGCAAAACTGATTTTGAATACTATTGGGATCAATATGTATAGCTAATCGTAGCTCCGGCAGAAAACCTGTTCGCATATCTGCCTTCAGCATTAAGATGGAAGCCCTTGAAAAGGGGAATATCAATTCCGGCAAATCCTCCGGCAATAGATTTATTCCGAATCGAAACATTTCCTGCCGCGTATTCAATGCCCGGAATATTTTGATCGAGCGATGCCTTGGCTTCGGAATAATAAACGTAAGGGCCGGCATATAATTTTATATCTAATGGAACTGTCAACTGGAACCCCATGCCAAAATTAATATCCCAGAGATTTTTTATCTTGAGATCTGCTGTATAAGGCACACTGTTATTTATTCCCGAAACACTATCCGTATAGTCATTAAAATGATATGTTCCCTGGACAAAAGCTCCAACACCGAATATTTTACTTATCGGATAAAAGCCCTTTGCCCCCAGAGTCCCAAAAAATTTCCAGTTCTCTTTAAAATCAAGTTTGTTAGTTGTGGTTAAAGCATCTGTAGAATTGAAGGCTTCGGAAATTTTCAGGTCAGCCACTCCAATGCGTCCATATATTTCCCACATATTATTTGCGCCGTAGGCCACTTGCGAATAAATTGAATTCTGCCTGATTAAATGATCAGTATCATTCTTGAAAGTATCTTCGGAATAAAAATAACCGATGGCGGTATTTACCCCCCCTGCTTCTTTAGAAACAGTTTGCGGCGGGCCGAAAAGCCCTGCGGCCATGGCTAATGTGTCAAATATAAGAATTATTAGTACTGCCAGTATAAATATTTTAAAATTATTCGTAAGGACTTCTCCTTTCTGCTGGATTTTAATTATTTAGTCCCTGCCTTATCCGCGACGGGGGTGATCGTTTCTTCGGTCTTGAATATTAATGATCTTGCTTTGCGCGCCTTTACTTTCTTCAGCCGGTATTGAATGTAGGCATCTCTCACTGCAACGTAGGGATCAATGGCTGCCTCTTGAAGAGACTCATAATCACCAATTCTCAACGATGTACTATTGACTATCTCGTATGACCTGACACCCATTCCTGCATACCAGGGATAAACATAGGAAACGGGATACATGAAATAATCGCCCGCTATATCCACGCTATCCCTCGGGCTCGATGGCCCAAGTAACGGCCAGACAATATAGAAGCCGTGCCCCACACCATAGACACCAAGGGTTTGCCCCAGATCCGTATCCTGCTTCTGGAGATCAAGTTCTTTACCTGATGAAGGATCCAAAAGCCCCCCGACTCCCCAAATCGTATTGATGCCGAAACGACCGAATTCACTTGCCGCGCCGCTGAAATCGGCCTGAAGCAAACAACTCAGAAATCTTCCAGGGAAGCCCAGATTGAAAAAGAAATTCTTCACGCTGATCCGCGCTGGTTCGGGAACAACTGCTTTATATCCCTGCGCGACAGGTTTTAATGCCCAGAAATAGAGCTTATCGTTAAAGTGGTACATTGCTCGATTGAGCGGTTCAATGGGGTCGGCAATCTCGATTCTTTCTTCCTTAAATGTATCATCATCATAATCGAAATTATCATTATCACTAACTGCTTTAGGTTTAGCCTGAGCGTCGGTTGCCTGTTGCCCGGAATCGGCGACAAGCAAGACGGTTTTGGGCGAAATATCGGGTTGTGTTACAGCCGATGGTGACCGCTGACTGTGAGCACAACCCACCGCGAGAAAAGCGCATAATAAAGCTACTAATAAATAAGATTTCATCAGAGTGGATCCCTTAATGTTCCTTAACCTTTTTTCTCAAAATTTCCAACAACTGTTCCGGTGTCTTATTGCCAAGTATATCATTGAACTGCGTGCGATAATTCTGCACAAGGCTCACATTTTCCACAACAACATCATATACTTTCCATTTACCGTCCTTAAGTATTACTCTGTAGAAGATAGGAATTTCTTTGGAAGAGGTAACAACTTTCGTCTGAATTTCTGCCTGATTATCAGAGATCATATTTTCTTTATAGAAATCAACCTTTTCATCGGAGTAGTCAAGGATTTTATCTATATACGCCTTTTCCAAAACCTGTTCAAAAAGAACAACAAATTCTGTCTGCTGAGCGGGGTTTAGTTTGGTCCAGTTACGCGCCAAAGTCCGCCTGGAGAATTCAACTTCATCGAACATACCCTTGTAAATTACACGAAGCTTCTCTTTCTTGATTTCTTTGGCTGATGGTCCTTTGAACTTTGAATCGCGCAATATATCGAGTACCTTTTTTACATTTGCCTCAACTGTGGCCATTGGCGCTCCGGCATAAACCGGCATAGAAAACACAAAGAGTATCAATATAGTTAATAACGCAAATTGCTTTTTCATTGGTTATCCCTCCTGATTGAATTGATATTTATTTATTTTTTACTTCACCAAACGCGTACTTACTGATTAGCTCTACGATATCGACCGCGGCCTGCGTATCAGTGATGACCCCGCCGGGGCCAAGTAGTGTTCCCGAACCGCCTGCATCAATGCTCAGGTATTTGTCGCCGATCATACCTTCGGTTTTAATGGCAGCGATGGCGTCGTCATATATTTTGATATCATTTTTAATTCTTATTTCCACAACCGCCTTCTGGTTTTCCTGGTCCATCGTGATTTTTTCCACCTGTCCGACATCAATGCCTAAAATATTCACAGGACTGCCAATTCTTAAGCCCGTAACGGTTGTGA
>Ga0247841_10000299_pt1 | contig 133777 bp, 107 predicted proteins | sample LaCruzMarch2015__2_FD_192410 | JGI IMG/M metagenome (GOLD analysis project Ga0247841, IMG submission 192410) | Freshwater microbial communities from meromictic Lake La Cruz, Castile-La Mancha, Spain - LaCruzMarch2015_18m | ecosystem: Environmental > Aquatic > Freshwater > Lake | place: Spain...
AAAGGTTATTTTGTTAATCGTAAGGATGAGGGCTTTCTGAAAGTTTCTTTTTTCGGCCCTTTTTATGGATCGTATGTTGTCTTTGATCTTGATCGCGAGAATTATTCGTACGCGCTGGTATGTGGTCAGGATAAGTCTTATTTATGGCTTTTAGCCCGCAGCCCTCTAATAGCTGATGATTTAAAGAAACGTCTGTTTGATAAAGCCGCCTCGCTAGGGTTTGACACAGAAAAATTAATATATGTACGGCATGATGGCTAAATCCTTTATTACGGATTGAAATGTTGCATTTTTGACGAGGTTACCGATGTGTGTATTTTAGGAAGCTATACGTACTAAAAGCATCTACACTCCATGAATTTTGGTGGATGAAATATTTTGAGGATTTGTGTTAGCCCATTGCTTGTTCGATCAGTTTGGTGATTTCTCCATCATTGGGGAATCGCTGTCCTTTAATATTTTGTTTAGAGTATATCAACTTGCCGTTACACTTTACATCGAAGATTCCGCCACCGCCGTTGATCAATTTAACAATTGAATCAGGATAATTTGCCTTCAATTCAGCTTCCACCCGAGAAGCTTGAGGAAGAAAATTTCAAGCAACACAATATTCAATAAAAATGTTAACTTGCATAATTATTTAACCTCGTTGTAAGTGACAATAATCCAGTCGTTATTGAGGAAATGGACAGTTTTCCAAACAGCCCGTTTCTTTACAATATTTTTCGTTCCATTAACGAGAAATGTATAAAATCCCGCTCCTTCTTTCTCTTTGGTGATCCGTTTACCCAGAGCGAGCAATTCAGGATAATCTTTATAGAGTGTATCTGTGAACAGGTTAAGCCCTGTCTGTGTCGGATCTGTTTCATAAAGAATAAGACCATCTTTCTGCATGAACCAGCACTTCACACCCATATCTTTCTCAATATCTGCTGCAACAGAACGAATCATTTCATCATGCTTAAGCAGTATACTCACAGAGCCGAGAAATTGCTTCCTTTTTGAAAAAACAGGATATTCAATATCGATAGATTTTATGCCTTCGACGGAAACGAATGCATTACCCATCCGTGGTTTTTTTGTTTTCAACATCTTAATTAGAGCTTCCTGTTTGGAGATGTCCGAACCTTCGTATGTCCGGTATTTTTCGGGTTCGATAAACCTCATAATACCTTTGTGATCGATGAATGTAGAATCAACCGCATAAGATCGGCTGGCCATATTATTCTGAAGAAGTTTTCTTATTTCAGTTTCACGATTGAGTCCTATTTTGCCTGCTTCTTTTGCAGCACAAGAAAGATTACTTCCGATTCCATTGAGAATATTTAAAATGCCGGATTCAATTTTTGAAACTGCATTGTCCAGGTTATCCGCTGCAAATGCCTGTCCTCCAAGAGAAAAAACCAATAATGCGATAATCACTAATACGAATCGTTTCATAAATCCTCTCCTTAATTTTTATAGATTTGTGAACTTGCATACTTTTGTAATTTCGTCAATTCACGAATAGTCGGATAGCGCTTATTGATTTGTGATCGTAAACTTGCAGATCATTGAAGACCCTATTTTTGTTGACTTCAGTCAATAAGGATTATCATTTGATATGAAGTATTTTTGATAAAATTTCCGAATACTTGACTTCAGGAAGCAGTGCTTGCTGTATTCACCTGCTATGTTAGACTCGGCTGCATTGCTGAGAATCAATGATAACCGTTTGAAAGTCTGCGTCCTAAACATTGGTAAACAAATGTGCCTTATTGCCTTGTCCAGTTTTTCGGGAGAGGTATATCTATCACTTATGTCACAACCTAGGCCACCAAGATAAGCGCTTCCAACTTCTCCACTCAAGTTCATCAGGAAGTTCAGAAATAACTTTTCCTGAAGAATAGCCGGGAACGTATGAAACGTTGCGCTGTTCAACATCAAAATACATTGAACCGCTAAATAACTGAGTCTTCCCAAACAACTTAGGTCTGATGCAATAAGGTGTAACAACACAGAAACGATCCCCGATCCACTGCACGGTTGTTCCAGCACCATACCAGGCAAAGCAATTAAGACCGCGGGGACGGAGCAGCAGTCGCGGTGAATCCTTCGGTTCTTCGAGTAGAGCAAATAATCCGACTTCCTTAGAAATACCAATTTCGCCGCATGAATAAACAACCGCGACGTGTCTACCGTCAGGACTTTCCTTAATAACGTCACGCAGTTTCGGCCACTTCTTTCGATTTGGACAAGGCCAATTATCAATATCTAAAAGCCATTCCTTCATTTTTATACATTGTTCCTAACAATTACTATCAGAACTTTGCTTTTCCCGATTTTGTTAAATTATAACATCATTCATTATTTTTAAAAGAGGAAAATACACCATCTCATTTATTACAACTATAAGGATTACCGTCTGGAAGAAAGTATAATCACAATAATTGTCGGACGCTATATTATAGGTAGGCGTTAACAAAAATATTATTTTTATCAATTCAGGATATTATGAAAAAATGGACGATGCCCTTAGCCAACTGGGCTTTGACAATTTCTCAGTTGGCTGTTATGTATCAAGGCAGATTTGATGTGGAAGCACTATGAAATTTACCTTTTATCTATATTTTCCATCATGACGCCCCTCGTTGCGTCAAGTTCTACCCCAGTCCTCTTCCCTTTATCATTCTTCCCGTTCTTATTATTTTTTTGTGTTTCATTTTTTTGTGCTGTTTTTGGTACGCAGTCTTGATTGCCGCTTGTCATTTCCGTCTCACACTTATTGTTGTTGTGCTCCTTCGCTAGAGACAGCGTTACTGGCGCGACCAAACCCATAACAACTAAACAAAAAACTACCATACTTAATCTTTTCATAAACTATTTCTTCCCCTTGTTATTGTTTTTTTAAACAATCCATTATTCTCACCTTATTCATTTGACTTTTTAAGCTACCCCAAGCTCATAAAAAGAGCAATATGAATTATCATTGATTATCAATTGTAAGATAGTATGCCGGTAAAACTGCCGTATGCTTTACTTCAGTCAACTATCATGAGTTCACCTCATAAACAAAAAATGTTCTTTGTGTGAGCATAGCAAAAATTACTCTAAGCAGTTTATGCGCGTTCACCTGCAAGCACCTTGTTATGCAGATTCTTTGCCTAATAGACATAAACGTCGTGTTCTTTTCCGATGAAGAGAACCGATTTCTCTTTTTGTGCGCCAAGCTTTTGGGCTACCTTTATGGATGCACCGTTCTGTGGATAGATTAGAGATATGAGCCGTTTTTTACACATGTTCTTTTGTGCATATTCTCTGCATGCGCTGGCTGCTTCGGTTGCGTAGCCTTTGTTCCAGTGCTCCCTTACAATTCGATAAGATATCTCGGTCTCCTCTTGGCCTTCTATATCTTGGTGAAGAAGTCCGGCTATGCCAACAAAGTGTCCATTTTCTTTTGATAGAAGCTTCCAGAAGCAATAACCATATTTCTTGTAATGCTCTAAAATTGTGTGGATCATTTCGTTGGTTTCTTCGTAGCTCATCACCTTTGGGAAGAACTTCATTACCTCTGGGTTACCAGTTAGTTGATACAACAAATCGCTATCGCAAGAGGCAAACCGTACAATGTCCAAGTGCTTTGTTTCAGTAATAAGGTTCATGTCTTTTTTCCGCTTTGCATAACATTTGCTTAACCTGTAATTGCGGCCTGAGCGAAGCGACCGCAAGAACTGTGACAAAAGCAATTATCAGGTTGAAGCAGTTGTTAGCTGTATTTTTTTAAGTATGATCTAATCTGCATTTTAAATAGCTCCTGACTATATTTAACTTTATTTTCCTTTTCCTTAAATTTTTTATCAAACTCTACTACTTGACTATTATCAAAATTATAAGCATCACTTTGTATAATCTTCCAATTTTTATTTCCGAAAAATCCAGGCTGCATCTCTAACACAAGTAATCCCAATGGAAACTCTCCATCCATATTACTTACGTTATAGTCAATTCCATTTTTAAATCCATGCTTACAATAGTTGCGAGGATCACCATAAATTATTATTGCTGGAATATTTCTTTCTTGTACTATCATTTTTGTTTTTTCAATCAGTGCTGTACCAATTCCCTTCCTCTGATAGTCCGGGTTGACACATAAAGGACCAAATGAAACAATTTCTACCTTTTCTTGGTCATCTCCAATAAGCATAGATTTTGTATACATAATTGAACCAACAATATTTCCGTCAATTTCTGCAACATAATCAAGTTCTCTAATAAAATCTTTGTGATCTCGTAATATGTGACACAAATAGTGTTCATCACATCCAGGAACATATAAATTCCAAAAAGCTTCCCTTGTTAATTCTTCAACTTTAAAATAATCTTGTTCATTTTCTAGACGAATTGTTATTTCCATACTATCCCCCATTCTGCGCGAAGCGCCCAGCTAACAATTAATATACTTAGTTGGTCTTTTCCGATGTTCAGCGTAATATTATTTATAACCATTCGTAATCTAGCATGAACGGCAGAATATTGACATGCTTGACTTCAGGAAGCTATGTCTTTCTCCACGCTTTCATTTCCTCCTGTAAAGCTTCATCCTATGCTTAAGTGTCATGGACATTCTATGCTTAGAAATTATTCCCGGTTGCCCATAATAGCCCAGCTGCTACGGATGATGGCAGCACATTCTTAAAATTTGTATCAGTCCTTAAAAATTGCTCCCGTTGATGCGGATGTTACCAACTTCGCATAGCGCGCCAGATAGCCGGTCGTGATCGCCGGCTGTTTCGGTTTCCAGCCCGCCTTACGTCTGGCCAATTCCTCATCACTTACTTTCAAATTCAGCTTTTTAGCCGGAATATCGATGGCGATGATATCGCCTTCTTTCACCAGCGCGATTGGGCCACCTTCTGCTGCTTCGGGTGAAATATGACCAATTGCCGCGCCTTGCGTGCCACCACTGAAACGGCCGTCAGTCAAAAGAGCGACTGTTTTATCCAGTCCCATACCAACTATCGCTGATGTGGGTGAGAGCATTTCTCTCATCCCCGGGCCGCCTTTCGGGCCTTCATAGCGGATTACCACAATGTCACCGCCTTTAATTTTACCATCCATAATCGCGGAAATGGCGTCATCTTCACAATCAAACACGCGGGCTTTGCCATCGTTTACCTGCATGGCCTGCGCCACAGCGGATTGCTTGACTACCGCTCCATCTGGCGCGAGATTGCCGCGTAAAATGGCAATGCCGCCTTGTTGTGAGTATGGATTTTTCAATGGGCGGATAACATCGTTATCTAAAACACGGGCGATTTTTAAATTCGCAGCAACATTTTTCCCGGTTACGGTTATAGCCTTGTCATCAATGACGCCCAGGGCGCTGATTAATTTCATTACAGCCTGAATGCCTCCTGCCGTATCCAGATCTTCAATATGATGATGACCTGCGGGACTCAGTTTGCAAAGGTTCGGCGTTTTCTCGCTGATTTTGTTGAATAGGTTCAAATCGAGCTGAATTCCCGCCTCATGAGCGATGGCGGGAATATGCAAAACGGTATTGGTGGAACAACCCAGCGCCATATCCACTGCGATGGCATTTTTGAAAGCGGGCAGTGTACAGATATCGCGCGGCTTGATTCCCTTCTTGAGCAAATCCATTATTTTCATGCCGGCGTGTTTGGCCAAGCGGTGACGGGAAGCCAGCACCGCAGGAATAGTTCCATGGCCGGGCAACCCCAAACCCAATGCTTCTGTGACACAGTTCATGGAATTGGCCGTGTACATGCCGGAACAGGATCCGCAGCCCGGGCAGGCGCAATCTTCCAGTTGCTTTAACGCGGCGGCGGTCATCTTTTTGGCTTTGACAGCGCCGACGCCTTCAAAGACACTGATTAGGTCAACCGCCCTACCCTTGAATTTTCCCGCAAGCATCGGGCCGCCGCTGATAAAAATGGACGGTATATTGAGGCGAAGAGCGGCCATGAGCATGCCGGGAATAATCTTGTCGCAGTTAGGGATGAAAACAAGCGCGTCAAAAGGATGAGCCATAGCCATGATCTCAATGGAATCGGCAATCAGCTCGCGGCTGGCAAGCGAATATTTCATGCCCGCATGTCCCATCGCGATACCATCGCAAACACCGATTACCGGAAATTCCACCGGTGTTCCTCCGGCCATGCGGATTCCCGCTTTGACATCCTGGGTGATTAAATCCAGATGGATGTGTCCGGGAATGATTTCATTTGCAGAATTGACCACGCCGATCAGTGGCTGGGCAATTTCTTCATCGGTGTAGCCCATAGCTTTAAAAAGCGAACGATGCGGCGCCCGCTCAAAACCCTTTTTCATGAGATCGCTTCTCATTGTTTTTCTCCCATTAAATTAACTAATTTCCAAGCGTATTTATAAACTATCAAGCAAACCGAAATTTTTTGAAAATCTCTTTGTCTGTCATTCCGGGCTTGACCCGGAATCCAGAAACTATTTCACGATACTTTATTCCCGCCTGCGAGACTGTGTCGTAATAGCAAAGAATGTCATTCTATGTCCTCCGCTGGCGGAGGTGTCACGAAGTGACGGAGGTGGAAAAAGGACTCCCAAGCCGTAACTATTTAATATCACGGCCACATTAACACTTCCACCCCCTAGCCTCCGCCAGCGGGGGACATTACACGCAATCACCATCTGTCATTACGACACAGCCGCTGCGCGTGAATGACAATCTAGAGTTATTTCTTCTTTCTTCTGTCCGGTCTTAAAGCCCGCACGGCGGCACCTGCCTGCCACAATTCGGAGTCCCGTATTTCTTTGAGTTCTTCCTCCAATTTTACCCGATAATCCGGAGCACTGTTGGCTTTAAGAGAAATAGCTGTTTCTTTGCCTGTGGCAACAGCATCGTAAAGTTCGGCAAATACCGGTTCCACCGCTTTTCGGAATTTAGGCCGCCAGTCTAGCGCCCCTCTTTGCGCAGTCGTCGAGCAATTAGCGTACATCCAATCCATGCCATTTTCCGCAACCAGGCGAATCAGGCTTTGAGTCAATTCTTCGACTGTTTCATTGAAGGCTTCGCTGGGTGTGTGGCCATGTTTACGCAATTCTGCGTATTGCGCCTCCATCATACCGGCAAGCGCCCCCATCAGCACGCCGCGTTCACCGGTCAAATCGCTGTACACTTCCATCTGGAAAGTGGTCGGAAAAAGGAACCCGGAACCAATAGCAATACCCAGTGCAATTGTTCTTTCCATAGCGCGACCGGTTGCATCCTGATGAACGGCTATGCTCGAGTTAATGCCGCTGCCGTCAAGAAAATTACGGCGGACTGATGTGCCGGAACCTTTGGGGGCAACTAAAATAACGTCGACAAAATCAGGCGGAATGACACCGGTTTGCTCTTTATAAACAATGGAGAAGCCATGGGAAAAATAAAGAGCGTCGCCTTTTTTCAGATTTTCCTTAATCTTGGGCCAGATCATCATCTGGGCGGCATCGGAAACCAGATATTGAATAACTGTACCACGCTTTACCGCTTCTTCGATGGGGAAAAGCGTTTTGCCTGGGACCCAACCATCGGCAATGGCTTTATCCCAAGTCTTTTTGTTTTCTTCACGCTGTCCGATGATAACATTGATGCCATTATCTTTCATATTAAAAGCCTGTGCCGGGCCCTGAACGCCATACCCGATCACCGCCACTACTTCATTTTTTAAAACTTTCTGTGCTTTTTTCAGAGAAAACTCTTCCGACGTGATGACATCTTCCATGACGCCGCCAAAATTAATTTTTGCCATAATAACCCCCTATAATAATTTTAGTGAAACTCCAATTACGAAAGCGAAGCGCATCGGAATTGGTAAGTTGAACTATCCCACATGCGAAGCTAAGTGGGTCCATTTCAAAATTAATTTTCCAGATTCAACGCAATAATTCCGGTTCTTGTTATATCCGCGATACCGAACCGCTCAAGACGCGCAAGAGCGAAATCAATTTGCGACTTATCGCCGGTTATTTCCAGGATCAAATATGTGTCCGCGGACACTATTACTTTCCATTTGTTTGTGTCAACGGCTTTCTTTATTTGCTCTTTTTTGTCGGCTGTTAAATTCAGGCGGACAAGAATCAGTTCTCGATGAATTGATTCCACATTGGTTAAATCATCCACGGTAATGACATCAACAAGCCTTTGCAATTGGTTTTCAATACGGGTCACCGTCTCCTGAGAGCCCACGGTGGTCATAACTATTTTTGATATTTCGTATTGAGTTGTCGCATTCACGCAGAGGCTTTCGATGTTATAGCCTTTACCGCCCAACGTTCCGGCAATTCGGGCCAACACATCAGGCTTGTTGTGAACAAGTATTGAAATTATATGTTCCTTTTTTTCCATTTTCTATCACCTCTTTACAAAAATTAGTTGATCATTTCTCTGCTACCCAAAGACATATTGCTGATTGAATCTCCCGGATGCACCATGGGATATACGCATTCTTCACGTGATACCCGAAAATCCATTAGCACCGGGCGATCTAAGGAAAGTCCCTGTTTGAGAACAGATTCCACTTCTTCCGGTTTAGTCGCACGCAAACCGACGACGCCGAATGCTTCGGCCAGTTTCACAAAGTCAGGGGCGTAAGTCATATCTGTGTGCGAATAGCGTTTTTCGTAAAACAATTCCTGCCACTGGCGAACCATTCCCAGGTAGCCATTGTTCAAAAGAACTATTTTTACATTAATTTTGTGTTGCGCGGCAGTGGCTAGTTCCTGGATATTCATCTGGATGCTCCCATCACCGGCTATATCCACCACCTGTTTATCAGGGAATGCGCATTTGACGCCAATTGCCGCAGGCAGGCCAAAACCCATCGTTCCCAATCCACCAGAAGTAATGAAAGTATTGGGATGATCAAAAGGAAAAAACTGCGCCGTCCACATTTGATTTTGACCGACTTCGGTTGTAATAATCGCGGCGCCTTTAGTTAATTTGTGCAGCGTTTCAATTACATGCTGCGGCTTAATTTCCTTGCCGTTTTGACAATATGTCAGCGGCACTTTTTTCTTCCACTTAGCAATCTGTCCCAGCCATTCCTGCCTTTCCTCTGTTGCCTGCGAATAATTGTGCTCCGCCAAAAAATTGATCATATCCGTAAGTGTTGATTTTGTGTCCCCGATTATCGGCAAATCAACAACGACATTTCTATTAATGGAAGAAGGATCAATATCAATTTGGACAATTTTGGCGTTGGCGGCAAATGTTTCAATGGTGCCTGTGACTCTGTCGTCAAATCTGACGCCAACGGCAATAAGCAAATCACAGTGGCTGATGGCCATATTAGCAGAATAAGTTCCGTGCATTCCCAGCATGCCCAACCACAGAGGATCGGTTCCCGGAAAAGAGCCAAGCCCCATCAAGGTGCCGGTAACGGGAATCTGGTAATGTCTTGCAAGTTCAGTCAGCAGTGCTGAGGCCTTGCCGAGGATAACGCCGCCCCCGGTCATAAATAGAGGTTTTTTAGCAGCACTCAACATTTCGAAGACGTTAGCCATCTTCTTGGGGGCCGGTTTATGCGCCACTTCGTAATTGCGGATTTTTATATTGGCCGGATCATAATCTGTTTCCGCGGCCATCACATTTTTGGGCAAGTCAATAAGAACAGGGCCCGGCCTTCCCGAACGGGCAATATGAAACGCTTCTTTAATCGTCGTCGCCAGATCCTCAATGCTGCGCACTAGAAAATTATGCTTGGTGCAGGGACGTGTTATGCCTGTGATATCGCATTCCTGAAAAGCATCATTGCCGATAAGCCCCGTGGGAACCTGTCCTGTAAATACAACAAGTGGGATGGAATCCATATTTGCCGTGGCAATGCCGGTAACGGTATTGGTGGCGCCGGGACCTGATGTAACCAGGCACACCCCAACTTTTCCGGTAGCTCTGGCATAGCCGTCAGCGGCATGCACTGCCCCTTGTTCATGCCGGACTAAAATGTGTTTCATAGTGCTTTTATAAAGCTCATCGTAAATATCCAGAACGGCTCCGCCAGGATAACCGAAGATTATATCAACTTTTTCTTCTTCCAGCGCCTTAAGCAAAATTTGTGTACCTTTTAACTTCATATTCTTAATCTCCCGTAGTAATTTAATCAATATATAGCAATCTTGTGCAAATCCCGCTGCGTCGTAGATACCCTTCAGGGTGCTGCGCTGCGGGGATATCCCAATAGCCTTCGGCTAGGGATAATTCAACTTACCAATTTCGATACGCGTTGCTTTCGAAATTGGAGTTTCATTAATTCGACTTACGAATTTCAGTGCACTGCGTAACCTAAAGGTTATCTTCGATTTCTGAAATTCGAGTCTCATTAAAAAAGCCGCTAGTTTTTTCAAAAAGCGGCTTTGTTGATAAAATAACAAAGCCGCAGACTTTTCGGGGTCTGCGGCTTGTATCTTTTATTTTTATTTCCTAAAGATACAGAGCGGCAGACCCCGTAAGTACGACTACTACCAGTACCAATACGCTGGTTAGTATCTGTATTATGCCACCTTCTAAAGCTTTAAGAAACATAATTTCTTCCTGTTGAATTTTCTATCCTTTTAGCGAGAAATAAATTATTTGTCAAGTGTGATTATAACATTATCGGAATAAATCTTCTTTTTCTTCAGTCATACTGGAAGACTTTTCTTTCGGCAACGCACTATCCAGAAAGGCTTCGTAAATTGATCCCTTGTCTGAGCTGCCAGCCACCAGGCCTGTTTTGGGATCAACCTTGACAAAGACTATTCCTTCAGGCGTGGGGAAAGCCTCTACTGGTGAATGTTGCAGAGCCTTTTCCATAAAATAAAGCCAAACAGGCGCTGCCGCCCTTCCGCCCACCTCGTTTTTCCCCAAAGTTGTTTCCTGATCAAATCCTATCCAAACTCCCGCAATGAGCGATGGAGTAAAACCGATAAACCAGGCATCGCGAATATCGTTGGTAGTTCCGGTCTTTCCTGCAACCGGACGGCCTAAACCCCTGACCCGACGGCCGGTGCCGCTTTCAACAACATCGCGCATAACGTAAGACGTCATAAAGGCAATACGCGCGTCAATAACCTGATCTGATTTTACTGTCGTCTCTTCAAATACATTGCCGGTACGATCAACAATTTTCTTAATGAAAAAAGGAGTAACTTTTTTACCGGCGTTTGCCAAAACACCGTAGGCGTTGACGAGTTCCTGCAAGGTAACTCCTGATGATCCCAGGGCAAGTGACAAGTTTCGGCCGACCGGCGAGGTTATGCCCATGTTCTCTGCGTAAGATGCGGCATATTCTACACCGATTTCCTGTAAAATTTTAATGGTCACAATATTACGGGATTGAACAAGCGCCGTGCGCATCGTAATCGGCCCTAGAAATTTGTCATCAAAATTTTTCGGTTTCCAGAGCCCGTCATCCTGAGAAGGATCTTCAATGACAATAGGTGAATCAATGAAGCGCGTTGACGGAGTCATTCCTTTATCAAATGCGGCAGTATAGATAAGCGGTTTAAAGGCGGAACCGGCCTGACGGCGGGATTGGGTAGCGCGATTGAATTCACTTTTACTGAAATCACGGCCGCCAACCATAGCGCGAATGGCCCCCGTTTTTACATCCATGCAATAAATCGCTCCTTGAACAAGCCCGCGTTCATACTTTTCCCTGTCTTCCAGTTCTGCCAGGCCTTTTTCCAGGGCGTCTCTCGCGGCTATCTGCGCCTCGAGATTCAATGTTGTATAGATAGAAAGGCCTTCCTTGTACAGTACGTCCGCCCCGTATTTTTCCTGAACATAGCGACGAACGTGCTCCACAAAATAAGCGGCTACTTTTTCTTTCGGTTTAATGTCGCGCAAAAGCAGGGGTACATTGACAGCCCTGTCCATTTCTTCTTGTGTTATATATTTATCTTCCACCATGCGCGAAAGAACGTAAGCCTGCCGCTGTTTTGACCTTTCAAAGTAGAGAAACGGTGAATAAGTACTGGGCGCTTTGGGCATTCCGGCAAGCATTGCTGCTTCCGGCAGGGTCAGCTCTTTTGCGCTTTTTCCAAAGTAACCAAATGATGCCGATTCTATTCCGTAAGTACCATGACCGAGATAAATCTGGTTCAAATATAAACTTAAGATTTCATCTTTAGTCAGATACTTATCTATTTTATAAGAGAGAATCGCCTCTTTGATTTTTCTGATATATTTTTTTTCGGGTGATAAATATATAAGCTTAGCAACTTGCTGCGTAATGGTACTGCCGCCCTGCACAATGTATCCGGCTTCAAAATTCTTAAACAGCGCGCGAAAAATGCTTTGTACGTCAAACCCTTTATGCTGGTAAAAGCGAGAATCTTCTGCGGCGATAAAAGCATCCTTAACTGCTTTTGGAATCTCTGGCAGCGTGATAATTTTTCTGTCTTCGAGAAAAAAATCATCAATCCGTTTGTTGTTTTCGTCGTAAACACTGGAAGCAATGATGGGGCGGTAATCCTTCAGGGTGTCAATTCCCGGAAGATCAATTGTTATCGCGTAGTAGGTTATCGTTCCACCTATTGTTACGACCAGGATTAAAACAATTAAGCCAAGTAATTTGGCAATAATCCTCTTGTGCTTTTTCGCTTCTTGTAATTCATAATCATCTTGGTTTATTACAGGCATCATTTCACCACTTATTATTCATTATCTTTAATTTCAGAATCCACTTTTTTCTTTCCGGCAAATTTCGTGATGAATATACTCACTTCATAAAGAAACATCAAGGGTATTGCCATTAATACCTGACTTAACGCATCGGGTGAAGGAGTCAAAATTGCCGCCACTATAAAAATAACTAAAATCGCGTACTTTCTTTGTCGAGCAAGCATTGAAGAATTTACTATTCCCAACTTGGCCAGAAAAAACATAAATACAGGTAATTCAAACGATAAACCAAATCCTAGCAAAAAAGTCACGAAAAGAGAAATGTAATCACTAAATGAAATCAGTGACTGCAGATACTGGTTATTGAAGCTGACAAAAAATTCAAAGGCCGGCGGTAGTGCTACAAAATAACCGAACAAAACACCACTGACAAAGAGTAATGTTGAGAAAAATACAAAAGGCAGCACATATTTTTTTTCCTTCGAATGCAGCGCAGGTGAGATGAATTTCCATATTTGATAAATAATTAAGGGACAGGTGATGATAAGCGATGCAAAAAATGCTAACTTCATATAAACAAAAAATGCTTCTGTCAGCCCCGTATAAATCAAATAACTTTTTTGGGGCAGGACGCGTACCAGCGGCCTGGTTACAATATCGAAAATGAAGTCCTTATAATAATAGCAGGCGCCAAAACCGACAAACAGGATAATTACGCTGCGGACAAGTCTTTTGCGCAGTTCCATTAAATGGTCTGTCAGGGACATTTTGTGATCTTCAATAGTTTCCATAAATATGTGTAGTTATTTTCTCAATTTACAAAGTCGGGGAAGATTCTTTGGGGATTATTTGTTCGCTTCATTATTGGTTGGATCCGGGCCTGCTTCTTCTTCAATATTCTTTTTCAACAAAAGCGAATCTTTCAGCCCATCATCATCTCTTTTCTCATCTTCTTTCAGAGTTTCTTTGAGGTCATCGGTCATTCCATCAGTTGCCCTTTTGAATTCACTAAAACCCTTGCCCAAGGTTTTAGCCAAGTCCGGCAGTTTTTTTGGGCCAACGATGATCAGAGCTATTATAGCAATTATAATAAGCTCTTGCATACCGATGCCAAACATTGATTATAAACTCCTCTTAAAAATATATAATTACCCTATATATTGAATCCTGTTTTTGTCAATGCTTTTTGCGAGCACTGTTTTTTGCGAGCGCAATTAGTGAAGGGCTGATCGAATATCAGGTTTATTCCGTTGTAATATGCCAACGTTCTTATTATTTTTCAATTATGCCCTTTTTTATGTAAGCAGCACCCAGACGAACCGGATAGTATGTAGAAAATCGGGGAAATATTTTGCGCTTTAAAACCATTTGTGGTACAGATCCGAAGTGTTCCGGGAAGGGGAAGGTGCATGCCCAAGAAAACAGGCATTGTCGCAGATAGGCGTTACTTATTGCATTCGGCCGGCTTATGCCATCCGGAAAGTCCGGAGAGGCTGGCAGGTATTTACGAAATGCTGGATAATCCGGCAATGTCCTGGAAGTTCACCCAAATCGAGGCGCGGGAAGCAACACATGATGAAATAGCCATTGTCCATTCACCTTCATATATTAATTTTATCGCGAGCACGGGCGGCAAAGATTACGTCATGCTTGATCCCGATACGATGACCAGCCCGGATACTTATTCCATTGCCAAGCTTGCTGCAGGCGGCGTGTGTAATGCCGTTGATCAAGTGCTGGGTGGCGAAGAGAACAACGCTTTTGCCTTTGTCCGGCCTCCCGGTCATCACGCGGGAAAGGAGAACGCGGCCGGGTTTTGCATTTTTAATAATATTGCCATAGCCGCGATGCATGCTATTTTGAAACATCGCCTGAAAAGAGTTATGATTGTTGATTGGGATTTGCATCACGGCAATGGCACTCAGAGTATTTTTTATAAAGAACCGCGGGTCTTATATTTTTCCACTCATCAGTACCCCTACTATCCGGGTACGGGAAGTATGCAGGAAATCGGACAGGGTAAAGGCGAGGGTTTCACGATCAACGTTCCTATGCAGTCAGGGGCGGCAGAAGCGTCCTATGTGAACATATTTAGCAAAATTTTAGAACCGATCGCTTTGGAATATAAACCTCAATTAATACTTTTATCCGCCGGGTTTGATGCCCATTTTAATGATCCTTTGGGCGGTATGCGGATAACTCCCGAAGGCTTTGCCGCCTTGGCGCGGATATTGCTCAATATCGCCGATAAATGCTGCAAGGGTCGTTTTGTAGCCGTGCTGGAAGGCGGCTATCATGTTGCGGGTTTGGCCAAATCAGCAAAATGTGTTTTGGAAGAGATGCTGGATGAAAATCACTTTTCGCAGGAAAAGTTTTCTGCACTCGAGCAGGAAGTTGATGAAAACAATGATCGACTCATTCGGCAGGTTACTTCAACAGTCAGGCCTTTTTGGAAGGCATTTAGGGAGGGACAACATTGAAACTTAGTACTAAGGAAGTTGAGTATGTGGCGCTTCTGGCGCGTCTGGAAGTCACCGATAAGGAAACCGAAAAGTTCACCGCCCAGCTCAACGATATTTTGGGCTACATCGACAAGCTCAATGAGATTGATACGACGGGTGTCGAGCCGATGACCCACGCGATTGCTGTCACTAATGCTTTTCGCGAGGATAAGATAGTGGATTCGATTGGTACGGAGAAGTCTCTGGCCAATGCGCCGGATGCACGAGGCGAGTTTTTTCGAGTACCTAAAGTTATAGATTGAGGAGATTATGGAGCTAAATCAGTTAACAATTCACGAACTGCAGGAAAAAATAAAAAATGGCGGGACATCAGCCGTTAAAATCACTGAGTCGGTTTTTCAAAGGATCGACGCGGTAGAAGATCGAGTGCATTCTTACATCCGCCTGCTGAAAGAAGAAGCGATGATTGCCGCAGCCATTGCCGACGAGAACATTAAAAAGGGCGAAATAAAACCATTAACCGGAATTCCAATCGCGCTCAAAGACATTGTTTGCACCAAAGGCATTCCTACTACTTGTGGCTCACATATACTGCATAACTTCGTGCCGCCTTACGACGCGACAGTTGTAGAAAAGCTGCGCGATGCCGGAGCTGTGTTTGTCGGTAAGGCTAACATGGATGAGTTTGCCATGGGTTCATCCACGGAAGCTTCGTATTTTGGCCCCACCCGCAATCCGTGGGATTTGGCACGCATCCCCGGCGGTTCCAGCGGCGGGTCAGCCACGGCCGTTGCCGCCGATGAATGCATTGCTTCCATTGGCTCTGATACCGGCGGCTCCATCCGCCAGCCGGCTGCTCTTTGCGGCGTTGTCGGCTTGAAACCCACGTACGGACGCGTTTCGCGTTTCGGGTTGATTGCTTTTGCTTCCTCTCTGGATCAGATCGGACCGTTCACCAAGGATGTGGAAGATTGCGCCATTATGATGAATGTTCTAGCCGGTTTTGATCCGAAAGAATCAACTTCTGTGCAAGCGGAAGTGCCCGATTATCGGCAGTTTGCAGGTCAAGATATTAAGGGTTGGAAAGTAGGCATTCCTAAAGAATATTTTATTGAAGGCATCGATCCGGAAGTAAGCGCGGCAATCCAAAAAGCCATTAGCGTGATTGAAAAATGCGGCGGCAAGATGGTAGAAATTTCTTTACCTCATACGCAATATTGCCTGGCGGTTTATTACATTATCGCGCCGGCAGAAGCCAGCTCCAATCTGGCGCGTTATGACGGGGTCAAGTACGGATTGAGAGTATCAGACGGCAGAGATCTTTTGGATATGTATAAGAAAACCCGCATGCAGGGATTTGGCGCTGAAGTAAAAAGAAGAATCATGATCGGAACTTATGCGTTATCTGCCGGTTATTACGACGCGTATTACGGAAAAGCTTCCCAGGTGCGGGCTTTGATCAAACGGGACTTTGAAGAGGCCTGGAAAAAGTGCGATGTGATCCTCACGCCAACAACGCCCACGCCGGCATTTAAGATCGGTGAAAAAACGGACGATCCGCTGCAAATGTATCTGTCCGATATTTTCACTATTTCCACAAATCTAGCCGGGATTCCGGGGATCTCTGTCCCCTGTGGTTTTACGGCAGGCGGCTTGCCCATCGGCGTACAGTTTCTGGCCGGTCACTTTGAAGAGGGGAAATTAATCCAAATTGCCTCAGCTTACGAGAAAAACGCGCAAATTGAAAAAAGGAGGCCGAAGCTATAATGGAATTTGAGACAGTTATCGGGCTGGAAGTCCATGCCCAGCTTTTAACGGATACGAAAATTTTTTGCGGTTGTTCCACCAAATTCGGGGGAGCGCCCAATAGCCATACTTGCCCTGTTTGTTTGGGAATGCCGGGGGTTCTGCCGGTTTTAAATAAAAAAGTAGTGGAGTTCGCCATGAAGATGTCTTTGGCGACAAATTGCGTAATTAACAAATCATTCAGCTTTGCGCGTAAAAATTATTTCTATCCCGATCTGCCCAAGGGGTACCAGATATCGCAATTTGCCTACCCGCTTTCCGAGCATGGCTATGTCTTTCTGGATGTGGATGGAGCGCAAAAGAAAATCGGCTTGACCCGCATTCACATGGAAGAAGACGCAGGAAAGCTCATGCATGATGAGCATAATCCGGTGAGTTATGTTGATTTGAACCGCGCCGGTGTGCCCCTCATCGAAATTGTCAGCGAGCCTGATATGCGATCACCCGCAGAAGCGGCAGACTACTTAAAACGCCTGCATGAAATTCTGGTGTATCTGGAAATTTGCGATGGCAATATGGAAGAAGGCTCTTTTCGCTGCGATGCCAATGTGTCAATCCGTCCCATGGGACAGAAAGAATTCGGCACTCGCGCGGAACTAAAGAATATGAATTCATTTCGCAACGTCCAACGGGCGCTGGAGTATGAAATTAAGCGGCAGCAATATCTTGTGGAAAGCGGCGGAAAGGTTGTGCAGGAAACGCGACTTTGGGATGATGCTTCGGGCACCAGCATTCCCATGCGCAGCAAGGAAGAAGCTCACGATTACCGATATTTCCCCGATCCCGATTTAGTGCCGATTCTGGTTGAGAATGCCTGGGTGGAAAAACTGCGCCGCGAGCTGCCGGAATTGCCGATAGCCAAGCGGGAGAGATTTATTAAAGACTATTCGATACCTGAGTATGACGCTGGTGTGCTTACTGCCGATAAGGCGCTTGCCCAGTATTATGAAGATGTAGTCAAACTTTGCGACAAACCGAAACAGGCCAGCAACTGGGTAATGGGCGACTTGCTGAGATTTCTCAATGAGGATAAGCTCGACATCCGTAAGTGCCCGATTACAGCCGAGGCCCTTGCCGACATGATTAAATTGATTGAAGAAGGCACAATCAGCGGCAAAATGGCCAAAGAAATCCTTCCCGAAATGTATAAAACAGGCCTTCCGCCACAGAAAATCATTGAAGCAAAAGGCATGGTGCAGATTACCGATGAAGGCGAACTGACCAAGACCATTACCGCGATAATTGATGCTAATCCCAGTCAACTTACCGATTACCGCGGTGGCAAGGAAAAGCTCTTTGGCTTTTTTGTCGGTCAGGTAATGAAGGTTACTCAGGGAAAAGCAAATCCGCAACTTGTTAATGACTTGCTCAAAAAGATGCTTGCTGGATGACAATAAAAACTATTTTCTGGAAAAACAATACGGTTGTTCTCATTGATCAGAATGCTCTGCCGCAAATCGAGCGGCAGGTGGTCTGTTCGGATTACCGGCAGGTTATTTCCGCGATTAAAGATTTGACTGTGCGCGGCGCTCCGGCAATCGGCGTTGCCGCAGCGATGGGTGTGGCGCTGGGCGCTCTTTCTCTTCTCCCAAGTTCCGCCCAAAATTTCCGCAAACAAATTGTTATCATTTGTGATCAGATTGCCGGTGCCAGACCAACAGCCCGCAATCTGTTCTGGGCTTTAGAGCGCATGAAGAAACGCCTGGATAATGCCATTGTCTCCGGTAAACAAAATTTAGCGGCCCAGCTCGTGTCGGAAGCCAAACGCATTTGCAGTGAAGATATAATTATTAACCACCAAATTGGCAAACATGGCAGCTTGCTTATTGCTACTGGCGATAATATTTTAACTCACTGCAATGCCGGGGCGCTGGCTACTGCCGGTTACGGAACCGCGCTGGGTATCCTCCGCGCAGCCCGTGAGCAGGGTAAAGAGCTGCATGTTTATATTGATGAAACAAGGCCGGTGCTGCAAGGATCAAGGCTTACCGCCTGGGAGATGCAAAAAGAAAAAATCCCCGCTACGCTAATTACGGACAGCACGGCAGGATTTCTGATGCGGCAGGGCAAGATCGACAAAATTATTGTCGGCGCGGATCGCATTGCTGCCAATGGCGATACGGCCAATAAAATAGGCACCTATTCTCTTGCCGTTTTAGCTAAAGCTCATGGTATCCCTTTTTATGTGGCAGCGCCTCTTTCCACTTTTGATTTCTCTTTAAAGACGGGCGCGGAAATTCCTATCGAGGAAAGAAGCGGCGACGAAGTGACTCACTTTCGTGGTATTGCCACCGCTCCACGAGGGATGAAGGTTTACAATCCGGCCTTTGATCTGACACCTGCCACTCATATCAGTGCGATTATTACTGAAGAAGGAATTATAACAAAACCTTACCGGACTGCACTTGCCCGTATTGCCAGGAAAAATAAGTCATGAAATTATTGCTTTTCGATTTTGATGGCGTTCTTGTAGATTCTTTAGATGTTTATGAAAAAACCGTGACCCTTTGCCTTGCAAAAATCAACCACCCTCTAAAGCGTGGCAGACAGGAGTTTCTGGAATTATTTGACGGCAATTTTTATGAAATGCTTGCGCAAAAAGGTGTGGAGCTGGATAAATTTATGACGGCTTCCGTGGATATTCTTTCACAGGTTAACTACAAAGAGATAAAGCCTTTTGACGCGATGTGGCCGGTTTTGCAGGAACTGAAAAAGAAACATTGCCTGATTGTCATTTCTTCCAATGACACGCCGACAATTCAGGAAGCACTGCGCCTGTACGGTTATGAAGATATATTTCAGGAAATACTGGGCTCCGATTTCATGCTCAGCAAAAAAGATAAAATACTCTACGCCATAAATAAGTATCAGGTTATGCCGGAAGACATTTACTATATTGGTGATACGATTGGTGATATCAAGGAAGGAAAACAAGCCGGAGTAAAAACAATCGGCGTCACCTGGGGCTGGCATGACAAGGCAAAAATGGCATCATCCAGTCCCGATCATATTTTTGACGATCCTCAAGAGTTGCTGCAATTGAACTGATACCAATTAGCCCGGAAGTGGCTCGTTCGGGGACCGCGCCCTATCCCACGTCTTTGATATACGAATCAAAACCGGCGCACACGCCAATTACGTCCACAGAAGGAATGCCGATTCAATTTTGTGTTGCTGCTTTAATTGCAGCGGAAGGTGATTTGCTCTTCATGGTGTACACCCCTTTGGCGCTGCGGTAACCGGCCGAGTAGCAGCAGGATCGGCGGCTGGATCAGCGAAAAGCCGGACTCCCTGATAAACCCACTGGGCACGCAGGGACCACATGCCGTCTTCTTTGCATATTTTCTGAAGAATTCGATCCGCTGCATCTCTGTAAGCATTGTGATCCAGATGGCGTTCCCGCATTAACTGGTAAAGGGCGTCGTGAACTAATGAGCCACGCATAAATGTTAAGGTATCAATTGTCGGCCCGGATGGCCCATCCCAGGCATACCCCTTGGAAATTGTCAAAATTCCTTCGGTGTCAAGGCTTATGTAATCATTGTTTATAGCCGCAGTCGGTTTTATGTCTATGGCAACACAGTAAGTTTCCTTTAGCTGATACTTATAACCTCCGTTATACGCGATGCCCTTCATTTAGCCCTCCTACGTCTGGCCGATGGAAAAACCTGACAAATCATTCGTATATTTATAAACACTTGACATTTTTTTTGCAACACTTTATTTTCAAAGATATATGACTATTCAAGACATTCTTCATGAGTCCACAAAAGCTTTAGAAGCGGCTGATATTCCTTTGGCGCGGCTTGACGCGGAAGTTTTGCTTTCTTTTTGCCTGGGCGACGATCGTCTGGAGTTTTATAAAAATCCAGACAAGACAATCAGCGAGATGCAGCTTGACGCATATAGAAATCTTATTGCCCGCAGACTGCAATGGGAACCGGTGGCCTACATTACAGGCCGCAAAGAGTTCTGGTCCTTTACTCTGGAAGTAAATAGCTCTGTGCTTATTCCCCGCCCGGATACTGAGATCATTGTGGAAGAAGCTCTGGATATTTGCCACAATTTTACTTCTCTCCCTGTGTGGATTTTAGACATTGGCACGGGCAGTGGGGCTATTGCCCTGGCCCTGGCTTCCGAAATCGACGGCGCAAAAGTTATGGCCACCGATATATCGGCAGCGGCATTAGCTCTGGCGCAAAAAAATGCGGCAACTTTGGGGTTGAAAGAAAGAATTGATTTTCGGCAGGGGAATTTGTTTGAACCGGTGGACGGACTTTTTGATATAATTGTATCCAATCCACCTTATATAGCGGCAAACGATTATGAAGAATTGCCGGCCTCAGTTAAAGATTTTGAACCACGCGAGGCGCTTCTGGCAGGGGCTAGCGGCTTGGAATTTTACGAAAAATTGATTTATTCAGCGGCAGCATACCTTAAAAAAAATGGTTGGCTTTTGTTGGAAATTGGGGCTAAACAGGAAACAGGCATCCGCAGTATTCTGAAAGCATCAGGTCTTTATGAGAGCATCAAAATGCGCCGGGATTATGCTGGTCTGCCGCGCGTAATTAAAGCAAGGAGAAAAGTAAGTGGATAAAATAGTTATTAATGGCGGCAAACCTCTTTTTGGAGATGTTCAGATAAGTGGAGCAAAAAATGCCGCCCTGCCGGTATTGGCCGCAGCCCTCCTGACCTCGGGTGAAAATACATTTCACAACATCCCCGATCTGGTGGATATTAAAACAATCAAAAAGCTCTTGAATAATATGGGTGTGCAATTTGAAGGAGCGGAAACCTGCAAGGTCAGTGCCGAAAAGATCACCAGTTGCGACGCGCCTTATGATTTGGTTAAAACAATGCGCGCATCTATTCTGGTTTTGGGGCCGCTTGTGGCCCGCATGGGAGTTGCGCGTGTTTCTCTTCCCGGGGGCTGCGCAATCGGCGCAAGGCCTGTCAATCTGCACATCAAAGCCTTGCAGGATATGGGTGCGCATGTCGAACTAAACAACGGCTACATTGAAGCAAAAGCCAAAAGATTAAAAGGGGCGGATATTTATTTTGATATACAGACTGTAACCGGAACAGAGAATATCATGATGGCGGCGACTTTAGCCCAGGGCACAACTGTTTTGAACAATGCCGCGCGCGAACCGGAAATTGTCAATCTGGCGGAAGTGCTTAAAGGAATGGGGGCAAGAATCAGCGGCGCGGGAACAGACGTCATCACCATAACCGGCGTGACTTCCCTGCAACCGGTGGAGGCGACAATAATTCCCGATCGCATTGAAGCCGGCACTTTTATGATTGCCGCGGGAATAACGCGAGGTGAGATAAACGTGATGGGCTGCAACCCTCAGCATCTGGAAGCACTCATCAACAAACTGCGAGACACCGGCATGAAAATCACTCCCATCGCCGGAGGATTGAAAGTATCGGCCGGGAAGAAAATACATAGTGTTGATGTTAAAACGCTTCCTCATCCGGGCTTTCCCACGGATTTGCAGGCGCAGATGATGGCCTATTTATCTGTAGGCAGCGGCCTTAGTGTTATTGCCGAAACTGTTTTTGAAAATCGTTTCATGCATGTCAGCGAACTTATGCGTATGGGCGCCGATGTTCTGATCCAAGGCGGCAGCGCGGTTGTCCGCGGTGTGCCCGCGCTGCACGGAGCGCAAATCATGGCAACCGATCTGAGGGCATCAGCATCGCTAATTTTAGCAGCCCTTGTCGCTGAAGGAACAACGGAAATATCCCGTGTTTATCACATTGATCGGGGTTACGAGGGTATAGAAAAGAAATTTTCCGCCCTTGGCGCCGATATTAAAAGGGTGGCACAATAGTATGAAAATTATTCGAGCCGATGACGCCGGGTTTGGTGAATTTTTCCATAAGTTGCGCCTCAGAGGCGGAGGTTTTAGCGCGGAACTCTTGGCAACTGTCGCGGATATTATTTCCGAAGTTGCCACTAAAGGCGATGAGGCACTCTTTGATTATACGGCTAAATTCGATGGCCATCAATTGATTGCGACTACGGTGGAAGTCACAGACAAAGAGAGAAAAGATGCTCTGGCACTGGTTGCGCCTGTTGATTTAGAAGTAATAAAACTTGCGGCCCGGCATATCGAAGATTATCATCGCCACCAGATTACACAAGGCTATATGGTTAGCAGTGAAGCCGGTGTGGAGTTGGGGCAGATTGTACTGCCCTTGCAGCGTGTGGGAATTTACGCGCCCGGCGGAAAAGCTTTTTATCCCTCGACATTGCTGATGGCGGCAATTCCGGCACGCATTGCCGGTGTTGAAGAAATAATTGTAGTCAGCCCCTCCAAGGACGGCGGATTAAATCCGCTCATCGCGGCGGCGGCCGAAGTATGCGGCGTGCGGCGGATATTTAAAATCGGCGGAGCGCAGGCGATTGCCGCTCTGGCTTATGGTACAAAAAGCATTCCCCGCGTAGATAAAATTGTAGGCCCCGGTAACGCCTACGTTGCCGCGGCTAAAAAACTTGTTTTCGGTCAGGTGGCCATCGATATGATTGCCGGCCCCAGTGAAGTTGTCATTATCGCCGATAAAATCGCCAACGCGTCTTTTGTGGCGGCAGACATGCTGGCACAGGCCGAGCACGATGAAATGGCGGCGGCAGTTCTTTTAACACCGCTTGCGGATTTGGCACGCGATGTATCTCAACAAATAGACATCCAGCTCAAGTGCCTACCAAGAAAGAAAATAATGGAGGAATCTCTAGGCAAATACGGCGCGATTATTATTACCGCCGACATTGCTCAGTGCGTTGAGCTTGCCAACCAATTCGCGCCGGAGCATCTGGAGTTGATGGTGGAAAACCCGTCCGAAATCCTGAAGCAGGTTAGGAATGCCGGTTCAGTATTCCTGGGTTTGTTTACACCGGAGGCATTGGGAGATTATATCGCGGGCGCAAACCACATTTTACCGACACAGGGAACAGCCCGGTTTTCATCGCCTCTGGGAGTTTATGATTTTTACAAACGCATGAGCGTTCTTTCATTTTCGCAGGAAGCATTCGACAGGCTTTCCCAGCAAACAGCACATTTTGCGAAAATCGAAGGCCTTGAAGCTCACGCCAATTCAGTCATCGTGCGCAGCAATTCTGTCAAGGATCGATAAACCAAATGATAGTTCAGATAATAATTTTAGCCTTCAGGAGGATGATATGGCACAGCCACAAAAAACCGATCGCCGGGAATTTTTAAAGAAAGGTTTATCGCTTGGCCTTGTTGCCGGAGGTGCTGTAATCCTGGGCAACCCTGATTTCATTATGGCTAAAGAAAAACCTTTCTCGATTCCTGATCTTGTGGCCGTCAAAAATGGTGAACCGGATGCCATGTTCAAAAAAGCCATGTCGCTCATGGGCGGCATAGGGCAGTTTGTCAAAAAAGGCCAGACAGTTGTCGTCAAGCCCAACATCGGCTTCCCCAGAAAACCGGAAGTCGGCGCCACAACAAACCCGCTACTGGTAAAAACTATTATTGAGAGTTGCTATCAGGCGGGGGCAAAAAAGGTATACGTCTTTGACAATGTGGTTTCACCAACATCTAACAACTCAAAAAACTGTTATCAAATCAGTGGCATTGAAGATGCGGCCAAATCAGCCGGGGGAATAATTATTCCGGTAGATGATTTTAGTTATAAAGAAGTAATCATTCCCGGTGGAAAGACACTGAAAACGGCGGAGATTCACCGCCTGATTGTGAATTCCGATGTATTCATCAATGTGCCGGTATTAAAGCACCACAGTTCCGCTCACCTTTCCATCGCGATGAAAAACCTGATGGGCATTGTCAAAAATCGAATGGAATATCATTTGACAGGTCTGGATCAGTGCATTGCGGATTTCTGTTTGTATAAAAAGCCTGACCTCAATATTGTTGATGCCTATCGGGTGTTAATGAGTCATGGTCCGGCAGGACCTCGCGACGGGACAGCGCCCAATGTCGAGCTGAAAAAAACATTGCTTATGTCTCGAGATATCGTCGCTGTGGACGCGGCGGCAACTAAAATTTTCGGCAAAAATCCTGAGGATATAGAATACATAAAAATCGGACATCAGCAAAAAACAGGTAACATGAATTTAAAAGAGCTCAAAATTGTTACCTATTCCATGTAGCATGAAGTCATAAAAAGTCCCCATTTTGTCATTCCCGCGAAGGCGGGAATCCATAACATATTTAAATCACTGGATTCCCGCCTTCGCGGGAATGACAAAATGGCTAACATTGTCTTTATACGAGACCATCCTGTAGAGGGAAAACGAATTGGTATGAATCTGGTTAATATTCGCATTGCTTTTTCCCTTCTTCTCTTCACATTATTTTTAGTTTTATTTTTAGGCGGGGAAAAACTATCGGAGTTCCTCAGTCTCATATTGCTGCCTTTTCAATTTGTTCCCGCGTTGATCAGCATTTTAACAAAGCCCGGCGTCCTGTTCATTTTCGGCCTTGTTTCAGTTTTTGTGATTACTTTGATTTTCGGCAGGATTTATTGCTCCTTTATCTGTCCGCTAGGCACATTTCAGGACATTATTCTTGCACTCTTACGCAACATCGGCAGGCCTCTAAAGCATTCTTATCAAAGACCGCACAACTTGGTGCGCTATTCGATTTTAGTTTTAGTCACGGTTCCCGCGGCCCTCGGTTCAATGTCGCTTCTCAATCTGCTTGACCCTTATTCTCTTGCGGGCAGAATGATAACTCAATTTATCCAGCCCCTTTTTGTCCGAATCTACAATACCGCAGTAAGCTTACTTACCAATTTTAATATTTATCGCTTTTCTAAAGAGACAGCTTCGATACCGCTAACAGCCCTGCTTGTGACTTGCGGATTTTTTCTATTGATTTTGATTATGTCCGCAAGATACGGCCGCCTTTACTGCAATACACTTTGCCCGGTAGGAACGCTACTGGGTTTAATCTCACGCGTGTCAGTTTTTAAATTTGTCATCGACCGGACCCGCTGCCATGAATGCGTCCGCTGCGAAGGAGTTTGCAAGGCCGGCTGTATTGACCCGCGAACAGCCGCTATTGACCAAAGCAGATGCGTTAATTGTTTTAACTGTCTTGATGCTTGCCCGAAGTCCTTTGTCAGCTATCGTCTGTCCCGGGGGAAGGCAGAAGACGGAGCATGGTCACCTGCGCGCAGAGGATTTCTAATCGGCGCTTTAGCTACTGCGGCCTCAGGATTGATTATGTTCAACCCCGGCATCCGCGGTCTTTGGAGAACTGTTGGGGCTTCCCCAAGCCCGCCCATTACTCCACCCGGCTCGGTGAGCCTGGAACATTTTACGCGATCCTGCAGCGCCTGCCATCTTTGTGTCAGCATCTGTCCGACAAAAGTCATTACTCCCTCTTTTTTAGAATACGGTGTCGGAGGGTTGCTTCAGCCGAAGATGAACTATGCAAAAAGTTTTTGCGATTATGAATGCGCCCTCTGCTGCAGGGTTTGTCCCACCGGCGCCATATTGCCGCTGACACTTGCGGAGAAGAAATTAACCCAAATAGGAATGGTTGATTTATTAAAAGAAAAATGTGTGGTTTACGTGGACAAAAAAAATTGCGGTGCCTGTGGAGAAGTCTGCCCGACCCACACCATCAGCTTTATTGACAAAGGTAACGTTCTCTACCCCGAAGTAGATACTAAGTACTGCATCGGCTGCGGAGCATGCGAAAAAGCATGTCCAACGGCGCCTAAATCCATCGTTGTGCGTCCAAACCCTGTGCACAAAAAAGCAGCCAGATATATAGCAAAACCCTCACCTGTTTTGCAAAAGAAGGCGCCGGATGATGATTTTCCCTTTTAGTTAAATTTATGTTACATACCGCAATATAATTGTGCTAGATCAATTTATCAGGATAAAATATTTGCGAAAATTTAGTTTCGGAGAGCTAATGAAAAAATTTACAAAATTATTCGTATTTCTACTATTTACTTTTCTCTTACTTTGCACAGCAGCCTTTGCCGAGCCGAAATCATTTGTCAGCGAGGGTAAATATGTACTTGGGTGTCTTGATTCTCAGAAAGACGCGAAAGCTATGGGGGCAATAGATGCAAAAAAACAAGCAATAGAGGAGGCTATTAAATATCTCGAGAGCTTGCCGGATGTTAAGGCTGCAAAATTAACCAAAGATCAGGTAAGAACACTGGCAACCCTTATGGTATCTGTGGAAGTCTTAAGCGAAGATTGGAAGAAATCAGGGGAAATCTCATCGGTTATAATTCAGATCCGCTCGACCTTGGACGCATCCAACATCAAAGATAAAATAGCTAAAATGCGGGAGGATGATCAAACTGAAACTATTAAAGAAATGCAAAGCCAGCTTGCAGTAATGCAAAAGGAGCTTGCAGAATTACAAGTCAAACAACAACAGCAACTAACTTTGCAGAAAAAAGATCCTGCTCAATTGGAAGTTCCAGACATTAAGAAGCTCATAAGCAATGAGCAGAAGCAAAAATATGAAAATGTTCTGAAGAATGTTTTTGCGCTAGACTTCCTGGACAAAGGCTATATGGCCTTGGCAGATCAGCGTTGGAACGATGCGCAAAATGTATTTGGCAAAGCTATTGAGCTTAATCCGGCACTTGCTGATGCCTATGCCGGCATGTCTTACGCACTCTACAATTTAAAACAATCACAGACAGCGCTTACTTTTGTAAATACGGCTTTGAAGATAAATGCGCAATCGATAAGAAGTCTCGGCATCAAGGCGCTTATATTAAAGGATCAACCCGGTAAAATTAGTCAGGCTTTGGCAAGTGTCAATAACGCCGTCAAGATTAAAGCTGATAACTCCAGATTATATAGGATACGTGGAGAAATTTACGCAAAAATGGGGAAACCGATATTGGCCCAAAAAGATTTCACAACCGCTTGTAAAATGGGAGCTAATGACTCTTGTAAAAAACTAAAAACATTAAGACAAAAATCATAAATCCGGAAAAACATAAACTCTAAGCAGATTAGTTGATTTTGGGAACAGTAGGAGCCGGTGGTTCTGAAACAGCAGGTGCAGGAGCCTTAGCAGGCTGATCTGGTGCAGGTTCAGGTGGTTTAACAGACGCTGCAGGCGCAGACTCAGGAGCCTTCACTGGCTGTGACGGATCAATAATCTTTCCCCCAAGATTTACTAGTAATCTCTGGAATTCAGGATTCGCGTAAAGAAGCCGACCGGCAACTTCACGCAGCTTGTCCACTTGTTCCACCGGCAGTTCCAGTGCGGTTGGAATATCCAGAAAATATTCCTGCTCCGCCTTGTCGGGTAATCTATGAAACGTAACATGGATAATGAAAAATTCGATTGGTTTTTTGCCCTGTGCCTCGTCTTCATAAGTCCACTCCTGAGCATAACGATGCAGGAGTTCAATAGTTTCAAAATTAAATTTGTTGACCATAATCCCGGAAGACGCGCCCAGGGTTAAAGTTAAGCCGGGGATTTTTCCATATAGCCCCCACTGTTTTTGTTCCTTAGTTTGGGCATCAACAATGATAATTGCCACCTTCCTTGTATTTGCCAGCCCCATCTCTTTTAAGACATCACGAACATGGCCGCGTGATATGATAGATTCCAGTGGTCCCCGGATGCCTAGATTATCCGCTACTCCTCCGTCGATAAGATATACATAAGGCTTTTCTTCAGTATTGAGAAATTTGCTCATCTCCACAGCATTAAAATAAGATCGGTCCGCGAAATCACGTTTTTCCAGAGATTTGGTAACCCACGCAGGTACAGGGTAATTGCACTGCCCGGCATAATTTTTCAGGACAATGGGCGATAATGGACCGGGAAAAGCAGCCGAAGCGGCAACAGCTCTGGCAACAGGAAAATCTGCGTAATTCGAACACATCATGTAGAACATTTGCGGAGTGAAACTAAAAATGACGCCGTCCATTGCGTCGGTGGCCTGGATGATTATGTTGGGATTGCCGCCTTTCAGGAAATCTCCCATTTTCGCGCCTTTAAAAACAATTTCATCATAATATTCCTGGGCCATATCGCTTCTGCCGAAGCGGGGAGACATTAATCGAAACCAGAAATTGAATGGGTTCACAAAATTCCACAAAAGAGCGGTTTGATGATTTTTTATGAGAAAATCTTCCCGATAACTTTTGAATATATTTTTCCCGTGCAGGCCGTAGTAAGAAGCAGTGAAGCTTCCTCCCGACACGCTGGAAATAATATCAACTTCGTCCAGAAGGGTATGCTTTTTATCACTTGGCGGCGCGTCTTTCTCAATTGCTTGCACCGGAACCTCAACTCTTTCCAGGGCTTCCAATATCCCATAAGACATTGCCGCAGCCCGTGTTCCGCCGCCGGAAAAGGCCAGCAGCATAAGCGTCGGGTCTGAACGTTGCATAGATAACGACTTACCTTTTTCAGCCTCAGGCACAGCTGCCTGCCGAATAACGGCTGTTTTTGGATTCAAGGGATATTGCGACGCGCACGAAATTAGCATCAGCAGAATTGGCAAAATAAGGATTGAGCGGATAACCATCTTAAAATACCCAACTCTTATAATCTGTTTATTATGATAATTTTTCATATTCATGGTTATAATTTACTTTATAAAGTATTTAACAGTCAAGAATAAAATTCGGCAGAAAATTCAGTACTTTATTCTCATTAGGAAGTTTGAAGTATTAATAATGTTGTGCTAAGATTACATGTATTGTTTTTAGAAACAGGATTTATGTTTATGTTATCAAAAATTGGACATGTTCAAGCTAATTTATTAAAGTCTTTAACCGAAATATTTTTCTTCTCGGGTAAAGTCTTTCTCCGTATATTTCGGCTTAAAACTTACAGCAGTGCTACGCGTTCAGTTCTTGTCAATCAAATATATTTTACTTCTGTCCAGATTTTGCCTGTCTTTATAGCAGTCTCGATACTTTTTGGTTCTTTGCTTATCGGCATTGTTTTTCAGACGCTGAAGGGACTGGGTATAAGCGATCTTTTCGGCAATGTCCTGATGGGCTTAATTGTTACCGATCTTTCTCCTTTCTTTACAGTATTATTAATAACTCTACGCTCCGGTGCCGCCATTAATACCGAAATCGCCGTGATGAAGGTGACTGGTGAAATAACAACCCTGGAAACATTCCGTATTGATGTTATTGATTACTTACTGGTACCGCGTGTAATTAATGGTGTTGTGTCTTTAGTGCTATTGAGCAGTCTTTTTTCTATTGTCCTGATGTTTAGCGGCATTGTATTTTCCAAAATTATCTTCGGGATGAGCATTGATGTATATACAAATATTCTATTAAACTCCGCTAATTTTTCTGATATAGTTCTCGCCTTGGTTAAGTGCGCTATTTTCGGTTTTTTTATTACGATAATTCCGATACATTCGGGATTACGCGCGTCAAATGAATTTACCAGCATCCCTGTTGCCGTTTCCGATGGTATGGTAAAAGTGTTTACTGCAATTATGATTATTGAGGTGCTGTCATTAATAACAAGGCTACTCTAAACTTTTTTGATAGTGAAGACACTCTTAATGATCGCCTTCGGGATTTTATTGTATCTCAAGGCGTTTCCGCGGCGCCTGTTTCTATGGATGTACCACTTATTTCCAATCAAGAAGTATGGATGAACATATCTTTGATCAAGCAATATCATGAAAATATGCCCTTAGACATGGCACAGCAAGCGGCCATTACAGCATTGCATCGTCTGGGTATGGAGCATCTTGCTTATAAAAGAAATCCATCTCTGAATGATGAGGAGCGCTTCTGCGTTATGCTATTGCGCGCCGTGATGGTGCGTGAGGCAATCGTAATTATTGACCGCCCTTTCAGGATTATTCCACAACTTAATGAAATTAATTTTTTTATGGATACATTAAAAAAAATTGAAGATTTATATAAAAGCTGTCATATATATGATTATAAATGGATGTCGGAAAGATACGGTGATTTATGTCAATGAGGCGTGAATTTAAAGTAGGTCTATTTATAGTTCTTACGACAATTGTAATTATATTGTCTTTGCTGTATTTAGCCTATGAAAAAGGCTACTTCGAAAAAGTTTTTACATTTACCCTCTCATCCAAATCCGGCGATGGTTTTACAGAAGGCATGCCGGTTGTCTTTTCCGGGTTTAGCATTGGAAAAGTTCAGGCTTTGGAACTTAGTGATAAAGGCATTGTCCTTATAAGCATAAAGATTCCTGAACGCCACGTCAAGTGGATTAAAAAGGACAGCAGTTTTATTCTTTACCGTCCCCTGATCGGCGCTTCCCGTATTATAGTAACAACGACAAATTTATTTAGTCCGCAACTTCCAGATAATAAAATCCCTGAAGTGGAAACAGTCAATGATATTAATGATGTGATTACGCAAGTCCCCCCACTTATTGAAAAAATAACTGTGATTGCCGCTAATCTGGAAACTCTTTCCAAAAACTTGGCCGATCCTAAAGGTGATTTAAATCGTAGCTTGAACAACGTTGCAAAAGTTACAGAAAACCTCAATGCTCAACTTTTTGGTAAAGAAGGAACTCTTCCGCAAATCAATATTGTTCTTAAAGATATTATTGTAAAGCTCGAAAAGCTTAATACTACCGTAGATAATATAAATAAAATCAGCCAGGAAGCTTCGGAGGGCATGAAAGATCTCAGCACCTTGCGCTCCGATATTGATGATACCGTTAATGCCATTGACGATATCGTGAATAAAATCGACGAGCTCATTTCGTCGAAGAAAGATCCGGTCTTTAAAAAACCATGAGAAAATTACCGGTCATTATAATACTTTTTCTGATTTGTGCCTGTGGCTCAAATCAAATTCCTGAGTGGAAGGATACATCTTTCAGACAACTGGAAAGCTACAAATATTATTTTTTAACAGATAAAGAAAGCGCGTCTGAACCTCATTTTGTCAAAGCCAAAAAGGCTATCGCCAGAAGTAATAATCTTATTCTGTTGGGCACCGCTTATCTAACCAGATACGCCCTGTATATTTCTGTCCTCGAAAATTTTGACGATACAGATTTTGTCAGGATTAACAAACTTCAACCCGACGCCAAAAATTTTTCCTACTATAATTTTATTAAAGGAAATTTTCAGATTGCTGATAATTCCTTGCTGCCTGCTCATTACGGCAAGCTTTTAAAACCGGCACAGGACAAGGATTTGGCAACAGCAGTCAAAGAAATTAGTAGCATTGATGATCCTCTTTCCCGTTTGGTTGCCTGTGGTGTTTGGGTAAAATATCTGCCCTATGACGACAATATTCTACAGATAGCAATAAGTACCGCGTCAGACAATGGCTGGGGAAAACCAGTTTTTGCGTATTTAACCAAACTGCAACAATATTATCTAAACCATAATCAAACGGCTAAAGCCGAAAGCATAAAAGAGCGTCTGGAATTGCTAAAAAAATAACATTACATGGGAGGAATGGACGATGAAAACAAAACAAAATATTGCTTTATTGCTTCTGGTCATGGGCACAATTTTTTTCTTTGCGGGATGCGCCGATAAATCGAAAGAATTGCTGGTGGAAGATTACAAGAAAATGACCAATGAGCGACTGTTGGAATATTTCTATCAGGTCAATGATGAAATCGAGAAACAAGAAAAATCTTCCGGTCCATCGGTGGGCATTGGTATTGGTGGATTTGGCCACCACAGCGGTGGTGGATTTGGCGTTTCGTCCGGCGGCACTGGCTACACAGCCGAGGATTTAAGGGCGCGCCGAATTGAGCTTCGCCTGGAAATGAAAAGAAGAAATTTGAATCCGTGAGTTTCAGTTTCAGCGCAATTTTTCTCCTGACTCGCGACATAAAGACAACTTGTTGACAACTTGTAAAATTAGTTTACAATAAAGTTGTCAACTATTGTTTAAGGGCAGGATATATGGAACTAAGAACACTTATACTAGGCACAATAAAGAAACAGGGACAGGTAAAGACCGCCGATATCGTCGGGATTACAGGCCTTTCACGTGCCTATGCTCAGAGGTTTTTGAAAAACCTTGCCGATGAGGGCGTGATTGTTCTCGTCGGCAAAGCAAATCAGGCCAAATATATTCTTCCTTCAAAAAAAAGCGAAAGCATTGCCAAACCCTTAAGTGTTCGCAGGATCATGACCAACAAGGGGCTTACCGAGGATAAGGTGTTACGCCAGATCAAAGAAAAAAGCTCTATCTTCCAAGGTGTTGCCGGCAATGTTTCCTCGATCCTCGATTACGCCTTTACCGAAATGCTCAACAACGCGATCGAGCATTCCACTTCAGAAAAGATAACCGTACTTCTTATGAGAACCGCGACGGATATTCGCTTCACTGTGGCGGATCAGGGCATCGGTATATTTAACAACATCATGAAAAATAAACGCCTTGGCGCAAGTATTGATGCCATTCAAGATTTGCTAAAAGGTAAGGAGACTACTGCACCCACTGCGCACAGCGGCGAGGGCATATTCTTTACCTCAAAAATCGCTGATCTTCTGACCATTAAGAGCTTTGAAAAGAAGCTTGTTTTTGACAACGCGAGGCAGGATATTTATGTAAAAGATGTAAAACCAGTAAGGGGAACAACTGTTGATTTCGTCCTGGGCTTAAAATCGAAAAAGAAACTGGTTGATCTTTTCGGTAAATATACTGATGAGTCCTACCAATTCAGCAAAACCGAGGTGAAAGTGAATCTTTATTCTCAGGATGTTGACTATGTATCCAGATCGCAGGCCCGAAGAATTATGGTGGGAATGGAGAAATTCAAGACAATTGAACTGAATTTCAAATGTGTAAAAACCATCGGCCAAGCCTTTGCCGACGAGATATTCCGCATCTGGCAAGCCGATCACAAAGATGTTAAATTTATCACCAAGGACGCAGGTGAAAACATTCAGCTCATGATTAAGCGGGCACAGTTATAGTTGACAACTAGTAGACAACTTTTAAAATCAATACTAAGAAAAGTTGTCTACAAAAAAGTAATATTACCGGCTAAATAAAATTTTGTTTTCTCAATCCAAGGTGGTTTAAGCAATTGACAAACAGTTAAGTATCCAATAGATAATAACCGCGCCATTCAAAAAAGAGGGGGAACGTCATGAGGCATCATAACCGTATTCTTCTCCCTGTCGTTATTTAAATGTTAAAATTGCAAAGGGAGGTTTCTATGTCATACGTTGAGAACAATCTTATTCAAGGTGAGCAAGTTGTTTATCGTGCAGAGTTACATTGGAAAATATTTATCTGGCCTGCAATATTTTCATTTATATTAATTGGAATTCCGTGGCTTATTGCCGTCATTCTTCAAAAAAAGACAACCGAAATGGCAGTGACGAATAAAAGAGTAATTATTAAAACTGGAATAATATCAAGACGAACTATTGAAATGAATTTATCCAAGATTGAAAATATAGAAGTCAATCAAAACATTATTGGTCGAATATTCGGATATGGCATTATTACTATTGTTGGCACTGGCGGTACACACGAACCGTTTGACAATGTATCCCAACCATTAGATTTTCGGAAGTCTGTTTTGGCTCAAGGCCAATAAAAAATGGCCTAATCCGCATAATACAGGTTCTCCTCACATTTTAGTCAACCCCTTCTTCGTTTGATACAATATTGTACCAATCGCACAATCGCTTATACTCCAAATTAAGCAGTAATATCAGCTATTAAATCAACATGCTTCGCTTTGGCACTGTCCTTGCCTTAACAAAAGCCAAATATTAATTTTTAAGGAGGTATTGAAAATGAATTCGGGAGATACAGCATGGGTGTTGATGTCCACGGCGCTGGTATTGCTCATGACTATTCCGGGCCTGGCATTTTTTTACGGAGGGCTTGTTCGCCGGAAGAACGTCCTTTCTATTTTAATGCAGTGTTTTATTATTTTGTGCGTGATCAGCTTGCAGTGGGTTTTGTTCGGTTACTCTCTGGCCTTCGGCCCGGATTTTCACGGGATAATCGGCAATTTGAGCTGGGCTGGGCTAAGCGGCATCGGGCCCACACCAAACGCTGATTATGCCGCAACTATTCCGCACAGTGTTTTTATGATCTTTCAAATGATGTTCGCCGTTATTACTCCGGCTTTGATTATCGGCGCTTACGCGGAAAGGGTGAAATTCCCGGCCTTCCTGCTCTTCACCATTCTCTGGGCAACATTTGTCTATGACCCACTGGCACATTGGGTTTGGGGCACAGGCGGCTGGCTCAAAAGCATGGGCGCGCTCGATTTTGCTGGTGGCATCGTTGTTCATGTCAGCTCCGGAATATCAGCACTTGTTCTGGCTATCATGCTGGGCCGAAGGATCGGCTACAACCATAAGCCAATACGCCCGCACAACCTGCCTTTCACGGTTTTGGGTGGAGCGCTACTTTGGTTCGGCTGGTTTGGTTTTAATGCCGGAAGCGCGCTTGCTGCCGATGGTATAGCCGCCAATGCCTTTATCACCACCAATACGGCAACGGCAGCCGCGGGACTCACCTGGGCGCTAATTGAATGGTGGCACAATGGAACACCGACAATCCTGGGGACTGTTACAGGAGCTGTGGCAGGCCTTGTCGCCATCACTCCGGCTTGCGGCTTTGTCAATCCGATGAACGCCATGATCATTGGTATGATGGTTGCGGTTGTCTGTTACCTGGCGGTTTCGGTGATCAAAGGCAAACTCGGTTATGATGATTCACTGGACGCATTTGGCGTGCATGGCGTCGGTGGAATCTTTGGAACAATTGCTACAGGAATATTTGCTCAAAAAGCGGTAAACGCTGCCGGTAATGATGGCCTGCTTTTCGGCAATGTTCATCAATTTCTGGTGCAAGGTTTTATCGTGATTGTCACCGTAGCCTTTGCGGCCAGCATGACCTTTATAATCTTCAAGGTTGTGGATGCTCTTGTCGGCATGAGGGTGGAAGAGAAAAATGAAATCGTCGGTCTCGATTTGACTCAACAAAGCGAAGCCGCATACACTGTGATTGAATAGGAGGAAAGATCATGAAACTAATTATTGCTATTATCCCGCCGCATAAGCTGGATTCTGTTAAGTCGGCGCTGGAAGATGTAGATGTGAATTTAATGACAGTTACTAATGTTCTGGGTCAGGGCAGACAAAAAGGCGTAACCGAAATTTATCGAGGCGCGAAAGAAGCAGGAGGACTCCTCAACAAGATTCGACTCGATATCGCCGTAAATGAAGATTTTGTCGAGCCTACGATTTCGGCCATTACCAAGGGCGCACATACAGGTGATGTTGGAGACGGCAAAATATTTGTCGTCGATCTTGCCGAATGTATCCGCATCAGCAGCGCAGAACGAGGGTCTGAAGCTATCGGCTGATGTTTACCAATTTTAAAAAACAAGGAGAAATTAACGATGAAAGGCATGGTTACATTTAAACAATATTCATATTTTGCTGTATTTTTGAGCTTATTTATTGCGCTGGCAATGGCAACGCCTCTGTGCGCGGAAGAAATTAAGAAGGATTCGGCTGTAACGACAGTATCGGCAATAACACCGGAAGATCAGGTAACAGGTGAATTTGCCGCTTCAGCAATGACACAATATATCTGGAGAGGGTATGAACTAAGCCGTAACAGTGCCGTTATTCAGCCATCCATTACAATCGGCTACAAGGGATTTAAGGCAAATTTGTGGGGAAATATTGATACCCAGCCTTATTATGCTGGATCTCAAACGGGCAAAAGCTACTCCGGCACTTGGAATGAAACAGATCTGACTATCTCCTACACCAAGACGTTGGGATTGTTCAATCTGGGTGCAGGTTATATCTACTACAGCCTGAAAGCCCTGAATTCGGACGCGCCAACAAGGGCTGATGTGCAGGAATTTTTTGGCACCGTGGGCCTCAATACCCTGTTGAATCCGACATTGACCGTATACTACGAGGTAAGCCACTACCGAAACATGTATGCCCTATTCTCCCTGACGCACACTTTCGAACTTCACAAGAGAGTGTCGCTGAAGCTTTTCGGCTCGGCAAGCTATCTTTATAGCACCTACGCCGATGCAACTCTCTTTGCAGAAGGCGCGGGATACGGCGGATATCCCAAGTTCGACAGTGATGCCAATGCCACGGATGAAAAGTTCCGTGACTTCCATGACGGCGTTCTCACAATAAGTCTGCCCATCAAGGCGACAGATAAGATCACCGTGACACCCCTGGTAACATATATCTTCCCTCTAAGCGGAGCAGCAGGCGATGAAATGAAGGGGCAGGGTCTCAAGGGAGCAGCACTCAACAAGGATAAAGATAGCACGTTTATTGTCGGAGGGATAACCCTAAGCTTCGCCTTTTAATAATATGTTTCCTTCCATAAATATCAGATAGATGATGAACTCGTAAGGTCTCCAAGCTGCCCTTCCAGCAACAGCGGGAAGGGCAGCCAGTTGTTCGGCGGAGTCTTTTCGATTCCGTCGAAGTAAATATATCTCTTTGAATTGGTAAAGTCCAAAACGGTCTGTTGGCCAAGCGATACAAATTAGAGCGGCCATTGGAAACGTTCTAGCCTTCCCCGCCGCGCGGGATTGTTCAACTTGCCAATTCCAAATGGCTGCGCTTATGGAATTGGAGTTTCGCAAATAAATCTCGTCGAAACTAATGAGCGGCATCCTTTCTTTAATGCTACGAAAAGATGGCTAACATTGGTCAATTGGACTGGTTATTCGGTGGTTCATTATTTTTTCTTTTCATCAATATCACCTGGATAGATCATTGCTTCTGGCCCACGCTCGCGTGTGCGGACGCGGATGACATCCTCCACGGGCGTTACAAAAATAATACCGTCGCCCGTTTGACCTGTATAAGCCGATTTGAGAATTGCTTCAATCGCAGCATCAAGGTTGCGCTTGTTCAAAACGATATTGATTTGTATCTTGGGAAGCATGTTCACCTGATAGGTTCCGGCGCGTCCGACCAGCTGAATTCCTCCCTGGCGGCCATGACCCCGCACTTCAAACATATTCATGCCTACAATTCCTATGTCGTTGAGGGCTTCCCGGACATCGTTTACTTTATCTTCGCGAATGATCGCCTCAATTTTTTTAAGCATGGCAAAACCTCCAAGTTTTAAAAATATCCATATTGTTCGGTTTTATATAAAAACAGCGGTCTATTAGTATGATCTTTCTCCATGAGAACTGATATCCAGCCCCACTTCTTCTTCCATCGGGCTTACCCGCAATCCGATGCTCATATTAAGTGCCTTGGCCAGCACATAGGTCATCCCGAAGGAAAATACGATGGTGACAATGACGGCCATAATTTGAATGCCAAGTTGGCCGGGATTGCCAAAAAACATGCCGTTTGCCCCCTCTGCGTTAACGGCAACAGTAGCGAATAAGCCAGTGGCTATCGTGCCCCAGGAACTCGCCATGCCGTGACATGCCCAGACATCGAGTGATTCATCCAGTTTACGTCGCTCCCTGAAACGCATTGCATAATAAGAAAGGGGTGCGGCTACTGCGCCGATAACCATAGCACCCAAAGGTGTAACATAACCGCAAGCCGGGGTTACCGCTGCCAAACCGACCACCATCCCTGTTGCGATCCCCAAGGTACTGGCTCTGCCGTCAAGAGAAGAAAGCAGCATCCAGATCAGTCCGGCGGTTGCCGCCGAAGTGTTGGTCGTGACCAGAGCGTTTACCGCTACGCCATTTGCCGCCAGGGCGCTGCCCGCATTAAAGCCGAACCAGCCGACCCACAGCAATCCGGTTCCTAAAACCGTAAGCGGAATATTGCTCGGCTCCATCGGGACATTGCCGTGACCTTTGCGCGGACCTATAACTAAAGCGAATGCCAAAGCCGAAAAACCAGCGGCGATATGCACAACCGTCCCGCCGGCAAAATCGAGAACGCCCACCTCTTTGAGCCACCCCCCTTGCCCCCAGACCCAGTGGCAAAGGGGGTCATATACCAGCGTTGCCCAGAGAAGACTGAAAATCAGGAAGCTCTTGAATTTAACACGTTCCACGAAAGCACCTGTAATCAATGCGGGGGTAATAACGGCAAACATCATCTGAAAAGCGGCAAAAAGTTCATGAGGGATGGTTTTAGCGTAGGCGGCATTCGGTTGGGCGCCGACTCCATGAAAACCCAAAAAATTCAAACCACCGATCAATCCACTGATGTCCGAACCGAAGGCAAGAGAATATCCGTAGAGTATCCACTGAACTCCGATTAGGGACATGAATATATAGCTCAAAGTTAAAGTGGAGAGAACATTTTTCCTCCGCACCATACCACCATAAAAAAACGCCAGAGCTGGCGTCATCAAAAGAACGAGAGAACAACACACTAATACCCAGGCTGTATCGCCTGCACTGATCTGAATACCCATTATATCCCTCCCATCTACATAATGGAATCACATAACAGCAATTACCCTGCCATAATATATTTACTATTAAATACAAGGAGTTAATAAATTTATAAAAAGGAGGAAGAGCGCATATATGTGCAACTTGAAAAATGATGAAACATAATTGTGCCGATTAATTTTCGTCACATCGACTTTCGGCTTAATCAATCTTATGAATTCAAATTTCATCATTATTGCCCCTTCAGCGTTTAGTTATATATTTGTCTTTATCGTCAAGGCGGCACTTTGTTATGATAAGGCAATAGATGGTTATGTTGCTCATGCCGTTAGCTAATAAGCCTTGATGCGCTTTTGACAAATTTTTCATAAGTGGTTCACACCTTGCAGTAATAAGCACAAAAGCTAAAAAATGATTGCTTTTGGCACAATTTTGTTACAAAATACTTCCATGGTTATTCGAATAGTCTATGAGCAAGACTACAAAAAAATCTTTTTCTGAGAAAGAGCGCAATTTGAGTATTCATAGTTATGAAGAGCTGGCCACTTTGCACGCGATAGCTAAAATTTTAGCTCAACCTACAGATTTGCGTGATGAGCTGGAGCAATTCCTACAGGAAATGAGTTCTCGTTTGGGAATGAAACGGGGAATGATATCTCTCTTTGACCGCGAAAAAAATGAGGTTTGGCTCGATATTGCTCATGACGTGGATATTGAAGGAATGGACGTAACATACAAGCCCGGAGAAGGAATTACCGGCGAAGTCGCCCAAACCGGTCGCCCCATGGCTGTGGCTAACTTGGGACATTCTGCCCACTTTTTAGACCGCACCGGAGCGCGGCGTCATTTAAACAGATCAGAGCTGGCCTTTCTTTGTGTTCCCATTATTTATGATGATCATGTTGTTGGAGTTTTATCTGCCGATAAAATAGCACTGGAAGTGCAAAATCTGGATCAAGAGCTGGCCATGCTCTCCGCAATAGCTGAGCTTATGGCCAAAGCAGTTCATATCCGGGCTTTAGAGGAGGAAAATAGACGGCTGAAAAAAATTGTCGGCCGTGAGCGAGCGCCCCTCGTAGATATTATAGGCCATTCTAAACCAATGCAGGAAGTATTCGGTCTAGTCGCCCAGGTAGCCGATTCCAAGACAACCGTTTTAATCACCGGTGAAACAGGAACCGGCAAGGAGCTAATCGCCCGGGCAATCCACATGAACTCTCCCAGGCACAATGGGCCAATGATTCAGGTTAATTGCGCGGCTATCCCGGATACGCTGATTGAAAGCGAGCTTTTTGGTCATGAAAGAGGAGCTTTTACCGGCGCGCTGCAGCAGCGTCGGGGACGTTTTGAAGAGGCCAACGGCGGCACAATTTTCCTGGATGAAGTAGGAGAGCTTTCAGCTGCCGCGCAGGTAAAGCTTTTGCGCGTTTTGCAGGAAAAAAAGTTTCAGCCACTGGGTTCTTCGCGAGTTATTAATGTCAATGTCCGCATTATCGCGGCCACCAATAGAAACCTGGAACAGGATATTCTAGCGGAACGCTTTCGTGCTGATTTGTTTTACCGCATAAACGTTTTCCCTATATATTTACCGGCGCTGCGGGAAAGAGGCAGCGATATTATACTTTTGGCTGATCATTTTGTTTTGAAATACAGCAAGGAAATGGGCAAAAATGTTAAAAAAATATCAACTGCCGCTATAGAAGAATTCCTGTCTCACAAATGGCCGGGTAATGTGCGCGAGTTGGAAAATTGCATTGAGCGAGCTGTTATCTTATCCAATAGTGATACAATAGAGTGCTTACATTTGCCGCCGTCTTTACATGTAAGAGAAACTAAAGTGGAAAAGAAGGAACACGGCAAATTATCTTCTGTGGTAGAAGCACAGGAAAGATCATTAATAATTGATACGTTGGAAGCAACCGGCGGAAATCAAACAAAATCCGCAAAAGTTCTGGGTACAACAAAGCGTATCATTCAATATAAAATTGCCAAACTGGGAATCAATCCAAAAGTTTTTCGGAAAAACAATAAAGACAACGATGAGACAACGTCATAATGTCTTTGCGAGGGAGTGAAACGACCGAAGCAATCTCATAAGCATTTGATAACATAAAGATTGCCACAACGACTGAGAGGCGTTTCGCAATGACAAACAATTTATCATTCAAAAAAGCAAACCATTTCCTGTGCAATAATATCGGAAAGCAATATTAATTTTTTATCTCGAATATCAATGACGTAAACAGCATCAGCATATTGCCGATCATCCGGCACAAGCTGTTCCAGAATATTGGGCATTGATTTAATCAAGGTCGTGTTGAAAATAACTTTTTCTAAATCCGGATAAATGGCCATATAAAAAATATTCATCTCCACCATGTCCTGGAAAAAATGTGTGCCGAAAGACAGATCTGGTATCAAACTTCCTTCTGTGTAGGCTATTTCGGCGATCGCCGCTATATTGTTTATCTCGGAGAAAGTAACTGGTACACCCATGGCCGGCGTTGTTGTCCCCCAGCGTCCGGGCCCGAAAAGTATCGTCGTCATTTCTTCGCGATTATTAATAGTCCTGTTGATTTTCCCTACCAACCGGGCAATATTGTATTTCTCAGAAAGCGGGAGTTTTACATAACCTTGAGGATCAATATATATGATTCGTGAAATATTTTCATAAACGCTGCCACCCATGAAGTTACCTTCCTGTCGCAGCAGTATTTTGCTCTTCCTAATTTTATCAGGAATTTCCACCCGGCTATAGTGGCCTTTTGTCTGAAACGGCCGGCACTGAAGGAGATTGATTTGCATTATCCCCTCCGCGTTAAAATTAGCGGTAAATTCAATATCCACCGGATAATTATATATCTCTTCCAATCGTTTAAGCATTTTGGACATAATCGCCGGAAAGTCCGTTGAGGATAGCAGCTCGTCAAATGTAAGTATCCAAACTTCCCTGCGTTTGCCCAAAGCTTTCATCCGCTCACTGGCCTCGATATCGCGAGTGCCAATGAGGTCTAAGCGTGCCTGCATTCCATCACTTAGCGCCTCTACCACAGATAAGGATTGAAAACGATTTTCTTCCAAATTTAAAACATCAACACTATGCTGAGAAAAACGCGCCGCATCTTCCGGCTTAGCATAGGGTTTAACCAGAGGTTCATCCAAGGCGACAATTCGTGGATAATCATTTTCCATGCGGTTCACTGCCCTTGTCCCCAGCCCAAAAACAAGCCGGAGCATTCCCGCCTTGGCGTCCATACCTTTTTTCCAGACAAAGCTGTTATAAGACAAGCCAACTCCAGCCAATTCTGGGAAGAAATAATTTTTGCGGTAAGAACCAGAAACCCTCTGCACAAGCAAGGCCATCTGCTCATCTTGTTGATCCAAACCTCTCTGCAAACGATAAGTAAGGGCATCTATATCCATTGTGCTGGCAAATATCTTCCGGACTGCTTCCTCAAATTTCTCGTAACGTTCTTCCGGTGTCCCTTGATTGGCGCAAAAATAACTTTCATATTTTCCGGCAAAAGCATTACCGAATGCATCTTCCAAAAGACTGCTGGAGCGCACAATAATCGGTGATTGCCCGTAATACTCCAGCATTAATTGAAAGCGTTCCCGGATTTCTTCAGGGAATACTCCCTTCAGCATTTTGTCTTTCAACTCTCTGGCACTCTCAAAATATCCCTCTTTTGTTTTATGGGACATCAGCGATCTCCACCAGCCGTTTTGAACCATATAAGAATAAAAGACATCAGAGCCGATATAAAACGAATCGTGCAATTCCAGGTGCTCGGGCCAGTTTACAGAAGTGTCTTTTCGTAAAATGTTGCGCGCCAGAAGCATTCCCGCGGATTTACCACCGATGAACCCTGTTCCAATAAGCCGATCTTTAATTTCGATAACATCTTCCAGCGTAAAATATTCTTTGATCAGCGCCAGCATTCTTTTCTCTTTGCCGATTAACACTCGGGAAAGCTGTTCTACCATTTGCTGCTTTTCATCTATGTCCTTTGGATTTTCCAGCATATCCTTTGCCTGCATAAACAGGCGATCCCAATAGTCCAGATTTCTTTCGGCGCCGGTGTCACTCGCCTGATGAAGATAGGAAAATAAATTAGCGGCATCGGCGCTATTCATAATGGGAACATATTCGTCATTTTCCATAATGTGCGGCAGAAACATCGTCGGTGAATATCGCTGCCAAACCTTAATCGGGTGGATACAAAGTTTACCATGATAGTTATAAACATCCAGCAACACCTGGGTTGTTTCTCTAATGCGGGCAATAGTTTTAAATGAATGACTGTTGCGAAGGATGGAAAAGTAAGCAACTGTGTTTAACTCAAAAAGATAGGGACAAGTAATCACAAAAAAGTTGCCGATCATCAGATCGGTCGCCCAGGTCAAAAGCAAATCGGATAGGCAATCAAATACATAAAATACATCGCGGCCTTCCTTCCGGATGATATAATGAACCTGCGTAGAGAAAGATTCAAAGCCGATATCGGCGTTAAGTCTGTAAGTTGCAACTCTTCCGGTTGGTTCTAAAATTGGCGGGTGCTTCGCAAAGCGCATATAAACAATGCGCCGTCCTTTTTCCAACGCTGTGTTCACATAAGGGTTGACAAATGCTTTGTAGTCTTCAATATTTTCAACCTGAAAAACAACATTATCACCCATTTGCAGGTAATTGAGAGTTTTATTCAATCCTTTAATGCCTGTACTAACGCTGGATATCGGGATCATTAAATCACCTTCAATATTTGGTTCACCACAAGCTCTAGCCCTGTGTGACTTAGGTTCTACAACAAATCATATTCCTTCGTCTAGCTTTATATTACGTTGATTTTACGCCGGTCAGCTTTTTATTGACACACAAGATTTAGTTTCGTATAGTTCGAGCATGAAAAAGAAGTTTCTTGTCATTAAGTATTTATCGCTGTGTATTCTTCTTCTTTTATTTACACCAGCTTTCTTATGGGCTGTGGATACGCTTAGTCTTAGTGATTGTTTTAAGGCGGCATTAAAAAGAAGTGAAGTTTTGGCCACGCAGCAGGAGTTAGTCATCCAGGCTGAGGAGACCTATCGCCGGGCCTGGGGCGCAATTCTTCCCTCTGTCAGCGGCTATTATTCATATTCCCGGCGGAACGCTCCTGGACTTACCGATTCAGGAAATACCGATTCTTCGGCAGGACAGCAGACTTTAAAAATTATAGCAGGTCAGCCTTTATTTCGAGGGTTCAGAAACTTTGCAGCGCTGAGCGCGGCAAAATCTTCCATCACGGCGCAGGAACTAGCCGGGCAATGGGCAGGCACACAGCTTTACAGGGATGTAGCGCAGGCGTATTATACCCGCCTGGCCGTAGAAAAAGATCTGAAAGTTCTGGATAATGAACTTGATCTTTACGCCAAAAGAATCAAAGAACTTCAAGACAGGATTAACATAGGACGATCCCGCGTTACGGAATTGCTCACCGTTCAATCTGCCCAGGCCATTCTCAAGGCGCAAAGGGAACAGGTATCAGGACAGTTGTATGTAGCCAAAGAAGTGCTGGCTTTTCTTACGGGTTTGGATCAGGACATTAATTTGAATGATATGGATGAAGTACCCGCACAACTTGGATCACTTTCAAGCTATCAATCCAAGATAAGCGCAAGACCTGATATTATGGCCGCCTTAAAAAATGTGGAAGCATTCAAATCTCAGGTTTCCGTAGCCAAAGGAGCTCATCTGCCATCCGTCGATTTGATTGGGAACTATTACGCTGACAGGTCTGATCTCAGCAGAAACGGGGATTGGGATGTGGGCATTGTCGTGACTTTGCCCATTTTCATGGGAGGAATTATTTCCTCTAATGTAAAGACGGCGCAGTCTCAGCAGCGCCAGAGCGAATTACAATTAAGCCGGGTGCAACGTTTGGCCATGCAAGAAATCCGTTCTCTTTACCATAACCTCAAGGCTGATCTTTCACAGCTTACAGCTCTGCAAGAGGCATTTAGCCTCGCGGAAAAAAATTACAAGGCCAATGTCAGGGATTATGAGCGCAATTTAGTCACTAACCTCGACGTATTGCAGGCGCTCACTGCGTATCAGGATACGCAACGTTCGCTGGAAAAAATCCGTTACCTGACCAAGATTGATTTTAACCAATTGGAATCCGCTGCAGCATTGAGGCTCTATCTTATCAGAAATCCGGAAAAGCAATGAATTTATCAGAGATCTCTATAAAACGTCCCGTATTTGCCTGGATGCTTATGTTCGGGCTCATCGTATTCGGCGGGATCTGCTTTATGCGCATGGGAATAAGCCAGCTTCCCGACGTGGATTATCCCGTCGTCTCCGTCAATATCCGTCTGGAAGGAGCGGCGCCTGAGGTTATCGAAACCTCCATTGTCGATATCGTCGAAAACGCAGTGATGACCATCCAGAGTATCCGTAGCATCACGTCGCGCTCGGAAAACAGTGAAGGCACAGTGACGATTGAATTTGAGCTCGACCGTGACATTGATCTGGCGGTTCAGGACGTCCAGGCCAAAATAGCCGCTGTGATGCAAAAACTTCCCAAAGATACTGCTTCACCGACTATCCGTAAATCGAATCCCGAAGATCAGCCGATCATGCTGCTAACGTTGGAGAGTGATAAGTTCCCCCTTAAAGACCTGATGTCCTATGCTAATGACCGCATCAAGAATCAGTTCTCCACGGTAGCAGGCGTAGGCGACATTACTATGGGTGGTTACCGCGACCCCAACCTGCGTATTTGGGTTAATGAAAAATCCCTTAATGTTTACTCACTTTCGGTTAATGACGTCATTAACACAATTGCTAATGAACATCTGGAAAAACCAGCAGGACAGTTGGAAGAAGGCAAACGGCAGCTGAATGTCCGAACCATGGGTGAAGCCAAAACTCTGGAGGAGTTTAGCAATCTGCTCATAAATCAGCGAGGCGGTCAGCCGAACTACGCGCCCATTCCCTTGAAAAAAGTCGCCAGAATCGAGGAAGGTTTAGCCGACACCTTGAGTATCAGTCGCGCTATGGGAACCCCCGGCGTCGCCCTCAATATCCTCAAACAGCGCGGGTCTAACGCTGTCGCTGTGGCCAAGGCCGTCCGGATTAAGATCGCGGAAGTACAAAAAGGCTTGCCAGAAGGCATGAAGCTCAGTATTAATTTTGATGCCACTCGTTATATCGAGCAGGCAGTTCACGAGTTAAACTTTACCCTGGTGCTTGCCGCGCTTTTGACGGGTCTTGTTTGCTGGATGTTCCTTGGTTCCTGGTCATCTACTCTTAATGTTCTGTTGGCTATTCCCACATCGGTTGTTGGCACTTTTATCGTGCTGTATTTTTCCGGTTTCACGCTCAATACCTTTACTTTGCTGGGCTTGAGCCTTTCGATAGGAATTGTGGTGGATGACTCCATCATGGTGCTGGAGAACATCATTCGCCATCAGGAAAAGGGCAAAGGCAGGATAATTGCGGCTTTGGCCGGATCAAGCGAGATTTCTTTTGCGGCCATGGCCGCGACTATTTCCGTCGTTGCAATCTTTTTGCCGGTGGCTTTTATGAGTGGTGTTATCGGGAAGTTTTTCTTCCAGTTCGGGGTGACCATCACGGTGGCTGTAATGTTGTCACTTCTCGAAGCTTTGACTTTGACGCCTATGCGTTGCTCGCAGTTTGTGAGTATCAGCAAGCGGACCACCCGGTTCGGTCAAGGGGTTGAATGGCTGATGGACAAGGCCAGAGACCTTTATGCCGGTACGCTCGCTCTAGCGCTTAACCATCGCGTAAAGGTTATCGTCATAGCACTGATGGTGTTCGCTTTAAGTTTTTCGGCTCTTTTATTTCTCAACAAGGAGTTTATTCCTCCCGAAGATCAGAGCCGCTTCAACGTGCGGCTCAAAACCCCGGTTGGCTCGGCGCTTTCTTATTCGGACTCGAAATTTAAGGAGGTCGAAAAATTCCTTTCTCAGCGCCCCGAAGTTGATCGCTATGTCCTGAACGTGGGAGGCAGTTCACCCGGCGATGCCAACAGCGGTTCGGCGCGTGTGACGATGAAAGATCGTGGTAAGCGTGGTATTGATCCAGTCGTTGGGCATGAACTAAGCCAGCAGGAGTTTATGGACATCTGCAGAAAACAGTTTAACAAGATCCCCGATGTCCGCGCGGTCGTCCAGGATCTTTCCATTCGGGCGTTCACCGCTTCTCGAGGCTTCCCTGTGGAGTTCACGGTTCAGGGGCCGGATTGGAATAAGCTTGCCGATTATTCCAAACAAATAGGGGAAGAGCTGGGCAAAACCGGGTTAGTCACCGATCTGGACACCAATTATTCTCTGGGTCAACCTGAACTGCAAGTAGTTCCTGACCGCAAGAAGGCGACTCAATACGGAGTGAGCATTGCCAGCATCTCTCAAGTTGTTGAGGCGATGATTGGAGGAGTTGCTGTTGGCACTTATGAAAAAGACGGCCACCGTTACGACATCCGCGTAAAACTGGAAGAAAGCAAGGAAGACCCTCACTCTAAAGTCAATAGCCTTTTTGTCCGTAATAACCGGGGCGAGTTGACACCGCTTTCCCGACTTATCACCATGGAAGAAAAAAAGTCCATGATCGAGATATGGCGCAGCAATCGCGAGCGGTCCATCACGGTTTACGCCAACGTCAAAGCCGGGAAATCACAACAAGATGCCTTGCAGGCCGCCCAGGATATTTCCAAGCGAATCCTGCCGCCGGAGTATCATATCGCCCTGACCGGCAGCTCGCAGACATTTACCGAATCACTAAAGAGTCTGGTTTGGGTTCTTTTGCTCGGCATTGTCGTGGCCTACATGGTATTGGCTTCGCAGTTTAACAGCTTCACCGATCCTCTTTCGGTGCTGATGGCTCTGCCTTTCAGCATATCCGGCGCGCTTATGGCGCTGCTCATAACGCAGCGCTCTATTAACATTTACAGTGTCATCGGCTTGATCTTGCTTATGGGCATCGTTAAGAAAAATTCAATTCTTCTGGTGGACTTTACCAATCAAGTGAGAGAAAAAGGGGAAGCTTCCGTCGACAAGGCGCTCTTGATTGCCTGCCCTATCCGCTTGCGGCCAATACTTATGACCTCGGTTGCCACCATTGCTGGCGCTATTCCTGCTGCCCTGGCCTTTGGACCGGGGGCGGAGAGTCGCACTCCCATGGCCATTGCTGTTATCGGCGGCGTGATCTTTTCAACGGTGCTTACGCTCTATGTGGTTCCCTGTTTTTACAGGGTTATGTCTCGCTTTGAAGGCAAGCATAAGCATGAGAAACTCATGTCGGATGCCTTCAAAGAGAAAGCAATAGCCGAATGAAGCTAATTAGTTTTCTTCAGGCCCAATATTATTCCTCCAATATTTATACCAAGTAGCTATCAAACATTAGCCCTACTTAGCTTCGCAAGTGGGATAATTCCCAATAGCCTTTGGCTATTGGATAGTTCGACTTACAAATTTCACTACATGGCACTTGTGAAATTTGAGTCTCACTACGACTTACGCTTCCTATCGTCAGCTTGGCTCACTATCAGCGAGTCTCATTAAAGGCTGATTTACCGAGCATAACACGAGAGCTTTGCACAACTACAAAAAACAACAATTTTCTCGTTCCCGCCCGGAATGACGAATAGAGGGGTTGTGCAAAGCTCTCAAAGAAAAAACGCATAAAAGTTGCTAATATCAAGTGGGAATCAGTAGCCTATGGCTATAGATTCCTTTTTTTATTTTCATTTGCAAAACCAACAATAATAAATTATTATCAAAGCAACAAATTCTAAATGCCATTTCCCAAATTGGATATACGACATGAAATCAGATCCTTTGAAAATATATGGAGAGGCTCTCTTTGAAGCGGTGCTCAACACTGTCAGTGATGCCATCACTGTAATCGACAAAGATTTAAAAGTCATATTCCAAAACGAGGCCGTCCAACAGATATACGGAACCAACATCGGAGAGAGATGCTATCAGGCTTATCGCGGGCGTAAGGAGCCATGCGAAAATTGTATCGTCTTGGATGTGATCAAGGATGGAAAGCCAAAAAGAGCTCTGCGAGATATCCAGCTGCCGGACGGCAACATTCTATGGATGGAAGTTTTCTCCGGACCCTTCAAGGATAAAAAAGGTGAAATCATCGGCGCCGTTGAGGTTGTTCGCAACGTTACCAATCAAATCCGGCTTTCCGAGGAGTGCGTAACGCTCCGACGGGAGATGGAACGCCAAGCCCAGTTCAATAACATAATCACTCAGTCCAAAAGGATGAAAACGATTTTTCGGCTCATCGAAAGAGTGGCGTCTACAATGAGCTCCGTGTTGATCGCCGGAGAATCAGGAACCGGGAAGGAGCTCATTGCGCGTGCCATTGTTTTTAATTCCGACAGAAAGGACAAGCCATTTGTGACAATCAATTGCGGGGCTATCCCGGAAAATTTGCTGGAATCGGAACTCTTCGGTCATGTGCGGGGATCATTTACGGGGGCAATTAAGGATCACCGTGGCCTAATAGAAGAGGCCGATGGCGGCACCCTTTTTCTTGATGAGGTTGGCGAGATTCCGTTACCTGTTCAGGTTAAACTTCTTCGCTTTCTCCAGGAAGGAGAAATCCGTCGCGTCGGAGATACAAAGGTACGTAAATTTGACGTACGGATCATCTCGGCAACAAATCGTAATCTGGAAGAGGCCATCTGTGATGGGGTATTCCGTGAAGACCTGTTCTTCCGTTTGAATGTTATTCCCATTTTTCTGCCACCACTTCGGGAAAGAAAGGAAGACATCCCACCGCTTGCTTCTCATCTTCTTCAACGTCTCTGTGATGCTCATTCCCGCAACGTGACGGGAATATCATCGCAGACACTCAAGATATTTATGAACTACCCTTGGCCCGGAAATGTGAGAGAAATGGAAAATGTGATTGAATATGCGTTACACCTCACCGATGAAGGAAATCCCATAAGGCCGGATCAGCTCCCGCCAAAGCTGTTGGCAAGTTCAGATACAACCTGGAGCCCCAGGGATTTTGTCTCCATTGAAGAATATACCAAACAGTCCATTATTATATTGCAGACGGAGCATTCCGATGAACAAATCGCCGGGATTCTGGAGATTAGCCGGAAGAACCTGTGGGAGAAACGAAAAAGATGGAATCTTCCACGTCCTATGAAAGCCAGCTGATCCAATCTTACACAACTATAACTTTTGCCTCGACTGTTACCAAAGGTAATGTCTTGCGCTTTATTTCATTACGATAAGTAACCAATCCATGTTCTGATTTTCTTCTTTCATTCAGATGCCAATATTTTTAATTCCACATTTTCATCAGGTTATCGAGTAGTTTCGCTTGCCGCTACATCTTTATCTTATGCGTGGCACACATACTGCTCTATACATCCGCAAAGATCAAAAATAAAACGGAGGTAAAAAATGGCAGAAAAAAAAGAGTCTCAAAAAGAATTCAGTACCTGTTTAGAGAATATCCCCTTTGCAGAGATGATGCAAAAGATGATGGGCCAAAAAGGAGTTGGTTCAATCTGCGCGGAGATGATGAAAAAGGTTACTGAGAAAAAGGGTGAAGGCTGTGGTGTTCATTGCGCTGAAATGATGCGCTCGATGATGAATGGTTGCAGTGGTGTTAAAAATGAGTCTAATAAAACCAAAGAGGAGGAAAGCAATGTCAGAAGCAAATAGCAATCTGGAAATCAAAACCACAAGGAGAAGTAAACTGCGCCGGAAGTTAGACACCGTGGGCTGTGCTCTGTTTTTCATCTGGATAGGCATAGCCATTCTGGCCAATGTGGGTTGGGGAGTGGGGCTAATTGGTGTCGGCGTAATTATACTCGGCGGACTTGTTGCAAAGGAATCTCTGTCAGACACATCCGGTTCCCGGGCGACAAAGATTTGCTGCTGATAGGAAGCAGAAATCAATATACTGGAGGCATAAAATGATTGAATCCATAATGAAACTACACCGCTGCGCCGACTGCTCTATCCGGTGCAAGGCGGAGGAGAAGCAGCATTCGATCTTTGCTAGCATCCATCGCTGGCACAGTACCTGGTGGCCTGGTTGGAAGATTTACAAAACGGAGCTTCGCAACATCGTCACCAGAGCAACGGCACGCGTCTGAGGTGTGTGGGTGGGGTGGTTTCTGCATAAGTCAGTTGAGCGGAAACCATCCCAGACTGAGTTGATGATCAAAAACAAGTGCGCAAACCGATACAGATTATTTACGAAAGATCAGTCTTTGAAGTAAGGAGGCACAAACATGGAAATAACGCGTCATGGTAATTCGTGGGCCAATGTACATGTTACCCACCTCTCTCTCGCAAGAGGAGTGGGATGGGGGTTGATTGGAGGATTGGCCGGTACGATGGTCATGGACCTCGTGCTCATGGTAGTGTTACCTGTAGCAGGATTGCCAGCTCTAACCTGCTTCACAATAGTTGGGAAAACGGTAGCGAATATTTTTTCGCTGCAGGGCATTGAGATGACAGGCGGTGTTCCGCTGGGTGTGTTTACACATTATCTGATAGGTCCTGCGGCCGGAGCTATCTTTGGGGCAGCAGTGACGCAGGTCAAGGTTCTTCGACTGGACACTCTTAAGAAAAGCATAATTCTCGCAATTCTATATGTACAGATACTAAGTCAGCCGATTCTTGCGGCGACACCAATCCTCTTAAAGATGTCGGTAACCAAGACGTTGCAGTGGTACGGTGGGTCTTTCTTGATGCATTCGGTGCTGGGTTTAGTTCTTGGCATGATCATGAGTTACGGGCTGAAGTCGGCAAACACATCAAATCACAGAAAGTTCGGAACATTTTGAAAGGAGTCTGGAAAATGCATACTACTTATCTTTTTTTTATCATTATATGCCTTATTGGACTGGTGGTCCGCACAAGCTATGAACTGCTTAAAAAAATTAATCATTTTCAATATATCACCTTGCTTCCCGAAATACTCATTTTTCAAATTACTAATTTTATGCTAGATTACAATCGGTAATCGTTAAAATTCTTTCTTCATTAAAAGTATAATAGGGTGTTTCACTACAGAACACTAAGGGGGCTTCATGCGTAAATGGATCATTGGAATATTATTACTACTGGTGGCTGCAGGCGGCATATTCTGGGCGACGGCTGATAAGGATATGCGCGGGCTGATCTCTAACTTACCGACCAACAAGGATGTCCTTTTCTGGTCAATCCCACAGCGCGATGCTGCTTTTCGCGTAATGGACCGGATTCCTTTCCTTGTCAAATCCCGGGTTATTTCTGCTGATAAAGACGTTTATCCTCTGCCAAAGGGAGCGCCACTTGATGTTGGTATCGATTGCGATGCCTATATGAAGGACCAGCGCACCGCCGGATTGGTGATCATTCAAGACGGCAAAATTCGTCTCGAAAAATATGGACTCGGCTTCAGTGGCAATGGACGCTGGACCAGCTTCTCGGTTGCGAAATCATTCACCTCGACATTGGTCGGTGCAGCAATCAAGGACGGCTATATCAAGAACATCGACGATAAAGTGTCGGACTACATTCCCGACCTCAAAGGGTCGGTCTATGATGATGTCACGATCAAGCAGTTGCTGACAATGACATCGGGTGTGAAGTGGAATGAGGATTATGCTGACCCCAAATCTGACGTCGCTTTGTTCAACGCGCACAAGGCCGAGCCGGGCGTCGATGTGACTGTCAGCTATATGCGTAAATTGAAGCGCGAAGTGCCTCCGGGCACAAAATGGGTTTACAAGACCGGCGAGACTAATTTGATCGGGATACTGGTCAGTTCGGCAACCAAGAAGAATTTGTCCAACTATCTGGCGGAGAAGGTATGGCGACCATTTGGCATGGAGCAGAATGCAAGTTGGCTATTGGGATCCACCGGCCATGAAATCAGCGGTTGCTGTATGCAGGCATCAACTCGCGACTTTGCACGCTTTGGTCTTTTCATGCTGAGCGGCGGCATGGTAGAAGGCAAGTCGGTGTTGCCCGAAGGCTGGATCGCTGCGGCAACGACTAAGCGTGCCGATATCGATGATGCCGAATTTGGTTATGGCTATCAATGGTGGACAATGAATGATGGTAGCTATGCAGCGAGGGGGATTTTCGGTCAGGGCATATTCATCGACCCCAAGCGGAAACTGATCATCGCGTCAAATAGCAACTGGCCGAAGGCCACTGATAGCCAGGGTGGCGATCAGGCTAAGAAAAGCGTTTTGTTCTACAAGCAAGTGCAACTGGCAATTGATAAAGAGGCGAAGCCCATAAAATAGGTGTAACGAGTAGTGACCGGGAGAAGCCTTACCCACTCGTGACCTGTGTCTGTGCCTCTTGGTAGATGAAAGCGAGTGTTATCTGCTGTCAGCATAATCCCTGTGCAAATCAGAAAATAATACCAAGTTGCTTTCAAAAAATAAATTTTTGAAAGCAACTTGGTATAAGCAAAAACCGAATGAAGCTGATTTTTCTTCAATTCCTGATTACTCCTCCAAACCATCATCATCTTTTTTGACAGCTGCGGCTTTTAGAGGTCGAATTTTTCGATAAACAGCTTGAGGACTTTTCTTGTCGCCATCAACCTTAAGAAGTCTTTCTATGGTTATACCGAAAAGTTTTTCATTCTCTTCTAAATAAGGCTCGATCAGGTTCCAGTCCGCATCGGTAATCTCGGCAAACTCTCCACCATTTAACTGTTCATCAACCAGCTTCTTATGCGGATCGCGAACATAAATCGCGCCACCGGAGGCAAGAGAAAATATGTTCGAACCTGGGTAGGGTGAATCGTATTCATAAATCGAACCATCTTCATCGTCAAAGCCAATGCCGTTGAGAATGACAAAACCGCCACCATTGAGAGGATCACCGGCCATGAATGATTCGGCAAGGTAATCCAAAGCGGTACCGTTAATCACAACCCGTGGCCTGCCAACCGCGTTAATTAATGGCCTGCCCGCCGCGTTGCCCATAATGTAGCAGTTGCCACCTTTAGCCCCGTACATAAATGTCTGGCCGACATCACCAAAGACAACCAGCTTGCCCTCTTTCATAATCTGGCCTAGCTGATCCTGGGCATTACCATGAATATAAATTTCCATGCCGTCAATGCCTGAAGCTATATAATCACCGGAAGCCCCGTAAATATCAATTCTTACTTCCTTTGTTGCCGGACCGAAACCGCAACCGGTAAAGCGCTGGCCTCGATATTTGTAAACAATGAAATGCTTCCACCCGAGTTTAAAGGCCTTCACAATCATTACCGCGTCGCAAAGATCACCTTCCGGCTCAAAATGTTCGGCATCAATAATCAGGAATTTTTCATTGTTTTTTGGTGCTCGCAGTTGATCGCGACTGGCATAATTAATCCGACAGAAACGAGAATTGGACATATCTGCAATCATTGGCGATGTATCAAAAATTCCATCAAGCGCAATTTTGATGACATGCTGCAGTGAGCTTCTTTTTATCGTGGCGGTATTGAATCTGCGATCATTTAAAAGCGTTAAAGCGCGGATGGCTGTATGCTTACAGTCATCATTTTTCAAAGCATAAATCTTGATCGCTTCAATGCAGAAGCGAAGTTTATCAGGATCAAAACTGCCCATATTATCCTTTACATAAGTGAACAGTTTATCGGCGGCGGCAGAATAATCATTTTCGGCAAATAAAGCAGCAACCCTTCCCTCTATGGGCTTGTAGTCCTCCGTAACTGTTATCTTTTTTGATACATCACAGATTTCTTTGCCTTTAGGAGTTTTTATCACCTTCCCGAACTTGTCGGTGCAAATAAGCTTCATACCTTCCGACTTATCTTTAAGACTGAAGGCAAATGAACCACCATCGGTATAGCTGCCACCGCGAGCATTCCAATATTTGTCGGCAATTGGCCTGAAACGAGGATCTTCACGTTCAAGGGAGATCAAAGTCGCGTCAATGGCCTGCTTTTCCGAACAAATCAATCCGATTTGGACTTCCCCTTCCTGGAGAGCAAAAACTTGAGGACGCAGCATTGCAGTATCGGTTATTCCTACCAGTTGTAATTGATCATTTTTAACGTCATTTCTCGCAATAATAAAGAACCACGGTCCATCCGGCGATGCCCCTACATGATGGGTCTGGATAGCTTTATACAGCTCCTGTTTTTCGGCAGGCAACCTGTCAAAGTCTAATTCTGAAGTCGGCGCCATGGCCTCAATTACGTATTCCAGAGGATATTTATATACTCTGCTCCACAAATCCAGAAGCAGCGCGGCTTCTTCAGTGTCTGTCAGAAACAGAGGATAATAGTTGCGTTGTTTAAGGTATTCACTGACAGCCTGATAATTAGCAAAGTCACCGTTATGCACGAGCGCCTCATTGAGAGCGCTAAACGGATGGCAACCACCCGGATGCCAGACGCGTCCTCGTGTCGGATAGCGCTGATGAGCCAGCCAGACATGGGCTTTGAAGTCATCGAGTTTATAGTATTTAACAACGTTTTCCGCGTATCCCACAATTTTCAGGATCATCATGTTCCTGCCGTGAGACAGGACAAAAGCCTTTTTCTCACCAAGGGAAGCATAATAGTGCGCGTTAATCTTAAAGCTGTTCTGATAGACAAACTCATCTTCGGCATCACGTAGGTCCATTGATGAAAATTTATTATCCGCAATGAATTTATCGAGGACATCATCTAGAACGCGCACAAAATAACGCATAACGTCAGGAGGCCGGACATCCAATCCGATACTTCGGTGATCATCAATGGTGGCAAGCTTTTCCGATTTATCGATTCTAAAAAACGGCTTGATATATTTATCTTCAATTTCAGTACAAACGCTGACATCCAGAAGGGCAATGTGCAACATATAATCATCTTGAAGCACCTGTTTGGATACGCCCAGCGCTTCGGGAATAAATCCGACAGCTCCAATACCTCCGCCTTTTCCATTGCCTCGATTGTGCATCTGAGCTGATGGTTCAAAGATGTTCTTCCCTGTTACAGGAATGGAACTGATAAAACCCGTTACACCGCAACCTCCCTCTTCTTCAGTGTTAAGGCTCAGAGGAGGTATATGATTGCAAATTTCCGCACGTGATCGTGTTATTTTTTCAACATTGTCCATAATTTAATGCTCCAAAGAAAGGCTGAAGGTTGAAGGCCGAAGACTGAAGACATGTATCTCTTTTCCTTCAGCCTATCTATCTTCAGTCTAAATGCCTGTTTTATTTACTGTAATCTATATGTTCTAACAAATCTGTCCTTCCAACAAGCTCTCTTACGCTCCTCATGCCGAACTTCTGTAGTATTTCCACAAGCTGTACATTCCAGGCATGATACATATTAACCAGACGCTGCGTTGCCCATTCCTCGTTAAACAGATCGGCAAGTACCGAATCTGTGGAGGCAATGCCGCGGGCACAACCCCGGCCTGATTCACAGTTTCCACATCGCACACATTCCAGAGAAACCATTTCCGCAGTCCCGATAACCGCACCATCCGCCCCCAGGCAAATCGCTTTGGCCAAATCATGAGCGGTTCTTATTCCGCCGGAGGCGATGAGTGTTACCGCGTCCCGTGCGCCCTCATCTTTTAAAAAGTTATGAACTTTAGTTATCGCGTATTCTATGGGCATAGCGATGTTCTTTTTGGCAATGTCCGGTGCAGCTCCCGTGCCGCCATATCCGCCGTCGATGTGAATAATATGAGCCCCTGCATAGTATGAACCAACAGCAACCATATCCACATCATTGGGTGTCGAAACCTTAACTGAAACAAGCGCATTAGGATTCATTTGTTTGATCCAGTCAATATGCTTTTTGTGATCCTCAATGGAATACACCGAATGAAATGGAAAAGGCGAAAACAATGAAGTGCCTTTCACGGCTTCACGCATCCGGGCAACGCTTTCTGTATTTTTTTCGCCCAGAAGATGCCCGCCAAGTCCTGGTTTTGCGCCTTGCGCGTACTTGAATTCCACTATTTTTACCCGTTGTATTGTTTCTTCTCTCACTCCAAACAAACCTGTTGCCACTTGAGTGATCACGTGGTCGTTATAAGGTTGAAGTACCTCCGGGTATCCTCCTTCACCGGTACAGGTGAAAGTATTCCAGATCGTCGCGTTGCGTGCCTTGGAAACCATTGTCGGCAGACTGACCGACCCGAAGGACATACCGCCGCCATAGACAGGTGTGGAAATAGTGACATTGGCGCGACCATCATTTCTACGATTTAAGGGAATCTCCGTTGATATTTCAAACTTATCAATTTTGGGATGCCCGGAAGGAAACTTGAGCCTGAGCTTGTCGAAACCACCGCCGGAACTACCTGTATTATATTCCAGATCAGATCGCTCCGGTGGATAGCCTGTTTCCGCCATTATCCAGGTTGCGGTAATCATATCCGCCGTCCAGCGAAAATCGCCCAGCGTTTCATACATGGGATTTAGCGTGATGCTTAAAGCATTGCGCGGACATTTGGCCACACAATAAAAATTATTGTTTTGGCATTCAAATCCGATGCATTTATAATCAATCGGCACGCTCATCTTGTTGTACCCTTCGAGTCTTTCGTGAACTCCGTAAGGGCATGATTTTGCGCAAGTACCGCAGTTGATGCAGGCGGCAGACCGGGTGACTTTATACTTCGGCACCTGATGCTTAAATCGCGATGGCATTTTCTTAATTTTTACAGTTGATGGTTTCATACGTTTGCGGTTTCTCTTTTTTTAAATAGTTTTCCAAAAGTTTCATTATCGATTTCTTCAAAGAAAATCGCTCTGCCGGTTTCCCCGCGAAGCCTCCTAGCCTCACGGATACCCATCGCGCCCATGACCTCCAGAAGCTGCGAGTGCCAAGCACTCATGAGATTGACGATCCTGTGCATTACCGCTGGCACGGCAATTTTTCCCAGTCCTTCGGGAAATACGATGATTTTCTCCGGTTGTTCATATAACCTGGCCCCAAGCGCGATGAGCAGCGGTATGTCTATGGCGATTAAATCCGCGCCACAGAGCATCGCCTTCGGGACATGTTCGGCCATGGCTATTCCACCGGAGAATATAATTGTAACTTCATCGCGGATCTTATCCTCTACCAGCTTCAAATGCACGGCACGGATAATATCTTTAGCCAGACGTTTATTTGTATCTGACGAACCATTATTCTCCATACCGCGATAATCGGCCACTACATGGATTATTTCCGCGCCGCTTTGTGCCAGTCTGGAAACAGTTTCTTCCACAGACTTCGTTGCGGGGACGCGAATTATGGTAAGAACGTTACTAATTTTCTTAATTTTATCCTGCAGCGCAGGTAAAGTATCTAATATTTCTTCGGTATAATCGAGAGCCACCATTCTTGCGCTTTTGATTAACGTCGAATACTGATCAATTTCTTTATGCGATATTAATGGAATGATGTTTTTTATATATTTTTTCAAGTCCGCCGAAATATCATCCGCGGACAAGACGGTACAGGTGTTAAGTTCCGCAGCAGCTCTCACGATGGCAACTTTTACATTCGGACTCAAATTCTCCTGGGGAAAATCAAAGAGAATGGGAATCGGCAGATCAATCGTATCATGAATTTTTGATAGTAATTTACCATTCTCATCAAAGCTAAGGTGATTGAGCTTTCTGCCCAGTTCCACAGATGTGCTTATGTATTCCCGTCCATGAATTCCATCGCGCGTCGGGCGGACAATTTCCGACATATCTGTCCACATGCTGTCAAAGCCAGGCCCGGTAAATGGACCACGGTACCCGGCACCGGTTACCGGAACTTTACCATCTTCCGCCTGCTTCCATAGAGTAAGAAACATATCGGACTTCCAGTAGGAACCGCCGATATTTAAAAAATCTTTATCCAGAGATTTTTCCAGTGCTCCTCGTGGACATTCCTGAATGCACCGAAAGCAATTTCTGCAAACAACTGTATTCGGATCGGCCATTTTGCGCGGATCACCTTTGCCTCGTTTATGCGCTTCATAAATGCACACTTTGGCGCACCTACCGCAATTGATGCAGTTTTCTCCCCTCTCAATCTGAAATTTGTACACGTAATCCAGATTAAGCGGCGTTACTTTCGCGTGAATGTGATATTTCTTTGGCATAATTTAAATCCATCTTTCAAAAGGAGGCTGAAGGTCGAGGGCTGAAGACTGAAGAACAATAATCGTAATGCTTTTCCTCCAGTCTATTTACCTTCAGTCTTCATACCTGTCTTAGTTATTCCGATCCACCATTTCCCAATAATCTTCACTATCATCAACTTTTTTAAGAAATTCAGCTATCTTTTCTTCAGGACGACCAAATTTTGCTTCCACTCTTTTTTCCAGTGAATCCCAGAGCATCATCAGTTCGAGATTGGTTTGACAAATCTCTTCACAGGCTTTGCAATGCATACACATAAATACATTTTCCGCTTCCTCTTTCGTCACTTTCCTGCCTTCAATTAGTTTTATCGCCAGGGCAATTTTCCCTTTTGCGGTTACTTCTTCATTTCCGGTAACAAGGTATGCCGGACATACCGCAATACAGTTTCCGCATTTGGCGCAGGCATGAGTAGTAAGCTCAAAATCGAGACTATCGATTTTTTTATCCTTACCCATAAGCAGTGTCGCAATTTTCCCTATAACAGGCGCCAGCAAAATCAATATCTTTATAGAAAAGCTGAAAATGGCCGGGTGAAAAACAACCGCCGGAATATTGAATAATTTTGATTTGATCTCAAAGAACTTGCCCGGATTCATAATATTATTCGGATCAACTTTGGCTTTATATGCCAGAAGTTTTTGCTTCTTTTCTTTGTTATATAGATAATTAATAAAGCCCGCGTTCCAGATGCCCAAGCCATAGGGCTCTGCGCCCATTGAGACAGCCGTTTGAGTAAGCATCATTGTCAATGGTAAATCAATGTAATATTTAAACTTCCTCGAATCGCAAAGAAAATTGGTCATTATCAGAGCCGTTTTTGCATCAAGAATATAAGAATCAATGAATATTTCCACGCCAAAATTGGTTCCCATTTTTTTTGCTTTTGCAATAAATCCCGCTGCCGCTTCTATGGGAATAATGCTTTCGCTGGCCAGAATTGTTGGTCCAAGTCGTTTTGTTTTCATGCCGAAAAGTCGCTCATTCCATAAATAACTGGCGACATAGCGAGGCGCTTCCTCAACCTTATCGCTTTGCTCTATTATTGATAAAAATTTATTATCTTCCTCAGAGTTGGCAAATTCTATCAGAACTCCGGCACTCTTTTTAAATACCGTTGAATGCATAATTTCATTTATATCACTTAAGTGATTTTCATCAAGAAAGCGTATTACGTTGGGTTTTAGCTCATCTGCCTGTCCTGATTTGATAAATTTTTCAATAAACGTAAAAGCTTCTTTTTCACTTTCAAAATAGAACAGATGCGGATAAGAGGCCTGCGGGAGATCACGCAATTTAAGATTTACTTCCACGATGATTCCAAATTCGCCTTCCGTAGAGACGAAGTACGCAAACTCAGGATCACTAGGGGTTAGCTTTTTGGACTCACCCGCGGGTGTAATAACTGTCATGGTGACAATCTGGTTTACCAAGTGGCCATAGCGAAAACTGTTGATGCCATAGCCACCTGTGGCAATCCAGCCGGCAACTGTGGAAAACTTGCTCGATGGATATGTCATCAGACATAAACCTTCTTTTTTGGCCAGAATGTCAATATCGCTCCATCTTGCTCCCGCCTCTACCGTGATGGTCTTTTGTGCTTTGTTGAGATAGAGGATTTTTCTAAAAGGGGATAAATCAATTACTATTCCCGCGTTTGTCGGGATTACTCCCCCGAATCCCCACGACGCGGCACCCCGTGGTATAATCGGTACTTTGTTCTCATTTGCAAATTCCAGTACTTTTTTTATCTCATCAGCGCTTTTAGGCTGGACGACAAAATCAGGCTGTATCTGAAAAAAAGTTTTGGTCATGATTGCAGGAACATCGCCTATATCATGGCTGTACATTTCTTTTTCTTCAACTTTATCGATAATTTTTATATCGCCCGCGATTTTTTTGAATTGATCTACCAGCTTCATGTTTTTTATATCTCTTCCATTACTATATTATGATATCTCACTTAAACTATATTTATCACTATTGTGATTGTTATTAACAGCAAAATAAGTGCCAACGGCTAACTTTCAATGAATCAGTTCCTAACAATGACAGTCTTGTAAAAAACAGTTTGATCATTTTCGTCATTCCCGCGCAGGCGGGAATCCAGTTATTTCAATGTTTTCTGGATACCGGCCTGCGCCGGTATGACGACTGTTGGACTTTTTATTGGTCCATCAATTATGGAACAACAAAGTGGATTATTTTATTAAAAATTAAGCTATGGAAGAACGATCCGCAAAATATCAACGACCATAATATTACGATATTGTGATTTTATTGAAAATCATGGCACATAATTGTTCCTTTTTACGTTTTGTTTTTTCGTATTTACCGTTAACGGATGCATCTAAATATAATGATGAAGATGATGATGAGCCTGCAAGTTACCAATATTAAAGTGGACGAATAGCTATTAATTGTTATAGGGAAACAATCATAAACACCGTGGCATATTATTCGCACTAGGACAACAAGTTCAACTTGATCTTTTTTTGCTTAGCGTGTCTCTAAAAGATTTGATAGAAAAATTTATAAAAGATAATGGAGGAATTATGAAAAAATCAACACCAGTAATCGCGTCGGAAAGAAATTACATCATCGAAAAAGAGAAATTCGTTCCCGTTTCTGAATACTATGGTGAAGACACATTTAATAATAAAGTAATGAAAGAGAAACTGCCTAAGGAAACATATAAAAAACTTCTGGAAGCGATCAATGAAGACAAGGTTCTTGATCTTGCCACGGCAGATATCGTGGCTCATGCCATGAAAGAATGGGCACTGGAAAAAGGAGCAACTCATTTTGCCCACTGGTTCCAGCCGATGACCGGAATCACTGCCGAAAAACACGATGCCTTTGCCGATCCTGCAGGAATCGGCGAAGTTGTAGAGAGATTCTCCGGTAAACAACTTGTCCAGGGCGAGCCGGATGCGTCTAGTTTTCCCTCCGGCGGGATCCGGGCAACATTTGAAGCTCGCGGCTATACTGCCTGGGATATGTCTTCGCCCGCATTTATCAAAAGAAGCGGCATTTCGACAACGATGTGTATTCCTACTGCCTTTATTTCTTATACCGGACAGGTTCTGGACAAAAAAACACCGCTGTTGCGCTCTATTCGTTCGCTTAGCCGCAGCGCGGTTAATATGCTGAAGCTGCTGGGCGCAAAAAACGTGAAAAAGGTTCATTCCAATCTGGGCCCGGAACAGGAATATTTTTTGATTGATATGGATTATTTTTACAAACGCCCCGATCTGGTTCTGGGGGGAAGAACTGTAGTCGGCGCGCCGCCGGCTAAGGGTCAGGAGCTGGAAGATCAGTATTTCGGCAGCATCAAGGAAAGAATTTCTTCGTATATGCACGATGTGGAAGAAGAGCTTTTTAAGCTGGGCGTCCCCGCCAAGACAAGACACAATGAGGTAGCGCCCAGTCAGTATGAACTTGCCCCCGTTTATGAAGAGGCAAATCTCGCGGCCGACCACAATCAGCTCGTGATGGACACGCTCAAATATGTGGCTAAAAAACATCGCCTGGCCGCGCTGTTGCATGAAAAGCCCTTTGCTAAAATTAATGGATCAGGCAAGCATGTCAACTGGTCGCTTGCCGACAACAACGATAATAATTTGCTCAATCCCGGTAAGACGCCGCAGGATAGTATCCACTTTCTGGTGTTCTTAATCGCCACTGTTCGCGCCGTATATAAACATGCTGACATTTTGCGCGCGGCGGTAGCCTCTTACGGAAACGATCACCGTCTGGGTGCCAATGAAGCCCCTCCGGCCATCATCTCGGTTTTCCTGGGTGAAAAGCTCACCGAGATTCTGACCAATATCGAAAAAGGTACAGTAACAAAAGCGACTAAAGAGGAAATTATTGATCTGGGCATTTCCTCTTTGCCTCAGGTCAGCAAAGACAATACCGACCGCAACCGGACATCTCCTTTTGCCTTTACCGGCAATAAGTTTGAGTTCCGCGCGGTTGGCTCTACGCAGTCCATTGCTTCTCCGGCGCTGGTAATCAATACCATCGTGGCCGAAAGTCTAGATGAGCTTGCGGAAAAAATTAAAGCCAAAGGCTCAAAGAATATCAATCAGGCGGTTTTTGAAGTTCTACAAAGTGAAATAAAGCAGATTAAACCGATTCTTTTCAACGGCGATAACTATACCAAAGAATGGGAAATCGAAGCCAAGAAAAGAGGCCTGCCTAATGAAAAAACAACGCCCAGCGCTTTAAAAGCGTTGATCACTGATAAAGCCTTGAATCTTTTTGAAAAATACGAAGTGCTTTCCAAGGCGGAGCTTAAATCCCGCTACCTGATTCATGTGGAGCGTTATATTAAGGATCTGCAAATTGAAGTCAAATGCCTGAACAACATTTGCCTGACTCAGGTCATTCCGGCTGCCGTTGACTATCAAAAGAAGCTCTCCAAAGCGATCATCGGCACCAAAGAAGTTCTCGGTTCTGCCGCGGTTATTTCTTCTCAAACAGAACTTTTAAAGACCATTCTTGATCTGATTAATAACATTTACACGACAAATAAGGATATTCAGGCAAAAGTGGAGGCAGCAAATGCCGTACATGACGAGCAGAAAAAAGCTGAAACGCTCTGCGCCAAGGTAAAACCGAAGATGGACGAGCTTCGTGAATACGTGGATGCCCTGGAAAATCTGGTTGATGACGAAACATGGCCTCTGCCGAAGTTCTGGGAGATGTTATTTATCTGCTGATTTAAAAATGTTTGCCGTTTTGTTGGGAGAAAACAATTAAATGCCCCTGTTAAATAAAGAACGACGAGCCTTGCTGGTTTTGGAAGACGGCAGTGTTTTTGACGGCACTGCTTTTGCGGGCGAAGGCGTTACTATGGGGGAAGTCGTTTTTAACACGGGCATGACTGGCTATCAGGAAGTTATTACCGATCCTTCATATAAAGGCCAGATTGTCACCATGACCTATCCTCTGGTCGGTAATTACGGCATCAATGACGAGGACATGGAATCGGCTGGCATCCATCTGGAAGGTTTTGTTGTCAAAGAATATCAGCAAAATCCCAGCAACTGGCGGATGAAACAGAGCTTGAAATCATTTTTAGAAAATTCCGGAAAAATCGGCATCGAAGGAATCGATACACGCGCCCTCACCCGCCGCCTAAGACTTTCCGGTTCTATGAAGGGAATTATTTCCACAGATAGTAAAGATATTCCGATGCTGCTTGAACAGGTGCGGGCATATCCCGGGTTAGTGGGACGTGATCTTGTTCGTGAGGTAAGCTGTTCCAAACCATACGTTTGGAAAAATGGCAAACCTCTTTTAGGTGAACTTCCCACTAAAAAACCGGCTGATAAATTTCGGGTTGTTGTTCTGGATTGTGGCGTCAAATATAACATCTTGCGGTTGCTGGAAAATAACGGCTGTGAAGTGCTGGTGCTGCCTGCAATTTCATCCGGCAAAGACATTCTTGTTTTAAAACCAGATGGAGTATTGCTATCTAATGGCCCGGGTGATCCGGCGGCTCTGCCTTATATAGTAGATGCGGCTCGAACCGTCATCGGCCAGGTTCCCGTTTTTGGTATCTGTCTTGGCCATCAGATTATCGGCCAGGCAATTGGTGGTTATACAGAAAAGTTAAAGTTTGGCCATCACGGCATTAATCAACCGGTAAAAAATGTCGCTACCGGACGCGTTGAAATCACTTCTCAAAATCATGGATTTGTTGTAGTTCCCGCATCAGTCGGCGATAAAGCGAAAAATACATATTCTAATCTGAATGACGCAACTTCCGAGGGAATGCAGATGCCGCAGACGTTTAGCGTGCAGTACCATCCGGAAGCAGCTCCCGGGCCGCACGATTCGGAATATTTATTTTTCCAGTTTGTCGAACTAATGAAACATGAAAAGGAGAAAACAAATTGATCCTGATTATTGATTTCGGTTCCCAGTATAACCAGTTAATTGCAAGGCGGGTGCGTGAGCATCACGTTTATTGCCAGATTGAACCGCCGAGCATCTCCATCGCCGCCATTAAATCGCTTAAACCTGAAGGAATAATTTTATCCGGTGGACCTGCCAGCATTTACAGTAAAGGCGCGCCAAGGGTTGATAGCGGCATTCTTAAGCTGGGCATCCCTATCTTAGGCATCTGTTACGGCCTTCAGTATATGGTTGATTCTCTAGGCGGGAAAGTCCTCGGTTCAACTAAACGCGAATACGGTTTTGCCGAGCTTTTAATCAAAAACCAAAAAGGAATATTTGACGGTGTAAATAAGAAGACACCTTGCTGGATGAGCCATGGAGATTCGATAGGCACGCTGCCTGCTGGATTTATCATTACGGCTTCTACTTCTAATACGCAGGTGGCGGCAGCCGAAGACGTTAAGCGCAATTTTTACGGACTGCAATTTCATCCGGAAGTCGTTCATACAAAAGAAGGCAAGAAGATGCTGTCTAACTTCCTCTTTACTGTTTGCCGCTGCAAAAAATCCTGGTCGATGAAATCATTTGTCAACCATGCCATCGAAGAAATCAGGCAGCAAGTGGGAACAGATAAGGTAATTTTAGGCCTCTCCGGCGGTGTTGATTCCTCTGTCGCTGCCGTTTTATTGCACAGGGCCATCGGCAAACAATTAACCTGCGTCTTTGTCGATAACGGTGTACTGCGGGAAGGTGAGGCTGTACGAGTTATTGAAATGTTTAAAAAGCATTTACAAATTAATTTGCGATTTGCCCGCGCGGGCAAGCTTTTTCTGAATAAATTAAAAGGCGTGACCGATCCAGAAAAGAAACGCAAAATCATCGGTCGCACATTTATCGATATTTTTGATAAAGAAGCCCGTAAAATTAAAGGTGTGAAATTTTTGGCGCAGGGCACTCTTTATCCAGATTTAATTGAATCGCGCTCCGCTTTCGGCGGGCCCAGCGCGGTGATCAAATCTCATCATAATGTCGGCGGCCTGCCTAAGAAGATGAACTTGAAACTGGTAGAACCGCTGAAGCACCTATTCAAGGATGAGGTCCGGCTTTTGGGAAAAGAACTGGGTTTAGCCGATGACGTTGTCTGGCGGCAGCCGTTTCCCGGCCCGGGTCTGGCCATCCGCATTATCGGAGAGGTTACCGCGGCGCGCTTATCCGTTTTACGGAAAGCCGATACCATCTTGATAGAAGAAATACGTGCCAACAAGCTTTACTATAAGCTCTGGCAATCATTTGCTGTTCTGCTTCCTTTAAAGAGTGTCGGGATTATGGGCGATCAGCGCACCTATGAGAATATTCTGGCGATTCGCGCGGTCAATAGCGACGATGCCATGACCGCCGATTGGGCGCCACTGCCCCATGATATTCTGGCACGAATATCTAACCGCATTATTAATGAAGTCCGCGGCGTTAATCGCGTTGTCTACGACATTAGCTCCAAACCACCCAGCACCATCGAATGGGAATAAATCTAAGTGCCTAAACGTAAAGACATAAAAAAAATACTACTTATCGGTTCCGGGCCAATTATTATCAGCCAGGCCTGCGAATTCGACTATTCTGGAACGCAAGCCTGTAAGGCTCTGCGGGAAGAAGGTTATGAGGTTGTTTTAATCAACAGCAACCCGGCAACAATCATGACTGATCCCGAAATGGCCGACCGCACCTACATTGAACCTATCACCCCCGAAGCGGTAGAAAAAGTAATCGCCCGTGAACGCCCGGATGCGCTCTTGCCCACGCTCGGCGGACAAACCGGCCTCAATACCGCTGTGGCGCTCGCCGAAAGCGGCGTACTGGCTAAATACAGTGTGGAGATGATCGGCGCATCCCTGGAAGTAATCCATAAAGCCGAAGACCGTGAAAAATTCCGCCATGCCATAGAAAAGATCGGGCTGCGAATGCCCAAAAGCGGTTTTGCCCGCAATATGAATCAGGTGTTGAAAATTGCCGATGACATCGGCTTTCCGATTATTGTACGCGCCTCATTCACGCTAGGCGGCACCGGCAGTGGTGTTGCCTACAACCGCGAAGAGCTGACGGAGACCGCCAAGGCCGGCCTTGATGCCAGCATGATAACCGAGGTCATGATTGAAGAATCGGTTTTGGGCTGGAAAGAATATGAACTGGAAGTAATGCGCGACAAAGCGGATAATGTTGTCATCATCTGCTCTATTGAAAATTTTGACGCGATGGGTGTGCATACCGGAGAATCAATCACGGTCGCGCCGGCACAGACGCTCACAGATAAAGAGTATCAGATCATTCGCGATGCTGCAATCGCGATCATGCGCGAAATCGGTGTAGAGACAGGCGGGTCCAACGTTCAGTTTGCCATACATCCCCAGACAGGAGAGATGATTGTTGTTGAAATGAATCCCCGTGTATCCCGCTCATCTGCTCTGGCCTCCAAAGCAACAGGCTTTCCGATCGCAAAAATAGCGGCAAAGCTGGCGGTTGGTTACACACTTGATGAGATTCCCAATGACATTACCCGCGAAACAATGGCCTCGTTTGAGCCTACCATTGACTACTGTGTCGTAAAAATCCCCCGTTGGACATTTGAAAAATTTCCGGAAGCCGAAGATTTTCTGACAACTTCCATGAAATCGGTGGGCGAAACAATGGCTATCGGACGCACTTTCAAGGAAGCTCTGCAAAAAGCAATCCGTTCTCTGGAAATCGGTCGTTTCGCTCTGGGTCAGGAGCTACCGGAAGACTTAAAAGATAAAAAAGAATTTCTAAAAAGTAAACTGATCAAGCCTAATTCGCTGCGTCTTTTTTATATCGCAACCGCTATGCAAAATAACCTGACCATTGATGAAATCTATCAGATGACAAAGGTTGATCCCTGGTTTTTGCATCAGATTAAAGAAATCGTGGACGCAGAAGTTGAGCTGAAAAATGCCACACCTTCGACAGAACTACTATGGGCGGCCAAACAAATGGGATTTTCTGATCGGGCACTTGCGTCTTTCTGGAAAATGACAGAGCTGGAAATCCGGCAGTGGCGGACAAGCGAAAAGATAATTCCCGTCTATAAACTTGTGGATACCTGTGCTGCAGAATTTGAAGCCTACACACCTTATTATTATTCTACCTATGAAACGGAAAATGAAACCCGTCCATCGACTAAAAGGAAAGTAGCGATTATCGGCGGCGGCCCCAACCGTATCGGCCAGGGTATTGAATTCGACTACTGCTGTGTCCATGCCTCTTTTGCCCTGCGCGAAGAGGGCGTCGAGAGCATCATGATTAACTCCAATCCGGAAACTGTAAGCACCGACTATGACACTTCCGATAAACTGTTTTTTGAACCGGTGACGCTGGAAGACGTTTTGCACATTCTGCAAACGGAAAAGCCCGACGGCGTGATTGTCCAGTTTGGCGGCCAGACACCTCTTAATCTAGCCCGTGGCCTTGAAGCTGCCGGTGTACCAATTATCGGAACAACGCCGGACGCGATCGACCGCGCGGAAAACCGTGACCGCTTTCAGGAAATCGTCACTAAATTAAAACTCAACCAACCGGATAATGACACGGCAATGGACGCGGAAAAAGCTCTTGTGGTGGCACAGCGCATCGGCTATCCGGTACTTGTGCGGCCTTCCTATGTTTTGGGTGGCCGTTCTATGGAAATTGTCTATGATCCCTCAACACTGCGAACTTTTATGGCCAAGGCGCTCTTGATTTCTCCGGGGCATCCTATTCTGATTGACAAATTTCTCGAAGATGCGATTGAAATTGATGTGGATGCTATAAGCGATGGGAAAACAACGGTTGTCGCGGGGATCATGGAACACATTGAAGAGGCCGGAATCCATTCGGGAGACAGTGCCTGCATTTTGCCGCCGGTTACAATTTCTTCAACGATCATGAAACTGATCGAAAAGCAAACCAAGATGCTGGCCAAAGAAATTGGAGTTGTCGGACTGATGAACATTCAGTACGCAGTTAAAGACGGTATTTTGTATGTGCTGGAAGTAAATCCCCGCGCGTCACGCACAGCGCCTTTTGTGAGCAAAGCCATTGGCGTGCCGCTGGCAAAACTCGCCACTAAAGTCATGCTGGGAAAATCTTTAAAAGAATTAGGATTTACAAGGGCGCCGAAACCAAAACATGTTTCGGTTAAAGAAGCGGTATTCCCATTCAACCGTTTCCCCGATGTTGATATTCTGCTGGGCCCGGAAATGAAATCCACAGGCGAGGTTATGGGTATTGATCATTCCTTTGGCCTTGCTTTTGCCAAATCACAAATGGCTGCCGGATTTAAAATGCCTACTAAAGGCTCTATCTTTATCAGCGTTCATGATTATCATAAGGATAAGATAGTGCCTGTAGCTAAGTCGTTTCAGGATTTGGGATTTAAGATATTGGCAACTGTGGGTACAGCAAAGCATTTGATAAACAATGGAATTGAGGCAGCAGTTATTCATAAAGTGAGCGAAGGCAGGCCCAATGTTGTTGACCATATCAAAAACGGTGATATCCAACTGGTGATCAATACCAGTGTGGGGCAGAAATCATCACGGGATGCTTATCACATCCGCCGCGGCGCGTTGACTTATAATATTCTTTACACCACAACTCTAGCCGGAGCGAAAGCTTTAAGTGAGGCAACCAAAGCAATTATTGACGAAGATTGGCAGGTCTGCTCCTTACAAGAATATCATCAAAAATAAAGCTTGTAGAGACGATGCAAGCAACGTCTCTACAAAGAGAGTCTCTATGTCATCATTATTCGAAAAAAATTTGAATGAATCCGGCTATCCCCGCGAGGAATGCGGTATTTTTGCCATTTATGGCCATGAAGACGCGGCCAGATTAACCTTTTTTGGCCTTTTTGCTCTGCAGCATCGCGGTCAGGAATCAGCAGGTATTGTCACCTCCGACGGTTGTAATGTCTCGGAGCATAAAGGTATGGGGCTGGCTTCTGAGGTATTCAAAGAAGCAACTTTTCAAAAACTAGCAGGTAAATTGGCCATAGGACATGTCCGATATTCGACAACCGGCTCTTCAACACTTTCCAATGCTCAACCCTTCCTGGTTCACTTTGGCGATGAATATTACGCGCTCGGTCATAATGGCAATATTATTAACGCGCAGAAATTGCGGGAAGAACTGGAAGGCAGCGGTTCTATTTTTCAATCAACAATGGATAGCGAAGTAATCATTCACCTCATGGCGCCTCATTTAAAACATGGATTGGAAAAAGCACTGGTCACTGCCCTCTCCCGCATAGAAGGCGCTTATTGCCTGATCATGCTGACTCGGGATAAAATTATTGCCGCCCGCGATCCGCGAGGCTTTAGGCCTTTGGCATTGGGAAAATTAAACGGTAGCTTTGTTGTCGCCTCCGAAACCTGCGCTTTTGATCTGGTGGGTGCAAAGTATATCCGTGATGTAGAACCGGGGGAAATTATTATTATCGATAAAGATGGCTTAAAAAGCCTGACACCTTTTCCCAAAATCAAACATTGTCACTGTATTTTTGAGTTGATTTATTTTGCCCGTCCGGACAGCCAGATTTTCGGTCAAAACGTTTATTTATTCCGCAAGAGATTAGGTCATGAACTGGCGCGTGAATACACGCCGGATGTTGATATTGTGATGCCTTTCCCTGATTCGGGCAACTACGCGGCGCTCGGCTACGCTGAAGAAAGCGGCATTACTTTTGAGATGGGCATGATCCGCAATCACTATGTAGGCCGGACTTTTATTCAGCCAACTCAACTAATGCGTGATTTCGGCGTGCGGGTAAAACTCAATCCGGTGCGACCTTTGCTCGAAGGTAAGAAAGTCATGATTGTCGAGGATTCCATCATCCGCGGAACAACCAGCCGCAACCGTGTGCAAAACCTGCGGGGTATCGGGATGAAAGAAATTCACATGGTCATTAGTTGTCCACCGACTCTTTTCCCTTGTCCTTACGGTATTGATTTTTCGTCCAAGGGCGAACTTATTGCCGCAAGAAAAGAAAATGAAAAAGCCATCGCCGATTTTGTCGGTCTTGATTCTTTGCACTATCTGACAGTGGATGGAATGCTAAAAGCCACCGGTATGCCTAAAGACTGCTTCTGCCTCGCCTGCTACACCGGCAATTATCCCATCGCCCCCCCGGAAAAAATCGATAAGTTCTGCTTGGAAATGAAATAGAATTTAATGGTTGTAATTTTGATCTCTTTTGTATAACTTGACTGCAATGAAAAAGACGATCCCCCAAGCAACCCCAACAAATTTTGAAAGAATATTTCACCCGCAAGGTATTGCCATCATTGGCGTCTCCGCGGAAAGTGGCGGTACAGGGTTCGGCAGCGGTATGTTTCGTGCAATCAAGACAATGGGTTTTGAGGGCAAAATATTTCCGGTTAATCCGAAAGGCGGAGATTTGGATGGTCTGCATATTTACAAGAAGGTGGAAGATATTGAAGAAAAGGTCGATTTCGCCATCATAACCGTTTCGGCAAAACATGTGCCCGAAGCTCTAGAAGGCTGCCTGAAAAAAGGTATTGAAGGAGTCGAGATACTCTCCTCTGGTTTTAACGAGCTTGGAAGTGATGAAGGAAAGGAACTGGAAAATAAAATTAAGCAGATCTCCGCTGCCGGCATCCGAGTAATCGGTCCAAATTGTTTTGGTATTTATTGCCCAAAAAGCTCTTTAACATTGCTTCCCGGTCCCGATCTTTCGCGTCAAACCGGGCCTGTTGCTTTTATTTCTCAAAGTGGCGGCATGGCCATTGACTTTGCCCATAAAGGAAAATGGATGGGTATCCGGTTTAGCAAGGTGATCAGCTTCGGCAATGGCGCAGATTTAAGGGAAACGGAACTGCTGCAATATCTTGCCGATGATCCGGAAACAAAAGTAATATGTATGTACATCGAAGGCATCAAAGACGGCGATGCTTTCTTCGAATCAATAAAATATGCCGCAAAGAAAAAACCTGTTATCGTCTGCAAGGGCGGGCTCTCGCTTGCTGGCAACAGGAGCGTTGCCAGCCATACGGCTTCGATGGGCGGAAGCAGGGTTATCTGGCAATCTGTTCTGAAGCAAGTAAATGCTGTTCAAGTGCAAGATCTAGGTGAGCTTGCGGAAGCTGCTTTGGCCTTTTCTTTGCTGCCCGTGGGTATTTCTAAAAGAATCTCTGTCATCGGTGGAGGAGGCGCGCTGGGAGTTAGCGCCTGCGATGCCGCTGAAGTTCTGGGCATTGAAGTACCGCCTTTCAGTAGCGAGCAACAGGAAAGCATCGGGCAGTTTCTGCCCAAACCAGGTTCCAGTGCCATAAATCCTATTGATGTCGCCAATCCCTTTGTTTCACCGCTAGCGCTCAAAGAAATTCTCCTTCAGGCAGGCAAAGACAGCCGCGTTGATCTGCAGATTATTGTGTCTTTGCTTTACCATTACAAGGTCATGGCAACAGCAATGGGGTTGAAAGTTGCTGATGTTGCACCATTTCGAGAGCTGGCCGACATCATTCGCGATGTGGTAAAAACTACGGGCAAGCCTGTTGTCGTCGTTTTGCCCAACCCGAAAAAAGGATTAGATGATTTGGATCTCACGGAAATGCTCGTGCTTGCCCGTAGTGAATTTCTGGAGCGGGCCTTGCCTGTATTTGATGAACTTCCGGAGGCCCTTCGGGCAATGGGCCATGTGAATGATTACTTTGAACAAAGGAATGCTGATCATGAGTAGAGAATCCGCCATGCACATTATTAATAATGCTTTGCAGGTAGGGCGAAATGCTCTTTCCGAATACGAATCCAAACAGGTTCTTGCCGCTTATGATATTCCGGTTACTCGCGAAATTCTTCTTACGGATAAAGTTCAAGTTAAAAAAGCCGGAGAAGAAATTTGTTATCCTCTGGTGATGAAGGGGTGCTCTGCGGCTGTTGCTCACAAGACCGAAAAAAGATTAATACATGTGGACATCCGCACTGAGAAAGAGGCGCAAAAGGCTTTTGATGAAATTATGGTCAGTCTGAAAGGTTTTGATGGCGCAGTTTTGATGCAGGAGATGGTTTTTGGAAAACGAGAACTGGTGATTGGTTTGAGCCGCGATGATCAGTTTGGACCCTGCGTTATGTTTGGTTTGGGCGGAATCTTTACCGAAATATTAAGAGATATTTCTTTTCGCAAAGCGCCGCTTAGTAAAAATGACGCCCTTAAGATGATGCGGGATATTAAAGGGCACAAAATACTGGATGCCATTCGCGGCATGGAAGCAGCCGACATGGAGCTTCTTTCGCATATCCTAATTAATGTAGGACGCATTGGATTGGAAATTGATCAGGTGCAGGAAATCGATCTCAACCCCGTAATTCTTTCCGGAGCTAAGCCCGTAGTGGTTGATGCACTGATTGTTTTGAAATGAACTTGATGTGATTGGCATGCAAAAGACCATTTGATCCCTCTACTTCTTTGCATAGTGGTGGCGATGATTTTGCGAGGCTGTAATATGCAAAACAGATTTCTGTATTTTCCGAGTGGTGACCGTCCGTCTGGGCCAATGCTGGCGGCGGAGAATCTGGCGCTCTGGCCGGCAACGGCTGATGATTACCGGGGCTTAATTACCGCCCATGAAGCACCCGCACCCAATGGAACCATTGTTGTTTTTCACGGCAATGGCGGCACTGCCCTTGACAGGGGATTTTATTTAGAGCCGCTTATGGAACTTGGCTTCCGCGTTGTTCTTGCCGAATATCCGAAATACGGCGGCCGCCCGGGTCAGGTGGGAGAAAAACCATTTGTTGCCGATGGTCTGGAAACGGTTCGACTTGCCCATCAACAGTTTGGAGAGCCGCTTTATCTTCTGGGAGAATCGCTGGGCTGCGGCATAACCGCCGCTGTTGCTAATAAGACAACCGTTCCCATTGCCGGGATCATATTAATCACGCCTTGGGATACGCTGGCTTCTGTCGCCAAATCTCTGTTTCCCTTTCTGCCGGTGACAATGCTTTTGACCGACAAGTATGACAGCATTGAAAATTTGAAATCGTTTAAAAGAAATATTTCCGTGGTTGGCGCGGAACGTGATGAAATCCTGCCGATTTCACACGCGATCAATTTATATAAATTCCTTCCTGAGGGCAGAAAGCGTCTGTGGATTATTAAAGGGGCAGGCCACAACGATTGGCCATTTCACGCGAACTCATCTTTCTGGAAAGAGATAACCGACTTTGTTAATACCAAGTTGATTTCAAACACTAAAATATGATTTTTTGAAAGCTTACTTGGTATTATGCCAGGTAAATCAAACTTTAATGAGACTCGCTGAAAACGAACGAAGTGAAGTTCGGCGCTAGTCGAATTATCCCACGTGCGAAGCTAAGTAGGGCTTATATTTGATAGCAACTTGGGATAAAGGCGAAAATAATTAATAAGAATTTAGGAGGAAACCGCCTATTTACCAACGAGTTACTTATTTAAGAGTTCTGAAAATCAGTGCTTTAATGTTCTTACTATTTCTGGCGCTTGGCCTTATTTCTCTTTGCGTAGGCAGCGTCCATATCGATCTAATCAAAGTATTGAGCTCGTTTTCCAACGCATTTTCGGGAACAGTTTCTTTGTCTTACCAGGAAGAACTGATTTTGTTTTCCGTTCGTCTGCCCAGAATTATCTTTGCCGGTATCGTAGGCGCGGCTCTTTCACTCGGAGGAGTTGTGTTTCAGGCGATTCTGCGCAATCCACTGGCCGATCCTTATGTTTTAGGCATATCCGGCGGTTCCGCCCTTGGTGCCATCGCCGGAATTATTATCGGTGCCAGTTCCTTTTACTTAGGCATACCGCTTCTGGCTTTCTGTGGCGCGCTTGTTACGGTTTTTCTGGTTTTTGTCGTGGCCGGTGGAACAAGAGGCCCCCTGCTTGATAATTCCCTGTTGCTTTCAGGTGTTGTCGTTAATGCCTTTTTCTCGGCAGCCATCCTCTTTTTTCTCTCTATTGTTAATAGTCTGGAGTTGCACAGCATCACTTTCTGGTTGATGGGAGATCTCTCACGGGCATCAGTTCAAGAAATTTCGCTTGCCGCGGTTTGTCTTTTTGCGGGCTTTCTAATCATCTACGCGAAGGCTAGAGAGCTTAATTTAATTGTACAGGGTGAAGAAACGGCTTTGCAATTAGGCGTGAATATTGAGCGCACCAAACAATTGCTGTTGATTGTAACATCTTTGATTACGGCCATCGCCGTATCCATGGCCGGTATTATTGGTTTTGTAGGCATAATGATTCCGCATATGATGCGTCTTGTTTTCGGTTCCGATCACCGCTTGCTACTGCCTACAGCCGCTCTATTTGGAGCTTCTTTTCTGGTTATTGCCGATACTCTGGCGCGTCTAGTGCTGGCTCCAACAGAGTTGCCTGTCGGGGTCATTACGGCACTCTGCGGCGCTCCCTATTTTATTTTTCTTTTGAAAAGGAAATCCCTTTAGTCATGTCCATAATTTGCGCAAAAAAATTAAACTTCAGTTACGCGACAAAACCAATTATGGAAAATGTTTCGCTTAACATTGATGAAGCACAAATCGTGGCGATAATCGGACCAAATGGTTCCGGCAAGACTACTCTTTTGAAGATTATTAACGGTACACTAAATCCGACTTCCGGCCAAATGCTGATTGAGGGTAGTGAAACACGCTTATGGCCTCGAAAAGATTTAGCAAAAACTGTGGCCATAGTACCACAGGAAACCGCCACTATTTTCTCTTTTTATGCCGAAGAAATTGTTTTGATGGGTCGCTTCCCTCATTTGAGCAACTATCGGTTTGAGAATAAAAGGGATTATCGTATTGTCCACGAAGCCATGGAAAAAACCGATACCCTTGCATTTGCCAACCGACGCTTTGATCAGCTCTCCACCGGAGAGCGTCAGCGAGTGCTTATTGCCCGCGCACTGGCTTCAGAACCTAAAATCCTGCTGCTCGATGAAAGCACCGTTTTTCTGGATTTTAAACATCAAATGCAGTTTTTAGCCCTTTTGCGTCAACTAAATGTGACCCAAAAACTTACCGTAATATTTGTGACTCATGATATCAATTTGGCCGCTCAACATGCCGGCCAAATAATTTTGCTTTACTGCGGCAAAAATTATGCTATAGGAAATCCCGCGGAAGTTATTACCGCGGCAAACATAAAAGAGGTCTACGATGTCGATGTTCTGGTCGATCAAAATCCGCAAAATGGATTGCCCAGAATGACGTTGATTACCTAAAGGATTACCAATAAAGGAAGCCGGTCTAAGTCCGGCACTGCCCCGCAACTGTAAGCGGAACGAAATCCACATTAAACCACTGATGCCTGGCATTGGGAAGGGGTGGAGAGTAGGTCGCCGCAAGTCAGGAAACTTTATGGTGAGTCCAACTTACTTTATTCCCGAGGGGGAAAGGAGAAGCTCCATGAAGAAGTTCCTTTTTTTAGTTGTAAGACTCAAATTTCAAAAACAAATAATCTCAAAGGTCACTATATGTGCTTTGAAATTTGTAAGTCGAACAATCCCGCACAGCGGAGGGTATAATAATCTACGGTTTTCTTTCCGTTTTATACCCGTGATTCTGTTCATTTCTTTATTCAGTTTTTCACCACTACATGCTGCAAGTAATAATGATGACGCGCCGGTAACAATGGAAGAAGTCGTTGTTACGGCCACGCGTGACAAGCAGGAAATCCGTAAAACTCCGGCAAATGTCACCGTAATTACCGCTGAAGAAATCAGTAAATCCGGCGCGACAACTCTCCCGGAAGTTTTGGAAAAACTGGAGAGCATCAGTTTCCGGTCTTTAAGCGGCAATTCCTCTCAATCCATGATCGACCTGCGTGGTTTCGGAGGCGAAAATCCTTTTGGTAAAACTTTAGTCATGCTTGATGGCCGCCGGATGAACAGACCGGATATGGCCCCCACTAACTGGTTTCAAATTCCAGTCAACACCATCGAAAGAATCGAGATTGTCCGGGGACCCGGCAGTGTTCTTTACGGCGATGCGGCTATCGGCGGCGTGATTAATATTATTACCAAAAAAGGGAAAGGGAAACCAACTTTCAACGCCTCTGTTCTTGTGGGGAGCTATGGTCTCAACAACGAAAGGGCTTCGGTAACGGGTGCGACAGATAATTGGACTTACGCCGTAACCGGAGAGAATAATTTTAGCTTTGGTTATCGGGATCGCTCAAAATATTCCGCTCAAGGCGGCGGCTTTGATTTGGGTTATACAGCCAGTGATTTACTCAGTATTTCGATGGGGGTCTCGTTTATTAAGGCGGATTATCAAATGCCGGGTGCTCTGTCTAAGGAAGAGATGGAAAAGGACAGGCGGCAATATCAACATTCCCTCGGTGCCACGCCAGACGACGACGGTTCGGATAAATATACCAATGTCAATCTCGGCATTAAATCTTTCTGGGGATCATGGGGACAGTTCGAAATCAATTTTCTTTATGGTAAAAAAGATCTGCAAATGAATATGGCATCTTTTTATTCCTATAATTATTCCGACACAAAAGCTGACACATACGGCATTACGCCGAAATATATTCTGTCCAAAAATATTTTCGGATTTGGCAACAAAGTCGTTGTCGGCGTGGATTATTATAACGAACCTTACAAAAAAGATATTTTCAGTGATCGTGAGAGAACGAAACAATTAAGCACGGCAAATTTTACACGGGAGTCTATGGGATATTATATACGCGATGAATTCAGTCTTCTGAAAAATCTTATCTTCAGCGCCGGTTACCGGTTTGAGCAAACATATATCAAAGGTTCTAACAAGGATTTTTCCAATTCCCTTAACAATTTCACGAATCAGAAAAATACTTACAATGCCGAAGCTTATGAAACGGGGTTGACCTGGCTTTTAGGAAAAAAATCAAAGGTATTTGCGAAGTACGCGACCGTATACCGCATTCCTTTTCTTGATGAAGTGGCTTCTTTCAGCGGCTATGGAGGGAGCTTTTTGAATAGTCTGGAAAAAGAAAAAGGAAACAGCATGGAAGCAGGGACGGAATTTTATCCTCTGGAAAACCTGAAAATTGGCCTGACCATTTTCCGCATTGATATGGAGGATGAAATTGTTTACAATAACTCGACTTGGATAAATGAAAACTTCGACCCGACGCGGCATGACGGTGCGGAGGTTTCCCTTTCCTATCTCTGGCCGAAGCATGTTAAAATTTACGGAAATTACACGTATCATAAGGCCACTTTTGAAGAAGGTGTTTACAAAAATAAAGAAATACCGCTGGTGCCTCAGCACATGGCCAATGCAGGCCTGGAAATTTATCTTCCTTTTAATATAACGCTGAGGCCTGAAATACACTATGTAAGCGAAGCTTTTCTTTCCGGTGATAGCGACAACAATACTGAAAAACTGGAAGCTTACACTTTGCTTAATTTTTATGTTCACTACAAACCCACTTTTGGGAAACTCGGTCTGACAACATTTCTCGGTGTCGATAATATTGCCGCTGTGAAGTATTCTTCATTCGGACTTGATTACGGCACGTCAGGAAACTTCTATTACCCAATGGCCGGAATCACATTTAAAGGGGGACTATCTTTTGAGTTTTAAGCTTGCCTGACTGAAATTCGAATGATAAATCATTTTAATAGCATTAATTGCCAGTTTCGGATAAGTTCCGTTTCATGAAAAATGATTGGATCTTCGTTGATACACCTAAAAAAATTGACCAAGCTATTGATAATTTGGAAAACGCGGCAATCTTAAGCATTGATACGGAATATGATTCTTTCCGCTATTTTCGCGAAATACTCTGCCTAATCCAAATCCACGCCAATGAAACTACTTACATTTTTGATCCGTTGGGTGAACTAAATTTTACTTTTTTAGGGAAATTATTTAATGATAAAACAATTGTAAAGATTCTTCATGCCGCGGATAACGATATCCGTCTTCTTAAAAGAGATTATCAGTTTGATTTCCACAATGTATTTGACACGCATAGAGCCGCGCTCATCCTGGGATTGCACCAATTGTCTCTGGAAAAGATGATCAATCACTTCCTTAATGCCGATTTGAAAAAAAGTAAAAAAATGCAACGCTCCCGCTGGGACAAACGCCCCCTGACCGATGAACAACTCCTATACGCCATGCAGGATGTCACCTTTCTGCCGGCTCTTTATGAAGAACAGCTAAAACAACTTCGGGAAAAGGGATTGGAAGAAACTGCAACAGACGCCTTTGCCAAAATTTCTGCCGCCACCTGGCAGGAAAGAAGAATTGACCGTCGGGGATATGCAAAAATCGCAGGATATTATTCTTTGAATTCGGAACAAAAAGAACTGCTCAAGAAACTCTATACCTGGCGTTTCCAGCGGGCAAAAGAAGAAAATCGTGCCATATTTATGTTTCTGCCGGATAACAACCTGCTGGAACTTGCGCAAGACATTGGAAATATTAAGGAAATATTACCAGCCGAAAAATTCAAGCTTTATGGAGAGCAACTGGAAAGAATCATTAGCGAAAATAGAAGCTGAGCGATTACTCTAATCACAGCCATTGCCTATATCTGTATTAATGGTGCCGAAGCCGGGACTTGAACCCGGACGGATTTTGTCCACTACCCCCTCAAGATAGCGTGTCTACCAATTCCACCACTTCGGCAATACCAATAATCACAAATGAGTTTTTTGCTTACTTCACCTCTTTTCCGGTGCAGATGCCGGCTGACTTGCCGCGTCAGGCATTGGAGCCACAGGAGCAGCCTGTCTTGACACAGGAGTTCTGGATTTATCAAATAAAGAAGATCCTCTATGTGCCGCTGTATAGGTAAGCACAAGCGAAGTAAGCATAAAAACTATAGCTACTCCCGCGGTCATCTTCCCTAAAAATGTACCCGCTCCACTGGAACCGAAAACAGTCTGACTGGAACCTCCAAAAGCAGCGCCCATATTAGCGCCCTTGCCTGCCTGCAATAAAACAATCATAATTAAAATAAGGCAAGCTAAAACATGTAAAATTGTAACTAATGTATGCATATTAAATCCTCTTGTGTAAAATATTTTTTTACTTCATATCACCGCTCGACTCTTAATTCAATCCTTCTTTTATCTTTTATCCTTTGATGCAGGCTACTGATTTGAGTTTTGCCACTTTCGTGGCAATTCCCGCCTCATGCATTACCTTTACAACATCATTGAGGTTTTTATAGGCTTCCGGGATTTCTTCCCTTAGGGTTCCCTTACTTGAGGCCATAACCAAAACTCCCTGATCAGCCAGCTCCCGGGCAATTGATCGTCCCTGGCTTACTTTTGTTGCCTGCGTCCGGCTCATCACCCTACCTGCGCCATGACAGGCCGAGCCGAAAGTCTCCTGCATCGCTTTTTCCTGACCCACTAAAATGTATGAACCAGTGCCCATATCTCCGGGAATCAGCACCGGCTGGCCGACGCTTTTATATTGAACGGGGATGTCATCATGGCCTGCCGGAAACGCCCTCGTTGCTCCTTTACGGTGAACACAGAGCTTTTTCATTTTTCCCTGAATATTGAATGTTTCTATCTTGGCGATGTTATGACAAACATCATATACTAGGCGCAGTCCTAATTCTCTGGGCGAAAGGTGTAATGATTCTTCCAATACTTGTTGCGTATGATGCATCAGCACCTGCCGGTTGGCCCACGCGTAGTTTGCGCCACAGGCCATTGCCGCCAGGTAATTGCGGCCTCGCGGCGAATCAATATATGAACAAGCCAACTGCCTGTCCGGCAGTTCAATTCCTGTTTTCTGCGAGTGCTTTACCATCAGAGCCAGATAATCATCGCAGATCTGATACCCTAGTCCACGGGAACCACTGTGAATCATTATGTTTATCTGGCCTTTCGTGAGCCCGAATATCCGCACGGCAGTTTCATTAAATATTTCTTCGACAACTTCAATTTCTAAAAAATGATTGCCCGAACCTAAAGTACCTAACTGCTGCTTTCCCCGCTCCATAGCTCTGGCGGAGACTTGCTCCGGATCGGCTCCTTCCATCGCACCTCCGTCTTCGGTTGTTTCCAGGTCTGCCATCGTGCCAAAGCCGGCTTTTACCGCCCAACGTGCCCCATCTTCCAAGACTTTCTTTTGGTCTTTGCCGGAAAGCTTTACCGTACCTGTGGAGCCAACCCCGGACGGTATTTGCTGATACAAAGCGGTAGTTAAATTGCCAAGTCTGTCTCCTATATCTGCCAAAGTCAGATTTGTGGCCAGAAGGCGGCAGCCGCAATTTATATCATAGCCGACTCCACCCGGAGAAACGATACCGCTCTCCATTTCAAAGGCCGCCACACCACCGATCGGAAAACCGTAACCCCAGTGAATATCAGGCATGGCCAGCGAATAATTGACAATGCCGGGCAAGTGCGCGACGTTGGCTACCTGTCGAGTACTTTCATCACCTTGCAAAAGTTGATGTATTTTTTCATTGGCATAGATTATCCCGGGAACCCTCATGCCGCCTGTTTGAGGGAGAAGTAAGCGGTTTTTATCTATGCGTTCGAGTTTGCACCAATTAGTTATCATATATTAGGAAGCTTCTTGACTTGGCATAATACCAAGTAAGCTTTCACCAATTAGTATTTTAATATTGGAAAACAACTTGGTATTAATTTCAGACATCAAATACCACCTTTGCCAGCCAGCCATTTTTAGATTTTTTAATGTTCAAGCCATGATACGTCACGGCTTTTATTTCTGCTTTCAGCGGATTTTTCTGCCGGTTATAAGGTTCACCTTGCAATCGCGCGATTATACTTCTGCCAGTTAACTCTAAAGGCTCGCAACATTTTACCTGCCAACCCTGACCATTGAAAAGGTACAGCGCCTCCCGCAGAAAATTGATCAGAGTGTTTTCCAAATCATTGCCGGCTATTTTTACTGTTTTTACTTCCCATGATTTTGTTTTTTCATCATCAGTCCGATCAAACATTAGATCAAACATCGCCGCCACGGCATTGGCAAAAAGTTCTTTTCGAGTTCTGCCCCAAACCTCAATGCGGATATCGGCAGTATGATCCAGGAGTTTATATTTTTTCATAAGGTGCTTTTTAATACCAAGTTGCTTTCAAAACCCCGTCGCAGATGCCCCCATGGTGACCTTTAGGTTATTCAGGGTACTGTGCGGGATAGTTCGTCCAACCAGTTTCAGATTCTGAAAATGGGATCTCACTAAATAAAATATTTAATTTTTGAAAGCTTACTTGGTATTATTATCCATTTCCTGCAAATATTCAATGCGTTCTATAAGTGGCGGATGAGAATAATAAAACCAGACATACAAAGGATGAGGATGAAGATTGGTCAGATTATCTTTGGCTAAACGTTTGAGGGCGTTGATCATCGGCAGGGAGGTTCCGGTTAAATCGAATGCCATGCGATCAGCTTCGCGCTCATAGCGGCGCGTAACCGCTGCACCGACAGGACTTAAGAAAAATCCGGCAGCGCCGAGATACAGCGAAACTAAAAACAATCCCGCGTAGACAGGTTGGTAATTTAATCCGAATGTATTGTATAGTGCCTGCCAGTTGACAATCAGATAAACACAATACAAAAGAATAAGAGACGCAATAACCATAAAGCTCAGCTGCTTCAAGATATGTTTCTTTTTCCAGTGGCCTATTTCATGCGCCAGTACCGCGACGATTTCTTCCGGCGTATGCGAACTAAGTAATGTATCGTATAAAACGATTCTCTTGGTTTTGCCGATACCTGTAAAATAGGCATTGGTATGTTTGGAGCGCTTGCCTTCATCTACCTGATATATTCCCTTTGCCTTCAAGCCGGCCTTATCCAGTAAAGCGTTAATCTTCTCCCGCAGTGCTTCATCTTTAATAGGTTCAAACTTGTTAAAAAGCGGCGCGATCAGTACCGGGTAGAGCCACATTAAAATAATTTCAAATAAGGTGAAAAATGCCCAGGCCCAAAACCACCAGGTAGCCGGTAAATATTGGATAAAAGCCATAAACGCGCTGATCATAACACTCATAAGAATCGCGGAAATAAGTACGGCTTTGATCAAATCGGTAATCCATAGACGCCAGGTAATCGTCGAAAACCCGTATTTCTTTTCCAGAACAAATGTATCGTAGAGATCAAAAGGCAGTCCGGCAATGCCGCCGATTATTGCCAGCAGACCGAAAAAAATCAGCGCCTGCGAGGTTCTCTTTTGCTGTCAGTCGCGAGTTGTCATAAGTATAGTCAACCATTTTGACAAGGGTTGCCTCATCAATTTCGCCCTGAAAAACAGGGGGAATGATTTTTCCATAAATTTTCAAATTTCGAATGTTGAGCTGCTGCAGAAAATAGCGGCATCTTATACGTCCGACAAATAAGACCAGAAATAAAATTAATAATGTATTTTCCACATGGTATTAACTCCTCTCAACGTTTTGGGATGTTATACCAAATTGCTTGCAAAAAGTTTTTAATTTTTGAGAGCTTACTTGGTATTATGCCCGGTTCCGCGGACTTCGAAGTTCACGGAGTCAATAATTCTACCCTGGCTGTCAGTAAGCGCCAGACTATACTTACCTCTCTGAGGTGACCACGCAACAGTTTGACCCGCTTCCCCGATTGCCGCATCGTTGAGCCGCCAGCGCAATTCTTTACCCTTTGGCCTTGAAATGAAAAATACTTTTTGCAAATCCGGTGGAATATCAGGATCCAGAGCTATCACCGTGCCGGAAGGGGGATAAACAATTCTTTCATTATACTGCTTAACAATTAAAACATCGGCAACTGGTTCTGTCCCGCTAATAAACCATTCCTCCTGCCGCTTCCCTATATTGCCTGAAGATGGCACTTCTACTTTGACAACATTTTTCGGGACGATTACCCTATGATCGGATTTATGGCGGTGCAGATAGTTCATAACTTCAGACCAGACAGGAGCCGCGCCACTTACTCCACTTACGTTCCACATTGACTGGCCAGAATAGTTTCCCACCCAGACGCCTACCGTATATTTTAAAGAATAGCCAATGCACCAGTTATCCCGCATATCTTTGCTGGTGCCTGTTTTTACTGCGCTCCAGAACTTGGTGGCAAGCGTATTTTCCAAACCGAAAGTTGTGCTGCGCGCATCTCTGTCCGCCAGTATGTCGGAAACAATAAAAGCCGCGTTCCGTGATAATATTTGTTTGCTGCGAACTGTTCTAGTTACATCTTTTAAGAAGATCGCCTCGCTCCACCTTCCGCCATTGGAAAGCGCGCGGTACGCATTGGTCATCTCCCACAAACTGACATCAGCAGAACCCAGAGCAAGTGACGGACCGTAAAAATCACCGGATTCGCTTAAGTCTTTGATCCCCATCTGCCGCAACTTACTCAAAAAGAATTCCACCCCGATTAAATTCAGCGTCAATACCGCCGGCATATTTAGTGACGATGCCAGGGCAATCCGCGTACTTACCGGGCCATGGTATGCCGAATCATAACTGCGCGGTTGATAGATGCCACCGGTAGCAGAAATATCGAGCGGGGCATCATTGAGGATGGATGCAGCAGTCAAGATGTGTTGATCAAAGGCCAGGCCATACAGAAATGGTTTGAGAGTTGAACCTGCCTGCCTTTTGGCTTGAATTCCATCCACATATTGAGCGGTGGAATTATCTGCGCTGTAAGTGGAGTATGCTAAAACCTGGCCGGTTTTATTATCCAGAACAAGCACTGCACCATCGGAAACATTTTGCCCGCTCAAAGCCAGAAGCTGGCTTGCAATGCTATCTAGCGCAAAGCGCTGCAATCCGGTATCCAGTGTGCAGGTAACTGTCGCCCCTTTGGGCCTATTTTTCAATAAGCGTAAGGCTACATGCGCGGCAAGCGTTGTCCGGGGCTGGATATAATTTGTTCCCCAGAATATTTTCTGAATTTTTGATTGCAAGTCAGCGGGATTGATTTTCCAGCCAAGTGCCGTCTCGATCGAAGAAGAGCGCAGCAGGACTGCATCATAAGTTGCGTTAGGTGATCGAATCAGCGCGGCCAGAATTGCTGCCTCTGTATGATCCAGACCGTGGGGCTCCTTGTCGAACATGGTGCGAGACGCGGCGGCAACTCCCTGCAGTTCACCGCGGAAACTCAGCAGATTCAGGTACGCTTCAAATATTTCTGTTTTTGTCCAGTTTTTTTCTAACTCCCGCGCAGTATCCATCTGCTGCCATTTTTGCTGAAGCGTTCTTCTGCCCTTTTTCGGTTGAAGCCCAGGCGTAAGAAAGGAAGCCAGTTGCATGGTGATGGTGCTGGCCCCGCGTGGATTTTGCCTCAATAGCGATTGAAAAAGGGAGGCACTGATTGCTGTATAATCTACTCCGGAGTGCGCATAAAAGTTCTTGTCTTCAGCATTAACGACCGCTTGTTGCAGCGCCGGCGATACATTGGCAAGCAAAGTCCAATCCAACCTGCGGCTGTCTTTGTCCGTCCTGAGTTCATGCAGCACCGCGCCATGGCGATCAAGCAACAACGAATCTGATTTGATATAATTTTGGCGTACCTCTTGATAAACCGGCAGCGCATAAGCAGGGTTCGGCAAAAGAAATATCAAAATAAAAAACACTGAAATCTTTTTCATGAAATAATCCCGGTCATAATATATCTGCTATGGTTGATGAAATCGTAATAAGTCGGAAAACTCTGTTTTGTCATTCCGGACTTGATCCGGAATCCAGTTATTTCAATATCTACTGGATACCGGCTTTCAATACTGTGTCGCAATCTTCGTTTGTCATTGCGAGGAGTCCCTTGGACGACGTTGCAATCTCTATAGTGTTGATTAGATAAGAGATTGCTTCGGTCGTTACACTCCCTCGCAATGACAGCATACAATACCCTATGGTTGAACCTCCAATATTTTATTCGGGATTTCACCGAACATTTCCGGGAAATACATCGCTTCTACTCGAGTTGTGGGCAATTGGAATGTGCCGCTGGAATTGAGACGGATGGTATATTCAACACTCCAGTTGCCTTTAGGAACATATTCGTAATAGGCCCGGAAAGCCTCAAAAGATCGCTCCTCAAATACCGGCCAGACCCAACCCTTTCTTTTTTCATCTGACGTCATAATTTGTGAATCTCTGGCCAGGCCCTTGCCGAGAATGGTCGCGCCTGCCGGCACCGGATCGCTTACGACAACCCAGGTCTGGTCTGTCTGAGCATCGAGATCCAGCCGGACACGAAGAACATCACCTGCGCTCCAGGTATCAGGGTTTTTTCGATCTACAGGAATAATTGTTCTTTTAATTTTGTAGCCGCTCGACAAATCCTTCTTCAGCGCAATGGCGGCAAGGGATTGAATTGTCAGCCACGGTTTTCCCGCGCCGCTGTGCGCAACTTTGAGCCCGTCATTTTTTGCAGACCATGCGAAGAGATTGGCCGTTCCTTTGGGATTCGTGCTCCAATCTGTCTTTTTCGTGGTAGTATTGAATTGGATGCTTGTTATTCCGGAAACCGGTACCGCTTCAAATTTTGCGGAGAATTTCTCCATCGCCAGCACTCCCCAGGCATTGGCCAGTGTCAAATCCCACGTGCCCTTAGTCTGCCTGGCCAGCGCCCCTTGCGCAAGTCGGGGCATGTCTTCTATCCATGCCGGGGAATCCTTCATGCTTAAGATCAAGCGAACAGCATTGACATCACTTGAGACCATCAGCCACCACAGGAAATCAGTGCTCTCTGTGGCAAACCCCATTTTGGTTCCCTGAAAGTTGAGGCGCGAGCGCAGGATCTGTTCGGCTTCAGGCATGCGGCGATCGCGATCGGGAATATTTTTAACGCCGCGCAGAATATTAAACCAGTCAATGACCGCGGAAGTCGGCCAGAGATTGGGTTCAATAATAATTGAATTTAACATGGAGGGATCGGCCATGTTCTCTCTTGCCAGCGCTTCGATTGCGGCAAGTTTTTTAATGCTTAAATCCGCTTTAGGAAGAGGAGAATAACCGGAATATTTACCGGCAACAAAACCCTTCAAAGCGGCCTGCATTTTTTCTTTCGGTTCGGCGGGAATCTTTAAGCCGGCTTCATTGGCAATGGCCAGAACATAAGATGTCAGAGTTGGGCTGCCATACTGGCATAAGGGAAAATATTTGACAAAACCGCTCGCATCAAGATGGGATGGAAGCTGCGCCATGACAGCTTGCCATTTTGCTTCATCACGCAGGGCAACGGCCACAGATACTTTTTGCTCCAAACAGGTGTAAGGATATTGTTTCATGTAGTCAGCAACGCCGGCAAGTCCTTCCGAGATTTTCGGCCTTAAAATAATATTGATGCCGCCGCGTCCGGGCAAAGCGTCACGCGGACGCTCAACATCCAGCTGAATGTCTTTGCTTACCTGCAGAAGAGTTGACTGATAAGTCCGAACCGGTGTGACCGCAGTTACTTTCTGCGTCACCTTGATGCGATCGCTAAGCGTTGAGCCTTTTTCTTTGATTTCCACTTCCCACTGAATTTTTTCTAAACCTGCAGGAGCGGTCACATTCCAGCCTACTACTTGAGCCTCCGTTGGATTGAGCAGGATATTAAGTTGAGGGAGAGCATCCGTCAGGCCGATTGCTTTTGCGGAAATCTCTGCCTCGATTTTGCGGCTGGTTGTGTTGCGCAAGGTAAACTCCGCACGATATTTGTCGCCTTCTCGAACCAGTGGAGGTACACCGGCAAAAATCATCAAATCCTGTGTGGTTCGAATGGATGTCGAACCTGTTCCAAAAAGGTCTGTCCCGCCTGTGGCCACGGCAACAATGCGGAAACCCGTGATGGAATCATTGAGCGGTATGTCAACCGTAGCTTCTCCCCGGGCATCGAGCACAACTTTGCCCTTCCACAGCAATAGCGTATCAAACAGTTCTCTTGTTCCCTGTTGTAAACCGCCGCCTCCACCGGGCGGCAGAGCTTTCAGGCCAAAGTGGCGCTTGCCGATCACCTGCATCTGCGCCGACGCCGTGCTTACTTCATAATTGCGCCTGCCCATCATTGCCGTTAAAATATCCCAGCTTTTGTTGGGCATGAGTTCCAGCAACCCTTCATCAACCGCCGCAATGGCAACTTCGCTCCCAGCAGGTGGTATTATCCCTGTGGCCGTCTTCACTTTAATTTTGACTTGCGCCTTTTGACGGATTTTATAAACCTGTTTTGCAGCCTTAACATCAACCTTTAATTCATGCGCCATCCAGCCGACATTGATTTCAGCAATGCCCAGCTTATAGGCTGGTTTGCCCATGTCGATGAGAGCCGTAGGTGAAATTCCGGGCACGCGCCCGCGGACAACCAGTGCGGAAATAAAAACATTAGGGGCGTAGGAAGGTTTTACCGGCACTTCAATGGTCGGGTTTTTGCCGGATAACGTGCTTACCCATGATTCCATTACGCCTTCCCGTTCCGCGCTGATGAGCGCTGTTGCTTCGCGGAAGGGCATCCGCACCTGAAAGACAGCCTTTTGTCCGGGGGAGTAACTTTTTTTCTCCGGCAAAAGATCGATGCGGTCATTATCGCTGACATCAAACCACCACTCGCTTTTATCGGCAACCCAAACATCTCTGTTGGCATAAGTTTTATGGCCTGAAGAATCAGCCGATTGCGCCTGCAAAATAATATTGCCGGATATTGGTGATTTTGCTTCGCAGATGAGCAGGCCGCTTGCATTTGTCTTACCTGCGCAAACTTGGGTGATTTTTTTGGTCTGTTCCGTATGCTCGTAGGCATAAAATCCGCCGACAAGCCTCTTGCGGTGAGAATAGTTCTTCTTTTCAAACAGATCAACTTTCACCTGTACTCCGGTTACAGGCTTGCCGGAAAGATCGACAACCGCCGCGTAAAATTTTAAATTGTCTTTTGCTGATGCCCACGAATCAGGCTTAATGCCCACGATATATTTTGAAGGCCATAGCGGAATTTTTGTGGAAACTGTCTGGATTTCACCGCTTGGGTCCATAAATTCCATTTCCGCTAAAATTTCTTTGGCCATATTTACCTTGGGCAAACCGGAGATTGTGGTGCTTGCCGTGCCTAGTTTATCCAGGTTCAAAACGATTGCAGGCATGCCTGCGGCCGATTCTTTTTTTGCCGGCTCTTCTTGCGATTCCGCATCGTCAGAATTTTCCGTTTCATCATACTCAACATCCGCGCCTCTTCTTTTCAATCCTTCCTTAACCTGCCCGTTGCCAAAAATAAAATTTTCAAAGGCGGCGAACTCAGAAAGAGACTTGGGCCGGATGAAGCTGCGCAGTTTAATGGGAATGGGACCGGCACCGCCTCCTTCCAGATACTGAACTCCTAATTTCAAATCAACTTTTGCTGCATTCACCAGCGGTTCTTCCGGCGGCTGTATTGTCCCTTTCATCAGAGGCACACGAAATTCTTCGACACGGAACTGACCTGTCGAATAAGATGCTTCCTGACGTTTTTGTTTTTTTGTTTTTATCTGCTTGCCCGCATCATCTTTACTAAGCAGCGTCACGCTATATGCCCCCAGCTTGGCTTCCCGGGGAATTATCCAAAATGTTTCGGCGATGCCGTTTGCTGTCCAGTTCAAAGGGAACTCATAGTTTTCGTCACTGCCTAAGTGAGTAATTAAAACATAATTCGGCACTTCGTCTTTGGCGGCATTGCTGAAGCCCGATAGCGTTCTTTTGCGAAAGACATGCTTCATGCTTACTTTGTCACCGGCACGCAAAAGAGTGCGGTCAAAAACGGTGTGGGCGCTAATAGTGTTGCTGCCATATTTATCATCCGGCAACTGAAATCGCCATGGCTCTATGCCCTTATCCCAGCTCGAATGAACAAAAGTAAGATCATCATTTGTCTGCGCGGTAACAAAAAGCCCGGTCTGCAAACCGCTCAGCGGTCCGCTTTCGCTGTAATCGTAGTAATCGTTTTCAGCTTCTTCGCATATTGGCAGTTGTGATTCCAATGGCAGTTTTACATCCACACGAGCGATACCGGAAGCATCGGTTTTGCCCTGCCAGAGGATTTGCTCACGACAATTTCTAATAGTTACTACCGCGTCGCCTACCGGTTTTCCTTCATCAAGACTGGTCAACCAGACAAGCGATGATTCCCGTCCCCATTTGAAATGTGCGGAGAGATTGGTCACAAGAACAGCGGTGGGCACAAACATCGGAGTTGATGAGGGCAGTAGCGCCTTGCCTAAAATGGCGCTTTCGAGTTCTACAATGTATAGGCCTGCTTTGTTCATGGGGATGCCGATAACTTCAAAGGCTTTACCGCCATTAGGTTTGGGCAGGGTAATTTTTTGAGTAATTTTTTCATTGCTGAAAATTGATTTTTCTCTTTTGGCCGCGGCGACTTTTCTTAACCATCCTTGCAGATTATCCGCGCGATCGGTGTAGGTGTTAAATATTTTCCCCATGACTTTGCCGACTACACCCGTCCCTTTATCAATCTGCTTGCCTTTGGCGCTAATCAGTGGTTCCACATTGCGCAGTGTCACCGGCAGGCCGGCATTAGCCTTTAATTCTAATATGCCGAAACGCGAAGAAAACTTGGCCAAAGGTGGATATTCTTCAGTGCGGACAGAAAGCGGGAATTTGTCGACATTAATTAACAACCTTCCCGAATTATCTTTCAATCCGGACGGAATACCGACTGTATAATTTGCTTTTTCCGGAAATGGTCCTCTAAAAAGCACACTAGAGAACTCTTCATTTTCTGATTCGAGGTGCGGCTTGAATATCGTGCCATCCGCTTTCTTCAAAACAATTTTAGCAGCTTGGGCCTTGGAAATCGGCGCACTAAAATAAAGACTCATTTCAGCAAAAGGAATACAACCTGCCGCGGCATTTTCCCGGAGGCAATTAAATTCCACGGAAAAAGGTTCTCGAGTAACGAAGTGCAGAATCTGATCCTGTTCATTTTTCACGCCACTTTTGGCTTTAACATCTTTCCCCCAGATCAGGCTTATATTAGTTTTTGCAGGGAAGCGTTGCCGGGATTGAATAAGGACAATTGATCCTTCCAGTTTTTCTTTCACCCAGAGAGCATATCTGCCCTGGCTCTTCAAAATATCCTGCCTGACCTTACCTTCGATTATCTTGATGCCTATATTATTTTCAATTCCATCCACGGAAAAGAAAACATGCTGCCTCACCGAATCCATATCCGGTTCACAATCAAGAACCAGAATAAATATTTGTTCCTCTTCAACAGTGCTGCCGTTATAAGGAATGGGACCACGCAAGATGGAAGGGCCTCCGGTATTGAAGGTAAATATTTTCTTTCCGCCGATGTCTTTACCTGCCAGTGTTTTAACTTCATCTTTCAAACGAAATTCACAACTGATACCCGCCTGCAGATTACGGTCGAAATCAAAAATCCAGTTTCTGCCGTCGGCCCAGCGTGCGGAGCCTTTTTCCGGACATACTATTTCGAATGGTTCGGCAATACCGCGCGGATCGCCGAAAGAAACCATCTGATCGGAAAAACGAACGCTGACTTGTCGCGCGTCTTTAATGACCCCCTGAGGACTGAAGATTTCAATTTGTGCCCCTTCCTGCGCAAAAGCAGAAGCTGCCACAATGAAGGAAAATATAAATCCCAAAACTTTGAGCTTCATCGGCTTGATCCCCTTTCAAATAAAATGGTGAAAAATAGATTAATATTAAAAAGTCAAATTCGTTCGAACTTTAATCATTAAAATTAAATGAGTCAATGAATATTGTGGAAAAGATCGGTTGCCATAAAATCAATTTTTTGTAAAAAAACATAAATTCCATCAGCCACGATATTCATTGGACAAAAAAACAATTTTAGAATATTAAATGCTCGTCAAGATTATGGAAATATACCTGACAAGGAGGAAGATATATGTCGTATAAGTTTGTTGAATTGGCGATAAGCAAACATATCGCAACCGTAACCATGGCCAGAGTGGACGCGTTAAACGCGCTGAGTCTGGAATTTGCCGCGGAGATTGCCCGCGTGTTTAAAGAAATGGGTGAGAATGACGATGTTCGCGTTGTTATCTTATGCAGTAAGGCGAAAATTTTCTGCGCCGGCCTTGATTTAAAAGAAGCAGCAATCGGAGACATTTCATCTGTCAGAGGTGTTCTTGATACCATCAAAAAAGCTCAACCTTTGTTTGACTGCTGCAACGCAATCGAGGAATGCCCCAAGCCGGTAATCGCGGCAGTGCACGGAAAATGCATCGGCGGCGGCCTGGACATAATTTCTGCCTGTGATATTCGTTTGTGCACCGAAGACGCGGTGTTTTGCCTCAAAGAAGCAAACATCGGGTTGGTTGCGGATATGGGCGTGCTACAACGGCTTCCGTTAATCATCGGCCAAGGCTTTGCCCGGGAGATGGCTTATACTGCAGCAAACTACCCGGCCAGGGATGCGGAAAAAATGGGATTGGTCAATAATGTTTATGCCGATCAGGCAGGACTTATGGCCGCTGCTCAAAAACTGGCAGTACAGATTGCCGCCAATGCGCCGCTGGCTATTAAATGCACCAAAGAAGTGCTCAATTTCAGCCGTTTTGTAAATACCTATGAAGGCATGGCTTTGGCGGTTCAGAAAAACGCGGCGATGATGATGACGGAAGATTTGAAGGAAGCCTTCATGTCTTTTCTGGAAAGAAGACCCGCTGATTTCAAAGGAAAATAAAACGTATGGGGAACGGTTTCATCCTACAGACGCCGGACCGAAAAACCGTTCCCCGAAACACAAGGTAGGGGATGATTATGAAACGAATTATCGCTTATTTAGTTTGTTTTTCGTTACTAATTTCCGCGGCTATCGTTTTTGCGGAAATTAAGTCTCTAATCAAGGAATACACTTATCAAGCAAGCGAGCTGGATAGCAAAACTTCCTGTCGGGCAATCGCTCTGGAACAAGTCAAAAGAGAGCTGCTCGAAGAGCTGGGTGCTTATGTCGAATCAACAACTATAGTCCAAGATGCTCAAATCGAGAGAGATGAAATCAAAACGATTTCCGCCGGTGTTGTCCAAACAAAAATCCTTGAAGAAAAATGGGACGGCAAATATTTCTGGATCAAGGCCGAAGTCAGCGCGGATCCTGATGAAGTGGCAGCTTCCATCGAAAAAGTAAGAAACGACCAGAAGCTTGCCGAGGAGTTGGCGGAATCACAGGCCGAAAAAGAAGTGGCACTAAATGAAGTTGATCGGCTAAAAGAGGAACTTGCTCAGTCTAATGCTGATAAAGAAAAGCTTGCTCAATATAACCAGGCAGTAAACCAATTGCAGGCCGCCGATTCCTTTGAACAAGGCACAGCGATGACTGTTGCGGGAGATTATGAGGGAGCAGCCAAAGCATACGACCGCGTGATTTACTTAAGGCCTGAAGACCCCAAGGCATATTTCGGCCGCAGTATTGTCTATATCTATTTGGGGAACTATTTAAGAGCAACTCAAGACCTGGATAGAGCCATGGTGATAAGACCTGCCAATACCAATGTCTATTTCCAGCGAGCTTCGGCTTATAAAAGCATTCGGGAAGCGAGGTTAAATGACCCTTATCTAGGGCAGCGAGTTCCCGGTAAACCATACAGACCGATAGTACCGGTACCCCAAAATGATCCTCTGAAGAAGTATTTGGATAATAAACAAACTCAGCACAAACTGGTTCAGGTTAATCCTTTCCAGCCAAGACCAGGAATAAAAAGAGACTTTAGGCAAGTTCAACCGCGCACTTTCCAGCAGAAACAGGAAAGACCTGTTATTGGACAACCAGAAAGACCGGACATATATCGAAAAAGTGATGTGCAGCCACCAACCCATCTAGAGAGAAAACCGTCTGTTACCACACCTCGTGTTGATGAACCAAGGATAATACAAAACAGAAACTTAAACGAAGAACGGAAAAGAGACTGGCAACTAAAGAAAAAAGAACAAGATGATCAAAGGTCTCTGCAAATGCAACAGCGCCAAAATTTGAAGAAAAAAGAAGGCTCTTTTGCCAGAGATCAAGGCCAGCCGCAAGTTCGCAGGCAAGTCAATGTACCGACACCGAATCAGCCGCGGGTAGAGAGAAGAGCGCCTATTACCCAGCCGCGCGTTGAACGCGTACAAAAAAAAGAAATAAAAGAGGACAAAAAAAACTTGAAACAAAATAAATTTAATAAGGATGAAGACAGACCCGACCACCGATAGAGCCGGGCACAGCATCGTCGGGTAGAAATAGACCAAACATCAGAATCGTTATGCACAGAATAAACAACAAAAAGCCGCGTTATTACTCACCGCGGCTTTTTTATTGATTCTACCGTAGGGGCACGATACATCATGCCCCTACAAAGGTTTCTAAATATTTTTTGCTGCTTGTTCAATTCCCTTTCGAATAAAGTCTAGTTTTTCCTGGGCCATCTTCACCGATATTCCCATGACCAGTGTGCGGCCTAAAATATCTTCGGCCTGCGGAATGCTCTCTTTAGCATACTGCACCCTGCCTTTATATGATGGATCGGTAAACGGATATTTCTTGGAGTTGGCCGTCGCGCGAGCCAGGAAGTGTTCCCAGTTCGGGACATAATGCCACAGATTTCTTTTGTAACAGGTAGTATCAACACCTTCCGCGCTAAGCAAATTCTGAAACTTCTGCGCCTGATTTTCATCCGGCAGATTAAATGCTAAAAACGTGGCTGAATCTCCTTCTGGATCGGGCTTTGCGCGAAATCCCACGCCGGGAATCTGCGCCAGCGCATCCATAATAAACTTCTTATTTTTCTTCTGCTCGCCGATTAGATAATCCAGTTTGCGTAACTGCGCCAAGCCTAAAGCTCCTTGCAGTTCATTCATCCGGTAGTTGAAACCAAGAATTGTCCTGCCTTCCAAAGCGCGGCTTACCTGAGGATTATGATCATGGCCGTGGTCATGATACCATTCCGACCGGTGGTAAAAATCAAGATTATTGGAAATCACCATTCCACCTTCTCCGGTGGTAACAGTTTTAACATAATCAAAGCTGAAAGTTCCCATATCGCCAAAACTTCCCAGCTTTTTACCTTTGAAGCTGGCGCCGCAGCCCTGCGCGTTATCTTCCAAAACCAGCAGCTTATTTCTGTGGGCGACTTCCACTATTTTATCAATGTTCGCGCCCGATCCGCACATGTGCACAGGAATTACCGCTTTGGTGTATTGGGTTTTTTTCTTTTCAATTTCTTTGGGATCAAGGTTGAGGGTATCATCAATATCCACCATCACCGGAATTGCGCCTACCTCCAGCACTGCTTCGTAAGTGGCCAAAAAGGTAAAAGCGGGCACAAGCACTTCATCACCGGGGCCAACATCCATAGACGTAAGAGCAATCTGCAGCGCGGCCGAGCCTGACGTAACGCCCAGCGCGTAGCTTGCGCCGCAATACTTGGCAAACGCCTCTTCAAACTCTCGAACCTTATAAATTCCTTTTCTTTCCTTATCAAAACCATAACGCATCAGAATGCCCGTTTCGAGCACATCCATTACTTCCTTGATTTCTTCTTTACCGATTAATTCTGCTCCAGCCATTTATTCCTCCTTATTTAATTCAATAAAACAATATCTTCTTTCTATGATTTGACTCGGAGAACTTTGCCTAAATCCCGAATCGCCTCGCCCCGCGTATGCTGGGCTTCGCATTCGGGATAATTCGACCAACAAGCTCCAGTTCTCTTTGCTCCTGTAGCTTGGGTCTCATTAAAAAGCTTGCGCGTAAATTGCGATCATATCTTCTTTAGTGACTTTGCGGGGATTATTTTCCAATGGTCTGGCGACAGTCAAAGCCACATCAGCCAACGCTGGAAAATCTTTTTCTTTGATGCCAAATTGAGCAAGAGAGGCATAGACTCCACAATCCTCAATTAACGCCTCGACGGCATCAAGGGCCAAATACGCGGCCTCACGGGCAGGAAGTCCATCAATATTTTCGCCCATTGCTTCAGCAACATCCGCAAATTTTTCCAGTGCGCCGGGCAGATTAAAAGCCATCGTCGCCGGTAACATCATCGTATTGGCCAGACCATGACTGACACCATATTTGCCGCCCAACGGGTAAGACAACGAATGCACGGCCGTAACTCCTGCGTTAGCCAGACCGATACCTGCATATAAACTGCCTAAAAGCATTCTTTCGCGGGCAACGATGCTTTTGCCATCATGTACGCAGGTGCGTAAATTTTCAGCAATCAGCGCGATTGCTTCAAGTGAAAACATTTCACTCATAGGAGATGCGTTAACCGAGGTGTAGGACTCAATGGCATGACACAAAGCATCAAGACCTGTCTGCGCCGTGGGTGCGGGCGGCAGGCTTAGTGTCAATTCCGGATCAAGAAGCGCCAGCTCAGGATAGAGATAAGGGCTGTTCATCCCTTCTTTCTTTTTTAAGTTTTTGCGTACAAAAACCGCAGTAAATGTAACTTCGCTGCCGGTTCCGGCGGTTGTGGGAATCATGATTTTGGGCAAGCCCTGTTTGGGAACTTTATTAAGACCAAGATAATCAGCCGCGCTACCTTTGTTGGTTGCCAGCACCGCGATTGCTTTGGCCACATCCATGGCACTGCCGCCACCGATACCGATGACCATATCACATTTGTTTTTCAGAGCAAGCTTTGCGCCCTCGTCGGCAAGTTCAATGCCCGGCTCCGGATCAACCTTATCATACACCGTAAATTTAATGCCTTCGGATACAAGAATACTGGCTACTCTTTCCAGAAGGCCAGTTTTGGCCAGATTCTTATCAATAACCACAAGAGGATTCTGCGCGTGCAATTCCTTAATGTGGATGGCAAGTGTTAATAATGATCCATTGCCAAAGATAATTTTTTTTGCGCCGGTAAACGAAAATGTTTTTCTCATAACTTAAACCCTCCATCGGTTTCGACTGTAATTAAGTATTATTTTGCATTGAATATAACTCCCGGAGGCTTAACAATCCGGCAAGGAAAGCAATGCTTCTATGTCCGTTTTCTATGGGAACTGCTCTGCAAAGTCAAGTTGTTTTGTACCGCTCAAGTTTGCGGCAGATACCACGAATTAGACCTGCCTCGCGCGACAGTAGCCCGGCGCGGCTAAAAAACCGTCGCAGATGCATCATCCAGTAGTCAGGATTTTCAGGATTGATAAATTCGATATCGGCAAGCAATGTTTGAATTTGCGCGTACATACCTTCCAGTTCCGAAGATAGCGCTAATTTTGGTGCTGCCGCAGGTGGCGTAGTTGCCACAGATGAGGCAGTAAATATTTCATAGCACAGAATCATCACGGCATGAGAAAGATTAAGTGAAGTGAACTCCCGCGATGTGGGGATGGTTGCCACAGCATGGCACAGGCGCAATTCCTCATTGGCAAGCCCGGTATCTTCCGGGCCGAAAAGCAGGGCAACCTTGTTTTTCTGAGAAATATCGGCAATATCTTTTGCAACGGCCCGTGGCGCGATAAAAGGCCCTCGTGCTTTACCCAAACGGGCGGTTGTTCCTACAATATAATTGAAGCTTCCTAGTGCTTCTTGGATACGCTCTACATACTGGATTTGATCTAGAACATCCGAAGCCAGATGAGTGGAACGCTGCTGCATCGCTTCGCGGTCAAAATCGGCTGTGCCCACTACAATTATATTGCTGATTCCCATGTTTTTTGCGGCACGGGCGACCGAACCAATATTTCCCGCGTATTTAGGCTTATATAAAACGATGCTGATATTTTTAGTTTTGGCTTTCAATATAATTCCCTTTCGTTTCCGATAATTGACTGTGCCGCAATCCTCAATTTGTCATCTAATTTATTAGAATTTTATTCCGCAATGTTAAAAATGGATTAGGAAAGGCGTGAAACTTCACGAATAAAAAGGGCGCGGTAAGGCGCCCTTTTTATTTAACATTGAAATGACAATTTATTTTTCTTCTGGGGTTTCATCCGGCAACAAATCTGTTTGATCTTCATCGGAACCGTTTGAATCATCATCTTTTCCTTCACTCTCCGATGTCGTCCGGGCTACTCCGACCAGTTTCTCTTCCGGATCAAGCTCAATTAACTTTACGCCCTGAGTGACGCGGTGATTTATCGGAACTTCCTGAACTTTCAGCCTGATAACTTTACCCGCATTACTGATGAGCATGATATTTTCTTCACCTTGAACTTGCAAGACACCGGACACATTGCCAACTTTGGCCACAGTCTTTAAATTTATCGTTCCTTTGCCGCCACGCGACTGCACACGATACTCTTCAATCGGCGTGCATTTACCAAAACCATTTTCAGAAACTGTCATTAAAAAGGTGCCCTGTGCCGGGATTTCCACGCCGATTACATCATCATCTTTATCAAGACTGATGCCCCGCACACCCCGTGCAGTCCTGCCCATATCGCGTACATCATCTTCCTTAAATCGAATGGCCATGCCTCGCCTTGTGGCCAAAAAGATATCCTGATTGCCCAGAGTCAACTGAACGTCCACCAGTTCATCGCCCTCATCAATAGAAACGGCGATGATACCGCCGGAACGAGGATTGGAATAAGCAGCCAGATCGGTCTTTTTGATAATGCCTTTTTTCGTGACCATCACCACAAATTTGTCGGTGGCAAACTCGCGCACCGGCAGGGTTGCGCTCACGCGCTCACCTGGAGCCAGATTCACCAGATTGATTATGGCCTTGCCCTTGGCTGCCCTTCCGGCTTGCGGCAGCAAGTACACTTTCAGCCAGTGGACTTTTCCGGTATTGGTGAATATTAGCAGATAATGGTGCGTGGAAGCGACAAAGATTTTTTCGACAAAATCTTCTTCCTTGGTGCCCATACCGACTTTGCCCCGTCCACCACGATGCTGGCTCTTATAAAGGCTGACTGCGTTGCGTTTAATATAGCCGGAATGTGAAATAGTGACCATCATGTCTTCTTCGACAATCATGTCTTCAATATTTATGTCTTCCGTACTGGCAACAATTTCCGTACGGCGTTCATCACCATAACGCTGTTTTATTTCGGTTAGTTCATCAATAATGACTTGAAGGACTTTCTGTGGATCAGCCAATATTGAAGAAAGCTCGGCAATCAAAGCGGTTACTTCTCGGTATTCCTCATCGATCTTCGCCCGCTCCAGACCCGTCAGGCGCTGCAACCTCATTTCCAAAATTGCTTTAGCCTGAATTTCAGACAATTTGAATTTAGCGCATAACTTTGTTACCGCCTCCGCGGGATTCTTTGACGCTTTAATCACTTTGATAACTTCATCAATATTGTTTAAGGCGATTATATATCCTTCTAAAATGTGCGCTCTTTCTTTGGCACGGGCAAGATCATACTGAGTCCTGCGAATAACTATTTCTTTACGGAAGATGATGAATTGCTCAATCACCTCTTTGAGATTAAAGACGTGCGGACGGCCATCCAATATCGCCAGCATAATGATGCCGAACGATGTTTCCATTTGGGTAAATTTGTAAAGCTGGTTGAGGATAATCGCGGAATTCTCATCACGCTTCAGATCAATTACTACCCGGATGCCTTCTCTGTCTGATTCGTCTCGTAAATCGGCAACTCCGCTGATTTTCTTGTCGCGGACAAGCTCGGCTATTTTTTCAATCAGCGTTGCCTTGTTCACCTGATAGGGCAATTCGGTAATGATGATGCTCTCTCTGTCATTGCGGGCGTTTTTTTCAATGAGCGCCCTTGCCCTCATCCGGATAATGCCTCTGCCTGTTTTATACGCAGAAAGTATTCCCTCGCGGCCATTAATAAATCCTGCCGTCGGGAAATCCGGTCCCGGTATATTTCGCATTAGTTTTTCAACCGTGATCTCAGGATTTTTAATGCAGGCAATTGTGCCATTAATAATTTCGTTTAAATTGTGGGGTGGAATATTTGTGGCCATTCCTACGGCAATTCCGGAAGAACCGTTAAGCAAAAGCAGCGGTATCCGGGAAGCAAGCAGCGATGGCTCTTTCAAGGTTTCATCATAGTTGGGGACATAATCGACCGTGTCTTTTTCCAGATCAGCCAGAACCTCCTCGGCAATGCGCGCCAAGCGGATTTCCGTATAACGCATAGCGGCGGGAGGATCGCCGTCAATCGAGCCGAAGTTTCCCTGTCCATCAATCAGCATGTAGCGCAATGAAAAATCCTGCGCCATACGCACCAGCGTGTCATAGATCGCCATATCGCCGTGCGGATGATACTTACCCATGATATCGCCGACGATTCGGGCGGATTTTTTGTATGGTTTATTGTACCTGTTTCCCACTTCATTCATGGCGAATAAAATCCGGCGATGTACCGGTTTGAGGCCATCGCGCACATCGGGAATCGCCCGGCCGATAATTACGCTCATGGCATAATCCATGTAGGATTTTTTCATTTCATCTTCTATATTCACCAATGTTTGTTTGTGGTGGATATCACGTTCCATTTTCTTTGTCCTCTCTACTCTAATAAAAGCGGCTACTTCCGAGCCGTCTTCATCAAATTTTTTTAATTTACTAAATATCTAAATTGGAAACATACAGAGCGTTCTTGTATATAAAATCGCGGCGAGGCTCAACCTGATCGCCCATCAGAGTTGTGAATATTTCATCAGCCACAACGGCATCTTCCACGCCCACTTGCAACAGGGTTCTTTTTTCCGGATTCATTGTTGTTTCCCACAACTGCTCCGGATTCATTTCTCCAAGGCCCTTATACCGCTGCAGGGAAAGTCCTTTTTTCCCTAAGTTGGTAATATGCTCGACTAGCGCCTTGGCACTGTCAAGGACTACCGGTATTGGCGATTCGTCACTCACATCACTGTAAGGAGGCTCTCCCATAATGGAAATCTGTCCTAGCAGTAATTTTATTTCCGTGAACTGCGGCGTGCGAAATGTTTCCCTGTCTATGCAATTGGCAAATGCTTGCCCATTCTTCTTCAAATTAAATACTATTTTGTATCCACCATGGTCTTGATCGGCTTCGACAGAATAATCGACACAATCTTCGCCCAAAGCGGTTCCTGTCCTTTTGGCAACTTTCTTTAAATTGCTTTCGCTCTTAAAACATTCATCATTCAAAGCAGGATCGCCGGCCAAGATACGAATCAGGTTTCTTTCACGATGTTCCCTTTCGAAGCGATCCAGAAGATCTTCTATGCGCATGACTTTTTTAAGCAGCGCAGTAAGTTTATTGCCGGTAACCGCAAATTGATTCCCGTCGGCCATAACAAGCTTTACTTTACCGACGCCACTTTCCAAAATATAGCTTCTCATCTGCTCTTCATTCTGAATATATGATTCTTTTTTCCTGTCCACCATTTTATACAAAGGCGGCTGGGCAATAAATAAATATCCCCTTTCAATCAATTCCCGCATTTGACGGAAAAAGAACGTCAAAAGCAATGTGCGAATGTGAGAGCCGTCAACATCGGCATCAGTCATGATGATTACTTTATGATACCTGAGTTTGCTTACATCATAATCGCCTGTGCCAATGCCAGTGCCCAGTGCGGTAACAATGATTTTAATTTCTTCATTTTGCAGCATCTTATCAAAACGGGCTTTCTCCACATTGAGCACTTTCCCGCGCAAGGGCAAAATGGCCTGATTTTTCCGGTCTCTGCCTTGCTTGGCCGAGCCTCCGGCGGAATCACCTTCAACCAGATAGATTTCACTAAGCGCCGGATCCTTTTCCTGGCAATCAGCCAGTTTCCCAGGAAGCGCTCCCACTTCCATGGCACTTTTGCGTCTGGTCAATTCTTTTGCCCTTCTTGCCGCTTCCCTGGCACGCGCCGCTTCCAGACATTTATTGAGAATTTGTTTGGCTATCGACGGATTTTCTTCCAGAAAACTGCCGATTTTTTCGTAAACAATGCCTTCGACCAAACCACGCACTTCAGAATTACCCAGCTTTGTTTTTGTTTGTCCTTCAAACTGTGGATTCTTTACTTTCACACTAATGACGCACGCCAGACCTTCTCTTAAATCCTCACCACGAAGCGATTCTTTGCCGTCTTTAATTATTTTACTGGTTGTGGCGTAATTGTTAAAAACACGTGTTAGCGCGGAGCGAAAGCCGATTAAATGGGTTCCGCCTTCGGTAGTATTAATACTGTTGGCAAAAGCAAAAATGTTTTCCAGATAAGTTTCGTTATATTGCAGGGCGACTTCCACGGAACAATCATCTTTTGCACCGGTAATGTAAATTGGATTTTTGTGTAAAACTTTTTTATTCCGATTAATGTATTCAACAAAAGAATTTATTCCTCCTTTGTATAAAAACTCATTTTTTTTATCATTGCGCTCATCGGTTAAAGTTATTTTAACACCGGAATTTAAAAAAGCCAACTCCCGTAATCGGTTGGAAATGACATCAAAACTAAATTCCGTATCATCAAAGATTTCATCGTCCGGCAAAAAAGTAACCTTTGTTCCTTTGCCGCGGGTTTTTCCGGCCATTTCCATTGGACCATTAGGAATGCCGCGTGTGTAAGTTTGAATATAAACATTACCGTCACGCCGTACTTCCAACTCACATTCTTTGGAAAGGGCATTAACCACAGAAACACCAACTCCGTGTAAACCGCCTGATATTTTATAAGAATCATTGGAAAACTTACCACCGGCATGCAACTTTGTCATAACAACTTCTGCCGCCGATACGCCTTCGGTTTTGTGAATATCAACAGGGATTCCCCGCCCGTTGTCATCAACAACAATACTGTTATCTACTCTAATTTTAACCGTTATCGTATCACAATAGCCGCCGGCCGCTTCATCAATACTATTATCGACAACTTCATAAACCAGATGATGAAGTCCCTCTTTACCCGTGGAACCTATATACATGGCAGGTCTTATACGTACCGCTTCCAGACCTTCCAAAACCTTAATACTGTCCGCATTATACTTATGGGTCATATCTGCTTTTTAAACTCCTCGCTTAACACTTGATTTTAATTTTTATATTTTTAACGGCATGACAATACATAAACAACTATCACCTTCTGTTGGTTTTATCACCGTCGGTTTTAACCCCACACCAAATTCAAATATAATATCATCGCCAGGAATTACTGAAACAGCATCCATGACATAATTTACATTAAATCCAACATCAATATCTTCCCCGTTGTAGTCAATATCTATTTCCTCTGTTGCTTCACCCACATCCAGATTTGTCGAATTAAGAATCATTTTGTTATTCGAAAAAGAAACAATGACACCGCTATAGCGTTCCGATGAGACAACATTCATTCTTCTTAAAGCGTGCAAAAAAGGTTCTTTTTCTAACTTAACACTAATTCCCTTTTCTAAAGGAATAACTCTTTTATAATCAGGATAATCAGCATCAACCAGACTCACTTTCAAGATAGTGTTTTCCGTTTTTAAGATCAGCATATTTTTATGCAGACCAATTCCAATATTTGTATTTTCATCAAGAATTTTTTTTACTTCCGATAATCCTTTACGCGGAATAATTATCCCTTTTACCAGATCAGGACAATGCTCAACGGTTACTCCTTTGGCCAGCGCTAAACGATGTCCATCTGTTGCGACCATTTTCCATGTTTGAAGCGCATCATCTAAAAATACTTCTAATAATACTCCGTTTAAATTTTTTCTCGTTTCGTCATTAGCCATGGCAAATGAGGTTTTACTGATTAAATCTTTCAGGACTAATCCCGGAATATTGCAAAAATTATATTCCTGATCATCTGTCATGCTGGGAAAATCATCCGCCGGTAAACCCTGTATTTTATATACCGCCCTTTCGCAGGTAACCTTCACAACGTTATTAGTTTTTGTGACATGAATTACTTCGCCTTGAATTTCTTTGACCATTTCATAAAGTTTTTTCGCCGAAAGTGTAATTTCACCATTTTCTATAATTTCTGCATCATAGTCTGAAATTAAGCTAATTTCACGATCAGTGGCAAATATTTTAATTTTATTTTTCTCTGTTTTCAAAAGGACATTATTCAAGATTGGCATTGTTGTTTTTTTCTCTACAATACCCAAGGTCTTCTGGATGCCATCAAGAAAGGTATTTCTACTTATTTTAAATTCCATTTAATCCTTTCCTCCTCTTATATTTATTCTTTTTTTCTTATATATAAAATATAGTATTAGTAATAGGGTCTGTGGATATGTTCAATAATACTATTTTAATAATAAATTTAAAATATTACCATTAAATATTCTGTTGATTCATCACTTAAAAAAAGTTTATGCTTTGTTGAGTAAATTATTTTCAATCTCCTGAATTACATTTTTTAATTTTAAGTCACTATCTATGGTTCTTATAATTTTGTTATTGGCGTATATTACCGTTGAATGATCCCGGCCACCTATTTTTTGACCAATATCAGGAAATGATGACTTTGTTAATTTTCTAGCTAAATACATGGCTATTTGACGTGCGGCCACTATATTTTTATTTTTATTATGAGCTTTTATATCAGATACTTTAATATTTAATTGAGCTGCTACAACTTTAATTATTTCTTCAATATTTACTTCTTCCTGTATATTATGATTTACAAGTTTTTTCAGCACTTCCTTGACTAAATCTAAATCTATTTCCTTACTTGTAAGTGAGGAGTAAGCCGAAATTCTTACTAAAAAACCCTCTAATTCACGGATATTTGATTTGACCTGAGAAGCAATATAATGCACAACATTAACTGGCAGAGAAATTTTACTTTCCTGCATCTTCTTTTCGATAATTGCAATTTTGGTTTCTGTCTCCGGAGGTTGAATATCAGCGATCAAACCCATTTCAAAACGAGACCTTAGCCTGCCTTCTAAATTAGAAATATCTTTTGGTAATTTGTCACTGGTAACGACGATTTGCTTACCTGAAGCATGCAGGGTATTAAAATTATGAAAAAATTCTTCCTGCGTCCTTTCCTTTCCTGCCAAAAACTGAATATCATCAATTAGTAAAGAGTCGATATTGCGATATTTTTCTCTAAATTTAGGCATCTGGTCATAGCGAATGGAGGTGATCATCTCATTGACAAATTCTTCCGCCGAAACATACATGATATTGAGCTCCGGATGAGCGGATAACGTGAGTAATCCTATGGCATTGAGCAAATGGGTTTTTCCCAAACCGGAGCCACCGTAAATAAACAAAGGATTGTAGTTTTTTGCCGGTTGTTTGGCTACAGCAATGGAAGCGGCATGAGCAAATTGGTTACATGGTCCTACAATAAATCGCTCGAAAGTGTAGTTATTATTGAGGAATGAAATATTTTTACTTCTGTGCGATGTTGTGGTCTTTACAACCTTGCTGTGCTCGGCATGTGACGCCGGGACCGGTTTTTTTTCTTTGTCTTTACTCAAGACAAATTCAACATCTACATCAAGGCTAACAACGTTTTGCAGAGAATGTTTAATCGTGGACAAATAATTATCGTAAAGCCAATCTTTAAAAAACTTATTAGGCACGGCAAGTTTTACACACTTGTCTTCCATGGCAACAATTTTGATGGGTTTAATCCATGTATCAAAATTTTGCTTACTTATTTTTTCCTGAATAATATTAGCAGCTTTATCCCAAACAGATTCCACTTCCAAACCTTTTATGAACATATTATCAACATGTGTTGATAAGTTATTAACATTATAATTATTTTAAATCATCGAGAATCAAACTTGATAAACGATTCAATTCATCCATAGAAGTATAGCCAACTTCAATTAAGCCTTTTTTCGCTGAACCTTTTATCTGGACTTTGGCCATAAGTGATGCGGATAGTGATTTTTCAAGATCGGCGATGAAACGATCTTTGGTTTGTGTTTTTTTATTCGTAGATTGATTTTTTGCATTTTGGATTAAGAGTTCAGTCTGACGGACATTTAATCCTTTTTTTAAAATTAAATCCAAGGCGGTAATTTGCTCTTCTGTTGAAGAGAAAGCCAGCAAGCAACGTGCGTGGCCCGAAGATATCTTTTTCTCGATAAGAGCAGTTTTGGCTCTGGCCGGTAACTTCAAAAGTCTTACAGTATTAGCAATAGTTGAGCGATCTTTACCGACACGCGTGGAAATATCTTCTTGAGAAAGTTTAAATTTTTCCATTAGTGTTACATAAGCACCCGCTTCCTCCAGGGGGTTAAGCTCCTCACGTTGTATATTTTCAATAAGAGATATTTCTGCTGCTTGCATATCAGTTGCTTCACGAATAACAATTGGCACATCTTTTAGACCGGCTGCCTGGGCTGCCCGCCACCGCCTTTCGCCGGCAATTATTTCATAACCATTATCCGCTTTACGGACAACTATAGGCTGGATAATTCCACTTTGTTTAATGGAAGATATAAGCTGCTTTTGGTCATCGTCATTAAAATTTTTACGGGGCTGAAACCGATTAGGACAAAGCTCTTCAATTCCACAAGAAAAAGCGGTTTGTTTCTTGTTGTATTTAGTATCCAATAAATCCGGGAACATGGCACCCAGTCCTTTGCCCAAGGCATTTTTTTGTGCCATTTACGATTCCCCCTCAATAACTTCTTGCGCCAGCTCCATATATGCAATTGCTCCGCGTGATTTGATGTCATAAAGAATGATTGGCAAACCATGGCTCGGGCTTTCCGAAAGCCTGACATTACGCGGAATTACAGTTTTAAAAACTTTATTACCCAGATGTTTACGGACGTCTTCACTTACACGGTGTGCCAGTAAATTACGCGGATCAAACATTGTCAACAAGATGCCGGCTAAAGACAAAGATGGGTTTAAGTTAGTTTTTACTATTTTTACAGTGTTGAGCAAATATCCTAATCCTTCCATGGCAAAATACTCGCACTGCAGGGGAACAATTAAAGAGTCGGCCGCGACAAGGGCATTGACAGTCATAAAACCAAGCGATGGAGGACAATCTATAATTATATAATCATACTGTCTGTCCATGTCTTTTAATAATTGGCGCAGACGTTTTTCTCGATTTTCAATATCAACATACTCAACTTCTATACCAATTAAATCCTGATTGGACGGAATTATATCGAGATTAGGCAAAGACGTACGTTTGATAACTTTATCCAGAGGAACTTGCCCGGTCATGGCATGATATAAGTTTGCTTCGCTAATAGTGCTTCTATCAATGCCTATTCCACTGGTTGCATTGCCCTGAGAATCGCCATCAATCAGCAGAGTTTTCTTTTCTGCAGCGGCAAGAGATGCTGATAAATTAATGGCTGTAGTGGTTTTGCCCACACCGCCCTTTTGGTTTGCTATTGATATAATATTATTCATTATTTTAATGTGCGTCTTCCGGAAATTTCTTTTAGAAAAACTGCCGTAAGCACTAGCATAAAAAAGTTTATTTTAGAAGGTTTTTTTACTTTATTTGTGAAACTCCAATTTCCATAACGAAGTGTAGGGAAATTGGTAAGTTGAACAATCCCGCGAAGCGGAGGGTACCCGTGGTTATTTCTTCTCACCGAGAATAATTTTACGTTGCCCTTCTAAGAAAGGAAAGTTTATATCACATTGAATAAATTGAGATATTTTGTATTGATCTGTATCTGATGAGCACCGCGCAAACTCCTCATCAACATTGGGTCCTTTCAAAGCAATAAGCTTACCGCCCTTGTTGAGAAAATATTCGCCTTGTGGCAGGAGTTCGGACAATTTAAAAGCGGCACGTGAAATTAAAACATCAAATTTTTCCTTCCATAGATCTGTCTTGAGAATGTTTTCGGTGCGGTCATGAAAAACAACCACATCGGAAAGATTCAGCAGCCGAAGCACATGTTTTAAAAAAGACACCTTTTTACGATTGGTTTCAAGAAGATAAAGCTCTAAAGAGGGCAGCGCTATTTTTAAGGGAATGCCGGGGAAACCCGCGCCGCATCCGACATCAATTATGCGGGCAGTAGGCTTATGAATAAATTGCAGTGCCGAAAGCGAATCCAGAAAATGGCGCGGAATAATTTCGCAAGAAGAGTTTTCGGATATTAAGTTTGTTTTGGCATTCCATTGTAACAGCTCATTTTTATAAGCCGCGAATTGAGCCAGTTGTTGTTCGCTTAACTCAATGCCCAATTGTCGCGCGTTTTGAAGAAGTGAAAGTATTTCCTGATCCATGATAAGGGAATAACAAAAAACTTCTGCTACCGCAAACGATAAAGTGGTTTGCCTTAAGGAAAATGCAGGGGCAAGGATGAAAACCATCCACACATAAACCGGGCGCCGTTCAAACACCTTTTTTAATCCTACTTGACACTTATCCAACTATTTAGCTATAACTTGCATATCTAATTTTTTTCAAGATGGGAAAAATATGTTTCTAGACTTAGCAAGCTCAGCATTCGTAATGATTAAGAGCATAAGGATTCCTGATGTTTTGGATATAATCATCATTGCCTTGATGATTTTCGCTCTTTTGACGTGGTTTAAAACCCGTGCTTCCCGCTCTGTGCTCATCGGTATAATACTTCTGGGTGGTGTCTATATGGCGGCACGTTTCTTCCAGCTTTATCTTACTACTGTTGTTCTGCAGGGATTCTTCGCCATTTTACTTTTTGTTTTAGTCGTTATCTTTCAAGAAGATTTGCGCGGTTTTTTTGAAAGATTGGCGATGCTTGGAAATATCGGGAAAAAGAATACGCCCTTGTCGTCGCTTGAAAAAATAGCGGGAATAATCGCGCATACCTCATCCAATCTGGCCAAGAAGCGTATTGGTGCTTTAATTGTTATCGCGGGAAATGATCCTTTAGAGAGACATGTAAGCGGCGGGATTAGATTAGATGGTCTTTTAAGCGAACCATTGCTGGAAAGTATTTTTGATCCCCACTCAATCGGTCACGACGGCGCGGTAATAATCAGCGGTATCCGCGTTAAAATGTTTGGTTGCCATCTGCCGCTTTCCATGGACACCGCGCAATACGGGAACATTGGATTGCGTCATACAGCGGCTCTGGGACTTGCACAACGGGTCGATGCCCTTTGTATAGTTATTTCAGAGGAAAAAGGCACGATTTCGGTTGGTCAGTCGGAAACTCTGAGAACAATTCCCAACGCCACCGTGCTGCACGAAGTAGTGGAACAATTTTATGTGAAGAACTCACCGACATCGGAATCTCATCCTATCCTTAAGTGGGTTAAAGAAAATACCCCGGGAAAAATTATTGCTCTAGGCCTGGCTTGTATTTTATGGGTTATTTTTGGATACCAAAGGGATATTGTTCGGCGCGATTTCAATGTTCCGATTGAATATAAAAACGTCCCGAAAAATTGGCATCTTAATCAACCACAGGCAACCGATGTAAAAGTTATTCTTCAGGGACCCGGACAGGCATTTTATCTGCTTGATGAAAAATCTTTGAAGCTGTCTTTGGATCTGGCGCAGCTCGCCCTGAAAAAAAACGAATTTACCTTAAATAAGACAATGATTAATGTGCCATCGAATTTATCAGTTACCGAGATCAGCCCGGCAATGATATATATTGACGCATCCAAACTTGTCTCCATGACTTTACCTGTCAATATTAAAACGAAAAATTCATTACCGGACAACGTAGTATTGCAGAAAATTAATTTGCACCCTGCTTATTTGCGAGTTCTTATAGATTCGAAATTGCAGTCGGAAAAAATCAGTATTGAAACAGAACTCATTGATCTGGGGAAAATATTTTTTACGACTTCATTTGCAGCAAAAATTGTTTTGCCTTCCGGTGTTTACCTGCCCGACGGAAAGACAGCGAATGTCAATGTAACGATAAAAGTCAAAAAGAAATCTTCCTTTTGAGGTGAGTATGAAAGCCGTCCGTCAAAAAAGATCAAAAAAGACCGGCCTCTTACCAGGAACTCTGGTTCATCTGGGCAGGGAATACGAGGAAAAATCCAAAATTACTCTTATCCGTTATAATGAAACAATTTTTGAAGAAAAAGAAGTTGCTTCAATATCTGACTTACTTAGCGAAAAAAATAATGAAGGAATTGTCTGGATTAATGTCGATGGTCTGGAGGCCAAACTAATCGAAGATGTAGGCGGCATTTATGACTTACATCCTTTGATTCTGGAAGATATTCTCAACACAGACCAGCGACCAAAAACAGAAGATTTTGGCAATTACATTTACATTGTCCTGAAAAATTTTCATAATCAGGACAATGTAAATATGCCATCAGAGCAAGTGAGTATAATCTTAGGGAAAAATTTCATACTTTCTTTCAAAGAAAAAGAAACTTCGCTTTTCGAGCCGATACGGGAAAGACTACGCGGCAATAAAGGACGGATACGAAAATCAGGACCGGATAACCTGGCTCATGCCCTGATTGATAATATTGTCGATAATTATTTTTTTGTACTGGAGGAACTCGAAGAAAGAATAGAATATCTCGAAGACGAATTGGTTACGCAAACAAACCCTGTAAATCTTCAAGCCATCCATAGATTAAAAAGAGAACTTATTTTATTGGGGAAATCTCTGTGGCCGCTACGAGAGGCAATAAGCACTCTGGAACGAACTGATTCGGAGCTGATTACCGCATCAACTCATATTTACTTCAAAGATATATTTGATCACATCATTGCTATCATTGAAACCGTGGATACATATAGGGAGATGCTCTCCGGGATGCTGGATATTTATCTTTCAACAGTAAGCAACCGGCTTAACGAAGTGATGAAGGTGCTGACCATTATCGCGACTATTTTTATGCCCTTGACATTTCTTGCCGGAGTGTATGGCATGAATTTTAAATATATGCCGGAACTGGAATGGCACTTTGGTTATTTTGGAGTTTTAGGTCTCATGCTTGGCGTCGCGTTGTTAATGCTAAAATACTTTAGGAATAAGAAGTGGATCTAGTGGCCGTAAATGTGTTGCATTAGACAAAAAAATATGCTCAATTTACAAACATAATATTTAAATCAGGAGGCAGTAAGTATGCAGGTTTTTCAAGCAAGCGATATAGTAGAAATTGCGGTCAGAATTGAGGAAAATGGCGTTAACTTTTACAGGTTTGCAGAGCAATTGGCCAAACAGGAAGAGGCAAAAAAACTTTTTGCCAGTCTGGCGGAAGCTGAAGTAGCTCATAAAAGAACATTTGAGGGCATTTTTGCCAAAATGGATAAATTAACACAACCGGAAAGTTACCAGGGCGAATACGCGGCCTATCTGCGAGCCTATGTGGACAATAATATAATTTTCACAAAAGAGATAATGGATAAGGAACTGGCAAAAGTAAAAGATACACTTGGCGCCATTGATTTTGCTATTAAAAGGGAACTGGATTCAATTCTTTATTATCATGAAATTAAGCGATTGGTGCCGGAATCCCAACATGCCGCAATAGAGCAGATCATAGAAGAAGAAAGAAAACATTTTTCTGCCCTCACGGACATGAAAAAACATTTTTGTTGATATAGATCCGAATTAGATAAAACTTTTTAAATTAATTTTTGTGATCGTATTTCTTCAACTTATATCGCAACATACGTTCGGACATGCCCAAAATATCGGCGGCCTTGGATTGATTATTTGCAGCTCTCCACATTGCCTGATCAATTAATAGTTTTTCCCTGTCTTCTAACGATTCGCGTAGTGTGCCGGACAATTTCATGCTGGAATTTTCAGGGATCGACGATGATTTGAATGGTAAGTCTTCTGTGGTTATATCTTGGCCGCGCGCTATTACAACTGCCCGTTCTATAATATTAACAAGTTCGCGCACGTTTCCGGGATAATCGTAGTTTAATAGCAATTCCCGTGCTTCTGGCTTCAATCCTTTATTCTTAAAATTTCTCTTATTAAATTGTTCTTTGAAATGATCTATTAAGATAGGTAGGTCTTCTTTTCTTTCTCTCAACGGTGGCAAGGCCATCGTAACGACCTTCAGGCGGTAAAATAGATCTTCGCGAAAAGTTTCTTTCTTAACCTGCATTTCCAAATCGCGGTTGGTAGCACTGATAATCCTGACATCAACCTGGATATCAACATTGCTACCAAGCCTTTGGAATTCACGTTCCTGCAAAAACCTCAGCAATTTAACCTGTATCGAAGGACTTAATTCACCGATTTCATCAAGGAAAAGTGTGCCGCCGTCAGCTTCTTCAAATCGTCCGATTCGCTGGGAAGACGCTCCGGTAAAAGCGCCCTTCTCATGCCCGAATAATTCGCTCTCCAGTAAATTTTCCTGCAGAGCTCCGCAATTGACAACAATAATTGTTTTGCGCGCTCTGGGGCTCAAATTGTGGATTAGCCGCGCCAAAAGTTCTTTTCCTGTCCCACTTTCCCCTTGAATCAAAACAGATGCTTGGCTTTCAGCCACTTGGACAGCCATATCAATCAAATCCTTCATTTGCTGGCTTTTATAAATAAACTTCTCCGCAGTAACCCCTTTTTTGCCCAACTCTTCTTTTAACATTTCGTTTTCCCGAATCAATTTTCTTCTATCCACCACTCGATCGAGAATTAGCAGTACTTGCTCCAAATCCACAGGTTTTGTTATATAATCAATTGCACCGACTTTTATTGCCTCCACGGCAGTTTCAACTGTACCGAAGGCTGTAATTATGACCACATCTATTTCCGGATTGATCCGTTTTATTTCCTTGAGTACCTCCATGCCATCCATACCGGGCATTTTATAATCCAAAAGGATTAAATTAAAATGACCATTTTGTACGGATTTGATAGCTGTTTCACCGTTCTTCGCCTCCAATACTGTGTGACCTTTAGACCGCAAAAAATCTCGTAACAGTTCTCTTTGAGATTTTTCGTCGTCAACAATAAGAATGCTTAATTTTCGCATTGGTGTTTTATCCTTTATTAAGAAGATTTTTCATTATAATTTTCTAGGGGTAAAACAACTTCAAATGTTGTTCCTTCCCATTTCCGGCTGATCACCCGTATTTCTCCGCCATGTCCACGGATAATCTCATTGGCCAAGGGTATGCCTAGGCCTACTCCTTTTTCTTTAGTTGTATATTCGGGATTGAAAATCTTTTCTATTTCTTCTGTGGTCATACCACAACCATTATCAGAAATTTTTACCACGATATAATTTCCCCCTTCCTTTTCTACAGTAACGAAAATTTTGCCATCTGTTGTTATGGATTCCATCGCGTTTTTTATGAGATTCAGAAATGCCTGCTGAAGTTTATTTACATCCATTGAAATCAAAGCCGGAGAATCCCGCCATATTGTTTTAATAATAATCCCACGTGTTGACACTTCCTCACTGAGAAGATTGACAATTTTTTGCAATACTTCCGTTATAGAAAATTTACGAAAATCCAACCTACGGCTTTTGGAGAAGTTCAGAAACTCTTCAATTATTCCATTGAGGCGATTGATTTCATCCCGGATAACGCCCGAGAGCTTCTGAAATTCAGTAGCCTCACTATGGTCGGTGGGGACAAAATCCATCTTTAATCTTTGTGTGGCCATGCTTATAGCATTTAAAGGATTGCGAATTTCATGCGCCACTCCAGCCGCGAGTTGTCCTAGGGAAGAAAGTTTTTCCGCTTTTTCCAGCTGTCGCTCCATATCAACAATGCCGGCTAAATGGCGATTTTGATCGTGATATAAAAGCCACATGGACAGAAGCGCGATAATAACCACAAAGACCATAAAAATGAATATATTCTGGCGATTTTCAGCAATAATTTTATCCATGGATCCGCGGTCGAGACCGATCCTGACAATACCGACCACTTTTTCATCCAACTTTAGAGGAGCGGCCATATCCAGAATTTTGGTTTCTCCGGAATCAACTTTTCTGCTGGCAATTTTTACATTACCCGCTAAAATATCTTTAAAATTGAAATCATCATTGGTGAACTTTTCGTTTACTTCGCCGACACTACCGAGAAGTTTATTCTTATCATTGATAATTTGCATATAAACAATGCCATGGCCTTCTCCTATCTTGTTTACTCCCCTTTCAACAGCTACTTTTAAGCTCCAATAAATTAATCCTTCCTTGTTCAGCATTATGACAACCGTGCCACTATTATCTTTACGTCGTAAGGCGATGAAGCCAATGCCCTGTTTAGCGCGAATCTTTTCCATTATTTCAAGAGTGGTTAATTTCTGCCCATTATTTTTCAGTTCACTGGCACTGAGCATGCCTGTTTGCAGAGGATTGCTTTCATATACCACGTCCCCTGATGTATTTAAAACAGCGAGATACCAAAAGCTATTATCTGTTGCGAATTGGTTTAGATAATTATTATTTATTTTACCTTTTTTCCATTGTTCATCTAATTTACGGCCGAGCTCTGTAATTGATTCAACTACCCACCTTTTGGAATAAGTAGATTCTGCTTGACTGGCCGTTTTTAAATTGGAGCCGGCAGTTTCGGGCATGGCGGTTATGCTTTTTAAATTTTCTTCTGTTAATCTTTGCAGCAGACTTATTGTGCTCATTGCCTGATCTTCCAAAAATCCCACCAGGTTTGTTTCATTCCTTCGAATATCGAGAAATCCCATTATAAGGATTAAAGCAACCAAAACTGCACTGACAATAGCCACAGCAATGGGTTGAAGAAAATTACCATTATAATTGGCGGCCCTATGCCTAATACCTAATTCCTTTTTTTTGGAAAAACGCATTTCTATCCCCATTGTCTCATTTTTACGCTCACTCTAAGCTATTTGAGCAAAAAGTCAACGTCTAATCAAAAAAAGCCCGACATTTTTGTCGAATAGCAATAAAAGCAGATTTAATTAAATATACGTATTTATTGCCTTTTATTAAAAATATTGCACGTGCCTCGACATTTTTGTCGAATAGCAATAAAAGCTGATTTGACTAAATATATGTTTTTATTATCATTTATTAATAACAGTGAATATGTCCCGACATTTATTGCCAACAATTAAAAAATATTTACCAGAACAGTAATCAATTTATTATTATTTATCAAATATATCAAATAGTTAAAGCAAATATCTATTTTATGGCACATTCTATGCTTTAGAGCATATCAAAGAAACAAAGGTGTCGACTAAAGATAACGGGCATTATAATTAGACGACAGCAGCAATAACCATGAAGGTATTTATTCCTTCTCTCTTCTCTCCTTAGGAGGCTTACTAACCAAAGCCTCCTTTTTTTATGGCATGAACATTACATCCTAAATCACTTATCGCCTGCCGAATCATCCTTTTTCTTTTGCCATATCGCAATCTGCTCTTTAATGATTTTTTCGTAACCTGATCCTGATGGCTGATAAAATATTTGCCCCTTGAGTTTTTCCGGCAAATATTCTTGAGGAGTATATGCATCGGCATAATTGTGGGCATATTTGTAATCCTTGCCGTAATCCAATTCTTTCATTAATTTAGTAGGCGCATTGCGAATATGCAGCGGAACAGGCAAATATCCTGTTCTACTAATTATTTCTTTAACCTTGTCGTAGCCGGTATAAAGTGAATTGCTTTTGGCTGCAGTTGCTAAATAAACCGCAGCTTGAGCCAAAGCCAATTCACCTTCGGGCATACCCATAAAATGGAAGGCATCCCTGGCGGCAATGGCAACGCAAAGCGCTTGCGGGTCCGCATTGCCTACATCTTCCGAAGCAAAGCGTACCATGCGCCTCGCGATATACAGAGGATCTTCACCGGCAGCCAGCATCCTGCCCAGCCAATACAGTGTAGCGTCGGGATCGCTACCCCGCATACTTTTATGAAATGCTGATATCAGGTTGTAATGTTCTTCGCCGTCTTTATCATACAAAAGTGCCTTTTTGAGCAAAGCTTCCTGAACAAATTTAATTGTGATAACGCGCTTATCCTGAGGCAGAGCTTGCGCTAAAGACGCAATCGCATCCAGACTATTTAAAGCGTTGCGGGCATCGCCATCGGCTAAACCGGCAATATAGAGAATAGCTTCTGCATCAGCTGTTATGGAGGTTTTACCCAGCCCTTTTTTTTCATCCTTTAACGCGCGCTCAATTATAGCGATTAAGTCGACTTCGGAAAACGGTTTTAAAAGCAAAACCCGCGTCCGCGACAAAAGGGGAGCGATAATCTCAAAAGAAGGATTTTCAGTAGTAGCGCCAATTAATGTGATTAGCCCATTTTCAACGTGAGGCAGAAAAGCATCCTGCTGGGCTTTATTAAAACGATGAATTTCGTCAACAAAAAGAACTGTTTTTTTCTTTTTATTTGCCCAAATCTCTCTTGCCTCATCGAGGACTGCACGAATTTCCTTGACCCCGGAAAGAACCGCTGAAAAACTGACAAAGTTTGATTTCGTATCATTGGCCAGAATACGGGCAAGAGTAGTTTTTCCTGAACCGGGCGGGCCCCATAATATCATGGAAAACAGCTTATCTTCGACGATAGCACTCCTTAGCAAACAACCCTGTCCTAAGAGATGAGGCTGTCCGATATATTCGGAAATTGTCTGCGGCCGCATTCTTTCGGCAAGCGGCGCGGACTCTTTGCCGTCGATTGCATTTCCCCCGCTAAATAAATCTGCTGTCTTCATTTTTTTTCTTCGCTGCCTCAATTATTTCGATAAGAGTAGCAACTTTTTCTTTTGGCTGTGTATTGTTGAAGTTCTGCCAGTCCTGATCCGTCATATTTTCATGCAAAAAACTCTCCACATCAAAAACGACAGACCAGCAACTGACTATTCGGGAACAGGGCAGCGCGCCTGACTCCTGCAAACAGTAAGAAAAAGCCATCTCATCACCCAGGCGTGGACACCGCATTAATTTATCGTTAATTTCTCCGTTCATCGAAAAGTACCTTGGCTAAAAAGAGAATAGCCGTCAAGGGCTAAATTACCTTGACGGCTATTATTACAGATTCAAAATATTAGATTTTGGGAAAATCTTTGATTGCCTTCAGTGCTCTGGCAATCTCTTCATCGGGCAATTCATAAGCCTCTAATTTACCGGATAAATAGGCATCATAGGAGGCCATATCAATTAACCCATGACCACTCCAGTTAAATAGAATAACTTTTTCCTTCCCTTCCTCCCTGGCGCGCATGGCTTCATCAACTACGGCGGCCAAAACGTGATTGGTCTCCGGCGCGGGGACAAATCCTTCCGTCCGTGCCCATTTGACGCCGGCATCAAATGTTTTTAATTGATCATAGGCTCGTGGTTCAATGAATTTTTCGCGGACCAGATGACTGACTATCGGCGCCATCCCGTGGTAGCGCAAACCTCCGGCATGAATAGGCGCCGGAATATAATCGTGGCCTAAAGTGTACATCGGAATCAGCGGCGTAGATTTAGCCAGATCTCCGAAGTCATAAGCAAACGGTCCTTTGGTCATACTGGGACAAGATGATGGTTCGGCTCCCACTATCTTTACTTTTTTGCCATGAATTTTATCACAGACATAGGGAAGAGCAATTCCTGCAAAGTTACTGCCACCGCCACAGCAACCCATAACTACATCCGGATAAATGCCGATTTTCTGCATTTGCTTTTGAGCTTCGAGACCAATGATCGTCTGATAAAGCAAAACGTGATTTAAGACACTGCCTAAAGCGTACCTCGAACCTGGAGTCGATACGGCTTCTTCAATTGCTTCGCTAATCGCGATTCCCAGACTGCCCGGTGAATCCGGATGCTCAGCCAGAACATTTCTTCCCGCTTGCGTCAGGCTGCTCGGGCTGGGAATGCATTCGGCTCCCCAGGTATTCATCAGCATGCGGCGGTATGGCTTTTGCTCATAACTGATCTTGACCATGTACACGCGGCAGGCCAAACCAAACATCTGAGTGGCCATGGAAAGGGCGCTGCCCCATTGTCCGGCGCCAGTTTCAGTCACAATGCGTTTAGTGCCCGCCATTTTATTATAATAGGCCAGAGGTATTGCGGCATTAGGCTTATGTGAACCTGCCGGACTGACGCCTTCATTTTTGTAATAAATCTTTACCGGACAATTAAGCAGTTTTTCAAAATTGTAAGCCCGATAAAGAGGAGACGGACGCCACAGTAAATACTTTTGCAGGACTTCATCGGGAATATCAATCCAACGCTCGGTTGATGTTTCCTGTTCAATGATGTTCATGGGGAAAATTGCCGCCCAATCATCAGGTGTCACCGGCTGACCTGTTCCCGGGTGCAGTGGAGGTTTCATCGGCGTGGGCAAATCCGCCACGACGTTATACCACTGCTTCGGTATTTCATGATCTTCCAAAAGTATTTTAATCTGTTCCATTTTTACTCTCCTTTTTAAAAAGTATTTTTAACACCATCACGCTTTGCTGGATAGTTCAACTTACCAATTCCGATACGCTTCGCTTTCAGAATTGGAGTTTCACTAAAAAAAATGCCATGGGACTTATATTCCCATGGCATTTGAATTCTATTGCTTAAGTCACGGGAAGAAACTTCCCTGCCCAAGCCTATTATTTTAAAGAGACTAAGGGCAGATATCTAAAATCTGCCACCACCAATTATTACTAATAAAAATTCTAACCATCTGATCAACCTACCTGTTTCTATTCTGTTGGCAAATAAGATAGCACAGCAAATAAATGATTGTCAAGAAATTATTTTAAAATAATATAAATAACATTCATTCACCTTTTCAGAGCAAATATTCTCTCGATAAATTTTTCGCGCATCATGGGGTCCTGGAGACGTTCTTCATCTTCCAGCGGCAGCCGGGGAAAGTTCTCCATGAAGATTCGGGCAAATATTCCTGTGCCTGTTTTAAAGGCAATAACTTTTTTATTATAGACTTTAACTCGCTCCATTCCGCAACTGGGTGATCGGCTCTTAAAAATAAAGCCGCGAATATTTTCCGCTTCCAGTTCGACAACTCGTTTACGTGCCCAATCCACCAATAAATCTGTACGATCCTGTTTGCTGGCGGTAGTGACTAAATGCGGATTCTCTGGTTTGCCTTCAAGCCGCATGGATTCCCTGGGAACACCCAACCCGCATTCTACTTCAGGGCAGACAGGGACATAATCCACATAAGCGCCTAAAGTATCCTTTAAAAAGCCAGCTAGCTTATGCCCACCGTCATAACGTACATTTTTGCCTAGCAGACATGAACTGATGCCGATATTAATCTTTACCATTCTTCACACTTGCGTCCTGTTAAAAGAAAATTTAATAAGTTCTGTGATCTTCCTTCCGCAACCAAGTATTACTTGATAGGGCAAGTATGTTAGCATAAGTGATTAAAACTGCAAAATATTTATCCGTCAATGCAACCAAATCATTTATCAACCGATACTGAAAGAATTCAACATTATCTGCTCAATATTACATTGACAAACAGGATCATTCTTCTATATAGTCCGCATGTAAAAAATTATAAATTTATCAGTTCCGCAACTTGGAATCCATGGCTCTTGTATGGGTGAGGGAAGTGCCGTGAATCTCGGGAGGTTGTTCCACCGCAATAATAATAAATATTTTTAAGGAGGAATATAATGTATCAATTAACGAAGCCGGACAATGTAGTAGAAATACTGGAAAAAGCAATTTCAAAATATCCACAGAGGCCTTACCTTGGAACAAAAAACAAACAATTAAAACAATATGACTGGATCACTTATGCTGATTTAGGAAAGCGTGTGGATAACGTCAGAAGCGGTTTGAGTCAACTGGGTATTGTCAAAGATGATGCCGTAGGTGTTATCTGTAATAACAGCACAGACTGGGCTGTATGCTTTTACGCCACAAACGGTTTGGGTGCCAGATTTGTTCCTATGTATGAGGCTGAGCTCGTACAAGTTTGGAAATACATTATCAATGACGCTAAGATAAAGGTGCTTTTCATCACCAAAAAAGAAATATATGAAAAATTAAAAGATGCAATTTCTTCATCAGCAACGTTAAAAAAAGTTATACTAATGGAAGGCGACGGGCCGGATACGCTGGCAGATCTGGAAAAAAAGGGCGCATCCAAGAAAGTCCCCAGCACATATCCGGAGCATTCGGCAATATCTATCCTGATCTATACATCGGGAACTACCGGCGATCCGAAAGGCGTACTACTTTCCCAGGGAAATGTAACGAACAATGCCCACACCGCGATTGTCAGCTTTAATTACATGAATGAAAACGAAGTAACACTATCAATACTTCCCTGGGCGCATGTTTTCGGACTCGGGGAGCTTATCATCATGTGCCATCTGGGCGCGTCAATTGGTCTTGCGGAAAGCGCGACGACCATAGGCGAAGATTTATCTCTGGTTAGGCCGACATTCCTTGTTGCTGTTCCCCGTGTTTTCAACAAGGTATATGATGGGTTATGGACGAAGATGAATGAAGAGGGCGGGCTTCCCAGAAAATTATTCGTTATGGGAGTGGAGAGCGGCAAGAAAAAACGCGAGCTTGCTGCACAGGGCAAATCAGATTTCATGACCAACCTGAAGTTTAAAATTGCGGACGCGATTGTATTTAAGAAAATTCGGGCTAAACTCGGCGGCAGATTAGTGGGATCCATGACCGGAAGCGCCGCGATGAATCCGGAAATTTCTTACTTTTTCTGGGATTTGGGTATTCCCCTTTATGACGCTTACGGATTGACAGAAACCTCACCGGGAGCAACGATGAACTGCCCGACCAAATACAGAATCGGCAGCGTTGGCCCTGCTATGGATAAATGCAAGATAGTGATTGATAAGTCGGTAGTCGGGCCGGATGCCAAAGACGGCGAGATAATCATTTACGGACCTAACGTTATGCAGGGATACTATAACAAGCCCGAAGCCACAGCGGCTGTTATGACCGCGGATGGCGGATTCCGGACAGGAGACCGCGGCCGTCTTGACGAGGATGGCTTCCTGTTTATAACCGGAAGGCTCAAAGAGCAGTTTAAACTCGAAAACGGTAAATATGTTTTCCCGGTAGCTATTGAAGAAGATATAAAGCTGAATCACTATATTGAAAACGCCATGATCTACGGGGAGGGCAAGGAGTTCAATGTGTGTCTGATAATCCCGGATTTTGCAGTTCTGGATAAATGGGCGGAAAAGAATAATCTGCCTAAAGATCATGAGCAGCTCCTTAAATTAGACGAGGTAAAAAGCTTTCTTACCAATGAAGTAAACAGTTCCCTCAGTGGTAAATATGCGACTTATGAAATGCCGAAAAAACTCATATTCATAAGCGAAGCTTTCACTCTTGCCAATGGAACGCTGACCCAGACCATGAAACTGAAAAGGCGAATTGTGTTTGAAAAATACAAGGATCAAATTGCCGCATCATACGCTAAATAGAAGGCAATAAGTATTACATCATGTTCAAGCAGAAACCTCACCGTTTATCAGCGGTGAGGTTTCTTGCATATAGAGCAAATCCATCAGGTATGTTGCGTCTTCAGGATGACCAGGGCGTCAACAGCCACAGGCAGGCCCTCCGTAACGATCAGGGGATTGATATCGATCTCCGCGATCTCGTCGCAGGCCATACCCAGATTGCCGATACCTACCAGTGCCTTCACCAGGACTTCCCTGTTGACGGCGCCTTCTCCACGGAAGGCATCGAGGAGCTTCACCGCGCTAATTTCGCTGATCATTTCTTGCGCATCCTCTTCGGTCAGAGGGGCGACGCGAAAACTGACGTCTTTCATGGCCTCGGTAAAAATACCGCCAATGCCAAACATGACGCATGGGCCAAACTGCGGATCACGGGTAAGACCGATAACGAACTCCCTTTTGCCCTTTATCATCTTTTGGATGAGGATGCCGTCGAGGTCAATGCCCTTTCCCATGAGTTCATCATAGGCTTGGGCTGCGTCTTCCCTGCTTTTGAGGTTCACTAAGACCATACCCATTTCTGTCTTGTGTGTAAGCGCGGGAGAAGACCCCTTGAGGACAACGGGAAAACCGATCATGGCTGCCTGATCCATCGCCTCCTGTCGGGAATGAACCAAAACCTCCTGTGTTATGGGAACTCCGGCGGCAGCGACAACGAGCTTGGATTCATATTCAGATAGTGCCTGCTGGCCGCGCTCGATGGCTTTTAATAAAAGGTTTCTCACTTCTTTTTCTTTCTTTAAAACAACTGTAGTTGTCATAACGCGGCCTCCGCCCAGGCACCGATGTTACTCTCAATGCCTGAGGCTACACTTGAGGCAGGAGCGGAAATAAAATTCCTTTTCAAGAGTGATTCATAATACGCATGGGAAACGGACAAGGCCCGCACTGCCTGCTCTGATGTCTCGAAAATGGGGATACGGTGCTTGGCGCGAATGGCAATGGATTTGGCGATTGCGTTTGCTGTGTAGATGGCGGCGGGCTTATCGTAACGCTTGCAAATCTTCATCAGCTCCAGAAGGGTATCGATCACAAAGGGCTGCCAGACACTAAGAAGGGGCAGAAGGCCGTCCACCTCATCCGCGGCAAGAAGGATCTCGAATATGTCAAGATATGTCTGTGGCGGAGCGGGACCGATATCGACAGGATTTTTGATATTGAATGCCTTTCCTGCTTTTTTTAGCTTTTCCTGGGTTTGTGAAGAAAGGTGTACCATCTGCAAGCCCGCTTCCACCAGCAGATCCGCAGCGATACTGCCGAAGGCGCCGGAATTTGTGAACATCGCAATCCGCTTCCCTTTCAATAGAGGCATTTCGGTAAACATCTTAGGCAGAGAGTGAAGTTCGTCGATGGATTGAAGTCGGAGGATCCCTGCCTGTTTGCACGCGCTATCAAAGATCGAATCATTGTTAGCCATTCCCGCTGTATGCGACATAGCGGCCATAGCTCCTTCCGGAGTCTTACCCACTTTGTAGATCAGGATCGGCTTACGTGATTTTTTTGCCGCATCCATGAGTTTGCGACCGTTGGCTACGTTCTCCAAGTATATACCGATGACTTCTGTCTCGTCGTTTTGAAAATAATCAATAAGATCAGCCTCATCCACGTCGCACTTGTTGCCGATGCTGACAACTTTGTTCACGCCAACAACGTCGTAATAAAGGGATTCCATAACCAAGACGGCAACGCCGCCACTTTGGATAATATAGGAAATGTTGCCCGGAACCTCAAATATTTGGCTCATCTCGACCAGACTTGGGTTGACACCATAAAAACAGCAGAATTTTTTTCGGGTGCTAAGTGTTCCAAGGCAGTTCGGACCCATTATGCGTATGCCGTTTACGCGGGCGATATCGTCAATCTCTTGCTGCATTGCCTTGCCGTCTTCTCCGCCCTCAGAAAAGCCTGCGGTCTCAATGATAATACGTTTGATTCCTTTGACGGCGCAATCTTTTATAATACCGGGGACGTTGCGTGCTGCCACGATGATTACCGCCAAATCCGGTGTTTCCGGAAGATCCAGGATTGATGAATATCCAGGATAGCCGTTCACAGACTCCCCTTTTAAGTTCAGCGCATATACGTCACCGGCATACTGGAGATAATCCTTCAGCATGGTACAGATTGTCGCACCCAGGTTGAAGGGGGCATTGGACGCGCCAATGATAACAATTGATTTGGGATCGAAGAATTTTTCCATGAGACACTCACTTTGAATTGTATTTAAAACGGTTGTACAGGGTCAAATCTTTCAACTTTTGTCAAGAAAGAAAAAATGTTTTTCCCGGGGCAACTTGCCCTTGTGCTTTAATAACAGATGATTAAAAGAAAATTATTATATGTCTGGACGAGTAGGAATGTGAAAAAACGTGCATACCGCGATCGTCTGTGGTAATCCTCCCGCTCCAATCTCAGGAGGAAGACCATGCTGCAATTACGATATGAAAAAATAGCTCAGGAACTAAGTATTACCGGCAGGCAGGTGACAGATACCGCCGCAATGATTGCAGAAGGTGCGACGGTGCCCTTCATTGCCCGCTATCGAAAAGAAGTCACCGGATCTCTCGATGAAGTGGCCGTAACCGCTATTCGCGATCGTTTGCTGCAGCTCGAAGAACTGGAGACCCGCCGCACGGCAATTTTGAAATCGCTCACAGAGCGCAATCTGCTGACGCTGGAACTGGAAGAAAAAATAAACGCTGCCGAAACTATGTCCGTTCTGGAAGATATCTATCTGCCGTTTCGGCCCAAGCGCCGCACGCGGGCAACCGTGGCCCGTGAAAAAGGTCTGGAGCCACTGGCTCAGCAAATTTTCGATCAAGAAGATTTTGATCTTGCCAGTGTTGCGGCAACTTTTATCAGTGAAGAAAAAGGCGTGGCATCAGTTGATGAGGCGCTTGCCGGGGCCAGAGACATTATTGCCGAATGGGTAAATGAAGATACAGCCGCACGGGCAAAGATTCGTGAGTTGTTTTGGGCTAAAGGTATGATCCGCTCTAACGTCTTGACGGACAAACTGGAGGCTGGGATTAAATATAAGGACTACTATGAGTGGGAAGAGGCAATTTCATCTACGCCATCGCACCGGATTTTGGCCATGCGTCGCGGGGAGAAAGAAGAATTCCTGACGCTGCGCATAGTGCCGCCGGAAGAAGAGGCGATAAATATTCTCACGGCGCTCTTTGTTAAAGCACAAAACGATGCCGCAGCTCAGGTTGCTCTTGCCTGTGCTGATAGTTACAAGAGGCTGCTTTCTATGTCTATGGAAACAGAAATCCGTCTGGCTACAAAGCAAAAAGCAGATGAAACGGCAATCAAAGTATTTGCCGATAATCTGCGCCAGCTTTTGCTTGCGCCGCCCTTAGGGCAAAAATCGATCCTGGCAATCGATCCCGGTTTTCGCACCGGCTGTAAAACCGTCTGCCTGGACAAGCAAGGGAAGCTCCTTCATCATGAAACCATCTCGCTTCTTTCGGAAAAAGGCCATGCCGAGGCAGCCAAAACAATTATAAATCTTTGCAATCAATTTAATATTGAAGCCATCGCCGTTGGCAATGGAACGGCAGGACGCGAGACAGAAGCCTTTTTGCGCGCTCTCAATTTGCCTAAAGAAATTCAAATTGTCATGGTCAATGAAAGCGGGGCATCTATTTATTCCGCATCCAAACTGGCACGTGATGAATTTCCCGATCAGGATATTACCGTGCGCGGGGGAATTTCTATCGGCAGGCGGTTGATGGACCCTCTGGCGGAACTGGTCAAGATCGAGCCGAAAGCGATCGGCGTCGGCCAGTATCAACATGATGTAGATCAGGACGAATTGCAGCGGTGCCTTGATGATATGGTGGTCAGTTGTGTTAATGCGGTAGGTGTGGAAGTAAATACAGCCAGTGCCCAACTTCTTTCTTATGTTTCCGGTCTGGGGCCGGCGCTTGCGGAAAACATTGTCAAACATCGTAATGAAAACGGGCCGTTTCCAGCACGCGATGCGCTCAAAGGGGTGAAACGTCTCGGGGCCAAGGCATTTGAGCAGTCTGCCGGTTTTCTGCGCGTGCGCGATAGCGGCAATCCTCTCGATGCCAGCGCTGTCCATCCCGAGAGCTATTCGATCGTAGAGAAGATGGCGTGTGATCAGGGCTGCCTTGTTGTGGATTTGATGGCTGATGATGAAATGCGGCAAAAGATTGTCCTTGCAAGTTATGTAACCGATAAAGTAGGCTTACCGACCTTGAAGGATATTATGGCGGAGCTGACCAAGCCTGGGCGCGACCCGCGGCAGCAATTTGAAAATGTAGTGTTTGCCGCAGGAATCGAAAAAATAACCGACCTGATTGTCGGAATGAAACTAACCGGTGTTGTCACCAACATCACTGCATTTGGCGCTTTTGTTGATATTGGCGTTCATCAGGATGGCTTGGTGCACTTAAGCGAGATGGCCGACAGGTATGTGAAAACCCCGGCCGATGTGGTTAAGGTCAACCAGAAAGTTGAGGTGACGGTTATGGCGGTGGATGAACAGCGCAAAAGAATTTCTCTCTCTATGAAAAAGACGCCGGGCGAGAAGAAGGCGGATGAGAAAACTGCTGCGTCTGTAAGCCTAGTTTCGGTTGAGCGAAAAAAGATTGAACCCGGCAAACCGCAACATAGCCAGGAGAAAAAGAAGGTGAAAGAAGCACCCAAACCCTTCAATAATCCCTTTGCCGAAGCGTTAAAGAAGTCGAGTCATCATGAAGTTTGAAAAATATCATATCTCGGAAGACATAAAACAGAACCTGGCAAAGCTCGGCTTTAAGAGGCCGACGGATATCCAATTCAAATCCATTCCGTCTATCCTCAACGGAGAAGACGTTCTGGCTATCGCCCAGACAGGCACAGGAAAAACTGCGGCTTTCGCCATTCCGCTGATTGATAAAATCCACCGGGAAAAAAGCAGCAAACGCGATATCGGCATCAAAGGCTTGGTTATGGTGCCGACACGAGAACTGGCCACGCAGATAGGCGATGTCTTTACAAGCATCGCCAAACATACCAAGGTGAAAACATTTGCCCTGATTGGCGGCGTTGAGCAGGATGCACAGCTCAAAAAACTGCAGGAAGGCATCGATATTCTGATTACCACACCGGGGCGCATGTTTGATCTCATCAACCAGGGCTATATCAATCTGGAACGAGTCGATACGCTGGTTCTCGATGAAGCAGACCATATGCTGGATCTGGGTTTTATCAAAGACATTCAGTATGTAAAAAAAATGCTGGTACGAAAGCATCAGACACTTTTCTTCTCGGCAACAATCAATCAGGAAATTAAAAAACTGGCATTCTCTCAGGTAAAAAGCACGGCCATCCGCATTCAAATATCCCCCGATGATCCTGTATCCGCGAATGTTTCGCACGCAGTCATGTTTATAGAGATGGATGATAAGCGCTTTTTTCTGGAGAGCTTTATCAAGGAAAATCCTGATAGCAAGATCATCATCTTTGTGAGAACAAGAGTACGTGCGGAACGGGTGGCAAAAGCCATGGAGCGCGTCTCAATCCCATCAATCACGATTCATGGCGAGAAGGATCAGGGTGAAAGATCTGAGGCGATGAGGAAGTTCAAAGAAGGTGAGTGCCAAATACTCATTGCCACAGACGTCAGCGCGCGCGGCATCGATATTCCAGATGTGAACTATGTCATCAACTATGATCTACCCGAAAAGGCGGAGAACTATGTTCACAGAGTGGGGAGAACTGGAAGAGGTGTAAACAAGGGCATTGCGCTTTCTTTTTGCAGTGAAGATGAAAAAGAGCTCCTGAATGAAATCCAGCAGTTTCTGAATAAAGAGATAGAAGTTATCAAGCTTGGCAAAAAAGATTACGCACGCACCATGGACATTGCAAAGAAGAATACCGATACCAATGTTCAGGCGCTGATCGAAGACAATGAGGCGTGGCTGAAGACGAAGAAGAAGAAAAAACTTCCGGGGAAAAAGTAAGGGGAAGCTGTCCCTACGAAAACAGCATAGAAATTGAAAATATTAACAAGAAAGGTTGTCATGTCGGATACTAAGGGTTCTTCGCCTGTTCCACTACTAAAACTTGTTGGTTTTGCCATGGGGCTTTTTGCGGTCCAAACGTTCTGGGGATTTACCTGGGCGACACTACCGCTGTACCTGAAGGAACTCACCGGCTCTAATGTGGTAACAGGAATTATTATATCGACAACCGGCATCACCGGCCTGTTTTTCCCCGTGCTTTCCGGTTGGGTATCCGATAGGATCAACACGAAGCTTGGCCGCAGGCGGCCGCTGATTATCGCGGGATGGTGCCTGGTATGTATCATGGTACTGCTCTTGATGCGGATCGATTCTCTGCTTGTGGCGCTGCCCGTGATCGTTCTGGCTTACGCCGGATTTTTCTTTGCCATCGGCCCCTATTTCGCGCTTCTTCCCGATACTGTTCCCGTAGCGCAGCGCAGTTTAGCCTCGGGTGTCATGTTTCTTGTCGGGGGTACCGGAATGCTGAGCTATCTGATGTTTGCCGCCCGATTGTGGGATACGTCACACACCCGGCCGTTTGTGTGGGTTGTGATTGCGATTTTTGTTTCCGTTGCGATTCTGTGCTTTTCAGTGAAGGAGGCAAGGGCGCAAGGTCCGATTAAACACCAAAGCCTGCTGAAAGGACTTACCGGTGAAAAAAATCTTCGGAGATTCCTGATCGGTTTTACTCTGCAATGGGTCGGCCTGTGGATGGTGAGCGCTTTTTTCGTGATCACCTGCATGGCTCTTTTCGGGCTCAGTGTTGAGCGCGCGGTAAAAGCGTTTTTCGTGCTCAACGCTTCTTTTGTTCTCTGCGCGCTTCCCGCAGGACTTTTGGCAACAAAGCTGGGACTCAAAAGGACAACGATATTCGGAGCTGCTCTTATGATAACCTGTTTTTGTTGTATTCCTTTTATAAATGCGTATTCGACACTGCTTATCTTTATGGTGATTGCCGGGGCGGGATACGGGACTATGCTTGCCGTATCTTACCCGTTCTTTCTTAGCCTGGTACCGCAGGGTAATACGGCAGGATTTGTCGGACTCTACATGGGCTGCCAGAACGGGACGCTGCTTATCGGCCCTGTAATAGCGGGATTTATGATCGACCGTTTCGGCTATATGACACTTTACTACGGCGCAGCCGCGGTAATGCTGGCAGGTATGATGATGTACATGACAGTGCGCAATCCTGAGACACATACAAAGAAATGACAGGAAGTCCCCGCGTCAAAGAAGCCTGCCTCGGCGGGTAAATCCTAAATTGTCATTGCGAGTTCACGACAGTGAACAGCCTGCCCGGCGCAGGCCGGGTGGCAATCTAAATATATCCTGCTACTCAAATAGCTTCTCCATAACCCCCGGAACCGGTGTTTCAAAATGCATGCTTTTACCGGTTGCAGGGTGGAAAAATTCCAGTATCCCGGCATGAAGGCCAAGACGGCCCAGCGGATCGGTTGCCGCACCGTATTTTTTATCGCCGGCAATGCTGTGGCCTAAGTCCTGAAGATGAACCCGTATCTGATTTTTTCTGCCGGTCTGTAAAGAAACTTCCAAAAGCGAATATCGGGCATTACTTTTCAAAACGCGGTATCGGGTAACAGCCTTTTGTCCGTCTCCCGGAGTTTTTGATGAATACATCATTAGTGACTTGTTTTCTTTAAGGCACGAAACAATTTCCCCTTCCGCATTTTGGACATGGCCTTCAACCACCGCATAGTAAATCCTTTTGGTTACGGCATTCTCCCAATTGTCCTGCAATTTCTTCTGAATCTCTTTGGTTTTGGCAAACATCATGATGCCGGAAGTGTCGCGATCAAGACGATGAACAATATATAGCTCTGCACGATGGCGGCTTTTTTTGACATAACTTTTTAAAATACTAAAGGCCGTTTCTTCGGTTTCCTTTGCGGTGGCAACAGAAAGAAGCCCTGCTGACTTCTCAATGACCAGAAGATGCTCGTCTTCATAAAGCAGATTCAAATTCCGCAGCGTCACCATCTGCGCCGGTTTCTTTTTCAGAATGATGACCTCCATCCCCGGCGCGAGTGGATAATCAAATCTGGTGACAACCTGATTGCGGATCATTATCTGTTTTTGCTCAAGAAGCGATTTGATCGATTTTCTGCTCCGGTCAGAAAATGACTCGTAGAGAAATTCAAGAAGCCCAGCCTCGCGAGCTACGTGTAGGGTGCTTTGGGGTTTATCCCCATGATCAACTGGAATTATGTGCTTCGGCATTTTAATCTGCTCTTTGCGATATTTTATAATTTGAACAATAGTTTGGGGTAAAGGTTCAAGGTCAAAAGAAGACCTAGCATTAGCATATTTGGGTTCCTCTCGTATTAATATGTAATTTAAGCTTGCTGATAACGGATACTGGGTCAGACAGTTCACATTCCCAAACCACTATAACTTTCCACCCGCATGATTCTAATTCAGTTTTATTTTTATTGTCCCTTTCTATAGTGCGATTAAACTTTTCTTTCCAGAAAATTACACGTGATTTTGGATTATAAGCATATTGACAAGCATTATGACGATGCCAGAAGCAACCATGCACAAAAACGACTGTTTTGTGTTTTGGAAGAATAATATCCGGTTTGCCGGGCAGATCTTTACGGTGGAGCCTAAATCTGTAACCCATTCTATGCAGGAGAGACCTGACAGCCAGTTCCGGTTTTGTATTCCTAGAATGAATCCTGCCCATATTCCAGCTACGATGTTCAGGCGTTATTTTATCCATTTTTTCAGATCCGGCACACTGATCTGTTGAGATCTGATATGAGCAACAAAACCTTCAAGCGTAGACAGTGAACCACGCCGTTCCTTCGGAAAAGACGTCATATATGGGGCGGGCACGACGAGTTGAACATTGTTGTCCTGCATTTCTTGGAGCTGGTGGACTGATACCCCCTGTTGAAGGGTAAAAAGATGCTTGGTTTTAATTCTGTTTGCCTCATTCAGCACCTGTCGCCAGCGGTCCTTGCAACATGTTTTTGAAGCCAGCATATGCAATTTGATAGAGGGAAAAGCATGGTCATGGTATGCTCGCCCCGAGGGAAACAGAAAGTCGGGTTTTTTTCGATTCTCCGTAATGACTTGGGTTTCAAATGCAATCTGCTCATCACGAAAAATGGCCGCCAGATTCAATTCCAGAGATGTTCCGGTTCTTGATTTCCGGCGGTTGGAGATGGAATGTGCATATTTGATAAATACTTCAACGGAATCAAATCCTTTTCGGATATTGGGCAGTACCTCATTCTGTTCGATTATCTCGAAAAGCTGAAATTCAATATCCCGCCGTTTCAATAACAGTTCATCTATTGTATGCTTCCAATTAGCGCGTGGCACAAGATTGACAATGTGCTGAAAAATATCACGACCGGAAGGAAAGGTGGTCATCCATGAGGCAGGTATTGCGAGGTGTTGCATACTTGGCTGTAAGGGCGGTGCGGCGTATCGCATGATAAAACGGCCAGGTTCCACTTCTTCCCCAAGCCATCCTTCAATAGTATTTTCTTCTTCAATCGAAGAAGCAACCCATGCAACTGCCACAGATTTTTTCTGTATTCGCAATACCGCAAAAATACATATACTGCCGGTATTTTCAGTGTCCTGCAAGGGGGTCTCGCTACCGCCCCATCTTGTGAGTCGAAACTCATCATATTTCTTTTTAAGCCCCTTTTCTGGAAAATACTTGGAGTTGTAATAAATCGCACGCAGTCCTTTGATGAGGATATCAGCATTGGGTATGTAGCAGTCATCCAGAAAATCGTCGGGATTGTACTTTTCTCTGGTGCATATTTTGGGGAAGGTTCGTTCAAAATAAGCCCGTGGAAGATATAGCCCCGCCTGATGACCACCTGTGAGACCGGTATCATTGCCTGAAAGGCGTTTTACAACCCATATAAAATTGCGCCTGTCTATTTCTTCAAGAAATCTGGTTAGAGAAAGCGATCTGAATATTGTCTTTACGTCCATTTATATACCTCTCAAAATATCCGCAATGAACCTTGCGGAAGCATGCACGGCAGGCACAACGACGCTGTTGCCTATTTGCTTATAGGCCTGTGTGTTTGATACCGGGAATATAAATTTATCTGGGTCGTAACCTTGCAGCTGCATGGCTTCCTTTACTGTAAGACGTCTCGGGCTGTCATTTTTCTGTTCGATAAGGATTTCCGCACCATCTTTATGATAGCGGGCTGAAATTGTTCTAGTAACTTCGCCTTTTTTTATTGGCAGGCGATGAATGCCATAACCAAATCCGTTGCCCTGCTCTGCATGATGCGCTTTATGTCTTTGCAGTGTATCCCAAGTGCCAGGCCCTAATGTATGACCATCAACATTTTTTTTGATAATAGTTTTTAACTCCGGGTACACATAATCATCGGCTGGTGAATCGGGTATGACAATATTTCCTTTTTCAATTTGTACTTGCTTAGGATCAAATCCAATAATGAATAGTCGTTCCCTGTGTTGTGGTACCCATTTCACACCATCAACAATTTTAGGTCTGTTGATTGTATAGCCAAGCTGGTCTTCGAGGGAGTGTCGAATGACTTCAAATGTTCTACCTTCGTCATGTGATAAAAGATTTTTTACATTTTCCAGCATGAATGCCTTCGGTCGTTTGATGCGCAAAATCTCTTTTATTTCGAAAAAAAGGGTCCCCTGTGTTTCATCTTCAAAGCCATGCTTTCTTCCTAATGAATTTTTCTTTGAAACCCCAGCCAATGAAAATGGTTGACATGGAAAGCCAGCGCACAATACATCATGGTCTGGTATTTCTGATTTCGAGATTATTCTAATGTCGCCATAGGGCACTTCACCGAAATTTACTTCGTATGTTTGTTTTGCATATTTGTCCCACTCACTTGTAAAGACACATTTTCCTCCTGCACTCTGAAATGCCAGACGGAAACCACCGATGCCCGCAAACAAGTCAATAAAGGTAAAGTCCCAAGTGGTTGGTGGTGGATATGGTACATCATCGAACAGAAAATTAAATCTTTGCTGGTATGGTCCATGCGTTTCGCGAACGCGATTCCCATGAACGATTTCAGACTGATCATCCGAGTAACGGTGTATATATGAAAGACATACATTACGCATCGCATTGTTGAACAGCGGAGCATTCGAGGCAGTGTTCTGCAACCAGTGGCTGACAGATGCATTGATCTCTTCTACTTCCAATGCACTGATCCATGGTTGGCTAAGCAGCTGAGTAACTAGCTCTTTATGCAGTCTTTTTCTGTCCATTTTTCCCCTGTATGAATCCATTTTGTTCCGTTTATGTAAGTATACTTTTTTCTATAATTTGTCTATCTTCATAACATATTTCCTTTTTCCACAAAGGAAACGATTACATATAAATCCAGACGCGCTTCGCTCCAGGGATAATTAGGCTAACTCTTCAAACTTTACTTCGTTCGTTGTACCACGGCGTTAAGTGCTTGGTTAATACGTCCAGCAAGTTTCAGTTCACTTTGTATATGACGCTTGGGTCACATTTTGAGCGAGTATCATTAAATTTATTGAACCAGTCTATCATTTAATGGTATCAATAGTAAAATTATTCCATGGCATCGGATAAGGAATACAGGTATAATTGTGACGGGGGGAAACCGCATGAATCGAATTATTGCCGCTGTAAATTTCTGCATTTCAGGATATTTTATTGTTAATATCATCAAGCATATGATCCGTCCCGGGATGAATTCGGACTATACGAGAATGCTGATGTTTGCCTGCCTGGCATCAATTCCACTGGTTTTTATGCTGATGATGGTTGCTGGTAAAGAACGCTGGTTGTTCCTTCTGGACCGCGGCAAGGAAATGGCCGGGGGTGGTCCACTGATGGTTCTCCTTCTGGTGGGTTTGGTTATACTGCTCATTGTGATGCCGCTGGGAATGCTTGCCGGCGTCTGGTACGGCATGGGCTTTCAATTCGGTACGATCTTCATCCTTTATTTTGTTCCGATCATATCCCGACTTATTTTCAACACCACTCAAGAATCGATTTTATCCGCAGTCACGCAGGGACTCCTCTTTTTTGCATCCTTTCTAATCGGTATATCCATTGTAGCAATCCTGGAGCGTTTCGGCTCCGGCGCGCAGCTATATGAAACGCATCTGCAACTGGTTTGGCCTGATTATCGTGATGCAGCCAAAATGTTTTTCAGTGTCTGTGTTTTTGCACTGACCAACCAGATGATCGCGGTTTATTATGCGGTTCAATCCATGCTGGGTCGCGATTAAGGAATACATGAAAATATATTTTGCCGGATCGATCCGGGCAGGACGGGACGATGCAGCGATATATGAAACC